>ERZ1066117.33-NODE-33-length-195843-cov-40.670041_pt1 | contig 195843 bp, 132 predicted proteins | sample MGYA00382764_ERZ1066117 | MGnify/ENA primary metagenome ERZ1066117 (study PRJEB33369, sample SAMEA5778347) | biofilm metagenome | biome: Industrial cooling water; feature: Water cooling tower basin; material: Biofilm | place: United Arab Emirates | collected...
TTCGGGTCAGGGAGGCGGCGAGGGCCGGGGCGCGAGCGAGAAGATGGTCTTCGGGCCAGGGAGGCGGCGAGGGCCGGGGAGTGAGCGAGAAGATGGTCTTCGGGTCAGGGAGGCGACGAGGGCCGGGGCGCGAGCGAGAAGATGGTCTTCGGGTCAGGGAGGCGGCGAGGGCCGGGCGCGAGCGAGAAGATGGTCTTCGGGTCAGGGAGGCGACGAGGGCCGGGGCGCGAGAGGATGACTCTCGGGCCGGGGAGGCGGCGGGGGCTCGCGCGGGGGCGAGTTTCGCCGGTGGGTCCGGCTGCGAGAACGGCCTGGCTCTCGGGACAGACCGTCGGCCAGGCCGTCGAGGGCAAAGGTCGTGCGGAGCGGTCGGCACGCGTGGAGTTGGGATGGATCGTCGCGGTCTTGATGCCGTGGTTCAGGGCCGGCCGGGACCGGATCTCGGCGGAGCCGACCGTCACCGCCCCAAGAGAGCTCCCGAGGACGGGGGCCGGGGCGCCTGTCCGGCGAGTTCCGCAGCCCGAGTGAACGATCGTGTCGAAGCACCCTCAGCCGCGACGAAGGGCGAGGACTGTTTGAGCCGGGCAGGCGCCCCGGCCACCGGCCCCGCGACCCTCGCCGCGTATCCATCCGGTCCCGGCCGGCCCGTGCGAGGAGCGTCGGGCAGGTCCGCGAGGGGCGTCGGGCAGGTCCCCGGCCGGCCCGTGCGAGGAGTGTCGGGCAGAGCCGCGAGGAGCGTCGGGCAGCCCGGAGCAACAGGCCCAGAAAGCAGAAGAGGCCCCGCTTGTGGCGGAGCCTCTCTGGGTGGCGCACTCGGAAGGATTCGAACCTACGACCCTCGGTTCCGTAGACCGATGCTCTATCCAACTGAGCTACGAGTGCGTGCCCTGCAGGGGTGCAGGGGCCGCGGAATCTAACAGGGTGCCCCGCCTGCGACAAGAGCCTTCGCGCGCGCTCGCTCGTGCGCGAACTCTCGCATCACATCGACAGCAGGGTCGCCAGCGTGATCGCGTTGTTGCCGAAGTGTACGGCGATCGCGCAGCTCAGGCGGCCGGTGCGTGCGAGCACGTGGGCGAACACCAGGCCGAGCCAGAGGTAGATGACCAGCCCGCGGAGGTTGTCGTGGAACACCGCGAACAGCAGCGCCGAGGCGGCGTAGGCGGGGATCGGGCCGGCGCTGCGGGCCAGGCGGGTGAACAGCTGGCCGCGGAAGAACCACTCCTCGCCGATCGGCGCGAGCACCAGCGCCGACAGCGTCAGGTTGGCGACGGCCGGGCCGCCGGCGGCGACGAGGTCGAGCACGAGCTTCTGCTCGGTCACCGGGGCGCCGAGCAGGTTCATCAGGAAGCCGAGCAGGTAGCTGCCGACGAACGCGGCCGCGATGTGCGCGACCACGAGCGCCGCCGACCACCCGGGGGCGGCGACCGGCGCGGGCTGCGGGGCCGGCGCGTCCTGGTCGAGGGCCCGGCCGATCTTTCTGTAGAGGCCGGCGGCCGCCAGGGTCGCCAGCGGGGTCAGCGCGAGCGACAGGGCGATCCGCGCCTGATCGGCCGGGAGGTTCGGGCGGCCGAACACGGCCCCGGTGACGGCGCGCAGCCCGTCGGCGACGCCGGGGAGGCCGACGAGCAGCAGGCCGGCGATGAAGCAGCCCATCGCCGTGAGCAGCTCGGTGGCGACCGCCTGGGCGGCGCGCTTGAAGGAGGCGAGCACCGGCGGCCAGTGTGGCGGGGGGCCGGAGATCGCACAAGGCTCCGGCGGCGATCGGCCCGGGGCTCGGGACACGAGGGGCCGCGGTGCAGGCGCGGGAGGTGTGAGCGGAGCGGGCAAACTCGTGCTTGCAAGCCGGGACCAACACGGCTAGCTTGCAGGCCCCGCGGCGCTCGCGGGCAGACAACCTTCTGCGCGAGGAACGGTGGCCGAGAGGCTGAAGGCGCAGGTTTGCTAAACCTGAGTAGGGGGAAACCTCTACCGAGGGTTCGAATCCCTCCCGTTCCGCTCACAATCGCTCCGCCCGCGCGGCCCCGACCCGAGTCGAGGCGCGCGGGCGGATGCGTTCCGGGGGTCCCGGTGGCAGCGAGGCCAGGGGGCCCGTTACCCTGGGCATCATGCCCCGCCTGTCGCGCCCGATCGAGTCGATGCGGCCCCGGTACGATGTCGTCGTCGTCGGCTCGGGCTACGGCGGGGGCGTCGCGGCGGCCCGCCTCGCCCGCGCCGGGCGCCAGGTCTGCGTGCTCGAGCGCGGGCGAGAGTTCGTGCCCGGCGACTTCCCGGAGGACGGGGCGGCGTTCCGCGGCGAGGTGCAGGTCACGCCCGCGGGCAAGCCGACGGTCGGCGACCCGGCGGCGCTGTTCGACTTCCGCGTCGGCCAGGACATCCACGTGCTCGTCGGCTGCGGGCTCGGCGGGACGTCGCTGATCAACGCCAACGTGTGCCTGCGGCCCGAGGCGCGGGTGCTCGCCGACGAGGCGTGGCCGCGGGCGCTGCGCGACGACCCCGCCGGCCTCGAGGCCGGGTTCCGCGCGGCCGAGGTGATGCTGTCCCCGAGGACATTCCCCGAGGACCAGGAGGCGCCGGCGAAGCTGCAGGCGCTGCTGCGCGCCGGGCGGTCGCTCGGGGCGAGGGCGGTGCGGCTGCCGCTGGCGGTCCACTTCGGCGCGGCGGAGCGGCGGCACGGGCTGACCCGAAGGCCATGCGTGAGCTGCGGCGACTGCGTGACCGGGTGCAACCACGAGGCGAAGAACACGGTCGCGGCGACGTACCTGCCGGACGCGGTGTTGCACGGGGCGGAGATCTTCACCGAGGTGAGCGTGATCCGGGTCGAGCGCGCGGGCGCGGCGTGGCGGGTCTACTACGACTGCGTCGGGTACGGGCGCGAGCGCTTCCCCGAGGCCGGGCCGATGTGCGTGATCGCGGACCTGGTGGTGCTCGCGGCGGGGGCGCTCGGGAGCACGGAGATCCTGCTGCGCTCGCGCGCGGCCGGGCTGCCGCTGTCGGACCGGCTCGGGCAGCGGTTCAGCGGCAACGGCGACGTGATCGGGTTCGGCTACAACAACCGCGCGCCGGTCGACGCGATCGGGTGGGGCAAGCGGCCGCGCGACGAGGTGGTGCCGGTCGGACCGACGCTGACGGGGATGATCGACCTGCGCGGGCAGGAGCGGCTCGCGGACGGGTGCGTGGTGCAGGACGGGGCGGTGCCGGGGGCGCTCGCGGAGGTGACGCTGTCCGGGTTGATGGTGGCGGCGGCGGCGCTCGGGCGGGCGGGGGCGCGCGGCGTCGAGGAGGACGCGGCCGGGGTGGCGCGCGAGATGGAGAGCGCGGCGCTCGGGGCCCGCGCGGGGGCCCTGCGGCACACGTCGGTGTTCATCGTCACCGCGCACGACGACGCCGGCGGCGAGCTCGGGCTCGTCGGCGACCGCGTGCAGGTGACGTGGCCGCAGGTCGGGCTGTCGCGCGAGGTGTCGCAGATCCAGGAGGCGCTCGAGCGGGTGATCGCGCCGAACGGCGGGATCTTCGTGCCGAGCCCGCTGTGGACCGCGCTGACCGGCCACGCGCTGATCACGGTCCACCCGCTCGGCGGCTGCCCGATGGCCGACGACGCGGCGGGCGGGGTGGTCAACGACCGCGGGCAGGTGTTCTGCGGGCCGCGCGGCGCGGACGTGTACGACAACCTCTACGTGTGCGACGGGGCGATCGTGCCGCGCTCGCTCGGGGCGAACCCGCTGCTGACGATCTGCGCGCTGGCCGAGCGGGCGTGCGCGCTGATCGCCGAGGACCGCGGGTGGACGATCTCGAGCGCGCCGGGGCCGGACGTCGCGCTGCCGCTGCGCGAGCCGGGCGGCGGGGTCGCGTTCACCGAGGCGATGCGCGGGCACTTCTCGGCCGGCGAGACCGACGACTACGCGGCGGGGGCGCGGCGCGGGGCGGCGGAGGGGTCGTCGTTCGACTGCGTGCTGACGGTGTTCGTCCGCGACCTCGCGGCGTGCCTCGCCGACCCGCGGCACCCGTGCCCGCTGATCGGGACGGTCGAGGCGCCGGCGCTGGCGTCCGAGACGCTGACGGTCCACGAGGGCGTGTTCCACATGTTCGTCGAGAACCTCGGGCAGGCGGAGACGCGCAACCTGATCTACCGGATGCAGCTCCGCGGGCGCCGCGGCGAGGTGTACTTCGTCGACGGGTTCAAGGTGGTCCGCGACGACCCGGGGTTCGACGCGTGGGCGGACATGACGACGCTGTTCACGACGATCCACCGCGGGCCGGGGCCGGACGGGCCGGTCGTTGGCAGGGGGATCCTGCGCGTGCACATGGACGACTTCATGAAGCAGCTGGCGAGCATGCGCGCGATCGGGGCGGGGCTCGGGCCGTCCGAGAAGCGCGCGACGCTGCTGCGCTTCGGGCAATTCTTCGGGTACGCGCTGGTCGACACGTACGGGAAGTTCTTCGGCGGGTCGCAGGGGCCGGTCGGCGGGGCGCAGGCGCGGTCGTGAGGGCGCGCGCGAGGGCGCGCGCGGACGTCGAGGCGAGGAGAGAGGGCAGGATGCGAGTGCGAGCGAAGCTGTGGATGGGCGGCGCGGTGCTGCTGGTGGCGGGCTGCGCGTACGGGTCGGAGCCTTCGACGTGGGCGCTGCAGGACCGCGACGGCGACCGCTACCTCGACCGCGACGACCTGTGCCCCGAGGTGTGGGGCAACCCGCCCGACGGCTGCCCGGGCGACGACGCCGACGGCGACGGGATCAAGGACATCGCCGACGCGTGCCCGCGCCAGCGCGGGATCCGGCCCGACGGCTGCCCGGGCCGCGACCGCGACGGCGACGGGCTGATCGACGTCAGCGACAAGTGCCCCGACGTCGCCGGCGTCGAGGCGAACTTCGGCTGCCCGGTGCCCGACAGCGACGGCGACAGGATCGACGACCTCGCCGACCGGTGCCCGCGCGAGCCGGAGACCCGCAACGGGTTCGAGGACGAGGACGGCTGCGACGACTCGGTGCCGAAGGAGCTGGCGGCGCTCGGCGGGATCGCCCGCGGGCTCGCGTTCGCCGGGGAGACGGAGGCGATGCTGCCGACGTCGGCGGCGACGCTCGACCGCGTGGCGGGGCTCCTGCGCAAGTACCCGACGGTGCGGCTCGAGGTGTCGGTGCACACGCAGGGGGCGAGGTCCGCGGAGGGGCGGCTGGCGCTCAAGGAGCTGTCGGTCCGCCGGGCGCTGGTGATCGAGCAGGCGCTGGTGTTCCGCGGGATCGACGAGCGGCGGATCGAGGCGCGCGGGGCGGGGCCCGACGAGCCGCTCGACAGCGACGCGACGGCGGCGGGGCGGGCCCGCAACCGTCGCGTCGAGTTCATGATCCTGGTGCGCTGAGGTCCTCCGGGGCATGTCCGAGCGGACATGCCCCCGGGGGCTACTGATCGTCGTCGTCCTCGTCGTTGGCCTGGCCGAAGCCCTTCATGACGTCGGCCATGCTCTGGTACTCCTGGTCGGGCATGCGCTCCAGCAGCTCGAGGACCTCGGGCTCGGCGTTGTCGCTGCGGGCCCTGTCGAGCAGGTCCTGCTTGCTCGCGGGGAAGTCGAGGCCGCGCAGGTGGCGGGTGATGTTCGACGGCGACTGGCCGCCCACTCCTCTGGTCATGACGCGTCTCCTTGGTGAAAAAGGGGCGCCGGTTCGTAGCACCCGGGGGAGGGGCGGCAAGCGAGGGGGCGGGCCGCTCAGACGCTCGCGCTGTTGGCGAGCTTGCTCGGCAGCAGGCCGACGTAGGGGACGGCGCGCTCGCGGTTGCGCTGGAAGATCTGCTGCTCGGCGCTGACGAGGCGCTCCTGGAAGGCGACGACGAGCTCGTGGAGCTCGGGCGGGTCGTGGAGCTGGTCGTCGGTCTCGTAGTGGCCGAGCTGGTCGTGCTGGTAGGCGGTCAGCAGGGTGACGATCTCGAGCTGGCCGAGGCTGGCGGACTGCGGCGGGAGCATGTCGAGGAGGTGGGACTCGTCGGCGACGCCGCGGACGCCGGGCATCGGGCTGTAGAGGGCCATCGGGTAGTTGGGGACGTGGGTGGCGTACTCGGCCTGGCGGTAGTTCATCGCCGAGTGGTAGGGGCTGCTGGTGAAGATCACGTTGGTGATCAGGTCGGCGAGGCTGTCGCGCTCGGGGGTCCGGGGGAGGCCGCGGAGGTTGCCGCGGGCGGGGTCGCCGAGCTCGTCCAGCCAGGCGCGGATCTCGGCATCGAGCGCGAGGTCGAGGTCGGTCGGGTAGCACCAGCGGACGTAGGCGGCGACGAACTCGGAGAGGGCGGCCCAGACGAGGCGGCCGTCGTCGCGCCAGGGGTAGTGCGGGAGGTGGTCGTCGGCGAGGCCGCGCAGCTCGAGGTCGCGGGGGAACGACCACTCGTCGACGCGCCACTGGCGGAAGCTGCGCCGGGCGATCTCGAGCGAGCCCTCGAGCGTCGGGCCGTAGAGGCGCTCGATGTAGCCGCCGGGGTTGACGAACAGGCGGCGCGAGAGCTCGTCCTGGACGAGGAGGTAGCGGAGGTGCGGGCGGAGGAGGCGGCCGATCGGGTGGCCCTCGCCGAGCTGGCGGGCGGTCGCCATGGCGAAGGGCTCGAGGCCGAGGTGCACGCGGGCGACGTGGTGCGCCATCATGCAGAGGGTGTTGTCGGCGTTCTGCGCGACGGTGCGGGCGAGCAGCCAGTCGAGGCCGTCGCGCGGGGTGTAGAGGTTGTGCTTGCTCGGGGCCTGGTCGAGCTGGATCGCGACCGGGACCAGCCGGCCGCGCTGGCTCGGCGGGGTGTCGCGGGTCGCGTCGGGGTCCTCGGTCCAGCAGTAGAGGGCGATCGGGGCGTAGAGGAACTTGGAGCGGTCGCGGGCGCCGCCGGCGGGCAGGCCGTCGAGGAGGGCGTAGTCGGCGACGAACAGGCGGCCCTCGAACCGGGCCTGGTCGAGCGGGGCGCCGGTGAGCGCGGCGAACAGGCCGGGGTCGACGCGGAGGTTGTCGGGCAGGTGGTCGACGCGGCGGAGGACGCGGGTCTCGACGCCGGACAGGCGCTGCTCGGCGAACGCGGCGTCGCTGCGCCAGGTGTCGGCGATCGCGGGGCGGGCGACGAAGGTGAACAGGTCGTCGTAGTCCTGCAGCTCGTCGAAGCGGTCGAACAGGGTCCGCAGCTTGACGGCGAGGGCGTTGGCCGGGACGTTGGCGGCGGCGGCGAGGCGCTCGGTGAGGTAGGCGACGCCGAAGACCTCGTCGCCGGGGAGCGAGTGGTAGAGGTTGAAGGGCGGGCAGACGGTGGCGTCGTAGGCGTAGCGCTCGCGGGCGCTGTCGAGGGCCCGGCGGCGGGCCACGGGGTCGGCGTCGTGCTGCGGCAGGGTCGGCGAGGTCATCGTCGGCTGCGACGGTAGCACCGCGGGGGCGGGCGCGGCGAACGGGAGAATTCGCGCGCTCAGGGGGTCCCGCGCATGCGGGCCTGGCGGGCGCGGCCGATCCGGCGCATCAGCGGCTCGAGCCAGACGGCTGTCCTCGGGAACAGGTCGGCGAGGCGGGCCAGGAGGGCGCGCGAGCGCGGGAGCGAGAGCATCAGCGGGCGGCGCGGCAGGACGTCGTCGACGATCGCGCGGACGACGTCGTCGGGGGTCAGGAGGCGCGAGCCGGAGAAGGTCAGCTCGGCCTCGCGGTAGTCGAGCTGGAGGTCGAGCATCGGCGTGCGGACGGCGTCGGGGCAGACGACGGTGACGGCGACGCCGTGCGGGCGCAGCTCCTGGGCCGCGGCGATCGAGAAGGCCCGGACGGCGTACTTCGAGGCGCTGTAGAGCGCGATCCCGGGGACCGGGGCGAGGCTGGCGATCGAGGCGATGTTGACGATGTGGCCGCGGCGGCGCGCGGCCATGTGGCGGGCGGCGACGCGGGTGCCGTGGACGACGCCCTTGGTGTTGACGTCGAAGTGGAGGTCGACGTCCTCGGCGGCGCACTCGAGCGCGTAGCCGGGTTTGAGGTAGCCGGCGACGTTGAGGAGGACGTCGACGGCGCCCATCACCCGGACGGCCTCGGCGAAGGCGGCCTCCCAGGCGGCGGGGTCGCGGACGTCGAGGGCGCGGCAGGCGGTGCGGGCGGCCGGCCAGGCGCGGGCCTCGGCGAACGCCTGCAACGGCCCGAGCCGGAGGTCGGTGGCGAAGACGGTGTGACCGGCGGCGACGAGCACGTCGGCGGCGTGGCGGCCGATCCCGCTGGCACAGCCGGTGATGAAGAATCGCTGAGGGGCGGTCATCGCGTTGGGGAGGCGTCGGAGGCTAGCATGACGGTGTTCTGACGCGCGAGCGCGGGCGCGCCGGCTTGTCCCGGGCGTGCGGGGTGTGCGAGCATCGATGCATGCGGCAGTTCTTCTGGTACCTGTTCTTCGCGGCCACGCTCGTCATCGCCTACCAGAGCTGGGGCAACGCGCAGAACTTCCGCGAGACGCAGGGCGAGGCGCGCAACGCCGTGTGCAAGGCGCTCGGGCAGACGCCGGAGGCGTGCGAGCTGCCCGGCAACGCGGAGCCGACCGGCCACGCGACCGGGGTGAGCGGGCGGACGTACATGTTCGTGACCAAGGGCGGGACGAGCTACCTCGCCGAGTGCAAGCGCGAGTACATGTTCTTCGGCAAGTGGGCGTGTACGGGCAAGCAGGGCTCGCTGATGTGACGGGCCGCGCGGCGGCGCGCGGCGTCGCGGCGCCTTGAGCCCGGCGGCGGACTCGCCGATGCTCGGGCGTCATGAACCAGCGACATGGGATCCTCGCCGGCGCGCTGCTCGCCGCGTGCAGCACGGCGGTGCAGAACACCTCCGAGACCTTCGGCGACGTCGGGGCGTCGGCGGCCAGCGATGCCGGGGCGGCGACGGCCTTCGACACCGGGCCGTTCCAGGGGACGCTCGAGGGCGGGGTGACGGACGGGGTGACGGGCGGCGAGACGTGGCCGCCGGTGCCGCCGACGACCGGCGGCAGCTCGACCGGCGAGGTGCCGGATGCGTGCGGGGCCGAGGTGCCGGAGGGGCCGGCGATCGTGCACACCGTCGCGGGGCCGATCGAGGGCGAGGCGCTGGGGGAGGTGCTCGCGTTCCGCGGGGTGCGCTACGCGGAGCCGCCGGTCGGTGAATTGCGGTGGAGGCCGCCGGTGCCGCGCGCGTGCGTGCCGGCGCTGACGCCGGCGAAGGTGTTCGGACCGGTGTGCCCGCAGGTCGAGAAGGACGCGCAGGGCCAGGTGGTCGCGAGCGAGACCGACGAGGACTGCCTGACGCTCAACGTGTGGACGCCGGCGGCGGACGTGCAGGCGCGACCTGTCCTCGTGTTCATCCACGGCGGCGGCAACGCGGTCGGCGCGGGCTCGGACGAGCTGTTCGACGGGGCGGCGCTGGCGAAGGCGCGCGACGTCGTGGTGGTCACGCTCAACTACCGCCTCGGGGCGCTCGGGTTCCTGACGCACCCGGCGCTCGCGGCGGAGTCGCCCGAGGGGGTCTCGGGCAACTACGGGATCCTCGACCAGGTGCTCGCGCTCGAGTGGGTGCGCGACAACATCGCGCGGTTCGGCGGCGACCCGGCGCGCGTGATGGTGTTCGGCGAGTCGGCCGGCGCGGTGAACACGTGCAGCCTGATCGGCTCGCCGCGGGCGGCGGGGCTGTTCCACGGGGCGATCGCGCAGAGCGGGGCGTGCCGCGAGCGGACGCTGGCGGCGTTCGAGCAGGACATCGCGGCGCCGTGGTTCACCGGCTCCGGGTGCGACGCGGCGCCGGATCCGGCGGCGTGCCTGCGCGGGCTCGACGTCGCGGCGATCCTGGCGACCCAGCCCGACGGGTACCCGAACGTCGCGGGGCTGTCGCAGGGGTGGGGGCCGCACGTCGACGGGGTGGTGCTGCCGAAGGCTTCGCTTTCGGCCATGTCCGAGGGGACACACAATCAGGTGCCGGTGATCTTCGGGGCGAACGCGGGCGAGACGGCGAACGCGGTCGGGCCGCTGACGGTGCCGCAGTACGAGGCGCTGGTGACGGCGACGTTCGGGCCGCTGGCGGGCGAGGTGCTGGCGATGTACCCGGCGGCGGAGTACGGCGACGACGGCCGGCTGGCGTACGTGGCGCTGACGAGCGACGTCAAGTTCGTGTGCAACGCGCGGCGCTCGGCGCGGGCCGCCGACCAGGGGCAGGGCGCGGCGGTGTTCCGCTACCACTTCGCGTACGACGGCTACACCGCGCTGCCGAACACCCCGAAGGCGGCGTTCCACGGGCTCGAGCTGATCTATATCTTCGGCAACTGGGGCGCGGTGCTCGACGGGAACTTCGAGTACCAGCCGAACGCCGACGACCTGGCGATGGCGGCGCGGATCCAGGCGGCGTGGGTGGGCTTCGCGGCGACGGGCGACCCGGCGGGGCCGGGCCTCGAGTGGCCGGCGTACGTCGGGGCGAGCGACAACGCGGCGCTGCTCGACGAGCCGCCGGGGCTGGTCGAGGGCGTGCGCGCGAAGCAGTGCGACTTCTGGGACGGGCTGATGCCGTGAACGGTCGCAGCCCGACGTCGATCCGACCGGGGCTTGCCGGGGCGAGGGTGGGGGAGTAGCGTCGCGTGCCGTGCTGCTCGCCGTGCTGCTCGCCCTCGCCGGTCCGCCCGCGGACACGGTCGAGCTCGCGGGCGAGCGCCACCGCGAGCTGACGGCGCGGCCGGTCGAGGCGAGCCCGGGGCCGTGGGCCGAGCGGCGCAGCTTGACGATCGCGCCGGCCGAAGGAGGGCTGCAGATCCGGGGGCGCTGGCAGATCCGGTCCTTCGGGACAGGCTGGTTCTCGGGCCAGCTGTTCGGGCCGACGCCGGGGCTGCGGGTGATCGCGGCGACGTGGAACGGGCAGCCGGCGGCGCTCCGGGTCGACGACTCGGGCGGGACGATCGCGGGGCGGGTGCAGGGCAGCGCCGAGGTGGTCGTCGAGGCGTTCGTGCCGGGCGACCCGGCGCGCGGGGCGGTGGCGCTGAAGTGGTTGCCGGCGGTGCGCGGGCGGATCGAGGCGGCGGCGCCCGAGGGGCTGGTGCCGGCGGTGAAGATCGACGGGGCGCCGGCGCTGGCGGTCGGCGGGGCGTTCGCCGGCGGGGCCGGGGCGATCGACCTGGCCTTCGAGGCACCTCCGCGGCCGGCCGAGGGGCGGCCGCCGGTGGTCGTCGCGCGGGTCGGGATCGGGCTGACAGTCGGCGAGGCGGAGCTGCGCGGGCGGGCGCGCGCGGTGTGGGAGGTGCGGCAGGGCGAGCTCTCGGCGGTCGAGCTGCAGACGGCGGGGCTCGGCGGCGACCTCGAGGTGACGGGGCCGAACGTGCGCGCGTGGGCGCGCGCGGGCGAGTCCGTGCGCGTCGAGCTGCAGGCGCCGGTGCGCGACCGGGTCGAGCTCGAGCTGCGATGGACGACGCCGATCGGGCGGTCGGCAGAGTCGCGCGCGAGCGTGCCGACGATCGCGCCGGCGGGGGTGTTCCGCAGCGAGACGGCGCTGCAGCTGGCGCGCGACGGGGAGGTCGAGGCGGTGCCGGAGGCGCCGGGGTGGAGCCTGGTCGCGGCGGGGTCGCTGCCGGGGTGGGCGCAGGGGCTGGTCGAAGGGACAGCCACGGCGTCGCTGGTCGGAGGGACAGGCGGGGAGCTGAGCCTGCTGCGGTTCGTGCCGCTCGAGGGGCCGCCGGTGGTCGTCGACGTCGCGTCGTACACGGTGGCGACCAGCCGCGAGGGGCGGGCGCTTGTGCGGGCGCACTACGAGGTCCGCAACGAGCGGGCGGCGAGCCTGAAGCTGCGGCCGCCCGCGGGCTTCAAGGTGATCGGGATAAGAGTGGGCGGGAAGACGGCGACGCCGGCGCGGGCGAAGGACGGGGCGTGGATCGTGCCGCTGCTGCGGTCGGTCGAGACGGTGCGCGGGCTGTTGTCGTTCCCGGTCGAGGTGATCCTGCTCGGCGAGTCGGACGCGTGGCGGCGCCGCGAGGCGCGGCGGCTCGAGCTGCCGCGGGTCGACGCGCCGGTCGCGGTGTCGCGGGTGACGCTGCACCTGCCGCCGGGCTACACGTCGCGGGTGCGGCCGGGCGAGGGCGACGTCGTGGCGGCGTTTACCCGCGGCGAGGGGATCACGTACGGGCTCGGGGTCGGCGAGGTCAGGGCGGCGCAGGCCGACGCGACGTTCCAGGACGCCGTGCAGGCGTGGATGCGCAACGACTTCGGCGAGGCGCAGAAGAAGCTCGACGAGCTGCGGTCGATCGGGGCGAAGAACGAGAACATCGACCGGCTGCAGAGCAACCTCGACGTCGTCGGCGGCAAGGCGAGCGCGGGCCAGGACGTGTCGATGCAGCGGCGGGTCCGCGAGCAGGCGAAGGCGCGCGCGTACGCGGACGTGCAGGCGCAGGCGGAGCTAAAGCAGAAGGCCGAGGAGGCGCGGGCGCGCGGCGACTACGACGCGGCGGCGTCGTCGTATCAGCAGGCGCTCCAGGTCGGCGACAAGCTGGCGGCGCTCGAGCAGGCGGAGAGCGTCGAGCAGCGGTCGACCAACGCGTCGCTCGCCAAGGAGATCGAGGCCGTCACGAAGGCGTCGCAGGAGGCGAAGCAGCGGGCGGCGCCGGTGCGCAGCGCGAAGAAGTCGGCGCCGGCGCGCCAGGTCCCGGACGGCGGCGCGGGCGGGGGCGACGTGCCGGCGGGCAAGGCGGGCGGCGTGAGCGTGTACGACTTCGAGGACGACACCGTCGACGGGGTGATGCTGAGGCCCGAGGGGGCGCGGCTGTCCGGTCGCGTGCCCGAGGGGAGCAGGGACGCGGCGCCCGAGGCGCCGGCGATCGGCGGTGAGGGTCGGTTCGCGGAGGTGGCCGGGATCCGGCTCGGCGGCGGGACGGGCAGCGCCACGATCGTGCAGGAGTTCGTCGAAGAGCGCGTCGAGCTGCGGCCGCCTCCGCCGCCGGAGCCGGCGGTCCCGATCGCGGCCGGGCGGACGATGGCGCTCGCCGATCAGGAGAGCCCGCTGGCGTCCAGGAGGCTCGAGCGTGTCGACGTGACGTCGGCGCGCGCGGTCCGGCGCCCCGGGCGTGCGAAGCGACAGGCCCTCGACACCCGCGCCCGCGGCGAGAAGGAGCGGCGCGCGAAGGATGATTCGAGCGCCACGAACACGGCCGGCATGCCGACGCCGGTGGTCCACGCGTCGGCGCTGTCGGTGGTGGTGCCGGCGGTCGGCGAGGCCGTGCGGTACCAGAGGTTGTTACTCCCCCCCGACGCCGCGTACTCGATCGAGATCGCGGCGAAGGAGCCCCTGTTCGCCAAGGAATGAGAACCATGCGCAGCGCTGCATTCGCCCTCGTCACCCTCCTGTCCCTCGTGCCAGCCGCGAAGGCGGCCGCGCCGGACGATCCCGAGCGGGTCGTGATGAAGCTCGACGAGTTCCTGAAGCTCTACGAAAAGACGCGGGCGGAGGAGGCGACGGCGCCGCTCGACTACGCGATCTCGTCGGCGCGCTACGACGGCGAGGTGCAGCTGAAGGACGGGGAGCCGTACGCGGCGGTGTTCAAGGGGAAGTTCCGGGTCGAGGTGCTGCGCGGCAAGGGGTTCGTCAAGGTGCCGTTCCTGCCGGCGACGGTGGCGCTCGAGTCGGCGAAGATCGGCAATGCCGAGGCGGCGGTGGTGATCGAGGACGGGCGCTATGTGCTGGTGACGAATCAGCGGGGGGCGCTGACGCTCGACGTGACGTTCGCGGCGGCGGTGACGTCGGCGGAGGGGTCGTCCGGGATGTCGTTCCCGCTGACGCCGGCGGGGGCGACGTCGGCGGTGCTGTCGGTGCCGGCGCGCGAGGACCTCGACTTCACGGTGACGGGGGCGAAGCTGCAGTCGGACAAGATCGTCGGCGAGAAGCGGGTGGTCGAGGCGGTGCTGCCGGCGACCGGGTCGCTCGAGATCAAGTGGCAGCGCGAGCTGCCGAAGGCGGCGCAGCAGGCGAGCCGGGTGCTGTCGGAGGTGTACACGCTGGTCAGCCTCGGCGAGGGGCTGATGCGGGCGACGACGACGGTGCAGTACACGATCCTGTTCAGCGGGGTCGACCGGTTGAGCCTGAAGGTGCCGAAGGACATGACGGTGCTCGACGTCGTCGGCGCGGGGGTGCGCGAGTGGAAGGTCGACGGCGAGGGCAACCTGGCGGTGGCGCTCAACTACGCGGCGAAGGGGGCGTACGCGCTGCGGTTCGAGATGGAGAAGGTGGTCCGCGGGGACATCCAGGGCGCGCTGGCGCCGGTGGCGGTGCCGGTCGGGGTCGAGCGGACGCGCGGGTTCGTCGGGGTCGAGTCGCGCGGGAACCTCGAGGTGGAGGCGGGGGACGTCAAGGGGGCGACGCCGGTCGACGTGCGCGCGCTGCCGGCGGCGATCCTCGGGATCACGGGGCAGCCGGTGCTGCTCGGGTTCAAGTACCTCGGGTCGGAGATCGCGGTGCCGCTGTCGGCGTCGCAGCACGCGGACGCGGACGTGCTGGTGACGCTGCTCGACGAGACGCGGGCGCGGACGATGTGGACGCGCGAGGGCCGGCGGCTGACGAGCGTGAAGTACAAGATCCGCAACAACCGGCGGCAGTTCCTCCGGCTCGCGCTGCCGGAGGGGGCGGAGCTGTGGAGCGCGTCGGTCGGCGGGCGCGCGGTCCAGCCGGCGCTGGCGGCCGACAAGCGGGTGATGATCCCGCTGGTCCGCTCGCAGTCGGCGGGCGGCGAGCTGGCGGCGTTCGAGGTCGAGCTCGTGTACGTCGAGGGCGGGGCGCCGCCGAGCGAGTCGGGGCGCGGGGCGTTCAAGGCGACGCTGCCGCGGGCCGACGCGCCGTGCACGTACGTGGCGTGGACCGTGTACGCGCCCGACGACGCGAAGATCAAGCGCTTCTCGATCGACGGCAACCTGCGCAAGGTCAAGTACCTGTCGAACCCGATCCCGGCGGAGGACATGAACTACGTGCAGACGGCGACGCCCGAGGTCGTGCAGCAGGCGCAGGGCCAGGCGAACGCGGGGTCGCTCGGCGACGGGGCGATGCCGGTGCCGGTCAGCTTGCCGCTGCAGGGCCGCGAGGTGCACTTCGAGAAGCTGCTCGCGCTCGACGAGGAGCTGATGGTCGCGTTCCGCTACCGCGGGCTGAAGAAGCGCTGAGGCGCGGCCGAGAACGTCGGTCGGCGCCGGTTCGGGTGCAGCAGGCCGCGGATCCGCGTCACACTCGCGCGGGCGGGCGCGTGGCCCGTGGGCGGGTGTGGGCCCATGGTAGCTGCATCATGGCAATGTGGCGGGGCGTACTCTCGTGGTCGCCCGCGATGGTCGTGCTGGCGATCGCTACGGCGTCGTCGGTCGCGTCCGCGGGGACCTATACGTTCGATGCGAGCGAGGCGGCGTTCGACGCCGCGTACCTGAAGACGCCGATCGCGGTGACCGGGAAGGTCGTCGACGCGTCGGGGATGCCGGTCGCGGGGGCGACGATCCAGGTCGTCGGGTTCGGCGAGGCGGCGCCCAACAACGGGCGCAGCGGGGTGACCAGCGCGGCGGGGTCGTTCGTGATCGAGGGGCTGGTGCGGCGGTCGGTGCTGCTGAAGATCGCGCGGGCCGGGCACTACACGGAGGTGGTGCCGGTCGATCTGCAGCGGCCGCTCGCGGAGGCCGGGGCGGGCGCGGGGACGGTGGTGATGACGGCGCGCAAGGCCGGGCGGGCGCGGCTGGTGTTCGTCGGCGACACGATGTTCGGCCGGCGCTTCACCGACGGCGACGAGGACGGGATCGAGGGCGAGGCGGGGGACCTGATCCGGCCGGGGTCGCGGGCGGCCGACGCGGCGAAGGTGGTCGCGTACGTGCGCGAGGCGATCGCGGCGGCCGACTACGCGGTCGCCAACCTCGAGTGCGCGGTGACGGCCGATCCGGCGACGCCGCACCCGACGAAGTCGTACACGTTCTTCTCGCACCCGGACACGCTGGCGGGGCTGTTGTCGGCGGGGTTCGACGCGGTCGACCTGGCGAACAACCATGTGTTCGATTACATGGGCGACGGGGTGTACGACTCGATCAACGCGGTGGCGGAGGTCGGGCTCGACTGGACCGGGGCGGAGATGAACGAGTCGGCGGCGCTCGACACGACGATCCACGCGACGCCCGGCGGGGTGCCGCTGGCGCTGCAGGGGTTCAGCGCGCTGAAGACGGACGGGTCGAGCCTGACGAAGTACCTGCTGGTCGCGCGCGACCCGAGCAAGCCGGGGGCGCTCGAGGCGTCGGCCGACAACCTGGCCGACTTCCTCGCGGCCGAGGTCGGGGCGAGCTTCGCGGTGCCGATGATCCACGGCGGGGTCGAGTACAGCAGCTACCCGTCGAACACGATGCGGGCGATGTTCGTGTCGCTGGTCGAGCAGGGGGCGGGCCTGGTCGTCGCCCACCACACGCACACGCTGCAGGGGGTCGGGCTGGTCGACGCGGGGGCGGGGCCGCGGTTCGTGCTGATGTCGCTCGGCAACTTCATCTTCGATCAGAGCACGTTCGAGACGACGCAGTCGGCGATCGCGATCGCCGACGTCGAGGCGACCGGGGAGGGCGGGTACGACGTCGCGCGGCTGCAGCTGATGCCGGTGTACGTCGAGAAGTACGTGCCGAAGCTGCTGGCGGGGGCGTCGCTGGCGCGGGCGGGGCGGCAGCTCGGGCACCTGTCGGCGACGCTGCCGAAGGCGCCGAGCGGGAGCGGGGTGGCGGACGGGCTGTTCGGGGCGACGGTGTTCCCTTCGGGGCCGCGGGTGGTCGCGGTCAAGAGCCCGTCGCAGGTGGCGGTGCAGCAGCAGGTCGAGGCGCTGGCCTTGCCGCTGGTGAAGGGGTCGACGGGGGCGGTCGAGTTCGCGCGCACGGGGCCTGCGGACTCGCTGGTGGGGATCCAGACGGGGGCGAGCGCGCAGGCGGAGTGGGGCCGCGAGATCCTGCGGTTCGGCGACTTCGAGGACGGCGACGTCGACGACGCGTTCTCCGAGGGCGCGGCGTGGGACACGAGCGAGTCGCGGTACGTGCAGAACAGCGTGGTCCGCAGCGGGGCGGGCGCGGCGGTGCTGCTGCGCAGGTCGTCGAACTCCGGGGCGACGTCGCTGGCGAACGCGCGGACGATCCCGATCCCGGGCGGGGCGCGGTTGACGATCCGCGGGTGGGTCCGCGGCGACAACGCGGGGACGTTCCGGCTGACGACGCGGATCTACGAGGCGGACGGGACGGTGCTGTCGACGGTCGACCGGCTGACGCGCAGCGGGGGGACGTACGGCTGGACGCCGTTCAGCGTCGACCTGGTCGCGCCGTCCGGGGCGGGCGACCTGCGGATCTACTTCAAGCAGTCGCCGCCGGGCTCGGGCGAGGGGCGAGTGTTCGTCGACGACGTCAGCGTGATCCTGTGGGAGGGCAAGGCGAGCGAGGTGAAGGGTGGGGTCTCGCTGGCGGCGCCGAACGACGTCGGGTTCGTCCGCTTCACCGGCGCGGCCGGCTCCTCGCTCGACGTGTCGCTGACGCACCGCGCGTACACGGCGCTGTGAGTTCGCGGGCGGGTGCCCCGCACTGGAGCGTCGCGGCCGAGGTCGCCGCGCGGCAGATCGGGCCGCGCGTGGCGAGCACCTGCGCACGCGCGTGCGCAGGCGTGGCCAGCCGCGCGGGTGGGCGTAGGCTGCGGGCGATCGGGAGCCGAGTATGCGTCCTACGGGTGCCCTTCTCGCCAATCTCATCCTCGTAGCGAGCGTCGCCGGCTGTGCGACGACGCTCGAGCCGGCGCCCGACGCCCAGCCGGTGGCGAGCGTCGGCAAGGGCGCCACGGCCGAGCACCACGGGGTCCGCGTGGTCGCGGTCGCCGGCGCGTGGCGCGGGTTCCCCGAGGACCTCGAGCGCGCGGTGACGCCGATGCTGGTGACGATCACCAACGACAGCGACCGGCGGATCGAGGTCCGCTACGAGCACTTCGGGCTGATCTCGCGCGGAGGGGTGCTGTTCGCCGCGCTGCCGCCGTTCGAGATGACGGGCGCGCTGTCGGAGGCGGTGCCGGTGCAGGTGCCGTACGCGATGTTCGGCTTCGGCGTCGCGCCGTACCTGGCGCCGTGGTACCCGGGCTGGGCGATCTTCAACGGGCCGTTCCCGTACCGGCCGACGTACTACGGGACGTACGCGGTGCAGTTCGAGAAGATCAACCTGCCGTCGGGGGACATGATCCAGAAGGCGCTGCCGGAGGGGGTGCTGTCGCCCGGCGGGCGGGTGTCGGGGTTTCTGTACTTCGAGCCGGCCGCCGACGTGAAGCGGCTGACGTTCACGCTGCGGCTGATCGACGCGACGACCGGGGAGGACCTCGGGCCGATCGAGATCCCGTTCGTCGTCAAGTGAAGGCGAGCGTCGCGCGGCGGGTCGCGGTGTCGATCGTGGCGACGGTGAAGCGGCCGCCGCTGCAGGTGCCGGTGTTGACGACGGTGCCCTCGGGCAGGTCGTGGGTGTGGGCGACGTGGGTGTGGCCCATGACGACGAGCTGGACGTCGCGCGCGCGCATCAGGGCGCGCGCGGCGGTGGCGTAGGGGCCCTCGCGGTGGCCGAAGCGGGCGTGCTTGATCGCGACGTCCTTGGCCTCGAAGTAGTGGGCGAGCGGGCGCAGGCCGGCGCGGCGCAGGCGGCCGGTGAACCAGGTGGCGGCGCGCGCGGCCGCGTAGGCGCGGCCGAACACGGGGTCGAACTGGTGGCCGTGGACGAACAGGACGGCGCAGCCGTCGGCCTCGAGGCGGAGCTCGGGGAGGGCGCCGAGCTCGCGGGCGGCGACGGCGTCGTGGTTGCCGTGGACGTAGGAGAGGCGGTCGAGGGCGCGGGCGAGCCGCGGGAGGCGGCGGCGGGCGAGCGCGAGCTGCCTGGCCGCGGCGTCCTGTCCGAAGCGCCAGTCGTGCTCGGTCTGCCAGATGTCGCCGACGAGGACGACGCGGTCGTGGCGGTCGACGACGCGGGCGAGGCGCTCGAGGAAGGCGGCCTCGTCGTGGCGGAACTCGTCCATGCCGGCGCGCGCGCCGATGTGGAAGTCACTGAGCGCGGCGATCCGCATGGGCGTCGGGCCGCTCGGCGAGGAAGGCGGCGTGCAGGCGCTCGACGAGGTCGCTGCGGAACCGCTCGTCGTGCTCGTGGTCGAAGAGGAAGCCGCGGATCTGCAGGCGCAGCGCCAGCGGGTCGTGATCGCGGGCGGCGAGGTAGACCTCGGGCGGGCAGCGCGGCGAGGCGAACCGGCTCAGCGCGGCGGCCTGGCGCGCGAGCTCGACGGCGCGCGCGGGGGCGATCCCGCGCGGGACGTCGACGGCGAGGTCGCAGGGGGTGTCGTGGGCCCGCAGGTTGAGGCGGACGACGGTCTCGGCGGCGAGGCGATCGTAGGGGATCGTGGCGTCGGTGCCGTCGTGGGTGCGCAGGGTGATCGCGCGCAGGCCGACGGCGACGAGCCGGCCCTCGGTGGCGCCGACGCGCAGGTCGTCGCCGATCTTGTAGCGGGCCTCGATCGCGAAGACGACGCCGAGGACGACGCAGCGCAGCCACGGGAGCGCGGCGACGAGCAGGACGGCGAGCAGGAGGCCGCGGGTGAGCGCGGTCGGGCCCTCGAGCGTCGGCATCAGGCGGCTCTGCAGGAGCCACACGAGCGGGAGCCAGACGGCGAGGTGCAGCAGCGGGATCCACGGGTGGACCTGCCGGAAGGACGGGAGGGCGGCGAGCCGGCGCAGGACGAACGAGACGACCAGGCCGGCGGCGACGAGGCCGCCGACGTAGAGCAGCGGCAAGAGCGAGGCGAGCAGCGATGTCGAGGCGCTCAGCGGGTCGATGGCGCGGGCGGCGAGCATCCGTCCCGGCGAGGATGCCACGAGGGGGGCGGCGCGGGTAGCGGCGGGGCGGGCGCTCGGGGGCGCTCGCGCGGAGGGGCACGGGTGCGCGGCGGGCAACTTGCCGGAGGCGCCTCGCAGCGGGCCGGGCATGCGGGGCGTCGCCCAGGCTTCGGCATGGAGGTCGACTTCGTCGCCCTCCATTGCCTGCAGATGGGCGACGACCCGCATGCCCGGCCCGATGCACGGTGACTCCGTGAGATGCGTCGTCGCCGGTCCGTCGCCGCGCTGCGAGGGCGTGGGGGCGCGGAGGCCTCAGCCGCGAGACGGTCGCTCGTTCCTCGCGCCCGGCTCGCGGCCCTCTCCAGGCCCGGCCGGCTCCTCGATGTCGGACCGCGACGGGGTCGGGGAGGGGGGCGGCGAGAGGAGGCGGGCTGATTGTTCGGACAGGTGGTGGCGGTGGGGTCCGCGACGGGGTCGGGGAGGGGGCGGCGAGCGGGGGCGGGCTGGTCGTTTGGACAGGTGGTGGTGGTGGGGTCCGCGACGGGGTCGGGAGGGGGCGGCGAGAGGGGGCGGGCTGATTGTTCGGACAGGTGGTGGAGGTGGGGCGCCGGCGCTCGGAGGATGGCTTTTGGGGCAGGCGGGGCGGGTCAGTGGTCGGCGCTGGCGGTGATCAGGGGACGGCGCTCGCGCGGGGGGACGAGGCTGTAGGTGCCGTCGCGCTCGGGTTTGACCCTGGGCGGGGCGCCGGTGTCGAGGAAGGCGAGGTAGCCGGGGATCAGGCCGTCCCAGAAGGCGGCGAGGTCGGGGCGGGTCTCGGCGATCGCGTCGAGGACGAGCTGGCACCGGGGGGTGTCGAGGCGGCAGGGGAAGGCGTGGATCGGGATGTCCTGCTGGCCGGCGTCGCGGGCGAGGACGGCGGCGAGGTAGAGGTCCTCGATCGGGCCGTCGCGCAGGGGGATGCAGCCGATCGTGACGCAGCTGCCGTGGATCATGATGGCGCTGCCGGGCGGCTGGCCGCGGCTGTGGAAGCGGTCGGCGGCGTTGGGGTAGCTGACGCCGAGCGAGAGGTGGTAGCTGCTCTGCGGGTTGAAGACGCTGACCTTGTAGAAGCCCTCGGGGACCTGGCCGTCGCCCTCGCGGCGCTTGGGCCCGAGCTCGCCGCTCTGGGCGCAGATCGGGAAGGTGCGGACGAGCACGTGCGGGGCGGCGCGGTCGAGCGGGGCGGCCCACAGCTCGAGGACCTTTTCCTCCTTGAAGCTGCGGATGAACAGCGACTTGGGGGGCCAGGCGGCCCCGGCGTCGCGGAAGTTGGCCTCGATCGCGGGCAGGCGGCGCTCGAGGGCGTCCTTGACCCGGGGGTAGCGGCGCTGGCGCTCGAGGAAGTCGCCGGCCTCGGCGGTCGGCTCGAGCAGCGAGCCGGCGCACAGGAGGAGGACGAGGCCGAGGATGAACGATCCGGGGCGGCGCACGGGAGCATGGTACGCACGGCGAGGTCGCAATGTTCTCGCGCCGCGGCTGCTTGCCAGGGGGGGCGGCCCGTGGCTACGGTTGTCGGGCGATGCGCGGGCGCCCGGCGGCCGGATCCGCGCGAGGAGCAGGAGCGATGACCGACGCGCTTTACTTCCGCTGCGACGAGTGCGGGCAGATCAACAAGATCCTGGCGGAGCGGCGCTACGAGGGGCCGGTGTGCGGCCGGTGCAAGCGCAAGCTCGACCCGACGGGGCGCCCGCAGGAGGTCGACGACGCGGGGCTCGAGCGGCTGGTCGCGGCCGCGCCGGTGCCGGTGCTGGTCGACTTCTGGGCGCCGTGGTGCGGGCCGTGCAAGATGCTGGCGCCGCACCTGGCCGAGCTCGGGGCCAAGCTCGGGGGCCGGCTGATGATCGCGAAGGTCAACACCGACGAGCACCAGCGCACGGCCGCGGCGCTCGGGGTGCGCTCGATCCCGACGCTGTGCGTGTACAAGGGCGGCGAGCTGGTGTTCCGCCAGCCGGGAGCCGTGTTCGGCCCGCAGCTCGAGGCCGTGGTCGCCCCTTACCTGTGAGAGAGTAGAGGCCGATGAAGCGCACCCTGTTCACTCCCGAGCACGAGCTGTTCCGCGCGACGGCGCGCGAGTTCTTCCAGCGCGAGGTGGTCCCGCACCAGGAGCGGTGGATCGAGGCGGGGATCGTCGACCGCGAGGCGTGGCGCAAGGCCGGCGCGGCGGGGCTCCTGTGCCCGTGGCTGCCGGAGGAGCTCGGCGGGCCGGGCGGCGACTTCCTGCACTCGGTGATCGTGATCGAGGAGCTGGCGCGGGTCCACGAGTCGGGCTTCGCGCTGCCGCTGCACAGCGACGTGGTGGTGCCGTACATCGCCAGCTTCGGCACCGACGAGCAGAAGCAGCGGTGGCTGCCGGGCTGCGTGTCGGGCGAGATCGTGACGGCGATCGCGATGACCGAGCCGGGGACGGGGTCGGACCTGGCGGGGATCACGACGACGGCGCGGCGCGACGGCGACGACTACGTGATCAACGGGGCCAAGACGTTCATCTCGAACGGGATCCTGTGCGATCTGTGCGTCGTCGCGGCGCGCTCGGAGGACTCGGACAGCCCGCACCAGAACATCTCGCTGTTCGCGGTCGAGGCCGGGCGGCCGGGCTTCATCAAGGGCAAGAAGCTGAAGAAGGCGGGGATGTTCTCGCAGGACACCGCCGAGCTGGCGTTCGAGGACTGCCGGGTGCCGGCGGCGAACCTGATCGGGGCGCCGGGCGCGGGCTTCCTGATGCTGATGCAGAAGCTGCAGCAGGAGCGGCTGATCGTGGCGATCGGGGCGCAGGCGGGCGCGGAGGTGGTGCTCGCCGACACGATCGCGTACGTGCAGGAGCGCAAGGCGTTCGGCAAGCCGATCTCGAAGTTCCAGAACACGCAGTTCAAGCTGACCGAGTGCGCGACCGAGATCGAGGTCGGGCGGGCGTTCCTCGACCGCGTGATCGCGGAGCACGTGGCCGGCGAGTACCTGGTCAAGGAGTGCTCGATGGCGAAGCTGTGGCAGACCGAGATGCTGCAGCGGGTCGTCGACGCGTGCCTGCAGATGTTCGGCGGCTACGGGTACATGCTCGAGTACCCGATCTCGCGCGCGTACATGGACGCGCGGGTGCAGCGGATCTACGCCGGCACCAACGAGATCATGAAGATCATCATCGCCAAGCAGATGGGGCTGTGAAGAAGCGCTGGGCCGCGGCGGGGGCGCTCGCGGCGGGGGTGGTCGCGGCGGGGGTGTGGTTCGACGCGCTGGTGGTCGCGGTCCTGACGCCGCGGGTCGCGTTCGATCGGTCGGCCGTGCCGCCGGCGCCGGACTACCGCGATCCGGCGGCGTGGGGGGCCCTGCCGGACCGGGTCGACGCGGCAGATGGGACGGTGGTGGGACTCGCGGGCGGGGACCAGGGGGCGGCGCCGGTCGACGTGTTCTACGTCCACCCGACGTCGTACGTCGGCCGCGGGTGGAACGCGGCGACAGACGACGCGACGGTCAACGAAGCGACCGACCGCGGGGCGACGCGGATCCAGGCGAGCGCGTTCAACCGCTGCTGCGCCGTGTACGCGCCGCGCTACCGGCAGGCCAACCTGACCGCGTTCCTGCGGCCCACCGAGGACGGGGCGCGGGCGATCGCGCTCGGGGGCGACGACGTGGTGGCGGCGTTCCACCGCTTCCTCGCGGACCACAGCCGCGGGCGGCCGTTCATCGTCGCGGCGCACAGCCAGGGAGCCGTGCACGCGCTGCGGGTGGTGCGCGAGGTGGTCGCGGACCCGGAGCTGCGCGCGCGGATGGTCGTGGCGTACCTGATCGGCGGGCCGATGAGCGAGGCGACGGTGGCGGCGATCCCGGGGCTCGAGGTGTGCGACGGGCCGACGCAGACCGGGTGCGTGGTCGCCTGGAACGCGCGCGGGCCGGGCTACGCGGGCGGGCTCGACTTCGTCGAGGCTGTCCCGACGGACAGCCCGCGGGTGTGCGTCAACCCGCTGACGTGGCGGCGCGACGAGGCGCCGGTGGGGCGCGAGCAGAGCCGCGGGGCGGTGTTCTTCGCGGGGGAGGGGCCGCCGACGCCGCGGCCGGGCTTCGTGTCGGCGCGGTGCAGCGGCGGCTGGCTGGTGGTCGAGCCGGTCGAGGCGCCGCCGCGGGACCTCATGAGCCGGCTGCTCGACCACGCGCTCGGGGCGGGCAACTACCACCCGGTCGAGTTCGGGCTGTTCTTCGTCGATCTTGGGGAGAACGCGCAGGCTCGGATCGATGCGTTTCTGCGGTGAGCGTCGCCAAGTTGGGGGACGCGCTGGGGTTCGATCTACGCGGGGGCTGGGGTCCGATCTGGGGGACGCGGGGCTGAAGGCCTGGGTGGGCGCGTCCCCGGGGCGGCTCCGCGGGGCCCTCGCTATCGGCGGGCTCCCCCCCATGGCCGTGCTCGGCGGCTCGCGTGCTCACGAGTCGGGTGGCGCGAAGGACGTGTTCTAAGAGTAATGTCTTGAGTGCCAGAGAAGCCGCCTGCGCGCGCGCCATGGGCTCCGCCCCGCCGGCGTCCCACTGCGCCGCCCCGGGGACGCGCCCCGACGAGCCCGGTGGGCCCCGCGTTTCAGTGCGCGAAGACCTCGGTGCCGGCGTGTGCCCGTCCGCAGGTTGGTTGCAAGCGCGGCGGGCGAGACGCGACACCCGTCGCGGGGTGAAGGGTCACGGCGACGAGACAGACGGTGCGCGGGGAGAAGCGGGGTTCGTCGCGGGGGGAAGGTTTGGGGCGGCGAGACAGAGGAAGCGCGGGGAGAAGCGGGGCTCGTCGTGGGGGGAAGGTTTGCGGCGGCAGGACAGCGGAGGAACTGCGACAAGCGGGGTTCGTCGTGGGGGGAAGGTTTGCGGCGGCAGGACAGCGGAGGATCTGCGACAAGCGGGGCTCGTCGTGGGGCGTAAGGTTCAGGGCGGCGAGACAGAGGATGCGCGGGGGAGAAGCGGGGCCCGCCAGGGTCCGCCCGCTCCACAATCTTCGGGGCCCCGCGTCCAGGCAGCGGAGAGGCCCCGCGCTCATGCAGCGGAGAGAGGCCCCGCGCTCACGCAGCGGAGAGAGGCCCCGCGCTCATGCAGCAAGAAGGCCCCGCGCTCATGCAGCGGAGCCTTGATCACGATCGAAGGGGGTCAGTTCTTGCTCTTGACGAGGTCGCCGGAGAACGCGAACCCGAGCAAGAACAGCGGGATGCCCTGGTTGACGTCGCCGGCCGAGCCCTGGCCGCGGAAGCGGTGGGCGACCCACCACTGGGCGGCGAAGAACAGCGTCGGCTTGTTGAAGCGCTTCCACGGGCGGTCGTAGAAGGTGTGGCTGATCAGCGGGCCGATCCGGTCCATCGGCGTGTTCGGGTTGGCGGTCGTGTCGTCCATCGCCTCGTAGACGGCCTCGGGGTAGAACACGTGGACGAGCGAGTTGCGGATGCCGGCGGCGAGGCCGAACTTGGTGACGTAGAGGAGGTCGGTGTCGTTGGTCAGGAACCAGCCCTTGGCCGGGACGAGCACGTCGTGGCGCAGGTCGTAGAAGACGTCGTACTGCTTGCCGTTCGCGTCGTTCGGCATGCGGATGTTGTTGTTGTAGACGATCAGGTCGTTGCGCACAGCGACCGGGCCGGCCTTGATCTGGAACAGCGCGGCGAGCTCGGCCTGGCCGCCGGACAGGAACGGGATCGCCTCGTTCCGCTCGGCGCGCTCGCCGATCGCGTTCGGGCCGTAGTTGTCTAGCGGCGAGTGGAAGCCGTGGGCCTTGAACCGCTGCGAGCCGTACCAGCTGACGAAGTAGTAGCCGGCGCGCAGGCGCAGGATCGACAGCGGGGCGATGTCGAGCTGGCCGCCGAGCCGGGCGATCGACGGCGAGACGGTCGGGCTGAAGGCGACGCCGATGTACGCGTCGCGGAACAGCTTGCTCGTCTTGTTGAACAGGCGGTAGTTGTAGCCGAGCATGAAGCGGTCCTCGGCGCCGAGCGGGTTGACGCGCAGGACCAGCAGGTTGCTGTAGACGAGGCGGTGGCGGGCGACCAGCGGGGCGTCCTGGCCGGGCGCGAGCGGCCTGTCCGGCGGCGGCTCGGGGGCCGGCGTCAGGCCGGAGGACACGGCCGGGTCGCGGCCGCTCTCGGGCGCCGGGCCGCTGTCCAGCGGGACAGGTTCGCGGGCGGGCGTGGCGGGCGTGGCGGGCTCGCTGGCCGCAGGGACAGGTTCAGCGGCCGCGGCGCCGTCCGCCTCGGGGGGCGCGGCGAGGGCTGCGGCGGGCAGCAGAGAGGCCAGGAGGACGGACAGTACCAGCGGTCGGCGCATCGTCTCACGATACCGCAAGTCGGCCGCGGCCGAGAGCCCCTCGCGGAGGCGGCTGTCCGATCAGCCAGGGACCTCGCGCCTGGTGCCGGCCCACGGGAGACTCGAGCTGCGTGCCTCGCGTGCGCGCGAGAACGCGCGGCGCAGCGCGGGCGGGCGCGCGGCGAATCGCAGTCGGGGAGGCGAAGCCTCGCGGGCGACTCGGCCCGCAATGCCCGCGACGCGCGCCGTCCTGCGCGAGCGCCGGGCCCACGCGGCTGCGCTCCGCCGTCAGAACGGCGCGGGCAGGGTCTGCGGCGAGCGTCGACGCGAGCGAGCCGGCGGAACGGAGTTCATCGCCGGCGCACGGCGAGCGTCGCCGTCGGAGCCGGTGGCGATGCGGGGCGGGGAGATCTTCGGGGCAGGTCCGCGCGTGCGGGCGGATGGACCTTCGGGACAGGAACGTCCGGTCAGACGCGAGGGAGGTAGCGGCCGGCGCCGCGTTCGACGCGGAGCTCGCCGTTCTTGAAGGCGAGCTTGCCGGCGACGATCGTGTGGGTGACGGCGCCGTGGATCTCGAAGCCCTCGAAGATGTTGCGGTCGACCCGCTGGAAGTGGGTGCGGGCGCTGATCGTGGTGCGGACGGTCGGGTCGTAGAGGAACAGGTCCGCGTCGGCGCCGGGGCGGATCGCGCCCTTGCGCGGGTAGAGGCCGAAGATCTTGGCCGGCTGGGTGCAGCAGACGTCGACGAACTGCTGGAGGGTGAGCCGGCCGGTGGCGACGCCGTAGGTGTACATCAGCGGCATGCGGTTCTCGATGCCGGCGGCGCCGTTGGGGATCCTGGTGAAGTTGCCGAGGCCCATGACCTTCTGGTCGTGCTGGCGGAACGGGCAGTGGTCGGTGGCGACGGTGTGGATGATGCCGCACGACAGGGCGTGCCACAGCGCGTCCTGATGGCCCCTGGGGCGGATCGGCGGGCTCATCACGTAGGCGGCGCCCTCGAAGTCGGGCTTGTCGTAGACCGAGTCGTCGAGCAGGAGGTACTGCGGGCAGGTCTCGACGTAGACGAGCTGGCCCTCCTGCCGCGCGCGGTAGACGGCGTCGAGCGACTCGCGGCAGGTGAGGTGGACGATGTAGATCGGCTGGCCTGCACAGCGGGCGAGCATGATCGCGCGGCCGGTCGCCTCGCCCTCGACCCACGAGGGGCGGCTCTCGGCGTGGTAGCGCGGGGCGGTCTTGCCCTGGGCGACGAGCTTGCGCTGGAGCGCCTGGACGGCGAGGCCGTGCTCGCAGTGGGCGGTGACGAGGGCGCCGAGGTCGGCGGCGGTGTCGATCACGCCGATGAACTCGTCGTCGTCGACGCCGATCGCGCCGGTGTAGGCCATGAAGACCTTGAACGAGGAGATGCCGTTCTCGCGGTGGACGCGGCGCATCTCCTGCTCGACCTGGGGGCCGTACCAGGTGACGGCCATGTGGAAGGCGTAGTCGGCGCAGGCCTTCGTGGCGTTGTTCATCCAGAAGTCGCGGGCCTCGATCAGGCTCTGGTTGCGGTTCGGGATGATGAAGTCGATGATCGAGGTGGTGCCGCCGGCGACGCCGGCGGCGGTGCCGGTGAAGAAGTCGTCGGAGCTGACGGTGCCCATGAAGGGCAGCTCCATGTGCGTGTGGGCGTCGATCCCGCCGGGGAACACGTACTGGCCCGAGGCGTCGATCACTTCGGTGCCGGCGGGGACGTCGAGGTTCTCGCCGATCGCTACGATCTTGCCCTCGTCGCAGTAGATGTCGGCGACGAACTGGTCGAGGGCGGTGACGATCTGGCCGTTGCGGAGGACGATGCCGGGCATAAAGGGAGCTCTCGGGGGGCGGGGCGGGTTCGTTCGGCGGCTACGGACGGGTGAGGTCGTCGTAGGTGTCGGGGCGGCGGTCGCGGTAGAACTGCCAGACTTGGCGGACCTCGTCGATCATCGACAGGTCGAGGTCGGCGACCACGAGCTCGTCCTGGTCCTCGCTCGCCTCGGCGAGGATCTGGCCGCGCGGGTTGACGAAGTAGCTGTGGCCGTAGAACTTGCCGATGTTCCACGGGGCCTCGGTGCCGACGCGGTTGATCGCGCCGACGTAGTAGCCGTTGGCGACCGCGTGCGCGGGCTGCTCGAGCTTCCACAGGTATTGGCTGAGGCCGGCGACCGTCGCGCTCGGGTTGAAGACGATCTCGGCGCCGTTGAGGCCGAGGGCTCTGGCCCCCTCCGGGAAGTGGCGGTCGTAGCAAATGTAGACCCCGATCGTGGCGAACTGGGTGCGGAAGACGGGGTAGCCGAGGTCGCCGGGCTTGAAGAAGAATTTCTCCCAGAAGCCGGAGGTCTGCGGGATGTGCTGCTTGCGGTACTTGCCGAGGTACGTGCCGTCGGCGTCGATCACGGCGGCGGTGTTGAAGTAGACGCCGCGCATCGCCTCTTCGTAGAGGGGGACGACGATCGCCATGCCGAGGCGGCGCGCGTACTCCTGCATCAGCGCGGTCGTCGGGCCGGGGATCGGCTCGGCGGCGGCGTACCAGCGGCGGTCCTGGCTGGGGCAGAAGTACGGGCCATTGAAGATCTCCTGGAGGCAGAGGATCTGGACGCCCCGCTTGCCGGCCTCCTCGATCATCGGCAGGTGCTTGTCGAGCATCGCCTGCTGGATCTTCTTGACGGGTACGCCCTCGTCGTTGATGGGGTTGGCGCACTGGATGAGGCCGCAGCGGACGGTCGGGTTCATCGCCGGGACTCTAACCGAAGTCGGCGCGCGGGGAGCGGCTTTTGTGCGGGGACTTGCGCCCGGCAGTAGCAAAGAGGTAGTAATCCGAACGATGCCTCGAGGGAGGGTCCCGGATCGTGGGGCCCGCCCGTGTTCCCGCCTCCGGGCGTCTTCCTTTCTTGTGAGCCTTCCCGCCTTCTGTGAGCCTTTCTTGGGGCGACGAAACAAGCCCCGCGGAGACCGCGATGACCTGTAAAAGCCTTCGCTTCCTGTTCGCCAGCACGCTTACGCTCTCGCTCGCCCTGACCGGCTGCAGCGACGACCGCAAGGACACCGCGTCCGCCACCGCCGGCGAGACGAACGGCACCACCGAGGACGAGCCGACCGCGGGCGCGTCGCAGACCTCGAACACGCCGACCTCGGCGACCGAGGGCACGATGGGCGACTCGGGCACGACGACGGAGGACCCGGTCGACCCGACGACGACGACGACCTCGCCGATGCCGACCTGCAACGACCCCGAGGGCCAGCCGATCAACTCGTCGTGCACCGACGCGAGCGGCTGCGGCTGCGACACCGGCAAGTGCTTCGTCGTGCCGGCGCTCGGCGGCTTCTGCGGCGAGTGCCTGGTCGACGCCGACTGCGCCGGCGGCGGCTGCTCGGTGCCGAACCCGATCGCCGGGGTCGGCGCGAGCTGCAACATGGGCGAGCCGGGCCAGGGCTGCATGAGCGACGAGGTCTGCGCCGACCCGATGAACGCGACGTGCGGCACGCTGCTCCAGGTCCCCGGGATCATCACGGTGTCGACCTGCGGCCAGTGCCAGGTCGACGCCGACTGCCCGATGGACCTGCCGAACTGCACCCCGACCTACGACGTCGCCAACTTCAGCGGCAAGCTCGACTGCGTCGCGGACGCCGCGATCGACAACAACCAGGGCTGCTCGCTCGAGGACGAGGGCGGCATGCCGGCCGGCAACAGCGCCTGCAAGTCGGGCTTCTGCGGCGAGGCGAGCGTCATGGGTCTGCTCAAGCTCGGCATCTGCGGCGAGTGCAACAGCGACGCCGACTGCCCGATGGGCCAGCAGTGCACCGACCCGCAGGTCGACCTCGGCGTCGGCGCGCTGATCGGCTCCGTCTGCATGTGATCGCCGCCGGGGCGCCCGTCCAGCGGACCGGCGCCCGGATCGAGTGGCTCGCCCGCGCCCCCCGGGGTACCTTCGCGGGCGAGCCCCCATGAGCGCCTACCGTTCGCTCCGCGAGTGCGTCGTCGACCTCGAACGCCACGGACACCTCGTCCGCGTCGAGGTCGAGGTCGATCCGTACCTCGAAGCCGCGGAGATCCAGCGGCGCGTGTACCAGGCCGGCGGACCGGCGCTCTACTTCGCGCGGGTCAAGGGCTCGCGCTTCCCGATGGTCAGCAACCTGTTCGGCACGCCCGAGCGGGTGCGGTTCATGTTCCGCGGGGCGCTCGAGCGGGTGAAGAAGCTGGTCGCGCTGCGCGCGGACCCGGGCGCGGTGCTGCGCCGGCCGTGGCGCCACGTCGGGCTGCTGCGCTCGGCGTGGCACGCGCGGCCGAAGTTCGTCGGCTCGGGGCCGGTGATGGCGCAGCAGGTCGGGATCGCCGACCTGCCGCAGCTGGTGTCGTGGCCCCGCGACGGCGGGGCGTTCGTGACGCTGCCGCTGGTCTACAGCGAGGACCCCGACCGGCCGGGGTGGATGAAGAGCAACCTCGGGATGTACCGCGTGCAGCTGTCGGGCGGGCAGTACGCGCCCGGGAAGCAGATCGGGCTGCACTACCAGATCCACCGCGGGATCGGGGTGCACCACTCGGCGGCGATCCGGCGCGGCGAGCCGCTGAAGGTCCACGTGTTCGTCGGCGGGCCGCCGGCGCTGACGCTGGCCGCGGTGATGCCGCTGCCGGAGGGGCTGCCGGAGGTGGCGTTCGCGGGGGCGCTCGGCGGGCGGCGGCTGCGGATGGTCCAAAGGCCAGGTGAGCCGGCGTTCGCGGCCGAGGCCGACTTCGTGATCAGCGGGACGGTCGACCCGCACAAGCGGCTCCCCGAGGGGCCGTTCGGCGACCACCTCGGGTACTACAGCCTGGTCCACGAGTTCCCGGTGCTGCAGGTCGAGCGGGTGTGGGCCCGCGCCGACGCGATCTGGCCGTTCACGGTCGTCGGGCGGCCGCCGCAGGAGGACACGCAGTTCGGGGCGATCATCCACGAGATCACGGGGCCGGCGATCCCGGCGGTGATCCCGGGGGTGTCGCAGGTCCACGCGGTCGACGCGGCCGGGGTCCACCCGCTCCTGCTGGCGATCGGCAGCGAGCGCTACACGCCGTACGCGCCGCGCGAGCGGCCGCAGGAGCTGCTGACCCAGGCGAACGCGATCCTCGGGCAGGGGCAGATGTCGCTGGCGAAGGTGCTGATCATCGCCGCGCGCGAGGACGCGCCCGCGGGCGACCTCCACGACATCCCCTGGTTCTTCGGACATGTCCTCGAGCGCGTCGACTGGCGCCGTGACCTGCACTTCCAGACGGAGACGACGATCGACACGCTCGACTACTCGGGCGCGGGGCTGCACGCGGGCAGCAAGCTGGTGATCGCGGCGGTCGGCGAGGCGCGGCGGAGCCTGCCGGCCGAGGTGCCCGCGGAGCTGCGGCTGCCCGACGGGTTCAAGGCGCCGCGTATTTGCCTGCCGGGGATCCTCGCGGTCACCGGGCCGGCGTGCGCGGGGGCCGACGGGGCGCTGCAGCGGTTCGTCGCCGGGCTGACGCCCGAGGACGCGATCAACCGGTTCCCGCTGGTGGTGATCGTCGACGACAGCGAGTTCGCGGCGCGGACGGTCCACAACTTCCTGTGGGTGACGTTCACGCGGATGAACCCGGCGGTCGACATCGAGGGGATCGGCGCGCGCACGGTCCACAAGCACTGGGGCTGCGCCGGGTCGCTGGTGGTCGACGCGCGGCGCAAGCCGCACCACGCGCCGCCGCTGGTCGAGGACCCGGCGGTGTCGCGCCGGGTCGACGCGCTGGCGGCCCCCGGCGGGCCGCTGCACGGGCTGCTCTAGGGCGGCGCGTCAGATCGCGCGCTCGAGCTCGATGTCCTTGATCTCGCTGCCGAAGAACCGGCCGTTGATCGTGCAGGCGGTCGGCTCGATGTTGTCGCAGACGCCGCTGCAGGTGGTCGACTCGAAGAGGACGTAGTCGCCGTTGATCTGGTGGCCGTTGATCGTCAGGTCGACCTTGACCGAGCGGATGGTGGTGATCGTCGTCTCCCCGTCCTGGCCCTGATCCTCGGCGTTGACGCTGTCGGCGAAGAACGAGTAGTCCTTGCCGCTGCGCGTGCCGAGGATCACGTCGGTGCCGTACTCGAGGAAGTAGTCGTCGGGCTCGGTGGCGAAGATCGCGATCGTCTGCGCGGAGAAGAACTTGGTGCTGTCGCGCGGGTCGATGTCGACCCCACAGTCGAGGGCAGGGACGGCGGGGAGCTCGGTGATCTTGTAGACGCGGTACTGGCCGGGGGTCACCTGGCAGGCGGTCAGGGAGAGGCCCGCAAACGCGGTGGCCAGGAGGGCGGAACGAACGGTCGTGAACATGGGCGCGGATGCTACAGCAGGTGCGGCGCGGTTTTGAACGCGTATCCAGGGGGAAAATGCGGCGGTCCGGCGGAGTTCTCTCGCACCCAGAGCGCGGGCGCGCGTCGTGGTAGGAGGAGGAGATGCTGCCGAGCCGCCTTGCCCGAGGTCCATGGTCGTTCGTTCTGCTGGCGTGGGCGCTGGCCTGCGGCGACGCGGGCGGGGCCGAGACGGGCGGGACGGGCAGCACGGGCGGGGCGACGGGCGGGGCGACGGGCGGGGCGACGGGCAGCGCGAGCGCGGAGCCGACGACGGGCGGGGCGACGGGGGAGCCGGGGACGGGGAGCAGCGGGGGGACGAGCACCGGCGGCGGGTCGGGGCCGGAGCTGGTCGAGGTCGGGCACGCGCGCGAGCTGCGGGCGGCGTGGGTCGCGTCGGTGTTCAACATCAACTTCCCGAGCAAGTCGGGGTTGTCGGCGGCGGCCCAGCAGGACGAGCTACGGGCGCTGCTCGACGTGGCCCGGGCGACCGGTCTCAACGCGCTGGTGTTCCAGGTCCGGCCCGAGTGCGACGCGCTGTACGACTCGCCGCTCGAGCCGTGGAGCCGATACTTGACCGGGACGCAGGGACAAGATCCTGGGTACGACCCGCTCGCGCTGCTGATCGAGGAGGCGCACGCGCGGGGGATCGAGGTCCACGCGTGGCTGAACCCGTACCGCGCGAAGGCCAGCAAGGACGCGCCGCTCGACCCGAAGCACGTCGCCAGCGTGCTGCCCGAGTACGCGTACACGTACGACAAGTTCGTGTGGATGGACCCGGGGGCGAAGCCGGTGCAAGACCACCTGCTGGCGGTGATCGCCGACCTGGTGACGCGCTACGCGGTCGACGGGGTCCACTTCGACGACTACTTCTATCCGTACCCCGACGGGACGGAGTTCCCGGACGACGCGACGTGGCAGGCGTATCAGCTCGGCGGCGGGGCGCTGACGCGGGCGGACTGGCGGCGGGCGAATGTCGACGGGATGGTCCAGGCGGTCGGCGAGACGATCGCGGGGCTGCGGCCGTCGGTGCGCTTCGGGGTCAGCCCGTTCGGGATCTACCGGCCCGGGATCCCGCCGGGCATCACCGGGTTCGACCAGTACGAGGGGCTGTACGCGGACCCGCTGAAGTGGATGCAGGAGGGCTGGGTCGACTACCTGGCGCCGCAGCTGTACTGGCCGATCGGGCAGGAGGCGCAGTCGTACGCGACGCTGATCGAGTGGTGGGCGAGCGTGACCGAGGGCGGGCGCTACATCTTCGCCGGGAACAACCTGAGCAAGCTCGGGAGCGCGCCGGTGTGGTCGGTCGACGAGTTCCGCCAGCAGGTGCTGCTCAGCCGCGAGTTCGCGGAGGCAGGCTCGCAGGGCAACATCTTCTTCCAGATCGCGCCGCTGCAGAGCAACCTCGACGGGATCGCGGACGTGATGAAGGCGGAGTTCTACGCGACGCCGGCCCTGACGCCGCCGATCGCGGCGATGCAGGAGGTCGCGGTGGCGCCGCCGACCGTGGCGCTGAAGGGGACGACGGTGACGATCGGGCACGCAGCGCCCGCGTCGCTGCGCGCGTGGGTGGTGTACGCGGAGGCAGGGAAGGGCTGGGCGCTCGAGACGATCGTGCCGGCGTCACAGGCGAGCTTCGAGCTCGGGGCGGGGCGGTGGGCGATCGCGGCGGCCGGGCTCCACGGGGTCGAGAGCGCGGGGGTGGTCGTCGAGGTGCAGTAGGCTTGCTTCGAGGCGCGGCCCGAGCGCCGCGGGGTCAGTTGGGGTCGTCCGCGTACATGCCCTCGATCAGGGCGGACCAGTTCTTGTCGATCACGCGGCGCTTGAGCTTGAGCGTCGGCGTCAGCTCGCCGGCTTCCTGGCTCAGGCTGCGCGGCAGGAGCCGGAACTTGCGGACTTGCTCGACGCGGGCGAACTGCTCGCCCACCTTGTCGACCCACTTCGTCAGCTCGGCGAGCAGCGCGGGGCTCTCGTGCAGCGGCTCGGCGGCGGGCTGGCCCTGGCCCTCGAGCCACTTCGCGGCGGCGGCGCGGTCGATGGCGAGCAGCGCGGAGAGGAACTTGCGGCGGTCGCCGATGACGACCGCCTCCTCGACGAGCGGGCTCTCCTTGAGCGCGGCCTCGATGTTCTTCGGGGCGATGTTCTTGCCGCCGGCGGTGATGATGATCTCTTTCTTGCGGCCGGTGATCGACAGGAAGCGGTCGGCGTCGAACGAGCCGAGGTCGCCGGAGTGCAGCCAGCCGTCCTGCAGCGCCTCGGCGGTCGCGGCCGGGTCCTTGTAGTAGCCCTTGAAGACGCTGGGGCCGCGGACGAGGATCTCGCCGTCGTCGGCGAGCCGGACCTCGAGGCCGGGGATCGGGCGGCCGACGGTGCCGAGCTTGGTCGCGCCGTGGACGTTGAGGGTGGTCGGGCCGCAGTCCTCGGACTGGCCGTAGACCTCGCGGACGAGGATGTCGAGGCCGGTGAAGAACTCGAGCACGTGGGCGGCGATCGGGGCCGCGCCCGAGACGCACATGCGGGCGCGCCCGAGGCCGAGCGCGGTCTTGAGCTTGCGGAAGACGAGGCGCTGGGCGAGGCGATACTGCCAGCCGAGCGTCGCCGGGACCGGGCGGCCGATCATGGTGAGCGCGTGGTAGCGGCGGGCGACGCCCATCGCCCAGCCGAGCAGGCGCTTCTTCGGACCTGTCACCTGGGACAGGCGGGCCGACACGGCGGCGTGGAACTTCTCCCAGATCCGCGGGACGCCAAAGAAGATCGTCGGCTGGACCTCCTTGAGGTTGTCGGGCACGCGCTCGAGCGCCTCGGCGAAGTAGACCGAGTGGCCGTAGCAGGCGGGGCCGTGCATCGACAGCATCTGCTCGGCGATGTGCGACAGCGGGAGGTACGACAGCAGCGAGTCCTGGGGGCGGATCTCGATCAGCGAGGACAGGGTCTCGGCGGTCCACAGGATGTTGCGGTGGGTCAGCATGACGGCCTTCGGCGGGCCGGTCGTGCCGGAGGTGTAGATGTAGGTCGCGGTGTCGTCCTCCGCGAGGCCGCGGCCGCGCTCGTCGACGGCGGCGTCGGGGACGCGGTCGCCGGCGGCGAGGAAGGCGTCCCAGGCGAGGACCATCGGGTCGTCGATCGCCGGGGCGCCGTCCATCAGGACGATGAACTTGAGGCCAGGCAGGTTGTCGCGCTGCTGGCGGAGCTTGTCGTACTGCGCGCGGTCCTCGACGAGCACGACGGGGGCCTCGGCGTGGTGGACGATGTACTGCACCTCGACCGGCGAGCAGGTGGTGTAGATGCCGGCCGGGACGCCGCCGGCCGCGATCGCGGCGAAGGCGGTGATCACCCACTCGGGGCGGTTGTAGCCGAGCAGGCAGACGCCCTGGCCCGGGGCGAGGCCGAGGGCGACGAGCGCGCGGGCGGCCCGGCGGACCTGGGCGGCGTAGTCACGCCACGAGACGCTCTGCCACGCGCCGCCGCGACGGACGTGGTAGGCGGGGCCGTCGGGGTGGGCGTGGGCCTGGGCGAAGAAGCGAGCGGGGATCGTATCGGTGACCACGGGGCCTCCCTGGGCGGGTTGGTGATTACAGGCCGAGCTGCCTGGCGGCGAGGTCCTTCATGATCTCCTCGGCGCCGCCGCCGATCGCCAGCACCTTGGTCTCGCGGTAGATCCGCTCGACCCGGGCGCCGCGCAGGTAGCCGGCGCCGCCGAAGATCTGGACGCCCTCCTTGGCGCAGAACTCGACGCAGGCGACGGCGGCGTTCTTGAGCATGCAGATCTCGGCGATCGGCCACTCGCCGGCGTCGATCCGCCGCGCGAGGTCGTAGAGCCAGGTGCGGACCGGGTGGATCCGCGTCGCCATGTCGACGAGCTTGTGGCGGATCACCTGGCGCGTGATCAGCGGCTTGCCGAAGGTCTCGCGCGTGCGCGCGTAGGCGATCGCGTCGTCGAGGCAGACCTGCGCGAAGGCGACGGCCATCGCCGCGAGCATCAGGCGCTCGCGGTTGAAATTCTGCATGATGCCCACAAAGCCCTGGTTCTCGCCGCCGAGCAGGTTGGCGGCGGGGACGCGGCACTCGTCGAAGTAGAGGGTGGCGGTGTCGGAGCACCACCAGCCCATCTTCTTGTCGAGGGCGGTGCGGGTGAAGCCGGGGGTGTCGGCCTCGACGACGAGCATCGAGATGCCCCCAAGGCCAGGTGGGCCGGTGCGGACGGCGACGGTGACGAGATCGGCGCGCACGCCGGAGGTGATGAAGGTCTTGCTGCCGTGGACGACGTAGTGGTCGCCGTCGCGGCGGGCGACGGTCTTGAGGTTGGCGACGTCGGAGCCGCCGGACGGCTCGGTGACGGCGAGCGCGGCGATCTTGCGGCCGGCGAGCACGTCGGGGACAAAGCGGCGCTTCTGCCCGTCGGTGCCGAGGTTGAGGATCGGCGGGAGGCCGATGCCATGGGAGAACAGGCCGGCGATGAGGCCGCCGCTGCCGGTGCGCGCGAACTCCTCGCAGAGGAGGATGGTCGCGGTGCTGTCGCCGGGGGTGCCGCCGTACTCCTCGGGGAAGCCGAGGCCGAGGATCCCGAGCTGGCCGGCGCGGGCGTAGAGCTCGCGCGGGAAGGCGCCGGCCTCCTCCCAGGCGTCGATGTGGGGCAGGGCCTCGCGCTCGATGAAGGCGCGCAAGGTGTCGCGCAGGGCGGCCCGCTCGGCGTCGGTGAAGGCGTGCGACGTCATCGGCGCGCGAGGGTATCACGGCGCCGAGACGCGTGGGGGCGCTCACGCGGGCAGGTGCATGCGCTCGCGGGCCTCGGCGGGCGAGGCGATGTCGCGGCCGACCCGACGGGCGGTGGCGACGAGGGCGTCGATCAGCTCGCCGTTGCTCCGCGCGCGGGCGCCGTCGGGCAGGTAAAAGGTGTCCTCGAGGCCGGTCCGCAGGTCGCCGCCGAGCTCCGCGGCGCGCTGGTGGAGCAGCCAGATCTCCTCGCGGCCGATCGCGGTGACCTCCCAGCGCGAGCCGGGCTTGATGTACTTGAGCAGGAACGGCAGCAGCTCGGGGTCGACCGGCATGCCCGAGGCGACGCCGGTGACGAAGTTGTAGTGGGGGTGTTTGGCCATACCCACGTCGACGTAGAGGCCGACGCTGCGGACGATCCCGAGGTCGAAGCACTCGAACTCGGGGGCGGTGCCGGTCTGCGCCATGGCGTCGAGGAAGGCCTGGACCTTGGGGACCGGGTTGTCGAAGAGGAGCGGCGGCCAGGCCCAGGTGCCGTCGCTCTTGGCCTTGAGATAATTGAGGCTGCCGGCGTTGCAGGCGGCGATCTCGGGCCGGATCGCCTGCATGCAGGCGACCGGGCCGGAGATGTCGTCGCCCATGACGCCGGTGCTCATGTTGAAGATCAGGTCCGGGCACTCGGCGCGGATGGCCTCGCGGACAGCTCTGGCGATCTCGGGGTCCCAGCTCGGGAGGTGGCCGAGGCCGGGCTCCTGCCGGCGGAAGTGGACGTGGACGACGGAGGCGCCGGCGTCCCGGGCCTGCCGCGCGGCGGCGGCGAGCTCCTCGGGGGTGACCGGGACAGGGTGCTGCTTGGGGTTGGTGAGCACGCCGGTCAGGGCGCAGGTGACGATCGCCTTGTCGTGGGTCATGGGGCCTCGGGGAAGCGACGGGCGAGATCTTTGCGCTGGTGGAGGACAGCGCGGATCTCGATCTCACCGATGTCGAGGAGTCTGTACCAGAGGACGAACGGAGTGTCCTGGAAGACTCGGCGGCGGAGGTCGGGGGGGCGCCAGATGGATCAGCGCCTGGGCGTCTCGCGCAGTTCGGCGAGGACACGCTGGAACTCGTCGGCGAAGCGACGAGAGAGACCGTTGAAGTTGCGACACCACGCGCGTGCGCGATCGAGGTCGAGGCGTGCGGTCGAGTGCAGGAGGATGGGGTGCCGCTTCACGCACGGGAGGGTATGCGCGAACGCGCGCGCCGCGGCAAGGCTGCTGGGCAGTCCGCTCAGTCCTCGTCGGGAAACACCTCGTCCTTGATCTGCTCCCAGGGGATCAGTGTCGCCTTGCCGTCCTCGAGTTCTCGGCCGCGGCGCAGGATCTCTTGGTACTGCGCCTCTTCGATCTCCGGCGGGATCGGATCTTCGACGGTGTCGAGCACGCGCAGGGCGAACTCGCGGCGCTCCTCCGGGGGGAGGGCCAGGACTTCGTTGAACAGGTGCGCGGGGATCATGGATTTTACCGTAGCACGGATCAGGCGGCGGCGGCGGCCGGGTCGGGGCCGTCGTCGGGGGTGACGACCGCGAGGATGCGGCCGGCGGCGACCTGGTCGCCAGGCTGGACCTTGAGCTCGGTGACGACGCCGGCGACGGCGACCGCGAGGGCGTTCTCGATCTTCATCGCCTCGAGGGTGACGAGCGTCTGGCCGCGGCGGACGCGGTCGCCGATGGCGACGTGGACGGCGACGATCCGGCCGCTGGTCGGCGCGACCAGCTTGCCGTCGCCGCCGACGCCCGCGTCCGGCTCGGCGCCCTTCGGCAGCGGCTCGCTGAACTCGCGCTGGACGCCGCCTGTCTCGAGGTGCAGCTTGCCGCCGGCCCACGCGGCGTGCACGGTGTCCTGGACGTCGCCGACCTGCACGCGCAGCTCGGCGCCGGCGCGCGCGAGCACGCGGACGACGTGGGCCTCGGGGCCGAGCTGCACGGTGACGGCGCCGGACGGACCCGGGTCGACGAGGAGGGTCTGCTCGCGCTCGCCTGTCTTGAGGGTCAGGGGGAAGGTCGCCCGGCCGGCGCTGCGCCAGGGGTCGATGTCCCGGTGTTCCTGTCCCTTGAGGCACCAGAGGGCGGCGGCGACGGCCCAGGCGCGGGCGTCGGGCTCGGGGCGCGCGGGGGCGGGGAGGTGCTCGTCGAGGAAGCGGGTGGTCGCGCCGCCGGCGACGAACACCGGGTGGGCGAGGATGTCGGCGAGGAAGCGCTTGTTGTTGGGGAGGCCGAGCAGGACGCTCTCGCCGAGGGCGCGGATCAGGCGGCGGCGGGCCTCGTCGCGGGTGCGGCCGCCGGCGATCACCTTGGCGATCATCGGGTCGTAGAACGGCGAGATCGTCTGGCCGGGCAGGATGCCGTGGTCGACGCGGACGCCCTCGCCGGCGGCGGGCTGCCAGGCGAGCACGGTGCCGGACTGCGGGAGGTGGCCGGCGTACGGGTCCTCGGCGTAGAGGCGGACCTCGATCGCGTGGCCGCGCAGCTCGACCTGGTCCTGCGTCAGCGGGAGCGGCTCGCCGGCGGCGACGCGGAGCTGCCAGGCGACGAGGTCGAGGCCGGTGACGAGCTCGGTGACCGGGTGCTCGACCTGCAGGCGGGTGTTCATCTCGAGGAAGTAGAAGCGGCCGTCGTGGTCGAGCATGAACTCGACGGTGCCGGCGCCGACGTAGCCGATCGACTTGGCGGCGAGCACGGCGGCGGCGCCCATCTCGGCGCGCAGGGCCGGCGAGACGGCGGGCGAGGGCGACTCCTCGACGACCTTCTGGTGGCGGCGCTGGACCGAGCAGTCGCGCTCGCCGAGGTGGATCACGTTGCCGTGGCTGTCGCCGAACACCTGGATCTCGACGTGGCGGCCGCTGAGGAGCGCGCGCTCGAGGATCAGCTCGCCGCTGCCGAACGCGCCGGCGGACTCGGAGCGGGCCGAGGTGATCGCGGCGGCGAGGGCGTCCACCTCGCGGACGAGGCGCATGCCGCGACCGCCGCCGCCGGCCGCGGCTTTGATCAGGAGCGGCAGGCCGATCCGCTCGGCCTCGGCGAGCAGGCGGCCGTCGGACTGGCCGTCCTCGCTGCTGTCCTGAAAGCCAGGGATGCAGGGGACGCCGGCGGCGAGCATCGCCCGCTTGGCGGCGGCCTTGTTGCCCATCGCACGGATCGCCGCGGGCGACGGGCCGATGAACACGAGGCCGGCGTCCTGGCAGGCCTGGGCGAACGCGTCGTTCTCGGAGAGGAAGCCGTACCCGGGGTGGACCGCGTCGGCGCCGGCGGCCCTGGCGGCGGCGATCAGGCGCTCGGGGTCGAGGTACGACTCGCGGACCGGCGGCGGGCCGATCCGGACGGCACGGTCGGCGAGGCGGACGTGCGGGGCGCCGGCGTCGGCGTCGCTGTAGACGGCGACGCAGGCGTAGCCGAGGGCGTGGGCGGTGCGGATGATCCGGCAGGCGATCTCGCCGCGGTTGGCGATCAGGATCGTGGAGAAGCTCATGTGTCGTTCCAGGCGGCGTTGCGCTTTTGGATGAAGGCCATCATGCCCTCGATGCCCTCGGGGCCGCGGGCCGCGCGGGCGAAGTCGTCGGCGGCGGCGTCGAGGAGGCCGCCGAGCGCGTCGCCGTGGGGGGCGCCGCTGGCGGCGATCACGAGGCGCTTGGTCACGGCGACGGCCCCGGGGGCGCAGCGGGCGACGTCGGACAGGACCTTCTGGACCTGTCCGTCGAGACCTGCGCTCGGGGACACGTGGTGGACGAGGCCGAGGGCGAGCGCCTCGGCAGGGCCGAGCGCGCCGCCGGTGACGGCGAGGCGGCGGGCGTGGGTCAGGCCGACGCGGCGGACGATGAACGGCGCGATCTGGGCCGGGGGAACGCCGAGGCCGGTCTCGGGCAGGCGGAACTTGACGTCCTCGCTGGCGAGCGCGACGTCGCTGACGCAGCACAGGCCGAAGCCGCCGCCCATCACGGCGCCCTCGAGCACGGCGATCACGGCCTGCGGGGCCTGCTCGATCGCGGTCAGCATCGCGCCGAAGATCCGGTTGGTGACGGCGAGCGGGTCGCGGCCGTCGGGGCCGGGCTCGGCGGCGCGGGCGCCGGCCATGTCCTTGATGTCGCCGCCGGCGCAGAAGTTGCCCCCGGCGCCGCGGAGGATCACGGCGCGGGTCTCGCGGTCGTCCGCGATCGCGGCGAACACGGCCATCAGCTCGCGGACCATCGCGAACGACATCGCGTTGCGCGCCTCGGGGCGGTTCAAGGTGACGTGGAGGCGCCAGCCGTCGCGGCGGACGAGCAGCGTCTGGCACTCGGGCAAGGTCGCGTGGGACATGGCCTTTTAGGACGACTTTCCGGGCAGGGTGCCGTCGAGCTTGCAGATGATGCCGAGCATGATCTCGTCGGCGCCGCCGCCGATCGAGGCGAGGCGGGAGTCGCGGAACATCCGCGAGATCTTGGACTCCCACATGTAGCCCATGCCGCCCCAGTACTGCAGGCAGCCGTCGGCGACCTCGCGGGCGAGGCGGCCGCCCTTGAGCTTGGCCATCGAGGCGAGGCGGGTGACGTCCTTGCCGCTGATGAACTCCTCGGTCGCGCGGTAGACGAGCGACTTGAGGCACTCGACCTCGGTCGACAGCTCGGCGAGGCGGAAGTGGACGACCTGGTTGTCGATCAGCGGGCGGCCGAAGGTCTGGCGCTGGCGGGTGTACTGGATCGTCTCCTTGATCGCGTCCTCCATCGCGGTGATCGCGTTGGCGGCGCCCCACAGGCGCTCCTCCTGGAACTGCAGCATCTGCAGCATGAAGCCGGCGCCCTCGGGGCCGATCCGGTAGCGCTGCGGGACGCGGACCTCGTCGAAGAAGATCTGCGCGGTGTCGCTCGACCACATGCCGAGCTTGTGCAGCTTCTTGGCCCGCTCGACGCCCTTCGTGTTCATCGGCACGATCACGAGCGACTTGTTCCTGTGCGGCTTGTCGTCGCTGGTGTTGACGAGGCAGCACATCCAGTCGGCCTGGATGCCGTTGGTGATCCACATCTTGCTGCCGGAGATGACGTAGTCGTCGCCGTCCTTGCGGGCGTAGGTCTTGAGGCCGGCGACGTCGGACCCGGCGCCGGTCTCGGAGACGCCGATGCAGCCGACGAGCTCGCCGGCGATCGAGGGGGCGAGGAACTCCTGCTTGAGCTCGTCGGAGCCGAAGCGGGCGAGCGCCGGGGTGCACATGTCGGTCTGGACGCCGATCGCCAGGCCGATGCCGCCGGCGGGGATGTGGCCGAGCTCCTCGGCCATCGCGATCGCGTACGAGTAGTCGAGGCCGGCGCCGCCGTACTCGGTCGGCTTGGTCAGGCCCAGGAAGCCCTCCTTGCCGAGCTTGCGGAAGATGTCGTGGGCCGGGAAGATCCGCGCCTCCTCCCACTCCTCGACGTGCGGGGTGATCTCGCGGGCGATGAAGGTGCGCAGGCTCTGGCGCAGGAGGTCGTGCTCGTCGGTGAACAGCATGGCTGGCCTTTCGGGCAGGGTGGACGGGACAGGGCGCGAGTTACAGGCGGGCGACGCCGAAGGAGTTGGGGCGCAGGCGGCGGACCTCGGCCTCGCGGCAGATCGCGAGCGCCTCGGCGAGCACGCGGCGGGTGTCGCGGGGGTCGATGATGCCGTCGTCCCACAGGTGCGCGGTCGCGTAGAGCGCGGTCGACTCGGCGTCGAGGCGGTCCTTGATCGACTTGCCCATCTGCGCCATCGCGGCGGCGTCGACCTTGAGGCCCTGGCGCTCGAGCTTGGCGACGTTGAGGATCTCCATCACCTTGGCGGCCTGCTCGCCGCCCATGACGGCGATCCGGCTGCCGGGCCAGGCGAAGATGAAGCGCGGGTCGTACGAGCGGCCGCACATGCCGTAGTTGCCGGCGCCGAAGCTGCCGCCGAGGATGACGGTCAGCTTCGGCACGTCGGCGTTGGCGACCGCCTGGATCATCTTCGAGCCGTGCTTGACCATGCCGGCGCGCTCGGCGGCGGTGCCGACCATGTAGCCGGTGGTGTTCTGCAGGAAGACCAGCGGGGTGCCCGACTGACAGCACAGCTGGATGAACTGGCCGGCCTTGGTCGCGCCGTCGGGGTTGATCGGGCCGTTGTTGCCGAGGATCCCGACCGCGTGGCCCTCGATCGTCGCGTGGCCGCAGACGGTCTGGGCGCCGTAGAGCGCCTTGAACTCGAGGAAGTCGGAGTCGTCGACGAGGCGGGCGATCACCTCGCGGACGTCGTAGGGCTTCTTGAAGTCGACCGGGACGATGCCGAGCAGCTCCTCGACGTCGAAGCGCGGCGGCTTGTGCGGGCGCGGGGCGCGGGCGTCGCCGAGGTCGGCGAGCGGCGAGCGGGCGATGTTGGCCATCAGCTCGCGCGCGAGGTGGATCGCGTGGGCGTCGTTCTCGGCGATGTACTCGGCGGTGCCGGTGACCGTGGCGTGCAGCTCGGCGCCGCCGAGCGACTCGTCGTCGGCGACCTCGCCGAGCGCGGCCTGGACCAGCGGCGGGCCGGCGAGGAACACCTTGGCCTGGCCGCGGACGGCGATCACGTAGTCGGACAGGCCGGGCAGGTAGGCGCCGCCGGCGGTGCTGCTGCCGTGGACGACGGTGATCTGCGGGATGCCGGCGGCCGACAGGCGCGCCATGTTGGCGAACACGCGGCCGCCGTCGACGAAGATCTCGGCCTGGTACATCAGGTTGGCGCCGGCGCTCTCGACCAGCGAGATCAGCGGGAGGCGCTGCTCGAGCGCGATCTCCTGGGCGCGCAGCGACTTCTTGAGGCCCATCGGCGAGACGGCGCCGCCCTTGATCGCGCTGTCGCTGGCGCTGACGATGCAGCGGACGCCGGAGACGAAGCCGATGCCGATGATGCAGCCGCCGCCGCTGGTGTCGCCGCGGCCGTCGTCGTCGTGCATGCCGAGGCCGGCGAGGGTCGAGAGCTCGAGGAAGGGGGTGCCGCGGTCGAGCAGGCGGGCGACGCGGTCGCGCGGGAGCAGCTGGCCGCGCTTGGCGAACTTGTCGGCCTGCCTGGCCGAGTTGTCGCGGACGCGCTGCTCGGCGGCCCTGAACTCGGCGATCAGCCTGAGCTGCGCGGCGCGGTTGGCCTGGAAGACGTCGCTGTGCGGGTCGATGCTGGACTGGAGGACGGGCATGGCTGGCCTTTAGCGCAGGACCTCGGGGAGCTTGGCGCGGTGGAAGCCGTCGAAGGGGCGCGAGCGGTCGTGCTCCTGCACGGGCCACACCGCGCTGAGGTTGGGCGCGGCGCCGTCGACCCGCAGGGTGGTGCCGCTGATGAACGCGGCGGCCTCGGACAGGAGGAAGGCGATCGCGGCGCTGACCTCGGCCTCGGTGCCGAGGCGGTACAGCGGCACCGACTGCTTGAGGCGCGGGATCAGCTGGCGCGCGAAGCCCTCGTAGTTGTCGAGGCCGGAGGAGGCGATCCAGCCGGGGGCGACGGCGTTGACGCGCACGCCGGCGGGCGCCCACTCGACGGCGGCGGTCTGCGTGAAGTTGACCATGCCCGCGCGCGCGGCCCCGCTGTGGCCCATGCCCGGCATGCTGTGCCACATGTCGGCGACGATGTTGACGATCGAGCCGCCGTGCTCGCTCATCGACTGGTTGAAGACCTCGCGCGCGACCAGGAAGCCGCCGACGAGGTTGGTGCGGACGACCGTCTCGAAGCCCTTTTGGTTGATCGCGGCGAGCGGCGCGGGGAACTGGCCGCCGGCGTTGTTGACGAGGCCGTCGATCCGGCCGCGCGCCTTCACGATCGCGGCGACGGTGTCCTTGACCTGGGCCTCGTCGCGGATGTCGCAGACGTGGATCGAACAGGCGCCGCCGTCCTCGGTGATCTCGGCGGCGGTCGCGTCGAGCTTGGCCTGCTTGCGACCGACCAGGACCGCGTGCGCGCCGAGGGCCGCGAGCTCGTGCGCGGTGCAGCGGCCGATCCCGCTGCCGCCGCCGGTGACGACGATCGTTTGCCCGGCGAACAGGCCCGGGCGAAAGACGGAACGGTAGCCGGTCATGACGCCGCATCTTACGCACAAGGCCGACGCGCGGGCAGGTGCGCGCCGGTGTGCGTCCAGTCGCGGGGCGGGGCTGTTTATGCGGCGGGTCGCCGGAAGTTGCGCGCGCCGGGTTGTGGTACGCAGGAGACCATGAGCCTGGAAGCGTACACTGAGCAGGTCCGCAACGCGGTCGGTGACAAGAACCTCGGCGCCAAGATCAAGTTCGCGTTCAACGAGGGCGGCGTGCTGCTGATCGACGGCAGCACGGTCAGCAACAACGACGAGCCCGCCGCCTGTACGGTCAAGGTCTCGCTCGACGACTTCGGCAAGATGCTGGCGCGCAAGCTCGACCCGATGACGGCGTTCATGACCGGCAAGATCAAGATCGACGGCGACATGGGCGTCGCCATGAAGCTCGGCAAGCTGTTCCAGGGCTGAGCGGGCGCGTCGGGTGCGGCGCGCCGGGTGCGGCGCGCCGGGCTCAGGCGCACGCGCGGACGGCCGCGAGCACGCGCGCGCGGGCGAGGTCGTCCGCGGCGGCTTCGAGGCCGCCGAGCAGATCGAGGGCGGCGGCGTCGTCGCGGGTGAGCGTGTCCGGGAGGGCGCGCGCGAGCCCGTCGGTGTAGGCGAGCAGCAGCGACGGCGCGGCGCCCAGGCCGGCGAGCGCCGCCAGCAGCCGGGCGGCGAGGTCGGGGATCCGGGCGCGATCGTCGAGGTCGGTCGCGGTGTAGACGATGCGGCCGTCCTGCTCGGACCAGGCGCGCAGGGCGAACGAGAGCACGAGGTCGTCGCGGGCGGCGAGCCGGAGCGCGGCCGCGTGGGCGGCGGCGAGGCGGGCGAGGAGCCGGACGCGCGTGTCGGCCGGGGCCTCGCGCAGCGACTCGTCGAGCGCGGGCAGCCGCGGGGTGATGTGCCACAGCGCGGCGCCGTCCGGGTCCGCGGCGAGGGCGACGGCGAGGTCGGTCGGCAGCAGCGCGCCGAGGCGGGCGAGCCCGCGGGCGCGCAGCAGCAGGGCCTCGCGGCCGGCCTCGACGTCGGGGTAGCGCCACTGAGGGCGGGTCCGGAGGCACAGGCCGGCGGCGTGGTAGGGGAGGTCCGGCGAGCCGCGCGGGCGGGGCGCGGGCTCGAGGGGGCGGCCGGCGAGCCGCTCGAGCAGCCGGCGGCCGCCGGGGACCGGCCAGACGTGGCCGGACGGGACGTTGGGGCGCGGGGCGGCGGGCGCGGGGGCGTCCGGCGCGGGCTCGTCGGGCGGGCGCGCGAGCGCGGCGGCGATGTCCTCGGGGACAGGTTCGGCGGCGGCGTTCGGGCTGTCTGGCGGGACAGGTCCCGTGGCGGGCGCGGATCTGTCCGTGAGGACAGGTCCCGTGGTGGGCGCGGGGCTGTCCGCGGGGGCATGTCCCTCGGCGCCGGAGGGCGGGCGGCCGTCCGGGGAGGCCGGCGAGTTGGCGGCCGGGGAGCCTGGCCGATCGGTCAGGGGGGACGGGTAGGGCCGCGGGGCGGTCGGGCGCGGGCGGGCGGCCGGCTCGGGGCCGCTGGCGGCGCGCTGGCGCAGGTAGACGACGCGGCCGTCCTCGGCGCGGCGGGTCGGGCGGGCGGTCGTCTCGAAGTCGGGCAGGGCGGCGCGCAGCTCCTCGGCGGTGCCGGCGCGGCCGGTGATCGCGGCGAGGCCGACCCCGGCGGTGCGCCGCTTGAGCTGGCGGACGGCGGCCCGGATCGCGTGGATCACGGTCTCGCGGACGCCGATGCCGGCCGACGCCTGGGCGGCGAGCACGGGGACCTCGAAGGACATGCCGAGCGCGCCGCCGAGCTCGTGCGGGAGCAGGACGTCGGGCAAGTCCTGCTTGTTGGCCTGGACGACCAGCGGGACCTCGGCGCCGTGCCGGGCGAGGTGGCCGCGCAGGCCGGCGAGCGACTCGAACACGGCGTCGAGGCCGGCGCGGGCGCTGTCGCAGACGAGCACGACGGCGTCGGCGGTGTGGAGGATGTGGGCCCGCTGCGGCTCCAGGCTGCGGCGGTTGGGCACGGTGACGACCTGGACCTGGAGGCGGTGGCCGTCGAGCACGCCGCCGTCGAAGCTGAACCAGTCGAACAGGATCGCGCGGCCGGCGGCGCCGTAGACCTGGAGCTCGTTGCCGGGCCTGGTGTCGAAGATCCGCGCGAGCTGCTCGACGTTGGTCGTCTTGCCGGCGCGGCCGGGGCCGTCGTAGACGACGCGGACGACGATCCGGTCGCTCTCGGGTTCGTAGACTGCCATGCGAACGTCCCTCGCACGGTCACGCGCCGGCGCGTCCGAGCTTGTCGCACTTCGAGCGGAGCATCGCCCAGCCCATGCCGATGCTGATCGTCTTGTCGGTGACGAGGACGACCGCGCGCTTGTGGCCGGGCAGCAGCTTGGCGAAGATGTGGTGCGAGTTCGCGGTCAGCTGGACCTCCTGCAGGAGAGCCGCGGCGCCGGCGTCGCCGACGATCGCGGCGAGGCGGCTGACGTTGCCGACGAACAGCTCGCGCGCGGCGCCGGCCATGATCCGCATCGCCTGCGGGTTCATGCCCGGGCCGCTCTCGTGGTACCCGAGCAGAAACCCGTGCTCGAGGCCGAGGAGGGCGCAGGCGATCGCGCCGTCGACCGAGGCGACGACGTCGCGGCAGGCCTCGTTCTCGGCGGGGACGAGCGGCGGCGGGGCGGACAGCTCCTCGGTGGCGGCCGGCGGGGCGACCGGGGTGGGCAGCGAGGCGCTGTAGATCCGGTCGGAGCGCGGGTCGGGCTCCGGCGCCGGCGGCGGCAGCAGCTCGTCGTGGAGGTCGAGGCCGAGCAGCAGGTTGTTGTCGTCCTCGGACAGGAGGCCGGCGGTGAACGCCGGCAGCGGCTCGTTCTCCTCGGCGTCGTCGGTCAGCTCGCTGAGCTCGGGGATCCGGCGGATCTGCGAGCGCTGGGCCTCGTGGATCTCCTCGTCGAGCTGGCTGAGGCTCTCGAGCAGGAGGTGGTCGAACGGGACGGCGATCGTGTGCGGGACGCTCTCCTCGATGCCGGTGGTGTGGATCGTGCCCGAGGGGGTGGCGAGGATCGCCCGCAGCGCGGCGGGGCCCTCGAGGCCGCGGTGGGTCGCGTGGACGATCTCGCCCTTCTGGAAGTGGATCTTGCTCGGCGGGCCGCCGGCGGGGTTGATGATGATCGTGACCGAGCGCTGGGCGAGGTGGAACATCTGCGCCATGTCGATCAGCGACAGGCCGTGGATGCTGCCCTGGAAGCCGGTCTCGCAGTCGATCGCCTTCTGGATCGATCGCAGCAGCTCGCTCGAGGTGAACGGCTTGACGAGGATCGCGACGGCGCCGAGCTCGGTGGCGATCTGGTGGTCGCGGGCCGAGGCGTAGGCGCTCATCAGGATCGTGCGGGTGCGCCGCGAGACGCTCGGCAGCCGCTTGAGCAGGTCGAGGCCGTCCTGGCCGTGGAGGCGCAGGTCGGTCAGCAGGACGTCGGCGGGGCTGCGCGCGAGGGCGGCGAGCGCGAGCTCGACGGACGGCGCCGAGGAGACCTCGAAGCCGTGGCCCTCGAGCTCGCGGGTCAGCGCGCTGCGGAAGTGCAGGTCGTCCTCGACGATGAAGAGCGAGGTCAAGGTGCGTCTCCAGGAGCGCAGGCCGGCGGCGCCGGGGGCCGCTCGGCGCGGCCGGTGGGGTGCCGTTGGTTCGTCAAAGCGTGGTGTTGGTCTCGATATCGGCGAGGAGGCGGCGGGCCATCGCGAGGTTGGTCTTGGTCCGGTCGAGGGCGACGTAGAAGAAGACCGACGGGGTGCGACGGAGCGGGCGGAGGATGTGGTACTGCTTGCCGAGGGTGACGAGGATGTCCTCGAGCTCGTCGTGGAGGTGGAGGGCGCTGATCGCCTTGAACTCGGCCTGCACGACGTTGGTGTGGCTGGCCGCGGCCATCTCGATGTCGAAGCCGGCGTTGCCGCCCGCGGTGGCGAGCGTCATCCCGCTCTCGGCGTCGACGAGCGCCGCGCCGATGGCTCCATCGATCTCTGCCGCACGCTTGACCTGAGTCGTTGCATTTCCCATGGCTTGTGGCTGGTCTCCTCCCGCGGAAAGCGCAGGTCTCGATGGTTGCTGTGTTCCGCCGATGGGGCAAGGGTCAGAAGTGCGTGCGCGTCCGCGGCCATGCGCGGGCGCGCGCGTGCGAGGGCGGCGCCGGCGCGTCGTCTGGCGCATGAGACAGCATGCACGGGACAGGAAATCGGCGGCGCCCCGTGCATGTGCACCGTGGTCGGCGGCCGGGCCGCGGGACGGCGGCGTCCCGCGGGCGGGACGGACGGCTGTCCGCGGCGACGTAAGTCGTTGAGATCCCACGCGCGGGCGCGGCGCATGTGAATTGAATGGGCGCAGGCATGCTCACCCGCGCCTACTCTGCGAGCGTCCTCGGGGTCGAGGGCATGGTCGTCACCGTCGAGGCCGACGTCGGCCTCGGTCTGCCGGGGCTGACGCTCGTCGGGCGGGCCAGCGGCGCGTTGATGGAGGCGCGCGAGCGGGTGCGCAGCGCGCTCGGACACTGCGGGCACAAGATGCCTCCGCGCAAGCAGGTCGTCAATCTCGCGCCGGCGGATGAGCGAAAGGACAGCCCGGGGATCGACCTGGCGGTGGCGTGCGCGCTGCTGGCGAGCCACGAGGTCGTGCCGGCGTCGCGGCTGCAGGGGCTGATGCTGTGGGGCGAGCTGTCGCTCGACGGGTCGCTGCGGCCGGCCTCGGGGACGCTGGTGATCGCCGACTGCGCGCGCCGGCAGGGGTTCGCGGCGCTGGCTGTCCCGGAGGACAGCGCAGCGGAGGCGGCGGCGATCCCGGGGATCGCCGTGCTGGCGGTGCGGGATCTGCCGCAGCTGGTCGCGCACCTGCGCGGCGAGGCGGAGATCGCCCCGAGCCGGCCGACGCCAGGGCGGCCCGGCGGGCCGCGCGAGCTGCTCGACCTCGCCGATGTCCGCGGGCTGGCGATCGCCCGCAAGGCGCTCGAGGTGATGGCCGCCGGCGGCCACAACGTGCTGCTCCACGGGCCGCCGGGCGTCGGCAAGACGATGCTCGCGCGGCGGGCCGTCGGGCTCTACCCGCCGCTCGACGACGAGGCCGCGCTCGAGGTGACGAAGATCCACGGGGTCGCGGCGCTGCGCGGCGCCGCGGGGCTCGTCCGCGAGGTGCCGTTCCGGGCGCCGCACCACACCGTCAGCGTCGCGGGGCTGCTCGGCGGCGGGCCGTACCTGCGGCCCGGCGAGGTCAGCCTGGCGCACCGCGGGGTGCTGTTCCTCGACGAGCTGCCCGAGTTCTCGCGCGGCTGCCTCGAGGGGCTGCGCGAGCCGCTCGAGGAGGGCGTGGTCCGGATCGTGCGGGCGCGCGGCAGCGTCGCGTTCCCGGCGCGGTTCCAGCTGCTCGCGGCGATGAACCCGTGCCCGTGCGGGTACGCGGGCCACGGGGCGCGGGTGTGCGTCGACTCGCCGCAGGCGGTGCAGCGCTACCAGCAGCGGCTGTCGGGGCCGCTGCTCGACCGGATCGACGTCGTCGTGCCGGTGCAGCCGGCGACGACCGAGGAGCTGCGGAGCCGCGAGCCGAGCGAGCCGAGCGCGAAGGTGCGGGCGCGGGTCGAGCTGGCGCGCGCGCGCCAGGCGGCGCGGCTGCGCGGCTCGCCGTGGCGGACCAACGCCGAGGTGCCGGCGAGCGACGGCGTGATCCAGCGGCTGTGCGCGCTCGACCCGGCGGCGGAGCTGCTGCTCGCGTCGACCGCCGAGCTGCGGGGCCTGAGCCCGCGGCTGCAGCACCGGCTCCGCCGCGTCGCGCGGACGGTCGCCGACCTCGACGACGCCGATCGCGACCCCGCGGCGCCGGCGCGGGAGGAGGACCTCGCGCAGGCGCTGCACCTGCATCGCCGGCCGGAGGTCGCGTGACGCACCTCGGGACAGGTCTTAACGGTCATGCCCTCGCGGACACGGCCCGAGGGGCAGGCTCAGGCGTTGCCCATCGCCAGGACCTTGCGGCCGTCCTCGAACAGGATGGCGCACTTCTTGGCCTCGAGGACCTCGAGCACGACGCCCTTGCCGAACTTCGGGTGCGACACGGGGTCGCCGGCGGCGAAGGTCTCGCGCATCGAGTACGGGCGGATCACCAGGCCGTCGCGCTGGGCGAGCTCCTCCATCTTGCGCAGCCACTCGCGGGCGCCGCCGCCCGCGGGCGGAGCGGTCGCCGCCGGGGCCTTGGCCGGCTTGGCCGGCTTGGGCGGCTTCGGCGGGGCCGGGTTGCGCGCCGCGGCGCTGCGGTTGATCGGCGTCGGCTGGCTCGCCGGCTCCGACCGCGAGGGCAGCTTGGGCGCGCGGTACATGTGCTGCCCGTGACAGCTCTTGCACTCGACCCGCTTCGGTACCGTGTTGTCGGGCTTGAGGGCGACGACGACGTGAATCGTGTCGAGTTGGCACTTGGTGCAGAAAGCGTCGATGTCCTCGCCGACTTTGAAGGCCATGGATGGTGGAGCGCCAGGGTAGCGGAAAGTCGACGCCCGCGGGCGAGTGGTCGCGCGCGCGCCCGGGTGAGTTGCCGCGCCGTGACAGGTGTCCGGCCGCGAGGTGCGCCGTCCCGCGACGGAGGGGGCCGCGCCGCGTGGCGCCGGCTCCGGCGCGCTGGCGCGTGCGCGGGCGGACCGTCGGGCTGCGCCCGCGCCCGCACGCGCCCCCGAAGGTGCGCTCGGCCTTGGGCCACGGGCTCGCGCGTGCGATCCTCGGGTGACGACGGACCGCATGGACACGACGCTCGAACGCTTCGCCGAACTCGACGCCCGACTGGTCGAGGCCGCCAAGGACGTCAAGGTGCTGAGCCTCCTCGCCTGGCCGGCCGCGGCGGGCCCGGAATTCCTGGCGAGCTGGCACGCGGGCGACCCGCGGCTGCCGCGCGTCGAGCCGCGGAAGGTGGGGTTCGCTCGCAACACCCGCGCGCTCGAGGCGATCATGACCGAGTGCGACCGCGGGCACCCGGTCGGGCGCTATTTGTACCGCACGGCGCGCAGCTATGTGGTCGCGGCGGCGATGATGGAGGCCGCCGGCACCCCGCGGTTCACCGCGCTGTCGCGCGAGCTCTACGGCGCGCCGACGGACCCGGTCGGGCCGGGGCAGGTCAGCAACCTCGCGGCGGCCGAGCAGTTCCTCGAGCTGACCGCGGACTTCCGCGACGCCGGCTACATCGCCGAGCAGGACTACTGCATCACCCCGCACGCGGTCGCCGAGACGCTGCGGCGCAGGATCGAGCCGGTGTTCGACGGGCGGCCGATCGCCGTCGTGATCGACCCCGACATGGCCGCGAAGGCGGCGGCCGGGCCGACGCGCGTGCGGCTGCGCGGCGCGACCTGCTTCAGCGAGTACGACGTCGCCCAGCTGATCGAGCACGAGATCTTCGTCCACTCGCTGACGGCGCTCAACGGGCGCGAGCAGCCGCACCTGCGCGCGCTCGGGCTCGGCGCGCCGCGGACGACCGCGACGCAGGAGGGGCTGGCGACCTTCGCCGAGATGATCACCAACGCGATCGACCTGGCGCGGCTGCGTCGGCTGGCGCTGCGGGTCAAGGCGGTCCACCTCGCGCTCGAGGGCGCCGACTTCATCGACGTGTTCCGGTTCTTCCACGACTCGGGCCAGGCCGTCGAGGAGAGCTTCCACTCGGCGGCGCGGGTGTTCCGCGGCGGCGACGTCGCCGGCGCGGTCGCGTTCACCAAGGACGGCGTGTACCTGCGCGGGCTCCTGGGCGTCCACGCGTTCTTCCTCAAGGCGATCCAGTGCGGGCGGCCGGAGCTGATCCACCACCTGTTCGCCGGGCGGATGGCGCTGGGCGACGCGCTCGAGCTCGACCCGTTCTTCCGCTCGGGCGCGCTGGTCGGGCCGCGCTACGAGCCGACGTGGGTCAAGAGCCGCGCGACGCTGGCGGCGTTCCTGATCTACTCGCTGCTGAGCACGTCCCTGCGGCTGACCGGGGTCGAGCTGGTCGACTTCGGCGAGGCGGCCGTCGAGTAGCGCGGGACAGGTCCGAAGGGTCAGCCGGAGGGTCAGCCGGGCATCAGCGACGACTTGAAGCCGAGGGTGACCCGCAGGCGCTGGTCGGGGGTGTCGACGTTGTTGCCCATCGTCGAGTGGGTCGCGAGGTTGTTGTCGATCGTGTTGACCTCGGAGCCGGGGACGTAGTTGTCGCCGAGGCCCTGGAAGCTGGCGAGGAAGCTGCCGAACTCGACGGCGTCGTTCTCGTAGTTGAGCGAGATCTCGGCGAGGTTGAGGCCGCCGCCGGCCGGCAGCTTCGCGCCGAACGAGCCGGCGATCGTCAGATAGCTGCCGTTCGGGTCGAACACGCCGTCCTCGTCGGAGTAGTAGACGTCGTAGAACTCGACGCTCGTGCCCTGGATGTCGCGGTTGGCCTGGCTCAGCGGATCTTGCAGCAGGGTGTTGAGCTCAGGGCCGTCGACCGCGAAGGTGTACTCCATCACCTGGCCGGTGGTCTCGTAGAAGGTGATCGAGAGGAGGCCGGGGATCTCCTTGACCGGGATCGGCATCTCGGGCGGCAGGTCGAGCTTCGGCCCGGGGCCGGTCGAGGTCGAGGCGACGCCCTCGCTGGTGCCGGTGCCCGGCTCGCCGGTCGAGGTCGCGTCGGCGGTGGTCGAGGCCCCGGTCGAGGCGGCCGCGGTGGTCGAGCCGGCGTCGGTGCTCGCGCCGGTGGTCGGCGGCGCTTCGGTGGTGCCGGTCGAGGTCGCGGCGGGGCCGGTGCTGGCGGTGGTGGTCGCGGTGGCGGAGGCCGTGCCCGGGTCGGCGCGGCCGTCAGGGCTGCAGGCGAGGAGGGCGGCGAGCGCGGGCGTCGTAAGGCAGGCGAGGCGGGGCATGCCCCGGGTTTTTGCCGAGGCGCCCGCGGCTGTCAAACCGGGTCCGGCGGGCGAGCGCGGGCCGCATCGGCGCGCGGCGGGTCAGCGCGGGAGCGTCACGACGTCGCCGTCGCGGGTGACGAGGCGGCGGCCGCGGGCCTCGTGGACGACGAAGCCGCGGCCGTCGGCGGCGACCGAGACGGCCGCGGGCAGCCAGAAGCGAGCGCGGTCGCCCGGGCCGTCCTGGTCGCCGTGGTGCCCCGGGGCGCCGGCGAGCAGGGCGAGGCGGTGGGTCCGGAGGTGGTAGCTCCAGACGACGTGGTTGCGGATGTCGGCGAGCGCGAGCAGGTCGCCGTCGCAGGCGAGGCCGCTCGGGGTGAACTCCTGGACATGTGCGATCGCGCAGATGTCCTCGAGCGTGACGACGGTGTTGACGACCCCGGCGCGGGTGTCGATGCAGCGCAGGGCGCCGTTGCCGGTGTCGGCGACGTAGAGGGCGGCGGCAGCCGGGTCGTAGGCGAGGGCGCGCGGGCCGTGGAAGCGGGCCCGCCGGCGCGGACCGTCGATCCGCCCGGCCGACCCGCGCGAGCCGGCGTACACCGGATCGGCCTGCGTGGCGCTGGTGCCGATGAAGTGCTCGGCGGCGTCGCAGAAGTAGGGGGACTCGGCGGTCATGACGGGCGCGCGACAGTGTGCGCGATCCCGTCCCGGCCGCCAAGGGGGCGCGCGGATCTGCGCGCGGGGCCGCGGCGCGGCCGGTCAGCCGAAGATCGGCAAAAGGTCGGCGACGATCCCGAATTTCTGGGCCGCCGGCGAGTCGGCGACGCCGGCGAGCTCGCGCAGCGCGACGTGCAGGTGCGACGAGGTCAGGACGACGCCGTTCTCCGACTCGTCGAGCGCGAGCGTGTCGGGGTCGACGCCGATCGGGAGCTGGTCGGCCTCGGTGGTGCCGCCGATCACCCGGCCGCCGCCGCCGAGCAGCGCCGGGTTGCCGCTCAGGAACATGGCCGAAGAGACAGGCCAGTGGTCCTTGCCGTCGCCGGCGTTGGGGCCGTTGTAGCCCTTGCCGCGGCCGAAGTCGGAGCCGACCATGACGATCAGGTTGGTGTCGATGCCGGCGGTCGCGGCCTGGGTCATCACGTAGTCGATGCCCCACAGCAGCTTGGCGAGCTGGCGGACCTGCTGGGTGTCGTGGTTGCCGTGGGTGTCGAAGCCGCCGAGCTCGAGGTTGACGCCGACGGCGAGGCCGGCGGTGAAGGCGGCCATCGCCAGCTGGGTCTGCTGGGCCATGCGCTCGAGGTCGGCGATCTCGTTCGGCAGGTCGATCAGGGTGTCGGGCAGGACGACCGAGGCGAGCAGGTCGAGGTTGCCGCGGGCGAGGTAGAGCTGGCCGGCCGCGCCCTGGAGCTTGGGCAGCTGCTGGTCGGCCTTGTAGGCGGCGAGGCGGGCCTGCTGGGCGGCGTGGATCCGGGCGTAGGTGTCCGGGTGGACGAAGGTGCTGGTGTTGTTCGGGTCGCTCGGGTTGATGCGGTTGGGCTCGGCGAGCTTGCGGAACGAGTTGACCGAGTTGAGGCGCGTGACCGGGATCAGGTTGCCGGTGCCGTCGTAGCCGCCGCTCGAGATGAAGGCGAGCGGGTGCTCGGGCGCCTTGGCCGCGGCGACCAGCGCGGCGAAGTTCGGGTAGCCGCCGTCGCTGCGGCCGGACCAGATCGTGACGACGCCGCGATCATGGTTGTTGGTCTCCATGTTGAGGCCGTTGAGCACGACCAGCTTGCTGGCGTACTTGGCGAAGAAGTCGGCGTTCTTCATCAGGTACGGCAGGGCGAGCGGGTCGGTGACCAGATTGGCCGGGACCGGGATGTCGGCGTAGTGGATGTCGCCGGCCTTGGTCGGGCTGGCCGGGTCGTAGTCGTAGAGGCGGTTGAACGCGCCCTTCGGCTTGGGGTCGCACAGGTAGACGGGGTCCCAGCCGCCGCGCGCGCTGATCATGACGTAGAACGGGCCCTTGTAGGCGGGCAGCGCGGCGCGGGCGTGGCGGGGGAGGGCGAGCGAGAGCCCGGTCGTGGCGGCGATCTTGAGGAAGCTGCGGCGATCCATGGTCGTAGGTCTCCGATCTGGGGCTCACTCGTAGAGGAAGGTGTAGTCCGACAGCAGGTAGGCGACGACGGCCTGCCAGGCGCGGATCGTGTAGAGGTCGTCGGTCGTCAGCTTGTCGGCGTCGGGCAGCGCGGCGCCGGTGTTCGGATCCTTGGTCGCGCCGCACGAGCCGAGCGAGGTCGACTCGGTGTCGTCGACGAGGTTCTGCTGGCCGGCGGTCCAGGTGTCGAGGAACAGCGTGTAGGTGCGCTCCAGCTCGGGGTCGTCGTCCGCGAGCTGCTCGCCGAGCAGGCGCGCGTGCAGGTGCTGGATGTTGGCCCGGATCTTGGCGTCGGCGGTGTCGGGCGTGTCGGCCTTGTCGACCAGCGGGAACAGGAGGCGCTGGTCGGGCGCCCTGGTGAAGTCGAAGGCGGTCGCGCTGCACGAGACCTCGACGGCCATGCGCATGGCGACGCTCGCCATCAGCTGGTTGACGGCGGTCAGCCGCTGGACGATCGCGTTCGAGTCGATGCCGCCGTAGAGCAGCTTGAACTCGCCGAGCAGCAGGTCGTTGGTGCCGCCCCAGCGGACGCCGGTCGTCGCCTGGATCTTCCTGGTCAGGAGCTCGGGGGTCGAGAGCCGGCCGGTGCCGACGAACGCGAGCTCGGCCTTGCGCTCGGCGCTCGGCGGGCTCGTCACCTGGACGCCGCGGTAGTACGGGCTCAGGAGCACGCGGACGAACACGGTCTTGAGGTTGTGGTCGTCGGCGACGAACTCGGCGGCGACGGTGCGCAGGAACTCGTCCTGGGCCTCCCAGGCGGACAGCTTCTGCTTGTAGTCGGGGGCGGCGGTGTCGCTCGGGTACTGCGCGGGCTTCTCGCCGACGAGCGCCTCGTAGACCTTGTAGGTGGCCGACAGCGAGAAGCGCGGGTCGGCGGCGACGCGCTCGGCGAGCCACTGGACGCCGGTCGGGAACTGCTCGACGGGCATCAGCTCGAACTGGTAGCCCGGCGCGAACATCTCGGGGAACCACACCGGCTTCTCGAGCAGCATCTCCTGGTTGTTGCGGTCGAACATCTGGAACGCGCCGGCGATCGGGTCGATCACCGTGTGGCACATCGCGCAGGTCGGGTCCTCGCGGGTCGGGTTGAGGAAGTTCGAGCCGGCGGCGGGGTCGATCGCCTGGCTGGCGAGCGCGAGGACGTCGGTGGCGAGGAACTGGTCGTAGACCTTGCGCGCGCGCAGGCGGTTGCGGTTGGTCGTGGTCGTCGGGAAGCGGTTGAGCCACATCGGCGACGTCAGGATGCCGGCGTGCGGGAAGGTCAGCTCCTTGCCGTTGCGCGTGACCTTGAGGACGCCCTCCTTGAGCTCGTTCGGGTCGTTCGGGTCCTCGAACTGCGCGGCGACGCCGTAGAGGTAGGCGGAGTCCGGGGTGAAGACGGTGTACTTGGCCGTCAGCACCTCGGTGAACGGGCGGTCGTTGCGGACGATGTAGGAGATCAGGTCGAGCGGCTCGCGGGCGACGGCCCGGGCGATCCGCTTCTTCTGGTCGTCCGGCATCGGGTTGACCTTGTCGAAGTACTTGAGGACGTTCGGCCAGTCGGGGGTGGTCGCGTTGAGGCGGTTGAGCGAGTCGCCGCCGATGTACATGTCGGTCAGGAAGGTGTCGTTGAGGATGTCGACGAGGCGGTCGTAGAACGCGTCCTCGGTCATCATGTCCTCGAGCGCGGCGGCGAGGGCGGGCTCGCCCCCGTCGGCGACGGCGGCGATCTCGTCGTCGGCCGGCAGGCGGCCGACGAGGTGCAGGGCGGCCTTGCGCAGCGTCTCCTCGGGCGTCAAGAGCAGGACGTCGGGGAACACGTCGCCGGCCTCCTGCGGCGGGCACTCGACCGGCGCCTCGAGCTGCTCGAGCAGCGAGAGGATGTTGGTGTAGAGCTCGCTCGACTCGTCGAGCAGGATCCCGCCGCCGTGGTCGACCTTGCCCATCGGCTTGGCGAGGATCAACGGCGTGTCCTCGTAGGTGTAGCCGGCGAGGCTCTGGACGTTGGCGAGGTTGGCCTCGATGAAGCCGGGGTAGACCGGCGAGAGCAGGCGGAGCTTGGCGCCCTTGGCCGCGGCGACGCCGGTCGGATCGTGGCACTTGAGACAGGTCGTGTTCAGGCCCTTCGACCACACCTGGTCGGCGAAGAAGTCGCGGGTCGAGTAGCAGTCGGCCGGCTCGCCAGTCGTGCCGTCGCCGGTCGTGACCTCGCCGGTCGTCGGCACGGCGTCGGTCGTGCCGGCGGTCGAGGCGACCGCGCCCGTGGTGTCCAGGAGGTCGGTGTCGCCCGAGGGGAGCTCGCCGTCGTAGCACCCGGCCCCGAGGAGGACTGTCCCGAGGGGCAGTCCGACAAGTCGACGATGAAGCTGTGAGCTCTTGGCCATCCGCGATCGCGCCTCCACCAGCAGACCGGATGGTAGACAGAGGCGGCGACCCGCGACAAGCCGCCCCGACCCCCCACATTCGACGAGCCGGACCCCGATACCCGGATGCGGCCTGCGAACTGGCGTGCGCGGCGTGACCGGCCCGCAGGTCCGCTACGATGGCGGCGTGCCCAGGCGGCCCGACGACGCGCCGAACCAGCCGAGCGAGTCCGCGGCGGCGGACGTCACGCTGCGGTGGGCCGGCAAGGACGCGCCGTTTCGGCCGCGCGGCGAGGGGCCGCTCGAGCTGCGGGAGATCGCCGGGGACCCGGGCGCGGCGCAGGGCCGCCTCGTGTGGGCCGACAACGCGCTCGCGCTCGCGGCCCTGCGCGCGGAGATCGGCGCGACGGTCGATCTCGTGTACATCGACCCGCCGTTCGACGTCGGCGCGTCGCACTACTTAAGGAGTGACGACGTCGAGGTCGAGGCCTACCGCGACGCGTGGGGCGGCGCCGGCTACCTGTCGATGCTGTACCCGCGGCTCGTGCTGCTGCGCGCGCTGATGAAGCCGGGCGCGACGATCGTGGTCCACGTCGGCGTCGGCGTGTGCCACCGCGTCCGCGTGCTGATGGACGAGCTGTTCGGCGCCGACAGCTTCGTCAACCAGATCGCGTGGAAGCGCTACTCGGCGCACAACGACGCCGGCCAGGGCGCCCGGCGGCTCGGGGCGGTCCACGACGTGCTGCTGGTGTACGGCCGCGGGCCCGCGCGCGCGTGGACGACGCTGCGGGTGCCGCACGACCCGGCGTACGTGGCGAAGTGGTACCGCCACGTCGAGCCGCAGACCGGCCGCCGGTTCATGTCGGGCCCGCTGACGGCGCCCGGCGGGGCGGCCAAGGGTAACCCGCGCTACGAGTTCCTCGGGGTCAAGCGACACTGGCGCTACGGACAGGCGACGATGGAGGAGCTGCTGCGCGTGGGGCGGGTCTACCAGAGCCGGCCCGGCGCGGTGCCGCGGCAGAAGCACTACCTCGACGAGCTCGAGGGCGTGCCGCTGCAGGACGTGTGGACGGACATCCGCGCGCTGCAGGGGACGCACGCGGAGCGGCTCGGTTACGACACGCAGAAGCCGGAGGCGCTGCTCGAGCGGATCGTGCAGATGTGCTCGCGCCCGGGCGACCTCGTGCTCGACGCGTTCGCCGGCTCGGGCACGACCGCCGCCGTGGCGGCGCGCTGCGGGCGGCGGTGGATCGCGGTCGACCGCTCGCCGCAGGCGTGCGCGGTGATCCGCCGGCGGCTGCGCGGGCTGATCGCGCGCGGCGAGGCCGGCGGCTTCTCGGTGCTCGACGGCGGTCCGGCGGCCCGGCGCGCCGCGCTGCGCGAGCGCGGGGAGGCGGCGCTGGTCGAGCGGGCGCTGCGGCTGCACGGGGCGGAGAGCTGGCCGAGGGGACAGATCGCGGGGCGGCGCGGGGCGGCGGCGGTCGTCGTCGCCGTCGGCGAGGCGCGGCCGGGCGCGGCCGAGGTGGCGCGGTGGCTCGACGCGGCGCGCGCGGCCGGGATGGCGGCGCTCGAGGTGCTCGCGTGGGAGTTCCACCCGTCGGCCCACGACGCGGCGGACGGCGGAGCGGCGTCGCTGTGGGAGCTGCCGCGCGCGCTCGCCGACGACGAGGACGCGGCGCCGCGGCGGCTGCCGTGTCCGTCGGTCGCGCTCCGCGGGGAGGTCGTCGAGCTGGTCGACTTCGTGAGCGAGGCGGGGCAGGGGGTCGCGTCGGTCGTCGAGTGGGCGATCGACTGGGCGTGGGACGGCCGGGTGTTCGCGCCGCGCTGGTGGACGCAGCGCGGGCGCGACGGCGCGCTCACCGGCGCCTCGCCGCCGCTGCCGGCCGAGGCGGGCGAGGTGCTGGTCGAGGCGGTCGACGCCGCCGGGCGGATCGGCCAGCGGCTCGTGCGCTACCGGAAGTAGAGCTCGCCCTTCTCGTCGTCGCAGGCGCATTCGTTGAGGAAGCCCTGGTCGCCGTGGTTGCCGCAGCCGCTCTTGGTCGCGCCCATCTTGAAGGCGGCGGAGCACCAGGCCCCGTCGCCGTCCCAGTGGATGCCCCAGTTGCCGACGGCCTGGCAGGCGCCGGAGGTGTAATAGAAGGAGTCGCAGCCGCCCTCGTTGCCGGTGCCGCAGTAGACCTCGGCGGAGTTGTTGAAGTACGGCTGGAACGCGCCCTGGTTGGCGCCGCAGTACTCGACCTTGTCCTGCAGGGCGGCGAGCAGGGCCTTGCTGATCGTCGAGTTGTTGAACTTCCACAGCGCGTGGACCTTGTCGGTCAGGTCCTTGACCATCAGGTCCTGAACGACGATGCCCTTGGGGATCCGTCCGCGGCACTGCAGGTCGCCCACCTTGCAGTCGGTCAGCTGCTGGCCGAGGGGATCCTGGCCCGGGGTGTAGTCGGTGTGCAGCCAGTTGAAGCGGGTCCAGCCGCCGCCGTCGATCGTCATGTCGCACAGCACGACGACCGCGGGCAGCGGGCCGTCGTCGCCGTCGACGTCGATCGTGTACTGCCCGTCCTTTGCGTCCGGCTGCGCGGCCTTGATCGCCTTGCAGCTCTGCAGCCAGCAGCCCTCGTTGGCCTTGCCGGTGCAATCCTCGTCGGCCGGCGTGTTGCAGTCGTCGATGTTCGGCAGGACCTCGCCGAGGCACGGGCCGTAGCCGGTGCCCTGCTCGTTGCACAGCTGCTCGCCGCCCTTGCAGACGCCGAGGTCCTGTGTGCCGTCGGGCCCGGTGTAGCAGGCCTCGGTGCTGCCCGGGTTGCAGATCACGTCGAGGCACTGGCCGTCGCTGCACAGCTGGCCGTCGGCGCAGGGCGTGTCGCACGCGCCACAGTGCTGCGGGTCGACGTCGAGGTCGACGCAATCGCCGGCGCACGCGACGAGCGGCGGGGTGCAGGCGGGGCCCGCGGTGCCGCTCGACGAGCTCGTCCCGATCGCCTCGGTCGTGCTGGTCGACGGGTCGACCGGGGCGGTCGTGCCGGTCGCCGCGTCGGTGGTGCCGCCGGTCGTGACGGTCGTCGTCGAGGTCCCCCCGCTCGAGCCGCTCTCGCTCTCGCTCGCCGAGCCGCCCGTCGGCGCGGTCGTGCCGGTCGCGCCGGTCGTCGTCGTGCCGTCGGCGGTCGTGCTCGTCGCCTCGCCGCTCGAGCTGCCGCCGGTCGACGCGGACGACCCGCCGCCCGGCTCGCCGCACGCCGGCGCGAGCGCCAGCGCGAGCATGACCCGTGGAACATGACCAAAAGACCAGAAACGATGTGCCACCTGCCCGTCCTCCCCCTCGAACCGGCGCCAGGATCGTCGCCGACCCCGCGCGGCGCAAGCGGCACGAACGACCGGCGCGAACGATCGTGTGCGCGGAGCGCGGCGGCCGGGCGGCGCGGCGGCGCGGTTCGGGAGCGGCCTGCGAGCCCGCGAGGGCCGCGCGGTCGGTCCGTTCTCGCGCGGGCTTGCTGACACTCGAGCCCGGCGGCCGCGCAGATCTCCGGCGCGGCCAGGGCCCGCCGCCACAGCATCACCTCGTCGAGCACGCCGGATGGACGAGCATGGTCTGGCCGTCGGTGCCGGGCCTTCGCGTCGGCGCCGAGGGAGATGCAGGTCGGGCGGCGCGGCGGTCGTCGACTCGCCGCTCCCGCTGCCGGGCCCGTGCTGCTGGAGGTCGCGCCGGTGCTCGTGGCGATCTCCTTGGTCGAGCCGCCGGTCGAGCTGCCGGTCGCGGCGGAGGTGCTGCCCCGGTGAGCGTGGTCGGGGGGCGTCCTGGAAGCAGGCGCAGGCGAGCGCGACCGCGGCGAGGCCCGCGAGGCGAAACGCACCACGACACGCGGCGGCAGCTCATGCCGCTCCCGCTCCCGCACACAACCGGTCGCGGCCGCCCCTCGCGGGCCCGGGACGTCTGCTGCGGAGCCCGCCTCGATCGGATACCCTCGCCGGGCCGGGCCGGTCGCCTGGACGCAGAGGAACGCGATGAAGCAGCACATCGAAACGATCACTCAGCTCTTGCTCGGCGCCGCGTATGCCGACAAGCGCCTCGCGGGCGCGGAGGTCACGCGGATCCGCGCCCTGCTCACCACCCTGATCGGCGGCGGCCCGCTGCCGGACGCGATCAACGGCCTGATCACGAGCTTCAGCCCGGCGGCCTTCAGCGTGCAGAAGGCCGCGGCCGAGCTGCGCGGCCTGAGCACCGAGGAGAAGCGGACGCTGCTCGAGCTGGTCGCCAGCGTCAACGACGCCGACGACGAGCTCGACCTCGCGGAGAGCACCTACCTGCGCAACCTCGCCGTCGGGCTCGACGTCGCCGAGGCCGACTTCACCGACCTGACGCTCGAGATCCTCGAGGAAGAAGAGCTGCGCGGCCTGCTCGCCTGACCGTTAGGCCAGGTGAATCGTACGAGCCCGGCGCGGCGAGTGCGTCGACCGTGGCTGGCGAAAGGGCCAGCTACGGTCGCCGGCGCGGCGGCCGGGCGTCGGCGTTCTTGGAGTGAAGCTGCGTGTTCGGCGCCGGTCGGTGCGGATTCGCACTGCGTAGCGGTGTGGCGAGTTAGTCTAAATCCCCTTGAAATTATCCTAGTGGCGGAACTATCTACGCTTCATGTCCCGCCCTGAAGCTTCGCCCATGCTCCGTGACTTCCTCGAGATCCCGTACGAGTGGCTCGAGGAGCTGAATCTGGAGGTCAAGAACGCGCGTCTGGCCCGGGTGTCGGCCGACAAGGTCCGGGAGGAGCGCGTCAAGTATCTGACCGACGAGAAGCGGATCAAGGCCGTCACGGTCGCGTTCACCGACCTCGAGGGCCGGCTGCACATGCTGGACTACGACAAGAAGTTCCTGCTGCGCAGCGCCGACAACCTGACCTTCGACGGCAGCTCGATCCGCGGGTTCTCGCAGCAGCACGAGTCGGACCTGCGGCTGGCGATCGACTGGCCGGCGTTCTACTGGCTGCCGTCGGACGTGTTCGGCCCGGGCAAGATCCTCGTGTTCGCCGAGGTCCGCGGGCAGGACGGGGCGCCGTACCAGGCCGACATGCGCGCGCGGCTCAAGCAGTACGCCGAGGCGCTGTACGCGAAGGACGGTACGGTGGCCCAGTTCGCGCACGAGATCGAGGGCTTCCTGTTCAAGGGCCGCGACGCCGAGCGGCTGTACCACGAGACCGGCCACTTCGAGTTCATCTCGACCGGCGGCTACTACCATTCGCTGCCCGGCGACGCGCTGCGCCGCTTCATCGACACCGCGGCCGAGGTGCAGCGGGCGATGGGCTTCGGCAACGAGAAGGACCACCCCGAGGTCGCACCGTCGCAGTTCGAGATGAACTTCGCGCACACCGAGGCGATCGTCGCCGCCGACCAGGTCCAGCTGTACAAGCTGCTGTGCCGGCAGGTCGCGCAGAACTACGACATGACCGCGTCGTTTTTGCCGAAGCCGGTCACCGGGATCAACGGCAACGGGATGCACACCAACATCTCGCTGCAGCGCGGCGGCACCAACCTGTTCCACGACAAGCAGGGCGAGGGCGGCCTGTCGGCGCTCGGCTGGCAGTTCACCGACCGGATCCTCAACTGCGCGCCCGACATCTGCCTGATGCTCAACCCGAGCGTCAACGCGTACCGCCGGCTCGACCCGCACTTCGAGGCGCCGAACCAGATCAAGGCCTCGGCGACCGACCGCGGCAGCATGGTCCGGATCCCGCTCGGCAACGAGCGCTCGGCCCGCATCGAGGTCCGCTCCGTCGCCCCCGACGCGAACCCGTACATGACCGTCTACACGCTGCTCCGCACCGGCCTCGAGGGCCCGTCGACCGACCCGGCCGAAGCCGCCAACAAGCGCGCCCGCACCCGCTTCCTCCCCGACAACATCAACGACGCGATCCGCCTGTTCAAGGCGAGCCGCTTCGTCGCCGACCTGCTCGGCGAGCAGGTCCAGAGCCGCTTCGCCGAGGTCAAGCAGGCCTCCGCCGAGCGCTGCCCGCGGGCCCTCGGGACGATGATCAAGACGTCCGAGGTGCAGTTCCACCACGAGGTCACGAATCAGTGGCTGTGGAACAAGTTCTGAGGCCCGCCGCTCACAAGCACGAAGGAGCCCCCTCCAGCTCGCTGCCGGAGGGGGCTTTGCTTGCCGAGCACTCGCCTTCCACGTCGACGCGAGTGTCCACGCCGAGGTCGGAGCAGAGGCGCAGATCGATCCCGAGGATCCGGGTGCCGTGCAGGGAGCGGCCGGCTGTCGGCGAGAGCGCGGGCGCATTGTTGTGTCGGCGTCGTCGCACGGTCGCTCGCGCGGCGCCGCCCGGCTGTGGGCACGGAGCGGCTTGAAGGCGGGGCGACATCGGCCTACAACTTCGGGCCATGACGACGCGACAGATCCTCGCCACCGCCGGCCTCGGCCTCGTGCTCGCGGCTGGTTGTTCCAAGAAGGGCTCGGACGGCTCGACGCCCCCCGGTCCGGAGCCGACGCAGGAGAAGGCCGAGCGCCCGGCGCTGACGAGCGCCGAGTGCCAGGAGAAGGGCGGGACGATCGTCGGCGACATCGGCGACGGCGCCACCCAGCGCCCCGACTACCGCTGCGCCGATGGCCAGGCGCCGATCGGCACGATCCGCGCGGCGGAGGGCGAGGCGGTCGCGGTCGAGGGCTCGGTCTGCTGCCCCGCGGCGGCGTCCTGAGGCGGCGCGAGGGGCACGGGGCGGGCCCGGCCCGCGAGCCGGGGCCCGGGCGCGCCTCCGTGCGCAGGGCTCGGGTATAGTCCGGGGCCCGCGCGCGAGGTGGTGATGCCGAACACCGAAGCCGACAGCCCCGAAGGCGCTCTCCAGGCCACACGCTGGATCGGCCGGATCATCGACGACCGCTACAAGATCGTCGAGGTGCTCGGCGAGGGGGGCATGGGCGCGGTGTTCGTCGCCGAGCACCTGCGGCTGCGCAAGCAGGTCGCGTTCAAGACGATCAAGACGGAGTTCGCGGCGCACAGCCAGGCCGAGGCCCGCTTCACCCGCGAGGCGCTGGCGACGGCGCGGCTCGACCACCCGCACGTCGCCAGCGCGATCGACTACGGGCCGCTGCCCGAGGGCGGGGCATACCTCGTCACGCAGCTGGTCCGCGGTGAGAGCCTGACGAAGCGGATCCAGGCGGGTCCGCTGCCGTGGCCGCAGGTGGCCTTGCTCGGCAGCCAGATCGCCGACGCGCTGGCCGCGGCGCACGCGATCGGCATCGTCCACCGCGATCTCAAGCCCGACAACATCCTGCTCGAGCAGCGCCGCGACGGGGCCCTGCACGCCCGCGTCGTCGACTTCGGGATCGCGCGCGTGTCCGGGGAGCACGGCGGCACGATCGCCGACCTCGCCCAGCCGATCACCCGCGCCGGCGCCGTGATCGGCACGCCGGGCTACATGGCGCCGGAGCAGGCGGTCGGCGGCCAGGTCGACTTCCGCGTCGATCTGTACGCCCTCGGCGTGGTCCTGTGGGAGTGCGTCACGGCCCAGGTGTTGTGGCAGGGCGACTCGTTGACCGAGCTGTACACGCGGCAGCTCTCGCGCCCGGCGCCGAGCCTGCGCGGCGATGTGCCCGACGTGCTGGCGAACGTGATCGACCGCCTGCTCGCGCGCACCCCGACGGACCGGCCGGCGTCGGCGCAGGAGGTCCGCGACGAGCTGCGACGGCTCGCCCTGACCAGCGAGCTCGCCGGTCACGTCGTCCCCGCGGTGTCGGGGAGCGCGGTGCTCCCGACGTCGCCGACGCCCGGCGAGGTGACGGTCGCCGACGTGCGGCCCGCGGCGACGGTGGCGACGGTCGCGACCGGCGCGGCCGATCGGTCGCCGCGACGGACCCCGCGCGTCGTGTGGTTCGGGCTCGCCGCGGTGCTCGTGCTGGTGCTCGTCGCGGTGACCTTCGCGGGCGGACCGGATCCCGGCGCGGGCGGACCGGATCCCGGCGCGGGCTCGCCGGCGGCGGCGAGCAAGCCCGCCGAGCGGCGCGGCCGGGCGACGATCGATCAATTGGTCGCGGAGGCTCCGGCCGCCTTCGCCGACGACGTCAAGATGCTGCTCGGCAGTCGCAATGCGGACGCGCGGCGGGTGGCGAGCGAGGCGATCGCCAACGCGCCGCGGCGCGCCGGCCTGCCCGAGTACCTCCGCGACCTCGCGCAGCTCGAGCTCGGGCGCTGCGCCGACAAGCGGGCGATCGTCGGCCAGCTCGCGGCTCGCGGCGAGGTCCGGGCCTTGCCCGCGCTCGAGGTGCTCGCCGGCATGTCGCACGACGGCTGCCCCGAGCTGCGCGACGAGCTCACCGGCGCGATCGCCCGCCTCTCGGGCGAGACGTCGCGCTAGCGCGTCCTCGCGCGCACCGACGAGCGCGCACGCGAGCCCCTGGGCGCGAGGACGCGCGCGCGACGAGCACGGCGAGCCCGCGCCCGCGCGCGAGGGCGCCACGAGCACGGACGGCGCGCGCTCCGTCTCGCTCGGCCGCGGGCCGGGCTCACGCCCGCGCGCCGTCACAGCGACGCGGCCAGCTCGCGGACGCGGGCGCGCACGTCCTCGGGCGTCGCCGCGTCGGTCGTCGCGATCTCGAGCAGCGAGCCCGGGCCGAGCGCGGCGCAGGTCCACACCGACCCGTCCGCGCTGCGGCGCAGCCGCGGCTTCGTCGACCCGCCGGCCTCGAGGTTCGGCGTCAGCGGCGCCGTCTCGCCCGCCGCGAAGTCGGCCATGTGCGGCGTGTGCTGCAGGTCGATCCCGATCACCTCGGTCTCGCCGCGCACCTGGAACGCGAACAGATCCGGCAGCTCGATCCGCCGGGTCTCGCGGCCAGCGAGGGCGATCCGCATCAGCGAGCCGTGGCGGTCGGTCAGCACCGCCGCCGCGCCCGTCGGTGTGAACGCGATCTGGTTGCGCGGGCGGCCGGGGCTGTCCTTCAGGCCATATCGTGCCACCTCGCGCGGCGGCCCGGCGACGTCCCACACCGTCAGCGCGAGCGACCCGTCGACCGGGTCGAGCGCCGCCAGCCGCGCGCCGTCGGGGCTCCACGCCAGCGCGCCCGCCGTCACCGCGCGCGGCTCCGCCGGCGTCGGCTCCGTGACCACCGGCACCACCTCGCCGGTGTCGCGCAGCACCTGGATGCCCCGGTCGCTGCGCACCGCCAGCAGCGCGCCCGACGGGCTCGCCTGCAGATCCGCGACCGTACCCGCGGCCGTCCAGCTGCGCGTCTTCTCGTCCGGCCCCGACCACACCTCGACCTCGGCCCCCTCGGCGATCGCCACCCCGCGCGGCAGCGCCGCGACCAGGCCCCACGTGAGGGCCCGCTGGCCGGTGCGCGCCCCGTGCTGCTCGTCCCACCAGCAGCCCCAGCCCTCGCCCAACATGGCGATCTGCCCGGCGTCGTCGATCGCCGTCACGGACGAGTAGCTCGCGAACTCGCCGCCGAGATCCTGGGTCTTCGGCGTGGTCGGGCAGCGAAACGTCGCCGTCGCGCCCGTCGTCAGATCGATCCGCTCGAACGCTCCGCGCGCGACGTCCCACGGCAACGCGGCCGCCCACCGCCCGCCGGGCGAGAGCGCGCAGTCCCAGGCGCGCCGGCGCAGCTGCACCGGCGCCGTCGCCGGCCGGTGGATCCGCACCTCGTCGCGGACCGCCACCATCAGCGCGCCGGGTCCGGCCCATTGCGGCGACCTGTCCTTCGGGACCGTCAGGAACGAGGTCAGCTCGCCGCGCCCGAGGTCGCCGACGCCCCATTGCTCGCCGAGCGCCACCGCGAATTGATTGTTGTCCGGATCGACGATCAGCCGGCGCTCGATCGCTCCGCCCTGGGCCGGCACCTGGAGCTGCCACGCGAGCTCGCTGGTCGCCAGCGACTCGCGCCAGACGAGCACCCGCGGCCCGAACGGCCGCATGAACAGCGCGTCCGCGCCGCCGAGCACCACCGCCGACCCCGCCTCGACCCGCCGCGACGTCCCGGTCGTCAGCTCGATCACGTCGAGCACCCCGTCCCTGTCGGCCGGCGACGCGACGAGGAATCGCCGATCGGCCGACAGCGTCCACGGCGTGCCCCGGTACGGCAGCGTCGACCCGGCGCCCGCGCCCGGCCGCACGACGCGGAGGCCGTCCGCCTGCCCGTGGACGACCACCGACGCGTCGTCCGCGATCACCGGGAGGGTCTCCGGCGGCAGCGCGATCGTCTGCGGCGGCGAGCCCGGGCGCGTCAGATCCCACAGATGGATCGCGCCGTCGTGCGCCGCGGTCTTGTGCCACTTCGACGCCACGGCCACCAGGGTGCGCCCGTCGGACGCCAGCCGCCAGGCGTGGGCGGCCGCCTCGACCGCGCCGACGTCGATCGTCTGCGCCCGGTCGCTGCCGAACACCCGGACCGACGCGCCGCTCTTGACCGCCCACACCGGCACGTCGCGCGCCGCCCACAGGTCGGTCGCCGCGCCGGGCGCGAGCACCCGGATGCCTGTTCTTTCGGTCATGTTCCACTGCCACACCGCGCCGAGCTCGTCGCGCCCGACGAGCCCGCCGCCCGCGAGCGGCTGCACCTCGGCGAGCGGCGATTCACCGGCGCGCAGCACCTCCGCCGGCAGGCCGCGCGCCTGGGCGGCCGCCGCGAAGAACCGCGCGCGCTGCCACGTCGCCGGATCGTTGCCGGCGAGCCTCGCCAGCGCCCGGATCGTATCCGCCGGGTCGCGCGTCAACGCGGCGCGCGCCTCGGTCAATCGCTGCTCGTCCTGCGAGCGGCGCATCTCGGCCTGCGCCCGCGCGGCGGCCTCGCGCTCGGCGAGCCGCTGCGGGTCGTCCGGCGCCGTCCGCGTGGCGAGGATGGAGCCCCCGAGCAGCAGCGCGGCCGACGAGCCGACGACCGCCGCGATCCGGCCGCGGCGCGCCGCGGGGGGCTCGAGCGCGGCCAGCAGCGCGTCCATCGACGGCCAGCGCTGCGCCGGATCGGGCTGCAGCCCGCGCACGACCACGCGGTGCAGCCACGCGGGCACGTCGCGGCCCGCCTTGACCGGCTCGATCCGGCCGGTGGTCACCGCCGGCACCAGCGCCGCGAGCGTATCGCCGGCGAACGGCCGCTGCCCGTACAGCGCCTCGTACAGGGCGGTGCAGAAGCTGAACTGATCCGTCCTCGCGTCGCCGCGGGCGCCCGCGAATTGCTCGGCCGCCATGTACGCCGGCGTCCCGAGCACCGCGCCGGTCTGGGTCCGCAGCACGTCGGTCGGCTCGCCCGCGGCCGACAGCGCCGCGGTCGCCCCGCGGTCGTCGCCGAAGTGGGCCAGGCCGAAGTCGAGCACGCGCACGCGCCCGTCGTCGCCGACGATCACGTTGGCCGGCTTGAAGTCGCGGTGGATCACCCCCTGCCGGTGCGCCGCCGCCAGCCCCTCGCCGGCCTGACGGAACACCGCGAGCACCTCGCGCCACGTCCGTGGCTGTCCCTTGAGCCAGGCGCGCAGCGTCGGCCCGGTGAGGAACTCCATCGCCACGAACACCTCGTCGTCGACCTCGCCGACCTGGTACACGTGGACCACGTTGGGGTGGGACAGGCGGGCCAGCGCCCGCGCCTCGCGGAGGGTCCGCACCCGGCCCTCCGGGCGGCGCACGATCGCCCCGCGGAGCAGCTTGAGCGCCACCTTGCGCTCGAGCGTGTCGTCGTAGGCCGCGTACACGACGCCCATCCCGCCCTCGCCGAGCCGCGTCAGCACCCGGTACGGCCCGATCGTCGGCGCCTCGCCGGTGCCCTTGAACAGCGCCGCGTGGACGAGCGCCTTCGTCTGTCGCTGGGCCGCGTCGCCGAGCACCTCCGGCCGCAGCCCGGGCGACACGAGGGTCTCGGCGTCGCCGGTCACCTCGGCCGCGGCGAGCGACCGGCTCGCGGGGGTCTCGGGCAGCTTACCCGCTCCGCCGCCGTCAGGGGGGTCCGGGCGCCGCGGCGCGCAGCGCCAGGCCCGAGGCGATCGACATCAGCTCGTCGCCGCTGCGCAGCTTGGCGGCGCCGAAGCGGGCCTTGAACAGCGCGCGGACCACCGGCACGAACGCGGTGCCGCCGGTCATGAACACGCAGTCGACCGCGTCCGGGGTCACGCCGGCGCGGGCGAGCGTGTCGTCGAGGCTCGCCGCGATCGCGGCGGTCACCGGGGCGATCCAGCGCTCGAAGTCGCGGCGCGTCACGGTCGCGCGGATCTCGAGCTCGCCGTCGCCGAAGTCGAAGCTCGCCTGCGGCTTGCTCGACAGCTCGACCTTGGTCCGCTCGACCGCCTTGTGCAGGTTGAACGCGCTGTTGGTCGCGATGATGTGCATCAGCGCCGCGATCCGCTCCGGGTGCCGCGCGCCGCGGCGCAGCCGCTCGAGCTCGGCGCGCACGCGCGGGCCGGCGAGGAACGGCAGGTGGTGCCAGCGCGCCAGCTTGTAGTAGTACGAGCCGGGGATCGGGTGCTCGCGGCCCATCTCGACGTAGGTGTCGCCCTTGCCGAGCCGCGGGCACACCAGGTTCTCGATCAGCGCCGCGTCGAGGTCGTCGCCGGCCGCCCCGACGCCGCCGGTGCCGACGATCTCGCGGGCGCGCTCGTCGCCGCGGCCGGTCGGGCCCATGCGCATCAGGCAGAAGTCGGTGGTGCCCGCGCCGAAGTCGGCGACCAGCGCCAGCTCGGGCCGCGTCAGCGCGCGCTCGTAGTGGTACGCCGCGCCGACCGGCTCGAGCTCGAGGCGCGCGTCGACGAAGCCGGCCTGGCGCGCGGCCGCCAGCAGCCGCCCGGCCGCGGCCTCGTCGTCCTCGGGCGTGCGCGCGCCGACGAACCGCACCGGCCGGCCGATCGTCGCCGCCTCGATCGCGACCCCGAGGTGCTGCTCGGCCCGCTCGCGCAGCCGCCGGAGGAACAGCGCGATCATGTCGTCGAGCCCGATCTGGTGGTGGGCGATCTGGGTGCGCCCGAGCGACTGCGTCGTCAGGTGGGACTTGAACGATTGCAGCAGGCGACCCTCGCCCATGCACTCGAGGTAGGCCGCGATCGCCTCGCCGCCGGCGGCGTACTGGATCGGCTGGCGGACCGGCTGCTCGTCGGGGTCGAAGAACAGCAGCGTGCGCCAGCTCGAACCGAGCGCTCCGAGCGTCGGCAGCTGGGCGAAGCGGACCCGACCCTCGGCGTCGGCGAGCGCGAGCGCCGAGCTCGAGGTGCCGAAGTCGATCCCGACTCTGGGGCTGTGGGCTGGCATCGTGGGGCGCGCCTTCTACCGCGAACGCGGGCCGGCGTGGGACGCGGCGGAGCCGACGACCGCCGCGCGCGGCCGTGAGTTGCGGCCTGCCCCGGCGATCGTCCGCGGTCGTCCGGCGGTCCGCCGCTCGACGCGGTGGGCGGCCTCCGCGCATTCTCGTGCCGTCCGATCCCGCGGCGGCGCCCAAAGACGCGCACGGCCGGCTCGCGCCACGAAATGGTGCATGGGTGCCGGCATTGCCTAGTCTCGCCCGTGCGAAGCGCACATTCGCACGTCCGCCCGCCCGGGTCCTATGCCGAATCCGCCGCTGCCCGCCCTGCACCCGCCCCCGCGCGACGTCCTCGTGCTCCGGGCGTTGCCGGGGCTCGGCGACCTTCTGTGCGTCACGCCGGCCCTGCGGGCCCTGCGGGCCGCGCTGCCGGGCGCCCGCACGACCGTGCTCGGGCTGCCGGCGACGCGGCCCCTGGTCGCGCGTTACCCCCACCTCGTCGACGAGTTCCGCGAATTCCCCGGCTTCCCGGGCCTGCCCGAGTCGCCGGCGAACGTCGCGGCCTTGCCCGAATTCCTGCGCTCCGTGCAGGGCCGCTTCGACCTCGTCGTGCAGATGCACGGCAGCGGCGAGGTCAGCAACACCTTCGCGCAATTGCTCGGCGGGCGCGCGCTCGCGGGATTGTATCGACCGCCGCTCGCCTGCCCCGATCCGGCGACCTTCGCCCCGTACCCCGAGGGCCTGCCCGAGCCGCTCGTCTGGCTGGCGCTGCTCGCATTCCTCGGGATCCCCGGCCGCGGCGAATCGCTCGAGTTCCCGCTCGCGCCGGGCGACGAGGCCGATTGCGACGCCGTCCTGCGGACCGCCGGCGTCGCCACGGATGCCCGGCTGGCGCTCGTGCACGTCGGCGCGAGCGAGGCGGCGCGCCGGCTCGAGCCGCGGCTGCTCGCGCGCGTCGCCGACGACCTCGCCGGCCGCGGCCTCGACGTCGCGCTGACCGGCGCCGCCGACGAGTCGGCGATCGCCGCGGCCGTGCGGGCGCACGCCGGCGCCGCGCTGCACGACCTGACGGGCCGCACCGCGCTCGGGGCCCTCGGCGCGCTCGTCCGCCGCGCGCGGCTCGTCGTCACCGGCGACACCGGCGTCTCGCACCTCGCCAGCGCCCTGCGGACCCCGAGCGTCGTCGTGTTCCTCGCCAGCGACGTCCGGCGGTGGGCCCCGCTCGATCGCGCGCGCCACCGGGTCGTCGACGCGACCGCGAGTCCGCCGACGCCCGCGGCGATCCTCGCGGCGATCCTCGCCGAGGTCGACGCGCTGCTCGGCGCCGCGGGGCCGGGCGCGGCGGCGATCTCGGCGGCCGTCCGCGCGGCGCGGCGCGTGCTCGTGGTCCCGCCGGCCGGGGCGACCGACGACCTCGCGCCGGCGCTGCGGCGGCTGCGATCGGCCCTGCCGGGCGCGCGCCTCGTCCTGCTCGCCGGCTCGCCCGCGGAGCGACTCCCCCCATTCGCGGCGGACGTCGACGAGGTGCTGACCGACCCGGCGCGCGCGGGCACCGGGCCCGCGCTCGCGTCGATCGAGCGCCTCGCCGCCGCGCGCCTCGACGCCGCGATCGTGTTCACCGCCGCCGGCGAGTCGCCGTTCGAGGCGGCGTACCTCGCCTACCTCGCCGGGATCCCGCTGCGGGCCGGGATCAGCGCGGAGTTCGGCGGCGGCGTGCTGTCGCCCTGGGTGCGCCCGCCGCCGCGCGACACGCCGGGCGCCGGGCGCCACCTGTTCCTCCTCGGCGAGCTGGGGCTCGGACCCGCGTGAATGGAGGTCCCGTGCGAAGACTCCGCGTCCTGACCTGGCACATCCACGGCAGCTACCTCTATTACCTGTCGCACGCCCCGATCGAGTGGATCCTGCCCGTACGGCCAGGTCGACCGGAGGGCTACGGCGGGCGCGGCGGCCACTTCGCCTGGGGCGACCACGTTCGCGAGGTCCCGGCCGAGGAGTTGCACCGCCACGAATTCGACGCGGTGCTCTACCAGTCGCGCCGCAATTACGAGGTCGACCGCTTCGAGGTCCTGAGCGCAGCGCAGCGCCGTCTGCCGCAGGTCTACCTCGAGCACGATCCGCCGCGCGAGTCGCCGACCGACACCCGCCACCCGGTCGACGACCCGGACGTGCTGCTCGTCCACGTCACGCCGTTCAACGCGCTGATGTGGGACAGCGGCCGGACGCCGACGCGGGTCGTCGAGCACGGGGTCACGGTGCCCGCGGGGGCGCGCTGGACCGGCGAGCTCGCGCGCGGGGTCGTCGTCGTCAACGACCTGCCGCGCCGCGGTCGTCGCCTCGGGCTCGACGTGTTCGAGGCCGCGCGCGCCGCCGTGCCGCTCGACCTCGCCGGCATGGCCTCGGCCGAGCTCGGCGGCCTCGGCGACCTGCCGCTCGCCGAGCTGCACGCGCGCCTCGGCCGCTACCGCTTCTTCTTCAACCCGATCCGCTACACCAGCCTCGGGCTCGCGGTGTGCGAGGCGATGATGATCGGCCTGCCGATCGTCGGGCTGGCGACCACCGAGATGAGCAGCGCCGTCGTCCGCGGGATCAACGGCTTCGTCGAGACCGACCCCGCCAGGCTCGTCGCGCACATGCGGCGCCTGCTCGCCGATCCGGACGAGGCGCGCGCGCTGAGCGAGGGGGCGCGCCGCGTCGCCCGCGAGCGCTTCGGCATCGATCGCTTCGCCGCCGACTGGTCGCGCGTGTTCGCCGAGGTCGCCGGCCGCCCGCGTGTCGTCCACCCGGTCGAGGCGCGCGAGGGGAGGGTCGCATGAGCGGTGCTGTCCACGCCGGCGCGCTGAAGATCGCGCTGATCAGCGAGCACGCCTCGCCGCTCGCCGCGCTCGGCGGGGCCGACGGCGGCGGACAGAACGTGTACGTCGCCCAGGTCGCGCGCCACCTCGGGCGCCTCGGGCACCGCGTCGACGTGTTCACCCGGCGCGACGCCGAATCGCTGCCGGAGACCGTCGAGCTCGCCGCGAACGTCCGCGTCGTCCACGTCGACGCCGGCCCGCCGCGGCCGGTCCGCAAGGAGGAGCTGCTGCCGCGGATGCCCGAGTTCACCGCGTTCGTCGAGCGCCACGCGCGGACGGAATGCTACGACCTCGCGCACGCCAATTTCTTCATGAGCGGCCTCGTCGCGGCCGAGCTCAAGCGCCGGCTCGGGCTGCCGTTCGCCGTCACCTTCCACGCGCTCGGCAAGGTCCGCCGCCGCCACCAGGGCGAGGCCGACGGCTTCCCCGACGTCCGCTTCGAGATCGAGGAGCGGATCGTCCGCGAGGCCGACCTCGTGGTCGCCGAGTGCCCGCAGGACGAGGCCGACCTGACGGACCTCTACGGGGCCGCGCGCGATCGACTGGTGATGGTCCCGTGCGGCTTCGACCCGGCGGAGTTCTGGCCGATGGACCGCGCCCAGGCGCGCGCCGCCCTCGGCCTGCCCGCCGGCGAGAAGCTCGTTCTGCAGCTCGGGCGGATGGTCCCGCGCAAGGGCGTCGACACCGTGATCGCCGCGTTCGCCCGCCTGCTGCGCTCCGGGCGGCTCGGCGACGCCCCCGCGCGCCTGCTCGTCGTCGGCGGCGAGACGCGCGAGCCGGACCCCGCGCGCACGCCCGAGCTCGGGCGCCTGCGCGCGCTCGCGCGCGCCGAGGGCGTCGACGATCGCGTCACCTTCGTCGGCAGTCGCCGGCGCGACGAGCTGCGCCACTACTACGCCGCCGCCGACGTGTTCGTGACGACCCCGTGGTACGAGCCGTTCGGCATCACGCCGCTCGAGGCGATGGCCTGCGGCACGCCGGTGATCGGCGCGGCCGTCGGCGGGATCGCGTACACCGTCGTCCACGGCGAGACCGGCTACCTCGTCCCGCCCAAGGAGCCCGAGGCGCTCGCCGACAAGCTCGCGCTGGTGCTCGGCGAGCCGCGCCTCGCACGCCACCTCGGCCAGGTCGCCGTCCGCCGCGTGCACACCCACTTCACCTGGGAGAAGGTCGCGCTGCGCCTCGCCGAGGCGTTCGAGGCCGCCGCGCGCCGCTCGCCCGCGCTCCAGGCCGCGCACACGGCCGCGCGCGACCGCGTCGACCGCGGCTTCGAGGGCCTGCAGCAGGCGCTCGCGCACGCGAGGGCCGCGCTGCGCGACGACATCGTCCGCGCCGCCGATCTGATCGCCGCGACGTTCGCCCGCGGCGGCAAGCTGCTGATCTGCGGCAACGGGGGCAGCGCCGCCGACGCGCAGCACTTCGCCGCCGAGCTCGTCGGCCGCTACCGCAGGGCCGAGCGCGCCGGCCTGCCCGCGCTCGCGTTGACGGCCGACAGCGCCGTGCTGACCGCGTGGGCCAACGACGCCGGCTACGCCGACGTGTTCGCCCGGCAGGTCCAGGCGCTCGGGCGGCCCGGCGACCTCCTGGTCGCGATCTCGACCAGCGGCCGCTCGGCGAACGTGCTCGCGGCCCTGCGCGCGGCCCGGCGCGGCGGCCTCGGCACGCTCGCGCTGCTCGGCGGCACCGGCGGCGAGGCGCTCGCGCTCGCCGAGGTCGCGCTCGTCGTCGCCTCGCCCGAGACCCCGCGCGTCCAGGAGATCCACATCTTCGCGCTGCACATGCTGTGCGAGCTCGTCGAGGAGCGCGTCGCGGTCCTGCCCGTCGACGCGCCCGAGGCCCGGCTCGCGCCCGCGGTCGCCAGCGCCGCCGCGAATCGTGCCACCCCGAATTGACCCGATCCCCGATCGAAGGAGCACCGATGTCCACACCTCCGCAGCTGTTCTCCGATCAGACCGCGCTCGTCACCGGCGGCGCCAGCGGCCTCGGGGCCGACCTGTGCCGCACGCTCGCCGCCTCCGGGATGCACGTGATCGCCGCCGACATCCAGCTCGATCGACTCGAGCGGCTCGTCGGCGAGGTGCGCGGCGGCGGCGGCAGCATCGAGGCCGTCGCGCTCGACGTCCGCGACGCCCGGGCCGCCGAATCGACGATCGACGGCGTCCGCGCCCGCCACGGCCGCCTCGACGTCCTGATCAACAACGCCGGCACCGACCGGACCGTATCCGTCGAGGAGCTCACGGTCGACGACATCGACCGCGTGCTCGCGGTCAACCTGCGCGGCCCGTTCCTGCTGAGCAAGTTCGCGCTGCCGGTGATGCGCGCGCGCGGCGGCGGCTCGATCGTCAACATCGTCTCGACCGCCGCCAGGCGCTGCTGGGCCAACGCCAGCGCCTACCACGCGAGCAAGTGGGGCCTCTTGGGCCTCAGCCACGCGCTGCACGTCGAGGCGCGACCGCACGGGATCAAGGTGACGGCGGTGCTCGCCGGCGGCATGCGCACGCCCTTCATCCTCGACCGCTTCCCCGACACGCCGCTCGAGAACCTGCAGGACCCGCGCGACGTCGCCGAGACGATCAAGTTCCTGCTGACGACCCCGGTCGGCTCGGTGATCCCCGAACTGATGATCGTCCCGATGCGCGAGACGAGCTGGCCATGATCCTGCCCGCGCCGCTCCGCGGCCTGCGGCCCGCGGTCTTCCTCGACAAGGACGGCACGCTGATCGACGACGTGCCGTACAACGTCGACCCCGCGCGCGTGCGGCTGGCCGCCGGGGCCGGGGAGGGCACGCGCGCGCTGCAGGCCGCCGGCCACGCGCTGGTGGTCGTCACCAATCAATCCGGCGTCGCCCGCGGCCTGTTCGCGCCCGCCGAGCTGGCCGGCGTGCGCGCGCGGATCGAGGAATTGCTCGGCCTGCGCCTCGACGGCTTCTATGGGTGCCCGCACCACCCCGAGGGCCGCGTCGCGGCGTACACCGGCGCGTGCGACTGCCGCAAGCCGCGGCCCGGCCTGCTGCTCCGGGCCGCGCGCGAGCTCGGGCTCGACCTCGCGCGCTCGTGGATGGTCGGCGACATCCTCGACGACGTCGAGGCCGGCAGCCGCGCCGGGTGCCGCACGGCGCTGCTGCAGAGCGGCGGCGAGACCGAGTGGCTCGCTGGCCCGCACCGCACGCCGACGATCGTCGCCGCCGATCTCGGCGACGCGGCCCGGCAGATCCTCCGCGAGGCCGCGCAGCGTCCCCGGCCCGCCCAGCCCCGCGGCGCCGGCGAAAGCGAGGCCCCTCCGTGAGCCGCTCCATGCTGTCCGTCCTCGACGCGTTCTCTCGCCTGCGGGTCCTCGTGATCGGCGAGGCGATGCTCGACGCCTACCTCCACGGCGACACCCGGCGCCTGTGTCGCGAGGCGCCGGTGCCGGTCGTCGACGTCGCCGCGTGCCACGACGCGCCGGGCGGGGCGGCCAACGCCGCGGTCAACGCCGCGGCGCTCGGCGCCCGCGTCACGCTGCTCTCGGTCGTCGGCGACGACCCCGAGGCCGCGCGGCTCGCCGAATCACTCGCGGCCCGCGGCGTACCCCCGCACGGGCTCGTGCGCGACCCGGCGCGCCGCACCCTCGTCAAGCAGCGGGTCCTCGCGGGCGGCCAGATCCTGCTGCGCCTCGACGCCGGCAGCACCGACGTCGTCGCGCTCGCCACCGCGGCCCGCCTGCGCGAGCAACTGCGCGCCGCGTGGCGCGACGTCGACGCGGTGATCGCCTCCGACTACGGCTACGGCGTGCTGACGCCGGCGCTCGTCGACGAGATCGCCGCGCTCCAGGCCGAACGGGAGCGCGTGCTCGTCGTCGACGGCAAGGACCTGCGCCGCCTCGCGCGCGCGCGGCCGACCGCGGTCAAGCCCAACTACGCCGAGGCCGCGCGCCTGCTCGGGATCGCGGCCCGCCACGGCGAGGCGCGCGTCGAGCAGATCGCCGCGCACGAGGCCGAGCTGCTCGCGTGTACCGGCGCCCGGCTGGCCGCGATCACCCTCGACGCCTCGGGCGGCCTGGTCTTCGAGGCAGGTCGGCCCGCCTACCGCACCTACGCCCGCCCATCGCCCGACGCCAACGCGACCGGCGCGGGCGACACCTTCGTCGCCGCGCTCGCGCTGGCCCTCGCGTCCGGTGCGAGCACCCCGGCGAGCGCCGACCTCGCGTCGGCCGCGGCGACGATCGTCGTCGCGCGCAGCGGCACGACCGCCTGCACCGCCGCCGAGCTGCGCCGCCGGCTCGCCGCGCAGGACAAATTGCTCGACGCCGGGGACCTCGAGGCGCTCGCCGACGACCTGCGCCGCGCCGGCCGGCGGATCGTCTTCACCAACGGCTGCTTCGACATCCTGCACCGCGGCCACGTCGCCCTGCTCGGCCGCGCCAAGGCGCTCGGCGACGTCCTGATCGTCGGCCTCAACGCCGACGCGAGCGTGCGCCGCCTCAAGGGCCCGACGCGTCCGATCAACCGCGCGGCCGACCGCGCCCAGGTGCTCGCCGCGCTGTCGTGCGTCGATCACATCGTCGAGTTCGTCGAGGACACGCCGGCGCGCCTGATCGAGCTCGTCCGCCCCGACGTGTACGTCAAGGGCGGCGACTACACGCTCGCGACGCTGCCCGAGGCCCCGCTGGTCCAGCGCTTCGGCGGCGAGGTCCGGATCCTCGCGTACCTCGAGGACTTCAGCACGACCGGGATCATCGCCCGCATCGAGGACAGGCAGGCCGCGCCGTGACCGGGACGAGCTGGGCCGACGCGCGCCGGGTCCTGTGCGTCCGCCTCGACACGCTCGGCGACGTCCTGATGACGACGCCCGCCCTGCGCGCGATCAAGGAGGGCCGCGCCGATCGGCAGGTGACGCTGCTGACCTCGACCCCGGGCGCGGCCGCCGGCCGCCTCGTGCCCGAGGTCGACGAGGTGCTCGTGTACGACGCGCCGTGGCTCAAGGCGACCGCGCCGCGCGACGCGTCCGCGCTCGACCGCGCGTTCGTCGAGCAGCTGCGCGCGCGACGGTTCGACGCCGCCGCGATCTTCACCGTGTTCAGCCAGAGCCCGCTGCCCGGCGCGCTGCTGGCGTACCTCGCCGACATCCCGCGGCGGCTCGCGCACTGCCGCGAGAACCCGTATCAGCTGTTGACCGACTGGGTGCGCGAGCGCGAGCCCGAGGCCGGGATCCGCCACGAGGTCCGCCGCCAGCTCGACCTCGTCGCGTCCGTCGGCCTGCGCCCGTCGCACGAGCGCCTGTCGCTGCGGCCGTCGCCGGACGACGTCGCGATCGCCGACGCCGAGCTGCGCCGCCTCGAACTGGGCGCAGGACCGTGGCTGCTCGTCCACCCCGGCGCGACCGCGCCGTCGCGCCGCTACCCGCCCGAGTCGTTCGCGCGGGTCGTGCGATCGCTGGTCCGCGAGCACGCGATCGCGGTCGCGCTGACGGGCTCCGCCGACGAGGTCGGCCTCGTCGACGAGATCCGCGCGGCCGCGGGCGTGCGCGCCCACTCGCTCGCCGGCCGCCTCTCCCTCGGGGCGCTCGCGGCGGCGATCGGGCGCGCGCCGCTGGTGATCACCAACAACACCGGGCCGGCCCACATCGCCGCGGCGATGGGCACGTCGGTCGTCGACCTGTACGCGCTGACGAACCCGCAGCACACGCCGTGGCAGGTCGCGACCCGGGTCCTGCACCGCGACGTCCCGTGCGCCCCGTGCTTCCGGTCGATCTGTCCCGAGGGACATCATCGGTGCCTGCGCGGCGTGCCGCCCGAGGAGGTCGTCGCCGCCGCGCTCGCGCTGCTGCACGGCTCGCCCGCGCCGCGCCCGCAGGCGCCGCGTCCGACCCCGGAGCGGTCATGCCGACCGTCGACGTCCTGATCCCGACCTGCGACCGGCCCGCCGCGCTCGCGGTGACGCTCGCCGGCCTGTGCGCGCAGTCGCTCCGCGAGCCGGGCGGCGCGCCGTTCCGCGTCGTCGTCTCCGATCAGGGCGACACGCCCGTCGAGGCCGCCGGGGAGGTCCGCGCCGTCCTCGCCGTCCTGCGGGCCCACGGCCACGACGTCGAGCTCCACCGCCACCTGCCGCGCCGCGGCCTCGCCGAGCAGCGCCAGTTCCTCCTCGAGCGCTGCCGCGGCGAGCTCGCGCTGTTCCTCGACGACGACGTCCTGCTCGAGCCGTGGGTGCTCGCGCAGCTGACCCGCGCGCTCGCGCGCGAGGGCTGCGGCTTCGTCGGCAGCGCCGTGCTCGGCCTCAGCCACGCGGGCGACGTCCGGCCGCACGAGCAGCAGGTCGAGCTCTGGGCCGGCCCGGTCGCGCCGGAGCTCGTCGAGCCCGGCAGCGCCGCGTGGCAGCGTCACAGGCTGCACAACGCCGCCAACCTGTGGCACGTCCAGCGGGCGCTCGGCGTCGATCCGGAGCGCTCGCGCGTCTACAAGGTCGCGTGGGTCGGCGGCTGCGTGCTCTACGACGTCGCAAAGCTGCGCGCCGTCGGCGGCTTCGGCTTCTGGCGCGAGCTGCCGCGCGAGCACTGCGGCGAGGACGTGCTCGCGCAGCTGCGCGTGATGGCCTGCTTCGGCGGCTGCGGGATCATGCCGAGCGGCGTCTACCACCTCGAGCTGCCGACCACCGTGCCGAACCGCGAGGTCGACGCGCCGCGGGTGCTGCCGATCCTGAACGAAGGCGCCTCGAAGGATATTGCCGAGAGGAAATGTCCGACGAGGCAGGACGGCGCCCGCCCGGTCTGCGATCCCCTGAGCTCCGCGCATTCTCGCCCCGACTGGTCGCGCGTGCGGCGATTGCTCGTCGTTCGACTCGACAACCTCGGCGACGTCGTGATGACCGGCCCGGCCCTGCGCGCCGTGAAGGACAATCTGCCCGACGTCCACCTGACCCTGCTCGCCAGCCCCGGCGGGGCCCCGGCGGCCGCGCTGCTCCCGTGGATCGACGAGGTCCGGGTCCACCGCGCCCCGTGGCAGGACCTCGGCCGGCTCCCCTTCGACCCGGCGCGCGAGCTCGCGTTCATCGACGAACTGCGGCGCGGGGCCTTCGACGCCGCGCTGATCCTGACCAGCTTCCGTCAATCACCGCACCCGGTCGCGCAGGCCTGCGCGCTCGCCGGGATCCCGGCGCGGATCGGCCAATCGCACGAGCGCGGCCGCGCGCTGACGTTCGCCCTGGCGAGCGCCCCGGACCCGCAGCACCAGGTCGAGCGCAACCTGCGGCTCGTCGAGGCCGTCGGCCTGCTCGCGGGCGATCGCCGGCTCGCGGTCCGCCTGCCCGACGGCGCCCGCGACGAGGCCCGCGACCGGCTCGCCGCGCGCGGCGTCGCCGGCGAATACCTCGTCCTCAACCCGTTCGCCAGCTGCCCGGCCCGCACCTACGACCCCGCGCGCTTCGCCGCCGCCGCCCGACTGCTGTCCGAACGGTCAGGCCTGCCGGTCGTGATCTGCGGCGCCGACCGCGACCGCGCGCGCGCCGAGCCGCTCGCGGCCGTCCTCGGCGATCGCGGGATCGACCTCGTCGGCGAGACCGGCCTGCCCGTGTTCGCCGCCCTGATCGCGGGCGCGCGGCTCGTGCTGACCAACAACACCTCCTCGCTGCACCTGGCCGACGCCTTCGCGGTCCCGCAGCTCGTGATGTATGCGGGCACCGAGCTCGAGAGCCAGTGGGCCCCGCGCACCTCCCCGCACGTGCTGCTGCAGCGCGAGGCCGTCTGCAGCCCGTGCTACCGCTTCGAGTGCCCGCACGGTCACGTCTGCCTCGCGTTCACGCCCGGGGAGGTCGCCGCCGCCGGCGAGCGCCTGCTCGCCGACACGAATGATTCACGCGCCCGCTGAAGGGAGGACCATGATTCGCCTGATGACCCTCAACCTCAACTTCCACGGCGATCGTCACGGCCCGTGGTCCGAGCGTCGGCCCGCGATCGCGGCGGCGATCCGCCGGTCGCGGCCCGACGTGGTCGCGCTCCAGGCGGTCGCCCGCGCTCCGGCGATCGAGGACGGCGTCGATCAGGCCGCGCAGCTCGCCCGCGACCTGCCGGGCTACGCCGCCGTCTACCGGGCCGCCGCGCGCCACGACGACGGCCGCGAGGAGGGCATCGCCTTCCTGGCCCGCCTCCCGCTGTCCGAGCTGCGCGCGCACCCGCTCTCGCGCCGCGACGGCCACGAGGACCCGTTCCGCCGCGTCCTGCTGCACGCCACCTTCGCCGCGTCCGGCGGGCCGCTCCACGTCTTCAATGCGCACCTATCATGGGTCGAGGCGCAGGCGCACGACAACGTCACCGAGCTCCTGCTCCACCTCCGCGCCGCCGACGGCCCGACGATCCTCGCCGGCGATTTTAATCAAGGGCCGGACAGCGAGGCCCTCGCGCGCCTGCGTGGGACGGGCCTGGTCGACGCCTGGTCGACGCTCCACCCCGACGCGCCGGGCTTCACGTTCCACGAGCACGGCGCAATGACGAAGCGCATCGATTACGTGCTCGTCGACCCGACGCTGGTCCCACGATTGCACGCGGCGGATCGGATCCTCGACGAGCCCGGCGAGCGCCGGCCCTCGGACCACGCCGGCCTCGTCGTCGAGCTCGCCTGAGCCCGCGACGCGTCAAGGGCGGCCCCGGCGCCGCCCCGGCGTCCCGATCGAACCTCGCGCGGGCTCCGATCGGGAGGCCGCTCGTCCTCGCGCCAAGCACGGCGCTCCTCGCGTGCTTCGCTGCGATCATTGCAGTGCGAAACGTCACCGTTGTTCGAGCTGCGAATGTGCGCACCGTACGCCGATCGATCGACCACGGCTCGCGGGCGGCCCCGGCCGATCCTCGCAATTGTCGATGGAGCGCGCCCCGGTCGCGGCAGCCCGGCATTCGCGGCCGCGCCGCCGCGACCCGTGCCGCGCCGATCCCACGAATCGTCGGGTCCGCGTCGCCGCCGCCGCCCGCTCCGCGGCGACGATCCGTCGCTGGTCTCGTCGGCGGCGCCTCTGGTACACCGCGTCGGCCCCTCGCACGCTCGCGGGGCGGCGAGCACGCATGCCGCAAGCCACTCGAGGACTCGTCGCCTTGCTGCGAGCGTCGTGGGAGGCGCTCGGGGACCGCCGGCCGCGCGCGTACCTGTTCCTCGCCCTGTTCGTCGTCGCCAACACGACCGAGCTGCTCGTCCCGTGGACGATCGGCTACACCGTCGGCGTCTTCGTCGAGCACGGCTTCGGCCCGCGCGCCTACGAGGGCGCGCGGGTCGGGATCGGCTGCTACCTCGCGCTGCGCTGCGCGAACATCCTGCTGCACCACCTCGGGCGCTATGTGCAGAGCGGGGTCGCCTTCCTCGCGCGCATGCACACGCTCGACCGGGTCTTCCGCGCGCTGCTCGGCCACGGGCTGCACTGGCACGCCGAGCGCCACACCGGCGAGAACCTCGCCAAGCTCAACCGCTCGGCCCAGGCGGTCGGCAACGTCGTCGGTCAGTATTCATGGCAGGTCGTCGAGGGCGCGATCAAGGTCGCGCTCGCCAGCGTCGCCCTCGCCGCGCTCGATCCATACGTCGCCGCCAACGTCGTCGCCATGAGCGTCGCCACCGTCGCGGCGATGATGTACTTCAACAGGCGGATGGTCGAGAACGTCCGCCTCGGCAATCGCTTCGAGAACAAGCTCGGGCGGGTGTGCGTCGATTACCTGGCCAACATCGTCACCGTGAAGACGCTCGGCCTCGAGGGCGTCGCCGCGGCGAACCTCGCCCAGCAGCGCGACGAGGGGCTCGCGACCGTCCGCCGGGTCTCGCGCTTCAGCGAGCTCAAGTGGGCCGCGGTCAGCCTCGGCTACGCGCTGGTGATGGCCTCGTCGCTGCTGCTCTACTTCGACGGCGCCGGGGCCCTCGGCACCGCGCTCGACGTCGCGCAGGTCTACGTCCTGATCAGCTACCTCGACAAGGTCTTCCAGGCGATCGGCTCGTTCGCGGCGTATTACGGCAACATCCTCGAGGCCGGCACCGCCTTCGAGGACGCGACGGAATTGCTCGAGTCGGCGCCGAAGGCCGCCGCGCCGACGTCCGGGCGCCCGGGCGCGGCGTGGCGAGAGGCCCGGCTGTCGGACCTCGCCTTCGCGTACCCGGCCGGCGACGGGCGCGGCCTGCGGTGCGCCTCGCTCGTGCTCCGCCGCGGCGAGAAGATCGCCCTCGTCGGCATGAGCGGCGGCGGCAAGTCGACCCTGCTCAAATTGCTCTCGGGCATGATCCGCCCGCAGGCTTGCGACGTCGCGCTCGACGGTCGGGCGACCGCGCTCGACGACCTCGCGGGCCTGACCCTGCTCATTCCGCAGGAGCCGCAGATCTTCGCCGACACGCTGCGCGACAACCTCACGCTCGGCGATCCGCTGCCGGCCGGCGCGCTCGAGCGGGTCGCCGCGCTCGCGCGGCTCGGGCCGATCGTCGCCAAGCTGCCGGGCGGCTGGGACACGCACCTCGCCCAGAGCGGCCTCAACCTGTCGGGCGGCGAGCGCCAGCGGATCGCCCTCGCGCGCGGGCTCCTGCGCGCCGGCGCGCGCGATATCCTGCTGCTCGACGAGCCGACCTCCGCCCTCGATCCGCCGACCGAGCGCGAGGTGCTCGCCGCGATCTTCGCCGCGCTCCCGGACACCACGATCCTCGCCAGCTGCCACCGCTGGGGCCTCCTGCCGCTGTTCGACCGGGTCCTCTACGTCGAGGACGGCGAGGTCCACGAGCTGCCGCGGAGCGAGCGCGCCGAGGCCCGCGCCGCGGGCGAGCGCCGCTAGCCCGAGCGCCTGACCCTTCGGTCAGACCACGAACTCGCGGAACACGTGCGGGCCGAAGCAGGCCTCGCGGACGCGCTCGAGCTCGGCGTACATGTCCCACGCGTCCTGCGCGCGCTGCAGCCGGCTCGGGCGGGCGAGGTAGCGGATGAAGCGTTGCAGGCGGTCGGGCACGTGGGTGCCGAGGTCGAGCTCGAGTGGGTCGGCGCCGAGCAGGAACGCCAGGGTGCGGCCGATCGACAGCAGGTCCGCGGCGGGCGTCGCCGGCCCGCGCTCGGCGACCTCGGGCGCGCTGTACTCGTCATGGATGGCGCGAAAGCCCTGTCCCGTGCGACCTGGCTCGACGATCGCGTAGCACCAGTCGATCAGCACCACCCGGTGATCGCGCGGGCGGACGATCACGTGCGCCGGCTCGATGTTGCCGTGGATCAGCCCCTTGCTGTGCGCGTAGCCGACCACGCTCAGCAGGCGCCGCCCGATCCAGACGATGTGCTCCGGCGGCACCCCGTCCGGCAGGCGCGCGCGCAGCTCGAGCCCGCTGAGGCCCTCGACCAGGCCGAGCAGGTTGCCGGCGCGGCCGTCGGGCGTGAAGAACCGGCCGTGCAGGCGCGGCAGCAGGGCGCGCTGGCGGGCGTTCGGGTCGTCGAGCCGCTGCAGCGCCTCCGCCTCGCCGTGGATCAGGTCGTTGTCGGTCGCCTCGATCGCCACCTTGGCGACGCATGGGTCGCCGTCCTCGCCGGGCGCGCGCCACAGCTCGGCGACGTCGCCGTCGGGCAGCCGCTCGGCGAACTCGAGCGTCGTCCCGCCGATCTCGACCCGCAGCGCGTGCCGCCCGGGCGGGTCCAGCCGTTCGGGCGCCGGCTCGGCCCACCGCGGCGCGGCCTCCGGCGCCGGCTCCCGCACGCCCTCGGCCGCCGGCGGGCTGCCGGTCGGGCCGACGCGCAGCAGCGCCTGCGCGTAGATCTCCGTCAGCTCGCGCTGCAGCCTGCGGGCGAGGTCCTGGGCCTCCGGGTTGCCGCCGAACCGCTCCGGGCCGACGCTGGCGAGCCAGCGGCGCATCTCCTCGCCGAGCGCCCGCTGCAGCGCCGGGCCCTGCAGGGAGCGGTCCCGCAGCGACATGAACACCGCCTCCGGCCCGCCGCCGCGCGCGAGCAGATCCCGCAGCCGCCTCAGCTCCTCGATCCGCATCCTCCCGGGCAGCCTAGCGGCGCGGCGCCTGGCCCGTCAATCGCGGGCAAAAAGGCCGCGGGCGCGCGCTCGCCCGGCGCGGGCGATGCGACAAAGCGCAGCCGCGCGGGCGTTGACGACCCTCGCGCGGACCGATATGCCCGCCATGCCACCATGAGCAACGATCTGCGCTACGACGGAAGAGTCGCCATCATCACCGGGGCCGGCAACGGGCTCGGCCGCGCCCACGCTTTGCTGCTCGCCTCGCGCGGCGCCAAGGTCGTCGTCAACGACCTCGGCGGCAGCGCCCGCGGCGAGGGCAAGAGCTCGGCCGCGGCCGACAAGGTCGTCGAGGAGATCCGGGCCGGCGGGGGCGAGGCGGTCGCCAACTACGACAGCGTCGAGGACGGCGCGAAGATCGTCCAGACCGCGCTCGACAGCTTCGGCCGGGTCGACATCGTCGTCAACAACGCCGGCATCCTGCGCGACGTCACCTTCCACAAGATGACCGAGGCCGACTGGGACCTCGTCTACCGCGTCCACGTGCTCGGCGCGTTCCGGGTCACCCACGCCGCGTGGCCGAAGATGCGCGACCAGGGCTACGGCCGCGTGATCTTCACCGCCAGCGCCGCCGGCATCTACGGCAACTTCGGCCAGGCCAACTACAGCATGGCCAAGCTCGGGCTCGCCGGCCTGTCGAACACGCTCGCGCTCGAGGGCCGCAAGTACAACGTCCGCGTCAACACGATCGCGCCGATCGCCGGCTCGCGGATGACCGAGTCGATCTTCCCCAAGGAGCTCGTCGACGCGCTGCGGCCCGAGTACGTCAGCCCGCTGGTCGGGTGGCTGTCGCACGAGTCGTGCGAGGAGACCGGCGGCCTGTTCGAGGTCGGCGGCGGCTTCTTCGGCAAGCTCCGGTGGGAGCGCACGCAGGGCCACACCGTCCGGCTCGGCCGCACGATCACCCCCGAGACCGTCCAGAAGGCGTGGCCGACGATCGTCGACTTCGGCAAGACGACGCACCCGCCCGACGTCGCCCAGGCGATGCAGCCGGTGATGGACAACGTCAACGCCGGCCCGAGCAAGGGCGGCAACGAGTTCATCGACGTCGACCAGGCGCTCGGCCACGAGCTGCCGAAGATCACCACCAGCTACGACGAGCGCGACCTCTCGCTCTACGCGCTCGGCGTCGGCGCGGCCCAGGACCCGCTCGACGACACCGAGCTGCGCTACGTCTACGAGATGCACGGCAAGGGCTTCTGGACCCTGCCGACCTACGCCGTGATCCCGGCGCTGACCGGCCTGATGAACGCCTTCCGCGACGGCCAGACCGCGCCCGGCCTCAACTGGGGCCTGGAGCGCCTGCTGCACGGCGAGCAGTACACCGAGCTCCGGCGCCCGCTGCCGCCGAAGGCCAAGCTGACCCACAAGACCTGGGTGAAGGACATCTTCGACAAGGGTAAGAACGCCTTCGTCGTGTTCGCGACCGAGAGCACCGACGAGTCGGGCGAGGTGATCGCGTACAACGAGCTCGGCGCGGTGATCCGCGGCGCGGGCGGCTGGGGCGGCGACCGCGGGCCCTCGGGTGACAGCAACACCCCGCCGGACCGCGCCCCCGACGCGGTGCAGGAGGAGCGGATCAACCCCAACCAGGCGATCCTCTACCGCCTGTCGGGCGACTGGAACCCGCTGCACATCGACCCGGGCTTCGCCGGCGCGTTCGGCTTCCCGAAGCCGATCCTCCACGGCCTGTGCACCTTCGGCCACGCCGCGCGCCACGTGTTCAAGCACTTCACCGGCGGCGACCCGCGGCGGTTCAAGAGCATCAAGGTCCGCTTCAGCGAGAGCGTGTTCCCCGGCGAGACGCTGATCACCGAGATGTGGAAGGAGTCCGACAACCGGATCGTCCTCCGCTGCAAGGTCAAGGAGCGCGACAAGGTCGTGCTGTCGCAGGCGGCGATCGAGCTCTACTCCGAGATCCCGCAGCCGAAGCCGAAGGCCAGGCCGGCTTCGGCGGCCGCCGGCCCGGTGGAGGTCCACCCGATCAGCGCCGACATCTTCGCCGCGATCGGCCAGTGGTTCGCCAGGGACGCCGCGCTCGCGACCAAGGCGCAGCTCGTCTTCCACTTCAAGCTGAAGGGCCCCGACAGCGCGTGGACGATCGACACCAAGCAGGGCAAGGTCCTGCCCGGTGAGGTCGGCACCGCGGAGTGCACGCTCGAGCTGAGCGACGCCGACTTCATGGACATGTGCACCGGCAAGGCCGACGCGCAGAAGCTGTACATGGGCGGCAAGCTGAAGATCGGCGGCAACCTGATGGCGTCGACCAAGCTCGGCTTCCTGACCAAGCTCGACCCGCAGCTCGTGCTCGCGGCCGCGCGCGCGCGCATCGGCGCCGCGGGCGACGACACCGCGAAGGGCCCGGCCGCCGAGGCCGCCGCCCCCGCGGCGCCGACCGCCGCCGACGTGTTCGCGGTGATCGGCGAGTACGTCGCCAAGAACCCCGAGGTCGTCACCAAGGCCGCGACGCTGTACCAGTTCCGCCTCAAGAACCCCGACGCGGCGTTCGTCGTCGATCTCAAGAACGCGCCCGGCAAGATCTACGCCGGCGAGGCGCCGAGCCCCGAGTGCACGCTCGAGCTGAGCGACGCCGACTTCATGGCGATGACCAGCGGCAAGGCCGACGCGCAGAAGCTGTTCAGCGAAGGGAAGCTGAAGATCGGCGGCAACCTGATGGCCTCGACCAAGCTCGGCTTCCTCAAGAAGATCGACATGTCGCAGGTCAAGGCCGGCGCCGCCAAGCCGGCCGCCGCCGCGGCTCCGGCCCCGGCCGCCGCGCCGAAGAGCGCGCAGGCGCCCGCGGTCCTCGAGAAGGCGGCCGCGCGGCTGGCCGGCGCCCCGGCGACCGACGCGATCAAGCTGGTCGTCAAGGACCCGGACGCGACCTACTTCGTCAAGCCCGGCGCCGGCCTCGTCGACAGGCCCGAGACCGTCGCCGCGACCGTCACCGTCGCCGACGCCGACCTCGCCGACCTCGCGGCCGGCAAGGTCAAGCTGCGGACGCTGTACCAGCGCGGTAAGCTGCGCATCGACGGCGACGTGCACGTCGCGCACCACCTCGCGCTGCTCGAGGGCCTCAATTAACCCTGCTCGCCTGCCAGTTCCACAGGAGCCACACCCATGAGCACCAAAGTCAACGTGATCGGCGTCGGGATGGTCAAGTTCGCCAAGCCCGGCGCGAGTGACGACTACTACGTGATGGCGGCCGCGGCCGCCCGCACCGCCCTGCAGGACGCTGGCGTCGCCTACACCGACATCGAGCAGGCCTTCGCCGGCTACGTCTACGGCGACAGCACCTGCGGCCAGCGGGCGGTGTACGAGCTCGGCATGACGGGCATCCCGGTCGTCAACGTCAACAACAACTGCTCGACCGGCTCGACCGCGCTGTTCCTCGGCCGCCAGGCGATCCTGTCCGGCGAGGCCGAGTGCGTGCTCGTCGTCGGCTTCGAGCAGATGGAGAAGGGCGCGCTCGGCAGCAAGTTCAACGACCGCCCGACGCCGATGGACAACTTCGCCGGGGTGATGGACCGCGTGCAGGGCTTCAACAACGCCCCGCCCGCGGCCCAGATGTTCGGCGGCGCCGGCCGCGAGTACCGCTGGAAGTACGGCACCCGCCGCGAGACCTTCGCCAAGGTGTCCGAGAAGGCGCGCAAGCACGCCAACAGGAACCCGTACGCGCTGTTCGGCGAGCTGCTCAGCGTCGACGAGGTCCTCGCCTCGCCCGAGGTCTTCGACCCGCTGACCCGCTTCCAGTGCTGCCCGCCGACCTGCGGCGCGGCGGCGGCGGTGCTGTGCTCGGAGGCGTTCGCCAAGAAGAAGGGGATCTCGAACCCGGTCTACATCGCCGCCCAGGCGATGCGCACCGACTTCCCGAGCACCTTCGAGGAGGACAGCATGATCAAGATGGTCGGCTTCGACATGGCCAAGGCGACCGCGAAGGCCGTCTACGACAAGGCCGGCCTCGGGCCCGAGGACGTCCAGGTCGTCGAGCTCCACGACTGCTTCACCGCCAACGAGATCCTCACCTACGAGGCGCTCGGCCTGTGCCCCGAGGGCGGCGCCGAGAAGTTCATCTGGGACGGCGACAACACCTACGGCGGCAAGTTCGTCACCAACCCGTCCGGCGGCCTCCTGTCGAAGGGCCACCCGCTCGGCGCGACCGGCGTCGCCCAGTGCACCGAGCTCGTGTGGCAGCTCCGCGGCACCGCCGACAAGCGCCAGGTCGAGGGCGCCAGGGTCGCTCTGCAGCACAACCTCGGCCTCGGCGGCGCCTGCGTGATCACGATGTACCGCCGCGACTAGCGCTCGCTCGAACATGGCGCGCGGGACAGGTCCCTTCGACCCTGGCCCGCGCGCCTCGTCTTTTCCCCGTCCAAGGCACCCCCTCCGATGACCGACCTCGACGTCGCCCTGTCCCTCGAATCGTCCGCGCCCGGGCGCTTCGGCGCCGTGTTCCCCGACGGCTGGCAGCAGGGCCGCGGCGCGTTCGGCGGGCTCGTCGTCGCCGCGCTGGTCCGCGCCGCCGCCGCGACGTCCGCCGACCTCGCGCGGACGCTGCGCTCGCTGACCGCCGAGCTGTGCGGCCCGACGCTGCCTGGCCCGGCGGACATCCTGGTCGAGCCGCTGCGGATCGGCAGCGGCGTGTCGACGCTCGCGGTCAGCCTCGTGCAGGCCGGCGAGGTCCAGGCCCACGCCGTCGCGGTGTTCGGCCGCGAGCGCGACGCCGCGGCCGCCTGGACCGAGCTCGCGCCGCCGGCCGCGCCGCCGTGGCCCGAGGTGCCGGTGCTGCCGCTGAGCGCCGCGGTCGGCGGGCCGGTGTTCGCCCAGCACGTCGAGTTCCGCCCGGTCCGCGCGCCGCTGTTCGCCGGCGGCGACGAGGCGCGCGCCGAGGGCTGGGTCCGCCTCAAGCAGCCGCCGGCCGTCCGCGACGCCGCCTGGCTGGCGCTGCTGTGCGACGCCTGGTGGCCAGCCGCGTTCGCCAGGATGACGGCGCCGCGGCCGATGGCGACGATCGCCTTCACCTTCCAGCCGCTCGTCGACGCGTCGCGCCTCGACCCCGAGGCGCCCGTGTACCACCGCGCGACCGCGCCGGTCGCCCGCGGCGGCTACGCCGTCGAGCTGCGCGAGCTGTGGTCGGCCGACGGCGAGCTGCTGGCGCTCAACCAGCAGACCTTCGCCGTGATCCGCTGAAGGTCCGCGTCAGGCCGCGCGCCCGTGGCCGCCGTGCCCGTGCCCGTGCGCGCCTGTCCCGGCGAACAGGAACTCGAGGGCATGCGGCGCGCGCCGCCGCCAGTCGTGCTCGTGGTGGCGGCCGTGCGGGTCGGCGATGAACCGCAGGTCGTGGTCGGACCAGCCGCGCTGGCGCAGGGTCCTGGCCATCCGCTCGGCCTCGCGGAGCATGGGGCCCTCGCGGCCGCCGGCGTCGAGGTAGATCCGCGTCGTCCACGGCCGCGTCTGCCCGGCGATGTGGTCGAAGATCTTGCCGCGCGCGACCCACAGCGACGGCGACATGCACAGCGCCGCGCCGAACACGTCGGGCCGGTGGAAGTGGGCGTACAGCGCCGCGAGCCCGCCCATCGACGAGCCGCCGATCGCCGTGCCGGCGGGGTCGCGGCGGACCCCGAACTCGCGCTGGATCTTCGGCGCGAGGTCCCTGGCGATCCACTTGATCAGGTGCCCGGCCTGGCCCCGGCTGCGCATGCGGAACGGCGACAGCTCGCGGACCCGCGTCGGGCCGCCGTGGTCGATGCCGACGATCACCGGCGCCGGCCGGCCGCGGCCGGCGAGATCGCGCGCCGTGTGGTGGAGGAACCACCCGCCGGCGAACGAGCTCTCGTCGTCGAAGATGTTCTGCCCGTCGAACATGTACAGCACCGGCGGGGCCGCGCCGGCGGGGTTGTTCGGCGGGACGTACACACGGACCCGCCGCTGGCCCTTCAGCCACGGGATCTTGAACGGACCGAGCAGGTGGAGCGGGGAGCTCAAGGCCTCCTCAACCTGGTACCTGGACCTTTCGCGCGCAAGCCCGCCCCGGGCGTTTTCCGGGCGCTGCCCGGGCGGCCCGGGGGCCGGCACAATCTGCGGGACGGTCGCCGCGCCGAACTTGTCACCGAGCGATCGGCGCCGCCGGCCTATCGTGACCCGCGAGCGAGGGAGACGACGATGACGAGCAAGCCGATGCGAGCCGCGCCGCTGGTCGCGGCGCTCCTGTGCGGTCTGGCGAGCGGCCGCGTGCGGGCCGACGAGGCGATCGCGCTGCGCCAGACGTGGTCGGGCAACCTGGACTTCGCGTTCACCGGCGCGTCGCTGGCCGAGGACACCAACAACGACGGCAAGGTCGACGCGCTCGCGCTGCCCGGCGCGGCGACGATCGCCGGCCTGCCGAACGACGCGAAGGTCCTGTCGGCCAGCCTCTACTGGGCCGCGACGCAGCCGCCGACCAGCTGCAGCTCGCCGGCCAACCTCGACGACGAGGTGCTGTTCACCCCGCCCGGCGGCGCGGCGACGATGGTCCAGGGCGAGTGCTACTGCTCGGCCGCGACCGGCTACGAGGTCCAGCTGTGCAAGGCCGAGGTCGGCATGCTGATCGACGGGCTCGTCGGCACCTACGAGCTCGACGACCTCGAGGCGCTGGTCGACGACGGCGACACCCACCAGGCCTCGTTCGCGCTGGTGCTGGTGTACAGCGCGCAGGACATCGGCCCCCGGCGCGTCGGCCTCTACGACGGCCTGTGGACGATGGTCGGCGGCGGCAACGCGACGAACGAGGTCGTGTTCGACGGCCTCGAGGTCGACGACCCGGCCCAGGGCGACCTTGCGTGGTACGTGCTCGAGGGCGACCTCGGCGGCGGCGGGCAGAAGGAGTTCGTCGAGGTCACCGCGGTGCCCGGCATGAAGACGGCCAAGCTGACCGACGCCGTCAACCCGCCGACCAACCCCTTCAACCGGACGATCAACACCAGCCAGCCGCCGCAGACCGGCGTCGTCGGGGTCGACGTCGACCGCTTCGAGCTCGACGCGATCTTGACCCCCGGCGACGCCGCGCTCAAGACGACCTACAGCGCCGACCTCGACAAGTACTGGATCGCGGTCAACCTGGTCGGCGTCGACGTCTTCGAGCCGTCGCTGATCCCCGGCTCGACCAAGGACTGGGCGCTGACCGGCGACGCCGACGGCAACGACGTCGTCTCGCCCGGCGACGTCGTCACCTACACGATCCGCCTCGAGAACACCGGCAAGGCGCCGGCGACGGTCGCGATCTCCGACCCGATCCCGGCCCAGGCCGCGAGCTGGACGCCCGGGTCGCTGTGCGGCGGGACCCTCGTCGACGACCCGCAGAGCTTCGTCGTCACCGGGATCACGGTCGCGCCGCAGGCCGCGTGCGAGCTGAGCTTCACCGTCACGATCGCCGACGTGCCCGACGGCACGGCGATGGACAACACCGCCGATTACGACGCGGGCGAGGGCGGGGCCGGCGAGCTGGTCGCGCCGACCGCGACGATCCGCCGCGACGGCGACGGCGACGCGATCTTCGACGCCGACGACAACTGCCCCGACGCTCCGAACCCCGACCAGGCCGACGGCGACGACGACGGGATCGGCGACGCGTGCGCGCCGGCGTCGAGCAGCTCGGGCGAGCCGGGCACGAGCGGCGATCCGACGACCGACGCGCCGACGACCGGCGTCCCCGACACCGGCACCGGCGGCGACAGCGGGCCCGCGCCGGCGACCACCGGCGGCGCCGATCCGACGACCGCGGGTGGCGACGGCACGACCGGGTCGATCGACAGCGCCGGCGGCACCGGCGGCGACGGGGTCGTCGAGGACGGCTGCAGCTGCCGCGACGACGCCGGCCGCAGCGGCGCGCCGACCTGGCTCGCGCTCGCGCTGCTGGCGGCGCGCCGGCGCCGACGTGTCTGTTCGGACAGCTAGTGCCGCGCCCAGGGCCTAACGACACCACCTCGCTTGGTATCATCGCCGCTGGCTTCGTTGGCGAAACTCGTAGTACGGCCCAGTACAACGTCGCTTCGCCGCCTCGCCAGCGACGACGATCCCGGCGCGAGGCGGCGCCGTTAGACCCTGGGCACGGCACTAGGCCGCGTCGCGTCGGCGCAGACCCGTGGCGCCTCAGGATCGCGGCGGCGCAGACCCGTGGCGCCGCGGACCCGTGGCGCCCCGGCACCCTCGTCGCGCGGGCGAGCGCGGACACGCGCGGATGCGCGCGGGCGTGCGCTCATGCGCGCGAAGGCGCGCGAAGGCGCGCGGGTGCGCTCGTGCGCGGGGGTGAGCGCTCGTGCGCGGGCACGCGCGTGCGGCGCTTGCGGGTTTGTCCGCGGCGGGGGTAGCGTGGGCGCATGGACCGCCGCGCCCTTACCCCGTCGATCCTCCTGTGTACCCTCGCGGGCTCGCTGGTCGCCTGCGCCGACGACGCGACCACCAGCGCCAGCGCGGGGCTGAGCGTCGGCGGGACGTCGACCTCGGCGTCGTCGTCCTCGTCGAGCGGCGACGGCAGCTCGAGCGGCACCGCCGCGCCGACGACCAGCGGCGCGAGCGACAGCGGCACGACGACCGGTACGACCGCGGCGCCGACCAGCGGCAGCACGAGCGACGGCCTCAAGTTCGACCTCGGGGTCGCCGACGCCGGCGTCAACTGCCAGACCAAGTGCGGCAACACCGACTGGAGCTACGTGTGGATCGCCAACGCGACCGAGCACACGATCAGCAAGCTCAACACCCGCGAGATGACCGAGGAGGGCCGCTACATCACGCGCGCCGACAAGAACGGCAACCCCTCGCGGACGTCGGTCAGCATCGACGCGAAGGCGGTCGTCGTCGCCAACCGCAACGGCGGGATCACCAAGATCTGGGCCCGCCCCGAGTTCTGCACCGACAAGAACGGCAACGGCCAGATCGACACCTCGACCGGCAAGGACGACGTGCTGCCGTTCGACCAGGAGGAGTGCATCGCCTGGTACACGCCGTTCGACGGCGCGACGACGCAGCGCCCGGTCGCCTGGACCTCCGGCGTGTACAACCCGCGGACCTGCGAGTACGACGACCAGAAGGTGTGGACCGCGGCGAGCTACGGCAAGAACGGCCCGGGCGACGCGTGCGGCGGCGCCGACGGGATCTACGTCTACCGCCTCAACGGCGACACCGGCGCGGTCGAGGACACGGTCCACCTGCCGAACATCCCGTGCGGCCTGCTCGGCGCCTACGGGGCCGCGGTCGACACCGCCAACAACGCGTGGTTCTTCGTGTTCGGCGGCGGCGTGATCTTCCGCGTCGACTACGAGACGCTCGAGCACGAGGTCGTCAACAAGGGCTTCTACGGGATCACGGTCGACACCAAGAGCCGCGTGTGGCTCGACGACGGCTCGCGCTACGACCCGGTGACGAAGCAGTGGGCGATGCAGATCGGCGACCTGCCGCCGAACGGCGGCAGCGGCGTCGCGGTCGACCTGCAGGGCCGGGTGTGGCACGCGACCAACGGCGGGATCGGCTGGGTCGACGCCGAGACGATGGTGGTCGGCGGCAAGGTGACGCTGCCCAACCCGGGCCTCGCCCGCGGGATCGGGGTCGACGTCGACGGCTACATCTGGGCGGTGATCCTCGGCGGGACGGTCGCCTACCGGATCCACCCCGACACGTTCGAGATCGCGACGTACGACGGCCTGAACGGGCCGTACACGTACAGCGACATGGCCGGCGGGCAGATCAACAACGTGACCTGCAACCCGCAGGGCTGACCGAGCGGGCATGTCCTGCGGAGCATGCCCTGGCGGGCATGTCCCTCAGAGCCCGCGGCGCTCGCGGACGACGAAGCTGAGGCCGGCGGCCTGCAGCCGCGCGAGCAGCGCCTCGCCGCCGGAGGCCGCCGTCGTCGTCACGCCGCCGGTCTGGCGCAGCCGGTCGCGCTGCAGCGCGAAGCACAGCGCGGTCTCGGCGGCCATCCGCGCGGTCTCGTCGTAGCCCGGGTCGCCGCCCGAGACCTCGGTGATCACCTGCGCGTCGCCGGCCCGCGCGACGAACGTCACCTTGAACCAGCTGCGCGCGCGGCGGTCCGCCGACGGGCCGGAGCCCGGCGGGCGCAGGTGGGTCAGCAGCGCGCGCGCCGGCGGCAGGTGGGCGGCGACGAACAGCGCCCCGACCCCGAGCGCGGTCGCGGCGAGGTGCGCCCGCGTCGGCATGGCGACGTAGTGCTCGTACGAGAAGTCCGGGCCGTAGTCGCCGCGCAGGCCCGCGCTGCGCCGCGCGATCAGCGGGTCGATCGTCGGCAGCGGCACGCCCCAGCGCCGCAGCTCCGGCTGGAAGTGCAGGCGCGGGCGCGGGCGCGCGCGGCCGGACGAGGACCCGGACCTGCGGCGCGGGGCCGTCATCGCCCCGAGCGCCGACGCGAGCGTCCCGCCCGAGAAGCCGCCGCGGCCCTCGACGTAGCCGGCGATCGCGATCGGCCGGTCGCGCGGGAGCTGGAGGACCGTGAACAGCACCCCGAGGTCGGTCGGGATCGAGTCGAAGCCGACGCACGGGACGACCAGCACCCCGCGCGCGCGCGCCTGCTCGTCGTGGGCCTCGCGGATCGCCGCGACGAAGTCTGGCTCTCCGGTCAGGTCGAGGTAGTCCGCGCCCTGCTCGACGCAGGCGCGCACGACCGGCTCGCCGTAGCGGGCGTACGGCCCGACCGTCGTCAGCACGACGCGCGCCTGGGCGGCCATCCGCGCGAGCGAGGCCGGGTCGGCGACGTCGGCGACGACGAGCTCGATCTCGCGGCGGAACTCCTGGCGCAGCCGCTCGAGGCGCTCGCGGTCGCGCCCCGCGAAGGCCAGGCGGACGCCTGCGGGCGCCTGCCGGACCAGGTAGGCGGCGATCAGCCGGCCGACGAAGCCGGTCGCGCCGAACAGCGTCACGTCGTGAGGTCTCGCGGCAGGGGAGGGCTGCGTCATCGCCGCGGGAGAATACCCGAGATCCGGGCTGGCGACGCGGGGTACACTGCGACCACCTTGGACCGCTACGTCGTCGTCGAGCACCTGCACGACGGGGCCGTGTTCTCCCTCGATCGCGCGCGCGACGGGGTCGACGGCAGCATGGTCGTGCTCAAGCGGCTGCCGGCCGACCGCAGCGAGCCGCACGAGCGCGCCCGGCTGCGGCGGGAGTTCGAGCTGCTGCGCCGGCTCGAGGTGCCCGGCGTCGTCCAGGCCCGCGGGCTCGAGGAGGAGGCCGGCGAGCTGCGGCTCGTGCTCGCCGACGTCGGCGGCGACACCCTCGACGCCCGCCTGCGCCGCGCCCCGCTGCCGCTCGCCGAGCTCCTCGACCTCGCGCTGCAGATCGCCGAGATCGTCGACGGCGTGCACCGCCGCGGCGTGCTGCACAAGGACATCAAGCCGCGCAACATCCTCGTCGACCCCGCCGGCCGGGTCCAGCTGATCGACTTCGGGATCGCGTCCGAGGCCCCGCGCGAGCTCGCCGCGTTCGGCCCGCCGGAGGTGCTCGAGGGCACGCTCGCGTACATCGCCCCCGAGCAGACCGGGCGGATGAACCGCCCGGTCGACGCCCGCAGCGACCTCTACGCGCTCGGCGCGACGCTCTACGAGATGCTGACCGGGCGCCCGCCGTTCGTCGCCACCGACCCGGTCGAGCTCGTCCACTGTCAGATCGCCCGCGCCCCGCAGCCGCCCGGGGAGCTCGCCGAGGACGTCCCGCCTGTCCTCTCGGACATGGTCCTCAAGCTGCTCGCCAAGCAGGCCGACGACCGCTACCAGAGCGCGCAGGGCCTCGCCCACGACCTGCGGCTCCTCCGCGACCGCGTCCGCGCCGGCGCGCCGCCGGAGCGCTTCGAGCTGGCGACCCACGACGTCCCGGTCCGCTTCGAGCTGCCCGCGCGGCTGTACGGCCGCGAGGCCGCGCTCGCGGCGTTGACCGGGGCGCTCGCGCGGGCGCGCGAGGGCGGCTGCGAGCTCGTCCGCGTCGGCGGCCCGCCGGGGATCGGCAAGTCCGCGGTGATCGGCGAGCTCGCCCGCGAGGTCGCCGCGTGCGGCGGGCGGCTGGTCGCCGGCAAGTTCGACCAGCTCGCGCGCGACCAGCCGTACAGCGCGCTGCGCGAGGCGCTCGGGCAGCTCGTCGAGGCGATCCTCGCCGAGCCCGAGGCGGCGCTGGCCCGCCGCCGCGTCGCGCTCGAGCGATCGCTCGGGCGCCTGCGCGTGGCCCTGCTCGACCTCCTGCCCGAGCTCGCCGCGGTGCTCGGCAAGGCGACCGGCGCCCTGTCGGTCGAGGGCGACACCCCGGCGGCCGCGCGCGGGCGCCTGCAGCGGGCCGTCCGCGCGTTCGTCGGCGGGTTCGCCGAGCCGCGCGCGCCGCTGGTGCTCGCGCTCGACGACCTGCAGTGGGCCGACGCCGCGTCGATCGAGCTGCTCGGCGCGCTGCTCGGGCCGGACCGCCCGCCGGGGCTGCTCGTCGTCGCCACGGTGCGCGACGAGCCGCTCGCGCCGGCGCTGCAGGGCCTGTTCGCCGCGCTCGAGCAGGCCGGCGTCGCCCCGCCGCCGCTCGCGCTCGGGCCGCTGACCGAGGCCGACACGCGGGCGCTCGTCGCCGCCGCGCTGCGCTGCCCCGACGGCGAGGTGGCGTCGCTCGCCGCGCTGGTCCACGACCGCACCGGCGGCGTCCCGCTGCTGGTCGGCGAGTTCCTGCGCGACCTCGCCGCGCACGCGCTGATCGCCTTCGACCCCGCGCGCCGGCGCTGGACCTGGGACGCCGCCGCGGTCGCCGGCGCCGCCGGGTCCGCGGATGTCGTCGCGCGCATGGTCGAACGGACCCGGTCGATCGGCCAGGGCCCGCGGGACATGCTCGCACGGGCAGCCTGCCTCGGCGGCGAGTTCGACGCGGACCTGCTCGCCGGCCTGACCGGGCGGCCCGAGCCCGAGGTCGCGGCGGCGCTGGTCGAGGCCGCCCGCGCGGGCCTCGTCGTCGCGGTCGCCGGCCGCTACCGGTTCTTCCACGACCGCGTGCAGCAGGCGGTCGCGTCGACGCTCGGCGAGGCCGAGCGGCAGGCGATCCACCTGGCGATCGGCCGCGGCCTGCGCGGCGCCGGGATCGACGAGGACCACCCGAAGCTGTTCGAGGTCGTGCGCCACTTCAACCTCGCCGCGCCGCAGATCGACGACCCCGGCGAGCGGCGCTCGCTCGCCGCGCTCGACCTCGCCGCGGCCCGCCGCGCCCGCGCGTCCGGGGCGTTCGCCGCGGTCGCCGCCCACGCCGCCGCCGGCGCCGCGTTCCTCGGCCCGCGCGGCCGGAGCGACGCGCCGGAGCTGTGGTTCGAGCTCGAGCGCCTGCGCGCCGAGGGCCTGTTCCTCGCCGGCGAGCACGCCGCCGCCGAGGCAGCCCTGAAGGACATGCTCGAGCAGTCAGCCTCGCCGATCGAGCGGGCGCGGACCTGCGAGCTGTGGTGCGAGCTCGACCTGCACGTCAGCCGGCTGCAGTCGACGCTCGAGCGCGGGCGGATGGGCCTGGCGGCGCTCGGGGAGACCGCCCCGCGCAGCGCCGGGATCCCGGCGGTGATGCTCGAGTTCCTGCGCACCCGCGCCGCGCTCGGCCGCCGCGGCGCCGAGGAGCTGCTCACGCTGCCGCCGCTGACCGACCCGACGGTCCGCCTCGCGCTGCGGATCTACTTCGTCTCGATCGGCGCCACCTTCCAGTTCGACCCGCTGCTGACGACCGCGCTGACGATGCGGGCGACCCGTCTGTCGCTCGCGCACGGCCTGTCGAGCCTCGCGGCGGCGCAGTTCCTCACCTACGCCCTGATGCTCGGCCTCGTCGACCGCGACGTCGCCGGCATGGAGCGCTACGGCCGGCTCGCGCTGGCGATCCTCGAGCGCTACCCCGACCGCGGCATCGAGGCCGTGGTCAAGTTCCTCTACGGCGCGATGATCCAGACCTGGACGCAGCCGATCGCGCGGACGATCCACACCCTGCGCGAGGCGATCCAGGCCGGCCTCGACGCCGGCCAGCTGATCTACGCCGGGGTCGCGGGGCTGGCGATCCCGTGCAGCCGGATGAGCGCCGGCAGCCCGCTCGAGCAGATCCGGCAGGACATCGAGGCGGCGCTCGGCTTCGCCCGCCAGGCCGCGCTGCCGACCGTGATCGACCAGCTCGGCGGGCTCGCGACGCTCGTCGGCGAGCTGACCGGCGTGCCGGTCCCGGGCTTCGACCCGCCGACCCGCGAGGACCCGATGACCCGGCTCTCGCGCGAGGTCTGGAGCGCGCAGCTCCACCTGATCATGGGCCGCTTCGCCGAGGGCCTCGCGTTCAGCGACCGCGCCGAGCCCCAGGCCGCGCAGGTGCTCGGGCAGACGCTCTCGTACGCCGACCACGTGTTCATCCGCGCGCTCCTGCTGGCGACCCAGGGCGCGCTGCCGGGCCCGCTCGGGCGCGTCCGCCTGCGCCGCGCGGTCGAGGCCTGCGCGCGTCGCTACGACCGCTGGGCCGCGAGCTGCCCGGCCAACTTCGAGGCGCGCGGCCTGCTGATCCGCGCCGAGCTCGCGCGCCTGTCCGGCGACGGCGCCGCGGCGCTGCGCGGCTACGAGAACGCGATCGCCGTCGCGGTCCGCGACGGCCGGCCGCACGACGAGGCGCTCGCCTGCGAGATCGCGGCCCGGTTCTTCGCCGGGGTCGCCGCGAACGACGCGGCCCGGCTGTACCTCCGCCGCGCCCGCCGGGCCTACCTCCGCTGGGGCGCGCTCGCCAAGGTCGAGCAGATCGACCGCGACCACCCGGGCCTCGAGCGCCGCGCCGAGGCCGACGTCCGCGACTCCTCGCAGCCCGACCGCACCGAGTCGCTGACCACCCGCGGCGCCTTCCACGTCGACTTCGCCTCGCTGTTCAAGGCGACGCAGGTGTTCGCCGAGGAGCTCGCGCTCGACCGCCTGATCGCCGTCGTCATGCGCCTCGTCGTCGAGAACGCCGGGGCCGAGCGCGGCGTGCTGCTGCTCGCGCGCGAGCGCGGGCTCGTCGGCGCCGGCGCCTACGCGGTCGCGGGCGACGCCTACACCGACCTGCGCGAGGCCCCGCTGGCGAGCCTCGACGTCGCGCCGGCCGGCGTCGTGCTGCTCGCCCACCGCGGCGGCCGCCCGGTCGTCGCCGACGACGCGACCCGCGACCCGCGGTTCACGATCGACCCGTACGTCGCCCGCGTCCGCCCGCGGTCGATCCTCGCCGCGCCGCTGGTCCACGGCGGCGAGCAGCTCGGCGTCGTCTACCTCGAGAACAACCTCGCCGCCGGGGTGTTCACGCCGGACCGCGCCGAGGGCCTGCGCCTGCTCGCGGTCCAGGCCGCGATCGCGATCGACCGCGCCCTGCTGTTCGGCCGGCTCGACGAGGCGCGCCGCGCCGCCGAGGCCGCGAGCGTCGCCAAGACGCGCTTCCTCGCCAACATGAGCCACGAGCTGCGGACCCCGCTGAACGCGATCCTCGGCTACTGCGAGATGCTCGAAGAGGAGGCGACCGAGCGCGGCTACGACGGCATGCTCGCCGACCTGGCGAAGATCCAGCGGGCCGGCGCGCACCTCCTGTCGATCGTCGGCGACATCCTCGACCTGACGAAGATCGAGACCGCCGAGGTCCGCCCGCGGCGCGAGGCGTTCGAGCTCGGCCCGCTGCTGGACGACGTCGTCGCGGTCGTCGACCCCGACGTCGCGCGCAACGGCAACCGCCTGGTCCGGAGCTGGCCGGGCGACCTCGGCGCGATGGTCGGCGACCCGACGCTCGTCCGTCAGGTCCTCGTCAACCTGCTCGGCAACGCCGCGAAGTTCACGCACCACGGCGAGATCACCCTCAAGGTCGAGCCGGTCGAGGGCGGCCAGAGGCTGCGCTTTTGGGTCACCGACACCGGCATCGGCATGAGCGAGGGGGAGCTCAAGGTGGTGTTCGAGCCGTTCACGCAGGCCGACTCGGCGCCGACCCGCCGCTACGGCGGTGTCGGCCTCGGCCTGACGATCTGCCGCAAGCTCGTCGAGGCGATGGGCGGGTCGATCGACGTCTGCAGCGAGCGGGGCAAGGGCTCGATCTTCGTCGTCGAGCTGCCGGCCGTGCTAGCGTGACGGCCGGCCATGGAGTCGACCCACCGCGTCCTCGTCATCTACACCGGCGGCACGATCGGGATGAAGGACAGCCCGCGCGGCTACGTGCCGGAGCCGGGGTTCCTCGGCGAGCGGCTCGCGGCGATGCCGCTGTTCCACGACCGGACGATGCCCGCGCTGACGACCCCGGTCTCGCGCTACGGCCGGCGCGTCCGCTACGACATCCTCGAGTACGACCCGCTGCTCGACTCCTCCAACATGGGCATGGAGGACTGGGTCAAGATCGCCCGCGACATCGAGCGGCGTTACGACGAGTACGACGCCTTCATCGTCCTCCACGGCACCGACACGATGGCCTACACCGCCTCGGCGCTGTCGTTCATGCTCGAGGGCCTCGGCAAGACGGTGATCTTGACCGGCTCGCAGATCCCGATCGCCGAGGCGCGCAGCGACGCGATCGACAACGTGCTCGGCGCGCTGACGATCGCCGGCCACTACGAGATCCCCGAGGTCTGCCTGTACTTCGACAACAAGCTGCTGCGCGGCAACCGGGCCCAGAAGATCGACGCCTCGGGCTTCCAGGCGTTCCAGTCGGGCAACTACCCGCCGCTCGTGCACGTCGGCATCGACCTGCGGGTCGAGTGGGACCTGCTGCTCGCGCCGCCGAACCGGCCGTTTTCGGTCCGGCCGATCACCAGCCGCAACGTCGCCGCGCTGCGCCTGTTCCCCGGGATCTCGGCCGAGATGATCCACAACGTGCTGCGGCCGCCGATCGAGGGCGTCGTGCTCGAGAGCTTCGGCTCCGGCAACGCGCCCGACCGCCGCGCCGACTTCCTCGCCGCGCTGCGCGAGGGCACAGACCGCGGGGTGATCATCGTCAACGTGACGCAGTGCCAGCGCGGCACGGTGACGACCGAGTACGCCGCCGGCAAGGCGCTCGCCGAGGTCGGCGTGATCGGCGGCGCCGACATGACCCCCGAGGCCGCGCTGACCAAGCTCAGCTACCTGCTCAGCCAGGGCCTGCCGCGCGCCGAGGTCGTCCGCCTGCTCCAGACCAACCTCCGCGGCGAGCTGACCGCGCCGGTCCAGCAGAGCCGGTTCAGCTTCCGCGAGCGCGTGTTCATCGCCTCGGTCGCGCGCGCGCTCGCCGAGGCCGGCGAGAGCGTCACCCGCGTCGAGGTCGAGCACGCGCTCCTGCCGGTGCTGATGTGCTCCGCCGCGGCGCTCGGCGACACCGCCTCGCTCGAGCGCCTCCTCGCCAGCGGCGCCGAGGTCGACGCCGCCGACTACGACGGCCGCACCGCGCTGCACCTCGCCGCCTCCGAGGGCCACCCCGCCGCGGTCGCGCTGCTGCTCGGCCGCGGCGCCAAGCCGTCGGTCGTCGACCGCTGGGGCGGGACGCCGCTGCACGACGCGCTGCGCCGGCGCCACCGCGAGGTCGCGCTGCTGCTGCGCCGCCACGGCGCGCGCCTGTCCGGCGACTTCGCGGCGACGCTGTGCGCGCTCGCGGCCGCGGGCGACGTCGCCGGCCTGTCGCTGTGGCTGGCCGTCGGCGCCGAGCCGGGCGCGCGCGACTACGCCGGGCAGACGCCGCTGCACCTCGCGGCCGCGCGCGGGCACGCCGCGGCGATCGACGCGCTGCTGGCCGCCGGCGCCGATCCGCGGGCGGTCGACGGCCGCGGCGAGGCGCCGCTCGACGCGGCCCGCCGCGGCGGCCACGCGGACGCGATCGTGCGGCTCGAGCGGGCGCTGTCCGAAGGGGCATGACCCGAAAAGCACACGCGAGACAGTCGCACGCGCGACGCGGAGCGCTCGGGCGCGCTCTCGATGTCTTCCAGGACATGCCCGAACGAACATGACCCCGTCGACCTGTCCTCGCGCCGCTCACCGCTGCCGGGCGCGCGCCAGCAGCCGCGCGCGGGCCTCGGCGAGGCGCTCGAGGTCGGCGGCCGTCGGCGGGCCGTCGCCGCCGATCAGGGGGAAGATGTCGGCGTGCCGCGCGATCTCGGCCGGTCGCACGCGCCAGCGCGCGAGCAGCGACTCGCAGGCGTGGTAGCGGACGAGGTAGTCGGGGTCGGCGACCGCGGCGAGCAGGGCGGCCTCGTCGTCGGCCCCGCGGAAGCTGCGCAGACCGATCGCCGCGTCGATCCGCTCGCTCCAGGACAGGCGGCTCTGCAGCACCGCCACGAGCTCGGCCGCCAGCGACGGGTCGGGCCGCAGCTCGTGCAGCGCGAGCGCCAGCTTGACCCGCTCGGCGCCCGCGACCTCGCCGAGCCGGCGGCGGATCGACTCCGCGGCAGTCGCGTCACCCATCGCCGCCAGCGCCGCGGCCGCGTCGCTGTCGCCGAGCGTCAGCCCGAGCCGCAGCATCGCCAGCGCCTCGGCGCGCCGGGCCCCGCGGCGACGCGTCACGGCGCCGGTGTTCAGGCCGCCGCGCCCGATCTCGTGGGCCGAGCCGAACGTCTGCTCCTTCCACCGCGCCCAGGTCGCCGCGTCGCTCACCGCCGCAGCATAGCCGAGGGGCGAGGTCTGGCGCCCGTGGGCGCCCGCCCCCGCGCCCGCGCACCCGCGCGACGGGCCGGTGGGCGACGAATCATCTGTCTGGAAAGACATATCTGGAGAAGGAACAGCACGCGCCCGCTCACCGCGCCGCGCTGGCCCGCGGGGCAGGGGCGTGGCACACCACAGACCCCCCATCGGAGGAGCCCGCGATGTCCATGTCCCCGAAATCGATGCAGCGGATCGGCGTCGTCCTGTCGGCGATCCCGGCGCTGATGTTGCTGATGAGCGCGACCATGAAGCTGAGCCACCAGCCCGAGCTGGTGCAGGGCTTCGCCGCGTTCGGGTTCGCCGAGTCGCTGCTGACCCCGATCGGCCTCGTCTGCCTCGCGTGCGCCGTCCTCTACCTGATCCCGCAGACGGCGGTGCTCGGCGCGATCCTGGTGACCGCCTACCTCGGCGGGGCCGTCGTCACCCACGTGCGGATCGGCGACGCGTTCATCTCCCCGATCGTGATCGGCGTGGTGGTGTGGGCCGGCCTGTACCTGCGCGACCCGCGGATCCGCGAGCTGCTGCCGCTGCGCCGCTGAGCGCGAACAAGGTCCGGGCCGCGGGCGCGCCCGCGGACGCGGGTCAGGAAAAGCCCGAGGGGATCGGCGCTCGACATCGCGCATGGCATGCGCGATAGAGCGCGCATGTCGCGAGCGCTCTGTCTCCTCTCGATCGCCACCACCCTCCTCTTGCTCGAGCCGGCCCCCGCGGTCGCGGGCGGCCAGTGGACGACCCGCAACGCCGGCGGGACGACCGTGTTCGTCTACAACCCGGCGACCGCCGGCGTCGTCGGCGAGGGCCGCAGCCTGCTGGTCGCCCTGCACGGGTGCTCGCAGTCGGCCGACAACTTCCGCAGCCTCGCCAACTTCGCGTCGGCGGCCGAGGCCTACGGCATGGTCGTCGCCGTGCCGGCCGCGCCGAACGGCGGCGTGCTGCTCGGTTGCTGGGACTACTTCGGCACCGCCCAGGCGCGGGACAAGGGCCACGCGGCGGCGCTGCTCGGCGTCACCGCCAACCTGGTCGCCGACCCGGCGCTCGACATCGACGCGAAGCAGGTCTACGTCGCGGGCCTGTCGTCGGGCGCGAGCATGGCGATGGTGATGGGCTGCCTCGCGCCCGACGTGTTCGCCGGGGTCGGCATCGCCGCCGGCCCGACGATCGGCACCACCTCGGGGCAGATCGGCAAGGTCTCGACGACGCAGCAGGCCGCGGTCCAGCTGTGCAACCAGTACGCCGGGCCGCACAAGGGCCAGCTCGCGAGCCAGCTGACGAGCGTGCTCTACGGCGCGAGCGACTTCATCGTCGCCCAGGGCTACGGCGACCTCAACGCCGCCGTGATGGCGCAGCTCTACGGGGCTGGCCAAAAGAGCAGCTTCAACGTCGCCGACCTGGTCGGCTTCCAGCCGAGCGGCACGGGGACGCTGTGGTCCGACGGCGGCGGCCCGCGCGTGTCGCTGATCCGCGCCGACGGCCTCGGTCACGCGTGGCCGGCCGGCGTCGGCTCCGGCGCCGACAAGTCGTACGTGTCGCCGAAGCAGCTCAACTACGCGTGGTACCTGGCCGACTTCTTCACCGACAACAACCGCCGCGTGTGCCCCGATTGCGCCGTCCCCGAGGACGACGAGACGAGCACGAGCACGAGCACCGGCGGCGACGACGACGACACGAGCACTAGCACCGGGACGACGGGGACGACCGGGACGACGGGGACGACCGGGACGACCAGCACCAGCACCGGGACGACCGGCGACGTGCCGCCGCCGTGCGTGCCCCAGCAGCCGGCCAAGCAGGTCGTCAGCGCGACGCTGATGGGCCACACCGCGCGGTTCGCCGTCTACCCGCAGGGCTACGGCGCCGCCGACATGACCTACACCGCGCTGCTCGCCAAGTACGGGACGAGCAAGGCGTTCCCGCTGTACCAGGGGACCGACAACCGCTGGTACGAGAACCCGGCCAACCTGCCGGGCGCGGTCACCTGCCCGTGAGGACAGGCGCCCGCGGGCCCGGGCGGCCTGCGGGCGCACGACATCGAGGGCCCGCGGCGACCGAGGGCGCCGCCCGCCTCCTCGCGGCGGCGCGACGGTCCCCGCGGCCCGTGCGAAATTGCCTTGCGTTTCCGCGCGTCTCCTCCCTATAGACGAGGAGGAGCCATGATCGCCGACCCGCCGCGCGAGCCCTGCGGCCCCGAGCGCCACGCGGTCGGTGGCCGCCGCCGTGTCGGCAGCGTGCGCGTCGGTGCGCGCGTGCTTCTGCTCGCGTCGGTCCTCGGCGCCTGCTCGGCGTCGAACTTCGAGGGGTTCGACCCGAGCTGCGATCCGGCGAAGGGGCCGTGCCCACCGGGCGAGGGCTCGTCGTCGACGGGCGCGGCCGACGAGCCCGCCCCGCCGACGGGCGGGATCCAGACGGTCACCGGCGGCGATCCGACGACCGGCGGCACGACCGGTACGACCGGCAGCACCGGCGGCGCGCCGGCCGAACCCGCGATCGTGACGGTCGAGCTGGCGCCCGACCCGCTCGAGCTCGTCGGCGCGATCGTCGTCGATGTCGTCGCCGAGCACGCGGACGGCGTGCGCATGCAGCTCGAGGGCGCCGAGCCGACCGAGCTCGCGCCGGCGAAGGACGGCCACTTCACCGGCGCCATCGAGGTCCTCTCGGGCCTGGCCAACGGACCCCATGCGGTGACGTTCACCCCGTGGCAGGGCGCCGACGAGGGGCCCGTGTTCGCCGCGCAGTACACGGTCGCATTGCCCGAGGCCGGCAGCGAGGCGGTGTGGGACGCGACGCCCGACCTCGGGCAGGGCGAGGTCGACGCGCTCGCCGTCACCGCGAGCGGCCACCTGCTGGCGTTCGGCACGTACTACGAGGGCAACGCGGCGCGCTGCTTCCTCCACCGCCGCGGCCTCGACGGCAGCCCGACTGCGGACACGGTGCAGGTGTTCCCCGGCCAGACGTGCAGCGCGGTCGACGTCGTCGCCGGCGACGGCGAGGGCTTCTGGCTGCTGGCGACGGTCGAGAGCGGCAACGGGCCGCGCTGGCGCCTCGCCAGCGGGGCGTGGGGCGAGGCGCCGATCGTCGTCCGCACGGGGGCGCAGGGCGAGGTGGCGCACGCGCTGGCGCGCAGCGCCCTCGGCCAGCTCGTCGCCTGCGGGACCGGGCCGTCGCCGTTCCCGGTGTTCGACGTGATCGACGGGCGCGTGTGGCGGATCCAGGGCCCGGCGACCGAGCTCGACTATGTGCCGGGCCAGGGCCTGGTCCACAACTTCGACGAGACGGTGCGCGACTGCGCGTTCGCAGGCGAGCAGCTCCGGCTGGTCGGCGAGGTGTTCGGGCCGCACGAAAAGGGCCCGATGAACGTCTCGCGCAAGCGGCCGTTCCTGCTCGAGCTGGACTCCAAGATGAGCTCGCCGCTATGGGGTGTCCCGGGCCTCGGCCCTGGCAACACGACCCAGGGCGGGGCGACCTCGCTGGCGATCGATGACCAGGGGCGTGCGTTGATGGGACTGTACACCTGCAGCGACGACTGCCAGCCGGAGGCCGAGCTGCGGCGCTACGACGTCGACGGCACGCTCGACTGGCAGGTGACGCTCCCGGCGAACGTGTCGATCCCGCGCGCGCTCGCCTGGAGCCCGGCGGGCTACGTCGTGACGGCCTCGGCGGAGGTGATCAACGACGCGGAGACGAAGTTCCTGCTGCAGGCGTACGTCCCCGGGAAGCTCGCGCCGGCGTGGAGCTATGCGAAGGCGACGCTGCCGGGGCTGCATTACGCGCAGGCCGTCGCGCTCGCCCCGGCGGCGGTGATCGGCGGCGGGTTCGGCAGCGGCGGCTTCTGGACGCTCGCGTTCGTCGCGCCGTGAACATTGGCGCCACCGCGCTCACTGGGGGATGAACGCGTCGCAGGCGTCCTGGATCATGTCGGTGGCGAGGTCGAAGCCGGGACCGTAGTCCGGCTCGTCGCAGTCGATCGACGACCAGTAGGGGAACTCTCGGATCAGCCGGCAAACCTGGTTGTGCTCCACGGTCTCGCACCACGCCTGACTGAGCTGATTGACGATACCGAACATGACGATCGCGTTCGGGTCGCCGTGCTTGGCCGCGAGCGCGGCCTCGGCCCAGTCCTCGGGGGTGCCGGGGGAGTCATAATCTGGGCTCGAAGTCACGAAGGTGACGAACAGGAGGGCGTCGTCGCGGAGGAAGCCCTCGTTGCAGCCGCCGGGCCCGCCCAGCTCGGGGCTGATCGCCGCGGCGAATGCGGCGCCGAGGGCGTCGCCGCCGCTCTCGCCGAGCTGGGCGGCGCAGGCGAACGTCTCCTCGAGCGCAGGATCCTGGTTCGTCAGGTAGCGCCGGCCTTCGGGGAGGTCGCACCGCTTGTTGCTGGCGAGCGAGCCGGCCGGGAAGACGACGCCGCTGCCCCAGGTCTGATCGCACGCGGTGATCGTGTCGATCTGATCGCAGGGGTATCCGTACTGCAGACACTTCGTCTCGCAGTCGACGAGGCAGCCGGGGTTGCCCCAGAACGGATCGGCGCGGACGACCATGATGTGATAGTCGAAGTCGGCGAACTTGGTCTGGATCGTGTCGATGAACTTGGGGAAGGCGTCGAGCAGCTGCGCCTGTCTCTCGGACATGAAGGTCCACGCGGACATGACGAACAGGAAGTCGATCTTCCCCTTGCAACCGACCGGCTGAGTCGGCCCGAGGTCGGGCGTGCTGCCGACGTCGAGCAGGGGCCCGGTCGACGACGTCCCGCCTGCGCTCGCGGCCTCGCTCGTGCCGGTCGAGTCGGCCTCGGCCGCGCCCGTCGAGCTCGCGGGCTCGCCGGTGCCCGGCAATACGACCCCGGTGACCATCACCGGGCCGTCGTGGCGTGGAGCGCCGCAGGCGCAGGCAAGGTGCAAGGACAGGAGAGGGATGGGCCGGATCCGTGGCCGCATGGCCGAGCCTTACCGCCGGCCGCGGCGCCGGGCAAGTCCCCGACCGGGGAATGTCGTCCGTCGGCGGCGGGTTCGGCAGCGGCGGCTTCTGGACGCTCGCGTTCGTCGCGCCGTGAACATTGGCGCCACCGCGCTCACTGGGGGATGAACGCGTCGCAGGCGTCCTGGATCATGTCGGTGGCGAGGTCGAAGCCGGGACCGTAGTCCGGCTCGTCGCAGTCGATCGACGACCAGTAGGGGAATTTTCGGATCAGCCGACAAACTCGGTTGTGCTCCACGGTCTCGCACCACGCCTGACTGAGCTGATCGACGACGCCGAACATGACGATCGCGTTCGGATCATCATGCTTGGCCGCGAGCGCGGCCTCGGCCCATTCCTCGGGGGTGCCGGGCGAGTCCTCGTCCGGGCTGGCCGTGATGAAGGAGACGAACAGGAGGGCGTCGTCGCGGAGGAAGCCCTCGTTGCAGCCGCCGGGTCCGCCCAGTTCGGGGCTGATCGCCGCGGCGAACGAGGCGCCGAGGGCGTCGCCGCCGCTCTCGCCGAGCTGGGCGACGCAGGCGAACGTCTCCTCGAGCGCAGGATCCTGATTCGTCAGGTAGCGCCGGCCGTCGGGGAGGTCGCACCGCTTGTTGCTGGCGAGCGAGCCGGCCGGGAAGACGACGCCGCTGCCCCAGGTCTGATCGCACGCGGTGATCGTGTCGATCTGATCGCAGGGGTATCCGTACTGCAGACACTTCGTCTCGCAGTCGACGAGGCAGCCGGGGTTGCCCCAGAACGGATCGGCGCGGACGACCATGATGTGATAGTCGAAGTCGGCGAACTTGGTCTGGATCGTGTCGATGAACTTGGGGAAGGCGTCGAGCAGCTGCGCCTGTCTCTCGGACATGAAGGTCCACGCGGACATGACGAACAGGAAGTCGATCTTCCCCTTGCAACCGACCGGCTGAGTCGGCCCGAGGTCGGGCGTGCTGCCGACGTCGAGCAGGGGCCCGGTCGACGACGTCCCGCCTGCGCTCGCGGCCTCGCTCGTGCCGGTCGAGTCGGCCTCGGCCGCGCCCGTCGAGCTCGCGGGCTCGCCGGTGCCCGGCAATACGACCCCGGTGACCATCACCGGGCCGTCGTGGCGTGGAGCGCCGCAGGCGCAGGCAAGGTGCAAGGACAGGAGAGGGATGGGCCGGATCCGTGGCCGCATGGCCGAGCCTTACCGCCGGCCGCGGCGCCGGGCAAGTCCCCGACCGGGCACGTCCCCCGCTGGGCATGTCGCCATCGACCGGCCCGTCAACCTCGTGATCCCATTCCTGCGATGGGGCGGTCAGCTCGCGGCGGGCGGGCGTTGCCGAATTAAACCTTCTTGCGCGGTGCTGGCGACGAGGCGGCCGTCGCGGGCGAAGATCCGGCCGCGGACCAGGCCGCGGGCGCCGTGGGCGGCCGGGCTGTCGATCACGTGCAGCAGCCAGTCGTCGATCCGGAACGACTGGTGGAACCATAGCGCGTGGTCGATCGACGCGACCTGCATGCCAGGGGTCAGCCAGGTGACGCCGTGCGGCAGCAGGGCGGTCGTCAGAAACGCGTAGTCGGAGGCGTAGGCGAGCAGGAAGCGGTGGAGCGTCGGGTCGTCGGGCAGCGGGGCGGTCGCGCGCAGCCAGACCATCCGCTGCGCCGGGCGCGGGGGCGGCTGGAACGGGTCGTCGGCCTCGCCGACCGGGCGGATCTCGATCGGGCGCTCGGAGGTCGCGCGCTCGCGGATGAAGCGCGGCAGGCGGGCGGCCCACCGGGCGATCCGCTCCTGCTCGGTCGGCAGCGACTCGGGCGCGGGCGCCTCGGGCATCGCGTCGGCGTGCTCGAGGCCGTCCTCGAGCTTCTGGAACGAGGCGTCGAGGTTGAAGATCGGCGCGCCCTTCTGCACGGCGACGACGCGGCGGGTGGTGAACGAGCTGCCGTCGCGGATCCGGTCGACCTCGTAGACGACCGGGCGGGTGACGTCGCCCGGGCGCAGGAAGTAGGCGTGGAGCGAGTGGGCGACCCGCTCCGGCGGGACGGTCTGCGCGGCGGCCGAGAGCGCCTGCCCGAGCACCTGGCCGCCGTAGACGGTGCCCCAGCCGAGGTCCTGGCTCTGGCCGCGGAACAGGTCCTCCTCGATCCGCTCGAGCGAGAGGAGCTTGACCAGTTCGGTGAGGGTCGTCGACATGCCCCGGGTGTACCCGCGGCGCGCCGACGCGGCAACGCCTGCGCGCGCCGCCGCGGCGGTCGCAAAGTCACCGGCGCGGCGCGAACTCCATCGCCGGGTCGTCGACCGGCGAGCGGGTGTACATCCTCAGGTCGCGCAGGTAGTTCTGGTGCAGCTTCCACGGCGCGACGGAGCCCTGCCGCGGGAACGCGTCCAGCGCGCGCTGCACGTAGCCGGCGGTCAGGTCGAGCAGCGGCAGCTCCTGCACGTCCGGGCCGCGCCGCGGGCACGCGTGCGTGTAGCCGTGGGCGTCCATGTGGTTGAGCAGGCGGCAGACGTAGCGGCCGATCAGGTCGCACTTGAGCGTCCACGAGGCGTTGGTGTAGCCGAGCGCGAACGCGAGGTTGGGGACGTCGCTGCACATCGTGCCCTTGTAGACGAGCCGCGTCGCCGGGTCGACGCGCTCGCCGTCGACCTCGAGCGCGACCCCGCCGAGGCACTTCATCTTGAGGCCGGTCGCGGTGACGACGAGGTCGGCCGGCAGCTCCTCGCCCGAGCGCAGCCGGATCCCCGTCTCGGTGAAGGTCTCGATCTCGCCGGTCGCGACCGCGGCGCGGCCGTCGCGGAGCGCCTCGAACAGGTCGGAGTCGGGGACGAAGCAGACGCGCTGGTCCCACGGTCGGTAGCGCGGGGTGAAGTGCGTCTTGACGTCGACCGCGCCGCCGACCTCCCGCGCGACCCCGCCGACGAGCAGCCGCCGCGCGTGCTCGGGGAACCGCCGGCAGTAGTTGTAGAAGCCCATCCCGAGCAGCACGTTCTTCCAGCGGATCGCCGTCGAGGCGGTCTGCTCGGGCAGCCGCCGGCGGATCCACGCGGCGACCCTGTCGCGCCGCGGCAGCGTCATCACGTACGACGGCGAGCGCTGCAGCATCGTCACGTGCGCGGCCTGCTTCGCCAGCTCGGGCACCAGCGTCACCGCGGTCGCGCCGCTGCCGATCACGACGACGCGCTTGCCCGTGTAGTCGATGTCGGGCGTCCACCGCTGGGGGTGGACGACGCGGCCCCGGTAGCGCGCGCGGCCCGGCAGCTCGGGGGTGTAGCCCTCGTCGTAGTCGTAGTAGCCGACGCACATGAAGAGGAAGTTGCAGGTGAACGTGACGGGCTCGCCGGTCGCGGTGTCGCGCGCGTCGACGGTCCAGCGCGCCTCGGGGGTCGACCAGCGCGCGCGCTCGACCTTGATCCGGAAGCGGATCTTGCGATCGATGCCGTGGGCCTGCGCGGTGTCGCGGATGTACGCGAGGATCGCGGGGCCGTCGGCGATCGCGTTCGGGTCGGTCCACGGGCGGAACGAGTAGCCGAGCGTGTACATGTCCGAGTCGGACCGGATCCCCGGGTAGCGGAACAGGTCCCAGGTGCCGCCGAGGTCGTCGCGCGCCTCGACGATCGCGTACGTCTTGTGCGGGCAACTCGTCTGCAGGTGGTACGCGGCGCCGATGCCCGAGAGGCCGGCGCCGACGATCAGGACGTCGAGGTGCTGCGGGTCCATGCGACTTCGCGGCAATGTACACGCGCGCGGCGTCGGACGCACGGCGCGATCGCGGGCCCCGGGCCAGGCCTGCGCACGCGGCGGGGGCGAGGGCGGCGGGGCGCCCTGGGCGCGGACGGGCGACGGCCGGGCCGGGGCGGGGCGCCGGCCGGATCCGCGGCGGGGCGACGGACCGGCCCGCGCCATGGCCCCGTGGTACGCCAGCGGATCGCCGCCTGCGGCGGGACGATCGGCGTCGCCAGCGAGCCCGGCGCGGGGGCGAGGTTCAGCGTCGAGCTTCCGCTCGCGCCGTCACGGCCGCCGCCGAGTGGATCGACACCTCGGGGCATGTCCGATCGTTCCACGGCTCGCGCCGACGTCGCCGGCCGGGCCCGCGTCGCTCGGGCCGCGGGGCGATCGTGGTCGCGACGGCGCGAGGGCTCGCGCTCGGCGGGCGCCGGGCCGCGGGGACGAGGCGTGCGGCCGGCCTGGCGCGCGAGACAGAACTTTCGAGACCTGTCCCATGGTTCAAGGCGAGCGAGCGCCGGCGCGGGGCCGGCGGTGGCGGCCCTTGCCGCGGGCTGCTACGGTAGGGCGGTGCTCGCCGAGGTCCCGATCTTCACCACGCAGTACCCCGCGCTGCTGCCGGAGGGCGTGGCGCTGCTCGACGCGGCGCGGGCGCACAACGCCGCGGTCGCGCGCCGCGCCGGGCAGCCGGGCGAGGAGCCGCTGACGATCGGCGTGTTCGTGCAGCACGCCGCGCCCGCCGTTCGACCGGCGGCCGCCGACCTGGTCCGGATCGGCTGCGCCGCGGTCGTCGAGGAGGTGGTCCGCGTGCGCGGTCAGCTGCTCGGCCTGCGCGTCCGCGGGCTCGCGCGCGTCGAGCTGCTCGCGGTGATGCCCGATGGGACAGGTCTCGTCGGACAGGTACAGGTGCTCGACGCGCCGGCGCCGGTCGACCCGTTCCTCGCGGCCCAGTTCGCGCGGGTCAAGGCGCGGCTCGCCGGCAGCGGCCTCGAGCTCGAGGCGGAGCAGCGCGCGGGCCTCGAGGCGCTCACCGATCCCGGCCGCTACGCCGACCTGCTGGCGCTGGCGCTCGCCGAGCTGACGATCGAGCAGCGGCTGGCGCTGCTGACGGCGACCCGCCCGTCGGCCCGGCTCGAGCTGATCGATGCGATCGTCGGCGAGCGGGCGCAGGCGCCGAGGACCGAGCTCGGCCGCGTGTGGGCGGCGCTGCGCGGGTCGTCCAACGCGGTGCCCGGGTTCTCGGCCCTGCAGGCGCGGGCGCTGCGGGTCGACCGGACGACGCTGCAGGACCAGGCGCTGCGCACCGCGGTCGCGACGTTGATGCGCAGCCGCCCGGTCCTGGTGATCGAGGGCGACGACAGCCGCGAGGTCGAGGCGCGGCGCGAGAGCCTGCTCGAGCTGACGTCGGCGCTGCCGACCCTCGAGTCGCTGCGCGCGTGCGCGGGGCCCGAGGACGCGGCGGTGCAGGCCGAGATCGCGGCGGCGATCGACTTCGTGCGCGCGGCGGCGGCGCGCGAGCTGCGGGCGATCGAGGCGCGGTCGCCGTGATGCGGACCGCGCAGGGCGACTTGCCGGAGGCGCCTCGCAGCGGGCCGCGAGTCGGGGGCCGAATGTGCCATCGGGGCATGTCGCTGAGGTCCTGTCTCGATGGGCTGATGTTCGGCTCCGCGCATTGCCGCGAATGTCTCGAGTTCGAGCAGGTGGGCCGATAGCCGCAGAGCTTGCGAGGGGCGTCGCTCGGGCGCCCCACTGAACGGCGTCAACCTGCGTGTGAATCGTCGGAGGTGCTCGTTCTCGCACGAATAAGCGCGAGGGCGTGGGTCGATTCAGTGGGCGACGTCGATGCGCGTGGACAGGGTCGCGGCCGCGGGTGTATGCAGCCGGGCGGAGCGGTCGGTGGGTCGTGTGCGCTCCGCGGAGGTTCCATGGTGTCGGGCCAGATGTTGAATCAGATCGTGCAGGGGCTCCGCGGCGCGGCTCCGGGTGGCCTCACCATGGACGACCCGACGACGACGACCGACGCCGACGGGACGAAGACGACGCGGTCGGCGCTGGTCCACTCGGCGGATCCGGCGATCCGGATCGGCTCGTGGGAGCTGCGGCTGCTGCCGACGGCGGCAGGGGCCGACGGCAGCCTGCGGATCCCTGTCGAGCTCGTCGAGGGGGCCGACGGCAGGTTCCGCGCGCTGACGATCGAGGTCGGGCGGCTCGAGCTCGTGTGCGATCGTTCGGTGTTCATCCCTGGCTCGCTGGTCGCCGAGCCGTTCCAGCACATCGTCGCGGTGTCGGACCCGAACGCGCGCGTGCGGCTGTTCGGGCCGGGCGTGCGCCTGCGGTTCGCGGGCGACGACTTGAGCGACGTCTCGGTCGAGGCGCGCGGGGCCGAGGGGGCGAGCAGCGCCGAGCTGCCGTCGCTGCGGTTCGACCCGCCGCACTTCCTGATCGCCGGCGACACCGTCGGGATCGCCTGCGACGAGGCGGTGCTCGACCTGCGCACGGACGTGAGCCCGGGGAACGTGCCGGTCGCGCCGGGCGCCGACGCGAACGCGTGGAAGGGGCTGTTCCTCAAGGAGCTCGGGGTCTTCATCAACAACGGCAGCCAGGCCGGCTCGGGCGACTGGGCGGGCAACGCGGTGCTGCGCAACTTCTTCATCGGCTTCGAGCCGGTCGAGCTGTCGGGGACGTTCCGCGCCGAGCTGATCCACCTCGTGCCGGACGGCGAGCGCAAGGTGGTCATCGACATCACGCACCCGACCGACGGCGGCGGGACGACGGTGACCCGTGACAGCGACGTGAACCTGCCGGCGCCGCCCGCGGGCAGCGCGAGCCGGCGCGTCGAGCTGCGCGCGACCGCGACGTGGGACAGCGAGGCGCTGGCGAGCGGCAGCCTCCGCGCGCGGTGGACGGTGCCGGCGGCGGCCCACGTCGAGGACGGCTACCGCGTCGAGCGGATGAACCTCGGCGCGGTGCTGCTGCCGCCCGGGTCGCACACGTTCACGATCGAGGTCACCGACGATCGCCTGCCCGTGGGCGAGCGCGCCCAGACGGCGACGAGGACGATCATCGTCGCCGGTGTGCCGGCCGGCGACGTGGCGCGGCCGCTCGTCGTCACCGCGGACGCCGAGCGCCCGCTCGCCGATGGCAACCGCCCGCGCCAGCGCCTGCACCTCGGCGTGCCGGTCGGGCAGGGCTTCACGGTCCGCGCGGTCGCGCGCGGCGGAGCGGGCAACGTCGACTTCGCGGCCGCGGTCGCGACGGGCGGCGTGTCGACGGCGACGGTGAACCCGACCGGCGTCGCGCGCGACGCCAGCGGCGCGGCGGCGGCACAGTGGCAGTTCACGGCCGGCAGCGCCCCCGGCGACTTCGTCGTCGAGGTGACGGCGACGGCCGGCGGGGCGACCGCGCGCCACCGGATCCGCGGGCGCGTCGAGGCGGCGGAGAGCCCGGGCGCGCCGCGGTTCGACCTGTCGAGCTACACCGATGCGCGGCCCGACCCGGGGATCGTGCAGGCGCTCGTCGAGGTGGCGAACGGGACCGGGTACGACGACATCGCGTGGTCGCTCGAGGAGCGGGCCGCGCCGGACGATCTGTTCCGCAGCGACGCGCACGACGGGCTGTTCGCCGAGGGCAGCGCGGGCTGGACGGACACCGGCCTGCGGCCGACGTTGTCGGCCGGCGCGGTGCGGGCGTTCCTGCCGGAGTCGAAGCTGTACCGCCTGAGCGGTCGGCGCGGCGGCACCAGCGCGGCGACGCCGCGGCCGACGCTGATGATCGCCGGCCGGCCGCTGCGCAGCGGCGAGGTCACGGCGCTGAGCGCCTCGATCGGGTCGATGCAGCTCCCGGGCGCGCCGGTCCCGGGCGGCGTCGACTTTCTCTTCCCGTACGACTCGTCGGCGATCCTGCCGGCCAGCATCACGCGCGAGGGCCCGGAGGATCCGTCGCTGCGCAAGACGGCCGCCCAGATCCGCGACGCCCAGCGCGACGCCCTGGCCGCGCTGTTCCGCGCGGTGCTGACCGACCCCACCGCGGTGGCGCGGGTCCACGTGTGCGGCCAGGCGAGCATCGAGGGGCGCGAGGAACACAATATGTCCCTCGGGACAGCACGTGCGACGGCGGCGAGCCACGAGCTGACCGGCGCCGGCCCGCTGCCGACCGCCGCGATGGCGGAGATCGCCGCGGAGTTCCCGGGCAAGACGCTCGCCGACGTCCACGCGGCGCTCGCCGGCAAGATCGCCGTGCACAGCGTCGGCGAGGCGGGCTCGCGGACCGTCCACGTCGCGGCGAGCGGGGCGCAGAGCCCCGACCCGAGCGACCGGCGGGTCTACTTCCTCGTCGAGCGCTCGCCGGCGCCGGCCAGCAGCAGCGACCTCGTGCGGCGCGAGTACTTCGTGGTCCGGCGCGACGCGGAGGTCGTGCCGTCGACGGTGCGGACGCCGGCGCGGCCGCTGCAGCAGCACCCGTTCCGCCACAATTGCTTCCGCAAGGCGACGACCGAGATCGAGCTGCTGCGCAACCGGATCATGAAGTTCCAGGTCGTGCTCGTGGTCGACCTCGAGGCGTTCAACGAGAACGACGCGGACCCGCGGCAGCTCAACGACGCCGACGGGATCACGACCTTCTTCCTCGAGTACAAGGAGAACCCGGCGCCCGCGGCCGGCGAGCCGAAGTTCTCGTGGGAGCTCGCGGCGCTGGCCGACCCGCGCGACGCCGACGGCCTGATCGCCGCGACGAACGCGACCGTCCGGCAGGCGCTCGGCGGGCCGCTGATCGCGGTGCCGGCGATCACGGCGGTCTCCGGCGGCGAGATCGGGGCCGGGGCGTTCGTCGCCGCGGCGACCGTCGGCGCGATCCTGAGCGGCGTCGGCTTCTTGGCGATCGACTTCCTGTGCCTCTCGGGGGTGCGCCTGCGCGTCCGCTACGGCGACGACGCGGGCACCGAGCTGCGCTTCGCCGTCGACTACAAGCTGAAGTACCGGATCCACGTCGACATCCCCGGGGTGCTGGAGCTGAAGACCGACCAGCCGATCGAGCTCGGCTTCCGCAACGTCGGCGTCGAGATCCGCGAGGGCCGCGACGTCAAGTTCTTCTACAAGCCGGACGAGGGGTTCGCGCTCGACGTCCGCGACCCGGGGGTGTTCCAGCTCGGCGAGGGGCTCGGGCGGCTCTTGCGGGTCGACCGCGTGCGCCTCGGCGCGGGCTCGCCGCTGTGGTTCGAGGTCGAGCTCGGGTTCGCGTTCGAGACCGGGATCTTCTCGGTCGACACGCTGCGGATCCGCGTCAGCTTCGACACCGACAAGCTGTTCCCGACCTCCGGCGACGTGACGCTCTCGCCGGCCGGGTTCTCGGCCGGCGACTTCGACGTCGCGATCAACAAGCTGGGCGTGTCGGTCGACGTGCCCGGCGTGCTCGCGGGCGCGGGCACGCTCGAGATGTCGCGCGAGGCGAACGGCATGACGATCGCCGGGACGGCCGACGTCGAGATCGTGCCGCTCAAGTTCGGCGTGTCGGCCTCGGCGAAGTTCGTCCAGCGCAGCCAGCCGCGCGAGCTGACCGCGTTCTTCGGCGCGCTCGGGGTCGAGTTCTCGCCGGGGCTGCCGCTCGGGACCACCGGCGTGGCGCTGCAGGGGCTCGAGGGCCTGCTCGGCGTCAACATGGGCCGGACGAAGCCGGCGCCGGAGCAGGCGCTGGAGTGGTACATGCAGAGCCCGGTCGGCGCGACGAGCCCGGACAAGTGGGACGCCGCCGCGGGCCGGTGGGCGATCGGCGCCGGGGCGGTGCTCGGCACGGTCTACGACGCGGGCTTCACCTTCAACCTGAAGGGCCTGTTCATGCTCGAGCTGCCGGGGCCGAAGTTCACCCTGGCCGCCAACGCGAACCTGATCAAGGCGCCGCCGGCGCTCGGCGACGCGAGCGAGCAGGGGACGATCACCGCGCTGGTGATGCTCGACTTCGAGAACGACGTGTTCTTGATCGGGCTCGACTTCCGCTACAAGATCCCGCACCTGCTCGACCTGCACGTCCCGGTCGAGGCGTTCTTCAACCTCCGGAGCGCGCGCGACTGGCACATCCGGTTCGGCCAGTGGGAGCCGGCGAGCAAGCGGATCTCGATCCGCGTGCTCGAGATGTGGAACGCGAGCGGGTACATCCAGATCGAGGGCGACCGGCTGCAGAACAGCCGGCTCGACCTGCTCGGCCCGGCGGTCGGGCTCGGGTCGCGGGTCGAGATCAGCTGGGGCGCGCGGCCGATCGTGTGGTTCGAGGCGTTCCTCGAGTGGCACGTCGGCGTGCAGTTCAAGCCGCTGCTGGTGATGGGCTCGATCGAGGTCGGCGGGTCGTTGCACCTCGGGCCGTTCTCGATCGGCGGCCGCGGCCGGCTGACGATCCGGGCGCCCGAGCCGCTGGTGATCCAGGGCGAGGTGTGCGGCGAGATCGACCTGTGGCTGTTCAGCATCGAGGGCTGCGCGAGCATCTCGATCGGCGCCGGCGACCCGACGCCGCCCGCGCCCGAGTCGCCGTTCAGCGACGTCGCGATCCTCGACCGCTGGACCGACCGGGCGATCGCCACGGTCCAGGACGGTACGACGCGGGTCGAGGACGTGCCGATCGACGCGGTGCTGCACGTCAACTTCACCAGCGACGTCCGCGACGAGCGGCCGACCCCGGCGAGCGCGGCGTTCGCCGACACGTGGCGCAACCAGGTCAGCTCGGCGCTGTTCTACGAGTTCGCGCTGCGCGGGCTGAGCCTCGCCGCCGGCGGCGCGCCGATGACGGGCTTCGACCAGACGTGGCCGGGGATCAGCCTGCCCGACAAGACAGGTCCCGCGGCGGCCGAGGCGAAGGGCCACCGGACGCTGCGGCTGCTGTCGTGGCTGCCGCACGCGCACGCGCGGGCGGTCGACTTCTCGGCCGGCTACGCGACGACGCTGTGGTCGATCCTCAAGGGCCTGTGCGAGCCGACGCCGCCGCCGACCGTGCGCTGCCTGACGCTCGACGAGGAGGCGCCCGGCTACCGCGCGTCGTGGAAGCTGACCGACTGCGCGCTGGCGACGAGCTGGGTGATCAACAGCCGCACCGCCGGGCTCGGCTCGGAGGCGTTCCAGACCGACACCGGGACCTACGCGGCGCGCGTGGTGCCGCTGCCGGCGATCACGTGGGACGGTCAGGCCGCGCGGCACCGCGCGCTCGAGCTCGGGCCCGGCTGGCCGCGGCTGACGCTGCCCGACCTGCTGCCGCAGGCCGCGTACCCGCCGACCGACAAGGCGCCGCCGCTCAAGCTCGACGTCGAGCGCCTGCTCGACCGCGAGGCCGCGGCGCACGTGCTCGAGAAGCTGCGCAAGGTCGAGGTCGCGCCGCACCTTCTGGTCGACGACGCGGCGCTGTCCGGCAAGCTCGTGCTCGAGGTTGCCGAGCTGCACCGCGTCGAGGCGAGGGTCGCCGAGGCGTGGCACCTGACGAAGGGCGCGGGCGTGGTCGAGGCGGCCGAGGGGATGCCGGTGGTCGAGGCGTTCGCGGCGCCGCAGGAGGAGGGCGCCTCGTTCGTCGAGGTGTTCGCCGGGCTGCTGAAGGGCAAGGCGGCGCCGCTGTCGAAGCGCGCGAGCGCCGGGGTGCTCGGCTTCTACGTCGGCGGCCTGGTGTGGGTGGCGATGCAGGATCTGCTCGAGGCGCGGGCGACCTTCCTGGTGCCGGACCGGATCCAGGACGGCGAGGTGGTGTTCCTCGACGCGCGGCTGCGGCCGGTCGGCTTCGTGCACCGGCTGGCGACGGCGCCGACGGTCGCGTCGTCGGCGATCCCCGGCTACCGCGTGGTCGCGGTCACGCAGGCGGCCGACCTCGAGGAGAAGCGGCGGCTGATCCGGTGGATGGCGATCCTGCCGCCGAGCCGCGTCGCGGCGGTCCAGCCGGCGGTGTCCGAGGACGCGCTGCGGAGGATGCTCGCGCCGCCGCGGCAGGCCTCGCTCGGCGCGAGCTACTTCCTGCAGCTGTGCGGGCGCACGTTCGCCGAGTGGACGCAGTGGCAGGAGCGCGAGGCGGATCGCCTGCGGTCGATCACGCTGCTGAAGGCGGTCGGCGGGGTCGGCGGCGCCAACCCGGGCGGCCTCGACGGCGAGCTGCTGCAGCCCGACACCGAGTACACGCTGACGACGACGATCGACTGGCGGCGCTACCCGTCGGCGAGCGGGCCCGAGAGCGGCAGCGGCTCGTTCGGCGAGGTGACGGTCGCGCGGTTCCGCACCGCGCGCGAGGCCCCGGCGAGCCTCGCCCCGTACATCGCCGGTCACGAGCCGGCCTCCGACGAGCAGCCGCACTACACCGAGGAGGGGCTGCGCTTCGACTTCAAGACGAGGTCGGTCGACGAGATCTGGCGGCGCTTCGGCAAGCAGCTGGTCATCCGCGCCAAGGCCGACCTCGGCGGCGAGGTCTTCCTCCAGCCGGTCGACACCGCCGGCGGCGACGGGTTCGTCGAGATCGGCAGCCCCGAGTTCGTGTGGAACGAGGCGATGACCGGCGGCGTCGTTCCGTGCCTGCTCGACGCGACGGTGCAGTCGGGCTCGTCGGTGAAGACGAGCAAGAAGTTCGCGCCGAACACCGGCTACACGATCAGCGTCCACGCGCGCCCGCTGAACGAGGGGGGCGCGGTCGGCAGCGAGGAGGCGTGGGACCAGCGGCTGCTGGCGGACCTCGTCAACGACGGCGAGCCCGACGCGCACGGGAACCGGGTCGTGTACCGCTTCGCGATGCAGACGAGCCGCCACGCCGACTTCGTCGCGCACGTCGAGGCCTACCGCGCGCAGACGCCGGTCGACCTGATCGGCGACGGCGCGGGGGCGCTGCCGACCGCGAGCGCCCGCGAGGACGCGGCCGTCGACGCGCTGTGCGCGGCGCTGCTCGGCGGACCGCTCGAGCTTCCGCGCGGGCCCGAGGTGGTCCGGCTGTGGCGCGCCGGCCCGAGCTCGACGCCGTACGGCGCGCCGTCGTGGACGTTCGTCGGCGTGCTGCTCGACGGGCCCGAGCCGCTGCTGCGGCGCCTGTCCGACGGGCAGCCGCGGGTGAGCGCGCAGGTGTGCGCGGGCGCGGCGTTCGAGGCGAGCCAGGCGATCGCGGCGACGCAGGTCGTCGGCGCCCGCGGCTCGCGCGTCTTCCTGTTGTTCTCGCGGCCGCCCGCGGCCGCCCACGTCACGATCCGTCTCCTCGACCGCGGGCCGACCGGCACCGGGTCGTTCGCACAGGACCTCGTCATCCCCGTCGGCGACCGCCCCGCGGCGTATCAGGAGTAGCCATGGCGACCCTCCACCCCTCGCTGTTCAAGCTCCTCGGCGCCGGTTTCCTCGCGGACCGGTACGCCGCGGACGGCATCCACCTGCGCTGGATGTTCGACAACCGGCTCGGCTTCCCGCGCGCGGCGGTGTGCCTGTTCCGCCGCCCGTCCCTCGGCACGCGCGAGGGCAGCGCGGGCGTCCAGTGGCGCGCGAACAAGTGGCACACGTTCCCGGCGAGCACCCGTCTCGACGAGGGCGGGCTGCGGGTCCGTCGCGCCTCGGGCGCGACGTTCGACGGCAACGACGGGATCGCGCTGTCGAACGAGCCGCTGCTCGTCGAGTTCAGCGCGCTCGACCGCGACGGCGCGGCCTGCTTCGCGCGCGTCCGCCTCCGCATGCTCGACCCGGGCGGCTCGGCGGTCGCGCTGGCGGAGTACGTCCACCGCGACCAGGCCGAGCCGGTCGATCGCGCGGAGGTCGCGTTCCACCGGATCAAGCTGCCGAGCAAGGTGGGCCTGCGGCGGCCGCTGGTGCCGCGCGTGCTGCCGAACATCCTCAGGGAGCCGGCGAGGACCGAGCCGCGCGAGCTCTCCGTGGTCCTCGAGCAGCCGACGATCGGCAGGCTGCCGCCGAAGCTCTTGACGCCGGCGCAGCAGGAGATCTACGCGCACCTGCTGGCGCTCGACGCCGCGAAGTACCGCACCGTCTCGCCGGCGTACCTCGACGAGGTCGCGCAGGCGAGCGCGCAGGCGAAGGTGTCGATCAAGGACATCGCGCTCGGTGGGGTGCTCCGCGAGGCCGAGCTGATCGTCCGCGCCGACCGGATCGACCGGCTCGCGCTGACCGGCGGGCGGGCGCGCCTGGTCGCGATCGAGTGGGTGGTCGCGGAGCAGTACGTGGCGGCCAAGGGCTGGCAGCGGGTGGCGTGCGTGCCGGCAGCCGGCGGCGACGACGACTACCGCAAGCGCAACGCGAAGCACTTCGGCGAGCTCGAGCCCGACTCGCTGGCGAAGCAGCGGGTGTTCGCGACGCCGCCGCGCGGGGCCGAGCCGCTCGACGAGCCGGTGTTCCCGCCGACGCGCCCGCCGACCGATCAGGAGCGCTACTGCCGGTACCTCGCGCCGTGGCTCAAGACGTTCGCGCCGTGGTTCGAGGCGGTGCTCGCGGAGAGCCAGGGCGGCGTCCGGCACATGTCGCAGGTCACCCGGACGATCCCGATCACGGACCTCGGGCAGCGGCCCGGCGAGCCGATGCCGGAGGCCGGCGCGGGCGCGACGATGACGGTCAAGCCGTACAACCTGCTGCTCGCCGCGTCGACCGCGTTCCCGGTCGCGCAGCTGCTCGGGCTCGCGCACGTCGACACCGCCGACGTCGGGCGGGCGCTCAAGGGCGAAGATCCGGGGACGTGGGACTACATGGCCGTCGGCACGTGGGACCGCGCCGACGTGGTGGCGTCGGTGCGGGTGCTGGTTGCGGAGCTGCAAGCGGCCCAGCAGCGCGTGGCCACGGCGAGCCCGGCCGAGGTCGTCGAGGCGCAGGCCGAATTGATGGCGGCGCTGCTGGCGATCGTCGGCGCGATCGGCGAGCTCAACGCGCTGCTGGCCAGCGCCGACGGCGACCGCCTGTCGCTCCGCGCTCTGAAGCTCGGGCTGCGGCTCGCGCCGGCGCCGGACTTCACGGCGCCGGCGAGCGTGACGCCGACGTTCGAGGAGACGTCGGTGGTCGAGCCGGGCATGGGCCTGGTGCGCCTCGACTGGCCGCTGCGCCAGCGCGCCCGCGCGATGCTCCACGAGGCGGTGCCGGTCGGCGCGTGCATCGCCCGCGGCAAGGACGGCGCGCCGCTCGAGCAGGTGCTGAACCCGCGGATGCCGGAGCTCGGCGAGTGCAAGGACGTCGCCGCGGCGCTCCTGCCCGCGGGGCCGCCCGGGAACGCGGGCGCGCCCGGGATCGCGAGCCACGTCGATCGCGCGGCCGGGGAGGGCACGAAGTACCGCTACGGGATCTCGGAGATGGATCCGTTCGGTCGCTGGTCGCCGTTCACCGAGGCGTCGTTCCTGTGGGAGGACCGCGCGCCGCCGCCGGCGCCGCCGGCGATCCGCGCGAACCTCGAGAGCGTCGGATCGGGGCTGCGGCTGCGCGTGACGTTCCACTGGGATCGCATGCGCCTGCCGCCCGCGGGTCACGCGTTCCACGTCGGCCTGCGGCGCGACACGGCGCTCGCGGGCGGCGACGCGTGGCCGGCCGACGCGGCGAAGCGCGTCCACTGGGCGAGGCTGTCGCGCACGCTCGGCGGCGCGACCGCGGCGTTCTCGTTCGTCGGCGACACGCCGAGCGGGACGACGACGTCGCACGACGGCCTGTCGGTCCGCGTGTCGTTCGTCGACGCCGAGATCGACGACGGGCTCGGCGGCAAGGCGCCGCGGCGGATCTACACGGTCGAGTTCACCGGCGCGATCGAGGTGACGCGCGACGCGTTCCTGCGCGCGCGGCTGTACGTCGGCGTCGCCAGCGAGAAGCGGGCCTACGCCGTGCTGTCCGACGAGGTCGCCGGGCCGGCGATCGCCGATCACATCGACCCCGCGGTGCCCGCTCCGACCGCGCTGCCGCCCGAGCCGCTGCTCGCCAGCTACGCCGACGCCGAGGGGTTCTCGACGTTCAAGCTGACGTGGAACGGCGTCGCCGACACGCGCTACCAGGTGCTCCGCGCGTCGGAGCGCGAGCTGTTGTCGCAGCTGCCCGACGGCGATCCGCGGGCGGCCGGATGGGGGGCGAAGTCGATCGCCGAGCGCGCGGCGCTGCTGCGGGCGTTCGCGCCGGGCATGCGCAAGGTGTTCGCGCCGGTGTCGGCGTGGCTGCCCGACGTGCCGATGGCGACGCAGCCGGGGGTCGGCAAGCTGCCGACGCCGCCGTCGATCCCGGCCGGGCCGCGCAGCCACGTCGATCGCCTGCCGGGCCGCGTCGACACGCTGTTCGTGTACGCGGTGCTCGGGCGCTCGGCGTCGGGCGAGGCGTCGCCGTGGCCGGGCGACGCGGGCGGCTTCGCGGCGGTGCGGGTGCCGGTCGCGGCGCCGCCGAGCCAGCCGGTGATCGTCCGTGCGTCGTGGCAGCCGCCGCTCGACCCGCCGCCCGCCGTCGCGATCGAGGGCCAGGCGCGCGCCGAGCTGCTCGTGCTGCGGCCGAACGCCGGCGCGGATCCGGGGGCCTACGAGATCTTCCGCGCGACGCGGCCGGAGGACGCGGTCGACGAGCGGCGCATGCGGCGGATCCACGTGGCCGCGCCGCAGTGGGAGGACGGCGGCGACGGTCCCGACGTCGCGCGGCTCGTCGATCCGACGGTCCAGCCGTGGCGGACGTACTGGTACTCGGTCGTCGCGCGGACCGGCACGCCCGCGGCGCCGGGGCTGCGGTCGGCGGCGTCGCGTCCGATCGCCGTCGAGACGGCGGCGCCGACCGCTCCGGCGCCGCCGGTGTGGACGATCCCGTTCACGGAGATGTCCGTGAGCGCGCAGGTGGCCGTCGACTTCCCGGCCGCGTTGCACCCGCGCTTCCGCGTCGAGCTGTGGCGGACGCACTCCTTCACGGGCGAGCTGCTCAGCCCGCGCGAGGCGATCCCGGTGAGCGTCGCGGCCGTGGGGGACAACACGCTCGAGGTGACCGTCACGGGCCAGCTCGCGGTCGGCTCGACGGTCGTGCTCCGGGTCGTCGATCCGCTCGGGCGGATCGGCGAGAGCGCGCCGTGGACGATCCCGTGAGCCTCGGATCGACGGGCCCGGATCGCGGCGATCCGCGGTCCCGTCGATCGGCTCACGGGGCGAGCTCGAGCGTGAGCGCCTCGGCCGAGAACGCGTGCAGGCGGCAGCCGAGCCGCTGCAGCGCCAGCAAGGGGGCGAACGGGTCGTCGAGCTCGCTGTAGCTGCGGCCGACGACCGCGGGGGCGACCCTCAGGAGGCTCGACGCACGGAGCCGCGTGTCGCGTTCGCGGGCGAGCCGCCACACGAGCGCGCCGATCGCCGCGTACTCGAGCCGGGTCCAGTCGCCGAAGGTCCGCGACGGGAGCGGGACGCCGGCGCGCACGACCTCGTCGAGGCCGCCGAGGTCGTGGAGGACGTGCCAGACGGCCAGCATCTCGACGAGCAGCCGCGTGCGCGCGCTGCGGGCGGCGCTCCGCAGGCGCCACACGACGCGGCGGCGCGGTGGTTCGGTCTGCCGCAGGGCCCACGCGTGCAGCGCCCGGCTCGCCTGGCCGACGGCGTCGAAGGCCCGCGCGGCCGCGTCGCCGAGCGCGGCGGCGCGGGACAGCAGCGGCCGCACGACGGCGAAGCGGGCCGCCTCGGCGAGCGAGATCGGGTGCGGGAGGCAGGGCGCCGGCGGGACACCGCGGTTCCCGTCGATCGCGACCCACGGCCGCGGGACGTGCATGCGGTGGATCGGTCGATCCTCGTCCGGTCGCGGCTCGCCGCGGACGTGGAACAGCAGCTCGCCGCCGCCGAGGCGCTCCCAGGCCCGCGCGAGCAGGGCGAGCCGGCGCTCGGCGACCAGGGCGGTGACGCGTCCCCGCATCCTCGGGTCGCGCCACAGCTCGGCGTCGTGATCGCAGTCGAGGTCGGCGACGGCGCTCCGCGCCTCCGCGAGCCGCTCCGGCGCGTCGAGCCGCAGCCGCAGCGGGTGCAGCGGCCAGACGCCGGTCCTCACGGCGTCTCGCAATTGCGCCGACGGCATCGCGTCGATCTCGGCGCGGAGCTGTGCGGCGCTCGGCAGGTCGTCGGTCGCCGGAGCGGGCATGGGCGATCAAACTATCACCCGCGCGGCGGCTGCGGCGAGGACCCGGTGATGCTCGCGCGGCCGGGAGCCCGCCGCCCGGGCCCGGTCGGTGTATGCTCGCGGCGGCTTGGACGACGCGTTCACCCGCTCGCTGGCGCACGGCGCCCGCCTGTTCGCGACGGGGGAGTTCTTCGCGGCGCACGAGGCGTGGGAGGAGCGCTGGCGGGTGGCGGAGGACCCGGGCGAGCGGCGGGCGCTGCAGGGGCTGATCCAGGTCGCGGCCGGGTTCCACAAGCTGCTGGTGATGGGCAACCCGGCGAGCGCGGTGCGGCTGCTCGAGCGCGGGCTCGCCAAGCTCGAGGCAGGTCGTGGCGTGGGGTTCGACCGCGCGGGCTTCTGCGCGGGCGTGCGGGCGTGCGCGCGGGCGATCGCCGCGGGGCGCTTCGACGCCGCGGACATCCCGCGGATCGAGCTCGACGCGCCGCGGTGAGCGGGTGTCCCGGAGGGCATGTCCGCGGGGTCAGGTGGCGCGGGTCGGCGGGCGGAACGGCGGCTGGCCCTCGAGCGCGGCGAGGTCCTCGGCGGCGTAGTAGGCGGCGGCCATGCGGTGGTACTCGGGCCGCGTGTAGACCTCGGCGCGCGGGCTGGCGATCGCGTCGGCGATGATCCGCGCGACCTCGTCGACCGGCTGGGCGCCGGGGAGGGCGCGCGAGTCGACGCCGCCGTGGCGGGCGTTGAGCCCGAACTCGGTGGCGACGACGCCGGGCAGGATCGTGGTCACGTGAATGCCCGGATAGGCGTCGCGCAGCTCCATCCGCAGGTTGGTGGTCAATGCGTTGAGCGCGTGCTTGGCGGCGCTGTAGGCCGAGCGGCTCGGGACGTAGGGGACCCGGCCGAGCATCGAGCTGACGTTGACGAGCTGGCCGGTGCCGCGGACCTTGAAGTGGGGCAGGGCGGCTTGCATGCCGTAGACGGCGGACTTGACGTTGACGCGGAACATGTCGTCGAGGTCGTCGTCGGTCAGCTCGGAGACGGGGCGCGTGATCCCGCGGCCGGCGTTGTTGACCCACACGTCGACGCGGCCGGCCCGGGCGAGCGCCTCGGCCATCAGGCGCTCGACGTCGGCGCGGCGGGTGACGTCGGCGACGACCGCGATCGCGCCGGCGATCCGCGCGGCGACCCCGGCGAGGGCGTCGGCCCGCCGCGCGGCGAGGACCGGCCGCGCGCCCCGACGCGCGACCTCCCCGGCGAGGGCGGCGCCGATCCCCGCGCTCGCGCCCGTGATGACGATGACCTTGTCCTGCATGCGGGGACTCTACCATCCGCGGTCGTGGTCGCGCCGAGGTGGGGGGCGGCGACGGCAGCGCGCGCGCCGGCGTTCCGGGGTACGCTCGCGGTCCACGATCGGAGGCGAAGATGCGGCGGTTCGGTCTTGTGTGCGCGTGCGTGCTCGTCGGCTGCGGCGGCGACGGCGGAGGAGACCTGTCCGCCGGGACATCCAGCGCGGCGGCGGGCGGGAGCGCGTCGAGCGAGCCGACCGGCGCCGGCGATCCGACGGGCTCGCCGACCGGGTCGCCGACGAGCTCGCCGACGGGCGATCCGACGGGTGGACCGACGAGCTCACCGACGGGCGGGCCGACGACGGAGCCGGGCGACACGACGGGCGCGACCGACTCGGGCGCGAGCGGGGGGACGACGGGTGCGACCGACTCGGGCGCGAGCGGGACGACGGGCGAGCCCTGGGGCGGCCTCGCCGAGCTGGTGCCCGAGAGCCTGTATGAGGAGATGTTCCCGAACCGCGATCCGCTGTTCTCGTACGCGGCCCTGATCGCGGCGGCCGCGGAGTACCCGGCGTTCGCCGGCGAGGGCAGCGACGAGGCGCGCCGCCGCGAGGTCGCGGCGTTCCTCGCCAACATCGGCCACGAGACGACCGGGGGCTGGGCGGACGCGCCGGGCGGGCCGTACGCGTGGGGCCTGTATTTCAAGCAGGAGGTCGGCTGCGAGATGGGCAATTGCACCGGCTACTGCGATGTGAACAACGCGCAGTACCCGTGCGCGCCGGGCAAGACGTACCACGGGCGCGGGCCGATCCAGCTCAGCTGGAATTACAACTACGGGGCCGCGGGCGAGGCGCTCGGCGAGCCGCTGCTGGCCCAGCCGGAGCTGGTCGCCGAGGACGGCGAGATCGCGTTCCGCACCGGGCTGTGGTTCTGGATGACCCCGCAGGCGCCCAAGCCGTCGGCCCACGACGTGATCGTCGGCAATTGGACGCCGACCGCCGACGACCTCGCCAAGGGCCGGATGCCGGGCTTCGGCATGACGATCAACATCATCAACGGCGGGCTCGAGTGCGGCCAGCCGACCAACGCGAAGGTCGAGGACCGGGTCGGCTTCTTCGATCGGTTCACGACGATACTCGGGGTGACGATGGGCGAGCACGTGTACTGCGATTCGATGCAGCCGTACTGACGGGCGCGCGCGGCCGCCCGGGACGTCGCACGCGGCATGGCGGCGATGTCACGGTCGGCGGGCGACCGGCGAGAAGGACTGAGGTTTCGCCGGTGGTCCGGCGCGTGCAAGAGGGGCGGACCATGACCGAACGTGCCGTGACCCGTCCCGTGCTGCGCCTGTCCGCGCTGTTCGCCGCCCTGCTCGCCGGCTGCTCCGACCGCGAGCTGCCGGCCGAGAGCGCGTCCGCGGGTATGACGGGCGGCGAGAGCGAGTCGACCGGGTCGACGACGAGCGACGCGCCGGGGACGACGGGCACCGACACGGGCACGGGGACGAGCACGAGCACGAGCACGAGCACGACGACGACCACCACGACCTCGAACACGGTCACGAGCAACACCACCGAGGAGCCGCCGCCGGAGTGCGTGTACGCGGATCACCTGATCTCGCTGACGCCGGAGGAGTACGCGCATTGGGTCGAGCACGGCGCGCCGCCGCCCGCGGACACGACCGGGGGCGAGACGGGCGGCAGCAGCAGCGGGACGACCGGCGAGGGCAGCGGCGGGACGACCGGCGAGGGCACCGGCGGGACGACCGGCGGCGGCGGGTGGAGCTGGGAGCTGTGCGTGAAGATCTGCGAGCACGAGGCGGGCGCGGCCTCGTGGGACGTCACACAGTGCGAGCAGACGGGCGTCGACCCCGACGGCGACGTGCAGATCTACTGTCAGGAGATCATCGAGCACTGCGACGGCCGCACGCACGCGTGCGTCCGGACGCGCGGGGCGGCGGTCGGCGAGGATCCCGTCGGGGCGTGGTTCGCCCGCGCGACGCACGACGAGGCGGCCTCGGTATACGCGTTCATCGCCCTCGGCCGCGAGCTCGCGGACCACGGCGCGCCGGCTGAATTGCTGGCGCGGATCCGCGTTGCGGCGGGGGACGAGATCCGGCACGCGCGCGCGACCGCGGCGCTGGCCCGGCGCGCGGGCGGGGTGATCCGGCGGCCGCGGCGTGGCCGGCACGCGGCGCGGGCGCTCGTCGAGATCGCCCGCGAGAACGCGGTCGAGGGCTGTGTGCGCGAGACGTGGGCGGCGCTGTCGGCCGCGCACCAGGCGAGGCACGCGGAGGACCCGGCGATCCGCGCGGCGATGGCCGAGATCGCCGGCGACGAGGCGCGGCACGCCGAGCTCGCGTGGGCGCTCGACGCGTGGCTGGCATCGCGGCTGTCGCCGGAGGAGCGGGCCGATGTCGCGCGCGCGCGCCAGGCTGCGGTCCGGCAATTGCGACGGCACCTCGAGGGCCAGCGCGACGACGCGGCGCTGTGCGGCCGCGCCGGGGTGCCGACGCGCGCGGCGGCGCGGCGCCTCGCCGCGGGGCTCGAGCGGGCGCTGTGGACGTAGCAGGTCGCGGCGCGGCGAAGTCCTGGCTCGCGCGCGGCGGGCGTGTGGCGGGGTACACTCGCGGAGGTGACGCCGCGCGCCGAGCCGTGGACGCTGAGCGAGAGCGAGGGCGAGGCGCGCTTCGAGCTGGCGCCCGCGGGGCTCGGCGGCGGGTATCGCTCGGCGCTGCTGGTCGCGCTGTTCCTCGGCGTCGGGTTCGGGCTGCCGCTCGGGAGCGTCGGGCTGGTGGGCGCGCTCGCGTGGGCTGATTTTCCGACGGCGCTGCGAATTGCGATGGGTGTGTTCGGCGGGGCCGCGGTCGCGGCGTCGCTGGGGCTGCCGATCCGGCTGGTGCTCGCGGCGACGAGCCGGCGCGCGCGGGTGCGCGTGCTGCCCGGCGGGGTGTTCGTCGAGGTCGGGTCGGTGCGGCCGTCGCGGGCGGTGTGGCTGGCGCCGCGCCGCGAGGTCAAGCTCGTCGGCGCGGCGCACGATCCGTTCGCGCACCGCGGGCTGGTGCTCGCCTGCGCGTCGCAGACGATCGGCGTCGGGTTCGGCATGGACGGCGCAGCGGCGCACCGGCTGATCGCGGCGCTGCGCGCGGCGCTGGAGAAGGTCCCGGCCGAGCCGTTCGCCGGGACGCCGCCGGAGACGCGCCCGCTCGGGCCGCCGTGGGGCGTCCGGCTGCGCGGGCTCGCGGCCGATCTCTTGCGGCCGCTGCGGCGCCCGACGAGCTTCCTGCTGCTCGACCTCGGGGCGCTCGTCGGGGTCGCGCTGCTCGAGTGGGTGTTCTTCGCGCTGCTCGACCGGGGCGCGGCGTATCCGGCCGCCTATGCGCTGTTCCTGGTCGGCCTCGCGGCGCGGTGGTTCGACGGCAGCTACCTCGACGGGCTGCGTCGATACGGCGAGCGCTCGGAGCTGTGGGGCTTCTATTACATGCTCGCCGGTGCGGCGCTCGGGCTCGCGGGGATCGGCGTCGGGGTGGGCCTGAAGCTGCCCGGCGCGGCGATCTTCCTCCCGGGGATCGCCGCGGTCGGGCTGCACGCGGCGCTGCTGCGACGGGCCCGCAGGGGGCCGCCGCCGCCGCCGCGACGCGCCCTCGACCTCGCGCTGGCGCTGACGCTGATCCCGATCTCGGTGCTGCATGAGGCGGCGATGTTCACGTTCCTCGCCGACGGCGCCGAGGACCTCGGGCCGCTGGCGCTGTCGTTCATCCCGCCGACGGTGGTGATGGCGTACCTGCCGGTCCGGTTGCACGCGTTCGTCGACGCGCCGGACGACCGCTCGAACGTGGCGTGGTTCTGGCTGACGGCCGGCCTGCTGACGCTCCGGCCGCTGGCGTCGGTCGTCGAGGCGCTGTGACGTCTCTCGGGGGGTAATCGTCCCCGAGCCGGTCGGCTGCGTCGCGCTCGGCCGCCAGGGAGCCGGCGCCGCGCTGCAAATGGCGACGGGGGAAGGGCCTTGCGCTTTCGCGCGGATCGGAGGGATAGTTGTGCCCGCATGTCTTCCCTTGTGCCCCGCAAGCTCCTGCTGGTCTCTCCGCTCCTCGGCTGTCTCGGTCTCGCCTGTGGCGAGGGGGACAGTGACAGTCGCGGCGCTGGCGCGTCGGCGTCGGCGTCGGCGTCGATCAGCGGCGGCGGCGTGTTGACATTGCCGGTCACCGATTCGGGCGGGTCCGGGGGCAGCAGCGAGGGCTCGGGCACCGCGGGCGTGAGCGCGACGACGGGGACGAGCGCGACCTCGCAGTCGGGGTCGGGGTCGGAGACGACGTCGACGGGCGGCCCGGGCGGGCCCAAGTTCGACCTCGGCGCGGTGCCCGACGGCGGGGCGTGCCAGCCGGGCGGCGCGGTCGACGAGAGCTACATCTGGATCCCGGGCACCGGCGACGGCACGGTCGCCAAGATCAACACGCGCACGCTGGTGCAGGAGGCGACCTATCTGATCGGGCCGAGCGGCGGGACCGAGAGCGCGTCGCGGACGGCGGTGTCGGCCGACGGCCGGTTCGTCGTCGTCAACAGCCGCGGCACCGGCCGCTCGACGGCGGTCGCGGCCAACATCGCCGATTGCAAGGACAGCAACGGCGACGGGATGATCACGACGTCGACCAGCCAGGGCGACATCAAGCCGTGGGGCCAGGACGAGTGCGTGGTGTGGACGCTGACGTACAACAACTGGTCGGGCGGCCACCAGAAGGGCCCGCGCGGGATCACGTGGACGTTCGGGACGTGGAACCAGCCGACCTGCTCGTTCGTCAACCCGAAGGTGTGGCTCGGCTACGGGGCGGGCGGCGGCGTCGCCGACTTCGTCCGCCTCGACGGAATTACCGGGGCGATCGAGGAGATCATCCCGGCGCCGAACTGGGACGGCAGCGGCTTCGCGCCGTACGGCGGCGCGCTCGACCCGCAAGGGCGCCCGTGGTTCACCGGCCTGCGCGGCGAGCTGACGCGCGTCAACACCGACCAGAACCCGATCACGCTGACGCGGATCCCCCAGCCGGGGAATATCCAGTCGTATGGGATGACGGTCGACCCGGACGGCAACCCGTGGATGGCCGGCTGCTCGGGGCCGGTGTCGGTCTACGACCTGAACCAGCAGACGTGGGTGTCGGTGCCCGGGACGTCGGCGTGCCACCGCGGGATGGCGATCGACCAGGATTACCACGTGTGGGTCGCGTCGAACGGGCCGTGCGGGCTGGTCGAGATCGACGGGAAGACGCGCCAGCTGATCGCGATGCACAACCTGGCGCAGTGCTCGACGCCGATCGGGGTGAGCGTCGATGTCGACGGGTTCGTGTGGCTGGTCGACCAGGCCGGCTGGGCGTGGAAGATCGATACGCAGAACGTGCCGGCGATGCAGATGATCTCGGTGCCGGGCGACCATTACGTGTACAGCGACATGACGGGCGGGCAGCTCAAGAGCGTGTTCGTGCCGGGGTGACCCGGCGTCGAGACGGGGCGGCGGCCTTGGGCGCGGGGCGCGGGGCGCGGGGCGCGGGTCCTGGCGTTGGGCGGGGACGCGGGGCGCGTCGGCCTGGGCCTCCGCGCCCCGCGTCCCCGCCCAACGCCAAGGCCGTCGGCGTGAGGCCGATGCGCCCCGCGTCTCCGCGCAACGCCGGCCCCCGCGTCGCCAAATTCCTAGTCAAAGCCGTGCTTTGCGGCTGTGTCGTCGCTCGACCCCAAGGCCGGCCAGGCTTCAAGAGATTGTTGCCCCCAGACAAACAGTCTCTTCCCTGGAGGAGACTTCCGGCTCGCGCGACCCGGGGTTACACCTGCGGGCACCCGCAGGAGCCTCCATGAGCGAACTTCTCTACTCCCCGACCAAGCTCGGCGACCTCGACCTCAAGAACCGGGTCGTCATGGCGCCGATGACCCGTAGCCGCGCGATCGGCAACGTCCCGAACGAGCTGATGGCGACCTACTACGGCCAGCGCAGCGAGGCCGGGTTGATCATCACCGAGGGCACCGCGCCCTCGCCGGGCGGGCTCGGGTACGCGCGGATCCCCGGGCTCTACAGCGACGAGCAGGTCGACGGGTGGCGGCGGGTCGTCGACGCGGTCCACGCGGGCGGGGCCAGGATCTTCGCCCAGCTGATGCACACCGGGCGCGTCGGGCACCCGCACAACGTCCCGGCGGGCGGGCGGATCGTCGCGCCGTCGGCGATCGCGGCGCCGGGGACGATGTACACCGACCAGGCGGGCCCGCAGCCGCATCCGGTGCCCGAGGCGATGACCGAGGCCGACATCGAGCAGGCGATCGGCGAGTTCGTCCACGCCTCGGCGCAGGCGATCGCGGCCGGGTTCGACGGCGTCGAGCTGCACGGGGCGAACGGCTACTTGATCGATCAGTTCCTCAACACCGCCTCGAACCAGCGCACCGACGCGTGGGGCGGCACGATCGACGGGCGGATCCGCTTCGGCGTCGAGGTCGCGCGGCGCGTGTCCGCGCAGATCGGCGCGGGGCGGCTCGGGATCCGCGTCTCGCCGTTCGGCGTGTTCGGCGGCATGACGCCGGACCCCGACATGCCCGAGCTGTACGTCCGGCTCGCGCGCGAGCTGTCGGAGATCGGGCTGGTGTACATCCATGTGGTCGATCACAGCGCCATGGGGACGCCGCCGGTGCCGGTCGAGGTCAAGGCGGCGATCCGCGAGGCGTTCCGCGGCAGCTATATCCTCTCGGGCGGCTACGACGCGGCGCGGGCCGAGGCCGACCTGCAGGCCGGGCGCGGCGATCTGGTCGCGTTCGGGCGGCCGTTCCTCGCCAATCCGCGGCTGGTCACGAAGATGCGCGCCGGGCTGCCGCTCGCGGCGCCCGACTTCAACTTGCTGTATACGCCCGGCGAGCGCGGGTACTCCGATTATCCGCTCGAATGAGCGGACAGCGGCCGCGCCCGGTCCGTCTCGCGGACCGGCGCGCGAGCGAGGCCCTGGACGTGCTCGAGCCGCACGCAGGCGGCGAGCGTCGGGGTGATGTCGCCGGAGACGCTGCTTGACGGTCCGCCGCGCTTCGTGCCTAAGTGCGCGCGTGAGACGTGGCGTCCTACGCTCCTCGAACGAGAGAACCGACCGGCGACGAACGATCGCGGACAGCGCGGGCGCTGCGCCGCGTGCCATGGCCCGGGCGCAGCGCGGCTGCGAAGGAGCGCGCGCGTGACGAGCACGATCACGATGTGGGAGGGCGGGGGGCTCAACGGGATCACGGAGGAGGCGCTCGCGCGGCTGTTCGAGGATCCTCGCGGGAGCTGGGGGAACTGCGAGCTCGCCGTGGAGCGCACCGGCGGGGCCGCGCTGGTCTATTGCACCGCGTTCGGGCGCGACCGCGGGGCGGTCCGCCCCGAATTCGTGATCATGGTCGAGGGCGCGAGCCCGATCGGCAGGGAGCGTCCGGGGATCCTCACGGTCCTCGACGGGGGCGGCGAGCCCTTCCGCATCACCGCGCGACACCTGCTGGGCGCGCGCGACGCGAGCTGGCTCGTGTGGCAGCTCGGGCAAAGCGACGCCCGGCCGACGCACTGGCCCGACGGTCGTCCGATGGTCTGGAGCGTCGCCGCGATCGACGATGAGCCCTGGAAGGCCGTCGGCGAGCTCGACGAGCCTTACCTCGAGGACACGGCGATCGAGCTGTTCTACGGGTACGCGCGCGCCGAGGACGACGAGGGCGAGGACGACGAGGGCGAGGACGACGGTGTGGACGAGGCGGACGGCTTTGCCCCGCACCGCAACGCGGAGCCGACGGACCGGACGTGCTGTCGGCTCGCCGCGCGCGCGCTGACGGACGACGAGGCCGAGGTCCTCCCGCAGACGGCGCTGTGGCCCGTGCTCGTGCAGCTCTTCAACGTCACCGACCCGCGGTGGCTGTCGTCGATCGCGCGGGCTCCGATGCCGTGGCTGCGCACGCTCGAGGTGGAGCTCGACGACCTCGAGGACCTCGGCGCCGCGGTGCGCCAGTTGCCGCGCCTCGTCGAGCTCCAGGTGTCCGGGGATGCCGATGCGATCCCCGCGTTCGAGGCGCCGCAGCTGCGCGAGCTGGTGCTCGGGATCAACAGCGGCGCGGCGATCGACGCCTTCCTGCGCGCGGCGAAGCTCCCGGCCCTGCGGGGCCTCGGGCTCTACGGCGATGCGCTGACGACGTCGATCGACGTCTCGGCGTTGCCCGAGCGGGCGATCGTCTACGTCGACCTCCAGAACCACTCGATCGACGCGCTCCGCAACCTCAGGGGCGCCCGCGCGCTCGCGCTCGCGCTCGCGCCGGAGCACACCGTCGAGGAGCTGCTGGACGTGCTCGCGGCGCGCGCCGAGCGCGACACGATCCTCCTCGGCGATTGGGAGGACGCGGAGTCGGTGGTCGCGGAGGCGCGTGCGCGGGGGATCCGGCTGCGGATGGAGTGACCGCGCGGGCGGGTGTTCCGCTCGCGGGCCGGGGCCCCGTCGCCGGGGCCGGCGGCCGACCGCCGGAGACGACGATTGCGCCCGCCGGGCGGGCGCGCGGGTCACTTCTTCTTCTGGACGATGTCGAACTCGTCGGCGACCTCGCCCTCGACGTTCTTGAAGTAGCCCTGGGCGGTGTTGGGGTCGCCGTCGACGTTGAAGCGGATGAACAGGGCGCCGTAGTCGGCCTTCGAGTTCTTGACCTTGACGCCGTTCTTGCGGTGGTAGTTGCCGGTGTAGAGGGTGGCCCACCACTCCTCGTCGTCGTGGAGGCCGGCCTCGTAGTCGCGGATGCTCTTGCCCCCGAGGCCGGACACGACGGAGAACGTGCTGCCGGGGGCGACCTCGATCAGCTCGGGGATCCCGACGGCGCCGTGGTGGTTCTTGCGGTTGCCGAGGTCGGTCAGCGTGCGGGTGCGCGCGTACGAGTGCTCGTGGCCGGCGATGATCAGCGAGCCGTCCTTCTGGCAGTGCTTGTAGGCGGTCCAGCCGACCTCGTCGTCCTTGTCGCCGGCCTGCATGTCGCGCTGGTTCTTGTGCCAGATGCACAGGCTCCACAGGCTGTCGTCGGCGGCGAGCGCCTCGGCGATGTAGTCCTCGCGCTCGGACTTCTTGCCGATCGTGCCGACGCCGGACAGGACGAAGTGCAGGCCGCGGTAGGTGCAGCTGCTGTCGACGCCGAGGTCGCCCGAGCACTCGGCGCCCTCGATCTTGGCCAGCCACTCCTCGAAGATCGGCTGGTAGCCGCTCCACTTCTTGACGTCGTGGTTGCCGATCGCGCCGAACACCGGGAAGTCGTCGCCGAGGACCGACTCGAGGTCCTTGCGGAAGGTGCCCGGCGAGTCGTCGTAGTCGAAGTCGCCGAGGATGATCAGGAAGTCGGCGCCCTCCTCCTTGATCAGCTTGTAGACCGAGCGCGGGTTGCTCCCGCTGCCCATGTCGCCGACGAACGCGCCGAGCAGGTTCTCGTCGGGGACGGTGCCCGTCGGCCCGCCGCCGCGCTCGCCGCCGGTCGCGGACGTGCTGTCCGAACCGTCAGGTTCGCCGGTGCTCGGCTCCTCGGTCGTCGTCACGGTCGCCGCGGTCGTCGAGCCGACCGCGGTCGTCGAGCCCTCCGCGGTCGTGCCGGCCGCGGTGCTGCCCGCCGACCCGCCGTCCTCCGGAGCCTCGGTGGTCTCCGGCGCGGCGCTGGTCGGCGCCTGGGTGGTGGCCGCGCTGCTGGTGGCGGCGCCGCCGGTGCTCAGTTGCGTCGTGGTGCCTCCGGCCGAGCCCTCGTCCGGCAATCCGCCCGTCTGTTCGCCGGGTTCAGCGCAGGCGAGCGCGAGCAGGAGAGGGAGGAGCAGGAGGCGTGGGGGGTGACAGCTGAGTGTGGTCAACGTCAATGATGGTAGCGGCGGCCACGGCGCAATCTACGATTTTTTCGCTTGAAAGTCCATTGTGGCGCGAAAGAGTGCCGGCGGAGATTGCGCATTCCGGAGGGCGCGATTCAACATTGTGTAAAATGGTCGTTAAATGTTGCAGGAACGTGATTTGCAGCGCGGTGAATCCGCGGCTGCCGCGAATCGCGCCGAAGGACATGGCGGAAGGGACATCTGTACAGATGTTTCGTCGGCGCGCCGCGCGTCGCGGCGGGGGTGCGTCGCGGCGTGCGATCGCGGGTGCGAATCGGCGAGGATCGCGGGGCGGGGGCGCGCGGGGCTTCGTTCGCGGGAGGTGCGCGAGGCGAGCGATCGCGAGGAGATCGCGGGATCGCGTCCTCCTGCGCGCGGGCGCACGGGCTCGTGGGTCCGGTCGGTCGCCGGCGCGCCGGGGAGCTGCAGCGGGCCCCGGGGCGAGGCTTGACCGGGGCGGGCGGGCGGTTATCGTCCGCCGATGCCGCGCGCTCCGAAGCTCCTCGCTCTCGTCCTGCTGTTCGCCTGTGGCCCGGAGGGCGGCGGGACGATGAGCGACGCGGGGACGACCGGCGCGAACACCGGGGGCGAGGCGACGACCGGGGACGCGAGCGCGACCGCGCAGGCGACGGAGTCCGGGACGACGGGCGACGAGACGACGGGCGCGGGCACGAGCGGCGCGACGACGGGCGAGGGGATGTTCTGCGAGGGCTGGGAGGGGGGCGCCGGGCCGGCGTGGCTCGAGCTGTACGACCGCGCGATGGCGCCGCTGACGGCCGGCGCGACGCTGCCGCTCGAGTGCGGTGGGCAGGGGCTGTTCATGTTCGGCGTGTACCCGCGGTTCGGCGGGTTCGTGCCGACCAGCGATTTCGTCGAGTTCGGGATCGTCGTCGACGTCGAGGGTTACAACGAGAACCCGGCGGGTCACTTCTACAGCGCCGATCCGGTCGCGTACTACGTCGGCTGCGAGCCGGTGCTCGGCGGCGTGACCGGGGTGCTGCCGATCTTCCCGTTCGACGAGCTGCCGGATCTGACGGTGCTCGACGGCAGGCCGGCGACGGTGCAGATCGTGATGCACGCGCCCGGCGGCGATGTCACGACGGAGGTCGAGGTCGTGCTGTCGGTCGTGAAGGACGACAGCTGGGGCTTCTGCGGCGGCTGAGGCGGCGTGGTATCGTGCCGGCGTGACGCCGGAAGAGTTTCGCCGCCTCGGACACCGACTCGTCGACTGGATCGCCGATTATCGGCGGCGCTGCGCCGAGCTGCCGGTGCGCGCGACGACCTCGCCCGGGGCCGTGCGCGCGGGGCTGCCGGAGCAGGCGCCCGAGCTGCCGGAGGACCTCGAGCGGGTGCTGTTCGACGAGCTCGAGCGGGTCGTGTTGCCCGGGCTGACGCACTGGCAGCACCCGGGCTTCTTCGCGTACTTCCCGGCCAACGCGAGTCTGCCGTCGGTGCTCGCCGATCTGCTGGCGGCCGGGCTCGGACAGAACGGGATCAACTGGCAGGCGAGCCCGGCGCTGACGGAGATCGAGGAGGTCACGTGCGATTGGGTCCGGCGATTGCTCGACCTCTCGTCGGCGTGGCAGGGCGTGATCCACGACACCGCGTCGACGGCGACGCTGGTCGCGCTGCTGTGCGCGCGCGAGCGCGCGACCGGGCACGCGCAGGTGCGCGGCGGGCTGCAGGCCGAGGCGGCGCCGCTGGTGGTGTACGCGTCGGAGCAGGCGCACAGCTCGGTCGAGAAGGCGGCGCTGCTGGCCGGCTTCGGGCGCGCGCACCTGCGAGGGGTCCCGGTCGACGCGGCGCTGGCGCTGCGGCCCGCCGCGCTCGCGGCGATGCTCGCGGAGGATCGCCGCGCGGGGCGGCGGCCGTGCGCGGTGGTGGCGACGATCGGGACGACCGCGACGACGGCGATCGATCCGCTGGCGGAGGTCGTCGGCGTCGCGCGGGAGCACGGGGCGTGGGTCCACGTCGACGCGGCGATGGCCGGGAGCGCGATGATCCTGCCGGAGTGCCGCGCGCTGTGGGACGGGGTCGAGGGCGCCGATTCGCTGGTGGTCAACCCGCACAAGTGGCTCGGCGTCGCCTTCGATTGCTCGCTGTACTTCGTCCGCGACGCCGAGCACCTGGTGCGGGTGATGAGCACCAACCCGAGCTATCTCCAGACCGGGGCCGACAGCCAGGTGCGCAATTATCGGGACTGGGGGATCCCGCTCGGCCGGCGGTTCCGCGCGCTCAAGCTGTGGCTGCACCTGCGGGCGTACGGGGCCGAGGCCCTGCGCGCGCGGCTGCGGCGCGACCTGGCGAACGCGCGCTGGCTCGCGGGACAGGTCGACGCGACCCCCGGCTGGCGGCGCGTCGCGCCGGTGCCGCTGCAGACGGTGTGCGTGCGCCACGAGCCGGCGGGGCTGTCCGAGGAGGCGATCTGCGCGCACAACCTGGCGTGGGCCGAGCGGCTCAACCGCGAGGGGTCGGCGCTGCTGACCCCGGCGAAGGTCGAGGGCCGGTGGATCGTGCGGGTGTCGATCGGCGCGGAGGCGACCGAGCTGGCGCACGTCGAGGCGCTGTGGGCGGCGATGCAGGCGGCCGCGGACGCGGTCCGCTGATTCGCTGATTCGCGCGGCGGCGAATGCACCGAGCTCGTCCGTCGGCGCCGGCGTCCGCCCCGCACGGCGCGCGAGCGAGGCGGGGCGCGGGGAGGCGGCGCGGCTGCGCGGGGAGGCGCGGGCGGGAGCGCGCCGCGCACCTCCGCGCGCGGCAAGGTTCGGGGTGCCATGATTCCGTCTCGTGCGACACCCCGGTCCCGGCTGATCGTCCTCTCGCTGGTGATCCTCGTCCCGGCGCTCGCGTGCGAGGACCGCGAGGTGACCGACGACGCCCGCACCGAGGCGGACGGGCAGTACTCCGTGGAGCGCCCGTGCCGGACCGCGGGGCCGGGCGAGGCCGGGACGCCGTACGCGCACGGGCTGCCGTTCCTCGAGCCGTACAGCGTCAACGGGACCGACCTCGCGGTCATCCGCGCGGCGACGCAGCGGGCGATCGAGACGGGCGTCGACCCGCGGCTGTCGAATGGGTGCCCGGCGCACCGCCGGCAGGCCGACGGGTCGTGAGACGCGTCAGCGGCCCGGGAAGCCGCCGGCGCGCAGCGATGCGATCGCGGCGTCGAGCGAGGAGGCGTGGTCGCCGTCGACGGGCGCGAGCGTGAAGGGGACGTCGAGGAGCCGGGCCTGCTCGGCGATCGGCCGGGCGTTGCGTCGGATCGGCTCGTCGTCGAGCCCGACGAGGGCGAGGTGCGGGCGGCGGAGCTCGCGGACGTGCGGGCCGGGGACCCGCAGCTCGCGCTCGTCGGGGCGCGCGGGATCGAAGCGGACGAGGTCGGCGTTGTCGGCGGAGTTCTTCCAGCGGACGAAGGTGCCCGGCTCGTAGATCCCGCCGACGCTGACGGTCGAGACGACCGGCAGGTCGGGGACGAGGGCGAGCAGCGCCGAGAGGGCGCCGCCGACGCTGTGGCCGAGGGTGTGAATGCGCGCAGGGTCGACCTCGGGCTGGGCGGCGAACCAGGCGATCGCCGCGATCGCGTCGTCGACCTCGCCGCGCAGCAATTCGAAGTCGCCGGGGTTGCCGTTCTCGCCGCGCAGGGTCGGCGTCATCACGGCCCAGCCCTGATCGAGGAAGGGCCTCACCCGGCGAAAGTCCGACGGGGCGAACGAGAAGTGGCCGTGGAAATAGACGAGGCCCGGCGCATTCGTGACACCCGGCGGGGCGGCGTACCACGCGAGCAGCGGGCCGGTCGGGCCGGGGACGCGGACCTCGCGGATCGGCGGGGGCGCGGCGTGAGGCCGCCACTCGGCGGGGGCCGGGCCGCGTTTGAGCAGTCGCGTCGGGCTGCGGCGGCGTCGCTCCCACCAGGTCAGCGGCGGACGCGGGGAGGTCGCGGCGCAGGCGAGGCCGGCGAGCGAGGCGGCGAACGTGCGGCGGAGCACCGCGGCGAGTATGCTCGCAGGGCGCGGGCGGACGCAAGATTTGCCGAATCGGGGCGCGCGAGGGTCCGTCGTGTTGCGAGGGCGGGTTCGCGCGGGCTGGCGGGGGAGGGCGCGGGTCGGGTAGCCTGGCGAGCCGATGGACGCCGAGACGACGATCATTCGCGGCGGGACCGTGTTCGATGGGTCGGGCGGGGCCGGGGTCCAGGCCGACCTGCTCCTTCGGGCAGGTCGGGTCGAGGCGATCGGGCCGTCGCTGGCCGCGCCGGCGGGCGCGCGCGAGGTCGACGCGCGCGGGGCGTGGGTCACGCCCGGGTTCGTCGACCTGCACACCCACTACGACGCCGAGCTCGAGCTCGCGCCGGCGCTGATCGAGTCGGTGCGCCACGGGGTGACGACGGTGCTGGTCGGCAGCTGCGGGCTGTCGCTCGCGGTCGGGACGCCGGCTGACCTTGCGGACATGTTCTGTCGCGTCGAGGGGGTGCCGCGCTCGGTGGTGCTGCCGCTGCTCGAGCGGGTCGTCGACTGGCGCGAGCCGGCCGGGTACCTCGAACACCTCGAGCGGCTGCCGCTCGGGCCGAACGTGACGGCGCTGCTCGGGCACTCGGCCGTGCGCGCGCACGTGATGGGGCTCGGGCGCAGCCTCGAGGCCGTGCGGCCGACCGAGGACGAGCTGCGGGCGATGGAGCGGACGCTCGAGGGGGCGCTCGACGCGGGGTACCTCGGGCTGTCGATCAACACGCTGCCGTGGGACAAGATGGACGGCGAGCGGTTCCGCAGCCGGCCGACGCCGAGCGTGTTCGCGGGCTGGCGCGAGTATCGGCGGCTCGCCCGGGTGCTGCGCCGCCGCGACGCGGTGTTCCAGGGGGTGCCGGATCTGTCGACCGGGATCAACCTGCTGCTGTTCTTCGCGGCGAGCGCGGGGATCGGGCGGCGGGCGCTCAAGACGATGATCATCGCGCTGGTCGACTCGAAGGCGACCCGCGGGATCCACCGGGTCGCCGGGGTGCTGGCGGAGCTGACCAATCGGCTGCTGCGCGGGCGGTTCCGCTTCCAGGCGCTGCCCAACCCGTTCGACCTGTGGGTCGACGGGCTCGAGGTGCCGGTGATCGAGGAGTTCGCGGCCGGGACCGCGGCGCTGCACGAGGTCGATCCGGCGCGCAGGGCGGCGCTGCTGCGCGATCCGGCGTACCGGCGCAGGTTCGCGCGCGACTGGGGGGCGCGCTTCCTCGGGCGGGCGTACCACCGCGACCTGTTCGAGGCGAGGATCGTCGATTGCCCGGACCGGTCGATCGTCGGCAAGAGCTTCGGCGAGGTCGCGACGAGCCGCGGCGAGGCGCCGCTGTCGACGTTCCTCGACCTGCAGGCGGAGCACGGGGCGGCGCTGCGCTGGTACACGGTCGTCGGCAACGACCGCGACGAGGAGCTGCGGTGGATCCTGACGAGGCCGTCGATCCTGGTCGGGTTCTCCGACGCGGGGGCGCACCTGCGGAACATGGGGTATTACAATTATCCGCTGCGCCTCTTGAAGCGGGTGTGGGACGCGGAGCGGGCGGGGCGGCCGTTCATGACGGTCGGGCGGGCGGTCGAGCGGTTGACGCGCGAGGTCGCGGACTACCTGGCGATCGACGCGGGGCGGCTCGCGCCGGGGCGGCGCGCGGACGTGGTGATCGTCGATCCGGCCGGGCTGACGGACGCGGTCGAGCAGATCCACGAGGCGGAGATGCCGGGCTTTCCGGGGCTGCGGCGGCTCGTGCGGCGCAACGACGCGGCGATCCGGGCGGTGTTCGTCGGCGGGCGGCTGGCGTGGGACGGGTCGGGCGCGCCCGAGGCGTTCGGGCGCGCGCGCGGCTACGGGACGGTGCTGCGGGCGCGGCTCACGGCGTGACGCGGATCGGGTTGGTGATCACCCACAGGTACCAGGTGTCGGCGAGCGCGTCCTCGCTGCCGAGGGCGCCGCGGAGGTGCTGCGGACGGATCCACAATTCGACGTGGTAGGCGCCGGGGACGTCGGCGACGAGCGGGATCGTCTGGCCGAGGCCGATCGATTCGTGGACCTTGGTGCTGCCATTCGCGTCGGTGCGCCACAGCTCGGCGCGGACCTCGGCCTGGTCGCCGTCGGCGGGGGTGAACGGGGCGCCGTTCAGGGCGACGGGGCGCGCGGGGACCCGCAGCTCGAGCGCGACCGGGCCGGGGGCGGCGTCGCCGATCCACAGTAGCGCGTCGTCGGGGGCGCGGCCGGCGAAGCGCAGGCCCTGCGGGTCGCCGAACACCGCGAACAGGCCGTAGCTGCGGCCGTTTCGCAGGCTGTCCTGCAATTGCGCGAGGTCGAGGTCGCCCGGCGGGGTCAAGATCCGGTTCTCGAGCCAGCGGAGGATCCGGGCGAAGCTGTCGAGGCGGTCGCCGTCGGACATCGTCAGGGTGCCGCCGGTGACCAGGCCGGCGAGCGCGTCGGGCAGGACGGCCTCGGCCGCGGCGACGCAGGCGGCCTGGAGGAGCGGGTTGTCCTGGGCGCAGATCGGGTCGACGGCGACGTTCTGGTGGACGTCGGAGCCGAGCAGGCCGGTGATCGGGCGGGCGCGCTGGACCTCGCGCCACTTGGCGAAGCCTTCGACCGGCCAGGACGGGAGGAGGCGCAGATAGACGAGGTCGGGGTGGGCGCCGCTGTCTGCGCCGGCCATGAACGGGAGGAGGCCCTGCAGCAATTCGAGGACCTTGTCGGGCTCGCCGGCGATGTTGTCGCCGCCGAGCGCGGTCTTGAAGTTGCCGTGCGGGTTGTACCACTCCATCGCGTCGAGGCCGACCTCGACGATCCGCGCGGCCGAGAGGTCGGGCTCCTCGCTGTGGGCGATCGCCGTGACGGCGCCGCCGGCCTTGAGCCCGTCGATCAGCGCCTTGGCCTCGGCGAGCGGCTTGGCGTCGGTCAGGCCGGCGTACAGCGCGGGGTCGACGTGGGCGTGCAGGCCGAGCGGCATGGTGTGCGTCGCCTCGTAGCCGACGGCGAGCACGACGACGCGATCGTCGGGGCAGCGCAGGCGGTTGTGGACGGCGCCGCCCTCGACGAGTTGGTCGCCGGCCGCGGCGTCGTGCAGGAGCACGCGGTCGAACGGGTGCGCCTGCATGTGCGCGGGGTGGTCGGTCAGCAGCACGAAGTCGTGGCCGCTGGCGCACAGGGAGGCCCGCAGGTCGGCGAGGCAGCCGGGGTTGGGGGTGTCGCCATTGATCAGACCCTGGCCGTCGCAGGCGTCGTGCGAATAGGGGGAGTGGACGTGCAGCGCGCCGCGGCGCTCGGTCCACGGGTCGGGCTCGAGTGGTTCGCCGGTGGTCGCGTCGGCGGTCGTCGAGGTCGGCCCGATCGAGGTGGTGCCGCCGGGGTCGGTGGTCGTCGGCGCGGCGGTCGTCGCGGCGCTGCCGGGCTCGGCGCCGGAGGTGCCGGAGGTGCCGGGCTCGGGGTCGCCGGGGGTGGTCGAGGGCGCCACGGTGGTGCCGGTCGCGCCGCCGGCCGGGTCGGTGCCACAGGCGAGGAGGAGCCCGCCGGTGGCGAGCCACGCAGGAATCCGCATGAGGACGCCATATCGCGCGAGACCGCGCCCGGCAAGCGCGGCGAGCGGGTGGGTGGGTGGTCGGAAGGTGCGCGGAGGGCGCAATGCCGCGGGGGCGCGCAAGCCGTGCGCCAGGGACACCCCGTGCGGGCGAAGCGGCCGGGGCCGACGTTGACGTTGCGTCGGTTCGCGGCAAAGCTCGCCGTTTGCATGCTGACGCCCTCACCGTCAGTCGATCGGTTCGCCGGGTGATATCGCGCATGACGGCGTCGCGGGACGGTGCGGAGGTGCGCGAGCCGACGGGGTGGTCGGAGCCCCCGATCGTGTGGTCGGCGGCCGCGGACCCGCGGGTGATCGAGTACTGGAGCGGCCGGTGGGCGACATGGACGGGGGTCGACGGTCGGGGGCCGGAGGCCTGGCTCGCGGCGGTCCACCCGGAGGATCGGGCGCGCTGCGTCGAGGCGCGGACGGCCGCGCTCGCGTCGGCGGCGGCGTTCGAGGTCGCGATCCGGCTGCGCGGGGTCGAGGGGAATTATCGGTGGTTCGTCGACCGCGGCGAGCCCGAGCTCGACGCGGAGGGGCGCCCGGTCCGGTGGTTCGGCACGCTGGTCGGGCTCGGCCCGGCCGCGGGCGAGGCGGAGCGGCGGCGGGTCGAGGTGCGCCTGCGGGAGAGCGAGCGGTGGCTGCGGCGCTTCGCCGAGTCGGGGATGCTCGGCATCAACTTCGCGGACACGAACGGGGGGATCCGGTTCGCCAACGACGAGTTCCTGCGGATCGTCGGCTATACGCGCGAGGCGTTCGAGGCGGGCGCGATCGGGTGGAAGGAATTGACGCCGCCGGAGTGGCTGCCGGCCGACGCGCGGGCGATCGCGGAGGCGCGCGAGCGGGGCTTCTGCACGCCGTACGAGAAGGAGTACGTGCGGTCCGACGGGGCGCGGGCGTGGGTGCTCGTCGGGTTCGTGCTGCTCGACGACGATTCGGAGCGGTCGTTCGCGTTCGTGCTCGACCTGACGGCGCGCAAGCGGTCCGAGCGGGAGCTGCGCGACCGGCTCGAGGAGCTGACGGCGATGATGGACCTGCTGCCGATCCCGGTGATGGTCGGTCACGATCCCCGGTGTACGACGATCACCGGCAACCGGGCGGCGCAGGCGATGTTCCGCGTGCCGGCGGGCGGCAACATGTCGCGGACGCCCAGGCCGAGCGATCCGCTGCCGCCGTACGTGCCGCACCGCGACGGGCGGCCGGCCCGCGGCGACGAGCTGCCGATGCAGCGGGCGGCGGCGACCGGGGCGCCGGTGTCGGCGGAGGAGTTCGAGCTGCGGTTCGCCGACGGGCGGACGATCGCGCTGATGTGCTACGCGGCGCCGCTGTTCGCCCCGGACGGGGCGGTGCGCGGCTGCCTCGGCGCGTTCGTCGACGTCACCGATCAGAAGCGGATCGCGGAGGAATTGCGGCAGAGCGAGGAGCGGTTCCGGCTGATCGCCGAGTCGGTGCCGCACATGGTCTGGTCGGCGCGCGGCGACGGCTACACCGATTATTACAACCAGCGGTTCCTCGACTACCTCGAGGTCCCGGCGGACGGGATGCTCGGGCGGACGTGGGTGACGACGATGCACCCGGACGACGCGGCGGCGGCGGAGGCGGCGTGGCGGCGGACGTTCGAGTCCGACGAGCCGTACGAGGTCGAGTTCCGGCTCCGCCGCGGCTCGGACCAGACGTACCGCTGGCACCTGTCGCGGGCGCTGCCGCTGCGCGGCCCGGACGGGGCGATCGTCCGCTGGTACGGGACCTGCACCGACATCGACGAGCGCCGGCGCGCGGAGGACGCGGTCCGCGAGAGCGAGGCCAGGTTCCGCAACATGGCCGACCACGCGCCGGTGAAGATCCGCGTGCTCGGGCCCGACGGCGGCTGCGTGTACCTGAACCGCAGGTGGCGTGAATTCACCGGGCAATCGCAGGTCGGGGGGCTCGGCCGCGGGTGGCTGGCGGCGGTCCACCCGGACGACCGCGCCGGGGTCGAGGCGGCGCTGCTCGGCCGGGCGGACGAGCATCACCCGCCGCTCCACCTCGAGTATCGGCTGCGCCGCCACGACGGGGTGTACCGCTGGTGCATCGATTCGTCGGCGCCGCGCTTCGGGCCCGACGGGGTGTTCCTCGGATACATCGGGTCGATCAGCGACATCGCCGACCGCCGCGCCGCCGAGGAGGCGCTCCGCGAGGCCGACCGGCGCAAGGACGAGTTCTTGTCGATGCTCGCGCACGAGCTGCGAAACCCGCTCGCGCCGATCAGCAACGCGCTCGCGGTGCTCGGGCTGTCGGCCGCGCCGGACGCGATCCGGGGCGCGCGGGAGATGATGGAGCGGCAGGTGCGGCAGCTCGTGCGGCTGGTCGACGACCTGCTCGACGTGTCGCGGATCCGGACCGGGAAGATCCGGCTGCGGATCGAGCGCGTCGACCTCGCGGCGGCGGTCCGGGCGGCCGTCGAGGCGAGCGAGCCGCTGATCCGCGCGGCCGGGCACGCGCTCGCGGTCGAGGTCGAGGACGAGCCGCTGCCGCTGCGCGCCGACCCGGCGCGGCTGATCCAGGTGACCTCCAATTTGCTCAACAACGCGGTCCGCTACACGCCGCCGGGCGGGGCGATCACGGTGCGGGCGTGGCGTGAGGGCGGGCGCGCGTGCGTGGCGGTCACGGACACCGGGATCGGGATCGCGCCGGAGATGCTCGGGCGGGTGTTCGAGATGTTCATGCAGGTCGATTCGGAGACCGCCCACGTCAGCGGCGGGCTCGGGATCGGGCTGTCGCTGGTCAAGACGCTGGTCGAACTGCACGGCGGCGAGGTGTCGGCCGCGAGCCGCGGGCCGGGCCGCGGCAGCGAGTTCGTGGTCTGCCTGCCGCTCGCCGACGAGGCGGCGGACGAGCCGCAGCCGGCGCCGGCGCCGGGGGTGGCGAGCGGGGGGCTGCGGGTGCTGGTGGTCGACGACAACGTCGACGCGGCCGAGAGCCTGGTGCTGCTGCTCGAATTGCTGGGCCACACGGCGTGGGCGGCGCACGACGGGCCGGAGGGGCTGGCGGCGATCGAGGCGCGGCGGCCCGATGTGGTGCTGCTGGACATCGGTCTGCCGGGGATGGACGGCCACGCGGTCGCCCGCGCGGCGCGGCGGCTGGCAGGCGGGGAGGGGCTGTTCATCGCGGCGCTCAGCGGATGGGGGCAGGCGGAGGACCGCCGGCGCTCGCGCGAGGCAGGGTTCGACACGCACCTCGTCAAGCCGGTGGCGCCAGGCGACCTCGAGCTGCTGCTCGCGGGCGTGTCGCGCCGGCGCGGGCGGTGAGCGGAGGGGGGCGCGGGCCGCGAGCGCGCCTGCTGCGCGCATTCGGTGAGCCCGGCGCGCGAGGCCGTCGCGGGCGCGCGCACCGACCCCAGGCCCGCTGGCGGTCCGGTCGTCGCATTCGCCGGCGGCAGGTCGACCGATCGCGATCACAAATTCGGCGTGAACCCGCGCGCTTCGCCCGACCTCCCCGACCGCGTCCGCGGCGCGGCTCCGGCGCCCCGCGCGACCGCCCGGAGACCGCCATGAAGCGGATCGAGCTCGCCTGGTACTGGGATCGCCTGAGCGCGAGCTACTGGTTCGTCCCGGCGATGATGACGATCGGCGCGCTGGTCCTCGCGCTCGCCCTCGGCGCGCTCGACGAGGCCATGTCGTCCGAGTTCGTCGCCGAGGCCGCGTGGCTGTGGAAGGGCGGCCCGGAGGGCGCGCGCACGCTCCTCGGGGCGGTCGCCACGACGATGATCACCGTCGCGAGCACCGCGTTCTCGATCACGATCGTCGCGCTGACCCTCGCCTCGAACCAGTTCGGCCCCCGCCTGCTCCGCGGGTTCATGCGCGACCGCGGCAACCAGCTGGTGCTCGGCACCCTCCTCTCGACCTTCGTGTACTCCTTGCTGGTCCTGCGCAGCGTCCGCGGCGACGCCGCCAGCCCGTTCGTGCCGCACCTGTCGATCTCGGTCGCCGTCGGGCTGGCCCTCGTCAGCGTCGGCGTGCTCATCTACTTCATCCACCACGTCTCGGTGTCGATCCACGCCGACGCGGTGATCGTCGCCGTCCTCCGCGACCTCGACCGGGCGCTCGCCAGCCTGGGTCCGCAGCGCGGCGACGACCCGGAGCCGCCGGGCCCCGACGCGCGCCCGGCCGGCCCGGGCGCGGCCCTGTGCGCCGTCCGCAGCGGTTACTTGCAGATGCTCGACGAGGACGTCGCGCTCGCGGCCCTCGTCGCCCACGACGCCGCGCTCGAGCTCGCCGTCGCGCCCGGACAATTCGTCCTCTGCGGCGCCGAGCTCGCGCGCGTGTGGCCGCCGGAGGCCCTCGGGGCCGCCGCGGACGAGCTGCGCGCCGCCTTCCTGATCAGCGAGCAGCGGACCCCGATCCAGGACCTCGGGTTCGCGCTCGACGAGCTGGTCGAGATCGCCGTGCGCGCCCTCTCCCCCGGCATCAACGACCCGTTCACGGCGGCGACCTGCGTCGACTGGCTGTGCGAGGCGCTGCGCAGGCTCGCGAGGCACGGCCTCCCGGACGGCCGGCGCCGCGACGCCCGCGGCCGGGTCCGGATCGTCCGGCGGCCGCTGACGCTCGCCGGCGCCGTCGACCTCGCCTTCGACGCGATCCGCCGCAACGCCGCGGACGACGCCCTGGTGTCGCTCCGATTGATCGAGGGCGTCGGTTCGCTGGCGGGACAGATCGACGAGCCGCGGGCCCGCGGCGCGCTGCTGCGGCAGGCCGAGATGATCGAGCGGGCGAGCCGGACCTGGCCCGAGGACCACGATCGCAGCCGGCTGGTCGCGCGCTTTCATGCGCTGGTGGTCGCGCTGTCTCCGCGGCCGGTCGGGCCCGCCGACCCGCCGCGCGCCTGTGCGATCGAGCGCTGGCCCGATCGGGCCGCGACCGCCAAGGTGTCGTCATGACATTCCCGCCTCCGAGGACCGCGATCGTGCTGTCGGCCGGCGGAGTCCGGGGCGCGTATCAGGTCGGCGTGCTCGAGGGGATCCTCGACGTGCTCGGACGGCCAAGCGCGGCGGGGGCCCTGCCGGTGTTCGACACCTTCGCCGGCACCTCGATCGGGGCGTTCAACGCCGCCTACCTCGCCGCGAACGCGCACCTCGGCGATCACGCGATCGACGGCCTCGTCGAGACGTGGTGCCGGCTCGAGCTCGGGGAGGTGCTGCGCCTCACCTCCTGGAGGGCGTGGGGCCGCAGGGGGGCGCGCGTGTCGCCGTACCTCGGCCGCTCGCTGTTCGATCCGCGCCCGATCGAGGCGCTGCTCGAGCGGACGCTCGACTGGGAGCGCCTCGGCGACAACGTCCGGCGCGGGCTCGTCCGCGCGTGCGTGATCTCGGCGCTCGACCTCGCCGATACGCGGACGACCCTGTTCGCCGCGCTCGCGCCGGGCGTCGAGCTGCGCCCGGCGGCCTATCCGGCCCGCCGCACGCTCGTCGGGCCGATCACCGCCGAGCAGGTCCTCGCCTCGATGGCGCTGCCGGTGCTGCTGCCCGCGCGCAACATCGACGGGCGCTACTACCTCGACGGCGCGCTGCGGTTCCCGACCCCGATCGCGCCGGCGCTGCGCGCCGGGGCCGATCGGGTCGTGGTCGTCTCGCTGCTGCACCGCCCGGCGACGCCGAACGACGGCCGCGAGGACCCGGGGGTCGCCTACGTGCTGGGCAAGATCCTGCACTCCCTCCTGCTCGACCCCGTCGTCCATGACCTCGAGAACCTGCTCCGCCTCAATCGCATGTTCGAGGTGATCGGCGACACCCTCGAGCCCGGGGCCTTCGTCGCGCTGAGCCGGCGGCTCGAGGAGGAGCTCGTGCTGCCGTACCGCGCGGTCCCGGTGCTGGTGTTCCGGCCGAGCGAGGACCTCGGGCTGTTGACCGCCGAGTTCATCCGCGAGGATCTGCCGCGGACCGGCGTCGGCCCGGTCGGCCGCCGCCTGATCCGCTGGCTCAGCCGCTCCGACATCGGCCAGCAGGCGGATATCGCGTCGATCCTGCTGCTCGACGGCCGCCTCGCCGCCCGCCTGATCGACCTCGGCCGCCGCGACGCCCACGCCGCGCGGGACCGGATCCGCGGCTTCTTCGCGCTCGAATGAGGCTCACGGCGCGGGTGCGGGCTCGTCGTCGAGGACCACGACGCTGCGCGCCGCCGGATCGACGCGGAGCACCGTCGGCGGCGCGAAGCACTCGTCGCAGGTCGCGTTGACCAGCAGGGTCGAGCCGTCGCGCCAGCGGCCGCGGCCCTGGTGGATGTGGCCGTACACGTGCACGAGCGGCCGCACCTCGCGCACGCGGGCGAGCAGGTCGGCGCAGCCGGCCCGCGCGCGCGCGACGGCCTCGTTCCCCGTCCACGCGCCGACGCTGTCGCCGAAGCCGCGCGGGGGCCCGTGCGTGATCAGGACGTCGGTGCCCTCGGGGATCTGCGCCCACTTCGCGGCGAGCGGCGCGCCGCGCTCGAGCTGGAACGCCCAGTCGCCGTAGGTCGGCTGCCACGGGCTGCCCCAGAAGCGCAGGCCGCAGCGGACCACGCCGCTGTCCTGCAGGTAGTCGAACCCGCGCAGCAGCGCGCGCGCGGCCGCGGGCTCGTCCTCGAGGCAGCGCTCGTGGTTGCCGGCGACCACGAGCTTGTGCGGGTGGGGGAGCGGGCGGAGGAACTCGAGCGCGTCCGCCAGCTCGGCGAGCGAGCCGTCGCGCGTGAGGTCGCCGGCGTGGACCAGGATGTCCCCGTCGGGGATCCGCAGGTCGTCGTGATAGAGGTGCGTGTCGGCGACGGCGACGATCGTGATCACGCCGCCAGGCTACCGCACGGCCCGGCGGCCCGCACCGAGCGAGCGCGCGCCGCGGCCGATCGCCCCGACGCGGATTGTCCGCGCGGCGAGATGTGCCATAGACACGGTGAACGCGACGGAGGCGTCGATCATGTGGAGCTTCTGGCTATTCGTCGTACTGCTGATCCTGCTCGTCGGCCTGCTGCCGATGTACGGCTACAGCCGCTCGTGGGGCTACTATCCGAGCAGCATCGTCGGCATCGTCCTGCTGAGCCTGATCTTCCTGATGTGGTTCGGCGTGATCGCCTTCGCCTGGCCGTGGCGCGCCCCGATGGTTCCGCCGTGACCGCGAGCGAACCATCCGCGCCGCGCCGGCGCACCGTGCCGGGCCCCGGCAGCGTCGACCTCGACCTGCGGCCGTGGCCGGCGCGCTCGCGGCGGGCGGGCGAGATCGCCGGGCTGCTCGTCGCGCTCGCCGCGGCCTGCGTGCGCGCGCCCGAGGTCCCGCCTGGCCTCGATCCGAGCCGCGCCGACGCGCCCGAGGGCGTCGCGCCGCCCCTGACGCCCCCCGGCGCCGCGCGGCCGGCCGAGCCCGACGCGACGCGTGCGACGCCGAGCGAGGACACGGGCCACTCCCATCACGACCACGCGACCGGCGGCGCCCGCGAGCCCACCCAGGAGGCGCCACGATGAGGCTCGCGGGGCGGCTCGCGCTGCTCGGCGCGGCCGGAGGGTCGCTGAGCGCCTGCGTCCCGCGCGAACCTCGGGCCGCCGCGCGCGAGCTCGAGGCGCTCGTCGAGGCCCGCGCGGGCGTCGAGGTCGATGGCCTCGCCCGCGAGCGCAGCGCCGCGGCGATGGCCGAGTTCGTCCGGACGCGCCTGCAGGACGGCCTCGCCCGCGACGACGCCGTCGTGATCGGCCTGCTCAACAATCGCCGCCTGCAGGCCAGCTTCGCGGCGCTCGGCGTGGCCCAGGCCGACCTGATCGCGGCGGGCCTCTTGCGTAACCCGAAGCTCGACCTCCACTTCCGCCTGTCCGGCGGCCGGCTGTTCCCCGAGTTCGCGGTGGTGCAGGCGCTGCTCGACGCGTTCCTGATCCCCGCCCGCCGCAAGCTGGCGAGGCTGCGGATCGAGCAGGCCAGGCTCGAGCTCGCGCGCGAGGCCCTCGAGCTGCGCGCCGAGATCCTCGACGCATACGCCTCGCTGCAGGCGCTGCACGCGTTGCGCCGGGTCCGCGGCGACATCGTCGAGGCCGCGGCGCTGGCCGCCGAGCTCGGCCGGCAGCAGCGCGCCGCCGGCACGATCCCGGAGATCGACGCCGCCTCGCTGCAGGCCGCCCATCAGCGCACCCTCGTCGTCCTCGCCGAGACCGAGCTCGCGCTCGCGCGCGCGCGCGAGCGGCTCAACGACCTGCTCGGCCTGTGGGGCCCGGACACCGGCTGGAGGGCGCAGGACGAGCTGCCGCAGGTCGCCGCCGACGAGCCCGCGCTGCCGGGCCTCGAGTCCGCCGCGATCGCCCAGCGCCTCGACGTCGCCGCGGCCCGCACCCAGGTCGAGGCGATGGTCCGGTCCGCCCAGCTCGCCCGCGCCGGCAAGTTCATGGGCGCCGAGCTCGGGGCGACCCTCGAGCGCGACCTCGGCGGCGACCGGGCGCTCGGCCCGGTCGTCGAGCTCGAGGCCCCGATCTTCGACTGGGGCCGGGCCGAGGTGGCGCGGATCCGGGCGCGGATCGTCCAGGCCCGGCGGCGCCTCGAGGCCCTGGCGATCCGCGCCCGCGCCGAGGTCCGCAGCACGCACGCCGAGCTCGTCACCCACCGGCGAATGGCCGAGTACTATCAATCGACGCTGGTCCCCGCGCAGGCGGAGCTGCTGGCGCTCGCGCAGGTCCGCTACGACGCGATGCTGCTCGGCGTCTACGACCTGCTGCGGGCCCGCCAGGACGAGCTCGCCGCGCGCGAGCGCGGGATCGAGGCGACGCGCGACTACTGGATCGCCCGCGCCCGCCTCGAGCTCGCGGTCGGCGGGCGCCTGCCGCCGCGCAATCCATGACCCCACGAGGCCGATCGATGCTGACCCGCCGCCGCCTGCTCGCGCACACCGCCGTCGCCACCGGCGCGTCCGCGCTCTCGTCCTCGGCCCTCGCCGCCCCCGCGAGCCCGCCGCCCGCGGGCCCCCATACCCCGGTGCACATGCCGAACGGCGCCTCGCTCGAATCGACCATGGACGGCGACACCCGGGTCTTCCACCTCGTCGCCGAGCCGGTCAAGCACGAGTTCGGTCCGGGCATGATCGGCGAGTGCTGGGGTTACAACGGGCGGGTGCCCGGCCCCGTGATCGAGGCGGTCGAGGGCGACCGGGTGCGGGTCTTCGTCACCAACAAGCTCCCCGAGCCGACGACCGTCCACTGGCACGGCGTCCTGCTGCCGAGCGGGATGGACGGCGTCGGCGGCCTCAGCCACCCGTGGATCGAGCCGGGCGAGACCTACGTCTACGAGTTCACGCTGCGCCAGCACGGCACCCAGATGTACCACCCGCACGCCGACGAGATGGTGCAGATGGCGCTCGGCATGATGGGGTTCTTCGTGATCCACCCGCGGCGGCCGGCGCGGCGGGTCGACCGCGACTTCGTGATCTTCCTGCAAGAGTGGTTCGTCCCGCCGGGCGCGGCGCGCCCGAACCCGCTGATCATGCTCGACTTCAACCTCTTCACCTTCAACGGGCGGGCCTTTCCGGGCACCGCGCCGCTGGTGGTCAAGACCGGCGAGCGCGTGCGGATCCGGTTCGCCAACCTGTCGATGGACAGCCACCCGATCCACCTCCACGGCTTCAAGTTTCGGGTCACCGGGACCGACGGCGGCCCGATCCCGACCTCGGCGCAGATCCCCGAGACGACGGTCAACGTGCCCGTCGGCACCACCCGGGACATCGAGTTCGTCGCCGACGTCCCGGGCGACTGGGCGCTCCACTGTCACAAGTCGCACCACACGATGAACAGCATGGCCCACGACATCCCCAACATGCTCGGCGTCGATCAGTCGGCCGTCGCCGAGCGCCTGCGCCGCCTGCTCCCCGGCTACATGCCGATGGGCCGCACCGGCATGGGCGGGATGCACGCGATGGGCCGGCCGCCGAACACGCTGCCGATGCTCGCCGGCGACGGCCCGTTCGGCCCGATCGAGATGGGCGGGATGTTCACGATCCTCAAGGTCCGCGACTCGCTCGCGGGGCTCCCGCCCGACGGCGGTTGGTACACGCCGCCGCCCGGCACGGTCGCGCGCAAGGTCGAGCCCGGCGCGCCCTGATCGCGCCGCCGCTCACGGGGTCGGCGACGGCGTCGGCGAGTAGCTCGGCGACGGGGTGTCCGGGCCGACCAGGCCGCGGCTGCCGAGGCCGAACACCCGGCGCCAGAACACGTCGACGCTGCCGACCGCCGCGTCGCCGTACGAGCTCTCGAGCGACCAGCGGGGCGAGAGGAAGTACTCGACGCGCAGCTCGATCCGGTTCTGTCGCGGCGGCGCGTGGTGGTGGTACGTCGATTCGACGTACAGCGAGCGCGTGACGTGCTTGCCGATCGTCAGCACCGGCTGATTGATGTCGTCGGCGAAGCCGAACTTGAGCCGATCGATCCCGAGGCGCTGGTCGGCGAACCGCGCGAGGGTCGGGTTGCTGAAGTTGAGCAGCAGGCCGGCAGCGCTCGCCTGCGTCTTCCGCGGGTCGGACTCGCTGGAGTCGACGGTCCCCGTCAGCAGGAGCGCGAAGATCTGCGACTCGGTCAGCCCCGGCTGCGATCGCAGCCGCAGCTCCGGGCGGCTGAGCCGGCCGCGCAGGGTGACGGTGACGTCGTACCCGCCCGTCGCGGCGCGGGCGACGAGATTGAGGAACGGGTCGAGGGTGTCCGCGCCCGCCGGCAGGAACACGCGGCCCTGCTCGATCCGGAATTGATTGCCGAGCAGCTCGAAGCGCCCGCGGTCGGTGTCGAACGAGCCGGAGACCTGCAGGTCGCCGTCGGTCGTGCGCGCGGTGATCCGGCCCCGCCAGCGCATGTCCATCGTCGGGCCCTGGATGTGTACGGGATCGACGAGCGCGACGCGGACCCGCATGTCCTGCGGGGCAGGTTCCTCGGCGTCCCCCCCGCTCGTCTCCACCTCCTCCGCGTCCGACGCTCCGACGTCGGGGGCGCCGAGGGCCGCGTCGAGCTCGGCGAGCGGACCGGCGACGAGCTCGACGTTCTCGTTCTCGGGGATCGGCTGCGGCGCCCGGGTCGTGAAGTCGGAGACCCACACCTCGGTGCCCCGGACCGCGAGGGCGACGTCGAGCGCCTCGGGGCTCGACCGCACGTCGGCGCGGACGCGGGTGTCGACCGTCATCTGCGGCAGCCCCGGGCGGATGACCGGGAAGCGGCGCGTCCGCAGCTCCGCGTCGGCGACGACCGTCCCGCCGGGCTCGAAGGTCGCGGCCCCGCGCAGGCGCACCGAGCCCTGCCCGCTCGCCGCGACCACGCGCTCGACGGTGATCGTCCGCCCCTCGGCGACGACGTCGGCCGCGAGGTCGCGGAAGCGCTGCTGCAGCGGCACGACCGTGACGCCCCCGCGGCGGACCCGCGCCGAACCGCGGACGATCGGGCGACCGATCCGCCCCGCGAGCGCGAGCTCGGCGGCCAGCGAGCCCGTGAGGCCGTGGAGGCTGTCCGGGAGCAGGCCGTCCAGGTACCGCAGGTCGACGCCGCGCGCGCTCAGCTCGCCGCGGATCCGCGACGCGAGCAGGTCGCCTTCGCCGCGCAAGAGGTCGGGCAGCGGGACCGCGGCGTCGGCCGTGAGCGCGAGCGAGCCCCGCGCGCCGCGCTCGCCGAGGCGCGCGCGCAGGGATTGGTTCGCGTCGTCGACGACCAGCTGCGCCGAGACGGGCGCGGCCGGCAGCGCCGCGTCGCCGAGCGCACCGTCGACGCGGACGTGGCCGCGGACGTGCCGCTGGTCGAGCTCGGCGCGGAGCTGGAGATCGAGCCCGCGGATCCCCTCGTTCGGGATCGGGCTCAGCGGCGCGAGCATCTCGCCGTCGATCCCGGTGACGTCGAGGCTCAGCGTCGTCGTGCGATCGGGGCGCCAGCCGACCGCGGCGGTCGTGAGGTCGACGTCGAACGGCACGCGCGAGGCGAAGCGCAGCGCCGTGCGCCGCCCGAGCCGACCGCGCCCCTGGACGCGGATCGATCCGTCGCGCAATGCGAACTCGGCGCCGAGGCGCCCGACGGGGCGCTCCCTGTACTCGAGGTCGTGGATCTGCAACGAGCCCGCGAGCCGGGACCTGGGCCCGGCGCCGTCGAAGCTGAGGTCGGTCGTCATCCGTCCGCGCAGCGAGACGCCGGCGAGCCGCTCGAGCGCCCCGAGATCGACGTCGTCGAGGTGCGCCTCGGCCGCGTACCAGCCGTCGCGCCGCCAGGCGACCCCGTCGATCCCGGCGGCGATCGGCGCCTGCGCGTGGACCCGGAACGCGCCGATCCACCCGCGCCCCCCCTCGACGGACACCTCGGTCGCGCCGCGATCCATCGTCGCCCGCAGCGTACATGACCCAAAGGACAGGTCACGGACGAGGAGGTCGCGGGCGCGCAGCACGGCGCGGACCCGCGGCGCGGTCGCCGGGCCGAACAGCTCGGCGCGCAGCTCGGCCCGGCCGCGGACGCCGCGGCCCGGGGTCGCGCCGGCGAGCTGCCGGCCGATCTCGACGCCGGTGACCCGCAGCAGCCCTCGATGGTCCCGCTCGCGGTCCCACATGATTCGCCGACGCACGAGATCGAAGGTGACCGGCGCCTGGACGTCGAGGCGCGCCCGGGCGCGGCGCCGGTGCAGGTCGAGCGTGCCGCGCAGCCACTCGCCGCGGTGATAGAGGCCGACGTCGACGTCGCCGAGCGGGACGCGGGCGAGCGCGAGGTCGCGGCCGCGCCACTCGCTGAGGATCCGCGGGCTGGCGAGCGGGCGCTCGTCCGCGCCGCCGAGGCGGCCCTCGAGCAGGAAGAACCCGTCGACGCGCCCGAGCGGCCGCGCGTCCTGCAGCCACGGCGTCAGGTGCAGCAGCCGCAGCTCCCGGACCCGCAGCTCGACGCGCGCAGGCCCCGGGTCGATCGACCATGTCCGTTGCGCCAGGTCGACGCGCAGCGGCAGCGAGGCGTCGAGCGTCACGCGGCGGGCGAGCGGGCCGCGGGCGGCGAGCACCGCGTCGCCGCGCCCGTCTCCGAGGCGGAGCGCGAGGCCGAGGTCGCCGATCGCCCCGCCCGCGAGGGCGATCCGCTGCAGCGCGACCTCGGCGTCGAGCCGCGGCGCCTCGGGCCGCCCGCGCAGGCGGACCACCGCGGACACGGAGCCGGCGGGGCGCAGGCGCGCCGGGACGAACGGCCGCAGCGCGGCGAGCGAGAGCGACGCGAGCTCGAGCCGCAGGTCGCTCGGTCCGTCGCGGTCGACGACGCCGTCGAGGCGGAGCCGACCCCGCCCGAGGTCGAGCCGGAGCCCGTCGACGCGGAGGCTGCGCGCGCGCAGGACCAGCCGCGCCGGCCCGAGCAGCGAGATCGTCGCCGGGCCGTGCGCGAGCTCGAGGGCCCGCAGGTCGGCGCGGATCGCCTCGCCGGTCGTCACGGACAGGTCGACGCGCGCGCCGTCCCCGCGGCCACGCCGACCCCGCGAGGCCGCCGCCGCGAGCTCGGCGCGCAGCGGCGGCAGGCCCTCCAGCACCGCCAGCGGCGGCTCCTCGACCGGCGCCGCCGCGGTCGGCTCGACCTCGAGGCGCACCGCGGCGCGGGCGACCTCCTGGCCGCCGACGCGCAGGCCGTCGGCGCGCAGCGAGGCTGTCCCCGAGGTCCTGTCCGCATGCACCTGTCCGTCGAGCCGGATCGTCCGCGCCCGCACGTCTCCGACGACCAGCCGCTCCGCCGTGATCGCGCCTGCGCAGCGCAGCGCCGGACCGCTGCAGGCGCCGCGCCCCGCGAGCGCCCCGCCGACCGCCGGCAGGTCCGGCACGAACCGGCGCGCCAGGTCCGCCGGGCGCTCGAGCCGGGGCGACGACAGCGCCCAGTCGAGCCGGCGCAGCTCGCCGCCGAGCGCGCGCAGCCGCACGCCCGCCACGACGCCGGCGACGGCGATCTCTGCCCGCAGGGCCAGGTCGTCGCGGGCGCGATCGACGAGCCCGGCGAGCTCGCCGGAGACGGGCTCCACGCCGCCGCAGGCCGGGCACCGCAGCAGCGCCGCGAACACCAGCGGCCCCTCCGGCAGCGCGCGCCCCCGCAGCGCGATCTCCGGCCGCACGCGCCCGAGCTCCCCGCCGGTCCACGGCCCGAGGTCGAGGTCGGCGCGCAACCGGATGTCGACCCGCGGGGCCCCGCGCCAGGCTCCCGCGGCCTCCGCGACGAGCTCGAGGCCCGGGGCCAGCCCGGCCCGCAGCGTCGCGGACATGTCCTCGGGGCCACCCCGGGCGACGACCGCGAGCTCCGCCGTCGACCCGAGGTCCCGCAGCGGCTCGGTCGCCGACGCCGGCAGCCACGCCGCCAACACGCCGACCGCCGCCGCCGCCCGCAGCTCGAGCGCGCCGCGCAGCGCGCTCACATCGAGCTCGGCCGCCGGAACCCGGAGCTCGGCCCCGTCGGCGCGCGCCCGCAGCTCCTCGAGCGCGACGACGGGCGACGACCAGCGCAGTCGCGCGTCCAGGTCGCGCAGCGCCGGCGCTCCGCGCAGCCGCGCGTGCGCGTCCGAGAGCTCGATCCGGGCCACGCGCCCGGCCGCCTGCAACGCTGCGTCGAGCCCGGCATCGGCGACGACGGCCTCGCCGGCATCGACGACGGCCGCGCCACGGATCGCCAGCGCGACATCGAGGCCGATCGGCAGCTCGGGGCCGGGCGGCGCGTCCGGATCCTCGGGCTCGGTCGTCGGCGGCGCGAGATCGCCGAATCGACCCGGCTCCCCGGAGCGATCGGTCAGCTCGACACGCGGACGCTCCACGCGCAGCTCGCGGACGACGACCTCCCCGCCGAGCAGCCGCCACGGCGACCACTCGACCGCGATCGACTCGGCCGTGATCAGCGGGAACCCCGCGCGATCGCGCAGCGCCACGCCGTGCAACACGAAGCGATCGAGCAAGCGCCCCTCGACCCGCTCGATCGCGGCGCTGCCGGCGATCCGCCCGTCGTAGGCGTCCAGCGCGAGCTCGAGGACCAGGCGCAGGCCGAAGTTGGTCGTGAGCACGACCGCGACGAGGCACAGGGCGGCGAGGACGACGGCGAGCAGGCCCCACCCGAACCAGCCGAGCGCTCGCCGCAGCGTCGTTCGCACGTCCGTCATCGTCCCCCTCGCCCGCGCATCTGCCTCGACCACGCCGTTGCGACGCTCACGACGCCTCGCTCCATCGTCCGCGACGCCGCGATCGGACCGGCCCGCACGGGATCACGTGCCCGAGCCCGGCCTGGCCTCGGGCACCGCCTGGATCGTCGCCTCGTCGACGAACAGCGCGCCGGGCTGGATGACCCCGGCCATGTTCGCGGGCAAATTCCACGCCCGCTCCGCGTCCCGCGGCGCCCCGCGCAGCGTCCCCGTCACGTGGACCACGTCACCGGCCCGAAGCCCGGGAGCCAGCGCCGCCGGCAGCACGAACACCTGCGCCTGACGATTCGGACCGATCCACAGACCCTTGCCCATCACCGAACCCACGGGCACCCGCCGGAGGTCGACCGGCCTGCCGACGAGCGCGTCCAGATCGGTGGCGCTGAACAGGGCGAGGACCGAGGTGATCGGCGACCGCTCGGCAGCCCCCTCCGCGCTCCAGTGCCCGGTCTCGGCGGTCCGCCGGACCGAGTCCGCGACGAGCACGGGCCTCTCGCGGAGCCTGGTCTCGAGCTCGGGCGCGAGGTCCCAGCCGAGGTCGCGCTCGACCTCCGCGGTGACGAAGCGACGCACGGTCCCGGCGACGAGCACCTCGTCCCCGGCCCGCAGCGCCTCCCCCGCGAACGCCACGGGGGAGCGCGTCAGCACGGTGATGTCGTCGCCGAACGCCCAGCCGGTCCCGTCGAGCTCGAACGCTCGCTCGCCGCGGCTCTCGGCGACCTCGCCGGACACCTGCACCCGCGCGCCGTAGAAGCTCCGCGGCGCCTCGCGGATCTGGTCGGCGGTCGCGCCCGGAGCGGCCCCTCCGGCGGCCTCGCCGGCCCTCGCCGCCGTCGGAGCAGGCGGCGCGTCGCCCTGGCGCTCGCGCTCGTAACAGCCGCTCGACGCCAGGATTGCGGCCACCGCGGTGAGGGGAATGAGCCGTTCGATGGTTCGGTTCGATCGCATGAAAGTACGTCCTCCATTCGGGCGAAGGAGCGGCCGTCGATCCCATCGGCGATGGTCGAGCCCGGCTCCCCCGGATCTTCTCGCGGGCCATGTAGCGCCCGTCGCGGCCCAGGCAACCCCGAATCGAGACGTTGAGTGCAGACAGCGCGCAGAACGTCCTCGACCGGCGATCCGGACACACGCACGATTTTCGCGACGGCGACGGCGCGCTCGCGCCCGACTCGACGCCGCGAGCGCCGGAGGGCGAACGAATGGTGGCTCGTGCAATCGACCTCGAATGGAGGGCAGGGGCGGCCGTGGTCGACGCGGACTCTCCCCACGAACGCGCGTCGAGGGGTTGAAGGATCGATCGGCGGTGTCATGCTCCGCCGCGTCAACGCTCGGCCGTCGCGCCCGGGGCTCACACGCAGCACACGAGCAGCCCCGCCGACGGAAAGAGAGGTATGCATGAGGACACAATTCATCGGTCTCACACTCCTCTTCCTCCTCGCGCCGGCGGGATGCGCGACGTTCCCGCCGCCGACCGACTCGCTCGCCGCGTCGATGGCCTCGGTGCAGACCGCCGAGCGGCTCGGCGCCGAACAGGTGCCCCAGGCGGCGCTCTCGCTGAGGCTGGCGCAGGACGAGGTCGAGCGGACCCGGGCCCTGATGGCCGACGAGAAGAACCGGCGCGCCCATCTGATGGCGCTGCGCGCGGCCAGCGACGCGGAGCTGGCGATCGCCCTCGTCCGCGAGCACCACGCGCAGATGGAGGCGCAGCGCGCCGAGGCGTCGGCGGCCGCCGCGGACGCCGCCCGAACCAATCCTTGATCGGAGGTCCCCAGTGTCGTTCAGGTCGCTCCTATTCTTCAGCGCGTCGCTCGTCCTCGCCGGCTGCGCCACGTCCATCCCGCGCGAACTCCAGGAGGCCCGCGCGGCCTATCACCGGGCCGCCGAGGAGCCCGCCACCCTGCAGAAGGCCCCGGCCAGGCTGTACGAGGCCCGCGAGGCGCTCGTGGCCGCCGAGCGCTCGTTCAACGATGACGGCGACACGGTCGAGACGCGCGATCGCGCGTACATCGCGATGCGCAAGGCCGAGCTCGCCAAGGTGCTGGCGCGCACCGAGGTGATGCTCGAGCGAACCGCGCAGGCCCGGAGCGCCCTCCGCGAGGCCAAGGAAGAGAAGGCCGCCCAGACGCGCGAGGAGCTCGCCCGCACCAGGGCCGCGCTCGTCGAGGAGCAGGCGGAGAGCGCCCTCACCCAGGAGCAGCTCGAGGCCGAGCGAGCGCGTCGCGCCGAAGCCGAGCGGCGCGCCGCCCAGGCGACCGCGGCGCTCGAGAGGGTCGCGTCGGTCAAGCAGGACACGCGCGGGACCGTCGTCACCCTGTCCGGGAGCGTGCTGTTCGCCAGCGGCAAATCGAAGCTGCTGCCCGCGGCGGCGTCGCGGCTGCGCCAGGTCGCCGACGCCCTGCTCGCCGGCGATCCGAACGCGACCTTCGTCGTCGAGGGCCACACCGACTCGACCGGCGATCCGGCCCTCAATCAGCGGCTGTCGGAGGAGCGCGCCAACGCCGTCCGCGACTTCCTGATCGACAAGGGCGTCCCCGCCGGGCGCATCGAGGCCCGCGGACAGGGGTCGACGCAGCCGGTGGCCGATAACTCGACCGCCGAGGGACGCGCCAACAATCGTCGCGTCGAGCTCATCATTCGACCGCCCGCGTGACGCCGCCCCGCCGCGCTCGCGGCTCCCGGTCCGTCGGCCCCGCGTGCCCGCCGTTCAACGTGACAACGCGGATTCTGCACGAACGACGCTTGCACGCGGGCGCCGACGGACTATCCTGGGACTCGAGCGTCCCGCTCATACAACCGTGAATCTCCTCGGGGCGTACGCCAGGGGGGCCGTCGCGCCTGCAGAGCGCTCGGCGGCACCCCTGGCTGCGTTTTTCGCGGCGCCGGAGCGTCGACGAGCCGAGCCCGCTGGCCGCGCGCGCTCGCTGCATCAAGATGGAGCATGTCCAACCATCGAACCATCGCCCTCGTGTCGCTCCTGGCCGTCTCCGCCGGCTGCGGCCCCGACGGTCCGCCGCCCCCGGACATCGTCGCGGTCGACGACGCTGACGACGCGACGGGCAGCCATCCGCGCGTCGACTGCGATCCCCTGCGACAGGACTGCTCGGCGGGGCGCGGCTGCACGCTCGTCGGGAACAGCCTCCAGTGCGTCGCCATCCTCGTCGACGGCGCAGCGGGCGACCGGTGCCTCGAGGCGACCGAATGCGGGCTCGGGCTCGCCTGCCTGGCCGCTTCCGTCGTCCCTGACTGCGAGTCCTCCCGCTGTTGCACGCCGCTGTGCGCGATCGGCCAGGCGGGGTCACACCTGCCCGGGCGCCGAGCTGGGGGCGACCTGCGCGCCCGCGTTGACCGGCGCGGTGAGAGAGGCGCACCGCAACTTCGGCGTGTGCCGTCTCGAGTGACCTCCCGGCCCCGCCGGGCCTACGGGCGGAGGAGGCGGATGTCGACCCTGCGATCGAAGTCCCATCCGCCGGGCCACAGCGGGTCGCCGAAGCCCTCGCCGGAGATCCGGATCAACATGCTGGACGCCGGCACCCCCTCGTCGCGCAGGAAGTCCCGCACCGACTCGACGCGCGCGCGCGCGAGCCGTCGGTTGTATTCGTCCGACCCGCGGGGATCGGCGTGACCGACGAGCTGGACCCGGTGACCGCGGAGCTGCCCGCGCGTGAGGCAGGCGGCGACCCTGCGCAGGACCTCGGCGTCGCGGCTGTCCAGGTCGGCGGAGTCGAACGCGAAGAACGCCCTGGGCGGCGCGTGGAGCTGACACGCCGTCGTGAAGGTCGGATCGAGGAGGATCCCCGCGACCGTCGGCGGCGCGGCGCGTGGATCCGCCGCCGCCTGCCTGCGTGCGGGCCGTCCCGCCGCGGGCGACGGCGGCGCGCCGCGGTCCTCGGCGATCGGCGCGGTCGCTGGATAAGGATCCGAGGCGCCGTCGTAGCCGCGCCCGGCGGGCGCGCGATCGGCCCTGGACGGCGAGCACCCGGCCGCGGACGCGACGACCGCGGCGAACATCAACCCGGGGAGCCTCATGACATTCAAGGTTGCGCGACCGCACGCCCGACGCAACGACCGGGCCCGCCGCTCCGCGCCGGCTACGCGTCGTCGGGGCGCGGACCGGTCCGCTCCGCGACCGCGAGGCCGCGGGCCGCCTGTCCGGGCCGCCTGGCCGCAGGGACAGCCTTGCCGTCGCCGGCGGGCCAGCCCTCGCGCTGGCGCCCGCGATCGCCGTCGGTCTCCTCGGTCTGGTCGTGGAACAGCACCTGATAGGTCGGGAACGGCAGATCGACCCCGACCGCGAGCAGCGCCGACTTGATCGCCTCGAGCACCCGGCTCTGCACCTGCAGCACGTGGATCTGGCGCGGCGGATCGGTCCACCACCACACCCGCAGCTTGACGCTGAAGTCGGCGAGCTCGACGACGAGCACCTCCGGCGCGGGGTCCTGCAGGACGCCCTCGACGTCGCGCAGCGCCGCGAGGATCGCCGCCCGCGCGGCCTCGATGTCGTCGCTGACGCCGATCCCGACGTCGTACGACGTGCGGCGCTTCTCGAGCGCCGTGTTGACGACGACGGCCTCGGTGAACAGCGTCGTGTTCGGGATGACGACGCGCCGCCCGTCGTAGGTGAGGATCGTCGTCGCGCGGGTCTGGATCGCCTGCACCGTGCCCTCGTGGCCGCTGACGACGATCTGGTCGCCGAGCCGGAACGGCTCCGTCAACAGGATCAGGATCCCGGCGAAGAAGTTCTGCAGCACGTCGCGGAACGCGAAGCCGATCGCCACCGTGCCGATCCCCAGCAGCTCGATCAGGTTGCCGGCGCGGAACGACGGCACGACGATCGACAGCGCCACGAGCGCGCCGAGCAGGACGAGCCCCCACTGGAACAGGTTCCCGAGGACGAGCCCGAGGTTGCTGTGCTTGTGGGCGCGGGACGCGAGCCGCAGGCCGAGCGCCCGCGCGGCCTTTCCGAGGAACAGGAACACCGTCAGCACGAGGGCGCCCAGGAGCAGGTTCGGCAGCAGGGCCAACGCCCGATCGAGCATCGCCTGCAGCCTGGTCCACACCGCGGAGAGGTCGAATTGCATGCGTGGAGATCCATGCGGGCATTCGCCTGGAGTGTCCCCTGATTCGCGCGCGTGGCGGCTCGTTCGGCGGCCTCCTCCCGTTCACCGCTCCCCGCGCGCCGCGTCGGCGGACCCCCCGCGGTCTCCGACGCGCTCGACGCGGGCCCTACGGCCTGCTCCCCGGCGCCGGCGTCGCGGCGACGCGAGCGGCCTGCGCACAGTTGAGCTCGCAGGTCTTGCGATTGGTCGGACGCACGGAGGGGTCGGCGTGGCAGGTCTCGACGCAGGCGCCCAGCCGGTCGATCACGTCCGCGGGCGGCGGCGACGACCCGCCCGCCGCGGCCGACTTGCACGCCGCGGCGCAGGCGTCCGGCCCCTCGCTCCCGCCGTGGCACTTGCCCAGGCACTCGGCGGCCCGGCCGATCGGATCCGCAGCAACGCCCGCGCCCCGCGCGCCGGCGTCCGCGCCGTACGCGTTGTCGCAGCTTAGCCGGCAGGTCTCCCGGTTGGTGGGAATCACGTCCCCGCGCTCGCACGAGGCGAGGCACTCGGACAGGCTGTTGAACGTCGCCGGACCGGTCGCCACCGCCTCGGCGGGGGCGGACGCCTGCCGGACCTCCGGACCGCCGTCCCGGGCGGTGTTCGCACTCCCCTTGCCGGCGGCAGGCTCACCCGAATCGCAGGAGCAGGAGAAGATCGACAGGAGCGCGAGCGCGGCGGACAGGATGTTCTTCGGCATACAAGACCTCGACTTTCTCGGTGGCCCCAACCATGGCCGCGGCCGATCGAGCGAGCACCGCAGAGCACGGACCGGCCCGGGCGCACCCCCCGTCTTTCGCGGCCACGGCCGCGTTCGGCCGCGCGACGACGAACGCGATTGCACGAAACCATCGCACCACGCCGAATCCGCGCAGGAAGCGCTGATTCGCCGCCTCTCGGCGGTCTCTTGCGAATCGGCGCTCGTCGGCCAGGAAAGGCCCATGAAGACCATCATCGGATTGTTCGACGATTACGGCGCGGCCGCGAAGGCCGTCTCGCTCCTGCTCGATCGCGGCGTCGCGCGAGCCGACATCAGCGTCGTCGTCCACGACGCCGCGCGCCGCTGGGGTCACGAGATGCCGGACGTCGAGCAGAGAGACGTCCGCAACGCAGCGATGGCCGAGGCCGCGGAGAGCGGCGCCGGCGTCGGTGCCGCCCTCGGTGCGGGCGTCGGCGGGGTCGTCGGGATCCTCGCCGGCGCCGGCGTCCTCGTGTTGCCCGGGATCGGACCCGTCGTCGCCTTCGGGCCGCTGCTCGCCGGCCTCATGGGCGCCGGCGGCGGCGCGGCGGCCGGCGGTCTCGTCGGCGGGCTGGTCGGCGCGTTGACGAAGATCGGCGTCCCCGAGCGCGACGCGCAGTTCTACGCCGAGGCGCTCCGCCGGGGTGGCACGCTGGTCGTCGTACGCGCCGAGGACGACGCCGCCGGCGATGTCGCCGACACCCTCGGCTGCCACGGCGCCGTCGACGTCGACCAGCGCCGGGCCCACTTCGAGGCGCGCGGCGTCGCGGCCTTCGATCCGAACGCGACGCCGCTGACGGCCGACGAGGTCGCCCGGGAGCGCGAGCTCGCCGTAGGCGCCGCGTCGACCTCGCCCGGCGGCGCGCGCACGTTCGTGATGTTGTGAGGACCGCGCCGCCCGACCCGGCGGCGCCTCACCCGCGCGGCTCGTCGCGCGAATCGTCGTGGAGCACGTCCTCGACGTACAACATGTCGACGAGGACGACGGCGGCGGCGAGCATCGGCGTCGAGAGGGCCAGCCCGAGGGCGCCGAGCAGGCCGCCGACGATCACCTGCGTGCCGAGCAGCAGCCCCGGCGGCAGCGAGACGGTGCGCTGCTGCACCAGCGGCGTGATCACGTAGCTCTCGACCGTCTGGATCCCGAGGTACAGCAGCAGCACGTAGCCGGCCGACGCGGCGCTGTGGGACAGCGCGACCAGGGCCGCCGGGACGACCGCGATCACCGGGCCGAAGTTGGGGATGAACCCGAGCAGCGCCGCGATCAGGCCGAGCGTCAGCGCGAGCGGGATCCCGAGCAGCCACAGCCCGAGCGCCGACAGCGTGCCGACCAGCGCCATCGACAGCGCCTTGCCGACGAGCCACCAGCGCAGCGTCTGCCCGACGCGCCCGAGCACCTCGCGCGCCCGCCCGCGCCGGTCCGGCGGCACGAGCCGCACGAGGCCGTCGTCGTAGGTCCGCGGCTGGGCGGCGAAGAACAGGCCGAGGAAGGCGACCAGCACCGCGCTGGCGATCGCCCCGACCGTCGTCGTCAGCACGCCGGTCACGCGCCGCCAGGTGCTCGTCCCGCCGGCTGCCCGTGAGAGCATGTCCTTCAGTTCAGCGGTGGTCGGGATCACGTCGCCCAGCCACGCCCCGACCCGGGAGCCGCGCAGCATCGCCCGCGCCTGCTCGAGCGAGCCCGGCAGGGACTCCGCGAGCCGGCGCGCCTGCTCGGCGATCGACGGCGCGAGCAGGAAGCCGCCGAGGACCAGCAGGCCCGCCAGCGCGAGGCACACCGCCGCGAGCGCCCACCCGTGCGGCAGCCCGGTCCACCGGCGCAGCGCGTCGCTGAGCGCGAGCAGCAGCTGCGCGACGAGGATCGCCGCGAAGATCAGCAGCAGCAGATCGATCGCCGCCCACACGAACACGACCCCGCCGACGAGGCCGACCACGGCGGCCGCTCCGCCGAGGATCCGTCGGTTCATGGCATCTCGGGCAGGCAGGGCGACGAGCGACATGCGCAGGCTCGCCGATGTAGCGCCGTTGTCCGGTCGCGCAACCCGCCGCCCGGGTGGGCTCGTGCGGGGCGCGGGGGTCCGTGGCCGCTCGCGTTGCGCAGCCCGATGAAGCGGTCAACCTGCTGGCACTCTCGGGGAGAAGACCGGCCTCGCATGCGTCAGCTCGTCGTCCAGATCCCGCGGCCGCACGGCCAGGCGGCCCTCGCGGCCGCTCGCGCCGCCTCGGCCGTCAACGTCGCTCGCTGGGCCGCGTCCGGTGCGGACGAGGACGTCGACCTCGTCCTGCTCCACGTCGACAACGCCGCGGTCGAGCCGCTGCTCGCGCGCCTGAGCGAGCTGCCGGGCGCCCGCGCGAGCTTCCTGCCGAGCGGCGTCGTCGCCCTGTACCCGCCGCCGTCCGAGTCGCCCGAGCAGGTGCGCGAGGTCGAGCTGCGCAGCCCGATCGAGGTGTTCCTGTCCGGGCTGCAGAGCGTCGGCTCGTGGCGCGGATTCCTCGCCTACGCGGCGACCAGCGGGGTCGTCGTGTGGATCGGCCTCTACACCGACACGCCCTACCTGCTGGTCGCCGCGATGCTGCTCGCCCCCTTCGCCGGACCGGCGATGAACGCCGCGGTCGCGACCGCCCGCGGCGACCGGACGCTCCTCGTCCACAGCGCCCTCCGCTACGTCGCCGCGATCGCCGCGACGATCGCCGTCGCCGCGCTCCTCAGCTGGCTCTTGGGCCAGGAGACCGCGTCGAACCTCGCGCTCGAGATCAGCCAGCTGTCCGCGGTCAGCGTGCTCCTGCCGCTCGCGGCCGGCGTCGCCGGGGCGCTCCAGCTCGTCCAGTCGGAGCGCAGCAGCCTCGTCACGGGCGCGGCCGTCGGTGTGCTCGTGGCCGCCTCGCTCGCTCCCCCCGCCGGGATCGCCGGGGTCGGGCTCGCGCTCGGCCGCCTCGACCTCGTCGCGGACAGCCTGTTCCTCATCGCCCTCCAGTTCGTCGGGATCAACCTCGCGGCGACGCTCGTGTTCCGGCTCCACGGCCTGAACGAGCGCGGGGCTCGCTACGACCGCGGCAGCCGCCGGGTCTTCGTGGTCGCGTCGACGTCGACCGCCCTCGCGCTGGCGGCGATGTTGCTCGCGCAGTTCTCCGCGCCGCCGCTGCTGCAGCGCTCGAGCCTCGCGCAGCGGGCGACCGCCGACATTCGCCGGCTCCTCGAGGACGACCCGCGCGCCCGGCTGGTCCGCGCGGACGTGTCGTTCACCCGCGCCGACATCCCCGGCCAGCACACGCTCCTGTGCGTCCTCCACGTCCAGCGGAAGCCCGGCGGTCCGCCGCCGGACGAGCTCCGCGCCGCGCTGACGGACGAGGTCCAATCGTCGCTGCTCCGCGCGCCCTACAGGTCGACGCCGCTGGTCGATGTCCGCGTCCTCGAGCCGCCGCGGGCGGACCGCTGACCCACCGCGAGGCGGTGCTCGAGCGTCGCCTCCGCACTGTAGCGACCCCTCGTGCATCGGTCACGGACCGATGAATGGCGCGTACGAATCACCGCACGGGTGACTGCCTCGGCGCACGTTCATGCGGCACGGGCTCCACCGGATGGTTGCCGGGGACCCCGGGAGCATCATGCTCGGGGCGCTCCCACGGCGCCCATCGGGCCGGCATCGGCCTGGGCCGTGGAGGAAAGGACCCTGTGATGACCGATCAACAGCTCCAGCAGTTTCAGCAACAACTCAGTCAGTTCCAGGCCTGCATCGACGCGTGCCTGGCATGCGCACGGGCTTGCGAGGAGTGCGCGGCCGCTTGCTTGCGTGAACAGAGCGTCGGCGAGCTGACGCGCTGCATCCGCATGAATTTGGACTGCGCGTCCTTCTGCTTCGCCGCGGCCTCGCTCATGGCGCGCGGCAGCGACTACGCGCAGGCGCTGTGCCAGCTCTGCGCCGACGTGTGCGACGCCTGCGGAGCCGAGTGCGCCGAACACTCGATGTCGCATTGCCAGGCGTGCGCCCAGGCCTGCAAGACGTGCGCGAACGAGTGCCGCGCCATGGCGCGCGGCCAGCCGCGGCAAGCGCAGGGCACCATCGCCGCGTGAGCCCGTGCGCGACGGATCCGCAGGCCCCGCCCGGGCCCGCCGGAGCCGTGCGAGCACCGTGGCGAGGTACGGGTCCGACCGACTGCAGATCGACCCCGACCGCGAGCCGTACCCGACCGTCCCGCGCGGCGTCGCGCGCCCGGGCGGCGTGGACACGCGCGCGTCCGTGCGAGAGACTCCGATCATGCGTGGCGCGAACGGCAGCACCGTACGGCCGGCCCCGCGGCTGCGGCTCGCGTGGGCGCTGCTGCTGATCGCCGCGACGATCGCCGCGATCTACTGGACGGTCGAGCGCCGCTACGTCGAGGAGCAGATCGAGCTCAACCTCGAGGTCGCCGACGCGGCCGTCGCGTTGACCCGCGCGCGGCTGGAGCTGCTCGGCCCGGTCGAGGCGCGCGGCGACGAGGTGTTCGCCGGCGACGTCCGGCTCAACGGATCGACCGAGCTGGTCGACCGGATCCTCGGCGAGACCGGCTTCGGCTGCACCCTCTTCCGCCGCGACGTGCGGATCGCCACCACCGCGCGCGCGGCCAACGACACCTGGCGGGCCGTCGGCACCCGCGCGAACCCCGAGATCGCCCGGCGGGTCTACGAGGACGGCCAGGTGTTCCGCGGCATCACCCGCACGATCGGCAAGGACTGGGTGATCGTCTATGTCCCGTGGTACGACGCGCGGGCGCGGCGGATCGGCATGCTCGCCGCGTTCCGCGAGCTCGACGACTTCGACCGCGACCTCTGGCGCTTCCGCGGCCTGCTCGGCGGGACGCTGCTCGCCCTGTTCGTGATGCTGGCGATCCTGCTGCTCCAGGGCCGCCGGCGCGAGCTGCTGGTGCTCCGGCAGTCCGACGCGCTCGCCGCCGCCAACGCCGAGGCGGCGCGGGCGCGGCGGGCCGCCGAGGACGCCAGCGCCTCGAAGAGCGCCTTCCTCGCCAACATGAGCCACGAGCTGCGCACGCCGCTCAACGCGATCCTCGGCTACTGCGAGCTGCTGCGCGAGGAGCTCGGCGAGCGCCGGGACCCGCTCGCCGACGACGTCGCCCGCGTCGAGCGGGCCGGTCGCCACCTGCTGTCGTTGATCGACGACTTGCTCGATCTGTCGAAGATCGAGGCCGGGCGGATGGACCTCGAGCTCCGCGAGTTCGAGCTCCCGGAGCTGCTGCGCGAGGTCGAGGCGATCGCCCGCCCGCTCGCCGAGGCCGGCCGCAACCGCCTCGAGGTCGCCTGGGAGCTGCCACGGACGGGCATGCGCTCCGACGAGCGCATGCTGCGGCAGATCCTCTTCAACCTGCTGAGCAACGCCTGCAAGTTCACGCGCGAGGGCGAGGTCCGGCTGCGCGCCCGGCTCGTCGGCGACGACGTCGAGCTCACCGTCGCGGACACGGGCGTCGGCATCTCCGCGGACGGCCTCGCGCGGCTGTTCCAGCCGTTCGTGCAGGCGGAGCAGTCGACCCGCCGCAAGTACGGCGGCACCGGCCTCGGCCTGGCGCTCACCCGCGAGCTGTGCCGGCTGCTCGGCGGATCGATCGCCGTCGACAGCGCGCCCGGCCGCGGGACGACCTTCGTCGTCCGCGTGCCGACGCGCCGCTGAGCGCCGCCGACCCCGAATCAGAGCGTCCAGCGGGAGTTCGTGCTGTCCCCGCAGTGGTCGCCGACCCGCGCGGAGTACGAGCACGCGACCTGGCCGCAATTGTCGGTGACGCGCAGGCCACTCCTTCCTTGACGACCCTCCGCGCAGCGTCGGGCGCGGGGATCGAGACGGACGCGAGGGGAACGGGGATCGCGGAGGACATGGTCGAACGGCAATTGATCTGCGGCGACCGATCGAGCGCGGGGGCCGATGACCGTCCGCCGCAGGCCCGTCGATCTGCGTGCAGACCTCGCGGCCACGGGCGGTCCTCCGGGCGCGCGCCCCGGACACGTCCCGGGCACGGGACCTGCCCCGTGAGCGACGTCGCGGCGCGCGAGGGCGAGGTCGCCGACGCGCTGGTCGCCGGGATGCGGAGCGGGCCGACTCCGCGGTGCCGTTCTGCGTGGCGACGCATGGTGCGCTGGCGGATGCGCGCTCGCGCGCGGGGGAGGGTGCTGGCGGCGGCGAGGCGAATTGATATCGTGGCGGGAGGCATGTCCCGCTGCGCCTCCTTCCTGCTTGCGATCCTGGGCCTGTCGGCCTGCTTCACCGACAGCGCGCCCGAGCTGACGAGCGGCGGAGGCACCGGCGGCAGCTCGGGCAAGGTCGACCCGACGAGCGGCGGCGTCGTCGACGGGGTGTGCGGCGACGGGATCGTGCAGGCAGGCGAGCAGTGCGACATCGGGCCGAACGGCAACGGGGCGTGCACCGACATGTGCACGCTCAACGTGTGCGGCGACGGCTACGTGGGCGCGGGCGAGAGCTGCGACGGGACGCCCGGCTGCGTCGGCTGCAAGAGCGACGACTGCGGCAACGGGACGCTCGACCCCGGCGAGGAGTGCGACGACGGCAACGACGTGCCGACCGACGATTGCACCGATCTGTGCAAGTCGGCGACGTGCGGGGACGGGGTCGTGCAGGCCGGCGTCGAGGAGTGCGACGACGGCAACGACGTGTCGACCGACGCCTGCGTGCCGGGCTGCAAGAACGCCGTGTGCGGCGACGGGTTCGTCGGGCCGGGCGAGGCGTGCGACGACGCCAACAACGTCGACGGCGACGATTGCAACAACACGTGCGTGACGCCGGGCTGCGGCGACGGGATCGTCAGCCCGTTCGAGGAGTGCGACGACGGCAACCAGGACAACGAGGACTGGTGCCTGAACAGCTGCCAGGCCGCGGTGTGCGGGGACGGGTTCGTCAGCCCGTTCGAGGAGTGCGACGACGGCAACGCGAGCGACCTCGACGGCTGCCTGATGGTCTGCAAGGTCAACGTGTGCGGCGACGGGATCCTCAACATGGGCGGCGAGCAGTGCGACCACGGGCCGCTCAACGCCGTCGACCCGTTGAAGGGGGCGTGCAGCGTCGCGTGCGAGCGGCTCGGGTTCGCGGTGTTCGTGACCCAGCAGCGGTACGCGCCCGGCGTGGACTTCGCCGGGGCCTTCGGGGCCGATCAGCTCTGCACGGACCTGGCGACGAGCGACAGCGGCGGGCTCAAATTCAAGGGCTCGCGCTGGAAGGCCTGGCTGGCGACGGACACGGCGGGGCCCGACACGACGTTCTTCCAGTCGACCGTGCGCTACGTGAACTACGAAGGCGAGGGGGCGGAGGTGGTCGCCAACAACTGGGCGGACTTGAACGACGGCGCCATCCTCGGCTCGATCAATTCCTCCGAGCAGCTCAGTCTCCTCGCCCCGGGCGTCACGTGCACGAGCGAGACGGCGGTGTGGACCGGCGTCGGGGAGGGCTTCGGCTCCAACTGCGCCGACTGGACGTCCGACTCGTCCTCGAAGGCGGCGGTCGTGGGGAACTACAACTCGGTGTCCATCCAGTGGACCGACGCGAACTGCGTCAGTCCATACTATTGCAACAAGATGGCCCGGCTGTACTGCTTCGAGCAGCCGACGATGTGAGCAGTCGCGGATGGCCGGGAGACCTCATGAACCGCGCCCACATCTTCACCCTGAGCCTCCTCTGCGCGCTCACCGCGGCCTGCCACGAAGGCGCCGACGACGACGGCGCCGGGCCCGACGGCTTCGGGCAAGAGGGTGGTGAACTCGGCGACGAAGAGGGCGAGACGTCGGCCAAGCAGGCGAGCGGGAGCGTCGTGCCGAGGGACGCGAGGCCACATCGACGGCGCGGGCTCACTCGCAGGCGGGGGAGCGCCGGAGGGCGGCGGCGTGGGGCTCGACGACGATCGTCTTGGGGTCGCCCGCGGCGGCGTAGTAGAGATCGTCGGTGGGCTCGCCGGTGCGCAGGAACGCGTCGATGTCGGCGGCGATCGCCTTGGGGAGGCCCCACTGGGTGTTGTGGCTGATGTCGTCGATGACGAAGTCCTCGGGGAGCGGGCGCTTGCCGTAGGGCTTGAAGACGTAGCGGCCCTGGCAGCCGGCGGCGGCGAGGTCGAGGCGGTCGAGCAGCTCGTCCTGGTCGGCCTGGGAGAACAGGGTGTCCTGGGTGCCCCAGAGGATCAGCGCGGGGACGCCGAGGTCCTCGAGGCGATCCGCGTTGTCGACGGTGAGCAGGGCCCGGGCGGCGCCGACCCAGGTGCCCATGCGGGTGGCGGCGGTCTCGGGGACGATCGCGGCGAGCAGGTCGGGATCGGCGGCCGGCTCGACCACCCAGGCCGACGAGATCCAGCCGAGCGCGCCCGGGTCGCCGTCGGTCGGCGGGAGGGCGTAGACGCCGTCCGGGAAGGCGTAGCCCTGGGCCTCGAAGGCGGTCCTCCAGCTGCCCTCGACCGGCTCGTCGAGGATGTACTGCTGGACGACGGGGTTGCCGGCGATCCGCGGCGCGGTGCCGATCAGGACGACCGCGTCGACCCGCTCCGGGTTGTCGAGGGCGAGCTCCTGGGCGACGAACGAGCCCATCGAGTGGCCGACGATTGTCGCATGATCGATCCCCCTGGCGTCCATGAAGTCGAGCACGTCGCCGGCGAGGTCGGCGGGGCGGAAGCACTGCTCGGGGGCGGACGCACACTCGGCCGCGGGCGGCATCGACGAGCCGCCGTGGCCGCGCTGGTCGAGGAGGATCAGGCGCCGCTTGGTCGTCGCCTTGCTGAGCTGCACGGCGGTCGCGTAGAACGAGCGCGCGGTGTCGGTGTAGCCGTGGAGGAACAGCACCGGCTCGCCGTCGGAGTCGCCGAGCTCGACGTAGGCGAGGGTGAGCCCGCTCGGGAGGGTGAGCTTCTTCTTGGGGAGCGTCCCGCTGCCGTCCGGGTCGCACGCGAGACCGGTGAGGAGGACGGCGGCCGAGGCGAGGGCGGCGCGGCGGAGCGTCATGGCGCCGATATAGCACCGCGACCGGCGCGCTTGGAAGCGCGCGTCGGGGACCTCAAGAGGGGAGGCGCGGGAGGGTCAGCGCGAAGGTCGAGCCTTCGCCGAGGGTGGACTCGACCGTGAGCGCGCCGCCGAGGCGGTGGGCGAGGCTGCGGGAGATCGTCAGGCCGAGGCCGGTCCCCTCGAAGCGACGGGTGGTCGAATCGTCGACCTGGGCGAAGGCCTCGAAGATCCGCTCGAGGTGATCGGCGGCGATGCCGATGCCGGTGTCGCGGACCTCGAAGCGGAGGTGGTCCGGCCCGGCGAGGACCGCGAAGGTGACGCGGCCGCCGATGGTGTACTTGCACGCGTTGGTGAGGAGGTTGAGGAGCACCTGATGGACGCGGGTGCGGTCGCTGACGAGCGGGCCGGGGTCGGCGGGGAAGGCGGTGACGAGCTCGTTGCGGTTCCGGCGAGCCAGGTGCCGGGCCTCGTCGACGAGGGTGTCGAGGAGGCCGCGGACGTCGACGGGCTCGCGCCGGACACGCAGGTGGTCGGCCTCGATGCGGGCGACGTCGAGGAGGTCGTCGATGATGGCGAGGAGGTGCCGGCCGGCGCCGAGGACCCGGTCGAGATCGGCGTCGCGGTCCGCGCGCGGCGTGTCGTGGTCCGACTCGCGCAGGAGCTCGGCGTAGCCGAGGATCGCGTTGAGCGGGGTGCGGAGCTCGTGGCTCATCTTGGCGAGGAAGACGCTCTTGGCGCGGCTCGCCTCGACGGCGCGGTCGCGGGCGGCGGCGACCTCGTCGCTGGCCCGGCGGAGCTGGCGCTGGGCCCGGCGCTGGGCGAGCACGAGGCCGATCTGGGTGGCGGCGGCGCTGAGGAGGTTGACCTCGAGGGTGGTCCAGCGGGCCTGGCTGGTGCAGTTGTCGAAGCCGATGAAGCCGGTGAACTCGCCGTCGACGATCAGCGGGAGGAGCAGGAGGGAGAGCACGCCCTGGGGGCCGAGGAACATCGCCTCGAGCTCGTCGTACTCGTCGGCGAGCCGCTCGACCCGGTCGCCGCGGCCGAGCGCCTCCGACCATGCGGGCAGGAATTCGTCGTAGGAGACGCCCTGCAGCATGGGGTTGTCGATCTCGGGCATGATGCCGGGGGCGCACCACTCGGCGCGCTGAGAGGTGACGAGGGCGCCGTCCTCGGGGCGGCGGTGGTTCTCGAACAGGTAGACGCGCGCGGCGCCGGAGGCCTCGCCGAGCGGGGCGAGGGCGTGGTTGTAGGCGCCGAGGTGATCCTCGACGGTGGAGAGGAGCCGCGTCTGCATCTCGACGACGGCCTCGAGGTAGCGCTCGCGGCGGTGGACCTCCAGGGCGAGGCGCTCGTCGGCGAGGCGATCGAGGAACGCGGCCCACGCGTCTCGGTCGGGGGGGGTGTCTCGAGCGAGGCCGAGGGCGTCGAGGTGACGCTGGATCCGGAGCTGGCCCATGAGCAGTGGAGGGGTCACGGTAGCGCGATGCGGGGCAGGAGCGGTGCTGTCCGCCGAGGCAGAAGGCCGCGGCGGGGCGCGCGGACTCGGCACGGCGCGTCGCCGTCCGCTGGCACCGCGCCGGTGGTGCGCTCCGTGGGGTTATGCGACGCTCGCGTCCGGGGAGCGAGGCGATGAGGACGGGCCCGGAGGACGCGACGCCGACGCGGGTCGACCCAGGTGGGGCCGGCGAGGCCGGGGTCGCGGCGGTGGGGCCGGGTCGCCTCGGAGACCGCTATACGCTCCTCCGCGAGCTCGGGCGTGGCGGGATGGGGACGGTCTATTCTGCGTACGACGAGGAGCTCGATCGCAAGGTGGCGATCAAGGTGCTGCGACGAGACACCCTCGCCATGTCCGGAGGCTCGCGCGTCCTCGGCGAGGCGCAGGCGCTCGCCAGGCTCTCGCACCCCAACGTGGTACAGGTGTACGACGCCGGCGTGTTCGACGGGCAGGTGTTCGTGGCGATGGAGTATGTGCCCGGGGAGACGCTGCGGGACTGGTTGAAGGCGGCGCCGCGGAGCTGGCGCGAGGTGCTGGCGGTCTACCGGCAGGCCGGGGAGGGGCTGAGGGCGGCCCACGCCGCGGGGCTCGTCCACCGCGACGTCAAGCCCGACAACCTGATGATCGGCGCGGACGGCCGGGTGCGGGTGATGGACTTCGGGCTCGCGCTCCTGGGGGCGTCCGGGCGCGCCGCACCGGCGGAACGCGAGGCGACGGACGCGCCGCGGAGGCTGGTCGGGACGCCCGCGTACATGGCGCCCGAGCAGCTCATGGGCGAGGTCGTCGACGCGGCGGCCGACACGTTCGCGCTCTGCGTGTGCCTGTGGGAGGGGCTCCACGATGTGCGACCCTTCGCGGGGCGGACGATCGGCGAGCTGCGTGAGAGCCTCGTCCGTGGCGTCCTGGCGCCGCCGCCCGAGCGCCCGTCGCCCGGCTGGCTCCGCGAGGTGCTGGCGCGCGGTCTCCGGACGGCCCCCGCGGACCGCTGGCCGAGCATGGAGGCGCTGCTCGACGCGCTCGATCGGGGGCTCGCCCGGGAGGCCGGGCGGCGCCGCGCGCTGCGGCTCGGTGGGCTGGCGATCGCGCTGCTGACGCTCGCCGGCGTCGGCCTCGGCTGGCGTTGGCACGCGGAGGCGCAGCGCGTCGCCGCGTGCGCGGCCCTCGGCGCCGAGATCGGCGCCGCCTGGGACGACGCGGCGAGGGCCCGCCTGCGCGCCGCGCTGCTCGGCAGCGGGTTGCCGTTCGCCCCCGCGACCGCCGAGCGAGTGCTGCCGCGCCTCGACGCGTGGGCGGCCGAGTGGAGCCGCGTGCGTGAAGAGACATGCTTGAACGAACATGTCTCGGAGGTCTGGTCGATGACGCTGCGCGAGGGCGCCGAGGCCTGCCTCGACGAGCGGCGGAGCGGGTTCGAGGCGGCGATCGAGGCGCTGGCGACGGGCTCGCGGGAGGTCGTGACCGACGCGGTCGAGATCGTGGGGTCGCTGGCCTCGGCGCGGGCGTGCGGCGAGCCGGACCTGCTGGCGCGACGACCGGCGCTGTCCGGGGCGGAGCGCGAGCGGCTGGGGACGGTCCGTCGGCTGCTCGCGCGGGCGTCGGTGGCCCTCCGGGCCGAGCCGCGCCAGGGCGAGGTGTTCGCGCGGGAGGCGCTCGCGGCGGCCGAGGCGCTCGGGTGGCCGCCCGCGCAGGCGGAGGCGAGGCTGTGGGTGGGCCGCTTCGAGGCGGCGCTCGAGCGTCACGCGGCGGCGAAGGCGACGCTGGTGCGGGCCTACTTCGAGGCGGCGCGGGCGTCGGCGCCGGAGGTCGCGACCGACGCGGCGCTCGAGCTGGTCGAGGTGACCGGCAGGCACCTCCATCAGCGCGAGCACTCACAGCTGTGGGCCCAGCTCGCGGAGCTCGGGCTGCAGGCGCTCGGCGAGGGGGGCCGGTCGCAGCGGGACGTGACGCTGCTGGCCGCGTGGGGTCAGGTCGACGTCATCTCGGGCGAGCACCGAGGCGGCGCCGAGCGGCTGCGCCGGGCGGTCGAGCTCGCGGAGGACGTGCTCGGCGACCAGCACCCGGACTTCGCGTCGGTGGTCTCGCGGCTGGCGCTCGCCGAGGGGCAGCTCGGCGAGCTGTCGCGGGCCCGCGACACGGCGGCGCGCGCGTTCACGCTGGTGGAGCAGACGTTGGGCCCCGATCACCCCGAGGTCATGGACGCCGCGAGGGTCCTGGCCGCCCGGACCGCCGCGCTCGCGCCCACGCTCGACGAGCCCGCGGCGGCGACGCGTGCCTACGCCGAGGCGGTGGCGCTGCTGCGGCGGGTCCTGGCGCTCGACGACACGCTGCAGGGCGGGGTCGACAGCGAGCGTCGGGCGGTGACCCTCGCGCAGCTGCACTTCGTCGATTTCCTCGGCGGGGCGGACTTGGACGGGAGTGAGGCGGGGCTCCGGGCGTCGCTGGCGATGTACGAGCGCCTCTTCGGGCCCGACTCGCCCAAGCTGATGCACCCGCTGGGCTACCTCGCAAGGGTCCAGGACGAGCGCGGCGACCACGAGGCGGCCCGGCGGACCCACGAGCGGGCGCTGGTGCTGGCGCGGCGGCTCGGCCCCGAGGGGCGCGCCTCCGTGGCCACGGTGCTCACCGGCCTCGGCGTGGCCTGTCTCCACGACGGCGCCCTCGCCGAGGCGCGCGCGTCGCTCGAGGAGGCCCATGCGATCCGCGCGGAGCTCTTCGAGGACGCCCACCCGATGATGGCGCAGACGCTCCGGGCGCTCGTCCTCCTCGAGCTCGAGGGCGGATCGCTGGCGCGCGGCGAGTCGCTCCTCGAGCGGGCGCGCGAGGGCTCGTCGCGGGCAGATCTGGCGGAGGCTCGCTTCGCGCTGGCGCGGGCGCTCTGGCGCGACGCGCCGCAGCGGCGAGGGGAGGCCCGCGAGGCGGCGGAGCAGGCCCGCGCGGGCTTCGTCGTGAAGGGCGAGCGCGGGCGGCTCCAGCGGGCGGCCGTCGAGGCGTGGCTGGCCGAGCACCCGCTGCCCTGAGGCGCGTGCGCGGCGTCGCGGCGGTGCGTCAGCCGGGGACCGGCAGGCAGACGTCCGAGCCGGTCCACGGCGCGCCGAGGTTCGTGCAGGTGCCGATGCCCTCGATGGCGCCGATCTCGGTCGCCTTCGCGGTGGCCTTGTCGATCTCGTAGAGCTTGCCGGTGCCGGTGCAGCCGTAGAGCCGCCCGGTGGCCGGGTGGATCTCGGCGCCGACGGTCGAGAACGAGACGGAGAGCTTGGCGAGCAGGGTGGCGGCGCCGGTCTGCGGATCGACGGTGTAGAGGCTGTTCGTGCCGCCGTTGATCGCGTAGATCCGCTGCTCCTGCTCCGACCAGGTCGCCCCGTGGTTGCCCCAGCCGCCGCCGAGGGGGCCGATCTCGGTCGTCTTCGCGGTGTCGCTGTCGATCCGCACCAGCGCGTCCGCCTGGGCGGAGATCCCGAACAGGTCGTCGCCCTCGTCGGGTGAGATGCCGTAGATGTTGCCGTACCCGGGCGAGAAGACGCCGATCTGGGCGCCCTTGCAGGTGCACGGATCGATCTCGTAGAGGATCGCGCCGTCGGAGGCGAGCAGCCGGTTGGTCCGCGTGAAGGTCAGCGACTTGATGAAGCCGATCCCCGTCACCTTGCACACCTCGGTCGTGCTGCCGTCGGACACGTCGACCAGCATCATCGCGTTGGCGCTCGAGATGTGCAGCAGCCAGTCACCGCCGACCTGGCCCGCCTTGTCGGCCTGGCACATCTCCTCGCACATGGCGCCGCCGCCGGTGCCGCCGCCGAAGTCCGGGACGACGCCGAGGTCGAGCTTGGTCTCCGACGCGCTCGCGCCGCCCGAAGTGCCGGCAGGGGTCGTGTCCGCGCCGGTGGTCGAGCCTCCGGACGACGCGCCCGGATCGGCGGTCGCCTCGCCGCCCGTTCCGTCCGTCAGCGGGGAGGAGTCGGTGCTCGCGGCCGTGGTGGTCGCCGAGGTCGCCGAGGTCGCCGAGGTCGCCGACGTGACCGAGGTCGCAGCGGTCGCCGACGTCGGGCGCGCGTCGGTGTCTTCGCCGCACGCTGCGAAGAGGAGGAGCAGGGGAAGGTGGAGCGGCCGGCGGCGCATTCGGGGCGGAGCACATCACGAACCGGTCCTGGGCCGCAAGAGCGAAATCGCCCTCCCTGTCGGGGCGGGCCGGCTCAGCCCGGGATCGGGTCGTCGCAAGTCGTCCCAGACGAGCGACAGCTCGACCACGTTCTCCGGCTTGCCCTCCTCGGCGTAGTTGTCGGTCGTGATCACGCCGCTGTGGTCGTGGAGAGGTGCCGGGGCCGGAGCGCCGTGCCGGCACGATCACGCGTCAGCCCGCGGGCAGGGTGTAGACGGCGACGCTGCCGCCGAACAGGTCGGGGATCACGACGAGGCCCCGCGCGGGGTCGAAGCCGAGGTCGGCGGTGCTCATCAGGCCGTCCTCGGCGACGAAGTCGCGGATCAGCGTCACGGTGGCGCCGTCGGCCGAGATCCGCTGCAGCTTGCCCGTGAACTCGGTGATCAGGAAGTCGGCGCCGTCGAGCTCGACGCCGTCGAACTTGGTCATGTGCGCGCTGACCGGCGTCGCCTTGCCCATGTCGATCCGTACGAGCGTCCCGAGCACCGCCGGGTCGGACAGCGAGCCGATGCCCGCGACGTGCAGGAGGTCGTCCTTGAAGGCGAGGCCGTTGGCCGCCTGGAGGTCCGGGGACTGGATCACCAGCGTCGGCGCCTGGCCCGGCTTCCACGAATGGACGCTGTTCGTCGCGGTGTCGCTGACGAAGACCTCGCCGCCGGGGCCGACGGCGACGTCGTTGAGGAACATCGCGCCGTCGATCGTGACGGTCTCCTCGACGGTGGCGGTGGCGATGTCGACGCGGTGCAGGCGATCGATGTCGGCGACGTAGAGCTTGCCCGCCGCGCCGCGCAGGCCCGCGGGGCCGTCGAGGCCGGTGAGCCACTGCATCTCGGCGACCATGCCGTCGGCGTCGAGCCGGGTGATGAAGCCGTCGCCGTCCTTGACGCCCGGCTCGGTGCCGATGTTGGAGACGAACCAGGCCTGGTCGTCGGCGCTCCAGAACGCGCTCTCGGGCAGGTCGAAGCCGGGGATCACGACCGGCGCGTCGGGCTCGCCGCCGGTGCTCACGGCCCCGGTCTCGTCGCCGGTGCTCGCGTCCGCGGTCGCGCTCGCGCCGGTCGAGCCGCCGGTCGGCGACGCCTCGGTCGTCGCGCCGGCGTCGGTCGTCGAGCCGGCCTCGGTGGTCGCGGCGTCGGTCACGGAGCCGGCCTCGGTGGTCGCGCCCGAGCTGTCGCCGCAGGCCGTGACGAGCGCGAGCAGCAGGCCGCCGAAGGTGGCCGCCACGCCGCCGGCGCGGGGACGGTCGGCGCGGGCCAGCAGCTCGACCATCGCCTCGGCGACGCCGGCCGCCGAGGCGGGGTTCTGGCCGGTGACGAGCCGTTCGGACACGGAGACCTTGCGCTTCCACATCGGGCCGCCGGCGAAGCGGGCGCCGGCGGCGACGAGGCGATCTTCGAGCAGGAACGGCACGACCCGCTCGAGGCCGACCGCCCGCTCCTCCTCGTTGGTGAATGCGCTGACCTCCTTGCCGGCGACGAGGAAGCGGCCGTCGCTCAGCCGCACGTCGACGAGCGCCGCGGGCCCGTGGCAGACCGCCCCGACGACCCCGCCGGCCTCGTAGATCTGCGCGGCGAGCCGCTGGAGGCCGGGGTCGTCGGCGAAGTCCCACATCGTGCCGTGGCCGCCGGCGAAGAAGATCGCGTCGTAGTCGGCGGCCCGCGCCGCGCCGGACGGGGCGCTCGCGTGCAGCCGGTCGACCAGCGACGCGTCGGCGAGGAAGGCCGCGCTGACCGGGTCGGGGTCGGCCACGCCGTAGAGGGGGACCGCGCCGCCGCGGACGCTGACGAAGTCGACGCGGTGGCCGGCGGCGACGAAGATCGCGTGCGGGTGCGCGAGCTCGGGGAGGTAGGCGCCGGTCGGCTGCCCCGTATCTCCGAGGCGGTCGTGGCTGGTGAGGGCGATGAGGATGCGCTTCGACATGCGGCCAACCTAGCCGCGCGGCCCGGGCGGCGGGAGCGGACGCGTGGGCGAATCATCTGTACCATCGGGTTACAAATGACCCGCCCGAGCCTGACCGGCACGCTCCCCAACCTCGAGGCGTTCTGCGCCACCTACGAGACCGGCAGCTTCACCGCCGCCGCGAAGGCGCTGTCGGTGACGCCGCAGGCGGTCAGCCGCAGCGTGTCGCGGCTCGAGGGCTCGCTCGGCGTGACGCTGTTCCGGCGGACGACGCGGAGCCTCGCCGCGACCGAGGAGGCGCGCCGCTACTATGACCTGTGCGTGCAGGCGATCACGCTGCTGGCGGACGGCGAGCGCGGGCTGCAGGCGGGGCGGCGGGCGCTCGCGGGGCGGGTGCGGATCAGCTGCGGGACGACCTACGCGCACCACCGGCTGCTGCCCGCGCTCGGCGAGTTCCGCCTGCGCTACCCGGGGATCGCGGTCGAGGTCCATGTCGCGAATCACAACGTCAACTTCGTGCGCGACGGCTTCGACCTGGCGATCCGCATGGGCGAGATCGACGACATGGGCCTCGTGTGCCGGCGGCTCGGCTCGTTCGCGCTCGGGGTCTACGCCAGCCCCGGCTACCTCGCCCGCCAGGGCGAGCCCCGGAGCCTCGCCGAGCTCGAGAAGCACACGTGCATCACGTTCCTGATGCCGCGGACCGGGCGGATCCTGCCGTGGATCTTCGGCGACGCGCCCGAGAAGGTCGTGCCCGCCGCGACGTATCAGTGCTCGGACGACTTCCTCGCCGCGGTGACGCTCGCGCGCGCCGGGGTCGGGCTGGTCCAGGCGTACGACTTCGTCGTCGAGGCGGACCTCGTCCGCGGGGCCCTCGTCGAGGTGCTGCGGCCGCTCCGCGGCCAGAGCCGGCCGTTCTCGCTGGTGTACCCGCGCGACGCCCCGGTGACGCGGGCGACGCGGGCGATGATCGATTTCCTCGTCGCGACCGCCCCGCGGGGCGCCGGCGCGGCTCGCTGAGGCCGAGACGCCTCGGGCGCTCAGGGCTCGGCGTCAGCCGGACCTCGTCCTCGGTGAACGTGAGCGTCGCGTGAGCCGCGGTGATGGCCTCGACCTGCATGGTGACGAGTCATGCTCCACGCCCGCGACCCAGGTCTTGCGAAGGTGGCTCGCGGTCGTCGAATGACGGCGAGGGCCGGGCTCACGGCGCCCCGAATCGTCCCTGCGCCCACGCGTGCATCCGCGCGATCTCGGCCGCGTCGGCCGCGTACGGCAGGAGCACCACCGCGCCGAGGCTGCCGGTGAACCCGCTCGCCTCGATCGGCGCATAGCCGCCGGCGCCGATCCGGCTCCAGCCGTGGTACGACGAATAGCCGACGTCCGTGGGCTCGCCGATCGCCGCCCCGCCGATCCACCCCTGGGCCAGCCCGCTGGCGTCGTGGACCACGCCCGCGAAGTGGGCCTGCCCCGCGTACTCCGCGAGGCCGCTGCCGACGTGCACGTACTGCCAGCCCTCGCTCCCCGCGCTCGTATAGAGGAGCCCCCCGTCGGCGAGGCCGACCGCGCACGCCTGGGTCTCGTCGTTGTCCCCGACCACCGTCGCCAGTGGATTGACCACCGGCGGCGTCTGCCACCCGTCCGTCGGCGGCGTCCACGGCGCGCGCCCGACCCAGAAGATCGACCGCCCGTCGGGCTGCACCTCCGACGCCGGCAGGTCGAGCCGGGTCGCATACCCGTCGAATTGCAGCCCTGGGATCCCGGGCCCGAACGCGTCGGCGTCGAGCACCGGCCGCCGCTCGGGCGCGCTCGCCGACACCACCCGCGCCTCGGCCCCGCGCTCCGTCCATTGCTCGACCGCGACCCCGCGGTGCGCCTTCAGCCGCCACGTGCTGCGGGTCGTGTATTCGAACGTGTAATTGCCGCCCGCGTAGAGCAGGAAGTCCGGGCCGACCGCGACCCCCTGCGCGTGCGACGTCGGCGTCGGGTTCTGCGCCGGCGGCAGCTCCGTCCAGAGCTCGCCGTCGTCGGTGTACCAGATCTGGTTGAGGTTCCCCGAGTTGTTGCTGCCGAACAGGATCCACATGCGGCCGTCGAAGACCGTCACGTCGTGCCAGATCACGCCTTGCCACGGCGGCGGCGCGTGCTGCGTCCAAACGGCGCCGTCGGTGGTCGACCACACGTCCGCGAAATAGGTCCGCGGCAGGCCTTCGGTGTAGGTCCCGCCGCCGACCAGCCACATCCGCCCCTTGAACTCGACGAGCTGGCTGACCATCGAGCGCCCGGCCCACCGCGTCGCGCTCGCGGGCGCGTCGCCGACCACCTGCGTCCACGTGACGCCGTCGGGCGAGCGCCAGACGTCGTTGTGGTACACGAACGACTCCTCGGGTCCGGCGAGGTCCTGCCCGCCGACCATCCACAATTGATCGTCGTACACGCCCGCGATCTGCAGCGCGCGCGGCTGCCACGGCGGATCGGCGACCTCGACCGTCCAGCTCACCCCGTCGGCGCTCGCCACGACATCGTGGTTGTATTTCCCCTGGTGGTGGTCGCCGCCGATCATCCACAATCTGTCGCGCCACAACACGGTGCTGTGCCCGTGCCGCCGCTCCCACTGCGGGTGGTCGTGGGCCAGCTCGAGCGTCCAGCTCGCCCCGTCGACGCTCGACCACACCTCGTTCGTCGTGTTGCGCGGCGGGTACGTGTCCGGCGGCACGTCGCTGAACCCCCCCGGCGCCGGCTCGCCGTTCCACCCGCCGACCATCCAGAACTTGCCGGTCGCCGGCAGCCACGTCGTCGTGTTGCCGTCGCGGAGCCGCCAGTCTGGCGCGAGCACATCGGTCAGCTTGGCCCACTCGTAGCGGCTCTCCGTATCCGCGCCAGCGACCCCGACCGCCGCGTCGAACAGCCGCGCTCCGGGCAGCTCGGCCGGGCTCCACGCCTCGACCGCCCCGGCGAGGATCGCCGTCTCCGCCCCGCGGGCGACCGCGACGTCGAGGCCCGGCCCGGCCGTCACCGCCCCCGAGACCGCGCGCAGCTCCGTGTCGGAGACGATCACCAGCCCGGTCGCCGCGACTCCCCCGATCGTCACGCCGGTCGCGTCGGTGAAGCCGCTGCCCGTGATCACCACGCGAGAGCCGCCGATCGGATCGACGATCGCCGGCGCGATCGCCCCGACGACCAGCGCCGCCGCGGGCTCGCCGGTCACGCCGCCGCTCCCGCCCTCGGTCGGGTCGCCGGCTCCGGTCGACGTCCCGCCGTGCTCGTCGGTCGGGTCGCTGCCGTCGCCGCGGCCGGCGTCGGGCGTACACGCGAACGCGAGCGCGCTGGCGAGCAGGAGGGTCGAACGACGGTCCAGGGGAACAGGTGCGGTGTGGGTCATGGTGCCTCGGGCTCGCAACGCGAGCACGCTGGCAGTGGCGCCGACCCCGGCCGGCGATCCTAACATCCGGGTAACGCTCAGGACCACAAACGCGGGCCTTTCCATCCGTTCGCGGCGCGGCCCACCATCCGCCGGCGATGGCCCTCCTGCGCGGCCCCGGCGGTGAGTTCGAGCCGCCCGATCGCTGCTTGATCGGCCGCTCGCGCGGCTGCGACCTCGTCCTCGGCGAGCGCGACGTGTCGAGCGAGCACGCCATGCTGCAGTGGTCGGCCACCCACTGGCAGTTGCGCGACCTCGGCAGCCGCAACGGCACCTTCGTCGGCGACGCCCGGCTGACGCTCGGCGCCCGCGTGGCGCTCGCGGCCGGGGCGCAGCTGCGGTTCGGGCGCGAGGCGGCCCCGTGGATCCTCGTCGATGCCGCGCCGCCGCGGGTGATGGCGGTCGCGCTGGTCCGCGGAGAGCGGCGGATCGGCGACGGCGGCTACTTGCTGCTCCCCGATCCCGACGCCCCGCTCGCGGCGATCTACGAGGCGAGCGACGGCACCTGGCAGCTCGAGCAGCACGGCGTCACGCGGACGATCGAGGACCGCGAGGTCGTCGACGCCGGCGGCGCCTGGCGGGTCCACCTCCCGTCGGCGGCCGCCGGCACCTGGGACGCGGCGGCCGCCGCCGTGCGCGTCGCGGACCTGCGCCTGCGCTTCTCCTACAGCCGCGACGAGGAGTACATCGAGCTGGTCGCCTTCGCCGGCGCGCGGCGGATCGACCTCCAGGCGCGCGTCACCCATTATCCGCTCCTCCTGCTCGCGCGCCGCCGGCTCGCCGACCAGCAGGCCGGCGTCCCCGCGCCCGAGCAGGGCTGGCAGCGCCAGGACGACCTGCTGACGATGCTGCGCATGAAGGAGGACCACCTCGGCGTCTACATCCACCGCGCCCGCGCCCAGCTCGCGCGCGCCGGGGTCGCCGACGCCGCCGCGCTCGTCGAGCGGCGCCCCGGCACCCGCCTGCTGCGCCTCGGCGTCGGCGCGCTCGAGCTCGAGCGGCTCGGCTGAGCCCGGCCGCTTGTCGCGCGGGGGCGCTTCGGCGATCCTCACCGCCCCACGCATGAGCGCGCCGCCGGCAGAGCCCACGCGGTCGACCTTCACCACCGCCGCCACCGCCGACGGCCCGCAGCTCGGGCCGCAGCTCGCCGACGGCGACGCGCTCGCGGGGCTCGGTCTGACGCGCCGCCTCGGCCGCTACAGCCTGCTCGACCTGCTCGGACACGGCGGCATGGGCGTCGTCTTCTCCGCCTACGACGAGGAGCTCGACCGCAAGGTCGCGATCAAGTTCATGCACCGCGCCGGCGACGACCCGCGGGCCCGCGCCGCGCTGCTCGGCGAGGCCCAGGCGCTGGCGCGGCTGGCCCACCCGAACGTGCTCCACGTCTACGAGGTCGGCGAGGCCGGAGACCGGGTGTTCCTCGCCATGGAGTTCGTCCGCGGTCCGACCCTGCGCGCCTGGCTGCGGGAGCCGCGGACCTGGCCCGAGGTCGTGGCCGTGTTCGTGCAGGCGGGCCGCGGGCTCGCGGCGGCCCACGAGGCCGGCATCATCCACTGCGACTTCAAGCCGGAGAACGTGATCGTCGGCGTCGACGGGCGCGTGCGCGTCCTCGACTTCGGGCTCGCGCGCCGCCAGGAGCGCGGCCCCGACGCCGCCCAGCCCGGCGGCACGCCCGGCTACCTCCCGCCGGAGCAGTACGCGGGCCGGCCGAACGACGCCCGCTCGGACCAGTTCAGCTTCTGCGTCGCGCTCTACGAGGGCCTGCTCGGCCAGCGCCCCTTCGGCGGCGAGACCCCCGCCGCGCGGATGGCCCCCGTCGTGCGCGGCGAGCTGCGCCCCGCGCCCGGCGAGGTCAAGCTGCCGGCGCGCCTGCGCCGGGCCCTGCGCCGCGGCCTCGCGGTCGACCCGGCGGCGCGCTACCCCTCGATGACCGCCCTGCTCGCGGCGCTCGGCGACGCGCTCCCGCGGCCCCGCAGCGCCTGGTGGTTGGTGGCCTTCGCCTCGGCGGCGCTGACCTCGGTCGGCTGGGGGCTGCTGCTGCGCGGCGACGATCCGGCCGCCGCCTGCACCGCCGCCGCGGAGGCCGAGGCCGCCGCGCTGTGGGGACCGGAGCCGCGCGCCGCGATCGAGCGGGCGTTCACGGCGACGGGGTTGTCCTACGCCCGCGACTCGTTCGAGCGCGTCGCTCGCCTGCTCGAGCTGCGCGTCGACGCCTGGTCCGCCGCGCGCCGACGGACCTGCGCGCGCGGCCCGGACGGGCCCGACGCGCGCTGCCTGGAGCGCCACCGAGGGGAGCTGGCGGCGTGGATCGCGGCGCTGCGCGACGCCGGCGCCGGGACCGTCGAGCAGGCGGTCGCCGCGACCGCGGAGCTGCCGGATCCGCAGGCCTGCCTCGATCCGCGGGCGCGGCTCGACGTCGACGCCCAGGAGCGCGACCCGGACCGCGCCGCCGCGCTCGTCGCCATCGAGCGCCTGCTCGCCCAGGGGCGCGCCCAGGAGCGCGCCGGTCAGTACGAGCGCGCCCAGGGACCCGTGCGCGACGCCCTGCGGCAGGCCCAGGAGCTCGGGCTGCGCCGGCTCGCCGCCGCCGCGCGGCTGCGCCTCGGCCTGCTGCGGGAGCATACGGGCGACGGCGCGCGCGCCGAGGACGACCTCGCCGCCGCCTTCTTCGCCGCCGAGGTCGCCGGCCTGCCGGCGCTGCGGGCCGAGGCCGCGGTCCACCTCGTGCACGTCACCGGCGGCCCCGAGCGCCCGGTCGCGACCGACGCGTTGTGGTCCCGCCTCGCCGAGTCGATCGTCGAGGGCCTCGGCGAGGGCGCGCTCGACCTCCGCGCCTCTCTTCTGCAGCACCGCAGCCGCGCGGCGCTGGTCGGGCGTCGCCCCGCGGAGGCCCTGGCCGACCTCGAGGCCGCGCTCGCCCTCGAGACGCGCCGTCTCGGCCCCGACCACCCCGCGCTCGCCGTGATCCTCGGGCAGCTCGGCGACGTCTGGCTCGAGCTCGGCCGCGCCGACGAGGCGCTCACGCACCACACGCGAGCCGTCGCCGCCGCCGAGGCCAACCTCGGCCCCGAGCACCCGGACACCGCGCGCCGGATCCTCGCCCGCGCCCTGGCCCACGAGGCCGCCGGCGACCTCGACGCCGCCCTGGCCGACGATCTCCGGGCCCTCACCGTCTGGACCCGGGCCTACGGCGAGCACGCGCGGCTGATCTGGCCGCTGACCTGCGCCGGTCGGGTGCTGCGCAAGGCCGGGCGGCCCGCCGAGGCCGAGCCCCACTACACGCGGGCCCTCGGGATCGCCGAGCGCGCGCACGGCCCGGAGCACCTCGAGACGGCGCGCGCCGCCCTCGAGGTCGGCGACGTCGCTCGCGCGCTCGGCCGCCTCGACGACGCCCGGCGCCACCACCTGCGCGCCCTCGAGATCCTCGCGGCCACCCCCGCGGACCCCGGCACCTGGCAGGAGCTCGGCGAGGCTCTGCTCGCCGACGGCGCCCCTGCCCGGGCCGTGATCGCCCTCGAGCGGGCGCTCTCGCGCGCCGAGCCGGCCGCCCGGCCCCGCCTGCGGTTCGACCTCGCGCGCGCCCTCTGGGACGCCGGCGACGACCGCACGCGCGCGCGCGCCCTGGCCGAGCAGGCCCGCGCCGACACCTCCGACCGCGACATCGCCCGCGCGCTGGACGCCTGGCTCGCCGATCACCGCTGACCGGCGTTACCCGGATGTAAGGATCGCCGGTCGGGGTCGGCGTCACTGCCACGGGCACCGTGACCCGCCCGAACCTGTCCTGCCTTTCAGCCCTGCTCTCCCTCTCGCTCGTCCTCGCCTGCGCTCCGGGTTGCACGATCACCCTCGGCGGCACCGGCAGCGACACCGCCGCCGGCACCACCGGCGAGCCCGGCGGCACGGGTGACCCGACCACGGGCGACCCGACCACGGGCGACCCGACCACCGGCGGCGCGCCCGGCGACCTGCCGCCCGAGGAGCCCCCCGCCCCGCCGGCCGGCGAACAGGACGGCATCCACGTCGCCCCGACCGGCGACGACGCCGCTGGCGACGGCACCTCCGCGCGCCCCTACCGCACGATCCAGCACGTCCTCGACAACGTCGCCGGCCCCGGCGCGGTCGTCCTGCTGCACGGCGGCACCTACGACGAGGCGATCCGGATCCGCCACAGCCAGCTCACCCTGCGCGCCGCCGCCGGCGAGAAGCCCCACATCGCCTGCCCGGTCTCGATCGACGAGAACGCGCCGATCCTCTGCGTCGAGATCGACGCCGAGACGACCGGCGTCACCCTCCGCGGCCTCGAGGTCTCGGGCGGCTTCTACAGCGTCTTCCTCGGCTCGCAGTGGGACTACGACGACACCCCGCTCGACAACCTCACCGCGCGCGACGTGCTGATCGAGGATTGCGTGCTCCACGACAGCGGCCGCGACGTCGTCAAGGTCCCTGCCGGCTGCGACGACGTCACGATCCGCCGCTGCGAGATCTACAACTCGGGCGTCGGCTACCCGCCCGGCACCCCGCAGGACGAGAAGAACGCCGAGGGCATCGACGCCGTCAACGCCGACCGCATGCACGTCGTCGACACCTACATTCACGACACCGCGACCTCGTGTCTATACGTCAAGGGCGGCTCGATCGGCACCGTCATCGAGCGCACCCGGGCCGAGCGCTGCGGCGACCTCGGCATCGTCCTCGGCTTCGACACCAGCCCCGAGTTCTTCGACCTCCAGGCCAACCCCGGCTACTACGAGAGCATCGGCGGGGTCGTGCGCAACTGCGTCGTCGCCGACACCGGCCTCGCCGGCCTCGGCCTCTACGCGACCCGCGACGCGCACCTGCTGCACAACACGGTGCTCCGCGCCGGCGCCCGCGGTCAGGCCGCGATCTATCTCGGCGTCGCCACCCAGGACTACGACCCGAAGGCCGGGCGGCCGGCGAACACCAACCCGACGATCGTCGGCAACCTCGTCGAGCAGACCGGCCTGCCCGCGCCGACGTGCTTCGGGATCCGCCACACCGTCGAGGATCAGCTCGGCGCGCTGTCGGGCCTCGCCACGCAGGGCACGATCCGCGACAACCTGTACCACAGCGGCGCTCCGTGCCTGTTCAGCGACGCCCGCCCCGACGCGCCGTACGAGGGCGAAGACCTCGCCGCCTGGCAGGCCCACGCCCCCGGCTTCGACGCCGGCTCGCGCGCCGACGACCCGCAATTGACCGCCGACGGCCACCTGAACCCCGGAAGCCCGGCCCGCGACGCGCTCCCGGCCACCCCCGGCGTGTCCTATGATATCGACCGCGCCCCGCGCAGCGGCTCCTACGATATCGGCGCCGACGAGCTGTGAACCGCCCTCGGTCCGTCCGCGGCGCGCCGCCCCCGGTGCGGGACGCGACGCGAACCGTCCCAGGCGACGAAGTCGCGGATCAGCGTCACCGTGGCGACCGCCCCGCGGGGCGCCGCCGCGGCTCGCGGAGGCCGAGACGCCTCGGGGGAGGGGCGCGCTACGGCGCGACCTGGCCGACGTTCACGTCGAACGTCGTCGCCTTGTACTCGTCGCTCCACGGCCAGAGCGTCTGGTTGGTCGGGGTCTTCAGGGCCGGCTTGTCGCCGACCAGGCAGCTCAGGAACATGAACGGATCGATGCGGCGCCCGAGCGACAGGGTCGTGTTGAGCGACTTGAGGCCGGTGGGGTTCAGGCAGGTCGTGGTCATCGAGGTGCGCAGCGCGGCGGCGGCAGCGGTGTCGCCGTCGCTGCCCGAGATGTGCGCCTCGCTGAGCGCCGCCAGCCTGGTCGGGTGCAGCGCGACCTCGAAGTGGAGGTGCGCGCGGAGCCCGGACGCGGACGCGTTGCCGGTCTTGCCGGAGGTCCCGAGCGACTGACCGCGCTTGACGACGCCGGCGGCGTTCGGGTTGGTGCCGGTCGAGGCCACGCCGAGCTTGTCGAGGTGCGCGTAGAGCATCGAGGCGTGCACGGTCGTGCCGCCCGCGAGCGAGGCGGGGACCGGGCAGACGACCTGCACCCAATACCCGTAGCCGCCGTCGTAGCCGGCGAGGTAACTGCCGTCGCAGGGGCTGCGAAGCGCGGTCCCGACCGGCATCAGGTAGTCGATGCCGCTGTGCTGATAGCCGTTGCGGGGGGCCTTGAAGGCGCCGCTGCCGTAGGCGTCGTCGCGGATGCCCTGATCGAGCGCCGCGATGTACGTCCACGGCATGGGCGCCGCGACGTCGCGGATCCGCACGGCGTCGGCGATGACGACCTTGCCGGCGGTGGTCCAGCGCGAGAGCACGACCTTGTTCCAGCCCGCGGAGAAGTTGACGGTGCCGAGCTGCACCCATTTGCCGCCGCCGACGGTCTGGTTGACCTGGAACGAGGCGAGCTTGTTGCCCTTGGCGTCGAAGGCGATGAAGGGCGCGGTGGTCGAGCGGTTGCTCCCGGTGGTGTACCAGACATCGACGACCTTGGCGCCCGCGACGGGCAGGTTGAAGCGGAACTCGGCGCCGTCGGAGACGGGCCCCGTGGCGGCGTAGAGGTAGCCGGGGCCGTAGAAGCCCGGGTTCGAGGTCGATGCGGCCCAATTGGCCGACGCGACGAACTTGGCCCTGGTCGGGTCGTTGCCGGCGTCGTGGCTGTCGATGACGATCGCAGGCGACACGGCGCTCGGGTCGAGCTCGTCGGCGAGCTCGGCCCCGGCGTCGCCCTCGGACGGTCCCTCGTCGTCCGTCTCCTCGATCCGCGCGTCGTCGTCGACGTCCTCGCAGGCCGTGACCGACAGCGCCAGCACGGCGGAGAGGGTGGAAGCGAGGGGGAGACGGGGTGGCAGTCGCATGGGTCGCATGGTCGGGATGCTCCGCGGAGGCGGCAGGCGGGTCAGCGAGGGGCGCGCGAGGCCGCGTCGATGCACCCCCCTCGAACTCGCGCTGTTCATAGGGCGACTCGGCGCGGCGGCGCAAGCGGAGCGTCGCCGCGCCGCGTCGCCGGAGACGACGGAGCGCCCGCCGATCGCCCTCGGATGGCCGTATGCGACGAAAGAGCCGGGCTCCGCACAGACGTCACGACGAGCGGAGTGATCGAATGTCCGCGGGTCGTTACTGCGGGAGGGTCGTCGACAGCGGGCGGGCGGGTTGATAGCCTCGTGGGCGTGGAGCGCTGGACCCTCGAGTTCGCGCGGGCGGAGGACGCGGGGGAGCCGGACGCGTTCCGCGAGGGGACGCAGGAGTACCTGGTCCGCCGCGACGACGGATCGTTCGAGGCGCTGCGCTGGCGCTGGGACGCGCAGCTGTCCGCCGATCTGGCGGCGCTGCGCGTGCCCGGGCACGACCCGGCGCTGCCGCGGCGGCTCGGCGATCGGCTGCGGAGCTGGATCGGCGGCGCGATCCGCCTCGACAGCCTGGCGGACGCGTGCCGCCGCGGCGCGCGGATCGAGCTGCAGATCGCGTCGGCGGCGGCCGAGCTCTACGCGCTGCCGTGGGAGCTGATGACGCTGCCGGGCAGCGGGGCGCACCTCGGCGCGCTCGCCGAGGTGCAGGTGAGCTACCGCTGGCCGGCGGCCGCCTGCGCGCCGCCGCGGGCGACGCCTCGCCCCGAGGGCGGGCGGATCCTGCTGGCGTGGTCGCGCGCGTTCGGGCCGGTCCCCGCGCGGCCGATCGCCGAGGCGATCGCCGCGGCCGCGCGCGAAGGACATGTCCCATGGGACATCTCGACGGACGAGCTGGCCGACGCCTCGCTGCCCGCGCTGGTCGCCGCGATCGAGCGCGACGCGGCGCGCGGGGCCGCGCCGGCGGTGCTGCACGTGCTCTGCCACGGGGCGCCGATCGGCGGCGGCTACGGGCTCGGGCTCGACGACGGGCGCGGCGGCGGCGTCGTGGTCGACAGCGGCGCGCTGGCGCGGGCCCTCGCGCCGCTCGCCGGCCACGTCCGCCTGGTCGTCCTGACCGCCTGCGACTCCGGCGACCCGGGCGCCCCCGGGACGCGCCTCGGGAGCGCCGCGCAGGAGCTCCACCGCGCCGGCTTCGAGGCGGTCGTGGCGTCCCGGCTGCCGCTGTCCGGGGCCGGCGCGGTCGAGCTCGCCGCGGCGCTGTACCACGGGCTGCTCGTCGAGACATGCGCGATCGACCAGGCGGTCGCGGCCGCGCGCGTCCGCCTGCTGCGCCGACCCGGCGCGCTCGACTGGGCCAGCGTGCAGCTGTACCGCCACCCGGTCGCGGGCGGCGATCGCCGCCCGATCGTGTTCCGGCCGTACCGCGGGCTGCTCGCGTTCGAGGGCCGGCACGCGCGCTTCTTCTTCGGGCGCGAGCCGGAGACCGCCGAGGTGCTCGGCGACCTCGCGGCGCTGGTCGAGCGCGGGGCCCCGCGGCTGCTCGTCGTCGCCGGCGCGTCGGGGACCGGCAAGTCGTCGCTGGTGCTGGCGGCGGTGCGACCGGCGCTGGCGCGCGGCGGGTGGGCCACGGCGGCGCTGCGCCCC
>ERZ1066117.36-NODE-36-length-178745-cov-12.885903_pt1 | contig 178745 bp, 138 predicted proteins | sample MGYA00382764_ERZ1066117 | MGnify/ENA primary metagenome ERZ1066117 (study PRJEB33369, sample SAMEA5778347) | biofilm metagenome | biome: Industrial cooling water; feature: Water cooling tower basin; material: Biofilm | place: United Arab Emirates | collected...
AGGGACGGCCGGTGCAGCTCGCCGACGTGGCGGCGCCGGCGGGCACCGACGTGCACGTCGTGGTGACGACGCTGCACTACCACAGCCACGCCAACCCGACGCCGGAGCTGCTGCAGGGCCTGCGCCGGCGCGGCCGCAAGGTCGTGATGATGTGGCTCGACAAGAAGATCAGCCGCAGCACGCCCGAGTACTACGCCGCCGTCGACGTGAACTGCGTGCTCGACGGCACCGACTTCGAGCTGCCCGCCGCGTGGCCGATCTTCACCCCGAAGAACCCGCGCTTCTTCCGCGACGCCGGGCGCGAGCGCGACATCGCGGTCAGCCTCGTCGGCGAGGTGCGCTACCTGGCGCAGCGCAAGGCGATGGTCGAGCGGCTGCGCAGCGAACCGCGCGTGCCGGTGCAGTTGTTCGGCACCAGCGCCGCCGACACGCAGCGCACTCGCACCGTCGCCGAGTACGCCGAGCTCTACCAGCGCTCGCGCATCTCGCTGGCGATGACCAAGGACACGGTGCGCCAGCTGAAGGGCCGCGTGTTCGAGATCGTGCACTGCGGGGCGCTCTTGTGCTGCGACGTGAACCACCACGTGCAGCAGCACTTCGCGCCGGGGCGCGAGTACGTCGAGTACCACGACTACGAGCACCTCGTCGACCGTCTGCAGCACTACCTGGCGCACGAGGACGAGCGCGCGGCGATCGCCGCCGCCGGCCATCGTCGCGCCACCGTCCACTACAGCCACGACGTGTTCTGGCGTTCGCTGCTGAGCCGATGCGGGGCATCGGCGGCGGCGTTCCGCCACAGCCCGGGGGAAGCATGACCATGGCGCAGAAGAAGCGGGTCCATCTGAACGAGTTCAATCTGCTGATGAACGGCGCGACCTACCTGCCGCTCGTCTCCGGGCTGCTGCGGGCGCACGCCGAGCAGTCGGAAGTGGTGCGCGAGCACATGCAGTTCGCACCGTTCCACTTCCACATCGACCGGCCCGACACCATCGTCGGCCGCCACGAGAAGCCGGCGGTGGCCGCGTTCTCGTCGCTGATGTGGAACGCGCAGCTGTGCCTGAAGGTCGCGGCCGAGGTCAAGCGGCGGCACCCGGACTGCCTCGTCGTCTTCGGCGGCGCCAACGTGCCGCACCACCCGGAGGCGTTCCTGCGCGAGCACGACTTCATCGACGTCGCCGTGCGCGGCGAAGGCGAAGGGCCGTTCACGCAGGTGCTCGAGCGCCTGGCGGTGGCGAACGGCGCCCACGACGTCGACCTCGCCGACCTCGCCGGCGTGTCGTGGCGGCGGCCGTCGGGCGACGTGCTGGTGGCGAAGACCGACCAGCAGTTCCAGAAGGATCTCGACGCCTACCCGTCGCCGTACCTCGAGGGCCTGTTCGACGAGCTGCTGCACGCGCATCCCGACCTGCGCTTCCAGGCGATCATCGAGACCAACCGCGGCTGTCCGTTCCAGTGCACGTTCTGCTACTGGGGCAAGGGCGGCATGTCGCGCAAATACCGCTTCCACGGCCTCGAACGCGTGAAGCGCGAGATCGACTGGATGGCGGAGAAGAAGATCCAGTACGTGTTCAACGCCGACAGCAACTTCGGCATGCACCGGCGCGACATGGAGATCGCCGAGCACCTGGTGGCGACGAAGCTGCGCACCGGCTACCCGCACAAGTTCCGCACCTGCTACGGCAAGAACACCGACGAGAAGATCTTCGCGATCGGCAAGCTGTTCCACGAGCACGGGCTCGAGAAGGGCATCACGATCAGCTACCAGAGCGTCGACGCCGGGGTGCAGAAGAACATCAAGCGCGACAACATCAAGCTCGAGTGCGCGCGCGAACTGCAGCGCAAGTTCAACGACCTCGGCGTGCCGGTCTACACCGAGCTGATCCTCGGCCTGCCGGGCGAGTCGTATCGCAGCTGGGTCGACGGCGTCGACCGCGTGCTGGCCTCGGGCCTGAAGAACCAGCTGTTCATGTACATCTGCCAGGTGTTCCCGAACACCGACCTCGCCGATCCGGAGTACCTGGCGCGCTTCGGCATGCAGACGAAGACCATCGAGCTGCAGGAGATCCACGGCCGTGTGCGCACCAAGGACTGGGTGCCCGAACAGGAGGAGATCGTCGTCGCCAGCAACGACATGCCGGCCGCGGACTGGGCGCGGGCGCTGCGCTTCTCGTGGGTCACGATGACCATGCACAGCCTGAAGCTCGGCTTCTACCTGATGGCGTGGCTGGTCGACCGCTGTGGCGTGCGCCACTCGGACTTCCTGGCGTTCCTCGCCGAAGGCGAGTTCGACGCCAACGAGTTCCCGCGCTGGAGCGCCCAGCTGGCCGCGTTCGACGGCAAGATCCAAGCGCTGCGCAGCGGCCAGGGCCGCGGCTGCGAACTGCCCGAGTACGGCGGCATCTACTGGGACGAGGAGGAGGCGTGCTTCCTGCGGCTGTCGCGCGACTTCGACGGCTTCTACGCCGAGCTGCGCGAGCTGGTGCTCGAGTTCGCCGAGCGGCGCGGGCTCGCCATCGACAACGCCGAACTCGACGACGTGCTGCGCTTCCAGAGCCTGGTCATTCCGCGGCCGTCGGGTCGCAGCAGCCAGCGTGCGCGCTTCGAGCACGACCTGCCGGGCTGGTTCGAGGCGCTGTTCGCCACCGAGCCGCGGCCGATGGTGGCGTCGCCGACGGTGGTCGAGGCGGTGCAGCCGGACTTCGCCGGCGACCTGCCGCGCTTCGCCCGCGAGACGATCCTGTGGGGGCGCAAGAGCGGCACGATGCTGGCGCAGCTGCGCGTCGAGACGTCGGCGCAGCCGGACGAGGCGCAGCTGGTGTGAAGCGGGTCTAGAACGCGCCGATCGTCAGCGTCAGGGAGTTGCTGCCGGTGTTCTCGAGGAAGACCAGGTTGGCATCGACCTCGAACAGCAGCAGCTGCTGGCGGATCTGGAACCCGACGATGGTCGGACTGTTCGGGATCGTCAGCTGCGTGTCGACGCTGCCGCTCGTGGCGACGGTTACCTCGAAGAAGTCGGGCGTCACCAGCAGGTTGCAGGCGGTTGGCGACGGGGGCAGCAGGGTCGCCAACGGAATGCTGATGGGAGCGAAGCCGGTGACGACGGCCACCAGTGCGAGCGACGGGATCGACGTGCCGCGAGCGCGGAACGTCGCCCCGATCCAGGGCAGGCCGGTGGCGGCGTAGGCGTTGGCGCCGCCGGAGCCGGGGCAGCCGGTGCCGCTGACGACGGCCGTCGCCGGGCAGGTGGTCGTCAGGCGAGCGAGGTAGGCGGAAACGAAGCCACCGGCGCGCGTGAAGATGCCACCCGCGACCAGTTCGCCGTTGGGTCGCGTGGCCAGTTCGTAGACGCTGTCGTCCAGCCCCGAGCCGAGCGCGGACCATGCGGTGCCATTCCAGCGTGCGATGCGGGTGGCCGGCACGCCGCCCGCCGTCGTGAAGGGGCCCGCCGCCACCAGGTCCCCGTTCGGCAGCGTGGTCAGAGCATTCACATTGCCGTTCATGCCGGAGCCGAGCGCGGACCATGCGGTGCCATCCCAACGGGCGATGCGGTTGGCGGGCGTTCCGCCGGCGGTCGTGAAGCTGCCCGCCGCCACCACGTCCCCGTTGGGAAGCGTGGCCAACGCCATCACGTCACTGTTCATTCCGGTTCCCATCGCGGACCAGGAGGTGCCATTCCATCGCGCGATGCGAGGGACCGTGGCGCCACCTGCCGTGTTGAACGCGCCACCGGCGACCACGTCGCCGTTCGGCATCGTGACCAGAGCCCAGACGAGGTTGTTCATTCCCGACCCCAGCGGCGTCCAGGCGGTCCCATTCCAGCGAGCGACGCAGTTCGCTGCGGTGCCATCCGCTGCCGAGAACTGTCCGCCGGCGACCAGGTCGCCGTTCGGCAACGTGGTCAGCGCGAACACGGCGCCGTTCATGCCCTGACCGAACGGCGACCAGGCGGTGCCGTTCCAGCGAGCGATGGAGTTCGCGGGCACGCCACCGGCCGTGGTGAAGGTGCCACCTGCGACCAGGTCCCCGTTCGGCAGGGGTAGAAGTTTGGCTGGCCAGCTGTTCATCCCCGAGCCGAGCGTCGACCAGGAGGTGCCATTCCAACGTGCGATGCGGTTCGCGGCGACGCCGCCCACCGTTGTGAAGTTGCCCGCCACCACGAGGTCGCCGTTCGACAGCGAGGCCAATCCCTCGACCCAGTTGTCCATGCCCGGCGAGAGGGCCGACCAGGAAGTGCCGTTCCAACGCGCGACCCGCTTCGCCGCCGCGCCATTTGCCTTCTCGAAGGAACCACTCGCAACCAGATCGCCGTTCGGCATCACGGTCAGCGCCAGCACGTCGCTGTCCATGCCCGACCCCATGGGCGACCAGGCGGAGCCGGTCCAGCGGGCGACGAACTGCAGCCCCGCTACGCCAAAGGACTGGAAGGAGCCGCCAGCAACCAACGTCCCGTTCGGCAGGGTCGCCAAAGCCAGCACGTTGTTGGGCAGCCCCGACCCCATGGGCGACCAGGCGGTGCCGTTCCAACGCGCAACATAGCTCGCGGGGACGCCACCCGCCGAGCCGAAGAAGCCGCCCGCGACCAGGTCTCCGTTCGGCAGGTTCGTCAATGCGTAGACGTTGCTGCTCACGCCGGAGCCCAGCGGCGACCAGGCGGTGCCGTTCCAGCGCGCGATGCGGTTGGCGGCCACGCCGCCAGCGTTGCCGAAGACGCCTCCAGCGACCAGGTCGCCGTTCGGCTGCATGGTCAAGGCGAACACGGGGCCGTCCATGCCCGAGCCCAAGGCGGACCAGGAGGTGCCATTCCAACGTGCGATGCGGTTCGCAGGCACGCCTCCCGCCGTGGTGAAGACGCCAGCTGCGATCAGATCTCCGTTGGCCAGCGGCAGCAGAGCCAGGATCCCGGTGCTGCCAAAGCCGCCGCCGCCGCTCACTCCTGACCCGAGCGGCGACCAGGAAGTTCCATTCCAGCGGGCGATGTAGTTGGCCGGTGCGCCACCGGCCGTCGTGAAGTCTCCTCCCGCGACGAGATCCCCGTTGGGCAGCGACGCGAGCGAACGCACGGTGCTGTTCAAGCCGGCCCCCAAGGTCGACCAGGTGCCGACGGCGGGATCCCAGACGGCGATGTTCGAGGCCGCCACGTTGCCGGCGGTCGTGATCTGGCCGCCGACCACGAGTCTTGGGGTGGCGGGGCCGGGGCCGTCGGGGTCCCACAGGGTCGAGGCCTTGAGCCCGCCCTCGATGCCCGGAAACCCGCTGCCTGGCAACCACTCGGTGGCACATTGCGCCATCGCCGACGAGCCGGCGACGGCAAAGGAGAGCAGGAAGCCCAGCAGAAGCGTGGCCGCGCGGGTGGCGTGCAGGATCATGGTCGGTTCCTCGGCATCGTCCGGAACCCCCATGGCTCGTGGCCTCGTCCCGCGACGCGCGCTGTTTGTAGAGAGCCGTGCGGATCGACGCCAGGGCCCGCAGTCCGGGCATGTTGGCGCGATCTCGCCGTCGATCGCCACGGTGCGTAGCATCGCGCCGTGCACGCGTTGTCTTCCGTCGTGTTCGCCGCGCTCGCGGCGATCGGTTCCTCCGTCGTGTTGGCTGCGCGGGTGACGTCCCAGGACACCAAGCGCCCGTACCGCAACGTCTCCGGCGGCGAGCTGCGCGCCGACCAGGCCTGCTACGACGTGCGGCACTACACGCTGCGACTCGACGTCGATCCGGCGGCGAAGACCATCGCCGGCTCGCTGACGATGACGGCAACCTGGCTCGCGGCCTCGCCGTCGCTGCGCCTCGACCTCGATCCGGCGTTCACCGTGCAGGCGGTGCGGCTGCAAGGCAGCGACGTGCCGTTCGAACGCACGACCGGCGCCATCGACGTCAAGCCGAAGGAACCGCTCGCGGTCGGGGCGAAGTTCGAGGTCACGGTCGACTATGCCGGCGCGCCGCGCGTCGCCAAGAACCCGCCGTGGGACGGTGGCTTCACCTGGTCGCAGACGAAGGACGGCAAGCCGTGGATCGCAACGTCGTGCCAGGGCGAAGGCGGCGACCTGTGGTGGCCGTGCAAGGACCATCCGTCCGACAAGCCCGACGGCATCGACCTGCACGTCACCGCACCGGCCGGGCTCGTGCTGGCGGGCAACGGGGTGCGCGTCGGCGAGCCGGTGACGAAGGACTGCCGCACGAGTTGCCACTGGCAGGTGCGTTCGCCGATCGCCAACTACAACCTGGCGCTGAACCTCGCACCCTACGTCGAGCTGCGCGACACCTACCGCTGCGTCGACGGCACCGAGATGCCGATCCAGTTCTTCGTGCTGCCGGAGAGCCAGGAGAAGGCCAAGCGCTGCCTGCCGCAGTTCCTCGACCACGTGAAGGTCTTCGAGGAACTGCTCGGCCCGTACCCGTTCCGGCACGAGAAGTACGGCATCGCCGAGACGCCGCACCTCGGCATGGAGCACCAGACCATGATCGCCTACGGCAACGGCTTCCAGGACGAGCAGTACGACTGGCTGCACAACCACGAGCTCGCGCACGAGTGGTGGGGCAACCTGGTCACCTGCCGCGACTGGAAGGACATGTGGCTGCACGAGAGCTTCGGCACCTACATGCAGCCGCTCTACCGCGAGGTGCGCTTCGGGCGGAAGGCGTACGACGACGAGATCGCCAAGTACCGATCGATGAACCGCTCGCCGGTGGCGCCGGCGGCGAGCAAGACCAGCTTCGAGATCTACTTCGGTCCGGGCGGCAGCAACGACATCTACTTCAAGGGTGCGCACGTGCTGCACACGCTGCGCTGGCTGCTCGGCGACGAGAAGTTCTTCCGCGCGCTGCGCACGTTCTGCTATCCGACCGAGTCGGCGAAGAAGGCGACCGACGGCAGCCAGTGCCGCTTCGTCGACACCGAGGACTTCGTCGCGCTGTGCCGCGAGATCGCCGGCGAGGACCTGGCGTGGTTCTTCGCCGTCTACGTGCGGCAACCGGCGCTGCCGAAGCTCGAGCACAAGCTGGTCGACGGCGAACTGCAGTTGCGCTGGGTGGTGCCGGACGGCCTCGTGTTCCCGCTGCCGGTGCCGGTGGTGGTGCGCGGCCAGGAACAGCGCGTGCCGATGCCCGATGGCGTGGGCTCGTTGCGCGTCGGCGACGCCGACCACCAGGTCGATCCCATGCAGCGGGTGCTGAAGGCGCGGACGCGCCGCGGCTCCTGAACCACGCGGACTCGGCCCGCGGCGGCCCAGCCGAGGATGGCGCGTTCTCCAGCGCCGGCTATCCTGCCCGCCCATGTTGCGCCGCCTCTGCGTCCCGTTCGTGCTGCCGATGGCGCTCGCCGCCCAGCAGGTGCTCGAAGGCGCCGAGCCGAACGCGACGCTCGCCACCGCGACCCCGCTCGCTTGCGGAGCCGAGGCCCTGGGCACGCTGACCTCGGCCGCCGACGCCGACTGGTACACGCTGACGCTCACCGCCACCAGCGACGTCTACCTCGCCACCGGGCCGGGTGCCGGCGCGCAGGTCGGCGACACGATGCTGACGCTGCTCGACGCGACCGGCGCCCCGCTGTGGTTCAACGACAACGGCGTGCGCTGCGGCAACTGGTCGCAGCTGCTGTGCAAGGGTCTGGTCGCCGGCACCTACGTGGTCGCCGTCGAGCGCGGGCCGAACGGTGCCGCCAGCGGCAGCTACGCGCTGGACGTGCGGTGCACGGCGCCGGCCGCGCTGGCGACGCCGGCGATCGTCAACGAAGGGCTCGAGAACAACGACCCGCGCACCGGCGGCACGGCGACGCTGGTCGCGCTGCCGGCGCGCTGCAACGGCCAGATCGGCACGGTCGGCATCGCGGGCGACTGGGACTTCTGGCGCTTCACGCTGGCCAACGAGACGTTCGTGCAGCTGCGCGTCGGCGGCACCGCGACGCATCCGCAGACGCCGCGCCTCGACGACCCGGTGCTCTACGTCTACGACACCGCGACGCCGCCGAACGTCGTCGCCGGCCCGTTCTTCGGCAGCGACTTCGCCACCTTCGACGCGACCGTCGACGTGCGGTTGCCCGCCGGCAGCTGGCAGGTCGGCATCCGCGGCTGGGTCGGCAGCGTCGCCGGCCGCTACTACCTCGACCTGCACGGCAGCACCGGCGCGTCGGTGGCCACCGGCGCTGGTGGTTGCGGTGGACGCGTGCTCGCCGCCGGCACCAGCAACAGCGGGCCGGGCGCGCCGCTGGTGGTCGAACGGCCGACGATCGGCACGACCTGGTCGCTGGTGGGCCAGTCGCTCGGCGCCAACGGCATCGCCCTGCACGTCGTCGGCTTCGCGCCGGTGCTGCTCGACCTGACGCCGTTCGGGGCGCCCGGCTGCACGCTCGAAGTCGACTACGTCGCGGTGCTGCCGCAGCTCGCCGACGCCGCCGGCAGTGCTCGCTTCGTGACGCCGCTGGCGGAGGCGCCGTCGCTGCTGGGGGCTTCGCTGGTCAGCCAGGCGGCCGTGCTCGACTTCGCCAATCCACTCGGCATCACGCTGAGCAACCGCGTGACCGCGACCGTCGGCAACTGAGGGAAGCGCCGTGCGCCGGCGCGACGGCTCGGCGCCTCGCCCGTCAGCCGACGTCGCGCAGCATCGGCACGTGGATCGTGAACTCGGCGCCCTGCTCGCCGTTCTGCACACCGATGCGGCCGCCGTGCGCGGTGACGATGCGGTGCACGATCGCGAGGCCGAGGCCGGTGCCGCGGCCCGGTTCCTTGGTGGTGAAGAACGGTTCGAAGATGCGGTCGACGAGCTCCGGCGGGATGCCGGTGCCTTGATCCCGCACGACCAGCAGGGCGTCGTCGTGGTCGCGGCCGAAGGCGACGGTGATGACGCCGCCGCGCGGGCTGGCGTCGAGTGCGTTGCGCAGCAGGTTGAACAGCACCTGCCGCCATTCGGCCGGGTCGCCGAGGATCGCCGGCGCGTCGTCGGCGCCGAGCAGGCGCAGCGTGACGCCGGCGTCGGCGAGCTGGTGGCCGAACATCGCCGCGACCTCGCGGGCTTCGTCGGGCAGGCGCACCGGCTCGCGGCGCGGCTTGTCCTGGCGGGCGAAGCGCAGCAGGCGCACGGTGATGTCGCGCGCGCGCAGGCCTTCCTTGCGCAGGATCTGCAGGTACTCGCGCATGCCCTCGTCGCTGCGGCCGCTGCGGTCGAGTTCGCGCAGCAGGCCGTCGGCGCCGGCGACGATGCTGGCCAGCGGGTTGTTGATCTCGTGCGCGATGCCGGCGGCCAGCGTGCCGAGCTGCGCCAGCTGGGCGGTGCGCAGCACCTCGCGCGAACGTTCGTCGACCCGTTGCTCCAGTTCGGCGCGGCTCTGCAGCAGCTTGCCGGCCATCGCGCGGAACGTCAGCGCCAGGTCGCCGAGCTCGTCGGCGTGGTGCACCGGCACGGCGGCGTCGAGCTCGCCGCGGCCGAGGCGGATGGCGGCGGCGCGCAGTTCGCGCACCGGCCGCAGCACGCGCTGCAGCAGCAACCACGCCAGCAGGCCGAGCGTGCCGACGCTGACCGCGCCCAGCAGCACCAGGAACTGCGCCATGTTCGCGGTGCGATGGTCGAGGTCGTCGCCGATCTCGCGCGTCTCGTCCTCGACCGCCTGGATCAGCACCTGCGCGTGGTGCAGCGCCTGGTCGACGGCCGTCGCCATCTCCTGCAGCGGTGCTTCGGCGGCGAGTTTGTCGGCGGACGCGCGCAGTGCCGCGTCGATGCGCTGCAGCAAGGCGTCCTCGCCGGCGTCGTGCTCGCGCCGCGACGGATCGTCGACGGTGGCGAAGCGGGCGATGGTCGAGCTGGCGGCGTCGTGGTGCCGTTGCACGTCGGCGATCACCAGCGGCTGGCTGCTGCGCGTCGCGTTCGGCGCGGTGACGACCCACTGCTGCACGCCGCGCAGTTCGTCGACCAGCGCGCGCGCGAGGTTCACTTCGCGAAGCTCCTCGAACAGGCGCTGCACGTCCTCGTGCACGGCGCGCGCCAGCATCAGCTGGCTCGTCGTCGCCACCAGCAGCACGAGGCACAGCGGCGCGAACGCGATCAGCACCGCGCGCCGCAGCGGCCGGCGCGGCGTGCGCAGCTCCTCAGCTTGCACGCCGCCTCCAGGCGAGGTCGAGCCCGAGCGTGACCGCGTGGTCCTCGGGGAACAGCGCCAGCCAGCGCCGCGTCGGCAGCCCGTACTGGTCGGCGGCGACGGTGCCGTGGCCCTGCAGGCGCAGCGGTTGTCCGGGCAGCGAGCACTGCCACAGCTGCATCGGCTGCGCGAGCACCTGCGAGCCCAGGCGCAGCGTGCCGAGGAACGTGCGCTGGCTGACCCCGGGCAGGTCGCTGCTGGTGGTGGCGGCGAGGCGCGCGCGGTAGACGATCGTGCTGCCGCGGTAGACCCCGAGCACGTGGGCGACGTCGATGCCACGATCGCCACCGCCGGCGGCGCCGTGCAGTGGCTGCAGCGTCGCCAGGTCGAGCACCAGTTCGAGTTCGCCGGTGCCGTTCGGCGCGAGGTCCAGCGTGCCCTTCACCCCCGGGCACGCGACCAGCAGTTCTTGCGGCAGGCCCGCCACCAGGAAGCGCACCGACGAACGCTCCGGGTCGAGTTCGAGCTGCTGCGGCCTGGTCGACGGCGGCAGCCCGCGCAGCTCCGGCAGCGTGATCGCGCGCACGGCGTCGAGTGGTGCCGGCGGCGGGATCGGCGTCGCGCGCAGGCCGAAGCAGACGCCGGCGATCGCCAGCGGCAGCCAGACCCGCGGATCGAGCAGGGAACGGTTCACGCGGAACGCCTCCACGCCTGCCAGAAGCTGCGGCGCAGCAGTTCGCGCGGGTGCACCGTGTCGCCGGTCAACGTCACCACCAGGTCGGCCAGCGTCGGCCAACGTCCGAGCGCCGACAGGAAGGTGCGCACGAGCCACGGGTGGCGGATGGCGCGCTGCAGCAGCTTCGACGCCGCCATGCGCGGCGCCAGTTCGCGCTGCCGCGCCCGGCGGTAGGCGGCGGCCGCGGTGGCTTCGGCGCCTTCGCCGTGCAGCGACTGCGCCAGCGCCTCGCCGAGCGCGCGCGCACCGAACAGCGCGAAGTAGATGCCTTCGCCGGTCAGCGGATCGACGTAGCCGGCGGCGTCGCCGACCAGCCAGGCGCCCGGCAGCGTCGGCGTCGTCGTGCGGAAGCCGAACGGCCCGCAGCCGCGCCACGGCAAGAGCCGCGTCGCCCCCTGCAGCCGTGCTTCGATCGCCGGCGCCTGCGCTGCCTGGCCGGCGACGAACGTGTCCCAGTCGGCGCCGCCGCGCGCGGCCAGCGCCGTCTGCGGCAGCACCAGGTTCAGGCTGTAGAGGCCGTCGTCGACGGTGGTCGCGGCGAAGAAACCGCCGGGCAGCAGGTGCACGTCGGCGCGCGGCTTCGCCGGCACGCCCTGGAAGTGCGCGGTCAACGCGAACTGGTCGAGCCACGCGAGCCGGCGCTGCACGCCGAGCGCCTTGGCGACGCGCGAGTGCACGCCGTCGGCGCCGACCACGTGCTTCGCGGCGATGTCGACCGCGGCCCCGTCGGCGGCCTTCAGCAGGGCGCCGGTGACGCGGCCGTCGCTGCGGCGCTGCAGCGACACGAACTCGTGGCGCGGCAGGAACTGCACCCCGGCGGCTTCGGCGGCGCGCAGCAGGTGGTGGTCGAAGCGCTCGCGCCGCACGCCGTAGCCGACGCGGCCGTGGCCCTGGCGGTCGGGCAGTTGCCGGAAGCTGCCGTCGGCGCCGAGGCCGTAGCCCGACAGGCGCATGCCTTCGACGCGCTGGGCGCCGAGCGTCTCGAACAGTTGGCCGAGGCCGAGGTCGGCGAGGTACGGCAGGCACTCCGGGCTCAGGAACTCGCCGCAGGGCTTGTGCCGCGGGAACGCCTTCTTGTCGGCGACGGTCACCGCGAAGCCGGCGCGGGCCAGCTGCAGCGCCAGGGCGGAGCCGGCCGGGCCGGCGCCGAGGACGAGCACGTCGACGTTCTTCTCGGGCTTCACGGGTGTTCCTTCGGTGCGCGCCGCGGAGCGAACGCGGCGACCAGCAGCGGCAGGATCGCGGCGGTGGCGAACCAGGCGGCGGCGATGGTGGTGGTGGCGAGCAGCGCGAACTCGACGGTGGTCTCGAGGCGGCTCAGCGCGGCGGTGCCGAAGCCGAGCATCAGCACCGCGCTCGACAGCGACATCGCGCGGCCGGTCTGGTCGAGTGCGTGGCGCAGCGCCTGCCGCGTCGGCATCGAAGCCCGCGCGTGGCGGAAGTGGTGCAGCAGGTGCAGCGTGTTGTCGACGATCAGGCCGAGCATCGTGCAGCCGATCATCGCCGTCGCCACCGAAACCGGCCGTTGCCACCAGCCGAGGGCCCCGTAGAGCCACAGCGCCGGCAGCAGGTTCGGGATCATGCCGATCGCGCCGAGGCGCAGCGAACGCAGGCCCAGCACCATGCACGCCGACAGCAGCAGCAGCGACACGCCGAGGCTGCCGGTCAGGCTCTGCATCAGGCGGTGCGAGTCGCGCGCGATCTGCACCGACGGACCGGCGGCGACGACGTCGTCGAAGCCGAGCACGCGGCCGATGCGTTCGACGTCGTCGAACAGCGGCGTGCGCACCCCGCTGCCGCCCGGCTGCAGCACGAGCGGCACCGCCAGGGCGCCGTCGGTGTTGCGGGTCGGTTGGCCGGCGAGGCCGGCGACGCCCGGCGCCTGGCGCAGCATCGCCAGGAACGGCAGCAGCCGCGTCGGTTCGGCGGCGGGGCTGCGCGCGGGCACCAGCAGGTGGAAGGCCTCGACGCCGCCGAGCCGCGCCGCCAGCAGGTCGTGGTCGACGCGCGCCGGCTCGTCGGCCGGCAGCAGCCGCAGCGGATCGTTGTCGGAGGTGACGCGGAACAAGCCGGCGATGGCGAGCGTGGTGGCGGCGACGCTGCCCAGCAGCAGCGGCCCGCGCGCGCGCCGCAACTGGTCGAACCAGCGGGCGCCGAACCAGGTCGTGGCCGCGGCCGGGCGCGCGCCGGCGGCGAAGTGCGGCAGCCACGCCGGCAGCAGCAGGAACGTGAAGAAGTGCGCCAGCGCGACGCCGAAGGCGCTGCGCACGCCGAAGTCGAGCACCGCCGGCACCGAGCTGGTCGCCAGCGACCACAAGCCGATCATCGTCGTGCCGGTGGCCAGCAGCGCCGGCGTGCGCAGTTCGGACGCCACCGCCGAAGCCGCGGCCTCGGGATCGCGGCCGGCGGCGCGTTCGCGGCGGAAGGCCTCGACGAAGTGCACGCTGGCGGCGACGCCGATCGTCAGCAGCACCGGGTCGAGCAGCGACGCGATCGGATCGAGCTGGTGGCCGAGCAGGGCGATGCTGCCGCCGGTCCACGCGATGGCCGCGATCGGCGGCAGCAGCACACCGAGGGCGAGGCCGAGATGGCGGTAGAAGGCGAAGGCCGCTGCCAGCAGCACCGCGACCAGCATCGGCACGATCGTCTGCCGTTCGCCGGCGACGAGGCGGGCGATGGTGCCTTCGATCAGCGGCAGGCCGGTGGCGCGGACCTGCAGCGCCGGTGGCGCGCCGGCCCGTGCGGCGGCGACGACCCGTTCGGCCACCGCCATCGCGTCGGCGTCGTGGATCGCCACCGGCATCAGCACGAGGCCGGGGTCCGGCACCGGTGCGTCGTGGATCGCGGCGACGCCGGGCAGCGCCGCCAGCTTCGTGCGCAAGGCGGCGAGCTCGTCGCGATCGCTGGCCAGCATCGGCAGGTCGCCGCGCACGACGAACGCGACCAGCACGATCGGGTCGTCGCCGACGACTTCCTGCAGCGCGCGCAGCTGCACGGCGTCGGTGCTGTCGGGCGCCTTCAGCGAGCGGTTGCTCGGGTCGACCTGCTGCTGCGAAAGCGTGTGCAGCAGGAACACGGTGGCGGCGGCGAACAGCAGCCAGCCGAGGCGGCGCAGGATGCGGGTCATCGGCGGCGGGTTCGTGCGGGCACGCGCGGTGGGAGCACACGGCGTGCCGGGCAGCCCTGCCCGGGGAGGTCCCACGCCGCGCAGTGGCAGCGTGTCGTTCCTACCGGCGGCGTGCAAGAAGTGCCCGGCAGCGTGCGGTGCAAAGCCGTGGCATGGGGCGGCGACGTCGCGGGCACGCCCGTTGCTCTTCCGCCCGGCATGACCGGCAAGCTGCTGCAGGTGTTCGGGGTGCTGTTCGTGCTGGCGCTGGTCGGCGGTTCGATCGCCGGCTTCGGCGTGCTCAAGGACCGCGTCAAGGTCGTCGTCGGCCCGGACGCCGCGGCCACCGGCCCCGACCCGATCGCCGAGCTGAAGGACGACGTCAACGTGCTCGCGGGCGACCTGACGACGCTGCAGCAGGCGCTCGGCAGCAACTTCGAACAGCTGGCCGCCGGCATCGACGAACGGGCGGGCGCGCGCCACGCCGAGCTGATGGGGTTGCAGCGCGACCTCGCCGCCGTGCAGAAGCAGCTCGCGAGCCTCGGCCAGGAGAACGCGGCCCTGCGCCAGCAGCTGGCCCAGCTCGGCAAGCAGCTCGAGGCCCTGCCGGCGGGTGGCGGCATGCAGGTCGCCAGCGCGCCCGGTGGCGCCGCGGCGCTGCCGGCGGAACCGCCGCCGCAGCCGCAACCGCAGGCGACGCCCGCGGCGGTCGAGCCACCGCCGCCCACGGCACCCGCGGAGGTCGCCGACGCGCCGAAGAAGCCGGACGCCGCGAAGCCGAAGGGCAACTTCTTGTTCGGTGGCGCCAGGTTCCGCTGCGACGAGCCGCACGACTACGAGATCGTGCCGGAGCTGTCGCGCGTCGCCTTCGACGCGAAGAGCACGCTGCACGACTTCACCGGAGTCACGCAGAACGTCCGCGGCACGTTCCGCATCGACTTCGACGACCCGCAGGGTGCGTGGACCGGTTCGGTGCGCTGCGACGCGACGACGCTGAAGACCGGCGTCGACGGGCGCGACAGCAACATGTGGGAGTACCTCGACACCAAGAACCACCCGGCGATCGAGTTCACGCTCGAGAAGTTCGAGCCGGCGAAGGACGGCGTCGACGTCGCCAGGCAGACCGCCAAAGGCGAGGTCGTCGGCACCATGCGCATCCGCGGCAAGCAGAAGTCGGTGCGCATGCCGGTGCAGCTCGAGATCGATGCGCAGAAGCGCCTGATCGTGAAGGGCGAGATGCCGCTGTCGCTGCCCGACTACGACGTGCCGGTGCCGAGCCAGCTCGGCGTCATCAACATGGAGAAGGACGTCAAGGTCTGGATCTCGCTGCGCGCCCGCGTCAAGGCGGGAGGTGGCAAGTGAGCCGCGGGCTACGACGCATGGCGATGGTGGGCGCGTGCTCGCTGGCGGCCGGGTGCTTCGGTGGCACGCACATCAAGCCCGAGGAGCGCGACATCGACGTGCCGATGCTGGACCTCGCGTTCCAGCCGGCCGGCGCCATCGTGCTCGATGGGCTCTACGAGTCGGTCGACATCCAAGGCGACATGGCGCTGTCGTGGCGCAAGGTCTACTACCTGTTCTCGCCGAACGGCAGCTACACGGCCGCCGCCCTCGGCGACGGCGATGCGGGCCCGGCGTTCACCACGCTGACCGGCACCTGGAAGTGTGAGGCGCGTGGCCTGTCGCTCGACGACGCCGAGCCGCTGCCGCTCGAGCAGGCGCCGGGGCACCTGCGGCTGTCGGCGGCCGGCGGTTCGCTGGTGCTGGCGCAGAGGAAGCTGCCGTGACCATGGCCACCGCCGAACCCTTGTTCGACCGCGGCGACTGGTGGGACGAAGGTGCTCGCGCCTTCGCGTCGCTGCGCTCGGTCACGACGTTCCGCCTCGAACTGCTGCGCCAGTGGCTGCCGCAGGGCTTCGCCGGTCGCACCGTCGTCGACCTCGGCTGCGGCGGCGGCCTGCTGGCGGTGCCGCTGGCGCGCGAGGGTGCGCACGTGGTCGGCCTCGACCTTGCGGCGAAGGCCCTGCGCGCGGCCGTGGCCCAGCAACCGGAGCGCTTGCTGGCGGCGCAGGCCGATCTCCAGCAACTGCCGCTCGCCGAACGTTCGGCCGACGTCGTGCTGCTCGCCGACGTGCTCGAACACGTCGACGATCCGGCCGCGGTGGTCGCACAGGCGGCCCGCGTGCTGCGCCCCGGCGGCGCCCTGTTCGTCAACACCATCCACCGGACCTTGCGCAGCCGCGTGTTCGCGATCGCGCTCGGCGAAGGGCTCGGCTTCATCCCGCGTGGCACGCACCAGTGGCGCAAGTTCGTCCGCCCGGACGAACTCGACACGATGGCGCACGCCGCCGGGCTCGTGCGCGTGCAGCGCGCCGGCGAGGCCCCGCGCCTGTGGGCGACGCTGCGGGCCGGCGCCGTCGTGCTGCGCCCGAGCAAGAGCCTGGCGGTCGGTTACGCGGCCCTCTTCCAGAAGGTGCACCGATGAGTTTCCTTCGCGGCAAAGCCGCTGCGGCGACGTCCCTTGGCGGCAACGCCGCTGCGGTGACCTCCGTGCGCGGCAAGATCGCCGCCGTCGCCATGGCCGTGCTGACGCACGCCACGTTCGTGTTCGCCGTCGGCTCGATGGCGGTGGCGCTGGCCACCGGTCTGCAGCTCGGCCTCGGCACCGTGCCCGGCTGGCTGGCGCCGATCGCCAACGTGCTGCTCGTGCTGCAGTTTCCGCTGCTGCACAGCTACCTGCTGCACCGCCGCGGCCGGCCGCTGCTGCAGCGCCTGTCGCCGGTCGGCTTCGGCAAGGAACTGGCGACCAGCACCTACTCGTGGTCGGCGTCGCTGCAGTTGCTGCTGACGTTCTGGGCGTGGACGCCGAGCGGCGTCGTCTGGCACGAAGCGCACGGCGCCGGCGGCGCCGTCCACTGGGCGCTGTTCGTCGCTGCCTGGCTGTTCCTGCAGAAGGCGCTCTACGACGCCGGCCTCGGCCTGCAGACCGGCTTCGTCGGCTGGTGGTCGCTGCTGCGCGGCAAGCCGGTCAGCTACGGCGACATGCCGACGCACGGCCTGTTCGCGCGCTGCCGGCAGCCGATCTACCTCGGATTCGCGCTCGTGCTCTGGACGGCGCCGGTCTGGTCGCTCGACTGGCTCTGCCTCACCGTGGGTTGGAGCATCTACTGTGTGGTCGGTCCGAGGTGGAAGGAAGCGCGCTGGGCTCGTCTGCACGGCGCTCGCTTCACCGCCTACCAGGCCACGGTTCCCTACCTCTTCCCGAGACTCCGCCGTTGAAGATCGCCGCCGTCCGCACCGCCTTCCCGCCGCACTGGTACGACCAGACGACCCTCACCGAGGCCATCGTGCGCATCTTCGGCGCCGACGAACGGCTCGCCGACCGCATCCGCTCGCTGCACGCGAACTGCGGCATCGACGGCCGCTTCCTGACGCTGCCGCTCGAGCAGTACGCGGGCATCACCGACTTCACCGTCGCCAACCGCGCCTGGGTGGAGGGTGCCCTGCAGCTCGGCGAGCAGTCGATCCAGAAGGCGCTGGCCGCCGCCGGCGTGCGCGCCGACGAGGTCGACGCGATCTTCTTCTCGACGGTGACCGGCCTCGCCAGTCCGTCGATCGATGCGCGGTTGATCACCAGGCTCGGCTTCCGGCCCGACATCAAGCGCATGCCGCTGTTCGGCCTCGGCTGCGTCGCCGGCGCCGCCGCGGTGTCGCGCGCCGCCGACTACTTGAAGGGCCATCCGCGCGGCGTCGCGCTGGTGCTGACCATCGAGCAGTGCTCGCTGACGCTGCAGCCGCAGGATCGTTCGGTCGCCAACCTGATCAGCGTCGGCTTGTTCGGCGACGGCGCCGCGGCGGCGGTGATCGTCGGCGCCGAGCATCGCGCCAAGGGGCCGCGCATCGTCACCACACGCTCGGTGTTCTACCCCGAGACCGAACACGTGATGGGCTGGGACATCGGCGCGCACGGCTTCCGCATCGTGCTGTCGGCGGAGGTGCCGACGGTCGCGCGCGAACGCGTGCCCGGCGACGTCGACGCGTTCCTCGGCGACCAGGGCCTCGCCCGCAAGGACATCGCGCGTTGGATCGCGCATCCGGGCGGCCCGAAGGTGCTGCAGGCGCTGCAGGACGGGCTCGGCGTCAGCCGCGACACGCTGCGCGCCAGTTGGGAGTCGCTGGCGCGCGCCGGCAACCTGTCGAGCGCGTCGGTGCTGATGATCCTCGAGAAGTCGCTGCAGGACAACGCGGGCAAGCCCGGCGAGCGCGGCGTCATGCTGGCGATGGGCCCGGGCTTCTGCAGCGAGTTCCTGCTGCTGCAGTGGTAGGTGCGAGCCCCGCCGCGCGCCGTCAGGCGTCGTCGGGCTTCGGCGCCTCGCCGGCCGCCGCCAGCTTGTTGTAGAGCGTCTTGACGGCGATGCCGAGCACCTGCGCGGCCTTGGTCTTGTTGCCAGAGCTGAGCTGCAGCGCCGCGGCGATCGCCAGCTGTTCGAGCTGCGCCAGCTCGAGCGTCGGCAGGCCACCGGCCGCCGGCCGTTGCCGCAGCGCGCCGAGCACGTACTCGTCGACGTCGGCGGCGGTCACCGTCGGTCCGTCGACCAGCACACCGAGGCGCACGATCGCGTTCTCCAGTTCGCGCACGTTGCCCGGCCACGGGTGCTGCACCAGCCGCTGCACCGCGGCGTCGTCGAACTGCAGCGGCCGGCCGCTGCGCTGCGCCTCGCGCTGCAGGAACGCGTTCGCCAGCGGGCCGATGTCGTCGCGGCGGTCGCGCAGCGGCGGCACCTGCAGTTCGAGCACGGCCAGTCGATAGAACAGGTCCTCGCGGAAGCTCTGGTCCTGCACCTTGGCGCGCAGGTCGCGGTGGGTGGCGGCGAGGATGCGCACCGAGACCTGGCGCACGGCGTCGCTGCCGACCGGCCGGATCTCGCCGAACTGCACCGCGCGCAGCAGGGCCGGCTGCACTTCGAGCGGCAGTTCGCCGACCTCGTCGAGGAACAACGTGCCGCCGTCGGCGGCTTCGAACAGCCCCGGGCGCCGCTGCTCGGCGCCGGTGAACGCGCCCTTCACGTGGCCGAACAGTTCGCTCTCGACCAGCTGCCGCGGGATGGCGCCGCAGTGCACGACGACGAACGGCTAGGCGTGGCGGGCCGAGCCGGCGTGCAGGCGGCGCGCGACCAGTTCCTTGCCGGTGCCGCTCTCGCCGGTGATCAGCACGCTCTCGGTCGAGGCGGCGATGCGGGCGATCTGCTGGTCGAGGCGCTGCGCCTTCTGGCTCGGGGCGGCGACGACCAGGGCACCAGCTCCCGCCAGCGCGGCGGCGCGGCGCAGGCGCTGGTTCTCGCGCAGCAGGCTGCCGTGCTGCAGTGCTCGGCGGATCGTCGCTTCGAGCGTGTCGAGGTCGACCGGCTTGGTCAGGAAGTCGAACGCGCCGCGCTGCATCGCGGTGACCGCCAGCGCCACCGAGCCGTGGCCGGTGCAGACGACGACCGGCAGTTCGGCGTCGTGCGCGACCACCTGCGCCAGCACGTCCATGCCCGGCGTGCCGGGCAGGTTGAGGTCCAGCACGACGGCGTCGAACTCGTGCTGGCGCAGCAGCGGCGGCACGCCGTCGCCGCGCGGGTGGGCGACGACGCCGAACCCCATGCGCTTCAGCTCGCGCGTCAGCACCAGCCGCAGGCTGTCGTCGTCTTCGACCAGCAGCAGGCGCTGTTCCTTCATCACAGCTCCTTGATGCGCAGGTTGCGGAACGCCACCTCGTCGCCGTGGTCCTGCAGCGCCAGGTGCCCGCGCGCGGCGGTGCCGAACGGCCAGTCGCGGAACTTGCTGGCCTTGACCATCGCCGCCCATTCGTCGCCGGCGCACGGCGCGTCGACGACGATCGCACCGTTCAGCCAGTGCTGCAGGCGGCCCTCGTGCACGACGATGCGGCCTTCGTTCCATTGCCCGGCCGGCAGCACCGGCGGCGCGTTCGGCGCCACCAGGTCGTAGAGCGCGCCGACCCCGTGCTTCTTGCTCGGCTTGCTGCCGAGGTCGTCGAGCACCTGGTACTCCGGCCCCGACATGTAGGTCGTGTCGTTGTCCTCGGTGACGTGCCACATGACGCCGCTGTTGCCGTTCGCGGCGATGCGGAAGCTGAAGCGGAAGTCGAAGTCGCCGAAGGTCGCGGTGCTGACGAGGTCGCCGCCGCCGCCGCCCGCCTTGTGCACGATCGCCGCGTCCTGCACCGACCAGCCCTGCTCGGGCAGGCCCTGGCCGCGGTAGGCGCGCCATTCGCTGATCGCCTTGCCGTCGAACAGCAGCCGGAAGCCGTCGGCCGCTTCGTTCGCGGCCAGCGTGTTCAGCGGCTCCGGCGCCAGCGTCACCGCACCGGTCGCGGCCCACTCGGTGCCGCGCGCGACGAAGCGCCGCAGCTGCGGATCGGCCCAGCTGGCGCGGCTCTGTGGCGTGTTGGTCCAGACGTGGCCGAGCGGCGTGTGGAAGATGCGTCCCTTGCCGTGCTGGGCGACCAGACCCATCGGCTCGTGGCGGCCGGTGCCGCCGGTCTCGGGCTTGCTGTAGGCGCTCAGCAGCACGCGGTAGTCGGCGCCCGCCGCCGGCACCAGGCGGTGGTAGAGCTCGTCCGGGTGCAGGCGCAGGTCGGCCATGCCGCGGGTGATCGGATGGTGCGGATCGACGACGACGACGTCGAACGGGTGGAACGAGCCGTGGCCGGTGCCGTCGCGCCACAGCAGGCCGACCATGCGCTCGTAGTCGGCCCAGCCGGGGAACGCGTTGTTCGCCGCGTGCAGCACGCTGACGCCGCAGCCGGCGGCGACGGCGTCGACGAAGCCGCGTTCGGCGGCGTCGCCCCAGCGCTTGCCGTTGTAGTCGAGCACCAGCACGTGCAGTTCGCCGCGCTGCAGCCGCGCTGGCGCGTCGGCGAGCCACGCCGCCGGCTGGTCGACGACCAGCACCTCGAAGCGGCCGGTCTCGCGCAGCGCCGATGCGATCTCGCGCGAGGTCCACGGCCAGTCGTGGTTGTTCTCGCCGGTGATCACCGCGGCGCGGATCAGGGCCGGTGCCGCAGCGGGGGCAGCCGGTGGGACCGCGGCGGCCGGCTGCTGCGGCACGCAAGCGAACGAAGCGAGGACCGGGACGAGGGCCGAAACGAGCATCGCTGTACGGTAGCGGGACACGCGCGCACTGGCGATGGCACGGCGATTCCGCTAACAAGCGGGCATGCGGTGGGCGGCGGCGATCGTGGTCTCGTTCGGCATCGGTGTCGGCGGCGCGTCAGCGTTGCCGGCCCAGGGTCTCGCGCGCGCGGTCGAGGCCGCGGAGGCGCTCGGCGCCCGCACCGGCGTCGCGGTCGTCGACGGCGACGGCACGGTGCTCTACCGGCACCGCAGCGGCGAAGCGTTCGCGCCGGCCAGCAACATGAAGGTGCTGACCGCCGCCGCCGTGCTGTCGGGCCTCGGCGCCGACTTCGAGTTCGTCACCGAGTTCGCGCTGCGCTCGGGCCGGCTCGTCGTCACCGCCAGCGGCGATCCGAACTGGATCCACGGCACCGCGCACGACCCGGCCGACGTGTTCGCCGCGGTCGCGCGCGCGCTGCAGCAAGCGGGCGCCACCTCGGTCGGCGGCGTCGACCTCGTCGCCGGCGACTTCACCGGCCCGACGCGGCCGGCGACGTGGCCGCAGGACCAGCTGCACACCTACTACTGCGCGCCGACCGGGCCGTTCGTGCTCGAGCAGGGCGTGTTCGTGCTGCGGCTGCAGCCAGCCGCCGGCGACCGCGCCGACGTCGACCTGGTGGCACCGGTCGCCGCCGTCGCGCTGCGCAACCAGGTGGCCATGCAGGACGGCAAGAAGAACGTCGTCTACGGCGCCATCGACGGCGGCGACGGCTCCGTTCGCGTCACCGGCCGCTTCCCGCGCCGCAGCACGCCGGTCGAGATCAAGACGGCGATGTCCGACCCGCAGCAGTGGTATCGCTCGGCGCTCGAGAAGGCGCTGACCGATGCCGGCCTCGTCGTCGGCCGCCCGACCGACCTCGCCGACCGCGTCGTGCACCGCCACCGCAGCGACCTGAAGCAGGCGGTGCTGCGCATGCTCGAGGACTCGTCGAACTTCGATGCCGAACAGTGCCTGCGCGTGCTCGGCCACCAGCGCGGCGACGGCAGCCTCGCCGGCGGCACCGCGGCGCTGCAGAAGGAACTGCAGCAGCTGCTCGGCCAGGTCCCCGACGCGGCGGTGTTCGCCGACGGCTCGGGCTTGTCGAAGCAGAACCGCCTGACGCCCGGCCTCCTGGTGGTGGCGATGGCGCAGGCGAGCCGCGGCAAGGCTGGGGCCGTGCTGCGCGCCTGCCTGCCGGTCGCCGGCCAGAGTGGTACGCTGACCGACCGCTTCGTCGGCACCGACCTCGTCGGCCGCGTGCGCGCGAAGACGGGCTGGATCCGCGGCGCCTCGGCGCTGTCGGGCCTGGTCGAAGGCAAGGACGGCCGCGTGCGCTGGTTCTCGATCCTGATGAACTACGACCCGAAGGTCGACGGGCTGAACAAGGACCTGAAGCAGCTGCAGGAGCAGATCGTGCGCGCGATCGACAACCTGGGCGAACGCTGATGCCCGAGATCGGCAAGTTCCTCGGTGAAGCCCAGCGTCTGGCCCTGGTGGCCGGCCGCGAACTGATGCGCCATCGCCAGCAGGCGGTCGTGCAGGCCGAGAGCAAGGGGCAGCGCCGCGAGTTGGTGACCGCCGCCGACCGCGCCGCCGAGCAGATCATCGTCGGTGGGCTGCTGGCCGCGTTCCCCGAGCACGGGGTGCTCGCCGAAGAAGGGGTGCTGACCACCCAGGGTGTGGCCAGCAAGGACGCCGAGTGGCTGTGGATCGTCGACCCGCTCGACGGCACCACCAACTTCGTGCACGGGCTGCCGCACTTCGCCGTCGCCATCGCCCTCGCCCACCGCGGCGTTCCGGTCGTCGGCGTCGTGCACGCGCCCGCCCTCGGCGAGACGTTCGTCGGCGCTCGCGGCCGCGGCGCCCGCCGCTTGTTCGCCGACGGCCGCGAACAGGTGCTGAAGGTCTCGTCCACCGGCGCCTTCGCCGACGCGCTGCTCGCCACCGGCTTCAGCTACGTGCGCAACGAACCGGGCCGCGACGACAACAGTGGCCACGTCGCCGCGATCCTGCCGCATTGCCGCGACCTGCGGCGCCTCGGTTCCGCCGAACTCGACCTGTGCTACGTCGCCGCCGGCGTGTTCGACGGCTACTGGGAGCTCTACCTCGCGCCCTATGACACCGCCGCCGGCTCTGTCCTCGTGCGCGAAGCGGGCGGCCTCGTCACCGATTGGCAAGGGGGCGAGAACTGGCTGTTCGGCCAGCAGGTCGTCGCCAGCAACGGCATGCTGCACGGCGAACTGCTGCACAAGCTGGCGCAGCGCACCAGCACCGCGGCGCCGCGACCGACGGTGACGCTGTTCCGCCCGGTCGGTCCGCAGGAGATGGCGCTGATCGAACAGTCGGGCAATCGCGCGTTCCCGCCGCGGCTGCCGGGCCAGCCGATCTTCTATCCGGTGACGAACGAGGCGTATGCGGTGCAGATCGCGCGCGACTGGAACGTCAAGGAGAGCGGGGCTGGGTTCGTCACGCGGGTCGCGGTCGACGCGGCGTTCGTCGCGCGCTACCAGCGGCACGTGGTCGGCGGCGCCGAGCACGAGGAGCTGTGGGTGCCGGCGGAGGACTTGCCGGAGTTCAATCGCAACATCGTGGGCGAGATCGAGGTGATCCGGCGGTTCCCGGAGGGGGCGGTACCGACGGCTGCGAACAGTTGAGTGGACGCTCCGAAACGAGCTGTTCGGCGCAATCACGCAAATGGTGGGATGTGACAGGGGAGACAGCCGTGACAAAACAGGTGTACGAACTGACGGCAGCCGATCTAGAGCGACATCCCGTATGGGTGTTTCCGATGGATGATTCGGTTGAGGATGAGGCCTCTCTCCGCCCTGTGAAACGCGGCGAGATCGTGCCTGATGGCTTGCAGCGAATCGGGCGCGCAGTCTTTACGGACGGCAGAGGTCGCTCTTGGCCCGGTTACATGTACCTTGGCGGCGGTGTGGATGTCGAGGATGCGCGACCCGTTGTGTGGTGCAATGACGTTTGCATCACGTTCTGGAATGGCATGATCGCCCCGTCACGGGAGTACTTGGTTCGTATCAGGGATGCGGGGATCCAGTGGCCGGTGCATTTCAGGACAGATGCTGATGGGGTCGAGGCACGGTCCGGAATGCTCGCCGGTGTGTACTTCATGGACGGAAAGGCCGTCAGGTTGGTTGAGATCGACTGACGCGCGCCCCAGGCGGTGGGGCTCCCTCGTGGGATGGGGGCGACAGCGGTCGAATGCGACCGCAGGTGCGATCAGTGCGGCGGCAGCAGACGTCGAGCGCGCTCCGCCAGTTCGCCCTGACCATCGGCGAGCACCTGCAGCTCGGCTTGCAGCGCCACGCGGTCGTCGGCGGTGAGCTTGTCGCCGATGGTTCGGAGCCAGCGAACCCTCGCCGCATCCTGCTTGGGATCGTTCGCGTAGCGACTCTGTCGTGCGAGATCCACGAGCCGCACGCCGAGCCAGTGGTGGACGACGGCGGCCTCGTCGGGATCGTTGCGGATCGAGCGAAGTGCGGCGAAGACGCGAGTCGTGTCGTGGATGTCGGGATCCGAAGGCAGCGGGCTGTCGATCACTTGGAGCAGTGCCGATGGCGACAGTCTGCTGGCCAAGGGGAGCCAGGTGCGTTGTTGGACCCACGGGTCGGTCGAGTGCGCCAGTCGGATCAATGCGGCTTGCACGAGAGGTGCCTTGTCGGAGGTCGTGCCAAGCGCGATTGCGAGAACGATGCCGGGGCCGCGGCGTTCGCGGTGTTGGTCGACTGCATCGGCGAGCGCCTGCAACAGCGCTTCCTGCTGCCCTGCAGGTTGCGGCGGCAGGTTTGGTGCGCGCAGCAAGATGGCCCGTGCACACTGGGTCAGGGGGCCGCCGCGAGCGACCTCGAACTCCTCGGCTGGCACGGCCGCCAAGATTGTCGCCACGACCTGATGGGGAGTGCCGGTTGCATCGAGCCATGCGGCGAAGGCGGCATCGAGGAACTGCCCGGAGACCAGGACAATTCCGTCCCCCATGGTGTCGGCCAACGCCAGTTCACAGAGTCGAGCCGTGCCTTTGGCGTCGAAGTGGAAGCGCTGGCGCAGCAACTCGTAGACCTTGGCGGTCTCCATGCCGCACAGCGTCATCAGTTCGTCGTGCAGGTCCTCGTCCGCGGACTCAACAGTGGATGTCGGCGCCAGCTCGTCTGCTGGCACCGGTTCTCGGTCAGGCTGCGCGATTGGCGCAACGTCGCCGTCGGCCGTGGAAGGCGCCACCGCCTGAGCCACCTTCGACGAGCCAGCATCGATCGCCGGCGCGATCGTGTTCCCCTTCGCCAGCACGAGCCACGCACCGACCCCGCACACGCTCGCGGCCGCGAGGCCCACCAGCACCGAGCGAACGCTCACCACGCGAGCCGCCTCACACCGGCGTGCGCTGCGGCGTGAACTCGCCCGAGCCGTCGTCGACCATGCGCACCAGCATCGCGCCGCGGCACAGCGGCGAACGCTTCAGCAGCGGCCGCAGCACCGCCTGCAGCTTGTCGATGTCGGGGCCGCAGAAGAACAGCGTGCACTCGCCGCCGCCGAGCTCGTCGCCGTCGTACTCACCGACGCCCGCCGCTTCGACCGCGGCCGCCAGCTCGTCGGCGAACGCCTCGATCTCCTGCCGTTCCTGGTTGGTGCCCATCTGGCGGTTGCTGAGCTTCAGCACGACCAGCAGGTCGGATTCTTCGCCGCCCAGCGGGTCGTCGGCGTCGTCGGGGTCGGAGTCTCGGTTCGCGGCCATTGCCAAAAGGTAGACGGTGGCACCGGCAGTTCCACCGCGCGGGTGCACCGGCGAACCCGGGGCGCCGGCTTTGCATCGCCGGTACCGTCGGTATGCTGCGGGGTTCGTCGCTTGGCCACCAACTCGCCACAGACCCCATCGGGAGGCCCGGAAGGGCCGCAACCGAGCCCTGCCCAGGGTGGCAGCCAATCGGCGTATGTGGTGGTCAAGGGGGCGCGTGAGCACAACCTGAAGGGGGTCGACCTCGCGTTCCCGCGCGACACCTTGACCACCTTCACCGGCGTGTCCGGGTCCGGCAAGTCGAGCCTCGCCTACCACACGATCTACCAGGAAGGGCAGCGCCGGTTCCTGGAGAGCCTGAGCTCGTATGCGCGCCAGTTCCTGGGCCGCATGGAGAAGCCGAAGGTCGACCTGGTCGAGGGCCTGTCGCCGACGGTGTCGATCGACCAGAAGCAGGGCAGCCACAGCGCGCGCTCGACGGTCGGCACGCTGACCGAGGTCAGCGACTTCCTGCGCCTGCTGTGGTCGCGCCTGGGCACCCCGAGCTGCCCCGAGTGCGGGGCGGCGATCGAGGCGTGGTCGCCGGACAAGGTCGTGGACGCCATCCTCGCCGACCACGGCGGCGTCGCGGCCATGGTGCTGGCGCCGGTCGTGCGCGAGCGCAAGGGCGAGTACCGGAAGGAACTCGCCGAGTGGGCGCAGAAGGGCTTCGTGCGCGCGCGCATCGACGGCGTCGTGCGCCGGTTGGACGAGGACATCCAGCTGCAGCGCTACGCGTACCACACGATCGAACTGGTCGTCGATCGCCTGACCATCGATCCGGCCGAACGCAGCCGCCTGGCGGAGGCGGTCGAGCAGGCGGTGCAGCTCGGCGAAGGCTCGTGTGCCTTGGTGTTCGGCAACGACCAATACCGCCTGTTCTCGACGCTGCGCAGCTGCCCGAACGGCCACGGCGCGCTGCCGGAGCTCGAGCCGCGGTTGTTCTCGTTCAACAGCCCGATCGGCGCCTGCCCGACCTGCGACGGCCTCGGCGAGACCTTCGGCTTCGCCCCGGAGCTGCTGGTCAAGGACGCCAGCAAGTCGCTGCGCGAGGGCGCGCTGCACGTGTTCACCGACGATGGGCGCCTGGTCTACGGGCGGCTCACCATCGAACACCTGGCCGAGGTCGGTCGCGCGTTCGGCTTCGACGTCGACACGCCGTGGCACAAGCTGCCGGCGAAGGCGAAGAAGATCGTGCTGCACGGCTCCGGCAAGCAGACGTTCGAGTTCCGGTGGAAGCGCCAGAGTGCGATGTTCACGACCACCGGCAGCGATCGCATCGCGTTCCCGGGGTTGCTCGGCCATCTCGAGAACGTCTACCGCCCGTCGCGCGCGCGGCACCTCGACCGCTTCCGCGCCGCGGTGCCGTGCAGCGCCTGCCAGGGCACGCGCCTTGGGCCGGCGGCGCGCGCGGTGTCGTTCCAGGGCCGTTCGCTGCCGGAGATCGGCGAACTGTCGGTCGACGCGGCGCTGGCGTGGGTGCGCGGCATCGAGCTCGCCGGCAACGCCGAGCGCATCGGCCGCGACATCAAGAAGGAGATCGAGCGCCGGCTGTGCTTCCTCGCCGACGTCGGCCTCGGCTACCTGACCCTGAGCCGGCGGGCGGCGACGCTGTCCGGCGGCGAGTCGCAGCGCATCCGTCTCGCGGCGCAGGTCGGTGCGGGCCTGCGCGGCATCCTCTACGTGCTCGACGAGCCGAGCATCGGCCTGCACGCGCGCGACCAGGAACGGCTGCTGCGCACGCTGGAAGCGCTGCGCGACCGCGGCAACACCGTCGTCGTCGTCGAGCACGACGAAGAGACGATGCGACGCAGCGACTTCCTGGTCGACGTCGGCCCGTTCGCCGGCGCGCACGGCGGCGAAGTGACCGCGGCCGGGGCGCCCGACGACGTGCTGGCCAATCCGGCGTCGCTGACCGGTCGCTACCTGCGCGGCGAACTGGTGGTGCCGATGCCGAAGACGCGGCGCCGCGACGACCGCGGCCGCCTGCGCATCGTCGGTGCGCGCCATCACAACCTGCAGGGCGTCGACGTCGACGTGCCGCTCGGCCGCTTCGTCGCCGTCACCGGCGTGTCCGGTTCGGGCAAGTCGACGCTGGTGCACCACGTGCTGGTGCCAGCCCTGCAGCGCGACCTGATGGGTGCGGACGCCGGGCCGTCGCACTGCGAACGCATCGAGGGCATCGAGCAGCTCGACAAGATCGTCGAGATCGACCAGGCGCCGATCGGCCGCACCCCGCGCAGCAATCCGGCGACCTACACCGACCTGTGGACGCACGTGCGCGACCTGTTCGCGATGCTGCCGGAGAGCAAGCTGCGCCAGTACGAGAAGGGCCGCTTCTCCTTCAACGTGCCGGGTGGCCGCTGCGAAGCCTGCGAAGGGGCCGGCGTGACCACGCTGGAGATGAACTTCCTGGCGCCGGTCGAGGTCGTCTGCGACGAGTGCGGCGGGGCCCGTTTCCACGCCGAGACGCTGGCGATCCGCTGGAACGGCAAGAGCGTGCACGACGTGCTCGAGATGACCGTCGACGAAGCGGCGGCGTTCTTCGCCGACCTGCCGAAGCTGGCGCGCGGGCTGGTGGCGCTGCAGGACGTCGGCCTCGGCTACCTCAAGCTCGGCCAGCCGTCGACGACGCTGTCCGGCGGCGAAGCGCAGCGCGTCAAGCTGGCGACCGAACTGCAGCGGCCGGCGACCGGCAAGACGTTCTACGTGCTCGACGAGCCGACCACCGGCCTGCACTTCCACGACGTCGCGCGCCTGCTGAACTCGCTGCAGCGCCTGGTCGACGCCGGCAACAGCGTGCTGGTCATCGAGCACAACCTCGACGTCGTGCGCGCCGCCGACTGGCTGATCGAACTGGGCCCCGAAGGCGGCAGCGGCGGCGGCCGCATCGTCTGCACCGGCACGCCGGAGCAGGTCGCCGCGCACAAGACGGCGCCCACCGGGGCGGCGCTGCGCGCGATCGGCATCGGCGGGAAGCCGGGGGCGGCGTTCGTGCCTGCGGCGCGTGCGCAGAAGCCGCAGCAGGCGCCGCGGCCGACGACGATCACCGTGCGCGGCGCGCGCACGCACAACCTGCAGGCGGTCGACTGCGACCTGCCGCTGGGCAAGTTCAGCGTGCTGACCGGACCGTCGGGCTCCGGCAAGTCGAGCCTCGCGTTCGACACGATCTTCCAGGAAGGCCAGCGCCGCTTCCTCGAGAGCATGTCGACCTACGCGCGGCGCTTCCTCGGCCGCATGGACCAGGCGCCGGTCGACCGCCTCGAAGGCCTCGGCCCGGCGATCGCGATCGACCAGAAGCGCACGACGCGCAGCCCGCGGTCGACGGTGGCGACGACCACCGAGATCCACGACTACCTGCGCCTCCTGTTCGCGCGCATCGGCCGCGCGCACTGCCCGACGCACGGCCAGGAACTGGTGGCGTGGTCGCCGGCGAAGGCGGCGGCGCGCTGCGTCGAGGACTGGGCGGGGGCGAGGGCCTACGTGCTGGCGCCGATCGTGGTGCCGGCCGACGCGGCGACGGCGTGGCTCGACGCGCTGAAGCAGGAGTGGCAGCAGGCCGGCTATGCGCGCGCCTTGGTCGACGGCCAGGAACTGCGGCTCGACGCCGCGTGGCCGCAGCCGCGGCCGCAAGAGTTGCTGCTGGTGATCGACCGCACGACGCTCGGCGAACGCGCGCGGGTGGCCGACGCGATCGAGCAGGCGCAGGCGGCGGCGAAGGCGCACGGCGGGCCGCCGGCGGCGATCGTGCAGCTGGCGCAAGCGAGCGGCGGTTCGCCGGCGGGGGAGCGGCACTGGTTCCGCGCCGACGCCGGCTGCCACCTGTGCGACTACAAGGCGCCGGCCGACGTGCACCCGCGCTGGTTCTCGTTCAACCACCACAGCGGCGCCTGCACCAGTTGCCTCGGCCTCGGCGACGTCGTCGTCTGCGCCGAGGAGCTGCTGGTCAATCATCCCGAGCTGCCGGTGTTCGGCGGCGGCATCCAGCACCAGGGGGCCGGCTTCTCGTTCCTGACCAACCCGCAGGGCTACTACGCCGAGATCGCGGCGGTGCTGGCCGAGCGCCACGGCTTCGATCTCGACAAGCCATGGCGCAAGCTGCCGGCGCGCGCGAAGGAGCTGCTGCTGCGCGGCGCTGGCGACGAACGCTTCGAGGTGGTCTTCAAGAAGGTCGAGGACGGCAAGCGCCGCGAGTGGCGCATGCAGGTCGCGTGGAAGGGTCTCGCGCGCCAGGTCGAGGAGTGGTTCCGCGGCAAGGACGGCGAGAACGAAGCCGACGAACGCATCGCCGCGGTGATGCGTTCGCAGCCGTGTCCCGACTGCCACGGCGAGCGCCTGCAGCCGGGCCCGCGCGCGGTGCGCGTCGGCGGCGCGCGCCTGCCGGAGCTGCTCGCCTGCACCGTCGACGACGCGTTCGCGCGGCTCGCGGCGCTGAAGCTGACGGCGACCGAGCAGCGCATCGCCGCCGACGTGCGCAAGGAACTGGCCAACCGCCTGTCGTTCCTGCGCGAGACCGGCCTCGGCTACCTGACGCTCGAGCGCTCGGCGGCGACGCTGTCCGGCGGCGAAGCGCAGCGCATCCGCCTGGCGACGCAGCTCGGCAACAAGCTGGTCGGCGTGCTCTACGTGCTCGACGAACCGACCGTCGGCCTGCACCCGCGCGACACCGAGCGCCTGCTGCGCACGCTGCTCGAACTGCGCGACCTCGGCAACACCGTGCTCGCCGTCGAGCACGACGAAGTGATGGTGCGCGCCGCCGACTTCGTGCTCGACATGGGCCCGGGTGCGGGCCGCCGCGGCGGCCGCATCGTCGCCAGCGGCGCCCCGGCGGCGATCGCGCAGAGCGACTGCCTCACCGGCCGCTGGCTGCGCGGCGAACTGGCGCTGCCGACGCCTGAGCAGCGGCGCGCGCCGAAGGGCCACGTGGCGCTGCGGGACGTGCGCGTGCACAACCTGCAGGGCGTCGACGTCGACGTGCCGCTCGGTGTGTTCACCGCGGTCACCGGCGTCTCGGGTTCGGGCAAGTCGTCGCTGGTCATGGACGCGCTGGTGCCGGCCCTGAAGGGCGACGGCGCCGAGGTCGTGTGGCACGACGACGCGCAGGAAGGCGGCGGCGAACGCGAGCACGCGCTGGTCGTCGTCGACCAGGGCCCGATCGGCAGTTCGCCGGCGAGCAACCCGGCGACCTACACCGGCGCCTTCACGCCGATCCGCGAGCTGTTCGCGCAGACGCCGATGGCCAAGCAGAAGGGCTTCACGCCGGGGCGCTTCTCGTTCCACGTCGCCGAGGGCCGCTGCGGCGCTTGCGAGGGCAAGGGCCAGCTGCAGGTCGAGATGCACTTCCTCGCCGACGTCTGGGTGACGTGCGAGACGTGCCGCGGCCGCCGCTACAACAGCGAGACGCTGACCGTCGAGTACCGCGGCAAGAACATCGCGCAGGTGCTGGCGATGGAGGTCGACGAAGCGCTCGCCTTCTTCGGCAACCACAAGCACATCGTGCGCCCGCTGCAGCTGCTGCACGACGTGGGCCTCGGCTACCTGACGCTCGGCCAGCCGGCGAACACGTTCTCCGGCGGCGAAGCGCAGCGCATCAAGCTGTGCGCCGAACTGGCGCGGCGGCCGCGCGAGCACACGATCTACGTGCTCGACGAACCGACGACCGGCCTGCACGTCGACGACGTGCAGAAGCTGCTGGCCGTGCTCGACCGCCTGCTGCAGCGCGGCGACTCGGTCGTCGTCATCGAACACCATCTCGACGTCATCGCCGCCGCCGACCACGTGCTCGAACTCGGGCCCGAGGCCGGTGTGCACGGCGGGCGGCTCGTCGCCAGCGGCACGCCGGAAGCGGTGGCTGCGACACCGGGCAGCCACACCGGCCGCTTCCTCGCGCGCCGCCTCGGCCTCGCCGAGCTGGCGGCGCCGGACGCGGCGGCGGTGGTGGCGGAGGAACCCGCGCCGAAGGCTCGGCGCGGCAAGGCCACGAAGGCCGGGAAGGGGAAGGTGCCGAAGGGCAAGGCAGCGAAGCCGGCGGCCACTGCCGGCGACGGGGACGACGCATGAACGAGCCGCCGTTGATCGTGCAGACGGATCGCACCGTGCTGCTGGAGACACAGCACCCGGACTACGAGGCGGCACGCGACCGGCTCAGCCGCTTCGCCGAGCTCGAGAAGTCGCCCGAGTACGTGCACTTCTACAAGATCACGCCGGTCAGCATCTGGAACGCGGCGGCGCTCGGCGAACGCGCCGACGACGTCGTCGCCTGGCTCGAGCGCAGTTCGCGCTTCCCGATCGTGCCGGCGGTGCTGGCGCAGATCCGCGAATGGTTCCGCCGCTACGGCCTGCTGCGGCTGCGCGCCGCCGCGGACGGACGGCTGCGGCTCGAGTGCGACGACGCCGAGGTGCAGCAGAAGCTGCTGGCGCACGCGTCGCTGGCCGACTGGCTCTCGCTCGACGACGACGGCGTCGTGCACCTGCCGGCGGAGCGCCGCGGCGACGTCAAGCAGGCGCTGGTCAAGCTCGGCTATCCGGTCGACGACCGCGCCGGCTACCGCACCGGCGACGCGCTGCCGTTCGCGCTGGCTAAGGGCGGCAAGGACCACGTCGTGCCGGCGAACGCCCAGCCGGCGTGCGCACCGCCGGCGCACGCTGCCAGCGGGCGCCTGTTCGCGCTGCGCGACTACCAGCGCGCCGCCGCCGAAGCGTTCCACGCCGGTGGCAGCGACCGCGGCGGCTGCGGCGTCGTCGTGCTGCCGTGCGGGGCGGGCAAGACCGTCGTCGGCATCGCCGCGATGCACCTGCTGCAGACCAACACGCTGGTGCTGACCACCAACACCGTCGCCGTGCGGCAGTGGTGCCGCGAGATCCTCGACAAGACCGACCTGCGGCCCGAGCAGGTGGGCGAGTACACCGGCGAGCAGAAGGAGATCCGGCCGGTGACCGTCGCGACCTACCAGATCCTGACGCACCGCAAGGGCAAGCTCGACGCGTTCACGCACCTCGACCTGTTCGACAAGGGCGGCTTCGGCCTGATCGTCTACGACGAGGTGCACCTGCTGCCGGCCCCGGTGTTCCGCGCCACCGCCGGCATCCAGGCGCGGCGGCGGCTCGGCCTGACGGCGACGCTGGTGCGCGAGGACGGCCGCGCCGACGAGGTGTTCTCGCTGATCGGGCCCAAGCGCTACGAACTGCCGTGGAAGCAGCTCGAACGGCAGGGCTTCCTGGCGCCGGCGCGCTGCATCGAGGTGCGCGTGCCGCTGGCGCCGGCGCGCGCGCAGCGCTACGCCGCCGCCGGCGCGCGCAACCAGATCCGCATCGCCGCCGACAACGAGCAGAAGGACGACGTCGTCGGCGCGCTGCTGCAGCGGCACGCGCGCGACCGCGTGCTGGTCATCGGCCAGTACCTCGAGCAGTTGCAGCACCTGGCGACGATCTTCCGCCTGCCGTTGATCACCGGGCAGACGCCGAACGTCGAGCGCGACCGCCTCTACGCCGCGTTCCGCAAGGGCGAGATCCCGCACCTGATCGTCAGCAAGGTCGGCAACTTCGCGATCGACCTGCCGGACGCCAACGTCGCCGTGCAGGTGTCGGGCACGTTCGGCAGCCGCCAGGAGGAGGCGCAGCGCCTCGGCCGCGTGCTGCGGCCGAAGAGCGACGGCGGGCCGGCGAGCTTCTACTCGCTGGTCAGCGCCGACACGCGCGAACAGGAGTTCGGCAAGAAGCGCCAGCTGTTCCTGACCGAGCAGGGCTACGCCTACGAGATCGTCGCCGCCGCCGAGCTGCTGGGCGGCGGCTCGCTGGGCGGGCAGCGCCGCGAGGTGCGCGCATGACCCGGCTCAGTCTGCGCATCCTGCTGCAGGGCGTCGGCGACAGCGTCGTGCGCGAGTGCGTCGCGCGCTGGTGCGGCAACGCGCCGGGCGAGGGCCGGCCGCCGCTCGGGCCGGTCGCCGCGGCGATGGAGAACGAGCAGGCGGTGCAGCAGCGCCTGATGGCGTTGCCGCGCAAGCTGCAGGACGTGCTGGAGGCGTTCTTCGGCGACGGCGGTGCGGTGCGCACCGTGCAGGCGCTGTTCGGGGACGTCGGCCGGCACTTCAAGAGCCGCTTCGAACTCGAGGCGGCGCTGGCGGCGCTGCACCGCGAAGCGTTCGCCTGGGTGGTCAAGGACAAGCGCTGGACCAGCTTCGACAGTCCGTGCTGGGCGGTGCCGAGCGAACTCGTCGAGTGCGTGCGGCAGTCGCGGCAGAAGCGGCAGCGGCAGCTGCAGGACACGCTGACGCTGCAGGGCTTCCTCGACCTGCGCTTCTTCCGCGAGCGCAGCGAGAACGGCCACGCCGGCAAGAACGGCGAGGCGAAGGCCGGCGATGCCAAGGCCGCCGAGCAGAAGGCCGCCGACCACGCGCGCAAGATCTACAAGCTGTACACGATGGAAGCGTCGATGGCGCAGCGGCTGCAGAAGCTGCCGGCGGCCGTGCGCGAACTGGTGCAGTGCGCGCTGCACAAGCACGGCGGCGTCGCCGCCTGGGACGAGCTGCTGCGCGAGACCGAGATGGCCGAGCCGCCCGACCAGGCGCTGGTCGGCAAGTGCCTCGAGGAGGCGATGCTCGGCACGACGACCAACCTCGACCTCGCCCGCTACGGCATCCAGCCGGCGGACGCGGCGGTGGTGGTGTTCCACGAGGTCGCGCTCTACGCGATCCGCCGGCGCGGCGAGGAGCACCGGCCGACGATCGGCGAGGAGCTGAGCTGCGGCGGCGACCTGGCGACCAACATCGGGCGCTTCCTGCGCGAGCTGCAGGCGAGCAAGGTGCTGTTCACCGCCGAGGGCGACCTGTTCAAGGCCTCGCAGAAGCGCATCGCCGGCCTGTTGCTGCCGGTGCCGGGCGGCTTCTTGTCCGCCGAGCAGAACCTCGAACTCGTCTACCGCTTCTGCCTGCACCGGCGCCTGATCGACCGCCGCGGCGAACGTTCGCTGCGGCCGACGCCGCAGGGCCAGGAGTTCGACCGGGCGCCGCTCGCCGACCAGGTGAAGATGCTGCTCGCGCACTTCGTCGAGGACCGCACGCTGCCGGGCGAGCCGTTCCACCACACGCGCATGCGCCGCGTGCTGCTGCGCCTGCTGCGCCGCGCCGAGCCGATGCTGTGGCAGGACGTCACCGTGCTGCCGTTCCTGGCCCGCAACGCCTACCTGGCGCAGATGGAGGCGAAGCCGACCGAGGAGTTCTTCGCCGCGCGCCTGCAGGGCGGCGGCTACACGCCGAGCGAGTCGCTGCAGCAGATGTGCTGGAATCTGCTGATCTGGATCAAGAAGCGCCTGTTCCCGCTCGGCCTCGTCGACATCGGCATGCACCAGGGCCGCGTCAGCGCGCTGCGCTTGTCGCGCCTGGGCGCCGAACTGCTCGACGCCGAACCGGCCGGCAAGGTCGGCGGCACGCGCTGCTCGGTCATCGTGCAGCCGGACTTCGAGATCCTGGTGTTCCCCGGCGACGACGTGCACGACGTCGTGCACCTGTTCGACCGTTTCGCGCAGCGCACGAAGAGCGACCACGTGCACCAGTTCAAGCTCGACCAGAAGAGCGTGCGCAGAGGCCTCGCCGACGGGCTCAGCGGGCACCAGATCGTGCAGGAGCTGACCGACCGCGCGCGCGTGCCGATCCCGCAGAACGTGCTCTACAGCCTCGAGGAGTGGACGCGCGAGCCGGCGCCGTGAAGGCCATGCCAAGGTGCGGCCAAATCGCGCGCCCCTTCGGCTCGTTCGCCGTGCGCCACGTGGACGATGACAGCGCCCGCTCGAACCCGTAGCGTGCTCGCCCCTCGTCCTCATGTCGAACACCCGTCCTGACACCGCGCCCGAGATCCTGATCCTCGGCGCCGGCCCCGCTGGCCTCGCGTGCGCCATGGAGCTGTCGCGCAAGGGCAAGCGCGCCACCGTCGTCGAACGCGACGAGCAGATCGGCGGTCTCGCCAAGACGCTGACGCTGCGCGAAGGCGACGACGTCTTCCTGACCGACATCGGCCCGCACCGGTTCTTCAGCAAGAACCAATACCTCTACGACTTCATCGAGGACCTGCTGAAGGAGGAGTGGCGCAAGGTGCCGCGCCTGACCCGGCAGTTCGTCGACGGCAAGTACTTCAACTACCCGGTCAACTTCCAGCAGGTCGTCAAGAACCTCGGCCTGCTGCGCAGCGCGCGCATCGGCTTCGACTACGTGTGGGCGCGCTTGCGCTACGGGTTGTTCAAGAAGCCGCTGCGCACCTTCGAGGACTACGTCGTCGCCAACTTCGGCCGCTCGCTGGCCGAGTTCTCGATGATCAACTACTCGGAGAAGATCTGGGGCATCCCCTGCGCCGACATCCATCCGGACTGGGCCAAGCAGCGCATCAGCGGCCTGAACCTGTGGAGCGTGTTCAAGAACGCGATCGGGCTCGGCGGCAAGAAGGGCCCGAAGTCGCTGGTCGACGAGTTCTACTACCCGCAGTTCGGCACCGGCCGCATCTACCAGGAGATCGGCGCGCACCTGCAGAAGAACGGCACCGCGATCCACTGCCAGTCGGAGCCGGTCAAGGTCCGCCACGACGGCACCCGCATCACCTCGGTCGACGTGAAGACGCCGCAGGGCGTCGTCACCGTGACGCCGCAGCAGGTGGTCGAGTCGGTGCCGATCACGCGCTTCCTCGAACTGCTCGATCCACCGCCGCCGCCGGCGGTGCGCGAGGCCGCGAGCCAACTGAAGTGGCGTGCGCAGGTCTACCTGTTCCTGACGCTGAACAAGGACAAGGTCACCGACGACAACTGGATCTACTTCCCGAGCAAGGACATCCCGTTCGGCCGCACGAGCGAGATGAAGAACTTCAGCAAGGACATGTGCCCGCCGGGCAAGACGTCCTTCTTCGTCGAGTTCTTCACCTTCGAGGGCGACGCGATCTGGTCGATGACGAAGGAGCAGGTGCTCGACCTGGTGATGCCCTACTTCGAGAAGTGGGGCTTCTTCACCCGCGCCGAGGTCCGGCAGGCCTACTTGTGGAAGCGGCCGCACGTCTATCCCGTGTACGACAGCCACTACAAGGAACGCCTCGACGTCATCCGCGGCTGGCTCGACACGCTGCAGAACCTGGTCTACATCGGGCGCCCCGGGCGCTTCCGCTACACCAACCAGGACCACAGCCTCGAGATGGGCATCATCGCCAGCCGCATCCTGCTCGAGGGCCGGCGCTACGACATGGACACGGTCGGCTCGGAGAACGAGTACTTCGAGAAGGGCCCGATCTACGAGAAGCGGATTTGAGTGCGATCCGGGGCGCCCTCCGGGCGCCCCGGATCGGTGCTTGCCTCGACGCCGCCACGCGGGATCCATCCGCCGCGAAGTCGAAGCCGTCGGCCCCGCTGCGGCGTCCGCTACCAACGCAGCACTGCCTGACCCTTGCGCCTGGATGCGCGCGGCGGCCCAATGACGCGATGGCCGCCGCCTTCGTCCGTCGCCTCGATCCGCGCCTGTTGCGCCTCGTGCTCGTCACCGACGGCCAGGGCGATCCGGCCCGCATCGAACGCATCGTGCGCGAGGTCGTGCAAGCTGGCGTGCGCTGCGTGCAGTTGCGCGAGAGCCAGCTGTCGGCGCGGGCGCTGATGCACCTGTGCGAACGGCTGCTGCCGCTGCTCGACGACGTGCAGGGCCTGCTGCTGGTCAACGATCGCGTCGACGTCGCCGCGGCGCGTTGCGCGCACGGGGCCCAGGTCGGCCACCGTTCGTTGCCGCCGGCGCTGGCCCGCCAGGTGCTCGGGCCGCACGCCGTGCTCGGCTTCTCGGCGCACGAAGTCGCCGAGCTCGACCAGGCGGCGGAAGCCCAGTGCGACTTCGCGTTGCTGTCGCCGGTGTGGCCGACCACCAGCAAGCCCGGCGCGCCGGCGCTCGGCGTGACGCGCGCGGCGCACATGACGTCGCGCGCACGCCTGCCGGTGGTCTGGCTCGGCGGCGCCGACACCGCGCAGCTGGCCCAGCTCGCGGAGGTGCCCGCCGCCGGCCGACCGGTCGGCGTGGCGGTGCGTTCGGCGATGATGGTCGCGGAGCAGCCTGGCAACGCCGCCGCCGAGCTGCTGCGCGCACTGGCCGTGCTGGACGCGAGCTGACCGGCGCGGCTCCTCCGCCTGCTGGCTGGACCACGGCGCGGCTTCCGCCGATGCTCCGCGCATGGCAGTCTCCGGCACCGTGCCCGCGCGCCGCAAGGTCGGCGTCGACCCGATGCGCTACGCGAAGTGGATCCGGCGCGGCACCGTGCTCGCGGCGGTGGCCACGTTCGCCTGGTTCTTCCTGCGCTTCGGCACGCAATGGGTGCCGCGCGGCATGGACACGGTGCCCGAGCTGCCGCCGGAGTCGTGGTGCATCGTCGATCGGTGGGCGAGCGGGCTCGTGGTCGGCAGCGTCGTCTTCTACGAGGGGCCGCTCGGCCTGATGGTCGGGCGCGTCACCGAGGTCGACGAGCAGTCGTTCGCGGTGCGCAACGACAACGGGGCGAGTCGCGTGCCCGACAGCAACAGCTTCGGCCGGCTGCCGCGCTCCGCCGTGCGCGGCATCGTGGTCGGGGCGCTGCAGCCGTCGATCGGAGACCGGCGCGGTGGATGAACGAACGTTCACCCGCGGTCTCGCGCGCTTCTTCGGCGGCCATCGCGACCTGCTGGTCGGCATCGGCGACGACGCGGCGGTCGTCGCGCCCCGCGGCCGCGCCTCGGTGCTGTGCTGCGATCCCGTGGTCGAAGGCGTGCACTTCGATCGCACGGCTGCGCCAGCGCTGGTCGGCCGCAAGGTCGTGAATCGCAACCTCGCCGACCTCGCGGCGATGGGGGCCACGGCCGACTGGCTGCTGCTGTCGCTGGTGCTGCCGCGCGGTTATCCGGCAGCGAAGCGGCAGGCGCTGCTGCGCGGCGTGCGCGCTGCGGCGAAGGCCGCTGGCGCCGTCGTCGTCGGTGGCGACGTGGCGACGTCGCCGGGGCCGTTGGTCGTCACCGTCACCGCAGTCGGCCACCTGACCGGCCGCGCGTTGACGCGCGACGGCGCCAAGGTCGGCGACACGCTGCACGTCAGCGGGCCGCTCGGTGGATCGCTCGCCGGCCACCACCTGCGCTTCCGGCCGCCGCTCCCGCTCGGCCAGTGGCTCGCCCGGCAGCGCGCCGTGCACGCGGCGATGGACGTCAGCGACGGCCTGCTGCTCGACCTCGCGACGCTGCTGACCGCGAGCGGCGGCCTCGGCGCCGAACTGTTCGCCGACGCGATCCCCGTGAGCGCCGCCGCGAAGCAGCGGGCCGGCGGCGATCGCCAGCGCGCGTTGCAGGCAGCACTCGGCGACGGCGAAGACCACGAGTTGCTGTGGACGCAGGCGCCGCGCGCGCTGGCCGCCGGCGGGCCGTTGCCGGCGAGGTTCCGCCGCCCGATCGGGCGGGTTCTCGCCGAGCCGGGCCTGTGGCTGGTGCACGGCGACGGTCGCCGCACCCCGCTCGCACCGCTTGGATACCGCCATGAACTCGCCGCACAGAGTCGACCTGCCCGCTGACCCGGACGCCACCGAACGGCTCGGCGTCTGGCTCGGCCAGCAGCTGCGGCCGGGCGACGTCGTCGGCCTCGTCGGCGAGCTCGGCGCCGGCAAGACCACGCTGGTCCGCGGGCTCGCCCGCGGCCTCGGCGTCGACGATCCGGACGCCGTGCACAGCCCGACCTACCTGCTGGTGGTCGAGCACCCGGGGCCGGTGCGGTTGCTGCACGCCGACGCCTACCTGCCGCAGAAGCTGGCCAGCATGCTGGAGGACGGCGGCACCGAGTACCTGTTCGACCCGCAGGCGGTGGCCGTGGTCGAGTGGGCGGGCAACCTCGGGCCGGCGATGCCGCAGCGCACGCTGTGGGTCGAACTGGCGGTGGCACCGGGCGGGGGGCGGCAGGTCGTGCTGCACCGGCAGCGGGACGAGGACTACCCGTTCGTCGCGAAAATGCCGAAGATGGGCTGAACCGGCCGGCGTCCGCCGCCGTTCGGCCCCGCACCTCGGCATGCGCTCCCCGTCCCACAGCAAGGTCGCCGGCTCCCCCGCGGGAACCCCGGACGCCGAAGTCGACTGGCTGGAGCGCTACCGCGACGGCGACGCGCAGGCGTTCCGGCAGCTGGTCGACCAGTACCGGGACCGCATGCTGCAGTTCTTCTACCGGCTGTGCTGGGACCGCGACCGCGCCGAGGACCTGGCGCAGGACCTGTTCCTGAAGCTGATGCTCGGCAGCAAGCGCTACCGCCCCGAGGGGCGCATGGCGACGTTCGTCTACCGCGTGGCGACCAACCTGTGGATCGACCACTACCGGCAGCAGCGGCCGCGGCCGCGCATGTTCTCCTACGACCAGGCGCTGCTGCCCGACGACGACGGCGTGCCGATGTCGGCGCAGGACCGCGAGCCGGCGCCAGCACTCGAAGCCGAGAACCAGGAGCAGCGCGGCACGCTGCGGCGCGCGCTCGAGCGCCTGACCGAGCCGCACCGGCTGGTGTTCGAGCTGGCCGTCTACCAGGAACGGCCGTACGGCGAGATCAGCGAACTGCTGCAGATCCCGGTCGGCACCGTGAAGTCGCGCATGCACAACGCGACGTTGGCGCTGAAGGAGCTGCTCGGCGCTGCCGGAAACGCCGCCGGAAACCCCGAACGTGGCGCCGCGAACGGTGCCGGCGCCGGCAAGGCCGACGCCAAGGCGCACGGCCCGCGCCGTGCCGGAGGTGGCGCGTGAGCTCGGTTCCTCCCGACGGTCGTGTCGCGGATGGCTTCGAGGTCGATGCGCTCGAGCTGGTCTTGCAGCAGGGCTCGGAGGCGCAGCGCGCGGCGACCCGCCAGCGCCTCGCCGACGATCCGCTGCTGGCGATCGAACTGGCCGAAGCCCGCATGCTGGTCGAGGAGTTCCGCACGCTGCGCACCGAGCCGAGCCGGCGCTACGACCGCCTGCTCCGCCAGCTGGGCGCGCGTGCCGAGCGCTCGCGGCCGGCCAGGCCGGGGCTGTTCGGGCGCCGCTGGACCGGCCCGCTGCTGGCGGCCGCCGCGGCGGTGTTGGCGTTCGTCGGCCTCCGCGCCGCCGATCCACTCGCCTGCCTGCGGACCGAGGACTCGCTGCGCGTGCCGGTTGCCTTGTCGCCAAGCGAGGCGACTGGCTCGTCGCCAAGCGAGGCGACTGGCTTGTCGCCAAGCGAGGCGATGGCCGTAGCGGCGCCGTCGCCCGGCCAGGAACGCACCGTGCCCGAACTGGTGGTGCCGGTGCACATCGAGACCCGCGACGAGGTCCTGTTCGCCGATGCCGTCGAGGTCATGCGGCGCCAACTCGACGGCCAGGCGTCGCCGCTGCTGCGCGAAGCGCTCGAAGTCGGCCTGCGCCGCGACGTGCGGCTCGACGGCTGGGTGCTGCCGCGCAACGCGCTGGCGCTGATGCGCCGCGACCACGAGCTGCGCGGCGACGCCAGCGTGCGGCAGCAGGAGCTGCGTCGCCGCGGTGGCGCGCCGGACACCGACCTGCGCGCCCAGGAACTCGCCGATCGCATCGCCCTGAGCCTGTTGGCCGCCCTCGACGGGGCCGCGCCGTCGCCGTCGCTCGACGAAGTCGGCCTCGGCTTGCGGGCGCTGGTCGCCGCCGGCCCCGGCGACGTCGTCCGCCACGCGGCGCTGCTGCGCGGTGGCGATTGGCTGGCGCAACGCCTGCCCGAGTGGTCGGGCGCGCGCCTCGTCGCCGCGTTGTCGGCGCTGATCGAGGTCGCCGCGGTCACCGACGGCCACCGCGACGCGTTGGCCGCGCACGGTCGCCGCCTCGTCGACGACGTGCTGCGCCGCGACCAGCAGAACTGGGAACGCAGCCTGCCGGAGCTGGTCGGCCATCACGTGGCTCCCGGCGTGCTCGGCGAGGCCGGACGACTGCTGGCCCGCCTGCCCGGCGTCGACGTCGAGGCGCGGCGCGCCGGCCTCGTGCGGCAGCTCGTGCTCGGCCAGCTGCGTTCGCGCCGCGTGCCCAACAACGAGCGCCCCGAGGTCGTCGCCGCGCTGGTCTACGGCTTCGCCGATCTGCTGGCCGAACGCGAACGCGACGAGCTCGAACACGAACTGCTGCGCTGGCGGCCGCTGCACCTGGTGCCGGACTTCGCCACGGTGCAGCAGCAGGCCTGGGGCCTGTTGCCGGGTCGGCTCGGCTTCACCCGGCTGCAGACGGCCCGCCGGCGCCTGGCGATGCTGCCATCGCCCGCCGAACCGACGGAGCTGGCCGGGCTGTGCTTGTGCTTGTGCACCGACTACGCGGCATTCCCGACCGCGGCTGCCGAAGCCGCGCTCGGCGACTGACGATCGCGTCGCCGGCGGCGTGGCCCGAGTGCGCAGCCCGCGGCGTGGCCCGACATTCCGACCGCGTGGTGGGCCACGGGCCGTAGTCACCGAGGCTGCTTTTCCCGTCGCTTCCTTCGAGCGGCGCGGGTACCAAGAGCAGCCACGACGCTCCAATGGACCACTCGGCCTTGCGCACGGTAATCGGCTCGTTGTTCCTTGGCCTCGCGGCGACCGCCGGCGCAGCCCAGGCACCCCCGGCGCCGACCCTACTCGCGGCGGCGCCGCGCGGGAACCCAGCCGGCGCCCAGGATCCGGCCGCCGGCAAGCAGCAGGAGCCGCCGTTGCCGGTGCCGGTCGACGTCGAGGCCGAGCGCGATGGGGCGCCGGTGCGCGAGCTGACGCTCGAGGAAGCCCTGCGCATCGGTCGCGTGCACAACGTCGGCCTGCAGGCGGCGAAGCTGCTGCCCGAGCAGGCGCGCATGGACGTGCTGTTGGCGGAAGCGGGCTTCGTGCCGGAGCTGTACGGCAACGGCGGCTATGCCGAACGCGTCGCGCCGCAGCGCAACTTCTTCTCGCCGTCGAACACCAGCCAGACGCTCGATGCGACCCTCGGCTGGCGGCAACGCGTCGTCACCGGCGGCTTGTTCGACCTCGCCTACCAGCCGACGCGGTTCGAGAGCACGGGTGCGACGGGCTTCCTGCCGCCGCAGCAGTTCACGTCGACGTGGACGGCGTCGTACCGGCAGCCGCTGCTGCGCAGTGCGTGGTCCGACTACAACCTGGCGCCGATCAACCAGGCGCGCTACCGCCTGAGCCAGGCCGACGCGGACTACGACCGCACCGTGCAGGACACGCTGCTGCAGGTCGTGCAGGCCTACTGGGAGTTGGTGTTCGCGCGCGAGAACTGGCGCGTCGTGCGGCAGGCGCTCGCGGTCGCCGAGGAACAGCTGCGCATCACCAACGAGCGCATCCGCGTGCAGGCGCTGGCGCCGGTCGATCGCGTCGCCGACGAAGCCGAGGTCGCGCGCCGCCGCGAGGACCTGATCACCGCCGAGAACCAGATCCGCACGCGCGAGGACGACCTGCGTCGCCTGCTCTACGACGGCAGCCGCGGCGACCTGTGGCGCGTCAACCTGCGCCCGGCGTCGCCGATCGAGGTCGAGCCGCAGGTCGACGACCTCGCGTTCGAGCCGATCGTCGAGGTGGCGATGAAGCACCGACCGGACGTGCGCTCGCTGCGCAGTTCGATCGCCGCCGCCGAAGTGGCCTTGCTGCAGGCGCGCCGCGACACGCTGCCGAGCCTCGACCTGATCGGCTCGTACGCGAGCAACGGCGTGCGCGACGAGTTCTCGCAGGCGTTCGGGGACTCGTTCGACCAGCAGTTCCCCGATTGGTCGGTGCGCCTCGAGTTCGCGATCCCGTTCGGCAACCAGGCGGCGCGCTCGCGCGAGCAACGCGCCGAGTTCGAGGTCGAGCGCCAGCGCCGCCTGCTGCACGCCCAGAGCCTGGACGTCGCGCGTCAGGTGCGCGAGGCCGTGCGCAGCCTGCAGACGCTGGCGCAGAGCATCCGGGCGACGCGCGTCTCGGTACAGCTCGCCGAGACCAACCTGCGCACCGAGCAGGAGCGACTGCGCGCGCAGGTGTCGACGGCGTTCGAGGTGCAGCGCCGCAACCAGGAACTGGCCGCCGCGAAGAGCCGCCTGCTGCGCAACCAGCTCGACTACCAGACCGCCCAGAGCCGATTGCTGCACGTGCAGGGGCTGCTGCAGGCGGGGGCCGAATAGGCGGCGCGCCGGTGACGGCTGCCCCGGCCTGCACTAGAAGCGATGCCGATGCCGACCCTGCGTAGTCTGCCGTTCGTCCTGCCGCCGTTCGTCCTGCCGCTGGTCGTCTCCGCCATGGCATGGGCGCAGCAGCCTGCTCCGGCGACCGCCGGTGGCGATGCCCAGGCCGCCGGGGCCCAGGCCGCCGGGGCGCAGATCGCCGGGGCGCAGGCCGCCGCGCCCGACGGCAATCCGTACCGGCTGCAGCCGTTCCACGCCGACTTCCCGGTGCCGCTCGAGTATCCGCCGCAGAACGGTCGCGAGTACGACCGCACGCGCCGGCAGATGCTCGAGCGCCTGGTGGCGAACCTCGGCATGGCGCGGCGGGAAGCCTGGCAGCTGGCGACCGAGTTCTTCTGGCGAGGGCCCGAGGATGCGGTCGAGCCGCTGATCGCCCAGATGGACAAGGCGATGGCCAACCCGGCCTTGTCCGACATCGTCAAGAACACCGTCGAGGCGATGGGCAAGATGGCGCAGCCGGAGTTCGACGCGGCCTTGCGGCGGGCCTTGACCCACAAGCACCCGGCCGTCGTGCAGGCGGCCTACGCGGCGTTGGCGACCTCGGGCTCGGAGGCGACGTTGCGGCAGTTGGCGACGTCGTTCGAGCTGATGGACGCGCGCTCGCGCACGCAGTGGCTGCGCTCGCTGCGCCTGCGGCTCGGTGGCGACGCGGTGCCGTTCTACCGCGCCATCATGGACGGCCCGTACACGACCCAGGTGCGCGACCAGGTGCTGGTCGAGGCGATGCAGCTGCCGATGGCGCAGGCGGCCGAAGTGGTGCGCGGGCGTTGGCAGGATGCCGCTGGCGAGTTCAAGGCGGTGATCGCGGGCGTGCTGCACGCTGCCGGCGACTCCGCCGGCACCAGCTGGCTGCGCGATGCGCTGCAGAACGAGGACATGGCGGTGCTCACCTTGGCGGTGAAGCACTGCGCGCGCGGCGAACTCGGCGACCTGCGCGATCCCTTGCTGCGCGCCAGCACGCACCTGAATCCGGACGTCCGCTACGCGGTGGTGCAGGCGCTGGTGCGGGTGCCCGGCGACGACGTCAGCGACGTGCTCGAGGTCCTGGTCGGGCCCGAGCAGCCATGGGAGATCCGCAGCATCGCGACGCGCGAGCTGGTGAAGCGCGGCCGGCGCAAGGTCGTCGACGTGCTGCTCGAGGAAGTGGGTTCGGCCACCGGCACGCGCCTGAACGGCCTGTTGAGCCAGTTGACGGCGAGCGGCGATCCGCGTGCGGTGCCGGTGCTGCTCGAGCGCTTCGAGAAGGCGCCGCCCGGCGAAGGGCGTCCGTTCCTGATGTCGCTGGCGCAGAACTCGAGCGCCGACGCGGCGAAGGCGCTGCTGCAGCTATACCGCGGGCCGGTGCGGCTCGTCGGCAAGGCCGCCAGCGGGCCGCTGACGACGCGCAACTACCTGCCGACCCTGCTGCTGAACCTGCGCGGCAGCGAGGATCTCGTGCTGGCTGCCTACCAGGAGCTGCCGAAGGCGGAGTGGCAGCTGCGGGCGCCGTTGCTGCAGGTGCTGGTCGGCATCGCCGCCGACCGCGAGAACAAGGAGCTCGCCGAACGCTTCGTCGCGCCGGTGCGGGCCGTGCTGTTCGACCGCGACGAACTGCCGCAGCTGCGCGTGCTGGCGCTGAACCTGCTGTCGTTCCGCTGGATCGTGATCGAGGACGCGCTGAAGCTGAAGAACCTGCGCCAGCAGGAGTCGCCGCAGATGCGCGCGTTGTTCACCGACTTCCTGCTCGATGCGTTCTGATCCGGCTCGTCCCGGCGGACGACCGGGGCGCCGTTCCGACTAGTACACGAGCCAGCGCTCGTCGTCGGCGCCGCGGTAGGCGGCGGGGTGGTCGATGCTGCGGGCGAGCCGATGGCTGGAGCCCGGCTTCGGCGGGTGTTCGAGGCCGTGGTAGTCGGCGGCGAGGTTGCGCGTGAACGCGCGCGGCGCGCCCGCGGGATGGAAGAACGCGCAGTGGCCGGGGCCGATCGGCTCGCGTGGCCAGGCGACGACTTCGAAGGCCGGCACGGTGTCGCGGCCGACCAGCAGGTTCGGCTCCGGCGGCGACGGTTGCAGCGAGAACAGGTAGTGCTTGTTCTGCAGCGTCCACGACGCGCCCGGGCTCGGCGGATCGACTTCCTCGAGGTCGCCGACCAGCACGCCGCGGCAGCTCGCCAAGAGGAGCAGCCGGGCCAGCAGATACTCGCGCAGCTGCGGATCGACCGGCGGGGCGAACGGTGCAGCGACCTCGAGCAGCAGCTCGGCCAGTTCGTCGGCGCGGCGTTCGACGCGCGCGGTCCGCTGCGCGGTCAGCCACGGCACCCACAAGCTGCCGAGCAGCAGCAGGAGGCCCACGGCCAGGTAGAGGTTGGCTGGATCCAGGGCGCGCCGGCGCCGCGACTGCTGCATCGACGTAGTATCGTGCGCGCCGATGGACGACGCCAGGATCGATCTCGCCGTGCTGCCGCCGCCGGTTCGCGCCATCGCGACGGCGCTCGGTCGGGCCGGTGGCCGATGCTGGCTCGTCGGTGGGCCGGTGCGCGACCTGCTGCTCGGCCAGCCGGTGCTCGACTTCGATCTCGCGACCGACCTGGTGCCCGATGCCGTGCTCGCGGCACTGCCGCAGGCCGACGGCGCCGATCGCCGTTATGGGGCCTGCCGCGTGGCGACCGAGGTGGGCGAGGTGGTGGTGACGACGCTGCGCCGCGAGGTCGGCAGCAGCGACCACCGTCATCCGGACCGCGTCGAGTTCGTCACCGATCCTGGGCTCGACGCCCGCCGGCGCGACTTCACCGTCAACGCGCTCTACGTCGACCTCGCCGACGGCCGCGTGTTCGATCCGGTGTCGGGGCTCGCCGACCTGTCGGCGCGCGTGTTGCGGGTGATCGGCGAGCCGGCGCAGCGCTTCCGCGAGGATGCGCTGCGGTTGCTGCGCGCGGTGCGTTTCGCCGCGCGATGTGAGTTGACGCTCGCGCCGAGCACGGCGCTGGCCATGCGTGAACAGGCGGAGCTGGTCGCGACGCTCTCCGCCGAACGCGTCTATGCGGAGTTGACGTCGGCGTTCACGCGGCATGGGCGTGGGCGGGCCTTGCGCCTGCTGGTCGAAACTGGGCTCGCGGGTGTGCTGCTGCCCGAGGTCGCGGCGATGGACGGGGTCACCCAGCCGCCCGAGTACCACCCCGAAGGCGACGTCTTGACCCACGTCTGCCTGGTGCTCGACCACGTGCCGGAAGGCGACGAGGTGCTGGCGTGGTCGGCGGTGCTGCACGACGTCGGCAAGCCGCCGACGTGGCGGCAGGCCGAGGACCGCATCCGCTTCGACGGCCACGACACGCTGTCGGCGACGATGGCGGAGGCGATCCTGCAGCGCCTGCACGCCAGAAACACCGTGCGCGAAGAAGTCGTCGACGTCTGCCTGCGCCACATCCACTTCGCCGCGTTGCCGGGCATGCGGCCGGTCAAGGCCGAGCGCTGGCTGCGTTCGCCGGGCTTCCGCCGGCACCTCGCGTTCCATCGTGCCGACTGCCTCGGCAGCCACGGCGACCTGTCGATCCACCGCTTCGCCGAGCAGGCGCTGGCGGCGCTGCCGCCGGAACGACCGGTGCTGCTGCAGGGCCGCGACGTGCTCGCGCTCGGCGTGCCGCCTGGGCCGGAGGTCGGGCGCCTGCTGGCCGCCGCCATCGCCCGCATCGACGAACTGCCGACGGCACCGGACCGTGGCGAAGCCCTGGCCCTGCTGCGGGATTTGGTCGCAGAGACGCGTCAAGCGCCCGACACCGGGGCCCGATAAGCGCCCCGTGGTACGGCGCTCCGCGTCCGGCCACGGAGGAGACATGAGCGTCCGCAACTACAGCGATCAGGGCTTCGACGACTATCGTCGCGAGCGCAAGCGCATGCGCGCCAAGATCGGTCCGCAGCCTACCGCGCTCGGTTACGAGAACAGTGCCCTGCGCGAGCTGGAGCAGGTCGAGGCCCAGGAGGTCCGCGACCAGCAGCTGACGCGCGAGGTGCACGAGTTCTTCGCCACGGCGACGCGGCAGGCGGCCGCGATCGTCGAGAAGGTCGCGCGCGACGCCCAGCAGGAAGCCGGCCAACGCGTCGAGCAGGAGATGGAGTCGTTCCTGATCGACGCGCTGACGCGCATGAACAACTTCGTGCTCGCCGTGCTGCAGGTCAAACGCGGCGGCGTCGCCGAGACGCAGATGGAGCCGAAGATCGGCAACCTCGAAGGCAACAGCCTCGACGAGTTCCGCTGGTCGGGCACGGCCGAGGTCGCCGACAAGCACATCGGCCAGGACCCGTTCGCGACCGACGTCGACGACGTGCGGCGCGAGTTCCGCACGCAGGTCGGCGACAACTCGCCGGACGGTCCGCCGGTGGCGGTGCCGATCGACCAGCACCTGGTCGCAGCGGTGACCGAGGACGGCAGTGCGGACGGTCGCGCCGAGGACGGGACCAGCGAGATGCCGGCGGCAGTGCCGGCGCCGGCGGCTGCGGTCGCCAGCGCGAAGCCGCAGTTGCCGCCGGCGCCCGCGCCGGTGACGCGCACGACGATGGCGCGCGCGGCGACGCCGATCGGCGGTGGGCCGAAGGCTGCGCCGAGTGCGACCGAGGCGAGCCAGACCACCGGCGAGGCCGGGGCCAGCGATCCGGCGGCCGAGCTGGAACGCTTCAAGGGTGCGCTGAAGGCGTTGGTGCGCCAGGGCGTGATGTCGCGCGACGAAGCACGGGCGGCGTGGGATGCGCGCCTCGCGGCCTTGGGGCACGGCAAGAAGGGCTGACGCGCGTCCGCGGTCGGACCCTGTCCCGCATGGGGATGCGGGACAGGATCAGGTCAACGCGATGCGGCGCGCGATCCAGCGCGCCGGAGCGATCACCGCGGCGATGACCGCGGCTTCGAGCCAGCGCCCGGATGCCGCCGCCAGCAGCGCCGTGTAGAGCATCGTGCCGAGCAGCAGGAACGTCATCGAGCGGCGGATCTCGGCCTTCGGCCAGGCGCGCATGCGGGTGTTGCGGCGCAAGAACAGCAGGATCGGCAGCGCCGCGATCGCCGGCGCCGGCCAGAAACCGCCCTGCACGGTCCACAGGCCGCTCAGGGCCGCCAACGGCGGCGCCGTCTGCACCGCCGACACCGCGCGCGCCTTCGGCTTGTCGAGGTCCTCGAAGATGCCGAGCACGGTGACGCCGAGGATGTAGACGCCGTAGCAGCTGGCGGCGATCCAGCACAGCCGGGCGCGTTCGGCGTCGACGGTGCCGAGTTCCTGCGCGAGGGCGATGCCGGTGGCGAGGTTGAGGGCGCGCAGCGAGCCCATGACCAAAGCCCCGAGCCACTCGATGCGCTTGCTGCCGAAGTCGTAGGCGAGCACCAGGGCCGCGATCAGGCCGTGGTGGGCGCGGCACGGCGACAGCAGCAGCCCGCCGGCGAGCAGTGCGGTGCCGAGAGCCAAGGCGAACGGCAGCGACACGTCGCCGCGCGGCAGCGGCCGTTCGGGACGCTGCACGGCGTCGAGGCGGCGGTCGGCGATGTCGTTCCAGACCATGCCGGCGGCGTAGAGCAGCACGCTGGCGGCGGTGGCGCGCACCAGGTCGCCGCTCCACGGCAGGCCGAGGATCGCCGCCGAGGCGACGACGTCGGCGGCGGGCGAGAACAGCGTGCCCACGCGGAGCAGACGCAGGATCGGCAGCAAGGAGACCACGCGCGGATCAGAGCGGTGCAGGCCGCAGCCGACAACCGCGGCGTCGCGTCGTCCCGAGGTTCAGAACAGCTGCACGATGTCGTTGAACGTGACCAGCAGCACGAGCAGCAGCACGAACACGAGCCCCAGCACCTGGCTGTAGCCGAGCACGCGCGCGTTGACCGGCGAGCCCTTGACCTTCTCGATCAGCAGGAACAGCAGGTGGCCGCCGTCGAGCACCGGCACCGGCAGCAGGTTGACGAAGGCGAGGTTGACGCTGAGCATCGCCAGCAGGAACACGAACCACGCCATGCCGCGCTTGGCCGCCTGGTAGCCGACCTGGCTGATGCGGATGATGCCGCCGAGGTTCTTGGCGCCGACGTCGCCGGTCAGCATGCGCTTCAGGGTCAGGTAGATCTGCTTGACCAGGTCGAGCGACTGCGCGGTGCCGAGCTGCAGCGCGTTGCCGAACGAGGTCGCCTGCACGAGTTCGCTGCGTTCGGTGGCGAACACGCGCACCATCGGGTCCGGAACGTCCTGGACCACGGGCGTGATCGTCAGTTCGACGGTTTGCGGGCGCCGCAGATCCTCGGTGGTGGGGTCGAACAGGTCGTCGCCCGCGGCGATCGCGCGCTGCACCGAGAGGCGCAGCGGCTGGCCGGCCGACTTCTCGACCCGTTCCCGCAGATCGTCGAACGAAGCGCAGGCGGCGCCGTCGACGGCGACCAGCAGGTCGCCCGGCTGCATGCCGGCGGCTTGGGCCGGAGAGCCGTCGGTCGGCGCCAGCGTGAGCGCGCTGCCAGCCTTCAGCACGACGTCGTCGCGCAGGCTTTGGCGTTCGGCCGCCGTGCAGTGGGTCTGCAGCAGTTGCGTGCGGCCGTCGCGCGCGACCAGGATGCGCAGCTGGTCGCCGTCGCCGATCGGCATCGGGCCGCCCGCGAAGACCTTGCCGTCGACCTGGAGCACGAGGTCGTCGCGGCGCAGGTCGAGGCGTTCGAGCAGCGGCACCCCCTGGCGAACGCCCGCGACGACTGTCTCGGCCGGCGCCACGCCGATGCGGGGCGCCTTGCCGGTGGCCGGTTGGTAGCGGACGTCGAGTTCGGTGGTGCCGCGCCGGATGCGCAGGGCCAGCTCCGGACCGGTCGTCAGCAGGCGGTCGAGTGCCGTCGAGGCGTCGACCGGCTTGCCGTCGATCGCCAGGATCTCGTCCTCGGAACGCACGCCGGCGGTGGCCAGGGGGCAGTCCCCGATCAGCTGGACCGTCGGCGGCTTCTGCGGATCGATCGCCACGCGCAGGCCGAGGCCCCACAGGCCCTCGTTGGCGTTCCAGCGCGGTTTGACGCTGACGGTGCGTTCGCTTCCGTCCGGGCGGCGCAGCAGCAGCGGGATCGGCCGATTGCCGGCGAGGGCCACCTGCATCCGCACCTGGTCGAACGAGTGCACCGGTTTGTCGGCGACGCGCACGACGCGGTCTTCGGCCTGCAAGCCGACCTCCCAGGCCGGGCTGCCGCGCTCGACCCCGCCGACCACCGGCGCCGCGAAATCGACACCGACCGAGAACACGATCGGGAACAGGATCAGCGCCGTCAGCGCGTTCATCAGCACGCCGCCCGACCAGAACAGCGCGCGCTGGCCGACCGACTTCGACCACAGGCACTCCTCGGGCGGGTAGCGGTCGTCGTTCGGATCCTGCCCGGCGACCATCACGTAGCCGCCGAACGGCACCAGCGACAGGCGGAAGTCGGTGCCGCGCCAGACGAACCCGCACAGGCGCGAGCCGAAGCCGAGCGAGAACACCTCGACGCGCACGCCGGCGAGCCGGGCGGCGAGGAAGTGGCCGAGCTCGTGCACGAAGATCAGCAGGCCGATGCCGACCGCGGTGAGCAGGATGTTGCCGAACATCAGAGCGAGCGCTCGCGGGTTGGGGTGGGGGACGAAGCCGCCGCGATCCGCTGCTCGGCGCTGCGCCTGGCTTCCGCATCGGCCGCCAGCACGTCGGAAAGCGAGCGGATCGGCCGCGGCCGCCGTTCGCGCAACACGTCGGCGACCAGCGTGGTGATCGCCGGGAACGGGATGCGGCCGGCGAGGAACGCGGCGGTCGCCACTTCGTCGGCTGCGTTGAGCCGGGCGCCGCTGTCGCCGCCGTCGCGCATCGCCTCGTAGGCGAGGCCCACGGCCGGATAACGCGCGGGCTCGAACGGCGCGAACTCGAGGTTGCGCCAGCGCAGCGGATCGAACGGCTGGAAGCCGAACGGCAGGCGCTCGGGGTGGCCGAGGCAGTAGAGGATCGGCACGCGCATGTCGGGCACGCCGCACTGCGCCAGGATCGAGCCGTCGACGAACTCGACCATCGAGTGCACGATGCTCTGCGGGTGCAGCACGACCTCGATGCGCTCGGCGGGCAGGCCGAACAGCCAGTGCGCCTCGAGCACTTCGAACGCCTTGTTCATCATCGTGGCGCTGCCGATGGTGATGCGCGGGCCCATCGTCCAGGTCGGGTGCTTCAGCGCCTCGGCCGGCGTGATCGCCGCGAACGTGTCGAGCGCGCGCGTGCGGAACGGGCCGCCGGAGCCGGTCAGCCAGATGCGGCGCACGGCCTTCGTCGCTTCGCCCTTCAGGCACTGGTGGATCGCGCAGTGCTCGCTGTCGACCGGCAGGATCGCCGCCCCGCTGCGCTCTGCCAGCGGCATCAGGTACTCGCCGGCGACCACCAGCGACTCCTTGTTGGCGAGCGCCAGCGTGCGGCCGGTGCGCAGCGTCCACTCCGACGCGGCGAGGCCGGCGGCGCCGGTGATGGCGTTCAGCACGGTGTCGGGTGCGCTCGCCTCGAGCGCCGCCAGCAGGCCGTCGGCGCCGTGGTGGAAGCGGGTGCCGGCGGGCAGCGGTGGCGGCGTCGTGGCGCCGGTCAGGCAGGCGGCGGCCGGCCGGTGGTGGGCCGCCATCGCCGCCAGTTCGTCGGCCCGCGTGTGCGCGGCCAACAGCACCACGTCGAAGCGATCGGCGTGGTCGGTGAGGATGCTCGAGGCCTGGCTGCCGACGGAACCGGTGCAACCGAGAACGGCGATGCGTCGTTTCGACACGCCGCGATCATGGAGGCGCGCCGGCATCGCGGCAACTTCGGCAACCGGTCGGCGTGCTGTTTCCGGCGCCAGGGTGCGGAGCTAGTGTGTGCAGCCATCGCCGTTCGTCGCCGCGGCCTTGCCCTCCATCGATCCGTATCCCTGATGCCGCCGATGTCGATCCGCCCGTTGGTGACGTTGTTCGCCGCCTTCACCTCGGCGCTGCCGCTGGTCGCGCAGGCCGCCCCGCTGCTGTCGCCGGCCGAGGCCTCGACGCTGCGCGAGAAGTTCCGCCGCTACCTGCGCGAAGACAGCGCGCATCGACAGGCCGCCGACCGCGACGGCAAGGAACTGGCGCGGACCGAGCGGGCCCGCACCCGGGCGGAGGAGGAACTGCTGCTCGAGTGGCAGCGGTTCGGCAAGAAGGGCAACCTGCTGGCGTCCCCGGCCGACCTGCGGCAGGTGTTCCACAACTCGTTCCCGCTGCCGACGACGCCACCGACGCTCGGCGCCTGGCGCGACGGCGAGGTCGCGTTCTCCGGCTTCGGCGAGGTGCACCGCTTCGCGCTGTGGGTGCCGAAGGCCTATCGGGCGGACACCGCTGCGCGCGCGGTCGTGCTGGTGCCGGGGTCGCCGCGCGCCGGCGGCAGCGTGCCGGCGCCGGCGGACTACCAGCAGGCGTGCTGGGGCACGTCGAGCCTCGTCGCCGACACCATCTGGCACGGCCTCGAGGTGCCCGCCAAGTGGCAGCTCGACGAGGCGCCCGATCGCTCGGCCGACGGCGGCGACGAAGTCGACGCGATGCGCGCGCGGCTCCTGTTCGGCACGCTCGGCGACACCGTGGGCAAGGTCGCCGTCGATCGCGCGCGGGTGTTCCTCGACTGCGGCCGCGGGGCCTGTGGCTTCGGCCTGCGCTTTGGCGCGATGTTCCCCGACCGCTTCGCCGGGCTCGTGCTGCGCGAACCGGTCGCCGCCGACGGGCTGCGGCTCGGCAGCCTCGCCAACCTGCCGATCCTGCTGGTGCGCACGCCGAAGAACGCGGCCGTCGTCGACGCCCTGCAGCAGCGCCTCGCCACCGAAGCGCCGCGCATGGTGACGGTGCTCGCCGCCAACGACGAGTATCCGCATCCGGGGCTGACCGGGGCGATCACCGACTGGGTCGTGCAGCAGCAGCGTTCCCTGGTGCCCAAGCGCGTCGTCGTCGAACCGGTCACCGACGACCACAACCGTGCCTACTGGGTCGACATCGAGGATGCCGAACTGCTGGCGTCGACGCCGGAGGCGCGCCTGCCGCGCCTCGAGGCCGAGGCGGATCGCGCGACCAACACCGTGCGGGTGGCGTGCCGCGGCGTCGAGCGCTTCACGCTGCAGCTGAACGACGACCTGCTCGACCTGAGCAAGCCGTTCTCGATCGTCGTCAACGGCCGCGAGTACCGCGAGCAACGCACGCGCTCGTTCCAGCAGCTGCGCGATGGGCTGGTCGCGCGCGGTGACTGGGACGTGCTGTTCCCGGTGTCCCTGACGACGAGCGTGCCGAAGTGACGAGCCAGGCCTCGTTGCCCGCCGGGCTCGGTTGGGCCTGGATCCCGGTCACCGCCGGCGGCGGAGGTTTCGCCTGCATGGCGGCGGAGTTGACGGCCGTGCGCCTGCTGGCGCCGCACTTCGGCGACAGCTCCTACGTGTGGACCAACGTGCTCGGGGTCATCCTCGCCGCGCTGGCCGCCGGCGCCCTGCTCGGCGGGCGGCTCGCCAGCGGGCCGGAGCCTCGGCGCAGCGCCGGGCGGGTGCTGGCGTTGGCCGGGCTGCTGCTGGCGGCGACGCCGCACCTGGTCGGCTGGCTCGGGCCGTGGCTGCTGCCGCAGGAACTGCCGCTCGACGCCGCGATGCCGGCGTTGGTGCGCGGTTCGTTGGTGGCGACGATGCTGGTGTTCGCACCGCCGATGCTGCTGCTCGGCGCGCTGTCGCCGCTGCTGGTCGCCGCTGCGACCCGCAGTGGCCGCGAGGTCGGGCGCGCGGCGGGCGTGGTCGGCTCCGCCGGCACGATCGGCAGCCTGCTCGGCACGTTCCTGGCGACGCACTGGCTGGTGCCGACGTTCGGTTGCCGGCTGTCGATGTGGGGCGCTGGGGGCGCGCTGCTGTTGCTCGCCGGCTGGCTGTTGCTGCCGTCGCTGCGCGCGGGTGGCAGTGCACGCGCGATGGCGCTCTTGGTCGCGGTCGGCGCGTTCGGCTTGTGCGGCTGGCACGGCGGTCCCCTGCGCGCGCCGGCGGCGGGGCGCACGCTGCTGGCCGAGGTCGAGAGCAAGACGCAGTTCCTGCAGGTGCAGCGCGAACCGCGGTCGGACGGCGAACGCACCGTGCTGGTCATCAACGAAGGGCTCGACTCGTTCCACTCGGTGGCGATCGCCGGCTCTTCGCTGACCGGGCGCGCCTACTACGACTGGCACGCGCTGGCGCCGCTGCTGGCCGGCGACGGCGAACGGCCCGAGCGCCTGTCGGCGTTGTCGCTCGGCGATGCGGCCGGCAGCCTGCGCGCGGTCTACGCGGCGGTGCATCCGGATGCGACCGTCGACGCGGTCGACGTCGACGCGGCGACGATGGCGCTCGGCGACACCTGGTTCCCGGGGCCGAAGGCCAGCGGCGAACGCGCCGCCGTCGACGCGCGGGTGTTCTTGCAGCGCGCGCAGAAGCGCTGGCACGTGATCCACGTCGATGCCTACGCGCACCAGGTCTACGTGCCAGCGCATCTGGCCAGCCGCGAGTTCTTCCAGGCCTGCCGCGAACGGCTGCTGCCCGGCGGGGTCGTCGCCCTGAACGTCGGCGCCTTGCGCAGCGACGATCCGGTGCTGCAGGCGATCGGGGCGACGCTGGCGGGGGTGTTCGATGCGGTGCTGGCGCTGCCGGTGCCGAATTCGCGCAACGTGCTGCTGGTCGGCCGCCTCGGCGGCGCCCTCGCCCCCGAGCGCCTGCGCGCCGACGCGACCGCCGACGCGCGGCTCGCCGACGCCGACCTGGCGTCGTGGCGTTCGCTGGTGGCGCACGCCGCCGATCGCCGGCAGTGGCGCAGCGGCTTCCACGGCATCGAACTGGTCGACGACCGGCCGGCTCTCGACGAACTGCTGGTCGACAGCTACCTCGCGGGCCGCAGCGACGGCGCCGTGCTCGTCTGCCGCGGCCCGCGCGACCTCGCCGCCGCCGAACTCGCCGCCTACGAAGCCCGCCAGGCTCGCGATTGGGCGCTGGTGCTGCAGGCCGTCGAACAGGCGAAGGCCGAGAGCGCCTACCTGCGCGAGCTCGCCGGCGACGCGCGCTGGGCGCTGCGCCAGCTGCGTTCGGCGGCGGCCGAGTATCGCGCGGCGGCGGCATTGGTCGTCGACCAGGCGAAACGCGACGACCTGCTGGCGCGCGTCGCGATCGTCGAACAGGACCTCGAGCCCACCCTGCGCGCCGAGGCGGTGGCGGGGCGCAACGGCTGGCTGCAGGTGCTGGTGGTGGCGGCGGCACTGCTGCTCGTCGCCGGGTTCTTGCGCCGCGACCGCCGGGCGCCGGCGATCGCGGCGGTGGGGTGAGGCGCGGCGCGCCGATCCGCCGCCGCGCCGGGCGAGCTCACAGGATGTCGAGGATGCCGCTCTGCTGGTTGGTCAGCGTCTCGACCGCGGCGCGGTAGTTGTTGCCGACCGCGATCTTGACGTTCCAGGGCAGCGGCTCCTTGTCGGCGACGCCGCCGAGGGCCACGGCCGCGAACGCGCGCGCCAGGTGGCCGAGCTCCTGGTCGAACAGCATGCGCTTCAGTGGCATGACGCTGCGGCTGTCGCCGATGCGGCCGATGGCGCGCGCCAGCGCCGACATCTGGGCGAGGTTGCTGTCGCTGTGGATCAGCATGCGGGTCAGGTCGTCGGCGATGCGCTTGTCGCCGAGCTTGCCGAGGGCGAGCGTGGCCTGCTGCAGCAAGGTCGTGCGCCGCGTCGCATCCGCGAGGACGCTGCGGATCGCTTCCTTCGAGCCGACGTCGTGCATCAGGGCCAGGCCGACCGCCAGGTAGCCCGCCATCTCCTCCTTGGCGATGCCCTTCTGCATGCGCTGCCGCATCTCGTCGGCCGCAGCCTGGGTCTTGGTCAGGCCCAGTGCGATGCCGAGTGCGCCGACCAGGCTCGGGTCCTTGGCCTCCTTCAGTGCGGCGAGCAGGCTCTGGCCGACGAACGCGTCCCCGCCGGCCGCCTGGCCTTCGCCTTCGACGCCGGGCTCGCCGTGCACGCACAGGCCGAGCGCCAGCGCGGCCCACGGCTTCTCGAGGGATTTGCCCTGGTCGAACGCACGCAGGATCGCCTTGCGGTTCTCGGCGCCGCCGATGCGGCCGAGGCTGATCATCGCGAAGTGGCGCGTCTGCTTGTCGACGTGCTTGTCCCAGGTCGACAGCAGCAGCTTGCTGTAGGCGTTGTCCGGGCGCGCCTGGTCGTCGTCGTTCTCGTATGGCTCGCACATGGATCCCAGCGCCAGCGCACACGACTCGGCGACCTCGTTGCCGGCGCGCGGCAGCTTGCCCTTGCCCTGCAGTTCGGCGGCGAACAGCGCCTTCCAGTGCTCGCTGCGTGGATGCGTGCGGCCGATCAGCTTGGCGACGCTGGTCGGCACGTGCGCCTGGCTCAGCGCTTCGCCGGCGCCGAGCGGCTGCAGGAAGTAGCTCTCCAGCGCCTGCAGCACCTCGCCGAGCAGCGCTTCTTCGGCGGCGTTGCGGGCGGTGAGGCCGAGGATGCTGATGCCGTTGATCGCGGCGACCTTCAGGTTGCGTTCGGTGATGCTGCGATCCACGAGCACGGTGCGCAGCGCCGCGAAGGCCTGCTGCTTGATCGCCACGTCGGTGGTTTCGTGGGCGACGAGGCCGAGGCCGTAGAGCGCGAACGCGCGGGTGCGCACGTCGACTTCGCCACCGTAGGCGTCCCGACCGCGGCCCTGGTCGAGCGCGAGACCGGTCAGCAGCTCCATCTCCTCTTCGCCCGCGATCGCCGCGATGCCGAACGCCAGCGCCGCCGTCTCGCGGATCTCCTGGTCGCCGCGCTTGAGCCGCGGCGCGAACACGCTGCGCAGCGTGAAGTCGCGATGGTCGGCGCCGATCTTCGCCATCGCGACCATGCACGACGACGTGATGTCGCGTTGCTCGGTCGAGTCGATCGCCTTCTTCAGCGCCGGCAGGATCTCACCGTGGATCTGCTCGTGCGTCGGGCGCAGCGAGCTGTGGCTGTCGGGGCGATCGGTGCTGCCGGCGAAGTAGTCCGCGTCGCCGCCGGTGGCCGAATCGCCACCGTGCACCGAAGTGCGCAGAGCCAGGAACGGCTCCTTGTTGCACTCCCACCAATACTCCCACTTGGTGAAGTCGGGCCCGACCTCCATGCCGCGCGGGCCGCCGGTCGTGCCCGGGGTCGGCGCGCCGCCAGTGTTCGCGGGACCGCCGCTCGGGGCGTTCGGGCCGCCGGTGCTCGGGGAGCCGGGGCCCGGGGAACTCGGGCCGCCGGGCTTGCCAGTCTGCGGACCATTCGGGCCGCCGCCGGTGCGGCCACCGCCGCCGCCGCCGGGGGCCGGCGGCACCGTGTCGGGCGGTCCGGCGTAGCTGCCGCCGTGCGCTCGGCAGGTCTCGGGCAGGGCCAGCACGAGGCTGGCGCAACACAACGCTGACAGCATCCACGTTCTCATCGCGTCTCCTTCTGGACTCGGGAACCTCCGGCGAGAGGGGTGAGGCTCCTGGGACGTGGAGCTCTTGCCGGTGCGCGAGGCGACTGCGACGAGAGGAGCAAAGGCGGGGCCAACGCGGTGGTGGACGCGTGTCGCGCGGTGCCCGTGGCGCGGCGACGTGTCGTTGCGCGGCGTTTCGTTTCGAACAGCACGCAACAGCGCGAAGGTGCGGGCGAGAAGCCGCGGTCGGTGACCGCTCAGAGCAGGTCGACGATGCCGTTCTCGCCGTCGTGCAGCGTCGGTGGCGCTGCGCGGTAGTTGGTTCCCGCGGCGTAGCGCGCGTTCCAGGGCATCGCGTCGTCGTCGGCGAGCATGCCGAGCGCCGCTGCGGCTGCCGCCCGGACGGCCACGCTGCATGTCTCGTCACGCAGCAGCATGCGCAGTGGGTGGATGCTGCGCACGTCGCCGATGCGGCCGATGGCGCTGGCGTGCGCGGCTTGCGTGCCGAGGCTTTGTCCTTCGCTGTCGCGCAGTAGCCGCGTCAGCAATGCAGCGACGTCCTGGTCGCCACCCTGGCCGAGGGCCAACGCACCGAGCATGCAGAGGGTCTGCCTGCGGTATGTCTCCGCCAGCAGCGGGCCGAGCATGGTGCGCGTGGGGCCGTCGTCCATCTGTGCCAGGCCGATGGCGAGATAGCCGCTCATCTCCTCCTTGGCGACGCTCTCCCGCAGCAGCGACCGCATCGTGTCCGCGGCTTCGTCGGTGCGCGACAGGCCCAGGGCGATGCCGAGCGCGCCGACGAGGCTGGGGTCCCGCGCGCGGTGCAGTTCCTCCTGCAGCCGCCGGCGAACGTCGTCGATCGGCGCGGTGGTGCGGTCGTCGGCACGGACTTCGTCGCGCAGGGAGAGTCCGAGGGCCAGCGCGGCCCACGGCTTCTCGGGGTTGGTGCTTCGGTCGAGCACGCGCAGGATCGCCTGCTGGTGGTTGGCGCCGCCGAGGCGACCGAGGCTGAGCAACGCGAAAGAGCGCGTCTGCGGGTTCGTGTGCTCGACGGCGACGCGCTGCAGCAACGCGCCGTAGCCGTGGTCAGGGTGTGCGGGGTCGTGGGTGTCGTCGCGCGACCGGCACATCCCACCGAGCGCCAGAGCGCACGATTCGGTGATGCGATCGCGCGTGCGGTCGGCGACGTCGAGGTTCGCCAGTTCGCCGGCAAAGAGGTCCTTCCACGCTGCGGCTCGTGGATGGTCGCCGTCGAGCAACCTGGCGACGGCCGTGGGCACGTGCGCTTGCCAGCTCGTCGCCCGGATGGAGCGTGGCTCGGTGAACTCGTGGTGGAGCAGCGTGAGGCATTCGGTGAGCAGCGCCTCGCCGTCGCTGGTGCCGGTCGGGATGGCGAGCTGACCGCACGCTTGCAGCGCCGCGACCTGCAGATCGGGAGGCGGCAGCGGGTCGCTCTCGAGCAGCGTGCGCAGGGCCGCGAGCACGAGGCGCTTGGTGGCGAGTTCCTGGTTCCTACTGCCGACGAGTCCGAGTCCGTAGAGCGCGAACGTGCGCGTGCGGTCGTCGACGGGGCGCCCGCATGCGGCCTGGCCGTTCGGACTGTCGAGCGCCAGATCGATCAGCAGGTCGCGCGCTTCGTCGCCGGGGATCGCCGCGATGCCGAGGGCCAGCGCCGCGGTGGCGCGAACGAGGACGTCGTCGCTGCGCAGGTGCTCGGCGAGTACGGGGAGCAACGAGAGGTCGTCCGGCAGGGCATCGATCCGGGCCAGCGCCACGAGGCAGGCGCGCACGAGATCGCGCTCCTCCGAGTGCCATCGCGCAGCCTGCAGGGTGTGCAGCAGCGTGGGCACCACTTCGTTCGTGATCTCTGCACGCGTCGGTCGGATGGCTCGGCCACCGCGGCGGCGGTCGCCATCGTCGGCTGGCCCGCCATCGTCCGCGTGCAGGACTTTGCGTTCCGGCGCCGTGGGCGGCTTGGCGATCAGCGCATCCCGGTTCCATTCCCACCAATACTCATGGGCCTGTGGATCAGGCCACAGTTGCCTGGGGGCAGGCGCGCCGGGCGGCATCGGGGGCAGTCCCGTTTCCAACCCTTGGCAGGTGCCGTTGGATCGGAAGACCAGCGGCGGCGACGGCAGGCACGCTGGTCCCCGGTAGTTGCCTCCCTGCGATACTCCCGCCGCAGCCAAGAACAGCATCGCCCCGATGCCCCTCACGAGGCCGAACGGGGGACGAGTCCTCGTCGATTGCTGGTGGCGGCCCGAGGGCCTCGAAGTGCCCATCGCAGCCCTCACAGGATGTCGAGGATCCCGGACTGCCCGTCGGTCAACGTCGCCGTCGACGCGCGGTAGTTGACCTGCGTCGCGTAGGCCGCGTTCCACGGCAGCGGGTCCTTGTCGGCGATGACGCCGAGCGCCACCGCGGCGAACGCGCGCGCCAGCGGCACCAGCTTGGTGTCGGCGAGCATCTGCGACAGCGGCCCGATCGCGCGGCGATCGCCGATCTGGCCGAGCGCCGTCGCCGTCGCGGCGAGGTGCATCAGGCTGTGCGAGCCACCGGTCAGCTGGGCGCACAGCGCGTCGACGCGTTCGTGGTCGCCGAGCAGGCCGAGCGCACGCACCGACTGCATGCGCAGGAACGGCCGCTGCGTCGACGACTGGAACAGCGTGCGGATCTCGCCGAGCGCCAGCTGGTCGCCGAGCATGCCGAGCGACAGCGCCAGGTAGCCGGCGAGTTCGTCCTGCATGCGATGCTCGGGCAGCGCGTGCCGCAACGGCTCGGCGCCGAGCGGATCGCCGGCGAGGCCGAGGGCGATGGCGAGGGCGGCGCGCGCGCTCGGATTGCGGGCTTCGCCGAACATCGCGACCAGCGCGCTGCGGATCTCGGGATCGGCTTCGGGGGATGGGCCGTTGGCGGCCTGGTGCAGGCGGCGTCGCGCCTCGAGCACGCCGAGCGCCATCGCGCACCATGGCAGTTCGAGCGCGCGGCCGGCCTTCTGCAGTTCGCGCAGCAAGGCCGCCTTCGCCTGGCTGCCGCCCTGGTGCGCGATCGCCAGCAGCGCGAACGAACGCGTCTGCTCGTCCTTGCTGTCGTGGAACACGCGCAGCAGCAGTTCGCCAGCGGCGGCGTCGCCGACGCCCGCCTGGTCCCACGGCGCGGCCAGCTGGCCGAGGGCCAACGTCAGCGACTGGAACACGTGCAGGTTGGTCTTGTGTCCCGGGGGCGCGTTGCCGGTGGTGGCGAGCGACGCACCGAGCTCGCCGAGGCAACGCTGCTTCCAAGCCGTGGCGGCGGCGTGGCCGTTCGGCAGCAGGTTCGCGATCGCCATCGGCACGTGCGCCTGCAGCAGTTGTTCGCCGGGGCCGAGGTCGCGTTCGTAGTACTGCGTCAGGCGACGCACGATGCCGGCGCGCAGCGCATCGGCGGCAGCGCCGCTCCAGTCGGCGGGCAGCAGGCCCAGCGCTTCGATCGCGGCGACCTTGAGGTCGCGCGTGTGCTCGGCCGGGCGCGAGAGCGGCACCAGCAGCGTCGTGGTGATCGCGTGGGCGAGCGCCACCGGCGGTGTGCGCTGCAGGATCAGGCCGAGCGCGAACGCGGCGAACGCGCGGGTGCGTTCGTTGACCGGCTTGTCGCCCGACGCCTTGCGCGCCGCCGGACCGTCGGCGACCAGCTCGCACAGCAGCTGCACGGTCTCGGGCGTCGGTTGGCCGGCGATGCCGAGGGCGAGCGCCGCGGTCTCGCGCAGTTCCTGGTCGCCGCCGGCGAGGAACGGCTGCAACGTCGTGTGCAGCGACCAGCCGGCACCGTCGCGGCCGAGCTTGGCGAGCGCCACGATGCAGGCCGAGGCGATGTCGCGGTCGGTGGCGGTGACCAGCGCCTGGTGCAGGGCCTCGGCGACGGCGCCGAGTTCGTTCGCGTCCGGGCGCCGCGGCAGGCGCGCCCCGCGGGCACCGTGGTGCGCCATCAGCGGGTCGTCGGCGCGGCGCGCACGGCGGCCGAACACCGAGTCGCGCAGGCGGAGGTAGGGGTCCTTGCCGAACTCCCACCAGAACTCCCAGCGGCCGAGGTCCTCGCCGACGGGCATGCCGAGGGGGACCGACGGAGTGGCGGTGGTCGGCGCCGCTCCGCCCGGGCTCGCGGCCGGCGCACTGCCGCCGCGATTGCCGCCGGTCGTGCCCGGGTTCGCGGCCCCGCCGCTGCCGGCGGTGTTGCCGCCGGCGCCGGTGTTGCCCGCAGTCGAGGTGGTCGTGTTGACCGGCGGGGCGACCGAGCTGGGCCCGCGGTATTGCCCGCCGTGCGCCGCGAGTGGGCCGCAGGCGATGGCGATCGCCAGGGCCGAGAGCAGGTGGCGATCCGCGAACGGAAGCACATTGCTACGAAGGGTGGACGACTGGCTTCGGTGTTCGGGCGCGGAAACGGACATGGGCGTCTGGAGGCAAGGCACGTGCCGGGCGTCGCCGGGTTCGCGGGCTCCCGCCAAGCAGCGAGGGGGTGTCGGCACCGATGTGCCGACACCCCCTCGGGTGCTGCGCGGGCCGACTCGACCTCAGAGGATGTCGAGGATGCCGCTCTGCTGGTTGGTCAGCGTTTCGACCGACGCGCGATAGTTGTTGTCGACGCCGATCTTCGCGTTCCAAGGCAGCATTTCCTTGTCGGCGACACCACCGAGCGCCACCGCGGCGAACGCGCGCGACAGGTCGGTCAGGTTCGTCTTGTCGAACAGCATGCGCTTCAGCGGCATCACCGTGCGGCTGTCGCCGATGCGCCCGATCGCGCTCGCCACGGCCGACAGCTTGGCGAGGTTGTTGTCGCTGCTGTCGGTCAGCATCTTGGTCAGGTCGTCGGCGACGCGCTTGTCGCCGAGCTTGCCGAGGGCGATGGCGGCCTGCTGCAGCAGCGTCAGGCGACGGCTCGACTCCCGGATGACCTCGCGGATCGACTCCTTGGATTCGATGTTGTTCATCAGCGCCAGGCCGACGGCCAGGTAGCCCGCCATCTCTTCCTTGGCGACGCCCCGGATCATCAGCTTGCGCATCTCCTCCGCGGCGGCCGCCGTCTTGGTCAGGCCCAGCGCGATGCCGAGCGCGCCGACCAGGCTCGGGTCCTTCGCGTCCTTCAGCTCCTTCATCAGGCTCTGGCCGATGAACGGATCGGTGTCAGCGCCCTGGCCAGCCTGGCTCTTCCAGTAGGAGTAGAGGCCGATCGCCAGCGCCGCCCACGGCTTCTCCTGGTTCTTGCCCTTGTCGAGCGCGATCAGGATCGCCTTCTTGTTCAGCTCACCGCCGATCATGCCGAGGCTGACCATCGAGAAGAACTGGGTCTGCTTGTCGATGTGCTTGTCCCAGGTCTCCAGCAGCAGCTTGCTGTACTTGTTGTCCGGGTTCGCCTTGTCGTCGGCGTCCTGGTAGGGCTTGCACATCTTGCCGAGCGCCAGCGCGCACGACTCGGACACTTCGTTGCCCGAGCGCTTGATCTTGCCCTTGCCCTGCAGCTCGATCGCGAACATCTCCTTGAAGCGGTCCGAGTCCTTGTGGTCGCGGCCGATCAGCTTGGCGATGCTGGTCGGGACGTGCGACTGGATCAGCGCCTCGCCGGCGCCGAGCGGCTTCATGAAGTAGGTCTCGAGCGACTTCAACACCTCGTCCATCAGCGCCTTGTCGGCTTCCGTGCTGGTCGGGATGTTCAGGATGCTCATGCCGTTGATCGCGGCGACCTTCAGGTTGCGCTCGGTGATCTTGTCGTCCTCGAGCACGGTGCGCATCGCTTCGAACGCCTTGCGCTTGATCGCGAGGTCGGTGTTCTTGTGCGCCACGAGGCCGAGGCCGTAGAGCGAGAACGAGCGGGTGCGGATGTCGACTTCGCCGCCGTAGGCGTCGCGGCCGCGGCCCTTGTCGAGCGCCAGGCCGGTCAGCAGCTCCATCTCCTCTTCGCCCGCGATCGCCGCGATGCCGAACGCCAGGGCCGCCGTCTCGCGGATCTCCTGGTCGCCACGCTTCAGGCGCGGCGCGAACACGCTGCGCAGCGTGAAGTCGCGGTGGTCGGCGCCGATCTTCGCCATGGCGACCATGCAGGACGACGTGATGTCGCGCTGCTCGGTCGAGTCGATGGCCTTCTTCAGCGCCGGCAGGATCTCGCCGTGGATCTGCTCGTTGGTCGGCCGCAGCGAGGTGCGGTCGTCCGGGCGATTGGTGCTACCGGCGAAGTACTCGTCGTCGGAGCCGGTGGCTTCGTCGCCCACGATCACCGCTGCGCGCAGGGCGATGTAGGGCTCCTTGTTGAACTCCCACCAGAACTCCCACGTGGTCAGGTCGGGGCCGACCTGCTGACCGCGCGGGCCACCCGTCGTGGCGGCTGCAGGCGCGCCACCGCCGGTGGTCGGGCCGCTGCCGCCCGGGCCGGGCGGGCCGCCGGTGGTCGGGCCCGACGGGCCAGGAGCGCTCGGGCCGCCGGGGCCGCCCGTGGTCGGGCCGCTGGGGCCGCCGCCGGTGCGGCCGCCGCCGCCGCCCGGGCTCGGAGGAACAGTGTCACCAGGACCGCGGTAGGTGCCGCCGTGCGCGTAACCGGTCTCGGGCAGCAGGGCCACGAGGCTGGCGCAGCACAGGGCAGAAAGCATCAACTTCTTCATCTGATCTCCTGAAGACTTCGAGAGGACCGTCGGAGCAGGGCCGCGCAGTTTCCGCGACCCCGAAGCCGGACGTTGGCTGGGAGAGGTCGCAGGGTAGCGAGGCAGTTCCTACACAGGGATGCAAAAGCGGGACCAACGTAAAGGAGGAGTCCCGAGGACGTCCAGCGGCGTGACCCGCGGGGGACAGCGCCGCGACAGGCGTTACGAATGCCACCCAACAAGGCGGATGGGCCGGTGGGGCCGCGGTCAGCGAGCGAGCAGCCGCAGCAGGCCGCGGTGGACCCGCGGGGTGGCGCAGACCGTCGCCGTGTGGCCGATCGTCAGGTCGACGAACGGGAACACCGGCCGGCCGGACCAGTCGGTCAGGCAGCAGCCGGCTTCGATGGCGAGCAGCCCGGCGGCGGCGATGTCCCAGATGCGGCCCTGTTCCTGCACGTTGCCGTCGAGCCGACCGGTCGCGACGTCGGCGAGCTGGGTCACGGTGCTGCCGAGCGTGCGGATGCGCGCGCCATCGCCCTGCAGACGCTGCAGGAACCCCAGGTCCTGTTGGCCGCGGAACCACTGGCAGCCGAGGATCGCGCCGTCGTCGAGTCGGCCCGGTGGCGTGCGCAGGCGGCGACCGGCGCGCTGCGCCCCGGCGCCGAGCAGCGCGGTGTAGGTCGCGTCCTCGGGTTGGCAGTGGATGGCGGCGAGCACCGGTCGACCGCGCTGCAGCAAGGCCACCGACACCGCGAAGTGCGGCAGTCCACGGGCGAAGTTGCTGGTGCCGTCGATCGGGTCGACGACCCAGAGGAACTCGTGCTCGAGGCCCGCGGGGTCCGATTCCTCGCCGAGGAAACCGGCCGCCGGCAGCAGCCGCAGCAGTTCGCGGCGGAGCCGCCGTTCGGCGCGCACGTCGGCCGCCGTCACGAAGTCGCCGACGCCCTTCCGCTGGATGTCCTCCGGCCGCAGTCGCCGCTGCGCCTTGCCGATGCGCGCAGCCATGTCGGCGACCAAGGCAGCCAGCGGCTGGCGCAGGCGAACGAGCGAGCGGGTGGCGGCGCGGTTGCTTTGGGGCATCGGCGGTTTGCCGGCATGCTGCCGCTGGCGCCCGGTCGTGGCGAACGGAAAGCGCGCGGGAAAACGCGGGTGTCTCGTGCGGAGCGGCGCGCTACAAACGGCGGCGATGCTCTTGTGCGTGCGGACGAACGCAAGGTGGTGGATCACGTGGCCCGCGCTGGCGGTGCTCGCAGGCTGCTCCGGTGTCGCGGCGGTGCCGAGCCGCGGTCTGCAGCGCGGGACCCCGCCGCCGTTGGCTGCGGCGCCAGCTCCGGGGGCGATGGCGGCCACGCCCGGCGCCGGCGAGGTCGTGCCCGGGCTCCAGCCCGCGGCGCCGGTCGCCACAGCGGCACCGTCGACGAGCCCGGACCCGGCAGCCGCCACCGCGGCAGCTGTGGAACCATCGAGTGCTTCGGCGACGGCACCGGTGGCCGCGACGCCGTCGCCGAGCGCTGCGAACCCGCCGGTTGCGAGCCCGCCGGTTGCTAGCCCGGCGAGCGCCGGCGAAGCGGAGCTCCGCGAGCAGCTGGCGCTCGCCGCCGATCCGGTGCCGGCGGCGCAGGAGCTGGTGGTGCGACTTGCCGCCGACGAGCGCTTCGACGAGGCGCTGGCCGTCGTCGCCGCGGCGCGGCGGCGCAGCGATTCGCCGATGTTGTCCGTGCTGCAGGCGAGCGTGCTGCGCGACCTCGGCCAGCGGCACGCGGCTCTCGCGGAACTGCTGCAGCTGCGCAACCAGGTCGGCGCGGCGTCGTTCGCCCCTGCGTTGCAGATCGAGATCGCCGAGCTGCAGTGGCTCGAAGGCCAGAAGTCCGAAGCGGCGGCGACCCTGACGAGCCTGCGGTCGGCGGTCGGGGACAGCGCGCCGGCGGCCATCCTGGCGAAACTCGAACGGCTCGCCAGCGAGGTCGGCGCGGCCCCAGCGCCGCGCACGATCGCGGTGCGCGACCTGCTCGGCAACCTGCGCGGCGCCCCGACGGCAACGGCGCGCCTCGACGCGCTCGACCGGCTGATGCGCGTGGACGCCGATGTCGAGGTGCAGCGGCGGGCGATCCTGGTGGCGGCCGGCGACGAAGCGTCCTCGGTGCGCGCGCGCGCCGTGCAGTTGGCAGCGCCGGCCGAGGCCGACCGCGAGGACTTCTGTCGCGTGGCCCTCGCCGACGCGGCGCCCCTGGTGCGTCGGTTCGCGATCGCCCGCACCGTCGAGTTGCTCGGTGGGACCGGCACCCGAGTGCTGGTCGAACGGCTCGCCGTCGAGACCGACGAATCGTTGTTCGTCGCCCTCGATGCGGCCCTGTGCCGCGTCGTGCCCGGCAACGAGCCGCATCCGCTCGCCAGTGGCGACGCGGCGCAGCGGCGCGAGGTGGTCGGCAAGTGGCAGCGTGTGCTGGAGGGGCGATGAGCCGCTGGTTCTGCGTCCCCGTGCTGGCGTCGTCGTTGCTGGTCGGCTGCCGCGTCTCCGACAATCTCACGGCGGTCGAGCTGCTGCAGGAGATGGACGGCATCGTGCGCGTCGACGGCGCCGCCGGCGAACGCCGGCTCGCCTACGCCGAGTCCGCCGCGACCTCGAGCTGGTACATGCGCGTTTGGCTGTTCTGGCCGGTGCGCCCATTGCTCGGCTTCGTGTTCGGTGGTGTCGCCTACGGCGAGCTGAAGACGCCTCCCGCCCACGTGCGCGAGCTGATGGAGGAGCTGCCGTACGAGACCGGGGACGATCTCGAACTCGCAGCGCTGGCGGCGACGCGCCTCGCCTGGGTCGCCGAGCTCGACTCGAGTGCCTACGGCCGTCTCGTCGCGATGGACGCGCTGGCCAAGATCGCCGACGAACTGCAGCTGCGCGTGTTCCCGGAGAACTTCGACGAACTGGTGGTCACGGCCGCGCCGGCGCAGTTGGCGTTGGCGTTGGCGAGCTACAACGCCGGCCGGCCGGAAGCCCGCGTGCGCGAGACGTGGTCGGCGGCGCAGCGCGACGAGTATCGACGTGCGTTGTCGGTGTTGGTGGCGCGGCCGATGGCGACGCCTTGGGCCGGCATCGAACTGGTCGAGAGCCTGACCGAGTCGTTCCGGCGCGAGGACGACGACGAGCTGGTCGGCGATGCGGCGGCGGCGCTGCGCCAAGGGCTCGCCCAGCTGGTGCGCGGCGTCGTGCTGCGTGGCGTGCAGGGGCGGCAGCGCGAGTTCGTCGACGTTCGCCTGTGTGCCATGGAACACGTGCGCCGCTTCGCCGGCGTGCGCGGTGTGCCGTTGCTGCTGGTGTTGATGGCGGCGACGCGCGACGAGGTGAAGCTCGGCGAACCGCGCTACGACCCGGATCCTTCGGTGCGCCTGCGGTTGATCCACTATTGCGGTCAGTTGCGCGGCGATGCGGCCCTCGCCACCGTGCGGTTGCCGAATCGCGAAGCGTGGGAGTCGATCTCGCCGGCCGAGTTCCTGGCCACAACGATCTTGCAAGAGGACCTGATCTACTCGAAGCTGCGGTTGCCGGCGTTGGCGGCATTGACATGGTCCTTGGGCCGTCCTCGTCTCGATCTGGACACCTCCTGGGTGCGAACCTGGTTGGATGCGAGCCAGCGCTGAGTGCCCGCCGGCGGCGCCCCCGAACATGCTGACCCACTGGAGCGACGAGCCGATCGCCTACGACGGCAGCCAGCTGCGCGCCCATTGGGTGTTGACGCGGTTCGGTCTGTGCGGCGACGCGCTGGTCGCGTTCCGCGGCCCGTGCCGCGTGCGCGACGACGAGATGGCCGACCTCGCCGATCTCGACGGTCCCGGCATCGCCGGCGACGACATGGTGCACTTCGTCTGGGAGTCGTTCGCCGCGCCTGACCTGTTGCTGGCCGTGCATCGCCAGCGGCTGCTGTCGGCACAAGCGCGCGAAGTGCTCGCCGACCTCGCCCCGCGCCACGCCGTCCGCCGCGACGGCGACGATTTGTTCGTCGGCGCCGGCAAGCTGTCGATCTCGATCGCGACCGTGACCCCGGTGAGCGCGCTGATCCACTTCGCGGTCAACGCCACGGCCGGTGGCGCGCCGGTCGCCACCAGCGACCTGCAGGCGCTCTCGGTGGCGCCGGCGGCGTTCGCGCAGGCGCTGCTCGCCAAGGTCGCGGCCGAACAGGCCTCGATCCTGACGGCGCGGGCCAAGGTGCGGGCGAAAGGAGAATGGCGGTGAACAAGCGGCTCGTCGGCCTGATCAAGCTGTTGCTCGTCGCCGGCCTGATGTGGTGGGTGTTCGGCAAGATCGACTTCGTCGACCACCTGCGGTACCGCCGCGGCGACAAGGTCGTCGAGGAGCAGGCGATCGACATCGTCGGCAGCTGGAAGCAGGATCCGGTCGTCTATGTGCGCCACGGCGAGAGCGAGCAACGAACGGCGATCCGCGGCGACGTCGGTGACGGCCGCACGCTGGCGGTCGAGCCAGGCTTCCTGACCTACTGGCGCAACCTCGACCCGCTGTTGTTCGCGCTCGGCGCGTTCTGCTACTTCCTGACCGCGCTGATCGCCGGCGCGCGGTGGTGGTGGCTGCTGCGCGTCAACGGCACCGACGTCTCGCTGCTGGAGACGCTGCGCTACACCTGGATCGGCATCTTCTTCAACAACGTCGTGCCCGGCTCCACCGGCGGCGACGTGGTGAAGGCGCTCTACATCATGAAGCGCTGCCCCGGCCACCGGGTGCAGGTGCTGATGTCGGTGATCGTCGATCGGGTGCTCGGACTCGGCTCGCTGGCGCTGCTCGGCGCCGTCGTCGTGCTGTTCGCCATCGACCGTTTCGCCGAGATCGCGATCGGCATCTGGAGCGTCATCGCCGGCGTCGGGCTGGTCGGGCTGATCGCGTTCAGCCGGCGGCTGCGCAGCCTCGTGCGCCTGAAGACGCTGCTCGACCGTCTGCCGCCGAAGCTCGGCCACGTGTTGAAGCGCGTCGACCACGCGGTGTTCGTCTACCGCGAACACAAGCTGGTGATCATCGCCAGCCTGCTGGCCGGCGTCGGCAACCACGTGCTCGCCGTGCTCAGTGTCGTCTGCTTCGGCAACGCGCTCGACATCGGCATGCCGAGCTTCGAGTACTTCGTGCTGATCCCGGTGATCAACATCGTCACCGCCGTGCCGTTGGCGCCGAACGGGTGGGGCATCGGCGAAGGCCTCTACAAGTACTTCTTCGGCACGTATGGCGGCGTCCACATCGCCGGGGCCGGGGTGACGGAGGCCGTGGCCCGCGAGACCATGGGCACGCGCGGCCTCGCGGTGTCGGTGCTCTACCGCCTGCACGTGACGCTGTGGTCGCTGTTCGGCGGCCTGCTGACGCTGCTCGAGAAGGACAAGGTCACCCGCGCCGACATCGAGCGCGAAGTCGAACAGGAAGCGCACGAGGACGAAGCGGGCGACGGCAAGGGCGCCTGAGCCCGCGCGTCGCCGAGTGCCAACGCGTTCGCCGCGGCGGCACCGACGGTGGCGTGGACCCGCAGCGGGGGGCGCGCTAGCTTGTTCGCCCCATGTCCTTGCTCGTCGTCGGCTCCACTGCGTTCGATACCGTTGAAACCCCGCACGGCACGGCCGTCGACTGCCTCGGCGGATCGTCGACCTACTTCGCGCTCGCCGCGCGGCTGTTCACCAAGGTGCGCCTGGTCAGCGTCGTCGGCCAGGACTTCCCGGCGAAGCACCGCCAGCTGCTGGAGACGCACGGCATCGACCTGACCGGCGTCGAGACCAAGCCGGGCAAGACGTTCCGCTGGCACGGCCGCTACTCGGCCGACATGAACTCGCGCGAGACGATCGACGTGCAGCTGAACACGTTCGGCGACTTCAAGCCGCAGGTGCCGGCGGCGTTCCGCGACACGCCGTTCGTGTTCCTCGCCAACGGCTCGCCGGCGACGCAGGCCTCGGTGCTCGACCAGATGCAGGCGCCGCGCTTCTGCGTCGCCGACACGATGGACCTGTGGATCGAACGCGAGCGCGACGGCCTGCTGGCGCTGCTGCGCCGCATCGACGGCCTGATCGTCAACGACAGCGAGGTCAAGCAGCTGACCGGCAAGAGCAACCTGATCCAGGCGGGCCGCGCGTGCCTCGCCCTCGGGCCGAAGCTGGTGATCGTCAAGAAGGGCGAACACGGCTCGTTCGTGTTCTCGAACTTCTTCCACTACGCGCTGCCGGCATACCCGACCGAGTCGGTCGTCGACCCGACCGGCGCCGGCGACAGCTTCGCCGGTGGCTTCATGGGCTACCTCGCGAACTGCAACTCGATCAGCCTGTGGAACATGAAGCGCGCGGTCGCCTACGGCACCTGCGCCGCGAGCCTCAACGTCGAGGGCTTCGGCGTGCAGAAGCTGGCGGAGGCGACGCTGGCGACGCTCGAGCGCCGCTACCAGGAACTGCAGCAGTTCGTCGCCGGCGCCTGAACGGCGGCGCGCCGCCAGGAAAACCGCGGCGGCCGCGCCGGCACCGCGGCTCGCTCGGTAGCTTCGCGGCATGTCGTTCCAGGTGTTCGCCGCGATCGCCGCGGCCGGCAGCGTCGGCGCCGTGCTGCGGTTCCTGCTGGTGCAGCTGCTGCAATCGTGGCCCGGGGCGCCGTGGGCGACCGCCGCGGTCAACGTCGCCGGCTGCTTCGGTTTCGGCCTGTGCTGGGCCCTCGCCCAGGAGCGCTGGTCGCCGCTGCTGACGACCGCCGTGCTGGTCGGCTTCTTCGGCGCCTTCACGACGTTCTCGTCGTTCGCGTTCGACTGCCAGCAACTGCTGGCCGAACGTCGCTACGCGGCCCTGCTGGGCAACGCCCTGCTGCAGAACGGCCTCGGTTTCGCCGCCCTGCTGGGGGGCATCGCCACCGCCAGCTGGTGGCGCGATTGAGCCTGGCCGTGGGGCGCGAGTGCGACGGCGGCCCGGCGCGGCGCTAGCATCCGACGGCCGATGCGCCCCCTGCCGATCGCTGCTGCCCTGTTCGCCGTCGTATTGGTCGTCGGCATCGGCCTGCGTTCCGTCCTGCAGGATCCCCCTGCGGCCGGTGCTGGTGGCGACGCTGCCGCCAGCGCCAGTCCTCGCTACCTCGGTGGCGTGCCGCAGGGCCACGTCTACACCGGCTTCGCGGACGAGCCGAGCGACGTCAACCCGTACACGTCGAACGGCCTCTCCAGCAAGCGCCTGGTGATCGCCTACACGCACGAGGGGCTGCTCGACATCGATCCGACGTCGGGTGCCCTGCGGCCTGCGCTGGCCGAGTCCTACGAAGTCGCCGCCGACGGCCGCTCCTGCCTGTTCACCCTGCGCGACGGTGTTCGCTTCGCCGACGGATCCCCGTTGACGATGGAGGACGTGCTGTTCGGCTACGAACTGCACCAGGCGAAGCACCTGACGATGGGGTTCGTCGCCGACGCGTATGCGCGCGTCGAACGCGTCGAGGTCGTCGATCCGCGGCGCTTGCGGGTGCACTTCCGCGGCGTGCACTACGCCGCGACGCGCATCGTCGGGGAAGCGTGGCTGGTCGGGCAGAAGCGCTTCTTCGTCGAACGGGTGCGCTCGATGCTGGCTCCGGGCGAGGCGATGCCGGAGGTCGGCAGCGCCCAGTTCGCGACGTTGCTGCATCGCATCGACCACGAGTGCGGCCCCGGCACCGGCCCGTACGAGCTGCGCAACCCGCCGGGTGGCAAGGGCGACTGGCGGCTCCGCCATGACCTGCTGCTGGTGCGCAACGAGCACTGCTGGCGGCGGCAGGTAGCGCCGGGAACCTGGAACTTCGCTGGCGTGCGCCAACTCTGGCGCGACGGCGCGGGCGGCCAGAACGCGCTGCTGCTCGGCGAGATCGACTGGTATCCCGGTGGCAACGGCGAGGCTCTGCAGGCGCAGTACCCCAACCTGCAGCGCGACTACCAGCGACTCGTCTACGACTACGACAGCCTCGGCGTGTTCCGCTGCGTCTGGAACTGCGAGCGGCCGCCGTTCGACGACGTGCGGGTGCGCAAGGCGGTCGGCATGCTGTTCGATCGCACGGAGATCGCCCGCATCCTCGGCAGCGGCGCCAAGCCTGCGGTCGCGCACGCCAAGCCGGGGCGACCCGAGTATCCGGACCTGCTGCCGTTGCCGTTCGATCCGGCGGCCGCTCGTCGACTGCTGCGCGAGGCCGGCTTCGATCCCGCCGCGGGCAAGCCGCTGCACATGGTGCTGGTCGCGATGGAGGGCAGCGAAGCGCATCGCCGCATGGTCGAGTCGTTCACGGCCGCGGCGGCGACGGCTGGCATCCAGTTGGAGATCCGCGGGCGCGAGCAGTCTGGGTTCATCCTCGAGAAGAAGAAGCGCGAGTGGCACGGCCTGCTGGTGCAGCAGGGGTTCCGGCCGTGGGGTGACCCCTACGACTTCCTGCACGGCGAGGGCCGCGACAACGAAGGCCGCTGGCGGCATCCGGAAGCGGATCGCCTGGCCAGCGCGGCGCGCGCCGAACTCGACGCGGGCAAGCGGGCGGAGCTGTGGCGGCAGTTGCACACGCTGGTGCACGAGCAGCAGCCGGTGGCCCTGCTGGCGCACCCGGTGGTGTCGGTCCTGTTGGCGAAGCACGTGCGCGCGCTCGAGCCCGGCCCGGCCGGCCTGATCCCGGAGCGCGCCTGGGTGGCGCCGGCAGACCAACGTCGCTGACGGTCGGCAATCGGCCGGTTGGGCCAGCGGGCCGGGTGGTCGGTATCCGGAGACGCTGCGGGAAAGTCCTCAAGGGACAACCCGACGGGCCGAGGATCAGCCTGCGATGCGGCTCGCCCGTCACGATGGACCTGGGCAAACGACGGGCGGGCTGCGTCCCTTTCTGTTCCGCCGGCTGCGCGGCCAGCTCGCCGGGATCGCAGCTCGCCGGGATGCGCAGCCTGGAAGCGCCGGTCGGCGCGCGCGGCTTACGAGCCCTAGGGGGCCGGACCTGGCTCCTGAGTGGTGGAGAGTAGGGGAGTCGAACCCCTGACCTCGACAATGCCATTGTCGCGCTCTACCAACTGAGCTAACTCCCCGCGCGGGAGCCAGGTCCGTCGGCGCGGCGAGGCGTCACCAGCAGTCCGAAGACCACCAGCGACACTTCGTCGCGTGAAGGGAGCGAGGAAGTTAGCGACGAGGCACGCAAGTTCAAGCACGAACTCACCGCACCCGCTAACGGTTTCTTCGCACGTTGGTGGCTGGTCGACGTGCGGAACCTCCGGTAGTGTCGAACCGATCGACGGGCCTCACGGTCTCGCTGCGTGGACCGCGCCGGACGACCGGCGCCGCGCAACGGGGGGCACTGTCGGGCTTCGCGGCGTCGGTCGGCGCTGCGCAGGACGGGCGCACCATGGTGAAGCAGGGATCGTTCTTCCAGCGTTTGAAGGATCGCTTTGGCTCGGGGTCGGGAGTGCGGGTCGAGGCCGGTGGCAACGGTGGCACGACGCCAGCCGGCAAGGGGCCCGGCAAGCCTGCGACGACGACTTCGGTGCCGCCGCCGAACGTGCGTCCGACGGCCGTGCAGCGCGTCGAGCCGGAGCGTGCTGGGCGCGAGGTCGCGAGCGAAGCGCCGGCCGACGTGCGTTCGACCCGCAAGATGTCCGACCGTGAAGAGGCGATGGCCGCACTCGGCACGCACTTCCAGGAACTGACGACGTTGCTGCGTGGCTCGCAGGCGCGCGTCGACGACCAGCTGTCGCAGATCGTCGCGGCGACGGGTGCCTTGGTGCAGTTGCCGACGCTCGGCCAGCAGCAGCTCGACACGCTGCGCGCGCTGTCGACGCAGATGGAGCGGCAGAACGTGCTCGGCGAGCAGCTGGCATCGACGATGGCGCGGCTGCCGAACCTGCTCGAGAACGTCGAGACCGCGCTCGCCCGCGCCGCCGCCACCGACGAACGCACCTCCGAGACCGTGCGCGAGTTCCAGGCGACGATGGACCGCATCCACTCGGCGATGGGGCAGATGGTGCAGCACGGCGAACAGCACGTGCGCACGGCGCAGCAGCTGGCCGAGAAGCGCGACGGCGAACTGAAGGAGCTCGCCACCGGCATCGCCAGTTCGCAGCGCGCCGCGGTCGGCGAGCTGAAGGAGGCCGCCGCGACCGGCATGAAGACGCTGGAGCGTTCGCACGACGAAGCGCTGGCGTCGCTGCGGCGCACCCACGAAGACCAGTCGAACCGCCTGCAGCAGGTCGTGCGCGAGCACGCCGGCTGGAACCGCGCGGTGCTCGCCGGCATCGGCCTCGTCGTGCTCGGCATCGGCGCCCTGATCGCGCTGCAGTTGTTCCGGTGAGCGGGTCCGTGTCGCCGCGCCGGCTGTGGCTCGTGCGCCACGGCGAGACCGAAGGCCAGTCGTCGATCCGCTTCCACGGCCGCAACGACGTGCGGCTCAGCGACCAGGGCCGCGCGCAGATCCGCGCGCTGGCGCCGCTGCTGCAGCACGTGCCGTTCGTGCGCATCGTGCACTCGCCGCTGCAGCGCGCCGCCGAGTCGGCGGCGATCCTGGCTGCGGCCTGCGGGGTCGAGCAGGCGCCGCTCCACGTGGAGGAACGGCTGCGCGAGATCTCGTTCGGCGCCTGCGAAGGCATGACCGAAGCCGAGATCGAACGCGCGTTCCCCGGCTTCCTCGCCTCGCATCGCGCCGGCCACGTCGACGGCTTCCCCGACGGCGAGCCGCGCACGGCCTTCGCGGCCCGCGTCGCCGCGGCGATGCACGAACTCGCCGGCGAGCCGTGGCGTGGCGACGTGCTGGTGGTGTCGCATCGTGGCACCGTCCGGCAGGCGTTGCGGGCGCTGCTGCGGGTGCCGGCCGGCGCGCCCGATGCGTTCGGCGTCGAGCTGGCGAGCGTCAGCGTGGTCGCCGCCGACGCCGGTGGCGATTGGCACCTGGAAGCGTTGGGCCTGCTGCCCTGACGCGGGCCCCGGACGCACCGGGCCGGGGCGGCCGGTGGCCCAGCCGGCGCGCTCTTCCTTCGCGAGCGGCGATGCGCGATCCTGTTCGCCCCCGATGATCCACCCGACGCCGCGCCTGCGTTTCGCTCCGTCCCCGACCGGTCCGCTGCACCTCGGCGGTGCGCGCACGGCGATGTACAACTGGGCTGCGGCGCGCGCGCTCGGCGGCACGTTCCTGCTTCGCATCGAGGACACCGACCAGGCGCGCAGCACCGACGCGTCGCTGCAGATCATCCTGGCCGGCCTGCGCTGGCTCGGCATCGACTGGGACGAGGGCCCGGAGAAGGGCGGCGCCTACGGGCCGTACTTCCAGATGCAGCGCCTGCCGCTCTACCGCGAGACCGCCGACCGTCTGCTGGCGTCGGGCCACGCCTACCTGTGCTACTGCACGCCCGAGGAGGTCGAAGCGGGACGCAAGGAGCTCGAGGCGCAGAAGGCCGGCTTCACCGGCTACAACCGCCGTTGCCGCACGCTCACCGACGAGCAGCGCCGCGAGTTCGTGCAGGCGGGCCGGCAGCCGAACGTGCGCTTCCGCATGCCGGACGAGCGCACCATGCAGGTGCACGACCTGATCCTCGGCGACGTCGAGGTCAACACGCGCGACTTCGACGACTGGGTGATGCTGCGGCCCGACGGCGTGCCGCTCTACAACTTCGCCTGCGTCGTCGACGACATCGGCATGCGCATCACGCACGTCGTGCGCGGCAACGAGCACTTCCAGAACGGCATCAAGCAGCGCCTCTTGTTCGAGGCGCTCGGCGTCGAGTGCCCGCAGTACGCGCACATCCCGCTGATCCTGAACAAGGAAGGCAAGAAGCTCAGCAAGCGCGACGCCGACACCAACATGCTCGACTACCGGGACAAGGGTTTCCCGGCCGAGGGCATCTTCAACTACATCGCACTGCTCGGCTGGAGCTTCTCCGGCGACCGCGACGTGTTCTCGCGCGACGAGATGGTCGCCGCGTTCCGCATCGACGGCATCGGCAAGTCGCCGAGCAAGTTCGACGAGGAGAAGCTGCGCTGGATGTGCGGCGAGTACGTGCGGCGCTGGACGCCGCGCGAACTGCTGCAGCGGGCGCGGCCGTGGCTCGAGGGCGCGGTGCCGGCGGCGGCGTTCGCTTCGCACGGCAGCTGGCTGCAGAACGGCGTCGCCTGCTACCAGGAGCGCATCGCGATCCTGAGCGAACTCGCCGGCAAGCTCGGCTGGCTGTTCGCGCTGCCGCCGCTCGACGAAGCAGCGCAGAAGAACCTGGCCAAGGAGCCCGCGGGCAAGCAGTGGCTCTCGGCCTACGCCGAGCATCTCGCCGGCTGCAACCTGCCGCCGAGCTGGCCGGCGGATCGGCAGGGCGTCGACGATGTGGTGGCGCTGCCGACCAGGAAGGACGCCGCCGAGCCGGCCTGTGCGTTCTGGACGCCGGCGGCGATCGAACGCGACATGCGCGCGTTCGTCGAACGCCTCGGCATCAAGTTCGGCAGCTTCGTGCACCCGCTGCGGGCGGCGTTGACCGGCACCGACAAGGGGCCGGGCCTGTTCGACGTGCTGTTCCTGCTCGGCAAGACCGCGTGCATCGAACGGCTGCAGGCGGCGGCGCGGTGAGCGGCGGCGGATGAGCGCGCCGCCGCGCGCGGCACGAGCGCGATGGGTGCCAGGCGGTGATCCTTGCGCTGCGCGTCAGTCACTCAGGAGCTTCGCGCGCTCGAGCGCAGCCTTGCGGGCTGGGTCGCTCTCGGCTTCTCGTGCCCGATCGAGCCAGTCGCGGCGGGTGACCGGCAGCAAGGCCGCGAACGTCAGCGAGGCCAGCAGCGCCGTGGTCGCCAGCCGCCAGGCCCACTGCCGCGTCGACGGTCGGCCCGGCGCGAGCCACAAGAACGTGAGCGCGAAGCCGGCGATCAGGCCGCCGACGTGGCAGGTGTTGCTGATGAACGGCAGGAAGTAGCCGATCGCCAGGTTCAGGGCGACGTTCGCCATCAGTCGCCGCGGCCCTTCGTAGTCGAGGAACGCCAGCAGGTGGCGACCGGAGCGCATGTTCAGGGCGATGGCACAGCCGAGCATGCCGAACAAGGCACCGGAGCCGCCGACGACAGGTTTCCCGGGCGCGTAGAGCAGGCAGGTGCCGAGGCCGCCGCCGAAGGCCGTGACCACGTACAGCAACAGGAAGCGCACGCTGCCGAGCGATCGCTCGAGGGCGGGGCCGACGCTCAGCAGCGTCGACAGGTTGAACAGCAGGTGCAGCACGTTGCCGTGCAGGACGGCGTACGACAGCAGCCGCCACGGCTCACCGGCAGCCGTCTGCTCGCCCGTGAGCCAGCCGTAGGTGTCGAGCCGCTCGCGGAACTCTTGGGGCGCGTCGAACGGTCGACACACCACGAACAGCGTCACGTAGGCGATGACGACCACCAGCGTCACCGGGATCTCGTCGACACGGCGCCACGACTCGTTCACGAGCCACCTCCGCGGCGCCACAGCCGCACGCGCGCCTGGGCGCGGAACAGCCCCTCTTCGGCGGTCGTGCGCCGCGTCGGCTTCTGCGCCGCGATCCGCAGGGCCGCGACCGCCGCCTCCCGCTCGCCGGCGCGCAGCAGCGCTTCGGCGAGCCAGACATGGCTGCGCGCACCGCCGCCGTGCTGTCGTTCGTGCTGGCGCAGCAGCTCGAGGCCGCTCGGCTCGCCGAGCAGGAACCGGCAGCGGCCGTGCAGCAGCAGCGCGTCGCCGAACGCGTGGCCCGGGTCCAGTTGTTCCGCCTGCGCGAACGACTGCGCGGCGCCGTCGATCGCGTTCTGCGCGAACAGTGCCTGGCCGTAGAGGTGCCAGGCCGACGCCACCTGCGGATCCAGTTCGATCGCGCGGCGGGCGTGGACCGCGGCGTCCTCGGCCCGCCCGCGGTGCCAGGCCAGGCGCGCGACCTCGAGCCGCCGCTGTGCCGTCTCGAGGTGGGCGAGGTCCGCCAGCGCGCGGCGCAGCGGCGCCTCGCCGGTGCCGAGGCGTCGCCACGTGTCGTGGCCGACGAGCCGCAGCCACGCGGGCAGCGGCGGATACAGCAGGCAGGCGAGGCCGAGCAGCAGGCCGGCGCCCACGGCGAGCCGGGTCAGCCAGCGCGCGGCGAACTGCGCCAGTTCCACGGCCGCGACCGGGTCCCTGGTGTGCACCAAGTACAGCACCAGTGGCCAGGCGGCGAGCAGCCAGACGACCAGCAGCGGCAGCGCGGCGCCGAGGCGGCGCCGGGTGGTCGGGGCCAGCACGCTCAGCCACCCGCGCGCACGAACGTGCCGCGATCCTTGTCCTTCACCACGCCGGGGAACTGCAGCACCTGGTTGTGCATCGCCACGTAGACACCGGCCGGCATCACCTGCACCGCCAGCAGGGCCTCGGTCAGGTTCTGCAGCGCATCGGTGTTGCGCATCACGTACGGGCGCATGGCGCCGGTCAGCACGATCGGCACGCGCGGACTGCCGAGCAGTTCGCAGACGCGCTCGCCCGAGTGCGCCAGCCGGTCGGTGCCGTGCACGATGACGACGCCGTCGTGGGCCTCGGCCATCGAGGCCGCGGTGCGCGCGATCAGGTCGTGGTCCTGCGGCGTCATCTGCAGGCTGTCCTTGTTCATCAGCGGGATGCGCACGATCTCGATGCCCTGCAGCTGCAGGCTGGCCAGCATGACGTCGAGCACACTGGTGCGGTTGTCGAGCACTCCCTGCAGCTCGTCGTAGGTCTTCTCGATCGTGCCGCCGGTGGAGATCAGGGCGATGCGCTTCTTGCTGGCCATGCGAGGGTCGGCAGCATCGCACAGGGCCGGAGCCGCCGCCATCGCGCAGCTCGCGCTCGGAGCCCGCAATGCGCTGGTGAGTCTCGTCGGCGTTCCTGCTACAAAGCGCGTCCCGTGCTGTATCGCTCCCTCGGCAGCTCCGGTCTCAAGGTCTCGGTCGTCGGCCTCGGTTCGTGGCTGACGATCGGCAACGCCATCGACGGCAAGGCCAGTTCGCAGCTCGTCGCCCATGCCTTCGCGCAGGGCGTCAACCTGTTCGACACCGCCGACGTCTACAACGACGGCGAGGCCGAGCAGGCGCTCGGCGCGGCCATCCGCGGCATGGCGCGCCACCAGCTGGTGCTGGCGACGAAGTGCTACTTCCCGATGGGCGACGATCCGAACGACCGCGGCTTGTCGCGCAAGCACGTGATCGAGTCGCTGCACGGTTCGCTGCGCCGGCTCGGCACCGACTACGTCGACCTCTTCCAGTGCCATCGCTTCGACCCGGAAGTGCCGCTGCTGGAGACGGCGATGGCGATGGACGACCTGATCCGCCGCGGCCACGCGCTCTACTGGGGCACCAGCCAGTGGCCGGCCGAACGCATCGCCGAGGTCGTGCTGTTGTGCGAGCGCGAACGGCTGCATCGGCCGATCAGCAACCAGCCGCTCTACAACCTCTACGACCGCGGCATCGAGACCGCCGTGCTGCCGACCGCGGCGCGCCACGGGCTCGGCCAGCTGGCCTACTCACCGCTGGCGCAGGGCGTGCTGACCGGCAAGTACACGCCGGGGCAGGCTCCACCGTCCGACTCGCGCGCCGCCGACCCGCGGCAGAACCAGTTCGTCGGCCGCTACCTGACCGAGCCGCGGCTCGTGCAGGCGCAGAAGCTGAAGGCGCTGGCGCAGCAGGCCGGGCTCACGCCGACGCAGGTGGCGCTGGCGTTCTGCCTGCGCGACCGGCGCGTCGCCTCGGTGCTGGTCGGCGCGCGCGACGCGCAGCAGCTGGCCGGTTCGCTGGCCGCGGTCGACGTGACCCTGCCGGCCGACCTGCTGGCCGAGCTCGACCGCCTGTTCCCGCTGGGGGCGCCGGCATGAGCGCGGCGCTGGCGAACGCGCCGCGCCCCCCGGCGCCGCTGCTGGTGCGCCTGCCCGACGGCGAGTCGCTGCGGCAGATGTTCCACCGCCGCTACGGCCCCGAAGGACGGCTCGGGTGGGGGCCGCTGCTGCGCCGCGCCTACGGCTACTACACGCCGGACGACGTCTACGAGGCGCTGGTCGCCGGTCTCGTCGTGCCGGGCGTGCGCTGGCTCGACGTCGGCTGCGGCCGCGAACTGTTCCCGAGCAATCCGGGCCTCGCCGAGATCCTCAGCAAGCGCTGCGACCGCCTGGTCGGTGTCGATCCGGATCCGACGCTGCAGGAGAACCCGTGGGTGCACGAGAAGGTCGCCTCCGGCATCGACGCCTATGACGGCGAGGGCGCGTTCGACCTGGTGACCCTGCGCATGGTCGCCGAGCACATCGAACGGCCCGAAGCCTGCGTGCAGAGCCTGCAGCGCGCGCTGCGCCCCGGTGGCCTGGCCGTCGTCTACACGGTCTTCAGCTTCTCGCCGATGCCGCTGCTGACGCGGCTGGCGCCGATGGGACTGCGCCACGTCGTCAAGTCGTGGTTGTGGGGCACGCAACCGAAGGACACGTTCCCGACCCGCTTCCGCATGAACACGCGCTCGGCGCTGCAGCGGCTGTTCGCCGGCGTCGGCATGCGCGAAGAAGCGCTGCTGCGGCTCGACGACTGCCGCACGTTCGCGCGCTTCCGATGGCTCGCGGAGATGGAGCTGCGTGGCATGCGCGCGTGCCGCGCGCTGGGCTGGCCGTATCCGGAGCACTGCCTGCTCGGGCTGTATCGCAAGCCGTGGGAGCCATGACGAATCCGGCGGCGAGCGCCGGCTGTCTCGAAGCGTTCGTGCGCGAGGGGATCACACGAACGACTTCGACGAGCCTTACTCGCACGGTGTCTTCGTCGGCGTCGACATCGCTGCGATCCGCCGCAAGGTGGCGGCAGCGGCGGGTAGCGCTCCGTCTGCTTGATCCTCGCCGCCAGCTGCTTCGGAACTCGAACGTCGCGCCTGCTATCGGGGCTCAGCGGCGGCGGCTGCGCGGCGGCGGCAGCTCGCGCACGAGCACGTCGACCCGACCGTTCTGGCTGGTCTGACGCTCGATCTCGAAGCACTCCGTCGCTTCGACCAGGCTGCTGAGCTTGGCGTAGCCGTAGCTGCGCGAGTCGAAGTCGGGTTGCTGCGACATGATCTTGGCGCCGATCGCGCCGAGGTTGGCCCAACCGTCGTCGTCTTCGCTGGCTTCCACCGCCCAACGCAGCAGGTCGAGCAGCTTGTGGTCGAGCTTGAGTTCGGTGCTGCTCTTCTTCGGCTCGTTCTCTCGCTCCGGCGCGGCGCCGCGCAGGATGTCGGTGTGCACGAAGCGGTCGCAAGCGGTGACGAACGCGCGCGGCGTCTTGCGTTCGCCGAAGCCGATCACCATCAGGCCTTCTTCGCGGATGCGCGACGCGAGGCGGGTGAAGTCGCTGTCGCTGCTGACCAGGCAGAAGCCGTCGAGCCGCGCGCGGAACAGCAGGTCCATGGCGTCGATGATCAGCGCGCTGTCGGTCGCGTTCTTGCCCACTGTGTAGCGGAACTGCTGGATCGGCTGGATCGCGTGCTCGAGCAGTTGCTCCTTCCACGACTTCAGGTTCGGCAGCGTCCAGTCGCCGTAGATGCGCTTGACCATCGCCACGCCGTAGTTGGCGACCTCGGCGAGCAGGCCGGTCAGCGCGGTGGCGGAGACGTTGTCGGCGTCGATCAGGACGGCGAAGCGACGTTGCGGAGTGGTCGGTTCCATGGCGGGTTCTGGCGAGCGAAGAGGAGCAGGGTGCACGAAGGTGCAGCGGGAAGCACGTTCCCTTCACGGAAACTCCTCAGCGCCTGATGTCAGGCGGGCGCCAACTCGTGTGGCGCAGGTGCCAAGTGACCCGCGACGGCTCGGTGGAGCGGACGTCGATCGGCGGCATCCAACGCGTCTCGATGCTGTCCTTGGCCGCCAGGTGTGGCGAACGAGCCGGCAGACAGCGCATGGTCGCTTGCATGCGACCGATTCCGGGTCGGATCCAGGTCACCTTCACGTCGCCGTCCGGAACCAGCGCGAGCAGGTGAGGGTAGAGGGTCCACTCCGGCCAGCGCTTCGGTGGTCGCGCCGGTTCGCCGGCGATTTCGGGTGACGGTGTCTCCCTCGAGCAGATCGGCGCATGCGGCCTGGTCGTGGATCGTCATGACCATTCCGGTCACCAGATCGTGGTCGAACGGCAGGCGGGCGCGCGCCGCACGCATCGCGTAGCCGACGACGGCGGTGCTCGAACTCGGGGTCGCGAACGACACCATGCCGGTGAAGGGCAGGTAGACGACGCTGTTCTGCACCCCGGTCACCTTCGAGGCTTCCGGGTAGACGAGGATCGCATCGGGGCGATCCGTGATCAGCCGGTCGATCGCGAAATGGGCGCACGAGTCGGGCGCGCGCGAGCCTTCCAGCAGCAGTTCGACCGATTGGTAGGGGACGAGCTCCTGCAACACCGCGGATTCGGCGTCGGCGGCCAGCAGGAACTTCGGCCGCGCGAGCTTCGCCGGGAGGGGCCCCAGTTCCACCGCGAGCGCATGGGATGGGAGGGGGACGAGCCGTTCCGATCGAACTGCACAGGCTGCAAGCGAAGCGATCAGCGTCAGGCAGAGTGTGGGAGCGGGTCGGGGCATGGTCGTCCTTCGCGGCGCAGAATCGTCGTCGTCGGGCGGTCGCGCAAGCAAGCGTCGCCTTGCATGGTGCGCCTGCGCACCAGCGCCCCTGGACTTCCGCTGGGCCCTGTCGCAATCTCGCGCCGCGCACCCGGGGCGCCTCTGGCTCCGCTGCGCAGGCCCCGAATGAAGTTCCAGGACTACTACACCACCCTCGGCGTGCAGCGCTCGGCGAGCGCCGACGACATCAAGCGCGCCTACCGCAAGCTGGCGAAGGAATGGCATCCCGACCGCCATCCGCCGCACAAACGGAAGGAGGTCGAGGACCGCTTCAAGGCGATCGCCGAAGCGCACGAGGTGCTCAGCGACCCCGAGAAGCGGAAGCGCTACGACGCGCTCGGCGAGCACTGGCGCCACGGCCAGGACTTCCAGGCGCCGCCGGGAGGCGGTGGCTTCCGCAACGTCAGCCCCGAGGAGTTCGCCCGCATGTTCGGCGGGGCCGGCGGTGGGCCGGGCATGGGCGGCGGTGGCTTCTCCGACTTCTTCGCGCAGATGTTCGGCGACATGTTCGGCGGCCGCGGTGGTGGTCCGCAGATGCGCGGCCGGCCGGGGCGTCCGGCCGCGGCGCAGGGGGAAGACGCCGAAGCCGAGATCGAACTGCGCGTCGGCGAGGCGCTGCTCGGCGGCAAGCGTTCGTTCGCGCTCGCGATGCGCGTGCCGTGCGAGGCCTGCGACGGCGATGGCCACGTCGAGCAACGCACCTGTCCGTCGTGCGGTGGTCTCGGCAGTGCGCGCCGCGAGAAGACCATCGAACTGGCGATCCCGAAGGACGTGCGCGATGGCCAGGTGCTGCGCCTGCGTGGGCTCGGCGAGCCGGGGCCGGGCGGCAACGGCGACCTGTTGCTGACCCTGCGCCTCGTCGCCGACGACGTCTATCGCCTGCGCGACGACGACGTCGAAGCGGACGTCGTCGTGGCACCGTGGGATCTGCTCGAGGGCACCAAGGTCGACGTCGCCGTTCCCGGTGGTACGGCCACGGCGCGCATTCCGGCGGGCACGCGGCCCGGGCAGAAGCTGCGCCTGCGTGGTCAGGGCCTCACTCGCAGCGATGGCGGCCGCGGCGATCTGATGCTGGTGGTCCGCCTCGGTCTGCCAGAGAACTTGACGGAGCGACAGATGCAGCTGCTGCGGGAGCTCGGCAAGGACGCGGCGCCAGTGCGGGGTGGCGCCGCCCGCTGACCCGTTCGGAGTTTGCAAGCAAGGGGCTCGTCGGATCGGTACATGCGGCTTACAAGCATGCCCATGGTGACCGGTTGGCGAGGACGTGCCTTGGATCGACTGGCCGGGGCGGAGCCCTGGCTGGTCTGGACCTGGGCATCGGGTTCCGCGGCGGTGGTGACCGTCGCCGACTGGTGGAGCCACGCCGAGGTCGCGGCCTCGCTGCTCTATCTGGTGCCGATCGGCATCGTCGCCTGGGGCCGCAGCCGCGTCGCCGCTGCGGTCTTCGCCACCTTGTGCGCCGCCCTGTGGTTGTTCGTCGACGTGCACACGCACGGCGACCTGGCGGCGACGCCGACCGAGATCGTCAACCTGGTCGTGCTGCTGGTCGTCTTCCAGATCACCGGCCAGGTGCTGGCGCGGCTGCGCGGTCGGCTCGAGCGCGAGCGCTGGCTGGCGCGCACCGATCCGCTGACCGGCATCCACAATCGCCGCGCGTTCTGGAACGCGACCGCGCGCGAACTCGAACGCTGCCGTCGCTTCGCCGAGCCGTTCTCCGTCGCCTACCTCGACGTCGACGGCTTCAAGGGCGTCAACGACCACCACGGCCACGCCGCCGGGGACGAGGTGCTGCGCCGCATCGCGACGCTGCTGCAGCAGGAGCTGCGCCAGCTCGACATGGTCGCGCGCCTCGGTGGCGACGAGTTCGCGCTGCTGCTGCCCGGCACCAACGTGTTCGGCGCCAGCTCCGTGCTGCAGCGCGTGCGCGAACTGCTGCGGCGAGCGCCGTGGCGCAGCCAGTACGGCATCGACTTCAGCATCGGCTGCATCACCGTGCTGGTGGCGCCGCGCGACGTCGACGCGGTCGTGTCGCAAGCGGACCAGCTCATGTACACCATGAAGCGAGCCGGCCGCGGCGAACTGCGCCACGAGGTGTTGCGCGAGGGCGGGATCGAGCGGCCGCCGACCACGCATTCGGGGCGCCGGCAGGCCGCGACCTGAGCCGGACCGAAGGTCGCGCCCCGCCTCGAGCTTGCCGCGCCGCACCCGTTCGGCCAGCATCCGCCGATGGCCCTGCTGACGCTGAACGACGTGCACGTGACCCTCGGCGATCGCCACCTGCTGCAAGGGGTGTCGATGGTCGTCGGCGAAGGCGAGCGCATCGGCCTGCTCGGGCCCAACGGCTGCGGCAAGTCGACGATGCTGCGCATCCTCGCCGGCGACCTCGCTGCCGACGCTGGCGAACGCACCGTGCGCCGCGAACTGCGCCTGGGCTACCTGCCGCAGGAGCCCGCGTTGCCGCCGGACGCGACCGTGCACGAGGCGGTGCTGCAGGGTCTGGTCGGGCGCGAGCAGACGCTGGCGGCGCTGGCGGCGGTGCACGCGGCGCTGGCCGGCGACCTCGACGACGCGCGGCTGCAGAAGCTGCTGAAGGAACAGGAACGCCTCGAGGCCGAACTGGAGACGCGCGGCGGCCACGATGTCGACCATCGCGCCGACGCGCTGCTGGAGGCGCTCGGCATGACGCGCATCGACGCGCGCTGCCGCGACCTGTCCGGCGGCGAACGGCGCCGCACGGCGATGGCGCGGCTGCTGCTCAGCAAGCCCGACCTGCTGCTGCTCGACGAGCCGACGAACCACCTCGACGCCGAGGTCACCGACTGGCTCGAGTCGTTCCTGCTCGACGCCGAGATCCCGCTCGTGCTGATCACGCACGACCGCTACTTCCTCGACCGGCTGTGCACGCGCATCGTCGAGTTCGATCGCGGCAAGCTGTTCGAGTACGACGGCGGCTACCGCAGCTACCTGGTGCAGCGCGCCGACCGCCTCGAGCGCGAGAGCAAACACGAGCAGTCGCGCCTGAACACGCTGCGGCGCGAGACCGAGTGGGTGAAGCGCGGCCCGCCGGCGCGCACGACGAAGGCGAAGGCGCGCATCGACCGCCACTCGGCGCTGCTGGCGGCGGCTCCGGCACCGCAGCCGAGCGAGCTGGAGTTCGTCATCCCGGACGGTCCGCGCCTCGGCGACTTCGTGCTGCGCCTGCGCGGCGTCGGCAAGAAGTTCGGCGAACGCACGATCCTGCGCCCGTTCGACCTCGAGCTCGGCCCTGGCCAGCGTCTTGGCATCGTCGGCCGGAACGGCGTCGGCAAGACCACGCTGCTGAAGCTGTGCCTCGGCCAGCTGGCGCCGGACCAAGGCCAGGTCGCGGTCGGTCCGACGGTGCAGTACGCGGGCATCGACCAGGTGCGCAGCGCGCTCGATCCCGAGAAGACCGTGCTGCAGGAGGTCGCGGGCGGCAACGACTACGTCGTCGTCGCCGGCCGCGGCATGCGCGTCGAGACCTTCCTCGAGCAGTTCCTGTTCCCCGGGCCGATGAAGCACGCGCGCATCAGCAGCCTGTCCGGCGGCGAGCGCAATCGGGTGCTGCTGGCCAAGCTGCTGTGCGCCGGCGGCAACGTGCTGGTGCTCGACGAGCCGACCAACGACCTCGACCTCGCGTCGCTGCGCGCGCTCGAAGACGCGCTGCTGGCGTTCGGCGGGGCGTCGATCGTCGTCAGCCACGATCGCTGGTTCCTCGACCGCATCGCCACCCGCATCGTCCATCTCGACGGCAGCGGCGACGTGCGCGTGCACGAGGGCGACCTGTCGCTGCTGCTCGAGCACCTGGCCGAAGAACGGGCCGCGGCGGAAGCGGCGGCGCAGAAGGCGGCGGCCGCGGCGAAGCAGAAGGCAGCGGCCCAGGCGGCCCAGGCCGGCAAGCCGAAGGCGAAGAAGCTCAGCACGCGCGAGCAGCAGGAGCTCGCCGAGCTGCCGGCGAAGATCGAACGCGCCGAGCAGGAGCTGGCCGCCGTCGACCAGGGCTTGCAGGATCCGGCCGTTTACACGGCGGCTGGCCGGGCGCGCTACGACGAACTGACCAGGCAGCGGCAGCAGCTGCCGGGCCGCATCCAGGCGCTCTACGCGCGCTGGGAAGAGCTCGAGGCGATCGCCGAGCAGATGCGTTCGGGCTGAGGCTCGCGCGTCACTCCACGACGCGTCCTTTCGGCAGGCTTGCCCTCGGCAGGCGTCACTTCGGAACGGCCGGCGGCGTCCACGCGACGTTGCCGGTCAGCGACTCGAGGAACGCGACCAGCTGGTCGATCTCCTGCTCGCTGAGCTTGCGATCCACGAGCGTCGGGTCCTTGTGCGGATTGGCGAGCCCGCCCGACGCCATCAGCGCCACCGCTTCCTTCAGCGTCTTCACGCTGCCGTCGTGGAAGTAGGGCGCCGTCTTGGCGACGTCGCGCAGCGTCGGCGTCTTGAACTGGCCGGTGCGCGCCTTGTCGTTGAACGACTTGTCGCTCGCCGCGCCGATGTCCGGCGTCTCCGCGCTCATGCCGATGCCGACGTTGTGGAAGCCGCGGTTGGTGAACAGCGGCGGCAGGTGGCACATGGCGCAGCCGGCCTTGCCGACGAACAGGTTCATGCCGGCCTTGGCGTCGGCGCTGAGCGCGTCCTCCTTGCCGGCCTTGTAGCGGTCGTAGGCCGAGTCGCCGCTGCGCAGCGTGCGCAGGAACGACGCCAGCGCCTGCACGATGGTCTTCTCGCTCGGCGGCGCCTGGAACGCCTCCTGGAACGCCTTCCCATACTCGGGCACCGCGGCGAGGCGGGCGGCGACCTCCTCGGGCTTGCCACCGATCTGCGCCTTCCAGGCGGCGCCGACGTTGCCCTCGAGCGACGTCGCGCGGCCGTCCCAGTAGAGGCGATCGAGGTAGCCGACGTTGTGCATCGTCGGCGAGTTGCGCGTGTTGTTCTTGCCGTCGTCCTTCGGCGACACGGCGCGGCCGTCGGTGAACGCCTGCTCGGGCAGGTGGCAGTTGCTGCACGCCATCGTGCCGGTGCCGGACAAGCGCGCATCGAAGAACAGCTGCTTGCCGAGTTCGACCTTGGCCAGCGTGACCGGGTTGTCCGGGTTGGTCACCAGCTGGACGTCTTCGAGGCCCAGCGGCGCCTTCAGTGGATCGATCTTGGCCTGGGCCGGCTCCGACGAGCAGGCGGCGAACAGCGACAGAACGGACAGCGACAACAGCAGGCGGCGCATGGAGACTCCTGGACGCGTAGGGTTTGGCTACGCATTGGAGCCCAGGGTTCGCTGGGGTGCCAGCGCTAGTTGCACCCGGCCACGCCGCCGTTCAGCGCAGGCGGCGCAGCTGGCGGATGACGCGCAGGTAGCGGCGGTCCTTGGTCAGCTCGTAGGCGATCTGCGCATCGGCCAGCAGATCGCCGGCCGGCACGACGCCGCGCGCGACGCCGATCACCGGGTCGAATCCCGGCGCTTGCGGCGCTCGGGCCGGAGCCGCGGTGGCGTCCGCCGGCTTGTCGGCCCGCCGCGCCGAAGCTTCGAGCACCTGGATCTCGCGCGCCTTCTTCGCCGCGCTCTGTTCGAGTTCGCGCTCGCGGTTCTGCAGCGCCAGCTTCTCGGCGGCGGCCTTCTCGGCCTGCTCGATCGCGCCGATCGTCAGCCCGTCCTTCTCGACCTTGCTGACGGAGGCCTTCGGCAGCCGCATCTCGCCGCCGACGACGCGCAGCACGTACATGCCGTCGGCCTCTTCCAGCAGCACGCCCTCGACGAAGTTCGGGGTGCTGGACTGGTTCGCCGGGGTGTTGGAGGACTCGGCCAACCAGAACTTGTCGGCCTTCGCGGGGAGCGCGAACAGCAGCGCGCACGCAGTCAGGGGGAGGAAGCGCATGACCCAAGGGTAGCACGCGAAGGGCCGCGTGGTCGGCGACGGCCTGCGGCAGCGGGTGGACCGCACGGGAACGCCCGGTGACACTGCGCGCACGCATGCGCGCCCTCCTCGTCCCGTTGCTGCTCGGCAGCTTCGTCTCCGCCCAGGATCCTGCCGCCGCCGGCGAACGCCTGTTCGACGGCAGCACGCTGCGCGGCTGGCGCGGCGATCCGGCGATCTGGACGGTGCAGGACGGCGCCATCACCGGCTCGTCGGTCGGGCAGAAGGTCGCTGCCAACACGTTCCTCGTGCTCGACGGCCGCGAAGTCGGCGACTTCGTGCTGACCTGCGAAGTGCGGCTGTCCGGCGACAACAACAGCGGCGTGCAGTACCGCAGCCGCGAACTGCCGGGGCCGGGCTTCCGCGTCGCCGGGACGCAGTGCGATTGGCACCCGGCGCCCGAGTTCACGGCGATGCTCTACGACGAGCAGGGCGACGGCATTGTCGCGCGCGCCGGCCAGATGGTGCAGCGCCGCGACGGCGGTGCGCGTGTGCTCGGTGCGATCGCGCGGCCGATCGCGCGTTCGCTCGACAGCTGGCACCGGCTGCGCATCGTCGCCATGGGCGGGCTGTGCTGGCACGAAGTCGACGGCGTCGTCGTCACTGCGATCGACGACGTGCGTGCTCTGGCGCCGCGGCGCGGGGTGCTGGCGCTGCAGCTGCACGCCGGTGCTTCGATGACGGTCGCGTTCCGCGAGCTCGCGCTGCAGGAGTTCGCCGATGCGGCGGCGATGGCCAAGGTGGTGCCGGTGCCGCCTGCGGTCACCGCCCTGCAAAAGCTCGCCGCGCAACCGGCGGCGGCCGAGACGGCGCTGCCGCGCTGGATCTGGGATCGCAGTGCCGAAGCCGAGGAGGAAGTGTTCTTCCGCCGCACCTTCGAGCTCGGCCAGGACGCGAGCGACGCGCAGCTGGTCGTCAGCTGCGACAACCATTGCCGCGTCTACCTGAACGGCGAACAGGTCGGCAGCAGCGATGCGTGGGAGACGCCGCTGCGCGTCGGCGTGACGAAGCACCTGCGCCCGGGCGCGAACGTGCTCGCCGTGCACGGTTGGAACGACGGGGGGCCAGCGGGTCTCGCCGCGCGCTTGTCGTGGCGCATGGACGGCAGCGACCACGAACTCGTCACCGACGCGACGTGGCGCTGCAGCGACGACGACCCCGACGGCTGGAACACGCCGGCGTTCGCCGGCGACGGTTGGCAACCGGCGACGGTGCTGTTCCCGGTCGGCGGCCGCCGCGCGCCGTGGACCAGCCAGGTGTCGTTCGAAGCGTTCGCCGGCGGCGGCGATCCGTTCGCAGCGCAGCTGGCGGTGCCGTTCGCCGAAGTCGAAGCCGTCAGCGCTGGCGACGCGGCGTCGCTGCCGGTGCGGCAGCTGTTCGCGGTGCCGCGCGCGCTCGGTTCGTGGGTGTCGCTGGCGAAGGCGCCGAACGGCGATCTCTACGCCGGCGCCCAAGGCGGCGGGCTCTACCGCATCACGCCGGCGAAGCAGCTCGGCGAGGCGACGACCGTGGTCAAGGTGCCGGTCGAACTCGGCGGCGCGCACGGCCTGCTGTGGGCGTTCGACGCGCTCTACGCGGTCGTCAACGAGCAGGACCCCGGGCTCTACCGCCTGCGCGATCGCGACGGCGACGGCATGCTCGACCAGAAGGAACTGCTGCAGGCGTTCGACGGGCGCGGCGAACACGGCCCGCACTCGGTGGTCGTGGCACCCGACGGCGAGCATCTGCTGGTCGTCGCCGGCAACCAGACCAAGCTGCCGCCGTTGGCGAAGAGCCGCGTGCGCACCGATTGGGCCGAGGACCGGCTGCTGCCGCGGCTCGACGATCCGAACCCATACTGGGAAGGCCACTCGCCGCCCGGTGGTTGGGTCTGCCAGTGCGATCGCGACGGCAAACAGTTCGAACTGCTGACCTGCGGCTTCCGCAATCCGTACGACCTCGTCGTGCTGCCGGGTGGCCGTGTGCTCACCTACGACTCCGACATGGAGTGGGACCTCGGCACGCCGTGGTACCGCCCGACGCGGGTGCTCGAAGTGATCCCCGGCGTCGACTACGGCTGGCGCATCGGCAGCGCCAAGTGGCCCGCCGACTATCCGGAGTGCCCGCCGGCGTGGATGGACATCGGTCCCGGTTCGCCGACCGGCATGGCGCGCTGCGGCGACGGCTTCGTCATGCTCGACTGGACGTTCGGGTTGCTCTACCTGCATGCCGGCGTGCTCGGCGGGTGTGCGCCGGCCTTGCGTGGCGCGCCTTGGCCGGTTGCGGACGTCGCCGACGGGTATGTCGTCACGGGCGGGCGCGGGCTGCCGTCGCGCCTTCTTCAAATCGAGCCAACAGTCTGGTCGCAGTGGACGTCGTGGATGCCGCCATCGGTGTTGCTTGCAGAGGTTGAACCTCTGTCGTGGGGCGTCTGGTGGTTGTTGGCGAACGTGGATCCTGCGGCGCAGCGCGCGGAGGTCCTTGCTGCGCTCACCGACAAGGAACCGCGGCGGCGCTTGGCGGGGCTCGTCGCGCTGGCGCGCACCGGCACCACGAGCGACCTGCCGCAGGTGCTCGATGGGCTCGGCGCGTTGCCGTTCGCGAGCCTCGAGGGAACCGAGCAACAGATCGCCTGGTTGCGCGCGCATGCCCTGGGCCTGATGCGCCTCGGTCCGGCAAACGAAGCCCAGCGAGCCCTGATCGCGCAGCGCCTGCTGCCGCTGTTCCCGACCGGCAACGAGCGCGTCGACCAGGACCTGTGCGAACTGCTCGCCTACGTCGACGCACCCGGCCTGCTCGACAAGGCCGTGCCGCTGCTCGCCGAACTGCGCCCGTCGCCGGTGCCGGCGTGGGCCAGCGTCCAGGAAGGCAGCGACGTCTATGGCAGCCAGTACAGCGGCGTGATCGCGGCGATGGCGAAGTCGATGCCGCCGATCGGGCAGCTGGCGATCGCCGACGCGCTGCGCATCGTCAAGCACGGCTGGACGCTGGCGCAGCGGCGCACGTACTTCAGGTTCCTGCAGCAGGCGCGCAAGCGGAAGGGCGGTGCCAGCTACGACGGCTTCGTCAAGAAGATCATCGATGCGGCATACGCCACGTGCACGCCGGCCGAGCAGCGCGAACTGGCCGAACTGGTCGGCGCCGCCAAGGCCGATGCCCCGGCCGTGGTGGCACCGCCGCCGCGCGGGCCGGGCCGCGACTGGCAACTCGCCGACGCCGACGCGCTGCTGCAGCCGGGCCTCGACGGCGCCGATCGTGCGCGCGGCCACGAACTGTTCCACGCGGTCGGTTGTGCGCGCTGCCATTACTTCGCCGGCGAAGGCGGCAACCACGGGCCGGACCTGACCAGCCTCGGCAACAAGTTCGGCCCGCGCGACGTGCTCGAAGCAGTGCTGCAGCCGAGTGCGGTCATCAGCGACCAGTACCGCGGGCAGGTGCTGACCAGGAAGGACGGCAGCTCGCTGTTCGGCTACGTGCAGCGCACGTTCCACGGCGACGTCGAGGTCTACGACGTGATGCCGGCGGAGGCGAAGGCCGAGCTCGTGCGCGTGCCGGTCGCCGACGTGCAGAAGGTCGAGCCGGCGAAGCTGTCGCCGATGCCGAGCGACCTCGTCGACGCGTTGTCCGCCGACGAACTGCGCGCACTGCTGGCGTTCCTGCTCGGCCGCGGCAAGTCCTGATCGTCGGGCCCGGCCGCGCGAGCCAGGCCGCGTGGCACTCAGCTCGCCGTCGCGATCGTGGCTGCGTTCGGCAGCGGCAGGCCGTGCTCGCGGCAGGCGTCGACGAACGCATGCTGCATGCGGCGGCGCAGGGCGAAGAACTGCAGCGCCGCCTCGCCAGAGCAGCGCGCGGTGGCCAGCAGTTCGTAGCCGATCGGGGTCACGTTCTGCAGCACGACGGCGACCTCGCCGAGCTGCTCTTTGGCGACGGCCTTGCCGAGGTCGTCGCGCAGCGCCGCGGCCAGCTGCGCCAGCACGACGTCGAGCGGCTTCGCTTCGTGCGTGCGGCCGAGCACGAGCTGCGCATCGGCGACGAAGCCGCGCGACAGGTTGCGCGGCGTCTGCTTCAGGAACTCCGCCGTCGGGAAGCTGCGCAGCGAGCCCCAGTGTTCGACGACCACGGTCTCCGGCGTCTGCGTGCGCACCGGGCCGAAGGTGCCGTCGGCCAGCAGCACGACGTCGCCGGTGCGGGTCGGGAACCACGGCTCGTCGGGCGCCGACGCCCGCGAGCGCTTGCCGACCAGGAACTGCAGCGGCACGCGCAGGACCCCGCCCTGCAGGTCGGGGTTCTCGAGGCGCGTGTAGAAGCGCAGCGCCTGGATGCGGAACGGCAGGCCGTCGACCAGCAGCCGTTCGCCTTCGCGCACACCGCCGACGTTCAGCAGGAGCCGGATCTGCTCGAAGAACTGCGGCAGCGTGCGCATCAGCACCCAGCCGGCGCCGATCAGGAAGACGATGCCGAGGGCGAGCAGCAGCCAGTCGTTGCGCACGTAGGGCACGACCAGGGCGCCGGCGACCGCGGCGACGACGACCAGGATGCGCAGCAGCACCTCGAGCAGGCGCAGCGAGAAGCCGCGTTCGCCGCGGCGGCGCAGCAGGCGGTCGACCAGCGCGCGCAGGCCGAAGAACACGACCACGAAGGCGACGACGGTCAGCAGCAGGCTGGTGCCGCTGCTCTGCAGGAAGTTGCGCACCGCGTCGGTGACGTTGCCGAGCAACGACGTCTCGTCGGCTTCGAGCCGCACCAGGTTGGCGCGCAGCACCAGCACCTCGTCGCGCAGGCGTTCGCACAGCGGCTTCCAGCGTTGCGCCAGTTCGCGGTCGGCTTCGGCGCGGGCCGTGGACCCCGGCGCCAGCTGGTCGCGCGTTCGCTCGACGGCGCGCTTCGCCGCTTCGGCGGTGCCCAGGCGTTGGCCGAGCTGTTCGATGCGGCCGCGCAGGTCCGACACCTGGCGTGGTCCGGCGGTGGCGTCCTTCAGCGTCTTCAGCAGCGGGCGGATCAGCTGCTCGAGTTCCTGCTGAAGGTCGAACGAGCGCGTGGTCGGCTTCTCGAAGTCGCCGACCTCGAGCTGGGCGGCGAGGCTGGCGAACTGCAGTTCCAGCTTCTGCACTTCGGCGTCGGCCTCGGCGAGGCCGGGGTTGCCGGGAGCCGCGAGCGCGCGCTGCCGCTCGGCGCGGCGTTCGGCCAGCACGGTGGCGAGGCGGTCGAGGGCCTCGGCGGTGGTGGGGTCGAGCGGCCGCTGCGTCGGGGTCGCCGTCGGCGGCTGCTGTGGGTTCGCTGCGGCTGGCGGGGACGGCGTCTCGTTCTGGCTGACGACGGGCGACGCGAGGGCGATGGCGAGCAGCAGCGTGCGGACCAGCATGCCGGCACGCTACCGCGGCGCCGTGGGGCGGGCACTCACCGCAGCTCGGCGAACGGCACTTGGCCGTCGGTCGGGCTGCGTGCGCGTCAGGGCTTGCCGCCCTTCGGCGCGGCGCCCTTGCCAGCGGCCCCCTTCTGCTGCGCCTTCTGGTAGCTGTCCTTCAGGCCGACGGTGCGCAGGAACACCGGCCTGCCCGGTGCGCCGTCCTTGGTGTCGCAGCAGAAGTAGCCGATGCGCTCGAACTGGAAGCGCTCGCCTCCCTGCGCGTTGGCGAGGCTCGGTTCGAGCTTGCCGCGCACGACCTTCTTGCTGTTCGGGTTCAGCAGCTTCAGGAAGTCGCCGCCGTCGGCGCTGGCCGGGTCCGGGTGCGTGAACAGGTGGTCGTAGAGGCGCACCTCGGCATCGAGCGCGTGCGGCGCCGAGACCCAGTGGATCGTGCCCTTGACCTTGCGGCCGTCCGGCGCGTTGCCGCCCTTCGTCGCCGGATCGTAGGTGCAGTGGACCGCCGTCACGTTGCCGGCCGCGTCCTTGTCGACGCCGGTGCAGGTGACGAAGTAGCCCGAGCGCAGCCGGACTTCGCGGCCAGGCCCCAGGCGGAAGAAGTCCTTCGGTGGGTTCTCCTGGAAGTCCTCGCGCTCGATCCACAGCTCGCCCGCGAACGGCACCTGCCGCGTGCCGGCGGCCGGATCCTCGGGGTTGTTCTGCGCTTCGACCATCTCGACGTGCCCGGCCGGCCAGTTGGTGATCACCAGCTTCAGCGGATCGAGCACCGCCATGCGCCGCAGCGCGTGCTTGTTCAGCCAATCGCGCACGAAGAACTCGAACAGGCCGATCTCGTGCGTGCTGTTGAACTTCGCCACGCCGACGTGCTTGCAGAACGCGACCAGCGCCTGCGGCGGCACGCCGCGGCGGCGCAGGCCGCGCAGCGTCGGCAGGCGCGGATCGTCCCAGCCGTCGACGTGCTCGCCTTCGACCAGCAGCAGCAGCTTGCGCTTGCTGGTCAGCATGTACTCGACGTTGAGCCGCGCGAACTCGATCTGCTGCGGTTTGTAGATGCCGAGCGCATCGCAGAACCAGTCGTAGAGCGGGCGGTGGTGTTCGAACTCGAGCGTGCAGAGCGAGTGCGTGATGCCCTCGATCGAGTCGCTCTGGCCGTGCGCCCAGTCGTACATCGGGTAGATGCACCAACGGTCGCCGGTGCGCTGGTGGTGCATGTGCCGGATGCGGTACATCACCGGGTCGCGCATGTTCAGGTTGGCGTGCGCCATGTCGATCTTGGCGCGCAGCACCTTCTCGCCGTCGGCGAACTTGCCGGCCTTCATGTCGCGCAGCAGGCGCAGGTTGTCGGCGACCGAACGATCGCGGCACGGGCTCGCCTTGCCGGGCGCCGTCAGCGTGCCGCGCGTGGCGGCGATCTGGTCGGCGTTCTGGTCGTCGACGTAGGCGAGGCCCTTCTCCACCAGGCGCTCGGCCCAGGCGTAGATCTGGTCGAAGTAGTCGGCCGCGTAGAACATCGCGTCCCATTCGAAGCCGAGCCAGCGCACGTCCTCCTTGATCGCGTCGACGTATTCCTGGTCCTCCGCCGCCGGGTTGGTGTCGTCCATGCGCAGGTTGCAGCGGCCGCCGAACTCCTTGGCGACCGAGAACGACAGCGTGATGGCCTTGGCGTGGCCGATGTGCAGGTAGCCGTTCGGCTCCGGCGGGAAGCGCGTGATCACCTGCTGCACCTTGCCGGACTGCAGGTCCGCGCGGATGCGGTCGCGGACGAAGTCGGTGGCGGGGGTGGCGTCGGGAGCGGTGGTCATTGCGTGTGGTTGCCTCGGAATCGGGCGCAGACGATCGCGGGTCGGTTCCGCGAATGCAAATGCGGCGGCTCGCGGTCGGCTTCGTTGGCTATGCTGCGCCGCCTCCGATGACGGTCGTCCCGCCGGTCCCTCCCGTTCCCGATCTGCGCGATCCGCTCGCCTTCCTGCCGCGTCAGGATCGGCACAAACCGAAGTGCGGCCCGGTGCGGCCGTCGAAGGTGTCGAGGAAGCGCGCCTACGTGCTGATCGCGGTGCACGCACTGATCGGTCTGCACATCTGGCACTGGCTCGCGACCGGCCGATCGTTGACGCCGGTCGAGCCGTCCGAAGCGATGCAGACGATCGAAGGCGGGCGCATCAACGCCGGCTTCGTGCTCTTCCTGGTGCTGATCGCCGGCACCTTGATCTTCGGCCGTTTCTTCTGTGGCTGGGCGTGCCACGTGGTCGCTCTGCAGGACCTGAGCGCCTGGCTGCTCGCCAAGGTCGGGCTGAAGCCGCGGCCGCTGCGTTCGCGTCTGCTGGTGTTGGCGCCATGGGTGGTCGCCGGGCACATGTTCTTCTGGGAACCGTTCCGCGCGCTGATGGGATGGCGCGAGGTGCCGCTGCCGTCGCCGGACACGTGGGAGTTGCACCTGACGACGGAGAATCTCTGGCAGACGTTTCCAGGGCCGTTGATGACGATCATGACCATCGTCGTCGTCGGCTTCCTGATCGTCTGGTGGCTCGGCGCCAAGGGTTTCTGCACGCACGGTTGCCCCTATGGCGCGTTCTTCGCCATCGCCGACCGTTTCGCACCCGTGCGCATCAAGGTCACCGACGCGTGCAACGGCTGCGGCCATTGCACCAACGTCTGCACCAGCAACGTGCGCGTGCACGAAGAGGTGGCCAAGCACGGGCAGCTGGTCGATCCGGGCTGCATGAAGTGCCTCGACTGCGTGTCGGTGTGTCCGAAGGACGCGCTCTACGTGGGCCTCGCGATGCCGAAGCCGTTCGCCAAGAGCCAGCAACGCATCGTCGCGCGCGCCGACCTGACGTGGCCCGAGGAGCTGTTGGCCGCCGTGGTGGCATTCGTCGCCGCCCAGTACGGCTGGCGCGGCGCCTGGTTCACCGAGGGCGTTCCGTTCTTGCTCGCCGTCGGGCTCGGAGTCCTCACCGCGGTGGCCGTGCTGTTGCTGGTGCGGCTGGTGTTGCGGCACGAGTTGACGTTCCAGCACACCGTGCTCAAGCGCGCCGGCCGCTGGACCCGAGCGGCGCGCCTGGTTGGTGTCGGCGCTGCGTTGTTCGTCGGTCTGGCTGTGCACAGCGGAGCGTGCCAGTGGCGGCGCAACGCGCTGTTCGACGACATGCGGCAGCTGCGGTCGGATGCGTCGCGCCCGCAGCTCGTCGCGCTGCTCGATCGCGCCGATCGCGCGTTGGCCCTCGAGGTCCTGGACGATCCAGGCGTTCGCGAACTGCGCTGCCTGCTGCTTTGGCGGCTCGGGCGCGAGGCCGAGTCGGCGACGGAGTTGCTGGCCCTGTTCGAGCAGCGCGGGCGCCTCGATCATCCCGCCGCCAACCTCAACCTGGCGATGTCCTGCTTGCCGCCTCGCGGTCTGCGGCTCGACGTCGCCGAGGCCGCCGTGAGGCGCGTGCTGCAGATTCGGAACGACCTGCCGATGGCGCACGCCATGCTGGCGGAGATCGAGCGCCTGAAGGCTCGCTGATGGCTGTGGTCGGCGGTGCGAGCCGGCGAGTCGAAGCAGGCTCTTGACGACTGGGCCTCGCCGCCGATACAAGGCGAGCACTCATCCAGACCAGCCGAGGGCCGGGCCCGACGACGCTGGGGCAACCACGCGAAACCGCGCAGGTGCCAAAGCCCTCGGATCGGCGTCCGCAGCAGCGGCAAGTCGGTTCGGACGATGAGCACCGCGAACCTTCGCGGTGAGTCGCCGTGCAACGGGCACGGTGGGGCCGGCACCTGACGGACGTGCGGCGGCCGAGCGAAGCTCCTGGCGGGCCCGATCGTCATGACCCGACCCGTTCCGTCCGTTCCGTCGGCGCACCAAGCCAAGGCTGGCCCCGCGCTGTCCCCCGTCCCGGCGTCGCAGCCAGCGCGCAGCACCGCCACCAGCAGCGACGCGTTCCACTCGTCCGGCCAGTCGCCGGGGTCGAACGCGCCGTCGTCGCTGACGCAGAAGCCCTCGTCGGCGCAGAAGCCCTCGTCGGCGCAGCCGGCGCTGCGCACGCTGCACCTGCTCGGCCCGGGCCGCGTCGGCCGCGCCTTCCTGCAGCAGCTCGCCGGCCTGCCCGTGCGCGTCGTCGCCATCAGCGACGCCCGCGCCACCGTGTTCGATCGCCAGGGCCTCCCGCTCGACGCCATCGCCGCACACAAGGCCGCCGGTGGATCTCTGGCCAGCTGGCCGCGCGCCGAGTCGATCCCGACCGAACTCGCGGTGCGCATCGTCGGCGCCGATCTCGTCGTCGACGCCACGCCGACCGACCAGGCGACGGCGCCGGCGGCGTTGCAGCGCGCGCGCGCAGCGCTGCAGAACGGCGCCTTCCTCGCCGTCTGCGGCAAGAACGCGCTCGCCGAAGCCGCCAGAGAGTGGCTGCTGTCGGTGCACCGCGGCCGCGTCGGCGTGCACGCCGCCCTCGGTGGTTCCGGCCAGGCGCTGGTGCGCGAGTTGCCGGAGCTGCGCGAACACTGCCGCAGCCTCGCCCTGGTCGGCAACGTGTCGACGACCGTGCTGATCGAAGCGATCGAGCGTGGCCTGTCGTTGGCCGAAGGCATCGCCGAGGCGCAGCAGCGCGGCCTGCTCGAGGCCGATCCGACGCAGGATCTCGACGGCAGCGACGCCGCGACCAAGCTGCGCGCCGTCTGGGGGGCGGTGTTCGGCGACAGCTGGACGGCGCCGCCGGCGTTCGAACGCATCGCGCGCGCCGACGTGCGCGGCCTCGCCCCCGAGCTGCTGCGCGAACGCGCGGCCCGCGGTGCCACCACGCGCCTCGTCGCGCGCGGCAGCCGCAACGGCGACGACCTGCGCGTCGCCTACGAAGAGGTGCCGCGTGGATCGCCGTTGGCCGCCCCGCCGGATCGTGTCGTCTACGGCTACGAGTTGCCCGGCGGGCTGCGCGTGCACACGGGACTCGCCATCGGCCACGAACGCACCGCCGGCGCCTTGCTCGCCGACGTCGCCGCCTTCCTCGCCGCGCCGGCGGTGGAGGTGCGTCGATGAGCGCTTCGATCACGTTGCCGCAGGGTGTGCAGCTGTGCCACCTGCCGACCCGCTTCCCGCTGCAGCACGGCGGCGAGCTGGTCGGTGGTTCCCTCGCCTACGAACGCCAAGGTCCGGCCGACGCGCCGCTGGTGGTCGTGCTCGGCGGCATCTCCGCCGGTCGCCACGTCAGCGCGCACGACAGAGCACCGGCTCCCGGCTTCTGGGACGGCCTCGTCGGTCCTGGTGCGGCGATCGACACGCGCCGCTGCCAGGTGCTGGCGTTCGACTGGCTCGGTGGGGCAGGCTGCTCGACGGCGCCGGCCGCCGGCGAAGCGTGCGAAGCGTTCCCGTTCGTCGCCGCCGAGGACCAGGCGCGCGCCTTGTGGCACCTCGTCGATGCGCTCGCACTCGGCCGCGTGCACGCGCTGGTCGGCAGCAGCTACGGCGGCATGGTGGCGCTGCACGCCGCGGCCCAGCAGCCGCAGCGTGTGCGGCGCCTCGCGGCGATCGCGGCGGCGCATCGCAGCCACCCGCAAGCGAGCGCCTGGCGCAAGGTGCAGCGCGACGTCGTCGAACTCGGCCTGCGCGCGGGCTCGCCGCAGGAGGCGCTGGCGGTCGCGCGTGCCCTGGCGCTGTGCACCTACCGCACGCCGGGCGAACTGCTCGAACGCTTCGGAGGCGCGCCGGGCTTCCGCGACGGCGACGTGATCTACCCGGTGCAGGAGTGGCTGGCGGCGCGCGGCAGTGCGTTCGCGGCGGAGTGGACTGCCGAGCAGTTCCTGTGCCTCAACCGCTCGATCGACGCGCACTGCCTCGCACCGAGCACGGTGACCGTGCCGACGTGGCTCCTGGCGTTCGTCGGCGACCAGCTGGTGCCGCCGAGCGAGGTGCGCGAGCTGGCGCTGCAGCTGCCGGACCTGCGCGCGCACCGCGAGCTGCGCTCGCGCTACGGCCACGACGCGTTCCTGAAGGAACCGCGGTACGTGAGCACCTTCCTGCAGGAGGTGCTGTCGTGAGCTTCGCCCAGGAGACGCAGGCGGTGCGCGCGGGCATCGGCACCGACGTGGCCCACGGCGCCGTGGCGCCGCCGCTGGTGCTGTCGGCGAACTTCTCGTTCGCCGGCTTCGGCCAGAAGCGGCCGTACGACTACACGCGCAGCGGCAACCCGACGCGCGACGAACTCGCCAACGCGCTGGCGGCGCTCGAAGGCGGAGCGGGGGCGGTGGTGACCGCGACCGGCATGGCGGCGATCACGCTGGTGCTGCACCTGCTGCAGGCCAGCGACCTGGTCGTGCTGCCGCACGACGGCTACGGCGGCACCTGGCGGCTGTTGACGGCGTTCGCACGCACCGGCCGCTGTCGGGTGCTGTTCGTCGACCAGCGCGATCCGGCGGCGCTGGCGGCGGCCCTCGCGCAGCGGCCGAAGCTGGTGTGGGCGGAGTCGCCGAGCAACCCGCTGCTGCGCCTCGTCGACCTGCCGGCGCTGGCGGCGGCGAGCCACGCGGCGGGGGCCCTGTTCGTCGTCGACAACACGTTCCTGTCACCGGCGCTGCAGAACCCGCTGCAGCTCGGCGCCGACCTCGTCGTGCACAGTACGACCAAGTACGTGAACGGCCACAGCGACGTCGTCGGCGGCGCGGTGGTGGCGAAGGACCGCGGCCTGCACGAGCAGCTGGTGTGGTGGGCGAACGCGCTCGGGCTCACCGGCGCACCGTTCGACAGCTGGCTGACGCTGCGCGGCCTGCGCACGCTGGCGGTGCGCATGCGGCAGCACACGGCGAACGCGCAGGTGCTGGCCGAACTGCTGGCGTCGCATCCGGCGGTGCGCGCCGTGTACTACCCGGGGCTGCGTTCCCACCCGGACCACGCGCTGGCGCAGCGGCAGCAGCGCGGGGCCGGCGGCATGCTGAGCTTCGAACTCGCCGACCCGGCGGCGGTGCCGCGCTTCCTCGACGGACTGCAGTGCTTCACGCTGGCGGAGTCGCTCGGCGGCGTCGAGAGCCTGATCGCGCACCCGGCGACGATGACGCACGCGGCGATGGCAGCCGAAGCGCGCGCCGCCGCCGGCATCGGCGACGGGCTGCTGCGGATCTCGGTCGGCATCGAGGCGGTCGAGGACCTCGCCGCCGACCTGGCGGCGGCGCTGCAGCGGGTCGGGCGACCGGGCGCGCGGACCGCCGGCGGAATCGGTGCAGCGAACGACCCTCAGTTCGCCATCTGAGGCCGGTGCGCTCGCCTGCGGGCCAGCCAGGATCCGTCCGCATTGTGGGGCGGATTTGCCGAGGCCGCCGGTAGCGTAGGCCCAGCCCAGATCCCGCCATGATCCACACCCTCGCTGCCGTCGATCCCTCCGTTCGCGTTCCCGCCGGGGTGCGCATCGGCGCGTTCGCCGTCGTCGAAGCCGGCGCCGTGCTCGCCGAAGGCTGCGTGATCGGCGAACACGCCGTCGTGCGCACCGGTTGCGAACTCGGACCGGGCGTGCTGGTCGACAGCTTCGCCGTCGTCGGTGGCCAGGCGCAGATGCGCGGCGACGTGCCGGCAGGCGGCCGGGTCTTCGTCGGCGCCCGCACGGTGCTGCGCGAAGGCGTCACCGTCAATCGCCCGACGCGCGCCGACGGCATCACCCGCGTCGGCGCCGATTGCATGCTGATGGCCAACAGCCACGTCGGCCACGACTGCGACGTCGGCGACGGCGTCACGCTCGCCAACAACGTCATGCTCGCCGGCCACGTGCACGTCGGCGCCGGCACGTTCGTCGGTGGTGGTGCGGGCGTGCACCAGTTCGTGCGCATCGGCCAGGGCGTGATGATCGGCGGCAACGCCTCGATCTCGTACGACGTGCCGCCGCATGCGATCGCCGCCGAACGCAACCAGATCCACGGCCTCAACGTCGTCGGCCTGCGCCGGAGTCGCATGCCGCACGACCAGGTCGCCGACCTGAAGCGCTGCTACCACGCGGTCTACTGCGGCCCGGGCGACCTGCGGGCGCGGGTGCGTGCGCTGCTGGCCGAACGCGCGTGCTGCGCCGACACGCCGGGCCGGCGATTCCTCGAGTTCTTCGCCGGTGGCAAGCGCGGCTTCTGCCGGCCGCGGCTGCGCGACGACGACGTCGAGTGCGGGACCGCCGAAGGCTAGGCGGCGGTCAGCCGCGACGCGGCAGCATCGCCACCAGCGCCCCGATGCCGACGCACGCCGCGGCGCCGATCAGGTTGTACCAGAGGAAGGCGATGTGCATCGTGCCGTGCACGGCGAACGTCGCCAGCAGGCCGCCGAGCAGGCCGGCCGAGGCGGCGCGGCCGTCGGCGCGTCGGACGAACAGCGCCAGCAGGAAGACGCCGAGGATGCTGCCGTAGAAGAACGAGCCGATCTCGTTGACCTTCTCGAGCAGCGGCCCGTCGCCGAGCGTGACCGCGAAGCCGGTCGCCGCGAGGCCCCAGAACGTCATGACGATGCGGCTCGTGCGCACCGCGCGCGTCTCGTCGGCATCCGGAGCGAGCCAGCGGCGGTAGAAGTCGACCATCGACGCCGACGTCAGCGAGCTGAGCGCACCTGCGGCGCTGCTGATCGCGGCGGCGAAGATCGCGGCGATCATCAGGCCGAGCAGCGGCTTCGGCACTTCGCGGAACAGGTAGTCGGTGAAGATGTAGTTGCCGTCCTTCTGCCGATCCTTCGCTGGCTGCACGAGCTTGCGGGCGTCGCTCCGGGCGGCGGCGGCGGCGATCGTCGCCTGCTGCAGCCGTGGTATGGCCGCGGCATCGCCGGTCGCCACCTGCAGCAGGGCTTCGCGGCGCTCGCCACGGGCCCGTTCGTGCGCCGCAGCCGCGGCCGAGAAGGGGTCGCGCTGTGGCTCGGCCAGCGCTGCGGCCCGAGCCTGGTGGTCCGGATCGAACAGCAGTGGTTCCTGTGCGAGGCCGTGGTGCAGGAAGAGCAGGCCACCGAGGAACAGGACCAGCAGCTGCAGCGGTACCTTGGTGAACGCCGACAGCAGCAGCGCTCGCCGCGACGCATCGACGGATTTGCTGCTGAGCAGGCTCTGCACCTGTACCTGGTCGCAGCCGAAGTAGCTGAGGAACAGGAACAAGGTGCCGAACAGGCCGGTCCACAGGTTGTACTTGTCGGACCAGAACGACGTCGCTTCGCCAGCTGCGTCGGTCGCCGGCGCCAGCGTCCACGTCGGGTTCGTGACTTCGACGGCGTTCAACTTGCCGCAGGCACCGAGTGCCGCGAACACGCCACCGAAGCCGAGCTGGCCGACCGTGTCCCACAGCAGCAGCAGCAGGCAGCCGAGGATGCCGACCACGATCAGGCCCATCTGCTTGACGTCGGTCCACACGACACCGCCGACGCCACCGGCGACCGTGTAGGCGGTGGTGACGATGCCGGTGGCGACGACCATCGGCGTGATCGGGATGCCGGTCATCGCCGAGAACACGACCGCGGGAGCGTAGAGCACGACCGCGAACGCGAGGCAGCGCGAGATCAGGAAGGTGAAGCTGGTCAGCGTGCGCGTGACCGGACCGAAGCGCCGTTCGAGGTACTCGTAGGCGGTCAGGATCGGGTGCTGCCGGTACATCGGCACGAACCAGATGCACAGGATCACCATCGCGAACGGCAACGCGAAGTAGAACTGCACCCACTCGAGGCCACCTTCGTAGCCCATGCCGACGCCGCCGATCAGCGTGATCGCCGACAGCTGGGTCGCCATCACCGACAGGCCGGCGGCCCACCACGGGATGTTGCGGCCAGCGGCGAAGAATCCCTCCATGGTCTTGCTGCCGATCGTGCGCCGCACGCCGTCCCAGATCGTGTAGGCGGTGACCAGCAGGAACACGAGCCACGCGGTGGTCGTCATCGTGCGCTCCCGAGCGGCGTGTTGCCGTAGGCGGTCAGCAGCCACAGCAGCAGGATGACGACGACGGCCAGCACCATCGACATCGCGTAGGTGCGCGGCCAACTGCCGAACGGGGGCCGGGCGTCGCCGGGATCGTGCGAGGAGGCAGGGGCCATGGCGCAAGCGAACCGGGAACACGTCCGGCGTTCCAGCGCCGATCCTTGGTCGCCGCCGGTTCCTCGTCGTGGCGGTGGCGTCCTTGGTCCCTATGCTGCGTGGCCCGCGATGACCGACCCGATCTTCCAGGACCTCAACGACGAACAGGCCGCGGCTGTCGCCCACGGCGGTGGCCCGCTGATGGTGCTGGCGGGTGCCGGCTCCGGCAAGACGCGCGTGGTGACGCGCCGCATCGCCCGCCTGCTGCAGTCGGGCGTGCGGCCCGGCCAGATCCTGGCGATGACGTTCACCAACAAGGCCGCCGGCGAGATGGCGCACCGCGTCGCCGAACTCGGCGGCGGCTACGTGCGGGTGGCGACGTTCCACTCGGCCTGCGCGCGCTTCCTGCGCCAGGATGGCCACCACCTCGGCTACCCGGCCGACTTCTCGATCTACGACGTGCAGGACCGCGACACGTTGATCAAGGAGCTGATGGAGGACCTCGGCATCGGCAGCGCGCAGGCCAAGCCGTCGATGCTCGGGCAGTGGATCAGCAAGCTGAAGAACGCGGCGATGAAGCCGTCCGACATGGGCGGCGGCAGCGACGTCGCGCGCCTGGTCGAGCGCATCTGGACGCCGTACCACGAGCGCATGCGCAAGGTCGGCGCGATGGACTTCGACGACCTGCTCGGCGTGTTCCTGCAGATCCTGCGCGAGCAGCCGGAGGTGGCCGAACGCTACCGCGAGCGCTTCCCGTGGGTGCTGGTCGACGAGTTCCAGGACACCAACCGCGTCCAGTACGACCTGCTGAAGCTGCTGTGCCCGCCGCCGGGCAACCTGTGCGTCGTCGGCGACCCCGACCAGTCGATCTACGGCTTCCGCGGCGCCGAGGTGCGCAACATCCTCGACTTCGAACGCGACTACCCGACGACGACGGTGGTGCGGCTGGAGACGAACTACCGCAGCTCGGCCAACATCCTGCGCGGCGCCGAGGCGGTGATCGCCAACAACACGATGCGCAAGGACAAGCGCCTGCGCGCGACGCAGCCGCCGGGCACGCCGGTGCTCCGGCTCAAGGTCGGCGGCGCCTCCGAGGAGGCGAGCACGGTCGTCGACCGCATCGCGCAGCTGCACGACGAGGGCACACCGCTCGACCAGGTCGCCGTGTTCTACCGTGCGCACTGGCTGTCGCGCGGCTTCGAGCAGGCGCTGAAGGACCGCGGGCTGCCGTACGAGATCGTCGGCGGCCAGACGTTCTTCGAACGGCGCGAGGTCAAGGACCTGCTCGCCTACCTGCGTGTGCTGGTCAACCCGCTCGACGACGTCAGCATGGGGCGCATCGTCAACGTGCCACCGCGCGGGCTCGGCAAGGCCGGCATCGAGAAGCTGCGGCAGATCGCGTTCACCGAGGGCATGTCGCTGCGCGAGGTCGTCGGCGAAGCGTCGCTGCACGCCGAGTTCGGGCCGAAGGCGAGGAAGGGCCTCGCCGAACTGGCGAAGGTGCTGAACGCCGCGCAGGCGGTCGCCGACAAGGGCGCGCACGCGCCGCTGAAGATCGTGCTGCTCGGCACCGACTACGTGAAGCACGCGACCAGCTTCGGCGACGCCGAGGACAGCACGCGCGAGGAGAACATCGCCGAACTGGTCAGCGACACGGTGCAGTTCGACAAGGGCCGCGCCGACGTCAGCACGCGGCCGGTCGGTGGCGACGGCGATGGCGGCGACGACGGTCCCGGCGATGGCCTCGCCGGCTACCTGCAGCACGTGGCGCTGCTGACCTCCGCCGACACCAAGGGCCAGGGACCGGCCGTGCGCATGATGACGGTGCACGCCGCCAAGGGCCTCGAGTTCGACCACGTGTTCGTCACCGGGCTCGAAGAAGGCACGTTCCCGAGCATGCGCGTCGCCGACGATCCCGAGGGCCTCGAGGAGGAGCGGCGGTTGATGTACGTGGCGCTGACGCGCGCGCGCCGCACGCTGATGCTCAGCAACTGCCGCGACCGCATGGTCAACGGCGAGATGCAGTCGCTGCGACCCTCGCGCTTCCTGAAGGAACTGCCGAGCGACGTCTGCGAGAACTACGCGCCGTCTTGGCGGCGCTACGACGCCGACGAACGCGGTAGCAGCAGCAGCGGTTGGAGCGTCACGCCGGATCCGGAAGCGCTGGCGGCGCTGCGGCCGGGCGTGCGGGTGCGGCACGATCTCTACGGCAACGGCCTGATCCGCCGCATCGCCGGCCGCGGCATGAACGCGCGCGCGGTCGTGCGCTTCGACGACGGGCTCGAACGCGAATTCGTGCTCGAGTACGCGGGCCTGAAGCTGCTCGAGGACCTGTCGCTGTGAGTGCGCACGAAGACCTGACGGCGGCGTTCGCAGCGCTGCTGCAGCGCGTGCGCGACGAAGCGCCGGAGCTGCTGCCGGACCTGCAGCAGAGGCTGCAGCAGGTCGCCGACGCGGTGGCCGTGGCGAAGGCGCCCGCGGCGCCGGCCGGCGGCGACGACGCCGAACCCTGGCACGGCCTGATCGGCAGCTGCCCGCCGATGCTCGACCTGCGTGCGCGCATCGGCAAGTTCGCGCCGGCCAACGCACCGGTGCTGATCACCGGCGAGAGCGGCACCGGCAAGGAGCGCGTCGCGCACGCGATCCACGAACTGAGCAAGCGGGCGAAGGCGCCGTTCGTCGCCGAGAACTGCGCGGCGATCCCGGAGACGTTGCTCGAGTCGGTGCTGTTCGGCCACAAGAAGGGCGCGTTCACCGGCGCAATCAAGGACCACCTCGGCCACTTCGTCGAGGCGCACGGCGGCACGATCTTCCTCGACGAGATCGGCGAGATGCGCATGCCGATGCAGAGCAAGCTGCTGCGCACGCTGCAGGAAGGCGAGGTGCGCGCCGTCGGCGACAGCAAGACGCGCAAGGTCGACGTGCGCGTGATCGCCGCGACCAACCAGAACCTCGAAGCCGCGGTCAAGGCCGGGCGCTTCCGCGAGGACCTGTACTTCCGACTGAACGTGTTGCGCCTGGAACTGCCGCCGCTGCGCGCGCGCGGCCGCGACATCGTCGTGCTGGCCCGGCGGTTCCTCGCCGAAGCCTCGGCCAAGACCGGCCGACCGTTGTCGCTGTCGCCGGCGTGCGAAGCCGCGCTGATGGCGGCGAAGTGGCCCGGCAACGTGCGGCAGCTGCAGAACGAGATGCAGCGGCTCGCGGCCCTCGCCGACGGGCCGGTGATCGAAGTGCCCGAGTTGTCGCCGGACGTGCGGGCGGGCTGAGGGGCGCATGGATCGGCAGCGAACCGTCGACATCGTGCTGGCGACGCTGAACGCGAAGTGGATCCACGCGTCGTTCGGCCTGCGCTACCTGCGCGCCAACCTCGGCGAACTGCGCGAGCGCAGCGTCATCCGCGAGTTCGAGATCGCGCAGCGGCCGGGCGACGTCGTCGAGGCGATCCTCGCCGACGGGCCGCGGCTGGTGGGGCTCGGCGTGTACGTGTGGAACGCGGCGCTGTCGCTGCAGGTCGTGCGGCTGCTGAAGCAGGTCGCGCCCGGCGTCGTCGTGGTGGTCGGTGGCCCCGAGGTCAGCCACGAGAGCGAACAGCAGGAGATCTGCCGGCTCGCCGACCACGTCGTGCGCGGCGAAGCCGACCTGGCGTTCCGCGACCTGTGCCGCGCGGTGCTCGCCGGCGCAGCCGCGCCGCACACGATCGACGCGCCGCTGCCGCACTTCCCCGAGTTGGCGTGGCCGTACGACGAATACAGCGACGCCGACATCGCGCACCGCATCGTCTACGTCGAGAGCTCGCGCGGCTGCCCGTTCACCTGCGAGTTCTGCCTGTCGGCGCTCGACGTGCCGGTGCGCAAGGCCGACACCGCCGCCTTCCTCGCGCAGATGGAGCGGCTGCTGGCGCGCGGCGTGCGCCACTTCAAGTTCGTCGACCGCACCTTCAACCTCGGCATCGCGACGGCGACGGCGATCCTGCGGTTCTTCCGCGAGCGCTGGCAGGACGGCATGTTCCTGCACTTCGAACTGGTGCCCGATCGCCTGCCCGAAGAACTGCGCGCCGAGATCGCCGCGTTCCCGGCGGGGGCCCTGCAGTTCGAGGTCGGCGTGCAGACGCTCGACGACGCCACGTCGGCGCGCATCAGCCGGCGCCAGGACGTGGCGAAGATGGCCGACAACCTGGCGTTCCTGCGCGAACGCACGACCGCGCACGTGCACGCCGACCTGATCGTCGGCCTGCCCGGCGAGGACGAAGCGACGTTCGCGCGCGGCTTCGACCGGCTGTGGGCGATGGGGCCGCACGAGATCCAGGTCGGCGTGCTGAAGCGCCTGCGTGGCACGCCGATCGTGCGCCACGACCAGGAGCACGGCATGCAGTACGCGGCCGAGCCGCCGTACGAGATCGTGCAGACGGCGGCGGTGCCGTTCGCGGCGATGCAGGGCATGAAGCGCTTCGCGCGCTACTGGGACCTGGTCGGCAACAGCGGCAACTGGAACGCGACCCTGCCGCTGCTGCTGCGCGGCGAGTCCGCCTACGCGTGCTTCCACGCGTTCGCCCGCTGGCTGCACACGACGACGCGGCAGACCGCCGGCATCGCGCTGCACCGGCTGGCGGCGCTGCTGTGGCAGTGGCTGGTGGAGCACTGCGGTTGCGCGGCCGACGAGGTCGGCAAGGCGCTGGCCGCCGACTACGAACGCTGCGCCCGCCACGACTGGCCGGAGTTCCTGCGGCCCTACGTGCAGGGCGAGCGGCAGGCGTCGGTGCGCGCGTCGCACGGGGCGCAGCGGCAAGCGCGCCACCGCGGCTGAGGCGGTTCGCAACGGGCGGTGGGCCGGCGCTGGCAGCGGCCTCGCATGCCGTCGAGCGGAGGTCGGCGACTGCGGCTTGGCCCTGTTGCGCGGTCGTTCAGTCGCCGACGGCGCGCTGCAGGATGGCGATCGCCTGCCGGATCGCGGCGCGCAGCTGCTCGGCTTCGCCGCTGGCGGCCGATTGGATCTGGCGCACGGCGGCGAGGACCTTGGTCTCGATCGAGGCGCCGCCGTCGTCGGGCTCCGGCGTGCGTTCGCGGCGCCGGCGGGTCACCGGCACCTCTTCGAGCACGGGTGCGGCGGCGGGTGCCTCCTTGATCAGCCCGAGCAGTTGCCGCGCCGAATGCAGCGCGCGGCCGGCGGTCGGGATGCCGTAGAGCTTCGCTTCGGCGGCGAAGTCCTTCAGTGTCAGGTCGGGGTTGTGCTGCAGCTTGTAGATGCAGAACAGCACGCTGTCCTTCTGCCCGGGGTAGCGGCGGCGCAGCGTTTCCAGGATGCCTTCCCACGAGTCGGTGGAGGCGGGCGCGCGAGTCTCGGAGTCGATCGAATTCACGTTGGGAAGGGGCGGCGCGGGTGGAGCCGCAGGCCGCGGCCGGCAGCGTGTCGTCTGGTGCCCGCGTCGTCAACGGTTCGGGATCATGACCCGGCCTGGTTGCTCCTGTGCGCGATTGCGATAGAGTCCGCCGGCCTGCCCCTCGAACGCTGGAGAAACATGCTCCGCAAGACCTACGTCTCCGCCCTCATGGCGCTCGCGGCCATGACGCTGGCGCGTCCTGCCGCCCCACAATGATGAGGCGGTAGCTCGGGACCCAGTTGGGCTCCCACTCCTGTCACGGGTGCTCCGACTCCAGCTGCCGGTGGTGGCGGTGGAGGGGGTGGCATTCCTCTCGACTTCCGTCGCGGCAAGACCTCGAAGAAGCTGCTCGAGATCACCTGGGTGTATCCGGTCTACAAGCCGGTCACGGGTGGCTCGTCCGCTCCCTCCGGGCAGACCGCCGCCGTTCAGGTCGAGCGCGCCTTGCCGGCGGAACAAGCGTTCGTCTACGTCGCCGACGGCGACAAGCGACCGATGCTGATCCTCCGCGAATGCGAGCGGTGCAAGGGCACCGACCACGCGCTGCTGAGCCGTTCGCTCGACAACGAGCAGACGGTGCTGCTGGCGCAATGGTTCCGGTGCATCAAGCTGCCGCCGAACGTGCTCGACGAGAAGCACCCGTTCGCCAATCTGTGGAAGCGAGAGAAGGCGGGGGATCGCATCCCGCACCTCTTCTTCGCCGATCCGGACGGCAGCAACCGGCGGGAACTGCCGGGCGACCAACCGCAGTCCGAGCTGTGGGCGACGATGTTGTCCTACCTCGATCGCTGCTATGCCGAGAGCGCCAAGGAAGCGCTCAAGGAGCTGCGCCAGCTGCTGAGCCAGTACGACAAGCTCGACATCGACGAGCAGGCCATCAAGGTCCGCATCGACAAGGAGACGGAGAAGAACGGGCCGCGCTCGCCGCGACTCAAGGACTTCGACGCCGACCTGGCGAAGGTCGAGAAGGCGCGCACGAAGCTGCGGGCGCGCGAGAAGGAGCTGCGTGAGTTGGCGCTGCGCGACATGCCCCTGGTGGACAAGCAAGCCAAGGCCAAGGCTGCGCCGAAGGCTGTCGAGCCGAAAGCCGCCGAGCCGAAGGCTGTCGAGCCGAAAGCTGCCGAGCCGAAGGCCGGTGAGAAGCCGTCCAGCGAGCCGGCTCCCGGCGCGCCGAAATGAACGGCCGATCGCGGGCCCCGGCGGTGGTCGCCGGGCCCGCGGTCGATGCCGATGGCTGTAGTGTTCTCGCCGCGAAGACGATGCCGACGATCCTGCGCTCCGTCTGTCTGTTCCTGCTGGGCTCGTTGCTGATCGGTCAGGACAAACCGCTGGTCAAGGACGAGGACGAAGTCAGCAAGGTCGCCGCGCGCGATCCCTACACCGACGGCGACGAGGCCGCGAAGAAGGCGGCCGGCGTCGTGTCCCACGCCCCATTCCCGTGGGCCGACGGCCATCGCACCACCGACATCGACAAGGTGCTCGGCGAGAACCGCATCCTGTGGCTCGAGACTGCGCACTTCCGGTTCGCGTTCACGCTGCGGTCGGCGACCTGGCCCGATGAGAGCGACGCGCGCAAGGCGCTGCAGGACGAGGTCAAGGCGCTGAAGAAGAAGCTGCCGAAGGTGCCGGAGAAACCCAAGCGCCTCGACCCCTGGCTGCGCCTGCACCTCTACGCGCAGCGCTGCGAAGACGCCTACGCGCGGTTCCACGCTCTGCTCGGCACCCGCGATGCCGACTTCGGGGCTGGCCAGCAGTTCCTGGGCCTGCCGGACAAGTACCTGGTGATGGTGTTCCAGAAGCGCTCCGACATGGCGCGCTACATGGACAAGTTCTGCAGCCAGAAGGCCGACGACTCGCTGCGCTACTTCCACGACAAGACCCGCCAGCCGGTGCTGTGCGTCGCCGTCGAGGCGTTCGAAGGCCTCGACGAGCCGGGCATCCACGGCCACGTGCTGCACGGGGTCTGGCACCTCCTGCTCGGCGGCCACGGTGGCTATCCGTTCGAGATGCCGCCATGGCTCGCCGACGGGATCGCGCACTGGCACACGCACACGCTGCCGGGGGATTTCCTCAACGTGCAGATCAAGGACGACGAGGCCGTTGCCGACGACAAGCGCAACGAGTGGGACATCAAGGTGCGTCGCCGCGTGCAGCACGAGACGCTGATGATCCCGTTCGCGACGATGGCGCAGTGGTCCGACCCGGCCGGCATGGGCTACCACGGCGTCATCCAGTCGTGGTCCCGCATCGACTACCTGATGCGGCTCGACCCGAAGCTGGTCGGCAAGGTCTTGCGCGAGCTGAAGGCCACGCCGCCGGCCGACGATTACGCGTCGGCCACGGCCTCGGCGCGCACGCAGGCCAGCGAGCTCGTGCTGAAGGCGCTGGGCTGCGACGCGGCGACGTTCGATCGCCGATGGCGCGAGTGGGTGCTGAAGACCTACCCGAAGCGCTGAAGGGACCGCCGCCGCGGCCCCGGTCTCCACGCTCCCTGGCTTTCTGCGCCTGGGTTCGTAGCGCTGCGGTTCCTACCGCTGCGGCTCCTGCAGGGGCGGTTCCTGCAGCTGGGGCTCACTGCATCTGGACCAGCAGCGGCGTCGACAGCTGGAACGCGGTCGGCTGCAGCGCGATCGCCTGCAGCATGAACATGAAGTTCGTGAACGCGCCGGTGTTCGGGTTCGGGAACGTGATCGGCGCGTAGCCGAAGCCGTCGGTGAGCACCAGACCCAGGGGCTGCGGCGACGAGAGCAGGAAGACGTCGTCCCAGCTGTCGCTGGTGAACAGCGGCGGCAGGAAGCCCAGCGGCACCGACGGATTCGCGCCGCCGGGCAGGCCGATGCCGAGGTCGATCAGCACGAAGACCGGCGTGTTGGGCGTGCCGTGCACGTCGAAGTCCCAGTTGGCGGTGGTCGCCTGCTGGCCCAGGCGCGCGAAGCCGTTCTGGTCGAGCACCAGCGGTTGCTCGGCGATCGCGTCGCACAGCGTGAAGCCCATCAGGCTCGGCAGGAAGTTGTTGGCGTCCTGGTTCAAGCCGAGCCAGGCACCGGTCGCGGGCGTGCCGACGACGTTGCTGCCGCACTGCACGCCGTTGATGACCGCGAGCGAGCCGTTGTTGGCCGTCGAGAAGATCGAGCCCGCGAGCGCGCCGCCATTGCCCACGTAGAGCAGGTTGGGTTCCTGGTTCGCCGTGCCCGAGAAGTCCGGGTAGGACGGCGTCCACGTGCCACCGTTCGGGTCGAACGCGAGACCGCAGTTCTTGCCGAGCGACGTGCCGGCGAGGGGATTGCCGAAACGGTCCATGGCGCCCGCGTTGACGATGATCTGCCGCGTGGTCAGGTTGCTGGTGGTGCCGGACGCCGAGGCGTTGATGAGCACGCGCGCCGAGTTCGGCGCGAATGCGGCGACGTTGCCGAACGCGTCGTAGGTGATGCTGGCCGCGTCGATCTTGCAGATGCCGCCATCCTGCGCGAAGACCGGGCCCTGGTTGCCGTTGACCCAGTGGCCACCGTCGACCGGCGCGTAGTAGAGGTCGCCGTTGGCGGCCTGCAACAAGGAGCCGGCACCGATGGTGGAGGCGCCGAGCTGGGCGCCGACGGCGACCACCAGCTGGGCCTGCGTCATGAAGAACTCGACGTTGCCGTTCGGCAGCAGCCGCAACCAGTCGCCGGGGACCAGCGTGTAGGGCGCGGTGCCGTTGTTGGTCAGCACCTCGAGCTGGCGGGTGCCGACGCCACCGCCGGCGGTGGACGCCGCGTTGCGGCGCAGGGTGAAGAAGACCTTGTCCCAGGTCACGGCCGAGCGATCGGCGGCCTTGACGAACAAGCTGCCGATGTTGATGTCCTGGAACGCCGACGACTTCCAGCCGGCGAACTTGGTGAACACACCGTCGTTGTTGCCGTCGCCGAGGTAGCACTGCATCGCCGTCGCCGGCAGCAGCGAGCGGGCGATGGCGCCGTTGGTGGCGTCGGGAGTGGCGAAGCCGAAGTCGAACTCCTCGAGGCGCGTGATCGCACCGTTCGGGCGTTCGTTGACCGAGTCGCGGCTGGTGTGGGTGAAGCGGCCGGTGAAGAGGATGGTCTGCTGCTGGGCCACAGCGAGGGCGGCGCAGCCAGCGAGCACGGCGAGGAAGCGGATGGGGGTTGGCATGAGGTGACCTCGGAGGGCAACAGGATAGGTGGATCCGCGGCGAGCGCCAGCCCGCCCCCGTGACAGCTCCCCCGGTGCTGGGCATGCTGTGCGCCCGCCCCATCCGGCGCCCGACCCTCATGCTGCGCACCCTCGCCTCCTTCGTCCTGGCCGCTGGCCTCGCCGCCCAGTCCCCGTCGACCGACGTCGCCGTCGGCGTGTTCCCGTTCCTGGTCGGCAACATGGACGGGCGCATCAACGAGATCGTCGGCAACTGCCAGACGCACGGGATCGACACGCTCTACGTCAGTGTCTTCCGTGCCACCGGGCCTTCGACCGGCGACCTCTGGGTGACCGACAGCGCCGGCGATTGGAACACGGGCTGGGGGCCGGTCCGCCCGGGTGGGGCCGGCATCCACCTGCAGAACCTGATCGCCGCCGCCCACGCCGCCAACGTGCGCGTCGTCGGCATCTTCAAGTGCTTCGACGACACGGTGCAGCCCGACAACGCTGCGCACAAGCAGTACCTGCTCAACGTCATCGACTACTTCGTCGACGCCTGGCAGGTGAACGGGCAGCCGGTCTACGACCTCGACGGCATCGCGCTCGACTACGTGCGCTACGTCGGCGGCACCAGCGTGAACGCCGCCAACGTCACCAACTTCGTCGCCGACGTGCGTCAGCGCATCGGCAGCCTGTCGCTGCACGCCTACCTGCTGGCCAACCGCTTCTCGTTCGACGGGCCGACATACGACGCGGTGTTCAACTCGTACACCTCGACGATGAACTCGCTGACCAACCAGTTCGGGCAGAACTGGCAGCAGCTGGCGGCCTACGTCGACGTGATGATGCCGATGGCGTACACCGCCAACGGCTCGATCTACAACACCTACGCGCGGCACCAGGCCTACGTGCGCAAGACGGCGGAGTATGCGCGCCAGGCGTGCACGCTCGCCGGCTTCCCGACGCGGCGCGTCTGTCCGACGGTGAAGACCTACACCGGCGAGAACGAGACGACGACCGACCTGACGATCGAGGCGTCCATCACCGGGGCGTTGCTCGGCGGTGGCGACGGCTACCAGTCCTTCCGCTACCAGTTCCTGGTCAACAACCCGTCGTGGTGGACCAAGATGGCGCAGTACGCGGTGCCGGGGTGCAACTGGCCGCGGCCGTCGTTCACGGCCACGGGGCCGCGGCTGTCGACGACCTACGACCTGACGCTGACGACCGACCTCGACCAGTCGCAGGGTTCGCTCGACGTGCGCTTCGACTTCGACAACGATCGCACGTTCGACACCGGCTGGGTGCCGCACGGTCCGCGCACGGCGCTGCTGCGCCGGCCGGGCACTTGGTTTCCGACGCTGCAGGTGCGCGATGCCAACGGCCACGTCGCCACGACGCGCCGTCGCGTCGTCGCTGGTTCGGCGGTGACGGTGTTGCCGTCGGTGATGAGCACCGGCAACGGCGGCCAGTCGCAGATCCAGATCGACGTCGGCGCCGCCGGGGCCGGGCACAGCTACCTCGTGATCGCCGGCCTGTCCGGTTCGTCGCCCGGCTTCACGTGGCAGCCTGGGTTCCAGGTGGGGCTGAACGTCGACGCCGTCACCACGCTGTTGGCGGGGGATCCGAACGGCGGCATCCTGCTGAACGGGGCCAGTTCGTTCGACAGCCTGGGGCGTGCTACGGCCTTGTTCACGCTGCCGCCGGGCGTCGCCAGCTTCCTCGCCGGCTTCCCGATGTCGTGGACGTTCCTGGCCGTGGATCCACTCGGCCAGCCGAGCTGCGTCGGCGACACCAAGCAGCTGTTGCTGCTGCCGTGACGGCGCGGCGGCCGTGCATCGCCGGGGCGCGGTCGGTAAGGTCTTCGCCCCGATGATCTCGCTGCAGAGCTACGTTGGTGGTCGATGGGTCGCCGGCAGCGGCGACGCCAAGACCCTTCACGATCCCGCGACCGAAGCCGTGCTCGGCGACGTGCGCCCCGGTGGTGTCGACTTCGCCGCGGTGCTCGAGCACGCGCGCAAGGTCGGTGGTCCGGCGCTGCGCGCGCTGACGTTCCCACAGCGCGCCGAGCTGCTGAAGAACCTGTCGACGAAGCTGCACGAGCATCGCGACGAACTGATCGACATCGCCGGCAAGAACGGGGGCAACACCCGCGGCGATGCCAAGTTCGACCTCGACGGTGCGTCGGGCACGCTGGCCTACTACGCCGGCCTCGGGGCTTCGCTGCCCGCAGGTTTCCACCTGCCGGACGGCGACGGGCTGCAACTGACGCGCTCGCCGCGCTTCCACGGCCAACACGTGTGGACGACGCGCCCTGGCGTGGCCGTGCACATCAACGCCTTCAACTTCCCGGCGTGGGGCATGGGCGAGAAGCTCGCGTGCGCCGTGCTCGCCGGGGTGCCGGTGGTCGCCAAGGCCGGCACCGCCAGCGCGATGCTCGCCTACCGCATCGCACAGATCGTGGTCGAGGCGAAGCTGCTGCCGGAGGGCGCGTTCCAGTTCCTGCCGGGCTCGGTCAGCGGCCTGCTCGACCTGCTCGGCCCGATGGACGCGGTCGCCTTCACCGGCAGTGCGGCGACCGGGGCCCTGATCCGCGGCAACAAGCACCTCGTGGCGCGCAACGTGCGCGTCAACATCGAGGCCGACTCGATCAACCCGGCGGTGCTCGGTCCCGATGCCGACCTCGGCACCGACACGTTCGAGCAGTTCCTGGCCAACGTCGCCACCGACATGACGCAGAAGGCCGGGCAGAAGTGCACGGCGGTGCGCCGCATCCTGGTGCCTACCGACAAGGTCGCCGAGGTGCAGGAGGCGCTGGTCGAGCGCCTGCGCGCGGTCAAGATCGGCAACCCGCTGGACAACGACGTGCGCATGGGGCCGGTGGCCAGCAGCGAGCAGCTGCGCGACGTGCGCGCCGGCATGCAGAAGCTGCAGGCCGTCAGCGACACCGTGCTCGGTGGTCCGGCGCCGATGGCCGACAAGGGCTACTTCGTCGCTCCGACCCTGCTGCGGGCGAAGGACGCCGAGGCGGCGGTGCTGCACGAACTCGAGGTGTTCGGCCCGTGCGCCACGATCGTGCCCTACGACGGCAGCGTCGAACGGGCGATCGACCTCTGCAACCGCGGTGGCGGCGGCCTGGTCGCCAGCGCCTACAGCGACGACCGCGCGTTCGTCGAGCAGCTGGTCCTCGGCATCGCGCCCTGGCATGGCCGCATCTGGCTCGGCTCGGAGAAGACGATGAACCAGGCGACCCCGCCCGGCGCCGTGCTGCCGGCGACGATCCACGGTGGCCCCGGCCGCGCCGGCGGCGGCGAGGAGCTGGGTGGCCTCCGGGGATTGCACCCCTACATGCAGCGCACCGCGGTCCAGGGCGACCGAGCGGTGGTGGCCAAGGCCTTCGGGACCGACGCGACCGCGAGCTGATCCGCCGGCGCCGCACCGCATGTGTGGCACGAAATCCTCCGAATTTCCGAGGTTGTCGGGCCGGTGTGCGGGGCGCCGGGCGTAACGGGGTCTCCAGGTCTCGGAGGCTCCATGACGGCGATGTTCGTTCTGTGGTGCGCAGGTTCCGTGTGTCTCGCCCCATTGGTCGGGCGAGTGATCCGCTCCGGCAATGCCCGCGCCGAGGACGGCGTCGCCTCGGGGCGTCGATCCGTTCGGATGGCCCGCCGGGCCGTCGCCTGAGGAACGGTGGCCTGAGGGGCTGACGCCCCCTGGAGCTGCCGACTCGCTGGGACCGACTCGTGGATTCCGATGCGATGGAATCTACGCGCGCTGCAGCCAGCGGCGTTCCACTTGCCGAGTTCCGCTAGCCTGCGCTTGGCAGGCGTCCCTCGGATTCTCGTCCGCTGACGAGATCCAGTCCGCATCGATCCATCGGCACCGATCCGTCCTCGTCGGATCGAGGTTCACGCTGTGATCGGCTGTGTGCGCGATCGGGTGTCTGCGGGTTGGGCCGGGTGCCCGAACGCATAGGTGCCGTCACCCCGGAGAGCAGATCGACCCGGAAGGACTCGATCCGGAGGAGAGAGAAATGGTGGGCGTTGCAGGAGTCGAACCTGCGACCCTCAGCTTGTCGAGCTGATGCTCTAGCCAACTGAGCTAAACGCCCGGGTCGAGGGCGCAGATGATGCCGACCGCGCGGCGAGAAGCAAGCACAAAGATCGCGCCAGGGCGCCGCGAGCACGTGCACGCGCCCGCGCCATGCGGTTCTGCCCGCTGCCATGGTCCCGCGGCGCGCAAGCCGCTCGCTGCGCCGTGCAAGAGTGCGCTCCCACACGGTCGGGCAGGGAGGTAGCCTTCTGCCCGCGATGGAAGCCTCGCCGTCGATCTCGCTGCGCATGCCGCTGCCGCTGCCTTCCCGCGGCCAGAGCACGCGTGTGCGCGTCGGCACCAGCGAACTCGTGCTCGAGTCGGTCCGCGGCGGCTACTCCTTGCTGTGGTCCGACGGTCGATCGGCTCGGCGCTACTCGCTCGGGCTGCCCGATGACGGCGCCATGGAACTGCGCTTCTGCGCACCGAAGTTCCCGCTGCGCGTGGTGCCGCGCGACGTGCTCGCACTGGTGCCGCGCGCCCGGCTCAGCGGCTACCTGCAAGTGCCGCTCGTGCCGACGCTGCGCTGGCTCGCTGGGGAAGGTCCTGGCATGGATGTCATCGAGTTGGCGCCGAACGACCTGCAGGCGGAATGGGACGAGATCCAGGGGCCGTGGCAGCGTTGCGCCTCATCGCTGCACGTGCGGTTCCCGATGCGCAGCGGCGAGGCCAAGGTCGTCGTCCCGGTGCACGTGAAGAACCTCGGGCGCGACGTGTTGTCGCCGCCGTTCCTGCCGCTGCACCTGACCGACGGCGACCTGCGTGAGAAGCGCGACAGCATCGTTGTCTCGCCACGCCGGTTGGTCTGGAACGGCGAGTCCTTCGCGCCCACCGGCCCGGCGGCCGGCTACAGCGCAGCGGGGAGGGCGTGATGGGATGCGTGCGTAGGGGGCTGCTCGCGGCCCTGGTCGCCGTCGCCGCGTGTTCGCCGTCTTCGTCCGAACTCGGCGAGGTCGCCGCCGAGTTGCGGGCGCTGCGGTTGCAGGCGCGATCGGCATCGCCGCCCGATGCCGGCGCGCCGCAGGTCGCCGAGGCCCTGTCGCCGCTGCGCACGGCCCTGGATGGTCTGTTGGCGACGCAGCGCGATCTGCAAGCGCAGCAGGTGGAGCTGGCGCGCGAAATGCACCGCTGGACGCAGTTGGCCGCCCAGCCGGCGAACGCCGCTCGCAGCGAAGAAGGCCTCGCCTTGGCCAAGCGCCTGCAGGAGCTCGAACAGAAGATGGCGCAGCAGGAAACGCGGCATCGCGAAGTGGAGACGCTGCTGCGCGGCGCGCTCGATCGCACCTCGGAGCGCCTGGAATCGTTCCTGTTGCAGCTGCAGTCGTTGCCGCGTCCGACCCCGGCGGGGGACAACGCGAGCCCGGCGTCGCTGGCGACGCCACCGGCGGCAGGCGCCAGCGAACCGAAACAGGGAACGGTGGACACCGGGAGCGGCGCGCGCGCTGGTGGCGCGGGGTCGCGGCCTGGGCTCTCCGCGCCCGTCGGCTGGTGGATCCTGCTGCTCGGCAGTGTGCTGGTCGGTGGCCACCTGTGCGTGCGGGCGTGGCGCGGTCGCGGGGCGCACGCCGTTCCCGGGCGCGACGCCGCGGGGGATGCCCAGCAGGCCCACGGTGCGGCGCCGCAGGCGGTGCCGGCGCCGGCCCCGCAGTCGGCCGAGGAGATCTGGGCGGCTGCGGCGTTGCTCGGCGAAGCGGTCGACCGGTTGCGGCGCGGCAAGGACGCGGTGCCGAATGCGCCGCGTCCGCCTCGCCAACCGCCGGGCGACCTCGACTTCGCCGGCCTCGACGCCGGCCTCGACGACCGCGATCTGTTCGTCGTCGAGGGGCTCGACGACCCAGGTGTGACCGCAGACGCCGTCGAGCCCGTTCCGGCGGCGCGCCCGGTCCTCGTGCCGACGCCCGAAGCCCCGCCGGTGGCGCCTGCGGCTGCGGCGCCGACGAGTCGGGAGGCGGTCGCGATGCCGCGGATGGTCGCCTCGGTGTTGCCGCGGCGGGCGCCGGCGCAACTGTCGTTCCGACTGCGCCCGCGGGATCCGGCGCATGCCTGCTCGGCGCTGCTGAAGATCCTGCGCGAGGACCCGCGGGTGCTGCAGCGGCCGGAGCCGCGTGTGCAGGGCACCGGCCCGGAGGTCGTCTGCCAGTTCGCCGTGCTGCCAGGGCTGCCGGCGGGGGAATGCAGCGTGCTCGAGCAGCGCTTGCGCGACAGCGTCGGTTGAGGACGGCGGACGTCGCGGCGCGGCAAGGCTCCGAGCGGTCCTCCCTGGCCTCGGACCGGTGGTCGTCGGTCAGAACGTCGACGCCGAACGGAGCGGCCAGAAGCGCACGCGCACGCGGCCCTTCAGCAGTTCCTGTGGCACCAGGCCGAACTCGCGGGAGTCGCAGCTGATCGGGCGATTGTCGCCGAGCACGAAGAACTGCTCCGAGGGGACCGTGAACGCCGCCAGGTCCTGATGATCGGGGATGCAGCCGTAGTCGTCGGCTGGTTCGCCGTTGACCAGCAGCACACCATTGCGCATCGCGATCTCGTCACCGGGCACGCCGACGACGCGCTTCACGAAGTCCAGGGTCGGGTTCTTGGGGTAACGCAGCACGACCACGTCGCCGCGGCCCACGCCGCCGAGGTTGTAGCTGACGCGGTCGACCACCAGGCGGTCGCCGTCGTGCAGGCTCGGCTCCATCGAGTTGCCCTTGACCACCGAGACCTGGATCACGAACAGGTGCAGCGCGACCATCAAGGCGGCGCCGACGGCCGCGTCGAACACGAAGCGCGGAGGTCTTCGCAGCGCCGAGCGGACGGCGCGCAGAGGAGTGAGCAGCGAGGCGAGCCTGGTGCCGTGGCGCAGCATGCCCGGCGATATCGGCGGTTCGGCCGAGCGGCTTGACCCGAGCGGCGGCGCCCTGACGCGGTGGGTGCGGGACATCCCTTAGGAAAAGCACCGAGATTCCGCCCCTCGATGGCGCCCTTGCCATGGCTGCTTCGTCGGGACGTCGGGTCGCCCATCGTAGGGAAGTTCAAGGACTTCCCCGACCGGACCCGAAAACCGGAGGGTCACTCGCCACGCACTGGAACCCGCCGCAATGAGCCATTCGACGCTGCAACAACTCGCCCTGCAGGAGAAGACCCGCCGTGAGATCCTCCACAAGAGCGACCTGATCCCACCGCTGCCCGACCTGGTGGCTCGCTTGCTCGGCATCCTGAACAAGCAGGAGACCGAGCCGCAGGATCTCGAGCGTCTGCTGCAGAACGACCAGGTGCTGGTCGCGAAGATGTTGGCGATGGTCAACTCGCCGTTCTACGGCCTGAATCGCACCATCCGGACCATCAAGGAAGCGGTGATGGTGCTCGGCTTCCGCGGCGTGCGCAGCCTCGTGTTGGCGACCAGCACGGCGAAGTTCCTGCAGCGCAACTTCGAGGTCTACGGCCATCAGCCGAAGGGTCTCTGGCTGCACGCGGTCTCGGTGGCGGCGGCCGCGCGGGCGCTGGCCAAGACCTGCAAGCTGAGTGCGGACGAAGCCGAGATGCTGTTCGTCGCCGGCCTGCTGCACGACATCGGCAAGATGCTGTTGGTGACCTACCTCAACGAAGCCGGGAAGGGTGCGTCGTTCCAGGGCGCGGCCGTGGAATACGAGCGTGCGACGATCGGCATCGACCACACCGAGGCAGGCGCCTTGGTCACCGCCAAGTGGAACCTCGCGGCCGAGATCCAGGAGGCGATCAAGGGCCACCACGATGCGGCACCGACGGCGACGACGCGTGGGGCTGCAGTGGTTCGCCTCGCCGATGCCGTGGCACACGAGAAGGGCGTCGGCTACCTGCCGGGCCGTTCGCCGGTGCAACCGGTTCTGCCGCAGGACCTGCAGGCGCTCGGATTGGACGATGCGACGTGGTCCGTCACCCGCGATGCCTTGATGGTCACCATCGACGAAGCCGTGGCTGCACTCGGCAACCTCAGCGCCTGAGAACCAAGTGACCACGCCGACGACCTTGCACCCGTGGGCCGAGCCCGCGGCCCTGGCCAGCCTGCATGCGTGCCGCAACCAGGACGACCTGGATCGCGCGTTCGCTGCCGGCCTGACGGCGCTGCTGCCGGGCACCGACACGGCGATGTGCCTGAGCGAAGCCGTGGCCGAGCGGATGCGGGTCGGCTCGACCACCGGTCCGACGTGTCCCCTGCGTGGCCTGCGATTCGCCTCCGAGGCCGATTGGCCGTTGCCGGCGGAGCAGCGGCTGCCGATCCGATACCTGCAGCACGAACTCGGCCAGCTGTTGGTGGGGCGCGGACTCGACTCCGAGGAACGCCGCCTCCTGGGCGATGCGCTGGTCCACTACGGCACGGCCCTCGTCAACCTGACCCTGAACCAGGAAGCGAAGCAGGCGACCGAAGACTACTGCGCGAGCCTGCAGGCCCTGGAGGAAGGCATCGTGCTGTTCCAGGAAGAGGATCCGGCCGCGATCACGGCCCGCATCCTCTGCCTCGCCGCGAGCATGGCCGGAGCCGCGGCGGGCGCGCTCTACGTACTCGAAACCGTCGGCGACCCGACCTCCGAGCTTCGCCTCGAGCAGGTGCTCGGCATTCCGGACAGCCTGCTGGCGCAGTTCCGTTCGGCCGACGACAGCCCGTGGCCGGGATCGCTGCTCGACCAGCCGGCACACGTGGCGGGCCGCGACGGCGACGGCAGCATCGCCAGGCTCGCTGCCGATTGCGTGCCGGCGATCCTGCAACAGATGGTCGTGCTGCCGTTGCGCTACCACGGCGTCGTCGCCGGCATCTGTCTGCTGCTGAACCCGACCCAGGACGGTGCGTCGACGCGCGACCACGTCGGCCGGCTGCAGAGCCTCGGCCAGCTGGCCGCGGCGCTGTTGCACCGCCTGCGGCTCGAAGCGCAGAACGCCAACAACCACACGATCGAGCGCGAACTGCAGATCGCCGAGACGATCCAGCAGCGCCTGCTGCCGGACGGACCGCCGCGCACCGACGAGTACGACTTCGCCTGGCGCACGATCGCCGCCAAGAACATCGGTGGCGACTATCTCGACGTCGTCGCCGCGGACAACGGCGAGATCCACGCCGTCGTCGCCGACGCCTCGGGCCACGGCATCAACTCGGCCCTGCTGATGACGTCGTTCCGCTCGAACTACCGCGGTCAGGTGATGTGGCAGGAGCCGGAGGACCTGGTGCACGACCTCAACGAAGAGGTCGTCAAGGAGGTCGGGCCGACCGGCATGTTCATCACCGCGACGATGCTGCGCTTCGGCCTCGCCGACAAGCAGTTGACGATCAGCAGCGCCGGACACTGTCCGACCCTGATCCTCCGCGCCGGCAACGGAACGGTCGAGTCGATGGGCAGCAACGGTCCACCGCTCGGCTTCAGCAACGGCATCGACTTCGACAGCAGTCGCTGCCAGCTCGGTGTCGGTGACATCGTGATGGTCTTCACCGACGGCATCACCGAGGCGACCAACGACGACCTGGACATGTTCGGCGAAGAACGCCTGCAGGCGATCCTCCGGCAGAGCGGCGGCATGACGGCGGCCGGCATCGTGGACGCCGTCTTGCGCAGCCTCGGCGAGTTCACCGGGCGCAGCCGCTACGACGACGACGTCTCGCTGCTGGTCATCCGCGTGCGCTGAGTCGGCGCACCTCGCGTGCGAGCCGAACATCGGCAGGCGACGCAGCGGGGCCGGCGACGTGGATCTCGCGGCCAATGGTCCCGCGTTGGCGGAGTCCGGGACAGGCGTGAGTCGGGGAGCCCGTAGGGCGGGCCGACTCAGAACCGACGCCGGCGGGTGCTGCTCTCGATGCGCAGCGCCTTGCGGTACTTGGTCACCGTGCGGCGCGCGATGTGGACGCCGCGCTTGCCGAGTTCTTCGACGAGTTGGTCGTCCGACAGCGGGTTGTCCTTGTCCTCGTTGTCGACGATCTGCTTCAGCGTGTCCTTGACCGCCTGCTGGCTGACCATGTCGCCGGCGTCGGACATGGTGCCGCTGCTGAAGAACCGCTTCATGTCGAAGATGCCCTGCGGCGTCTGGATGAACTTGCCGGAGGTGGCGCGGCTGACGGTCGAGATGTGCACCTTCACCGCGTCGGCGATGTCCTGCATCTTCATCGGCTTCAGGTGCTGCACACCGTGGCGCAGGAAGCCCTCCTGGCGGCGCACGATCTCGTTGGCCACGCGCTCGATGGTGTTCTGCCGCTGGTGCACCGCCTCGATGAACCACTTCGCGGCGTCGATCTTGCGCCGCAGGTACTCGTAGACCTTCGGGTCGTGCCGGGCCTCCTGCAGCAGGTTGCGGTAGACGGACGAGATGGTCAGCTCCGGCAGCGAGCCGCGCTGCGACTTCACCTCGAAGTGGCCGTCGACCTCTTCGATCAGCACGTCCGGCACGACGCCGGTGGTCGGGCGGGGCTGGAACTCGGCACCCGGGTGCGGATTGCAGTGCACCTTCAGGAACTCCCAGCACTCCTTGATCTCGTCGAGCGAAGCGCCGGTCTCCTTGGCGATCTTCGGCAGCTTGTTCATCGCCAGGTCGTCGAGGTGGTTCTCGACGATGCGCCGGGTCAGCGCCGGCACGTAGGCCATGTGGTCGAGCTGCATCAGCAGGCAGTCGCGCAGGTCTCTCGCACCGACGCCGACCGGTTCCAGGTCGCGCACGATGTCGACGGCTTCCTGCGCCAGCGGCAACGGCACCAGCAGCTGCTGGGCGATCGTCTCCGCCGAGTCGGCGAGGCGGCCGTCCTCGTCGAGCGAGAACACGATGTGCTCGACGACGCGGATCAGCTCGGCGTCGGACTCCTGCGTGCGCACCTGCGTCATCAGGTACTCGGGCAGCGAGGTGGCGCGGCCGGGCGTGTTGTTCAGCGCCTCGAGCTTCTTGTCCTCTTCGTCGGCCGAGCCGCCGCTGCCGCTCTGCCGCAGGCGCCAGTTCGGCTCGACGCGCGACTCGAGCTGCTCGATCTCCTGCGAGAACTGGCGCTGCAGGCGGTCGTCGAGCTGGTCGACGGGCTGCGGCGTCTCCGGCGCGGCGACCTGGGCGTCCGGCCGTTCGCTCTCGTCCTTGCGCTCGAGGAAGACGTTCTCCTGCAGTTCCTGGTCGATCTGGTCCTTCAGTTCGAGCAGCGGCAGCTGCAGGACCTGCATGGCCTGGATCATCTGCGGCGACTGGATCAGTCGCTGTTCGGTGCGCAGGGATTGGGACAGGCCGAGTCGCATCCTCTCCTTGTAGCCAGCGGGGGAGGATCGGTCACGGGTGCGCCCCGTGTCGTCAGCGAGGAATCTTCGCCGCCACGGGGCCGCACCACGGCGGCGGCGTCACCAGCGCACGACGGTCTGCAGCACCGACCGCCACGAACGGCCTTCGACCGGCAGCATCGGGCCGTCGCCGTGCTCGATCGGCAAGCCGTTGACCACGAGGCCGCGGTGTTCGACCTGGCTGCTGGTCTGGTCGGTCGGCGTCAGCACACCGTTCGGCATGATGCTGCGGGCCTGCGGGGTGGCGGCGTGGGTGCAGCGCAGGCGCAGGTCGACGTGGGCCGCGCTGTCGACCAGCGTCGTCGTCGCCTGGATCCAGGTGCCGGCCTGCAGGGCGCTGACGATCGGCACTGCCATGCTCGCTTCCTGCGCGATCTCCACTTCGACGTCGGTCAGCGCGTTGGTCTCCAGCACGCGGGCGAGGTGCAGACTGCGGCCGACCAGCGTCGGTGCGGCGACCTCGTAGAGGTTCGCGGTCCGCTCGGCGTTCGGTTCGCTGCTGCCGGGCACCGAGCCGGTGGCCACCAGCGTGGTGGTGCGCAGCAGGCGGTCCTGCAGCGAGCGCACGAGGTTCACGATGTTGCCGATGGCCTTGGCGTCGCCGGTCAGCAGCAAGTGCGAGCCGATCACCGCGACCGTGGCCTGGCCCTCGCCGCCCGCGGCGTTCGCCAGGTCCCACAGCTGGTCCATCGGCACGAAGCCGCACGACTGCGGCTCTTGGTCCGGGCGCTCGGGCGACGGACCGACCGGCAGTAGCGACATCTCGGTCAAGGCGCCGACGGGCACCACGGTGAAGCCCTTGTCGGCGGCCGGTGCGGTGACGGCGCTGGCGGTGGCGCGCAGCGTCACCACGAACTGACCGCCGAGGGCCGGATGGCCGCGCAGCACGACGGCGAGGGCGCCGCCGTTCGGGATGCGCCCGGACAGCGTGCCCATGCAGGTCTCGAGCGTCGGCACTTCGATGTCGGGCGCGCTCGCCGTCCCGGTCTGCATCGCGCGCGGGATGCCGCGGCGCTGCGCCAGGGCGAACTGCGCGTGCACCACCAGTTCGTCGCCACCGACCAGCGGCTGCACCTTGGCCAGGGCGATCGCGCCGTCGCGGTACTCGGCGAGGATCGGATCGTTGATGAACGCCTTCTGCGCCACTTCGCCCGCGACGCTGCGCACGTAGGACTGCTTGCGCAGCCGCGACAGCGTCGCGATCTGGTCGACGCCGACGGTGTCGACGAGGCGCAGCCACGGTTGCCGGTCCTTGCTGAACTCGGCGAACGCCGCGCCGTCGAGCACGCACGCGGGCGAGCTGCGATCGGTGGCGTCCCAGACCGCCAGTTCGAGCTGCACCGGCCGCGTCAGCATGCGCGCGATCGACTGCATGTGCGTGCGGCAGGTGGCGACCGCGGCGGCGTCGCCCGCGAGCAGCAGGTTGCCGCCGGCGACGTGCCAGCGCAGCGTGCCGGCTTCGAGTGCTGCGCCGTGCAGCACCCGCAGCGGGTCGAGCAGCGTGCCCGCCTCGAGCGGTGCCGACCTGGCCAGCAGGGCGTCGCGATCGGCCACTTCGAGCATCGTCGTGCGCGGCAGCGGCGCCACGGGCTCGGCCGGCCGCAGCAGGTGCTGCAGCGGCACCGTGTCGAAGCCGGCGCGCGGCTCCTGCGGTGCGGACAGGGAGAGGGCCAGGAAGAGGAGGGGGGCGTTCATGGCAGGAGCGAGGGGGTCATTCGCTGGCGTCGGCACCGTGCCGCAGCCAGCTCGCGAGTTCGCAGAAGACGGGCAACGACGCGCCGCGCAGGCGCTGGCGCAGTTCGGCGGGTTCCCCGCAGTGGGCGCGGAAGTCGGCGAGTTCGTCGGCTTCGCTGCGCAGCAGCGCGGCGCGCAGCAGGAACGAGGTCGGTTCGCGCTGCGCCACCCGGGCGAGCACCGTCCCGGGCAGGCACGACAAGGCGAAGGCGGCCAGCAGCGCGTCTTCGTGCCGCGGCGCCGCGAGCTGGGCCAGCAGCGTGTCCTGAACGTCGACTTCGCGCGCGCAGCCGAGCGCCAGCAGGCAGCGTCCGCGGCGCGCCGCCTGCGCGCAGGTGGCGAGCTCGCGCTGCACCTGAAGGAACGTGTCGGCGCGTTGGCCGGCGAACAGACGGGCGGCGGCGCGTTCGTCGTCGGCGAGGCGATCGCGGCAGACGCCGTCGTCCCACAGGTCGAGCAGCAGCTCCGCGGTGCCGTGCTGGCGCGTGCCGGCCTGCAGGGCGGCCACGACCGTGTCGAGCCGCTGGGGGCAACGGCGCACGTGCCGTCGCAGCGCTTCGTCGAGGTCCCCGTGGGCCAGCTGCGCGCAGAACACGAGCTGCGCCTCGGTGACGTCGCCGTCGTCCAACTGGCGGCGCAGCGCGAGCAGATCCGGCGGTCGCGCTCCGGGCTGGCGCGCGGCCCCGGGCCGCGTTCGCGTCGGCTGCGCGATGGAGTCCGTTCGCGGCTTCACCCACTTCGGCAAGCGCTGCAGGTCGAGTGCGATGGCCACCGGCGCGGCGTCGGCCGTGCTCACGCCGGCGATCGGCGGGTCTTGGGGCAACGGCGTGCTGGACGCGGAGGGCTCTTCGGAACTCGATCCCGCTGCCGATGGAGCGGTCGCGGTCGCCCCGACTGCAGGTGTCGCCTCGACGTCGCGGTGGTGGGCGCCGCCGGCGATCCACCACGCAACCGCGGCCAGCGTGCCGGCGGCTGCGGCCAGGCTCGTGAACCACGCCCGGAATGGCGAAGGTGCGGCGGTTCGCGGCTGCGGGTGCTCGATCGACACGCCGCGCGCCGCCTCCGTGGTTTCGTCCACCGCCGTGCCGTCCACCGGCGGGGCGCCCGGCTCGAGTGCCGCTGCCGCGACCGCCGCGAACCAGCGCTCCGCAGCGGCCAGTTCGCCGTCGGCGCCGCCCTGCGTCGCCACGAACTGGCCCGCTTCGTGCGCCAGCGCCGCATCGAGTCGGCGCGCGCGGCGCAAGGCCTGCTGGCAGCGCACGCATTCGGCGAGGTGTGCATCCAGGCCAGCCGCGAACTGCTCGGGGGTCGCTCCCATCGCCGCAGCGGACACGGCTGGTGCGCCATCGACGGTGACGTGCCCGTCGAGGTGCCGCGCCAGCACGTCGTCGCTGTGGGGGCAGCCGGCGTCGATCGAGTGGCTCATGGCTCGAGGTGCTCCTGCAGACGGGCCAGCACGTGGCGGCGCGCGGCGAGAACGTGCATGCGGGCGGCGACCGCGGTGCAGCCGAGCACGTTGCCGATCGCGGCGTAGTCGAGGCCTTCGGCGGCGCGCAGGTGCAGCGCCGTGCGCTGGCGCGCGGTCAGGCGTTCCATGGCTTCGGCCAGCCGGTCGTTGAGTTCGCGCTGGATCGCCTGGTCTTCGGCCGGCGCCGGCAGGTGGTCCGGCACGTCGGCACCCAGCGACTCGACCGCGTCGTCGTGGCGCCAGCGGCCCGGTTCGCTGGCGAGCCGCACCAGGATCGTGAACAGCCAGGTCCGCAGCGCCGCGTCGCCGCGGAAGTTGGCGAGCCCGCGGAAGGCGCGCACCAGCGTCTCCTGCACCAGGTCCTCGGCCCAGTGCTGGTCGCGGCAGCAGCGGCGGGCGAGACCGAGCAGTGCTGGCAGGTGCGGGCGCAGCAGCGCCTGGAACGCCCCCTGGTCGCCGGCCCGACAGCGCCCGAGCAGCGCCTGTTCGACCTCGTCGGGTCGGTGCTGGGCAGGAGGTTCCGTCGGCGGCCGCATGATGCCTCCTTTGACCCGCAGACGGGGTGCGGCGTAAGGCCACCGGCGAGAAAGTTCGTGGCTCGCAGCTCAGCGGTAGCGGGTGAACTGGGCGTAGTAGCCCGAATAGAACTTCACGACGAATGCGACCACGGTGAGCGCCGCCCCCGCGTACAGCAGCATGCCGAGCCGACGCGCCGCTGCGGCGGTGTTGCGCGCGACGACGTCGCGGCGCCGCTGCAGGGCGCGCCGCAGCGCATCCTCGAGCTGGCCCGCAGGTTCGGCCGAGGCCAGCAGCTGCCGCGTCTCCGGGTGCAGCGCCCCGGTCGCCAGCAGCGCCTCGGCCAACGGCCGCCCTTCGCGCAGCACGCGGTCGGCCCCGGTCAGGCGCACGCGCACCGACACCACGGCGACGCTGGCGAGCGCCGCTTCGTGTGCGGCCAGCAGCGGGACGCCAGCGCCGTAGAGCGCGTGCAAGGTCTCGAGGTAGGGCAGCTCCCCGGCGTCGCGCAGCGTCGAGCCGATCCACGGCAGGCGGTCGACCCACTCGGCCCCGCGCTGCACGCCGCGGAACACCAGCCAGGCACCGCCGCCGAGGGCGCCGATCACGGCGAGCACGGCGAACAAGAACCCGCTGCCCATGGTCGCCGTCGAGATCGTCGCCAGCAGCAGCACCATGCCGAGCAGCAGCAGCGGGTAGCGCAGGCCGCTCCACAGGGTGCGCAGGAACTCGGCCCGCTGGCGGCGCTGCTCGGCGCGGTTGCGCAAGGCCGCCGCCGCGGTGCCGGCGCGCCATGCGTGCACCAGCACGGTGTCCTCGGTCGGCGTCAGGCGCACGCGCCGCTGCCGCAGGATGCCGTGCACGACGCGTTCGCCGGCCGCGGCATCGCCACCGAGGGCGGCGATCGGCAGGCCCGCCTCGAGCGCCGACGCCAGGTCGTCGAACTGCAGGGCCGCCGCTTCGTGCGCACCGATCGCCAGCATGGAAGGAGTGTGCTCGTGCCGCGGCAGGGCCGCAAGGTGGTGCATTGCGCCGGCCGCGCGCGCGGCCACGATGGTCGCATGGCGCTCGTCCGCTCCTCGTCGACGTCCGTTCTCGCCGCTCTCTTCCCGTTCGTCGCGCCGCTGCTGGCGCAGGACGCCGCGTGGTGGAACGCACAGAAGGACTCGCTCGGCGCGCTCTACCGCCACCTGCACGCGCATCCCGAGCTGTCGTTCCAGGAGAAGGCGACGGCGGCGCGCATGGCCGAAGAACTGCGCGCGCTCGGGCTCGAGGTCACCACCGACGTCGGCGGCACCGGCGTCGTCGCCGTGCTGCGCCGCGGCGAAGGGCCGGTCGGGCTGCTGCGCGCCGACATGGATGCGCTGCCGGTCGCCGAGGACACCGGGCTGCCGTACCAGTCGACGGTGCGCGCCCAGAGCGCCGACGGCCGTGCGATCGGCACCATGCACGCCTGCGGCCACGACCTGCACATGACCTGCCTGGTCGGCGCCGCGCGCTGGTTCGCGCAGCATCCGGAGTCCTATGCCGGCACGTTGGTGTTCCAGTTGCAACCGGCGGAGGAACGCGCCGGCGGCATGAAGGCGATGCTCGCCGACGGCCTGCTGACGCGCTTCCCGCGTCCTTCGTGGGCGCTGGCGCTGCACACCGCGACCGACCTCGAACACGACCGCGTCGGCGTCTGCAGCGGCTTCGCGATGGCGAACGTCGACAGCTGCGACATCACCGTCTACGGCAAGAGCGGCCACGGCGCGTCGCCGCACAAGACCGTCGATCCGATCGTGCAGGCAGCCCAGCTGGTGCTCGACCTGCAGACGATCGTCTCGCGCGAGATCGATCCGCTCGAGGCCTGCGTGATCACCGTCGGCGCCATCCAGGGCGGCAACAAGCACAACATCGTGCCCGGCGAGTGCCATCTGCAGGCGACCGTGCGCAGCTACGCACCCGACGTGCGCGAGCGCATGCTGGCGGCGATCGAACGCAAGGCGAAGGCGGTGGCGCTGTCGTACGGGGCGCCGCCGCCGAAGGTCGTGTTCAGCGAACACACGCCGTCGCTGCACAACCACGCGGCGCTGACGGCGGCGGTGCGTGCGGGCTTCGTCGCCACGTTCGGTGCACAGGCGGTGGTGGATCGCAAGCCGGAGATGATCGCCGAGGACTTCGGCCGGCTGTACGGCGAGAACGTGCCGCTGTGCATGTTCCGGCTCGGCACGATCGCGCCCGAGCGCCTGGCGAAGATGGTCGCCGCCGGCGACGTGCCGGCGCTGCACAGTGCGCGCTACTACCCGGACTACGAGGTCGCGACCTGGACGGGAGTGCGCGCGTTGGTCGCCGCGGTGCAGGCCGCGGCGGCGGCGAAGCTCGCGAAGTGAGCGCTGGGTGTCTGCGACCGACTACGCGCGGAAGTGCTTGCTGAGCTTCAGTGCCTGGCCCTGGTAGTGCGAGCTCAGGCGGCGATCCCCGTAGACTACCTCGGGCAGCTGCTGGGTGCGGAAGAACTCGAGCTTGAAGAACACCTGGCCGTCTTCGAGCAGGAACGGCACGTCGTGCGGCCGCACTTCCAGCACGGCGCGGGTGCCGCGTTCGCCGCCGAAGCCGTTGTCGAAGAAGCCGGCGTAGTTGGTGCGCAGCTCGCCGATGCCAACGTCGTAGGCGACCATCTCCGCGGCGAGGTGCTTCGGCACGCGGATGCGCTCCTTGCTGGCGAAGATGTAGAACTCCTCGGGCTCGACGATCAGCTTGCCGCCGCGCGGTTCGAGCACGGTCTCGAAGTAGGCATCGGCGTCGTGGGCGCCTTCCTGCTGCATGTCGACGACGCCGGTGTAGCGGCGCGCGACGAAGCCGATCGGGCCCTGGATGTCGCGGTCCTGGCGCAGGGCGACGCCCATCATCAGGCCGTTCTCGATGCGCAGCTGCTCGAGCGGCAGCGGTTCGCCGCGGTCGTCGAACAGGAGGCCGCCGTTCTGGTGTTCGAGACGCAGCTCGGCGTCGGTCAACGACGCCGCGCCCTGCGAGAAGCGGATCTGGCACAGCGACAGGCCGGCCTTCACCTTGACCGGGAAGCTGCGCGGCACGATCTCGAGGTAGAGCGGGCCGGTGTAGCCGGGCGGCACCGTCTCGAAGCGGCCGCAGCGGTCGGCGAGCAGGCGGGTGAACAGGTCGAGGCGGCCGGTCGACGACTTCGGGTTGGCGCGGATCAGGTGCGGCAGCGGCTCGGTGATCCGTTCGAGCAGCGGGATGATGTAGCAGTGCCCCTTCTCGAGCACGGCGCCGTCGCTCAGGTCGAACGTGTAGAGCGTCATCTCCTCGAGCCGGTCGGCGACGCGCACGTTCTCCGGCAGGAAGCCGGAGCGCACGCGGTGGCCGCGGGCGGCGAGGCGCAGGTCGAGCGAACTCGGCTGGATCTGCGTCGGGGCGATGGCCGGGCTGGCGGCGAGCGCGCCGCGGGCGATCAGCTGCTGGATCTGCTGGTAGACAAGGATGCCGTCGGTCACGGGGCGAGACGGTAGCGCGGCCGTGGTGGCATTTCCGCAGCGCCTCGGGTGGGGGGCAGCGGGATTTTCCGAAGTGGCCCATTCGGATCCGCCCCGCGGGGTCGCTGCTCCCTGAGAGGTATCCCGATGACCGGACTGAATCGTCGTGACGTGTTCCGCGTCGCCGCCGCCGGAGCGGCCTTGGCTGGCGGCGCGGTGGCGTCTTCTCGCGCCGGGGCTGCGCCCCCGACGCCGCTGCAGCGGGCGCGCCACTCGTCCTTGCAGCAGGCCGTGCTGCGCTTCGACCATGCCGGCCTGCGGCGGGGCTTGTCGCCGGTGGTGGCGGCGAACGTGGCCCTGTGCCGGTCGTGGTCGCGCGAGGTGCTGCTGCAGGCGGCCGACGGGTGCAGCGGCCTGCTCAGCGTCGACGCCTTCGCCTACGCGCTGGCGTGTGCCGCGCAGGCGGCCGGCCGGCCGCTGCATGTTCGTCACTGGGGGCACGACGCGGCTGCCGAGCTCGGGCTCGGCCGCTTCGACGGGGCGCTGATGGCACTCGATCCGCTCGACCTGGGCGAAGCTGCTGCGGTCGCCGGCGAGGGAGGTGTCGCATGACCCTCGCTGCCTTCCTGACGTTGCGCGGCGACGGCGAGCAGGTCCAAGGGTCCGCCATCCAGAAGACCCGCGAGAAGAAGATCTACGTGTGCGGCTGGCGGCATCGCGTCGACGCCGAGCGCGTGCCGGTGCCGACGCCGGGCAGTCTGGCGGCGACGGCGGCGGCAGCGCTCACGAGCGAGATCGGCAAGCCGACGGACAAGCGCAAGCACGGCGTGCTGACGGTGCAGAAGACGCTGGACCGGGCCACCCCGTCCCTGCGCAAGCACCAGGCGAAGGGCACCAAGTTCTCGACGTTCGAGCTGCAGTGCTGGCGCATCCCGCCGGCTGGTGGTGGCCCTGGTCCCAACTCCGTCAACGAGGAGAACCACGTCACGATCACGCTCGAGGGCGCCAAGATCACCGCGATCCGGTTCGTGATGCCGAACGCCCGGTGGCCACAGAACAGCGCCCTGCCGGAGTGGGAAGAGGTCGACTTCTCCTACAAGTCGATCAAGTTCACCTGGCGTGCCCTGACCGGCGAGGGGGCGCAGGTGTTCGGCGAATCGTCCCCCGAGCTGGTGGCGGACTGGACGAACCGCAGCGTCGACACCGTCGCCCGGGAGATGATGACGGCCATGGCGAGCAAGCTCGGCGAGGAGATCGGCGGTGCGCTGAACAAGCTGTTGATCGAGAAGGGCAAGCAGTTGCTGACGCCGGAGGCGAAGTGACATGACTCTCACTGCATTCCTGACCATGCGCGTCGGTGGCGCGATCCTGAAGGGCAGCTCGCGGTTCAAGGACCGCGACGGCCAGATCATCGTCACCGGCGTGACCCACGAGGTGGTGACCGCCGATCCCACCCCCAAGCACCGCTCGATGGTCATCACCAAGGACATCGATCGGGCGACGCCGTTCCTGCACCAGGCGTTCCACGGCAACGTCGCCTTTGACGAGTGCCTGCTGGAGTTCACGCGCATGCCGCCGATGGGCGGGCGCATGGAAGTGCACGCCGACGTGCGCCTGACCAAGGCCCGCATCACGTCGATCCGCAGCTTCATGCCGAGCTGCCTGCATCCGGTGAACCATCCGCTGCCCGAGTACGAGGAGGTCACCGTCGTCTACGACGAGATCGAATGGACCTGGCGCGGCAAGGACACCGACGACTCGGACTACGGGCACAAGATCAAGGAGTGCGATTGGTCCGAGGACTGGCCGTCGTGGACGGATGCATTCGAGGCGCAGGTGCAGAGCCTGATGCAGGACGTCGGCAAGTCCGTGGGGTCCGCGGCCGCGGCCGCCCTCGAGAAGGCACTGCAGCCGAAGGCGCCGCCGGCTCCCGAAGAGCCGAAGTAGTCCGTGGGCCGGGTCAGGCGTGCGGCGCCAAGGTCGGCCGCTGCGCCTCGCGGCCCTCGGCGTATTCCTGCAGCGTGAAGCTGTCGACGGCGACCGCTTCCGCACGCGCGACCTCGGCGTCGCGCACCAGCTGGCGCTCCGCTTCGCTGAGGATGCCCTTCTCGACCGCCTGGTCGAGCAGCTGCTCCGGCCGCGCCTTCGGCAGCCGCGCCGAACGCACCGCGTCCTTCAGCTTCTTCAGCACCGGCTCGGCGTCGGTGCACAGCTGCAGCGCGTGTTCGAGGCGGCCGAGCGCTTCGTTCGGGTCCTGCGGCACGTGGATGCGGCCGCTGAGGCGGTCGCGCTGCGGGCCCGGCTGCAGGATCGTGCGCGCGACGCGGTGGCCGGTGGCGTCGTCGGGGCCGGCGCCAAAGCGGGTGAGCCGCGCCCACAAGCCGCCCGGCAGCGCCAGCAGGCCGCCGAGGCCCGGCAGCCGCAGGTTGGCGTAGAGCCCTTCGCGCGCCTGCTGCATGCGCGCGAACGCGTGTTCGCAGGCCCAGCGCACGAGCGGCAGGTCCTCGCGGCGGTGGCCTTCGGCGGCGAAGCGGCGCAGGGCGGCGCTGCACAGGAACAGCCAGCTGAACCAGTCGGCGAAGCGGCCGGTGATCTTCTCCTTGCGCTTCAGGTCGCCGCCGTAGGCGCCCATCGCCAGGTCGGCGAGCAGCGCGAACTCGGCCGAGGCCCAGTTCAGCCGGCGCCAGAACGTCTTCACCGCCCCGCCTTCCGGCGACCAGGTGAAGGCGCCGCGGGTCAGGCCGAGCACAACGGTGCGGACCGCGTTGCGCACGACGTGGCCGATGTGCGGCCAGAACGCGCGATCGAACGCCGGCGCGTCGTTGCGCGAGATGGCGTCGAGTTCCTTGTAGGCGTACGGGTGGCAGCGGATCGCGCCCTGGCCGAAGATCATCAGCGTGCGCGTCAGGATGTTGGCGCCTTCGACCGTGATGCAGATCGGCGTGCCGGCGTAGCCGTGCGCCAGCAGGTTGCGCGGGCCGCGCGAGATCGCCGCACCGCCCATGACGTCCATGCCGTCGTTGATGATCTGCCGCCACAGCTCGGTGGTGTTGTACTTGGCGATCGCGGTGACGACCGCCGGCTGCTGGCCCTGGTCGAGTGCGCCGTTGACGTAGCGCCGCGCCGCCTCGAGCAGCCAGGTCGAGCCGGCGATGCGCGCCAGCGGTTCTTCGATGCCTTCGAAGCGGCCGATCGGCAGGCCGAACTGCTGCCGCACCGCCGCGTAGGCGCCGACCGCGCGCGCGACCAGCTGCGCCCCGCCGGTGGCGGTCGCCGGCAGCGAGATGCCGCGGCCGGCGGCGAGGCACTCCATCAGCATCTGCCAGCCGCGGCCGGCACCGGCGGCGCCGCCGAAGATCGTCTCCTCGAGCGGCACCAGCACGTCGCGGCCACTGGTCGGGCAGTTGTAGAACGGCACGCCCATCGGGTCGTGCCGGCGGCCGAGCACGACGCCCGCCGTCGACGTCGGCACCAGGCCACAGGTGATGCCGGGGAACGGGCCCTTGCCGAGCAGGTTCTCCGGATCGTGCAGCTGGAAGGCGAGGCCGAGCACGGTCGCCACCGCCGCCAGCGTGATGTAGCGCTTGTTCCAGTTGAGGCGCAGCCACAAGCGGCCGTCCTCACCGCGGAACACCACGCCGGTCGAGGTGATGCTGCCGGCGTCGCTGCCGGCACCCGGCTCGGTCAGCGCGAAGCACGGCACTTCGCGGCCGTCGGCGAGGGCCGGCAGCCAGCGCTGCTTCTGCGCGTCGGTGCCGTAGTGCACCAGCAGTTCGGCCGGGCCGAGCGAGTTCGGCACCATCACGGTGATCGCCAGCGGCAGCGAACGCGACGCCAGCTTGGCGACGACGGCGCTGTTCGCCGACGGCGACATGCCGAGGCCACCGAACTCCTTCGGGATGATCAGGCCGAAGAAGCGCTCGCGCTTCAGGTAGTCCCAGACCGCGGGCGGCAGGTCGCGTTCCTGGTGCACGCGCCAGTCGTCGGTCATCGCACAGACCTTGGCGACCGGGCCGTCGACGAAGCGCGCTTCTTCGTCGTTCAGGTCCGGGTAGTCGGCGCGCGCCAGCTTCTGCAGCGACGGCGCGCCGGAGAACAGTTCCCCGTCGAGCCACACGGTGCCCGCGGCGATCGCCGCGCGCTCGGTGTCGCTGATCTGCGGCATGAAGCCCGTGCGGCGGAACAGCGCCAGCAGGCGGTCGCTGAGCAGCGGCCGGCGCAGCGCTGGCACCACGATCACGACGCACGGCAGCAGCAGCAAGGTGGCGAGCCACCAGGGCGCCCCGAACGTCCAGCAGCCGACGGCGACCAGCGCCGTGCACAGCCACATCGGCGCGCCCACGAACACGGCGGCCAGCAGCGTGGTCGCGCAGAGCGCCGAGATCGCCCAGAGCGGCAGTCCGCTCGAGGCGCCGTAGTGCAGGAGTTCCATGTGGTTCTCTGCTCGCCGCTATCGGCATTCGGACAGCCTCTCCTAGTCGCGGCCGCCGCTCTTGCTACCGGGCTGGCGAAGTCGCCATGCCAACGGTCACAGCAGGCGCGCGTAGAACGTGTCGCAGCCGTGGTGGCCGGTGGCGCCTTCGGACGCGCACTGCGGCGTGAAGCCGGCGGCGCGGTAGAGGCGCTGGGCGGCGAGCATGCGACCGGTCGTCTCCAGGTAGCAGCGGCGGTAGCCGGCGGCGCGCATCTCGTCGAGCAGCAGTTCGATCAGCGCGCGGCCGAGCCCGAGGCCGCGCGCGGTCGGCAGGAAGTACATCTTGCGCAGCTCGCAGACGGCGGCGTCGGGCGCCGAACCGGCGAGCCGCGCGAAGCCAGCGCCGCCGTGCACGGTGCCGGCCTGCTCGACCACGTAGTAGCGCGCGTCGCTGGTGCGGTAGTTCCGGCTCATCGCCAGCACCTCGGCGTCGTGGATCGCGAAGCCCGGGCCACTGGCGCCGTGCTCGGTCATCACCGTGCGGATGATCGCGGCCACGGCCTCGTCGTCGCGCGGGCGGATCGGCCGCAGGATCCACGGCGCGCTGCCGGTCGGCGTGGTCACGTCACTTCCCCATGCCGGCGCGCAACCGCCGCGCTTCTTGCAGCAGGCGGTCCCACTGCATCGCCGGGCCCGGATCCTGCTTGTTCTTCTGCACGTGGAAGTGGCCGACGATGCCGTCGAACGCGCGCAGCTGTTCTTCGGGCAACGCCGCCGAGACGACGCGGCCAGCGGCGTCGCGCGGCACTTCCAGCCGGATGCGCGGCAGCAGCTTGTTGAGGCCCGCGCACAGGTGGGCCAAGGCGCGGTACTGCTCGGGCGTGAAGTCGAACTGGTGGTACATGCGGCCCTGGACCTCGCCGCTGACGAAGTCCGGGCGATCGGGCCGCGGCACGAAGCCGGGCGTGCGGATGCCGGTCTCCGCCATCCACGCCGGGTAGCGCAGGAACCAGCCGCGTTCGTCCTTGTCGTACCAGCGCCGCATGTCGGCGCTCAGCGGTTGCGCGAACGCACCCGGGTGCGCGATCTCGACGCCGATCGAGAAGTCGTTGGCGTAGGTGGCGTGGAACGCCTTCTCGCGCAGGTCGAGCGTCTGGTACAGCGTGCCGTCGACGTCGAGCAGGAAGTGCACCGACAGGTTGCGCACGTCCTGCAGGATCTTGAAGCACTGCCGCGAGGTGCCGGCGACGTCGTAGTGCAGCACGAACGTGTGCACGACGTGCTGCAGGTCGCCGAGCGACAGGCCACCGTCGGCGGCGCGGGCGGCGAGCGCCTGGTCGAGGCCGCCGCGCACCGGGGCGTAGCGGAGCTGGCCGTCGGGCTTCTCCTCGACGGTGAAACGCTTCTGCCGCTGGTAGGCGTCGTAGCCCGGCGGTTCGCGCCAGTTGACGACCCGCGTGCCGATGTCCAGCGGCCGGCCGCAGGCCTCGATCGAGTTGGCCGTGGCCTTCGGCGCGCTGACGCAATGCACCAGCAGCATGGCCAGGACGACGACGCCGGCGGCGGCGCAGCGGAGCTGCCAACGGGGTCGTGGGGGCGGGGCAGCGGCGGGCGACGTCGGGACGAGCACGGGGGGATTCTGCATGGCGCCGCGTCGCTTTGGCCAGAGGTCCGGGACATTCCATTGGCTTCCGCGCGGTCCGCTCGACAACTTCCCGCCACCAGAGGCCACGGTGCGCGCCACCCCAGCGCCACCAACCAGGGCCACCAGACCCCGCGGGCTCCTCCCGCGCCACGACACGAGACCCCAAGCATGCTGCGATCGCTCCCGCTGTTGCTCCTCGGTTCCCTGCTGACGGCGCAGGACCCGACCCCTCCAGCACCACCCGCCGCGCCGGTCGCTCCCGCGGCGCCCGCCGCCCAGCAAGCACCGAAGCCGACGCCGCCGGCCGCCATGGCGACGATCGAGGCGAAGGAACTGCTGGCCCACGCCACCTGGCTCGCCGCCGACGACCGCGGCGGCCGCTTGACCGGATCGCCGGGCCAGCAGGAGGCGGCGGAATACATCGCCAAGCACTTCGCGGCGCTCGGCCTCGAGCCGCTCGGCGAAGAAGTCGACGGCAAGCGCACGTTCTTCCAGTACTACGGCATCGCCCGGACCCACGTCGCCGCGACGTCGCGGCTCAAGGTGGGGGCGCTCGACCTCGCCGACGGCTTCGCGGTGCTCGGTGGCAAGCCGATCGAGGTCAAGCTCGAAGGCAAGCTGACGTTCTGTGGCCTTGGCCGCGTCAAGGGCGCCGCCAGCGACCTCGCGGCGGACCAGTCGCTGGCGGGCCAGATCGCGGTCGTCGCGGTCAAGGGACCGCGCGGTGAGGTCGCCAAGGACCTGAGCGTCGAGCAGAAGTTCGGCATGTGCTTCCCGGTGTTCGGTCAGCTCGGCCGCACGGCGAAGGGCCTGGCCGGCAAGGGCGCCGCCGCGGTCGTGTTCGTGCTGGTCGACGACGCGATCGGCATGTCGGACGTGCTCAACTACCTGGCCGTGGCGCCGGGCAAGGACGTGCTGGCGCCGCGCTTCGAAGGCGCCGACGCCGGCATGAGCGGCATGGCGGCGATGCTCGGTGGCGGCGGCGACGGCCCGCCCTCGCTGGTGCTGTCGGTGCCGACCAGCGCGAAGGTGCTGGCGGAACTGGCGATCGATGCCGACGCGCTGCGCAAGTTCCTGAAGGGGGACGGCGAGCGGCCGACGGCGAAGGCCGACGTCGGCGGCGGGCTCAACCTGACGATCACCCACGAAGCCGACGCCAAGGCGAGCAACGTCTGCGCGGTGCTGCGCGGCAGCGACCCGAAGCTCGCGGCCGAGGCGATCGTCTACTCGGCGCACATGGACCACGTCGGCCGCCGCTTCGACGGCGAGGTGTTCAACGGCGCCGACGACAACGCGTCGGGTTCGGCCGGTCTGTTGGCGATCGCCAGTGCGTGGGCCAAGAGCAAGGAGAAGCCCAAGCGCAGCATCGTGTTCCTGTCGGTGTCCGGCGAAGAACTCGGTTTGTGGGGCAGCGCCTACTACGCCAACAACCCGACCTGGCCGGCCGACCAGATCGTCGCCAACATCAACACCGACATGATCGGCCGCAGCGGGCCGGAGTCGGGGCCGATGGAGGTCACGGTGACGCCGAGCCACGGCCACAAGATGTTCTCGACGATCGTGCGCGATTCGGCGGTGTTCGCCGAGCAGCTCGGCTGCACGTTCACCTCGGGCGACAAGTACTACACCCGCAGCGACCACTACAACTTCGCGCAGAAGGGCATCCCGGTGGTGTTCTTCTGCAACGGCGAGCACGAGGACTACCACCAGGTCACCGACCACGCCGACAAGCTCGACGGTGCCAAGATGGAGCGCATCGCCCGCTTGTCGTTCTGGACCGGCTGGTCGGTCGCGAACGCCGACGAGCGGCCGCGCAAGCTCGGCCGGCAGCCGGCCTGGCGCTGAGGCCTGCACCTGAGTACCCGCCCCGGGATCGGCGGCGGGCTGTTGCCTGCGCCGCCTCGATCGCGACCATGCCGGCATGAGAAAGCCGGCTTCGCCCGAGATCGCAGCCTTCCTCGCCGTCGGTCGCTTCGCGGTCGTCGGCGCCTCGCAGGACCGCCAGAAGTACGGCAACAAGGTGCTGCGCTGCTACCAGCAGCACGGCCTGCCGGTGGTCGGCGTCAACCCGAAGCTGCAGACGGTCGAAGGGGTCGCGTGCCATGCGCGCCTCGGCGACGTGCCGGCCGGGGCCCTCGCCGTGTCGGTGGTCGCGCCGCCGGCAGCGGCGCGCGCCATCCTCGCCGACGCGCAGGCGCGCGGGGTGCGGCACGTGTGGTTCCAGCCTGGAGCGGAGGATGCCGCCGCGATCGCCGAAGCCCGCGCTGCCGGCATGGTGGTCATCGCCGACGGGCCGTGCCTGCTGGTGCAGCTGGGCTTCCACGACGACTGACGCCGCCGGCTCCACCGAGTGCGGACAGACTCGGGGCACGTCGGCGCATTGTCCGCTGCCGCCGCCTGCGGTAAGGCTGTCGGCATGTCGCTGCTGCACGCCACGAACGCAGCGGTGGCCGAGCTGCAGAAGCTGCGCTTCGGCCCGCCGGTCGCGTGTGTCTACAACCCGCTGGAGTATGCGCGCGAGTTGCACGGCGCCTGGCTCGAGCGCTATGGGCGCGGCAAGAAGGACGTGCTGCTGGTCGGCATGAACCCAGGGCCGTTCGGCATGGTGCAGACCGGCGTGCCGTTCGGCGAAGTGGAGGCGGTGCGCAGCTGGCTCGTGTTGCGCGGCACGGTGCAGGCGCCGGCGAACCAGCATCCCAAGCGCCCGGTGCAAGGGCTCGCCTGCACCCGCTCGGAAGTCAGCGGCCGCCGGCTGTGGCAATGGGCGGCGCAGCGCTTCGTCACGCCGCTGCGGTTCTCACGCCGCTTCTTCGTGCACAACTACTGCCCGTTGGCGTTCGTCGCCGACAGCGGCGCCAACCTGACGCCGGACAAGCTGCCGCGCACCGACACCGAACCGCTGTTCCGCATCTGCGACCGCTTCCTGCAGCAGGTGGTCGCCACGCTGCAGCCGACCTGGGTCGTCGGCGTCGGCGCCTTCGCCGAGGCGCGTGCGGCCGCGGTGCTCGGCAAGTCGGTCCGCATCGGCCGCATTCCGCACCCGAGCCCGGCGTCGCCGGCGGCCAACCTCGGCTGGGAGAAGCTGGCCGACGAAGCGTTCGCGGGCATGGGCATCGCCGTCGGCTGAAGGCCGGCGGCGCGCGCGGCTCTGCCCGCGGCGTCAGCTCACTGGAAGCAGGCCGGCGGGCGGCGCAGGCGGCCCAGGTGGTGCTGCAGCGCGGTGAACAGGCGCTTGCGCGCGCGCATGATCCGGATCGCGACGGTGCCGGTCGGCAGGCCCAGCTCCTTGCCGGCGTCCTGGTAGGGCTTGCCCTGGCGCACGCACAGTTCGAACACCGAACGGTAGTGCTCGGGCAGGCCGTCGACGGCTTCCTGGAACGCCGTCATGAATTCCTCTTCCTCCAGCTCGACGTTGCCGGCGCGGGCCGGCAGCGACTCGAGCATGTCGGGGGCTTCGGCCGGCTGCACGCTGCTGATCGGCCGCGGCAGGCGCTGGCGCGAGCGCAGCGCCGTCAGCGCCTGGTTGCGCGCCACTTCGAACAGCCAGGCGCGGAAGTTCGTGCCGGGGCGGTAGAGGTCGTGCTTCAACAGGACCTTCTCGAACACTTCCTGGGTGACGTCCTGGGCCTGGTGCGGGTCGCGAACCATGCCGTGCACGAAGTGGTAGATGCGCTTGCCGTAGCGCTGGTCGAGGGCCGTCATCGCCGTCTCGATGCGGCCCGCCTGCAGGTCCGCGACCAGGTCTTCGTCACTGGGCTGCGAGGTGAGGTCGGCAGTGCGAACGTCCATGCCGGTGGCATTTCAAAGCCCGTGCCGCGCCGTTCCGACAACGGCTGAGGTCCGCTAAGCCGCGATGCGATCAGCCCTTCTGGGCATCTGCGTCGTGCCGAAGGGGGTGGGTGCCTACCGGTTGCGGCACCCGGGTGCCAACCCGCTGTGGCGGCGAATTTCACGGCGGGCTGTCGCGTCCGGGGCATCCCGGCGCGCGCTGCCCAGGCTGCGGTTCACCCGGGAACCACTTCACCCAGGACCGGTCCGCCCCGGCAATCAGGCCGGCAACAGGAATCAGACCGGGAACAGGTCGCGGCCACCGACCAGCGCGGCGTCCAGCAGCGCCAGGTTGCCGCTGCGGCGGGCGTCGTCTTCGCCGCTGGTCAGGTAGCCCCAGCGCAGCCGACGCACAGCCAGGTAGACGATGGCGGCGCGCAGTCCCCACTCGCTGCGGATGCGGTCGCCGCCGACGGCGCCGCCGAACCAGCGCGCCAGCAGCTGCTTCTTCCACTCGTGGTGGCGCTGGCAGTGGATCCAGAACCAGGCGAAGTCGTGGTCGCGGTTGCCGAGCCCGACGCACTCGAAGTCGACCAGGAACGGCCGGCCTTCGTCGGTGACGACGATGTTGCTCTCGTGGAAGTCGCCGTGCACCAGCACCTGCTTGCGGCCGTCGGTCCAGCGCACCGCTTCGCCGAAGAAGCGCTGCAGCTGCCGCCAGCGCGGCTCGCCGAGCACGAACAGCACCGCGTCGTACATCGCGCGAATGCGGTCCATGTAGGCGATCGGATCCCAGTGCTCGAGCGGCAGGCCACGGCGGCCCAGCAAGCGTTCGGTCGGCACCTTGGCGAGGCGCTGCAGCAACTCGTGCACGTGGTCCTGGCCGATCACCTCCTCGGCCGGGCCGACGGCGCCGGGGATCCACTCGAGCAGGATCCAGCGCGGCGGATCGCCGGGGCCGAACGCGATCGTGCGCGGCGCCGGGAAGTCGCGGCGGTGCGGGTCGATGCTGTCGAGCAGCCGGTAGAAGCCCGCTTCGCGCAGTGCGAAGTCGTCCGCCCGGACGCCTGCCGGCAGCACCGTGCCCGGCTCCGGTGGCAGGTAGTACTTCAGCAGGTAGGTCCGACCGTTCGGCGCGTCGGCCACGATCGGCAGCGACGAGCGGTGGCCGGAGCAGAGTCGTCGTGGGCGCGGCGCCTCCTTCAGGTTCAGCTCGCGCAGCACCAGGCGGGCGGCCTCGAGCTGGATGTCGGAGGGAGTCGTGTTCACGGTCGGCCGGGGTCGGGCGCCAACCGTGCATCGTCGGCTGGCTCGTCGTGCTTGAGCGAGGCCGCTTGTAGGCGCTGGCGGGGGCGGCGGGAAGACATCGATTGGCTTCGTGCCGCGTGGTGCCGGCCGCGAGATCCAGAGGGTGCACCTGCCTGCGGTGCCAAGGCGCGGCCGGCGGGCTCCTGCAGTTCCGTCAAGTCCAGACCCGCCGCTGGTCGAGAATCGACGTGCGATGCCGGACCCGAGGAAGACCCCTGAACCGCCTGCCGTGGATCTCGCCACGGACCTCAAGGCCAGGATCTGCGCCCTCGTCGACGGCCTCGTCGAGAAGAGCGACGAGGCCTACGAAGCCGAGTTCGTCCACCTGATCACGCGCGTGAAGGAGCTCGTCGACCGCAAGCTGCGGATGGAGGGCACCAAGACCGACACGCGCGACTTCCTCGGCGAACTGCTGTTCACGCGCCTGCGCCGCGGCATGCACCTGTTCCTGCGCAGCGAGGACGAGGTCACGTCGCTGCGCGCCGCCGAGTGGGTCATGGGCGTGCTGTTCGCGGTGACCACGCTCAGCGAGTTCGCCAAGGCGTTCGACGAGTCGCTGATCCGCTCGACCTCGGGCGCGCGCGACTTCAACTTCGCCGGCCGCACCGACTTCATCTCCGTCGAGGAGGTGATGCAGATGCTGTCGGCGGGCAAGCACCTCGGTTGCCTCAGCCTCGAGAAGGGCGACAACCGCCTCGACGTCTACCTGCGCGAGGGCCGCATCTGGTTCCTCGATCCGCACCGCATGATCCGGCGCGTGTTGCCGGGCGACTCGATGCGGCATCGCGAGATCCCGGAGGCGGTGATCACCGAGGCCGAGAGCCGGCGGGCGCGCGAAGGCGTGCCGGTGATGTTGTCGCTGACCGAGCGCGGCATCTTCCGCAAGGACGAGCTGAAGGACGTCATGCGGACGTTCGGCAAGGAAGTCTTGTTCGACTTCATGCGCGAGAACAGGCCCTACGCCTTCTACTACCGCAAGCTCGACGTGCTGCCGGACTTCGCCGAGGCCAACGACCTGCGGCTCGGCGTCACCTCGATCCTGCTCGAAGGCAGCAAGCAGCTCGACGACTGGAAGCAGATGCTGCAGGTGTTCCCGGATCCCGACGCGCCGCTCGAGCCGAAGGCGGACATGTTCGCCCGCATGGGCGACGTCGCGCTGGGTGTGCTGGAGATCAAGCTGCTGTCGCAGATCAACGGCGACACCACGCCGCGCTCGCTGGTGTCCGTGCTCGGGCTGCCGCTCTACGACGTCTACCACCTGCTGTTGCGGCTCAGCCACGAGGGCATCCTGTCGGCCGCCGGCAGCGTCGACTCGCTGCAGGGCTTCCACTTCGGCAACGACGAAGGCTCGGTCCAGGAGTCGATGCAGGAAGCGTTCGCCGCGCTCGACGCCAACGACGACGCCGAGCAGCGCCGCAGCGCCATCGATCGCGTCTTCGGCGACGAAGGGGGCACGTCGGAGCCCGGCGGCAAGACGCTGTCCGCGCTCGACAAGGTGTTCGGCGGACCCGCCGCGCCGCCGGCCAACAAGCCGGTGGACCTGGATCGCGAACTGCTCGACATCCTGCGCAAGGGCAAGAAGGGCTGACGCGGCCGGCGTGGAGGGTCAGGTGCGTTCGCTCGGCTCTGGGCGCCCGGCCGCCCGGCGATACGCCGCTGCGTGGCCACGTGCCGCATCGAGCCAGCGGAACGTCCGCGCCCGCGCCGGCCCCGCCGCCCGCAAGCGCGCCGCGGTGGCCGGCGCCAGCAGCACGCCGGCGAGTGCTGCCGCCACTGCGTCGACCGTCAGCGCCGGCAGGCGCAGCGCCGCGTCGCCGCACAGTTCGGGCAGCGAACTGACGTCGCTGACGATCGTCGGCACGCCGGCGGCGAGCGCGTCGGCGACGGCGAGGCCGAAGCCTTCGTAGGCGGACGGCGACACGAACGCATCGGCCAGCGCGTAGACCGCCGCCAGGTCGTCGGCCGGCAGATGCGGCAGCCAGACGGCGGTGTCGTCGGCTTCGATCGCGGCCATGGCCTCGGCGGCGAGCCAGCCGCGGCGGCCGACCAGCACCGCCCGCAGCCCGGGCATCTGCGCCCGCAGCTGCCGCACGCCGCCGACGACGAGGTGCACGTTCTTGCGCGCCTGCACGGTGCCGACGTGCAACACGAAGTGCTCCGGCAGCCGCAGGCGGGCGCGCACCGCGGCGAGCTGCTCGGCGGCGATCGTCGGCGCCGGGTCGATGCCGTGCGGCACCACGCAGACGCGGCCTTCGCTGCGCGGATGGATGCGCCGCAGGTCGTCGGCCGTGGCCTGCGACGGTACGACGATGGCCGCGGCGCGGCGCACGGCGTCGCGGGTGGCCCAGCGCAGGAACAGGCGCGAGGCGAAGCCGAACGTCGCCGGCACCGTGTGGTAGGCGAGGTCGTGCACGGTCACGACGGCCGGGGCCGACAGCCTCGGCGGCAGCGCGTTCTTGGTGTCGTGGTAGACGTCGGGGCGCAGCCGGTGCAGCAGCTTCGGCAGCGCCAGGTACTGCCAGCGCAGACGATCGAGGCCGCCGCGCATCGGCAGGTCGACGACCTCGGCGCCGCTGGCGGCGAACGCCGCGGGGCGATCGGTGACGACGGTCACGCGCACGTCGTCGACCGAGCGAAGCGCCTGCACCAGGCGGATGCCGTAGCTGGCGGGGCCGCCGGTGGTGCCGGCGAGCACGGCGATGGCGACGTGGAGCGGGGGCAAGGTCGCGAGCCTACGGTCGCTCGACCGCGGTTCCAGCCGGTGGTCGTCGCTCGAACGCGGCGAGCCAGAGGTCGCGGCGGTACGCCGCTTCGGCGCGGTGGGCCCGCAGCACGTAGCCGGCGTCGGCGAACCAGCCGGCGAGGCGGCCGAGCGACACCGCGAACCGCGTCGGCGAAGCCCCGAGCCAGCCGCGCAGCACACGCTGCAGGTGGTGGGCGCTGCACGGATGGAAGAAGCTGACGACGACGAAGCGGCCGGCGACGCGGCAGGCTTCGGCGACGACGAGGCGCTGCGCGTCCGGCGGCAGGTGGTGCAGGAAGCGGAACACGACGACGCCGTCGACCGCGGCGTCGGCGAACGGCATCGCCAGCGCATCGGCCTGCACGCGCTCGGCGGCGCGGCCACGTTCGTCGGCGGTGCGCAGCATCGCCAGCGCGCCGTCGCCCTGCACGACGCGGTGGCCGAAGCGATCGCGCAGCAGCGGCAGCAAGCGCCCGGCCCCGCACGGCAGGTCGAGCACGCTCTCGCCGGCGCGGCCCGGCCAGACGGCGGCCAGCAGTTCGGCCTCGCGCGTGGCACGGCGCGGATTGCGGTCGGCGTAGACGTCGCTCTTGCCGGCGGCCTCGTAGCGGGTCGCGGTCGCCCATGGCGGGGCGGTGCGCAGCAGGCGGCGCCGCGTCGCGCGATCGGCGCCGGCGGTGCGCAGCAGCTGCAGCGCGAAGCACAGCGCCAGCTCGCGTGGCACGCCGACGCCGCGGACCGAGCGCGCACAGCGGCGCAGCACGCGCTGCAGCAGCGCCGGCGCGGCGGGGCCCGGTCGCACGAGGCGGCCGTTGTGCAGGTCGAGCACGGCGGGCTTCACGTCGGCGGTGCAGTTCGTGGCGAACACGTGCTCGCAGCTCAGGTCCGGCAGCGCGAAGCCCGCCGCCAGCAGGCGACCGCAGTGGCGCGCCATCGCGCGCACGAACGGCCGCTCGCCGGTGCCGCCTTCGTACCAGTCGCGCAGCGAGCGCCCCGGCAGCTCGGCACACAGGTAGAACGCAGCGGCACCGCGGCGGCCGTAGGCGATCGGCCGTGGGGCGTCGAAGCCGGCTGTGCGCAGCGCCAGCGTCACGCGCAGTTCGCGTTCGCCGTCGTCGCGGGCGCGCGGTTGCGTGCAGCGGAAGCGCAGCCGGTTCTGCCACTGCGTCGCGGTGAACGTCTTCAGGTAGTAGACACCGGTCGGCAGAGCGAGGCGCCGCACGTGGCGCAGGCGGTTCGGCGGCGCTGCGGCCGTGGCCGGCAGCGCCAGCGTCGCCGCCAGCGAAGCGAACAGCGCGCGTTCGTCCGCGTCGTCGGTCAGCAGCTGCCAGTGGTCCACCACGCGCGGAGGCTAGGGGCGCGAGCGTCCGCCGCCAACGCTGCGTCGAGGCGGCTCGCGCTTGCCGCCTCCGCGAGCTTGCTCCATGATCGGTCCATGTCGAAGCCCGTGCTCACCCGCGATCTCGTCGCGCGGTTGCCGAAGTCGGATCTTCATCTCCACCTCGACGGCAGCCTGCGGCTCGAGACGCTGCTCGATCTCGCGCGCATCCACAAGGTCGCGCTGCCGAGCCGCACGCCGGAAGGCCTGCTCGAGCTCGTGTTCAAGCGCGCCTACAAGAACCTGCCCGAATACCTGAAGGGGTTCGAGTTCACCGTCGCCTGCCTGCAGGACGCCGAGTCGCTGGAGCGCGCCGCCTACGAGCTCGCCTGGGACTGCCGCCGCGAGAACGTGTTCTACATCGAGGTGCGCTTCGCGCCGCAGCTGCACGTGCGCGGCGACTTCCGCGTGCGCGACGTGCTGCGCGCCGTCTGCCGCGGCCTCGAGCGGGCGAAGAAGGAGATCAACGCCGACCCCGAGGTGAAGCGCGGCGCGCTGCCGCGGTTCGAAGCCGGCGTCATCGTCTGCGCGATGCGCTTCTTCCTGCCGGTGTTCAGCGAGCACTACCGCGCCTACTTCGAGGCGATGAGCACGGCGCGGCCCGAGGAGATCTACGGGCTGGCGTCGCTGGAGCTGGCGCGCGCCGCCATCGCCGCCGCCGAGGTCGACGGCCTGCCGGTGGTCGGGCTCGACCTCGCCGGCCAGGAGCGCGGCTTCCCGTGCAAGGACCACCAGGCGGCCTACCAGCTCGCGCACGACCACTTCCTCGGCAAGACCGTGCACGCCGGCGAGGACTACGGCCCGGAATCGATCTTCCAGGCGATCACCGACTGCCACGCCGACCGCATCGGGCACGGCACCTGGCTGTTCAGCCAGAAGCACATCAAGGACAAGTCGATCGAGGACAAGCGCGCCTACATCGACAAGCTGGTGCGCTACATCGCCGACCGCCGCATCACGCTCGAGGTCTGCCTGACCAGCAACCAGCAGACGATCCCGGAACTGCGCGGCGACCTGAAGAAGCACCCGTTCCGGCGCATGCGGGACGCGCGCTGCAGCGTGACGCTGTGCACCGACAACCGGCTGGTGTCGCGCACGACGATGACCGACGAGGTCGAGAAGGCGGTGTCGGCGTTCGGCCTCGAGCCGCGCGCGCTGAAGGACGTCCTCATCTACGGCTTCAAGCGGTCGTTCTTCCCTGGCTCGTATCCCGACAAGCGCGACTGGGTGCGCTCGGTGCTGAACTACATGGAGGACACCTTCGCGCAGTTCGGCCACGACGTGCGCGTCGGTCGCCGGCCGCTGTAGTCGCGGCCCGCGCGCGCCTGCGGCGCCGGCTTGCGCGCCCGGCTCCTGGCGCGATGATGCGGCGATGCTCGCCTTCGCCTTGTCGTTGCTGGTCGTTGCTCCGCAGGAACCCGCCGCCGAAGCGCCGCGGGTGGACTTCACCAAGCAGATCGCGCCGCTGCTGCTGGAGCGCTGCATCGACTGCCACGGCCCGAAGGAGCAGAAGGGCGACCTGCGGCTCGACCAGAAGGCGCACCTGTTCGGCGCCGACGAGCCGAGCGTCGTGGCCGGCAAGCCCGACGACAGCGAACTGCTGCGGCGCCTCGGCCTGCCGGCCGACGACGACGAGGTGATGCCGCAGAAGGGCGAGGCGCTGAGCAAGGAGCAGCAGCAGCTGTTCCGCGCCTGGATCGCGCAGGGCGCCGACTGGCCCGAGGCCGGCGACGCGTGGCTCGGCGAGCAGCTGGCGGCGCGCGTGGTGCCGAAGATCACGTTCGAGCTGCCGGCGATCGACGACGCCCAGCGGGCGAAGCTGGAGCTGGAGGTGAAGCGCCTGCAGGCGTTCGGTGCGTTGGTGCAGCCGGTCGCCGCCGACACCGAGGCGCTCGAACTGAACCTGTCGCTGCTGCGCGACAAGGCCGACGACGCACTGCTGGCGGGCGTCGAACACCTGGCGCCGCGCCTCGTCTGGCTGCACCTCGGTCGCACGGCGGTCACCGACGCCAGCGCCGCGACGTTGGCGAAGCTGACGCAGCTGCGGCGATTCCAGGCGCAGCACACGGCGCTCGGCGACGCGACGTTCCTCGCCATGAAGGAGCTGGGGCAGCTCGAGACCGTCAACGCCGTCGGCAGCAAGCTCGGCGACGGCGGCCTCGCGGCGCTGGCGCAGTTGCCGCACCTGACGCGCGTCTACGCCTGGCAGACGCAGGTGACGTCGGCGGGTGGCCTCGCGGCGAAGAAGCAGGCGCCGAAGCTCGACGTCGACCTCGGCGACTACGCCGAGGCGCGGCTCGCGGCCGCCAAGAAGGAGGTCGACGAGCGGCAGCAGCGCAACCAGCCGATCAACACCACCTGCCCGGTGGCGGACAAGCCGATCGATCCGCAGCACACCGTCGAGCACGACGGCCGGCGGATCGCGTTCTGCTGCGGCAAGTGCAAGGCGGCGTTCGTCGCCGAGCCGGCGAAGTTCCTCGCCAAGCTGCCGCCGAAGTGATCGCGGCGCCGGCGTCGTCCCTGCGCGCTGGCGACGGCGCGATCAGTGGTGGTGGTGGCCGCCCGGACCGTGCGCGTGGCCGTGCTTCTTCTCGTCGTTGGTCGCGCGACGGATGTCGACGATCTCGACCGAGAAGTTCAGGCGCTGGCCGGCCATCGGGTGGTTGCCGGTGATCGTGACCTGGTCGTCCTTCAGCGCCTTGACCCACACGGTCATCGGCTGGCCCATGCGATTGCGCGTCTGGAACGCCATGCCGACCGCGAGCTCGACCTTCGGCGGGAACTGGCTGCGCGGCACCGTCTGGTCGCGGGCCGGGTCGTAGTCGCCGTAGCCTTCGTTGGCCGGCACGACGACGTCGCACTTGTCGCCGACGTTCTTGCCGACGAGCTGGCGCTCGAGGCCGGGGACGATGTTCTGGGCCCCGTGCAGATAGACGAGGGGCTCGCCGCCGAACGACTGGTCGGCGATGGAGCCGTCGTCGAGGGTCAGGCGGTAGTGGATGGTCACGACGTGACCGTCGGCAATCGCGGGTTTCATGGGGGCCGGGAGCGTAGCGAACGGTCGTTGCGGGGACAGCGGCCACGGCGCATTCCTGGCCCCGGCCTCGGCCCCGCACCGGCCATGCGGCCACTGCCACCGGGCGGCGGGGGCATGGGCCGAACTGCGGGGCGGTGGCGGCTGCAGTCGTCGCCGGGCGCGGTCGATGCCGGCCTCCACACGAAACGAGGAACCATGGCACTGCTCGACTGGAAGCCCGAACTCGAACTTGGCGTGGCGGCGATGGACCGCGAGCACCGCGAACTGGTCGCGGCGATGAACAAGATCCACGAGCTCGACCAGAAGAAGGCCGGCCGCGCGACCGTGGACGCCGCCCTGCAGCAGCTGATCAAGCTGACCAAGGCCCATTTCGCCGACGAGGAGAAGCACATGGCGGCGATCGGCTTCCCGGGCCTCGCGGTGCACGCGCGCATCCACGCCGACATGCTGCGCAAGGTCGCCGCGCACTACGAGACGTTCCGCGCCGGCAGCGGGGCGGTGGCGAAGGAGTTCTTCGACTTCCTGGTGCTGTGGCTCGGCGCCCACATCATGGGCATCGACCGCAAATACGCGCCGCTGCCGGCCGCGGGTCGCCGCTGACCGCGCGCGGAGCCGCGGCGAAGCGGTGTCGGGGCTTCCTTCCGGTGCGCGGATCGCGCATAACGTGCGCGCCCCCTCTCCAAGACGTCCAGCCCGTTGAGCTCCGAGACCTTCCGGCGCCTCCTGCTCGAGGCGAACGTTCTCGATCGTGAACGCCTCGCCAAGGCGGAGGCCGCCGCCAGCAGCCGCGGCACGCCGCTCGAGCGCACGATCGTCGCCTTGAACCTCGCCGACGAGACCGCCGTGTGGCGCGTGCTCGCGAAGGCGCACGGGCTGAAGTTCGTCGACCCGCAGAAGCTGCAGCCGCAGGCCGAAGCGGTGAAGAAGGTGCCGAAGGAGCAGATCGAGCAGAACGAAGCGCTGCCGGTGCTGCTGAAGGACGGCGTGCTGTGGGTCGCGATCGACGATCCGGTGCGCGTGTTCGTCGCCGACAACCTCGGCTTCCTCGCCGGCTGCTCGGTGCAGTGCGCGCTGATGCCGCCGCAGGCGCTGAAGCAGGCGCTGCGCAAGGTGACCGGCGGCGGCGAGGCGGCGAAGGCCGGCGCCGCCGGCGCGGGTGCCGGCGGCGCGGGCGAAGGCGACGACGCGCCGATCATCCGGCTGGTCGCGAAGACCATCGACGAGGCGCTGCAGCAGCGCGCGAGCGACATCCACGTCGAGCCGTTCCAGCAGCGGCTGCGCATCCGCTACCGCGTCGACGGCGTGCTGAAGGAGATCGCGTCGCTCGAGCCGACGCTGCTGGCGCCGATGACCTCGCGCCTGAAGATCATGGCCGGCCTCGACATCGCCGAGCGCCGCAAGCCGCAGGACGGCCGCATCTCGTTCCGCACGCAGGGGCGCGACATCGACATCCGCACGTCGGTGCTGCCCGGCAGCCACGGCGAGACGATCGTCATGCGCCTGCTCGACAAGGAGCGCGGGCTGATGAGCCTGCAGGGCCTCGGCTTCGAAGGCACCGACCGCGAGCGCTTCCAGCGCGTCATCGCCCGGCCGAACGGCATCGTGCTGGTCACCGGCCCGACCGGCTCGGGCAAGACGACGACGCTCTATGCAGCACTGCAGGAGCTCAATCGCCCGGACGTCAAGATCATCACCGCCGAGGATCCGGTCGAGTTCAACATCCGCGGCATCAACCAGTGCCAGGTGAAGTCGCGCATCGGGCTGAGCTTCGCCCGCATCCTGCGCGCGATGCTGCGCCAGGCGCCGAACGTGATCCTGGTCGGCGAGATCCGCGACAAGGAGACCGCCGAGATCGCGGTGCAGGCGGCGCTGACCGGCCACCTGGTGTTCTCGACGCTGCACACCAACGACTCGGCGTCGGCGATCACCCGCCTGTGCGACATGGGCGTGAAGCCGTTCCTGGTCGCCGCGTCGGTGCAGGCCGTGCTGGCGCAGCGCCTGCTGCGCGTCCTGTGCAAGGAGTGCAAGCAGCCGCACGAACCGTCGGCGACCGACCTGCGCAGCATCGGCGTCGACCCGAACAACGTCGGCGGTGCGACCTTCTTCCGCGCGCAGGGTTGCCCGGCCTGCAACCACAGTGGCTACCGCGGCCGCCTCGGCATCTACGAGTTGCTGCAGATGGACAACACGCTGCGCGAGATGACCTTCCGCGGCGAACCGATGGTGCGCCTGCGCGAGTACGCCTGGCAGTCCGGCGGCATGTCGACGCTGGTGCAGGACGGCGCGCGCAAGGTCTTGCAGGGTCACACGACCATCCAGGAACTGCTGCGCGTCGTCGCCGCCGTCTGACGCGGTCCGTTCCTCGCCCTACCCTTCTGTCGCCCGAGCCCCGAATCCTCCGCATGGACATCCTCGCCCTGATGGACGCCGCCTTCGCGCGCGGCGCCGCCGACGTTCACCTCTCGGTCGGTCGCAAGCCCGTGTTCCGCCTCGGCGGCGGCCTGGTCGAAGTCGACGGCCCGGTGCTGCTGCCCGAGCACACCGAGGCGATGGCGAAGCAGATCGCGCCGGCGCGCAACTGGGACGAACTGCTGCGCAGCGGCACCACCGACTTCGGCCTGGCGCACGGCAACAAGTGCCGCTTCCGCGTCAGCATCCTGACGGCGAAGGGCTCGCGCGGCCTGGTCATGCGCCAGATCCCGCAGAAGCTGATGTCGTTCGAGCAGATCGGCCTGCCGGAGTCGGTGCAGCAGCTGCTGAACCTGCACCGCGGCCTCGTGCTGGTCACCGGCCCGACCGGCTCGGGCAAGACGACGACGCTGGCGACGATGGTGGACTGGATCAACCAGCACCGCGACGTGCACATCATCACGATCGAGGACCCGGTCGAGTACTACCACTCGCACAAGAAGTCGCAGGTCACGCAACGCGAGGTCGGCACCGACGTGCCATCGTTCGCCGAGGCGATGCGCCGCGCGCTGCGCCAGGACCCGGACGTGATCCTGCTCGGCGAGATGCGCGACCTCGAGACCACCTCGGCGGCGATCACCGCGGCCGAGACCGGCCACCTGGTGTTCGGCACGCTGCACACGACCGGGGCGGCGCGCACCGTCGATCGCATCATCGACCAGTATCCGCGCGAACAGCAGGAACAGATCCGCGCGCAGCTGTCGCTGTCGCTCGTCGCCGTGGTGTCGCAGATCCTGATCCCGTCGGCGAGCGGCGGCCGCGTCGCCGCGTTCGAGGTCATGCTGAACAACCCGGCGATCGAGAACCACATCCGCAAGTGCGAGACGTTCAAGATCCCGTCCGTGCTGCAGACCAGCCGCCGCCAGGGCATGTTGCTGATGGACGACTGCCTGCTCGACCTGTGGCGCAGCGGCCGCATCGGCAAGGAGGTCGCGCTCGAGCGCGCGTTCGATCGCAAGGGACTCGCCGTCCGCATGGGCGGCGGGGCGGCGGAGTGAGGCCATGGCACGCGAACCCGGCCAACCGCGGCGGCTGCTCGGCCAGATCCTGAAGGAGTTCGGCCTCGTCCACGAAGGCATGATCCAGGAGGCGCTGTCGATCCAGCGCGAGAAGGGCGGCCGCATCGGCGAGATCCTGGTCGGCATGCAGGCGGTGTCGCCCGGCGACGTCGTGCGTGCGCTCGCCGCCCAGTCGGGCCTCGCGTTCCACGACCTGGCGGCGGTGCCGCCGAGCCAGGATGCGATCGCCAAGATCGACCTGGCGACCGCGCGCGCGTTCGGGGTGCTGCCGGTCAGCCTGCAGGGCAAGGTGCTGAAGGTGGCGATCGCCGATCCGGCGGGCGTGGCGATGCTGCAGGACCTCGGCTTCACCAGCGGCTGCGAGATCCAGGGGGTGATCGCCGACGCGGCCCTGATCCAACAGGGGCTCGACCGCTTCTACCGCGAGGACGCCGCCGACAGCAAGGTGCGGATGAAGGAGCTGCTGCAGGAACTGCAGCAGCAGGGCGGCAAGATCGACCTCGAGGACAAGGCCGCGATGGCGTCGGCGGCGCCGGTGGTCAAGCTGCTGAACTACATCCTCTACCAGGCGATCCGCGACAAGGCGTCGGACATCCACCTCGAGCCGTTCGAGACCGACTTCAAGATCCGCTACCGCGTCGACGGTTCGCTGTTCGAACTGGAGGCGCCGCCGCCGCACCTGGCCGAAGCGCTGGTCGCGCGCGTCAAGGTGATGAGCGACCTCGACATCGCCGAGACGCGCCTGCCGCAGGACGGTCGCATCGAACTGACCGTCGGCGGCCGTTCGGTCGACCTGCGCGTGTCGACGCTGCCGACGATGTTCGGCGAGTCGACGGTGATGCGCATCCTCGACCGCAGCAACGTCTCGCTGAGCCTCGACAATCTCGGCCTGCTGCCGGAGATCCGCGCCCACCTGCGCCGCTTCGTCGACCTGCCGCACGGCATCGTGCTCGTCACCGGCCCGACCGGTTCCGGCAAGACCACGACGCTCTACGCGATGCTGAACGAGGCGAACAAGGAGGACACCAAGGTCATCACCGTCGAGGACCCGGTCGAGTACGACCTCGAGGGCATCATCCAGGTGCCGGTGAACGAGGAAATCGGCGTCACCTACGCGTCGGTGCTGCGCACGATCCTGCGCCAGGACCCGGACGTGATCCTGGTCGGCGAGATCCGCGACCGCGAGACCGCCCAGACGGCGATCGAGGCGAGCCTGACCGGCCACCTCGTGTTCTCGACGCTGCACACCAACGACGCCGCGTCGGCGGTGACGCGCCTCGTCGACATCGGCATCGAGCCGTTCCTGCTGACGGCGACCGTGCAAGGCATCCTGGCCCAGCGCCTGGTCCGCCGCGTCTGCGCCGAGTGCAAGACGTTCTACGAGCCGGCCGACGAGGTGCTGCGCCGGCTCAACTTGACCCACGAGCAGGTGGTCGGCAAGAAGTTCGCCTATGGCAAGGGCTGCGAGCGCTGCAACTTCACCGGCTACCGCGGCCGCATGGCGATCACCGAGATCCTCGACGTCGACGACCGCATGCGCGAGATGATCCTGCAGGGGGCCAGCACCACGGCGCTGCAGGCGGCGGCGGTCGAGGGCGGCCTCGTGACCCTGCGCGAGAACGGCCTGCGCGCGGTGTTCGACGGGGCGACGACGGCCGAAGAAGTGCTGCGCGAGACGATCACCGGTTGACGGCGGTGCATTGCCGAAGGACCCCGCCGCGGGCTAGAAGGGACGCATGAGTGCTGCCGCGTGCCCTGGTCCGGATGGCGACACCCCGTTCCGCGGGGCGGTCGCGTCGATGCTGCGCGAATTGGACCCGGATCCGGCGCGCGAGGGCCTGCGCGACACCCCGCGCCGCGTCGAGAAGGCGTTCCGCTTCTACACCTCCGGCTACGCCCAGGACCCGAAGAAGGTCATCGGCGACGCGCTGTTCGAGGCCGAGACCGACGAGATGGTGGTGGTCCGCAACATCGAGCTCTACTCGCTGTGCGAACACCACCTGGCGCCGTTCTTCGGCAAGGCGCACGTCGCCTACATCCCGGGCAAGAAGATCGTCGGCCTGTCGAAGATCGCCCGCGTGGTCGAGATCTACGCGCGGCGGCTGCAGGTGCAGGAACGGTTGACGATGCAGGTCGCCGAGGCGCTGCAGGAGGTGCTCGATCCGCGCGGAGTCGGCGTCGTCATCGAGGCTTCCCACCTGTGCATGATGATGCGCGGGGTCGAGAAGCAGAACAGCAGCACGGTCACCTCGTGCCTGCTCGGGCTGTTCCGCAAGGACGAGCGCACGCGCGCCGAGTTCTTGCAGCTGGTTCGCAGCTGATCCGGGCTCAGCTGATCCGAGCTGGCGGGCTGCGCGGGAGCACCGATGCCGTCGCGGTTGCAGGACTCGACGATACCGACGGTGCCGGTATGGGGAGAGCCGCGGGGGCTGGAGCGCCGCGGAGAGTGTGGTAGCAGGAGCCGGACTTGAACCGGCGACCTACGGCTTATGAAGCCGCCGCTCTAACCAGCTGAGCTATCCTGCCATCCGTTTGGGGCGGAGAAGAAAGCAGATGCCCGCGCTCGACTCAAGCAGGAAGTTGCGGCTTCCTCGCGGCGCGCCGTTGGCATGCGGGGGACAAGATTTTGGGCGCAGGTGTAACCAGCACCGACCCCATGCCTAGATGGAGGTGCGGGTGGCATGGACCCGCAAACGAGACGAGGTGGGCTCCCTGGCTGGATTCTCCTCCTGTCCGTGTCCGACTCCTCCTGACGATCCTCCTCCAGAAGTAGTACCCCCCGGCCAGGGAGCCTTTTTTTCTCCGCGCAGGCGTCGGATGCCGCGCCCAGCCGCCAGCGACCTCGCACGCGCGGACGACCGTCCGGATGCTGCGAGCGCGGTGTTGCCAACGAGCCATCGCCCGCGCTACGGGAAGCGGATGACATCCTTCGATCCGAACGCCGCGGCGTCCCCTGACAGCGGCATCTTCGGTCTGTTCGACGACGTCGCGAGCAGCCGTCTCGTGCTGGTGCCGGTGCCGTTCGCCGCGACCGTCTCCTACGGCACCGGCGCCGAAGCCGGCCCCGAGGCGATCCTCGCCGCCAGTCGCCAGGTCGACCTCTACGACCTGCAGTACGGCCGCATCTACGAGCAGCGGTTGTGCATGGCGCCCGCCGACGAACGCATCGCCGCGCTGCATCGCACGGCGCGGGCCCGTGCCGCCGAGGTCATCGAGCGCGGCGGCGCCGCCGCCGGCTCGCCCGACGTCGCTGCAGTCGACGCCGCCGGCCACGAAGTGAACACGCTCGTCCACGCAGCCGTTCGTGAGCTGCTGCGGCGAGGCAAGATCCCGGCGGTCGTCGGCGGCGACCATTCGGTGCCGTTCGGCGCGATCCGCGCCTGCGCCGAAGCCCATCCGGGGCTCGGCATCCTGCACGTCGACGCGCACGCCGACCTGCGCATCGCCTACGAGGGCTTCCGCTGGAGCCACGCGTCGATCATGGACAACGTGCTGCGCGAAGTGCCGCAGGTCGCGCGCCTCGTGCAGGTCGGCATCCGGGACTTCTGCGAGCAGGAACTCGACTCGATCCGCGGCAGCGGCGGCCGCGTCGTCACGCACTTCGACGGCGAGTGGCAGCGCCGCCGTGCCTGTGGCGAGACGTTCGACGCCCTGTGCCGCGAGACCGTCGACGCGCTGCCGCGCGACGTCTACGTCAGCTTCGACATCGACGGTCTCGATCCGTCGCTGTGCCCGCATACGGGAACCCCCGTACCGGGGGGGCTGTCCTTCGGCGAGGCCGTGCATCTGGTGCACACGCTCGTCTCGCGTGGGCATCGAATCGTCGGTTTCGACCTCGTGGAAGTGGTGCCCGGTGACGACGAGTGGGATGCGAACGTCGCCGCGCGACTGCTCTACAAGATGTGCGGCGCCGCCTTGGTCGCGCGCTGACGCGGCGAAGCGCCTGCTCACCTCAAGAAGGCCAGCGGTCGGAACCGATGTGCTCGCGGTCACGCGAAGCCCATGTCCATCTCAGCTGGCGTCGAGAATCTCGGGGGTCTGATCCAGCGCCTGCGCCAGGAGGGCGTCGGTGCGCTCGGTGCGGTCGTCGAACGACTGCGCGGCGTCGAGAGCGATGCGCGCGGCGATTCGCTCGACGAGCTGTCGCGGCTCTGCCGGGTCGCGGCGGACGCACTGCAGCAGGTCGGTGACGCCGGGTTCCCGGCCCATCGCGGGGCCGTGCTGGAGCATCTCGACCGGGTGGTCGACTACGCCAAGCGGTGCAGCGACTCGCTGCAGAAGGGCGAGGATGCGAGCGCCCTGGTGCCGCCGCCGATCCTGACCGTGCCGGACGCGGAGGAGGCCCGCCACTTCGCCGAGACGGTGGGCATGTTCGTCTCGCACGCGATCGGGGCCGTCGCCGAGCTGGAGGAGGAAGTGCTCGCGATCGAGGCCAGCGAGAAGCCGGCCGAGACCATCGCGGGCATCCGCCGCACGGTCCACACGATGAAGGCGGAGTTCGGCGTGCTCAACATGACCGGGCCGCAGAAGCTCTGTCATCAGATGGAGACGACGATCGACGCCTGCACCGAGAACGGGGCGGCGTTCCCGGTCGAGATGATGCTGCAGTGCGTCGACGCGCTGAAGCAGTTCCTCGACGCGCTGCAGCGCGACGTGCGCACCGAGATGGGCGACGTCGAGCCGCTGCTGGCCAAGCTGCGCAAGATCGCCACTGCGGCCCTCGCGGCCTCGGCGCCGGAGACGCCGGTCGAGATGAAGGTCGGCGGCGAGTTCGCCGACAGCCTGCCGGAGTTCATCACCGAGGCGCGCGCCCACCTCGCCGACGCCGAGGCGGCGATGGTGGCGTTGTCCAGCGAGCCGGACAACGACGAGAACATCAACCTGACGTTCCGTGCGTTCCACACGATCAAGGGCGTCGCCGGGTTCCTCAACCTGACGCCGCTGGTGGAGCTGGCGCACGTCTCCGAGACACTGCTCGACGGCGCTCGTTCGCATCGCTTCGCGGTGACGCCGAACGACATCGATCTCGTGCTGGCGGCCGGCGACATGATCCAGCAGATGATCGCCTCGCTCGAGGGCAAGCCGGGCCCGGGGCAGCGCGAGTGGAAGGATCTGATCGGCAAGCTGCAGGGCGCCGCCAGCCGCAGCCCCGGGGCGCCGCCCGCCAGGCAGGACGCTCCGCAGGCGCCGAGTGCGCCGCCGGCGAAGGTCGAGGAACCGAGCCCCGCGCCGACGTCCAGTCGCGAGCCCGAGCCCGACGAAGTGGCGGCGGGCAAGAAGGAGGAGGCCGGTCCGCGCACCGTGCTGCAGCCGAAGGCTCCGCCGGAGACCGACCACGGCGACCACAAGGCTGCGCGGGTCGAACGCACGATCAAGGTCAGCACCACGCGCCTCGACATGCTGGTCGACATGGTCGGCGAGCTGGTCATCGCCCAGTCGATGGTGCTCCAGGATCCGGCGATCCAGCGCCTGGACAGCCAGTCGTTGACCCGCAACATCGGCCAGGTCGGCAAGATCACTCGCGACCTGCAGGAAGCGGCGATGTCGCTGCGCATGGTCACGGTCAAGGCGACGTTCCAGAAGATGGCGCGCCTCGTGCGCGACGTCGCCGGCAAGGCCGCCAAGAAGGTCGCGCTGTCGATCTCCGGCGAGGACACCGAACTCGACCGCAACGTCGTCGAGCAGATCTCGGACCCGCTGGTCCACATGATCCGCAACGCCATCGACCACGGCATCGAGTCGCCCGACGACCGCCGTGGCAAGGGCAAGAACCCGGAAGGGCACCTGTCGCTGAGCGCCTACCACCAGGGTGGTTCGATCGTCATCGAGATCAAGGACGACGGCCGCGGGCTCGACAAGCAGAAGATCGCCAGGAAGGCGATCGAGAAGGGACTGCTGCCCGCCGACACCAACCCGGCGCAGATGAGCGACGGCGAAGCGTTCAACCTGATCTTCCTGCCGGGCTTCTCCACGGCCGAGAAGGTCACCGACCTCAGCGGTCGCGGCGTCGGCATGGACGTCGTCCGCCGCAACATCGAAGCGCTGCGCGGCAAGATCGAGATCGACAGCGTGGTCGGCAAGGGCACGACCTTCCGCATGCGCCTGCCGCTGACGCTGGCGATCATCGACGGCATGGTCGTGCGCGTCGGCAACAACCGCTACGTGGTGCCGACGCTGTCGATCGAACAGAGCTTCCGGCCGGCGGCCGACGACGTGCACCATCTCGTCGACCGCGGCGAATGCGTGCACGTGCGCGGCACCGTGCTGCCGGTCTATCGCCTGAAGGAGATCTTCGGTCAGGCCGACGGTCTCGACGATCTCGCCCAGGGCATCCTGATCGTGGTCGAGGCCGACGGCCAGCGCAGCTGCCTGTTCGTCGACGAGATCCTCGGCCAGCAGCAGGTCGTCATCAAGTCGCTCGGCATGCCGCGCGACCGCGTCACCGGTCTCTCCGGCGGCGCCATCATGACCGACGGGCGCGTCGCCTTGATCGTCGACGTCGGCACCCTGGTCGAGTCCGCACTGAGCATCCAGTAGAGGCAGAACCGCACATGAGCACCACACTCACGGCCCCGGTGATGGGCACCCAGGCTGGCTTCGCGGCCGGCAAGTTCCTGTCCTTCCAACTGTCGAAGGAAGAGTACGGGATCGCCATCCTCAAGGTGCGCGAGATCATCGGCATGGTGGACGTGACCCCGCTGCCGCGCACGCCCGACTTCGTGCGCGGGGTCGTCAACCTGCGCGGCCGGATCATCCCGGTGATCGACCTGCGCCGGAAGTTCGGCATGGCCCCGGCGGAGTTCACCAACGAGACGTGCATCGTCGTCGTCGACGTCGGCCGCGACGCCGAGAGTGCGTTCCGCGTCGGCTGCATCGTCGACACGGTGAGCGAGGTGCTGACCATCGGCGCCGAGCACTTCGAGGCGACGCCGCGCTGCGCGAACGCCGCCGGTGACTACATCGCCGGCCTCGCCAAGCTGAAGGACCGCGTGCTGATCCTGCTGGACATCGAACGCGTCATCGGGGACATCGACCCGACGGCCCTGGCCCAGGGGAGCTGAGTTCGTGGCCGAGACCGGCAGCAGCAACGGCGTCGTCGTCGGCGTCGCCGACATGGCGGTGGCTCGCGAGAGCCAAGGGCAACTGATCACCTATGCCCTTGGTTCCTGCATCGGCCTGTCCGCCTACGACCCGGTCGCCAAGGTCGGCGGGCTGCTGCACTACATGCTGCCGCAACCGGCGGAGCAGGCGGATCCGAAGGCGCTGAAGCCGTTCATGTACGCGTCGACCGGCATCCCGTTGCTGTTGCGCAAGCTGCTGGACGCGGGCGCCGTGCAGGCGCGGCTCGTCTTCTGCGCCGCCGGCGGCGCCGAGATCCTCGAGGGCGCCGCGCAGATGGCGATCGGCAAACGCAACCGCACGATCCTGCGCAAGGTGCTGTGGAAGGTCGGGGTGTCGCTGGCCGCCGAGGACACCGGCGGCAGCATCGCCCGCACGATGTCGTTGGACCTGTCGAAGGGCGACGTGCGTGTGCGCACGCGCGAGAACGACGGCGTGCTGTGGGCACCTGGAATGAAGGTTGTCGTGTCGCGGAGCATCGAACCATGAAGTACCGCATCCTGATCGTCGACGATTCCCCGCTGCTGCGTGCCACCGCGCGCCGCGCCGTGCTGCAAGCCGGTGCGTCGCCGGAGCTGGTGCGCGAAGCGCAGAACGGCAAGGAGGCCCTGGAGCTGCTGGCCAAGGAACCCGCCGACGTGGTGCTGCTCGACATCAACATGCCCGTGATGGACGGGTTCCAGTTCGTCGAGGAGAAGGCGAAGATCCCGGCGCTGGCCGCGACCAAGGTCGCGCTGGTGACGACCGAGGGCAATCGCAAGCGCCTCGATCGCATGAGCCAGCTCGGCGTCGAGCACTACCTGCGCAAGCCCTTCGAGCCGGAGGAACTGCGCAGCCTGGTCAAGGCCTTGTTCGAGGAGAAGTGAGACCATGGCGATGAACGCGGTAACCGCCGACTCCTTCGCGGGGTTGGTCGCCCTGGCTCTCGAACGCATGGCGTTCGTGATCACCGAGCCGGTCGACCAGACCGCGGCGGAGGTGCTGGTGAAGGCGGCGGCACACGCCGCCATCGAGATCAAGGGCAGCGAGCGCTACGTGCTGTGCGTGTCCGCCACGCCCGGCCTCGTGCGCGAGGTCGCGTCGGGCATGATGGGCATGGACGCGGACGAGATCGACGTCGACGACCACGGCCGGGCGACGGTCGGCGAACTGGCCAACATCCTCGGCGGCGAGCTGATCATGCTGCTGACGAACGGCGACGGCCAGATGGCGCTCGGCCTGCCGCGCGACGTCACCGACGAAGAAGCCGGCCAGCTGCTGGATCGCGCGGCCGAAGGCGGCTTCACGTGCGTGCTCGGCAGCGACGCCGGCACCCTGCTGGTCGCCGTGCACTGCGCCTGATCGACGCGCCGGGGCCGCCGGCGCGCGAAGCGTCTTGCTTCGCGGTCGGCGCCGCTGCAACGTGGCGCGGCGATGATCCCGCCCACGACCTTGTTCGCCGCGCGCGAGCGTGTGCTGGCCGCTGCGCGACCTCTGGCGACCACCGAGACGGTCGACCTCGCTGCGGCCCACGGCCGCCACCTCGCCGTGCCGGTGCACGCCGACTTTGCCTGGCCCGCGACCGACCGTTCGGCGATGGACGGCTTCGCGCTGCGCGCCGCCGACGCCGCGGTCGCCGGCGCCACCCTGCCGGTCGTCGGCGAGAGCCTCGCCGGCAAGCCGTTCGCCGGCGCGCTGTCCCCGGGGCAGGCGATCCGCATCATGACCGGCGCCGTGGTGCCGCCCGGCGCCGACTGCGTGGTGCCGGTCGAGTTCACCAGCGGGTTCGCCGGCGCCGTGGTCACCGTGCAGAAGCCGGTGGCGGCGCAGGCCAACGTGCGCGCGCGCGCGAGCGAACTGGCGGCCGGTGCGCTGGTGTTGCCGGCCGGGCGGCTGCTGCGCGCCGCCGAGATCGGCGTGCTGGCCGTGCTCGGCCACGCCACGGTGCCGGTGGTCCGCCGGCCGCGCGTCGCCATCCTGGCGACCGGCGACGAGGTCGTCCCGGTGACCGCCTCGCCGTTGCCGCACCAGGTGCGCGAGAGCAACTCGTGGGCGCTGGCGGCGCAGGTGGTGGAGTGCGGCGGCGAAGCGTTGCGGCTGGGCATCGCGCCGGACGAGCCCGGGCCGCTGCGCGCAGCGCTGCAGCGCGGCCTCACCGAGGCCGACGTGCTGTTGACCATCGGCGGCATCAGCAAGGGCACGCACGACCTCGTGCACGGCACGCTGGCCGAACTCGGCGTGCATCCCGAGTTCCACGGCATCGACCTGAAGCCCGGCAAACCGACGTTCTTCGGCGTGCACGGCGGCGACGCGCGCCGTTACGTGTTCGGCCTGCCGGGCAATCCGGCGTCGACCTTCACCGTGTTCGACCTGCTGGTGCGCCCGCTGCTGCAGGTGCTGCTCGGCGAAACGGCGGGGGCTTGGCGCGCCACGGCTCCGGCCGGCGACACGGCGTGGCAACGCAACGGCCGCCTGCAGGCGCTGCCGGCGCGGCTCGAGGCGGCGGCGGACGGACGTCTCATCGCGGCGCTGGTGCCGCCGAGCCCGAGCGGCGACCCGTTCGGCCTGGCCGGCGGCGACGTCTACGTGCTGGTGTCAGGCAACCTGCCGCATGCCCGCGACACGGCGGTGCAGTTGGTCGGACGCAGCGGCGGAGTGCGGCTGCCGTGAACGGGACCCTGCGGCACGCCGCGCTCGCCGTCGGTGGTGGCCTGCTGTTGAGCGCAGCGACGCCGCCGGCGTGGTTCCCCGGCGCCGAGTTCCTGGTCGTGCTCGGCCTCGCCCTGCACTTCGCCGTCGCGACGACGGCCGCGCGCCCGCTGTGGTCGAGCTACCTGCTCGGCTGCGTCTGCATGGCGACGTTCTCGTGGTCGACGCACCACGTGCTGTGGTTCGCCTACGCCGCGATCGTGTTGCTCGGCGGCGGCTACTTCGTGCTGACCAGCGCCGTGCTGCGCGCCGCACCGGTGGCGTGGCGCGCGCCCGTGTTCGCGCTCGCGAGCGCCGCCGGCTTCTGGCTGCGCAGCGTCATGCCGGAGATCTACTACCCGCACGGCCAGCCGGCGCACTGCTGGTGGCAATGGCCGGAACTGCTCGGCGCCGTCACCGTCGGCGGCGAAGTGCTGTTGAACGCGCTGCTCGCGTTGCTCGCCGCGGCTCTGGCCGAAGCCTGGGACAGCTGGCGCACGGCGGTGGTGCCGTGGCGGCGCGCGCGCAACCAGCTCGCCGGCGCCGCGGCGCTCTTCGTGGTGTCGACGCTCGTCGGCGACGTCGTGCATCGCCGCAACCTCGCGACCGGCGGCGAGGTCGTGCGCGTCGCGACGATCGAGCCAGGCCTGCACCCGGTGCTCGAGTTCGCCGGCTTGTCGGAGAAGGGGTTCCTGGCGGAGTGGCGCGCGCGCTTTCGCGAGCGCCTGGTGGAGCCGACGCGCGCCCTGCTGGCCGATGCCGCGGCGCCGGAGCTCGTGCTCTGGCCCGAGAGCAGCATCTACGAAGCGGTGGCGGCGACCGAACTCGCGAACGGACCGGCGACCGCTCGCCCGCTGCGAACGCTCGCCGGCGTCTTTCCCGCCAGCGCCACGCAGCTGCTGCTCGGCGCCAACGTGCAGCTGGGCGACGACCGCATGACGCCGGCCGCGTTCCTGGTCGAACTGCCGACGGCGCAGGTCGTCGGCCACCAGGAGAAGCGGGCGCTGGTGCCGGGCGGCGAGTTCCCGCCGCTGTTCGCGCTGCTGCCGGCGGCGGCCGGCCGATGGATCCGCGACACCTTCGCCAGCGTCATGCGCATGGTGCCGGACGGTGTGCCCGGCCGCGAACTGCCGCCGCTGCGCACGCGGCGCGGCGTGCCGTTCGGCGTGCTGCTCTGCTACGACAACGCATTCCCCGGCCCGGCGGCGGCGCAGGTGGCTGCCGGCGCCCGCTTCCTGGCGGTGCTGTCCAACGAGTCGTGGTTCCAGGGCGGCGACCAGCTGCGGCAGCTGGTGGCGATGTCGGTGCTGCGCGCCCGGGAGACGGCGACCCCGTTGGTGCGCTGCACCCAGGATGGCTGGACCGTCGCGATCGGTGGCGACGGCCGGCTGCTGGCGGAGCTGCCGCCGGTGGTGGGGCGGCAAGCAGCCAGCAGAATTCTGCGCGTCGATCTGCCGCTCGGGCCCGGCCGCGAGCTGCCGATGGCATCGCTGCGAGCCGCCGCCGGTCCGTTCGCCGCTTTCGCCTCGTTGCTCGTGCTCCTGCACGGTTGCTGGCGGTGGGCTAAGCTCAGAGCAGCCCGAACGGCATCCCGCGCAGCAGCCACCGGCGTCCCCGGTGGCGAACGAAGTGGTTCTTGACGGTCCTGGGCATGGAGTTAGGATCCGCGCGCCCCGAGGCCCCTCTCGCTTTGGGCAGTGGTCCCCCATGCCAGCCCGCAAGGCTCATGGGAGACCCAACGGCACCAGTCGTCTTCCCCGTAACAGTTCCCCTCTGGCATCGCCCTCCCTCTCCGGGCACGCATCGGCGTCGCCGACCCTGCAGGTCGATCGACGCACCAAGTTAGGAGTCACCTGGTAACCATGAGTCCCATCGGCAAAGTCTTCATCGTCTTGAACCTGATCGGCGCGGGCGTGTTCCTCGGCTTCTCGGGGACCTACCTGCAGAAGCAGAGCTCCTGGAAGGAGCGCCACCAGAAGGACACGGCCGTCCTGGAGCAGAAGATCAAGGAGAAGGATGCGGAGATCGACAAGCTCAGCAAGGAGCGCAACGACTTCGACGTCCTGAAGACGGCGGCGCAGACGCGCGCCGACGAGCTGTCCAACCAGCTGCGCAAGTCGGAGGACGACAAGAAGCGCCTGATCGAGGACAACCGCGGCCTCCAGGTGTCGGTCGTCAGCATCCAGAACGACACGAAGTCGATCCGCGATGAGCTCAAGGCCGTCAGCGAGCGCGCCGACGCCGCGACCCAGGCCGCCGCGAAGTACCTCGACGAGAAGAACGTCGCGGTCAACGAGCGCGTCGCCGCCGTCATCGCCAAGGAAGAGCTCGATCGCGTCAAGGCCGCCAACGAGGCGACCATCGCCAAGCTGACGATGGACAACGGCTCGCTGTCGAAGGAGCGCAACGAGCTCGGCCTGCTGGTCAAGGTCGCGGAGAGCTACGGCTTCCTGCGCTCGATGGCCGCGCCGAACCTGACCGGTGAGATCACCAACGTCAGCAACAACCGCCTGTGCACGGTCGCGATCCGCGGCAACGAAGGCAACGTCGACATCGCCGACCAGATCGCCAAGGGCAAGTGGAGCTTCGCGATCTACGACGCGACGGGCTACAAGGGCGAAGCCGTGGCGAAGTCCTACGACGCCAGCGTCAACTCGGTTCTGTGCGACATCGTCCTGGTGAAGGGCGAGGTCAAGCAGGGCGACCAGGCGAAGACGAAGCTCTGAGCTTCGCCTTCCTGACCCCAAACCAGAGGACCCAATCCCATGGCCAAGAAGTCCAAAGCCCAGGTTGCCGCTCCCGCCGGTGACGCCGAGATCGAAGTCGTCACCAAGCCGGGTCTCGGCCTCGAAGAAGGTCTGGTCCTGACGACGACCTTCCTGCTGGCGCTCGCGATCGCCCTCGTGGTCACCGCGACCAACGCCTACAACTGATCGCGGCCCGAAGCCGAGCGCTTCGCCGCCAACGACCCGCACCGCGCCCGTCGCCGTGCGGGTCGTGTCGTTTCCAGGGAGCCCGCGCAACGATCGCGTTGGAGCGTGCGGCGTAGCCGGAAGAATCCGTTGCGACCGGAGAGGGCCTCGCTACCCTGCGAACTTCCCGCCGTTTGGTCCACGGCGGCAGGTCTGCTGGTCATGGTCTTCCCCGCACCATCAGGCGGGGCGCCCGAGGGGCACGCATGTTCAAACCGGTCGAGTGGCTGATGCGCGGATTCTCCGTCGATCTCGGGATCGACCTCGGAACCGCCAACACGCTGGTGTTCGTTCGCGACAAGGGCATCGTCCTCGACGAGCCCTCGGTCGTCGCCGTGCGCAAGGGCACGAGCGAAGTGCTGCTGAACGGCATGGCCGTCGGCGACGCCGCCATGGAGTACCTCGGGCGCTGCCCGCCGGGCTTCCAGGCGGTGCGGCCGATGAAGAGCGGCGTCATCGCCGACTTCGAGGTCACCGAGAAGATGCTGCGCTACTTCATGGCGAAGGCGTGCGGCGGCAAGCGCTGGATCAAGCCGCGCCTCGTGATCGCCGTGCCGTGGGGCATCACCATGGTCGAGAAGCGCGCCGTCATCGGCAGCGCCGAACGCGCCGGTGCGCGCCGCGTGTTCCTCGTCGACGAGCCGACCGCGGCCGCGATCGGTGCCGGCCTGCCGGTGCACGAGCCGCGCGGCTCGATGATCGTCGACATCGGTGGTGGCACCAGCGAAGTGGCGGTGATCTCGCTCGCGAACGTCGTCATGGCCGAGTGCCTGCGCGTCGCCGGCGACGACTTCAACGACGCGATCGCCCAGCACATCCGCACCAAGTACAACCTGCTGATCGGCGAGATCACCGCCGAGCGCCTGAAGATCGCCGCCGGCAGCTGCGTGCCGCTCGAAGAGGAGATCCAGGTCGAGGTGCGCGGCCGCGACTCGCTCGTCAACCTGCCGCGGCGCGCGGTCATCACCTCGATGGACGTGCGCGAAGCACTGCAGGAGCCGGTGCGCAAGGTCATCGGCGCGATCAAGTCGGTGCTCGAACGCACCCCGCCCGAGCTGGCGTCCGACCTCGTCGACACCGGCATCACGCTGTGCGGCGGCGGCTCGCTGCTGCGCGGCTTGCCGGAGCTGATCTCGCGCGAGACCGAGCTCGACGTGCGCGTCGCCGAGCGACCGCTCGAAGCCGTCGCGCGCGGCACCGGCATCTTCCTCGAGAACCTCGAGCTCTACTCGCAGTTCCTCGAAGGCGGCGAAGACCTCGCCTGAACGAACCGGCGCGTCGCCGACGCGCCGTGTTCTGCGGCTCGCGCGCAGCGCTGCGCGCTGCTGGTGACAAGCCGACGATGGGCCGCGTGGCGGCACGCGGGCATGCGGGACCGAGGCTGACGAACCCTGCCATGGCACAGCGAGGCGGCCGACACGACGAACGAGCGCGCGGCGCAGTCCGCGGCCGCTTGCACCTTGCCCGGACGGCGACGGCGTCGCCGCACTCGCCGTGAAGCCCAAGGTGCCCGCGTTCCCGGTCGGCCTCTACGGCATGCTGCTGTTCGCCCTGTGCTGGCTGACGCTGCCGACGGTGTTCGCGCCGGTCGAGCGCCTGCTGGTCGGTGCGTCCTGTCTCGTGCCGCGGCTGTGGGCCGGCGCCTTCGGCTCGCCGGCGCACGCCGGTGCCAGCGACGAACGGCAGGCGCTGGCCAACCTGCGCGCAGCACTGCGAACGCGCGTCGAGGCCGCCGACGGCGAGGCCCTGCAGGCGCGCTTCGGCCGCCAGCACCTCGCCGTGCACTGCGCGGTGCTGGCGGCGCAAGGCGTCGGCCGGCGCAGCGCCCGCACGGCGCCGGTCGAACTGGTGCTCGACCGTTCCTACGCCGAACTCGCCGACTGCGAACGCTTCGTCACCAAGGGTGACACGCTGGTCGGCTACCTGCTGCAACCGGGTCGCGGCATCGCCAGCGCCGACCGGCCCGAGGATCCGGCGCGTGTCGCCCTGCTGAGCCATCCGTCGGCGGCGCCCTTCTGTGCGGCACTCGCGGACGAAGGCGGCGGCGAACTGCGCATGGTGGTGCGGCCCGCGGCGGTGGTCGATCCGGCGCCGCTGCGCGTCGACCTCTGGGACGATCCCTACCGCGCCGCGCGCCTTGGCCGTTCGGGCAACGAGGTGCGCACGCTGGCCCTCGCCGGCGACGACGCGCCGCTGCCGGACGGGCTGCTGGTCGGCAACTCGGTGGTGTGGGGCTATCCGCAGAAGGACGGCGGCGACGCGCTGACCCTCGGCGTGTTCGTACAGCCACCGTTCGATCCGCGCGCGTTGTCGTCGGTGGTGGTGTGGCGGCGCAACCGCGGGGACGGCGACACCAGCAGCACCTCGGCGAAGCCGCTGCCGGCGGGCCTGCCCGGCATCGTCTACGACCTGCCGGGAGCGGCCCAGGGGCGCCACCTGCTGGTGGTCGACGACGGGGCCGCCGCCGGCGCCGTCGTGCACGACGGCCACTTCGTCGGCCTCGCGCACGGCCTCGCGTTCGGCTGTGGCCTGGTGACGTCGTTCGCGGCGTCCCGCCATCGCTGGAGCCTGCTGCTGCTGCCCGACGAGCCGTCGCTCGCCCCCGAGGAACTCGACGCCGAGGTGATCGGCGCCGACGCGAACGTCGCCACGCTGCGGCTGCGCGGCGCGCGGCCGGCGAGCCGCGGCCCGCTGCCGGCCGGCCAGCTGTTCACCGGCAGCAACGGCCGCGACTGCCCGGCCGGCTTGTGGGTCGGGCATGCCGAGCCGCACCCGGGCGAACGCAGCTGGTTCGTCGTCGTCACCGCGACGGCGCCCGGGCCGCGCCAGGTCGAAGTGCTGCGCGGAGGCGAACGATGAAGCGCTGGCTGCTGTGGTTCGCCTTGGCGCCGCAGTCGTTCCTGTTCGCCGGCTTCTGGCGCGACGCCGGCCTGCCGCCGATCGACATGGCGGTGCTGGCCTGCCTGCACCTCGCCCTGGTCGCCGACCGGCGCACGGTGCCGTGGCTGCTGCTCGGCCTGGCACTCGGCCGGGCGCTGGTCGACGAAGCGGCGCTGCCGATCCAGATCCTCGTGCTCGGCATCCCGGTCGCGGTGCTGCTGCCGCTGCGCACGCTGCTGTTCGGCCAGCTCTGGCTGTGGCAGGCGGTCGCCGCGGCGTTGTGCGCGGTCGCCGTGCCGAAGCTCGCCGGGCTGCTCGGGCAGGTGTTCGACCAACCGTCGGCGAGCGCTTCCTTCGACGGCTGGTCGGTGCTGTGGGCGAGCGTGGTGGCGCCGCCGCTGCTGTGGCTGCTGCGTCGCCTGCCGCCGTTCGCCGCGTTCGAGGAGCCGGCATGGTGAGCTCGACCCGCGATCGCATCGGCGTCGTCGGCGTCGTCATGGCGCTCGGCTTCGGCGTCGTGCTCGTGCACCTGTGGCTGCTGATGGTGTGGGAGCAGGAGACGTGGGCGCAACGCAGCCACGAGAACCGCTGGTCGTTCCGCGCCGTGCCGAGCCAGCGCGGCACCATCCGCGACCGCCTCGGCCGCGTGCTGGTGCAGGACGAACCGAGCACCGAGCTGACGCTGCACTACCAGCGCTTCCGGCAGCGCCACCTGATCGGCGCCGCCGTGCACGGCGCCATCGCCTTCGCCGCGCTCGATCCGGCGCGCGTCGGCACCGTCTACGACTACGGCGAAGGCCTGCTCGGCCCGGCGGCGGCGGTCCGCGACCTGCTCGCCATGCCGGCGCGGCTGCTGCACCCGCGCGTGCTCGAGAAGCACGTCGCCAGCGAACTGGCGATGACGGTGACGACGGTGCTGGCGCAGGCGTCGGGCATGCGGCGTTCCGAGGTCTACGCGGCGCTGCGGCAGGCGGCCGCGCGCGACGACGGCACCTGCGTCGGCGACGTGCTGCCGATCCCGCGCGTGCAGCTGCTGGCGGTGGCCGCCGAACGCGTGCGCGAACTGCGGCAGCTCGACGCCACCCTGCACGAACTGGAGCGTCAGCGCCGCGAACGACTCGGCTTGCTCGGCGACGCGCCGCCGGGTCTGCTCGGGGCGCTCGAACGCATGCGCCGCGCCAGCCTCGCCGACGAACGCCACCGCGGGCTGCCGGTCGAGTCGATCCGCCGCACGTTCGCCGACCTGGTGCCGTTCGACGTCGCCGCGCCGCTGCGCATCCACGGCGATCGCCACGCCGGCCTCGACGTGCGCCCGTCGGTCAGCCGCCGCTGCACGGTCGCCGAAGGCTCGGCGCTGCGCGCGATCCTCGGCAACCTGCAGGACCTCGACCGCGCGGTGCCGCACGAGAACTGGTTCGACCAGCATCTCGCCAGCGAGCTGCCGGCGGACTGGCTCGACGACCTGGTGCCGGCAGGCCTCGTCGACGACGAACTGCGCGCGTCGCTGCAAGGCGATGCCGAAGCCAGCTACCGGCTGCAGATGCTGCTGCAGGAGCGGCGCGGCGTCACCGGCGTCGAGGCCCAGTTCGACGACGTGCTGATGGGGCGGCTCGGCATGCGCTTCGTCGAGCACGACAGCAAGCGCCGCGAACAGCGGCTGTGGAGTCATCTGCAGGTGCAGCCGGGCGACGACGTGCAGTTGACGATCGACCTCGACCTGCAGCGTCTGGCCGAACGTGCGACCGAGCACAGCTGGCAGCGCGAGCAGCGGAAGTTCGTCGACGAGGGCGACCAGAAGCGCTGCGAAGCGGCGCTGTGCGTGCTCGATGCGCGCACCGGCGACGTGCTGGCCTATGCCGGGGCGCCGATCGTCAGCTCGCGCGCGGTCGACGTCCCGGGTGTCGTCTGGCAGGGCAACGGTTCCGTCGGCTCGGTGCTGAAGCCGTTCGTCGCCGTCGAGCAACTGCACGCCATGGCCACCGGCCGCCCGCATCGACCGCTCACCGAGCTCGAGCCGTGCCGCGGCCACGCCACGATGCGCTACGGCGGTCGGCCGCTGAACTGCGACGGCGTGCACGGCAGCGCCGGCAACGATCCGGTGGTGGCGATCGGGGAGTCGTGCAATTCGTTCTTCTACCAGGTGGGGCTCGGCCTCGGCGAAGACGGCCTGGCGCGCGCGCTGGCGCGCTTTGGGCTGCTGCAGGCGGAGCCGGGCTCGCCGTTCGCGGACTGCTGGCAAGGGCGTGTGCGCGGCCTGGCGGCGGCGCGGCCGGTCGTCGATCGACCGCGTGGTACGCAGCCGGCGCGCACGCCGCTGCCGGACCGCGCCATCGGCTACGCGATCCAGGCGTCGCCGCTCGACATCGCCCGCGCCTACGCGGTGTTCGCCGTCGGCCACCTGCCGACGTTGGGGCTGGCGGCGGGCGAACGGCGTCCGGTCGTGCTGTTCGACGACGTCGTCGGCGAGCTGGAGACCGTGCGCGACGGCCTGCGTGCGTGCGTGCAGACCGGCACCGCCCGCAAGCTGGCGACGCTGCAGGAGCTCGGTGTCGCCGGCAAGACCGGCACCGCCGAGGTCGGCGAGCGCAACGACGAGAACAACGCCTGGTTCGCCGGCTACCTGCAGGACGTCGGCGCCTCGGGCGCGCAGCTGGTCGTCTGCGGGGTCGTCTACTGGGTCCAGGACAAGACGCACGGCGGCGCCGCGGCCGGCCAGCTGGTCGCCGACTTCCTCGACGGCGTGCGCGACGACGCGCGCCTGCGCGCGGACTACCTGCCGACGGGGAGCGGACGATGAGCGAGTGGGCGCACGGACTGCCGCGGCGGCGCCTGCAGGTGCTCGCCAACGTCGACGGCCGGCTGGTGCTGGCGATCGCCGCGCTGTGCCTGTGCGGACTCGTCTTCGTCGGCTCGGCGACGATGGACGACGTGCAGTTCCAGAACCAGCAGAGCCGGCAGGCGCTGTTCGTCGCCTGCGGCTTCGGGCTCGGCTTCTTCCTGCTGCTGCCGCACTACGTGCACGTCGTGCGCGGCGCCTGGCTGTTCTATGCCGGCGTCGTGCTGGCGCTGCTCGGACTGCCGTTCTTCGCCCCGGAGATCAACGGGGCACGCCGATGGTACGCGCTGCCGGGGTTCTCGATCCAGCCGAGCGAGTTCGCCAAGCTCGCCGTGGTCGTGGCGCTGGCCGCGCAACTGCGCTTCCTCGATCGCTCGCGTTCGCTCGACACGTTGCTGCGCCCGATGGTGACCGCCGCGGTGCCGGCGCTGCTGATCATGCGCCAGCCCGACCTCGGCAGCTCGCTGGTGTTCTGGCCGGTGCTGCTGGCGATGTGCTACACGGCCGGCGCGCGCGGCCGCACGATCCTGGCGGTGCTCGCGGTCGGCCTCGTGGTGGCGGCGTTCGCCTACGTCGAGCTGCTGCACGGCTACCAGAAGGAGCGCATCGCGGTGTGGCTGCAGCACTGGAGCTGGCACCAGGGCAACCTGCACGAGCCGGCGGTGCAGGAACTGCTGAACGGCAAGGCGTTCCAGCCCTGGCAGTCGCTGATCGCGATGGGGGCCGGCGGCTGGACCGGCTTTGGCATCGGCCAGGGGCCGCAGAACCGCTACGACTTCCTGCCGTACCGCAGCGAGGACTACGTGTTCGCCGTGGTCGGCGAAGAAGCGGGATGGCTCGGCTGCGTGCTGATGCTCGGGCTGGTCGCGGTGATCGTGTTCGGGCTGCTGGCGATGGCGGCGCGCACGCGCGAACGCTTCGGGCGGCTGTGCTGCGTCGGCGTCGCCGCTTGGATCGGCGCGCAGTCGCTGATCCACGTCGCCGTCTGCGGCTGGCTGGTGCCGTCGACCGGCCTGCCGATGCCGCTGCTGAGCTACGGCGGCAGCTCGACGCTTGCGATGCTGCTCGGCCTCGCGCTGTGCCTCAACATCGGGGCGCGCCGCGAGCCGATCCTGGCCGCCGACGGCTTCCACTGACCGGCAGCCCGAGCTGCGAGCAGCCGTCGCCTCACTTCGGCTTGTCGGCGGCCTGCTTCTGCTTCAGGTAGGCCTCCCAGTACTTGCGGTACTTCTCGGGGACCTTCGGCGAAGCGCCGCGGTTCTTCAGGAAGTTCGTGTAGGACTGCAGCTCGCCCCAACTGCCTTCGCCCTGGCCCGGGTTCGGCGCGCCGGTGGGATCGTCGGGCCGCGGTTGGCCCGGTCGGTTCTGGCCCTGCGACGGCGATTCCTGGCCGCCGAGCGGCTTGCCGTCGGGGCCCATCGGCTGTTGCTGCCCGGGCTGCTGGCCCTGCGGCTGCTGCTGGCCTTGCGGTTGCCCCTGCTGCTGCGGCTGCTGTTGGCCTTGCTGCTGCTGTTCGCCTTCCTTCGGCTGCTGCACGAAGTCCGGCGTCTGGTTCTCGCGGCGGTTCTGTTGGCCGCTCTGCTGTTGCTGCTGCTGGTTCTGTTGCTGCTGCTGTCGTTGTTGGTCCTGGCTCGACTGGCTCTGGTCCTGCGACTCCTGCTGGTCCTGCGAGGAGCTGGACGACGAACTGCTCTGCTGCTTCATCTCCTGCAGCTTCTCGATCAGCTTGTCGATGCCGCTCTCGACCGACTCGCTGCGGTCCTTCGCCTGCTGCAGCAGCTGCTTCGGCGTCTGCCGCGGCTGCCCCTTCTTCGACGACTCGAGCAGCAGGCGATCGATCTCGCGCAGCTGCTCGTCGATGCGCTTGGCGATCTCCTGGATCTCGCGCATCGCTTCGGGCGTCTGCGCCGCGGCGGTGCCGGTGGTGGACAGGACGGCGCCGAGCAACGCGCCGACGAACGGAACACGGAACGGGTTCATCGGTTCCTCCCGCGGCCCTGGCCGCCGGTCTGGTCTTCTTCTTCGCCGCCGCCCTGCATGGCCTGCAGCGCCTCTTCGACGCCGGCCTTGATCTGGGCGAACAGCTTGCTGATCTCGCTGTGGCTGTGGGCGAGGCGTTCGATCAGTTCGACCTCGGCGTTGGAGATGGCGTCGTCGCCGCGCGCTTCGACCAGCGACCGCAGGTCGTCGGCGGCGCGTCGGCGGTCGATGCCCAGCCGCTTCAGCATCTCGAGCTCGGCGATCAGCGACACCAGCTTCTCACGCTGCTGCTGCAGCTTGTTCCGCTTCTGCCGGTTCTGCTGCTGTTGCTGCTGCTGCTCCTGGCGCTCCTGCTGGCGGCGCTGGCGCTCCCGTTCGAGTGCCTGCAACAGGTCCTCGGTGCGCCGCTCGAGATCCGCCTGCATCAAGGTGGTGAACGTGCCGACGTCCGGCGCTCTGCCGCCGAGGCGACGGGCGACCTCCCGCAGGTCCTCGAGGTTGGCCTTCAGCACCGTGCGGTAGACGAGGTTGCCCTCGTCCTGCAGGGCGGTGACCAGCGCCTCGATCTTGCCGGCCAGCAGCTGCTCCTCTTCGCCGAGCTGGTTCAGCTTGCGGCGCACGGCGCGCGAGAGGCCCTCGGGCGGAGCGGTCTTCTGTGCCTCCAGCGTCTGCTGGGTGATCGGCCGCTGCTTCTCCAGGAACGCGGTCAGTTCGTCGCGCATGCGGAACAGCAGCTCTTCCTGGCGGAGGTCCTGGTAGCGGTCCTCCTCCTCCTCGAGTTGCTGCGCCGCTTCTTCGAGCTTCTGCCGCGCCTCCTCCTGCTGCTGCTCGGCTTCCTCCTGCTGGCCCTGCTCCATCGCCCGCTGCGCCTTCTTCGCCGCTTCGGCGGCCTGCTCGGCGGAGCGCTGCGCTTCCTTCTGTTCGCGCTTCTTCAGCTCCTCGGCGAGGCGAACGATGTCCTCGGCCAGCTTCTGCTGCTGCTGCGCGTCCTGCTGCATCTGCTGCTTCTGCGCCTCGCTCTGCGGCCGGTTCTGCTGCAGGCCCTGCATCGCCTGCTGCAGCTGTTCGGCCGCCGCCTGCTGCTCGCGCGCAGCGCTCGCCTGCTGGCCCTGCTGCAGCTGCTGCTGGGCGTTCTGCATGCGCTGGCGGGCCTGCTGCATCGCCTGCTTGGCGGCATCGGCCTGCGGCGGCGTCAGCTGGCCGTTCTCGACGGCCTTCTGCACCTGCTCCGCCGCCTGCTGCGTGGCCTGCTGCAGTTCCTGCTGCCGCTCGGCGGCGGCCTGCAGGTCCTGCTGGTTGCCGGCGTTGGCCTGTTGCAGCGCCTGCAGCAGCGTGCGCTCCGCCTGCTGCAGCTGCTCGCGGCTCTGCTGCGCCGCCTCGGTCGTGCCCTGCGGCTTCTCGCCGTCGCGGGTGGCCTGCACGTCGCGCTCGACCTTCCGCAGCGCTTCGGCCGCCTTCTGCAGCTGCTCCGCGGCCTGCTGTTCGGCTTCCCCGGCGTTCGGCGCGTTCTGCAGCTCGCGTGCTTCGGCCTGCGCCTCGGCCGACATGGCGGCGGCGCGGCGGCCGGCATCGGGATTCTGTTGCTGCTGGCGGTTGCGCGCGGTCTCCAGCGCGCTCATCGCCTGCTCGGCCTGCTTCTGCGCCTCGGCGGTCGTGCCCTCGCCCGCTTTCCGGGCGGTCTCGGCGAGGCGCTCGGCGGCCTGGCGCAGCGCCGCCGACGGCGTGTCCTTGGCATCGCTGGCGGCGCCGCGCTGGGCTTCTTCGCCGGCGGCCTTCTCGCCGAGCTTCTGCGCGTCCTGCTGCAGCTTCGCCGCGGTGGCGGCGTTGGCCTGCTGGGCCTCGGCGGTGCGCTGCTGCGCCAGTTCGGCGGCCTTCCCGGCGAGCTCGCCGAGCTGTTGGCGCTCGGCCTCGTTGGCGCCGGCGGGGGCCTTCTGCAACTGGTCGCGCAGCGCCGTCCATTGCGGATCGCGCGCCTTGCCGTCGGGGCCCGACTGCCGCTTCGGCGGGTCCTGCAGCTGCGCTTCGAGGCGTTCGCGCGCCTGCTGCAGCGCCTCTGCGTCGGCGCCCTGGGCGGCCTGCTGCATCGCCGCGGCGGCTTCCGCCAGCGCCTGCTGCTTCTGTTGGTCCCGCAGGTCGCCCTGCAAGTCCCGCGTGCGCTGCACCAGGTTGCCGAGGTCGAACTCGCGGGCGCGCGCTTCCGGGGCGCGGCCGGCCTGCTCGTCGGCGACGCCGCGCTCGAGCTCCGGCTGCTGGCGCAGCAGGTCCTGCACGCGCTGCAGCGCACCTTCGAGGAACGGCCGCCGCGTGCCCGCCAGCCGGTTGTTCTCGTCGGCTTCGCGCAGCTCGCGTTCGCGCAGCTGCTGCAGCTGGTCGAGCAGCTGCTGCTCGGCCGGGCTCGCTTCGGCGTTGCGCGTCTGCTGCAGCTGCTTCTGCAGTTCGCGCTGGCGCTGCTCGAGCTCGCGCGCGGTGCGGATCTGTTCGGCGACCTGGGCCAGTTCCTGGTCGAGGTTCTCGACCGACTTGCGCTCCAACAGGATGTTCAGCAGGCGCTCGAGCTCGTCGACGACCTCCTTCTGCTTGCGCAGTGCCTCGGTCAGCGCGGTGGCGGCGATGTCGTCGCGGATGCCGGCGACCGAGCGCAGGATGCCCGAACGTTCGAGGTGGGCGAGGCCGTCCTTCAGCAGTTGCACCTGCTCCGGCTTCTGCTCGCGTTCGTAGCGCTGCAGCAGGCGGTTCATCAGCGCCTGCAGGCGCTCGGCCTTGCGCAGGATCTCGTCCTGGTCGCGGCGCAGGCGCTCGACGAACTCCGGATCCTGGGTGCCGGCGCCGGCCTTCGGCTCCTGGGCGCTCGCCGCTGCCGCGAAGGCGCCGAGCACGGCGAAGGACGCTGGGGCCGTCATGCCGTGGGCGGTGGCGACGACGGCGGCGAACACGACGCGGGACAGCTTCGGGCTCATTTCTTCCCTCGCGCTTCTTCGGTGCGGTGCTGCACGTCGCGCTGGCGATCGCGCAGGCCGCGCACTTCCTGGACCAGATCCTGGTAGTCGTTCCACTCCTCGAGCCGTTCGAGCAGCGACTTCAGCCGCGCCTCGCAGCGCTGCTGGCCGGCGATCGCCCGTTGGCGGGCGGTCTGCCATTCGGCGCCCGGCTGCGCCACCTGCAGCTCGGCGAGCGCGCGCGCGACGGCCGGACCGTCTTCGCCGACCAGGCGATCCGCGGCGTCGATCATCGCCAGGATCGGGTCGAGCGAACGCTCCATCGCGCCCAGTTCGCCGGCGGCGCGCTTCTGCACCAGTCCGCGGTAGAACGTCGGGTCGAGCGCCAGCGGCTCGACCAGCTGCGCACTGTGGGCGCGGTAGAGCTCGACCACGGCGGCGGCGTGTTGGCTCGGCTCGAGCCGGTTCCACAGGTGGAGATCGAACGCGCGCATCAGTCCGCGGTGCAGCCGTTCACCGGCCGACAGCACGCGACCCTGGCCGACCTCGATGCCGGTCAGCGACTGCAAGGCCGCGGTGCCGAGCGAGGCGCCGTCCCCGTCGAGTTCCTCCAGGCGCGCGCGGCGGTCGAGCTGCACGTCGAGGGCCGTGCTGGCTTCTTCGCGCAGGCCGCGGAACAAGCGGCCGACGACGGCCGCGAGCTGTTCGGGGTCGACGACCTGCACGATGCGGCGCGGCAGCTCCGACGCGCCGGCCTGCGGCTGCTTGTTGTCGCGCAGCGACACCTGCAGCAC